>Ga0101945_1000018_pt1 | contig 551050 bp, 531 predicted proteins | sample DewCreD2012metaG_2_FD_75246 | JGI IMG/M metagenome (GOLD analysis project Ga0101945, IMG submission 75246) | Hot spring sediment bacterial and archeal communities from British Columbia, Canada, to study Microbial Dark Matter (Phase II) - Dewar... ... | reverse complement strand
TGGGAAGACCTTAAAGCGCGTCCCGGTGTTGCCGTACCCCCACGAGGGGGTCTCGATGGCAAGGCGTTTGATCGCACCCTTCACCGCCTCCACGTCGATCCCGCGGTCGGCCAAATGCGCGGCCAGCACACGATATGCGTCACTCGCCATCCCCCGATCCCTCGCTTCCCTTATGCACCCATGGCAACCTCCTTCTTCCTCCGGGGCCGTTTTCCCTCTGGGTTGCCTGGGGACTGAACGTGCGCTCGGACAACGCGATGCTCTCGGGTCCAAAGGTGCCCAAACAGTGAAAATACCAGAAGTCCTCTCCTTGACTCCATTTGTACGATCATGCTAAAATCACGGAGGAGATGAGGAGACGGGGACTCACCCCCTCCACCCGGAGGACTAAGGTGGACATTCTGCCAAAAAGTCCCCAAACGGGTTCAGGAGGCCCCTGGGCACGCCTGCCAACGAGACATTCCTCCGCATCGAACGGATTCGATGTGCGAACGATCGCCCCATCGTGCTCCTGGTTTCTTACCTCCCGGGATCTCTGGGTGTCGATCCTGCGGAGGACTTCTCTGGATCCCTGTATGAGCTCCTTGAGGTCAAGTATGGCATCAGGCTTGGGGAGGCCCTCCAAGTCATCGAGGCCGGGGTCGCCGATGAAACCTTGGCCGAGCAACTGGAGATCGACGAAGGCGATCCCATCCTCATCATCCGGCGAAGCACGTTCTCGAGGTCGAAAGCCCCGGTGGAGTATGTTGAAGGTTTCTACGCCGCCGAGCGTTACCGCTACTCCATCCGCCTGGAACGGTGAATGCGGGGAGGACCATCTCTTGGAGGAGGTGAGAGGCGCGGAGGACGGTGAACAACAAGAAGGCGTTCTTCTGCTGAGATCCAAAGAGGAGGTGAAAGAGCATGTTGTACCGCTCCCGCGGTCTGTGTCTCCTCATCGTCACCCTGCTCTCCGTCTCCCTGCTGGCGGCAGGGGCCTCTGGGCAGCAGAAACGTTTCGCTGGAGTCACCCTCACCGTCATCACGCAGAACCCGCCCTATATCGCAAAACCTGTGCAGATGTTCGCTCCGGAGTGGGAGAAGCGGACAGGCGGTAAGATCAACCTCGTGACAGCCCCCTTTGGGGAGATCTACTCCAAGCTCATGTCCTCCTTCACCCTCGGTACCGGTGCCTATGACCTCTCCCTGTTCGCCTCTGCGTGGATGGGGGATTTCGCTGGGAACAAGTACCTCTTGGATCTCACCGACCGCATCAAGGCGGACAAAGACCTGAAATGGGAGGACATCCTCCCAACGTACCGCCAGACGGTGACCTGGGGTGGCCGTCTCTATGCCCTCCCCATAGACGGAGATGTCCACACGGTGTACTATCGCCGTGACGCTCTGGAGAATCCCAAGTACAAGGCTCAGTTCAAGGCGAAGTATGGCTACGACCTCCGCCCGCCACAGACCTGGAAGGAGTACCGCGACATCGCCGAGTTCTTCAACGGCTGGGACTGGGTCGGCGATGGGAAGAAGCACTACGGGGTCCTTGAGGCCTTCAAGCGTGGGGGCCAGGCGTTCTGGTTCTTCATGTCCCACGCCGCAGCGTATGTCAGCGTCCCAGGTCAGAAAGGGAACCTGTTCTTTGACCCGGACACGATGAAACCACAGATCAACAACCCAGGGTTCGTCAAGGCCCTGGAAGACTGGGTTGCGCTCGTCAAGTTCGGCCCCCCTGGCATGATCAACTTTGACTCAGGAGATGTGCGGAGCCAATTCGCCGCTGGAACAGCGGCCCTAGCCCTCGACTGGGGCGACACGGGGATCGTAGGTGACACCGATCCCAAGTCCGTGGTCAAGGGGAAGATCGGGACCATCGTTCTTCCGGGATCCCTGGAGGTGTACAACTACAAGACCGGGAAGTGGACAAAGCTCACTAAACCAAATGTCGCGCCATATCTGGCGTTTGGAGGCTGGGTCTGTGGAGTGATGGCAACCACGAAGCACCCTGATGCAGCTTACGACTTCTGCCGAACCATCGCCGAGCCTAAGAACAGCTACATCGCCGTCACTACCGCGGAAACCGGCTTGAACCCATTCAGGGCATCGCACTTCGCAGACCTCTCGGGGTGGAAGAAGTTCGGCTTTGTGGAGCCTGACCTGAGCTCGTACCTCGGGGCGATCAAGGCTTCGCTCTCCCATCCCAACGCCCAGCTCGACTTGAAGCTGCCTGGGCAGGCCCGTTATCTCGACGCACTGGAAACGCAGCTGGCCCGCGCAGCAGCCGGAGAGATTTCTCCCAAGGCCGCTCTGGATGCGGCAGCCGCCGAATGGGAGAAAATCACCAACGAGCTCGGCCGCGAAAAGATGCGAAGGCTCTACCGCGAATGGCTCGGGCTGCCAGCGAAATAGGCCTCCATGCAAGGGAGGGGCTACCTCTCCCGCTCCTCACGAGGTGTCCCCTCCCTCGGAGAACCGTCCCCTGAGATCATGGGAAGACGCACAGGATTTCGATCTCAGGCCCTGCCGTTCCTATTGCCTGCAGTGAGCATTCTCCTCTTCTTCACGATCTTCCCTTTCCTGTTCACCATCGCGTTGACCTTCAGCCGCGTCTCCCTCGTGGGAGGGCTCAAACTGCGTTTTGGGGGGTTACAGAACTGGATCCGCCTGGTTCACGATGACCGGTTCTGGAACTCCCTCTCCAATACCTTCTTCATCGTAGCCGTAGCCGTTTCCGTCGAGTTCCTCCTGGGACTCGGCTTGGCACTCCTCACGAACCGACCTCTCCGTGGGGGGAGTGTGTTCCGGACCATTTTTATCCTGCCGATGGCCCTCGCGCCTATCGCCATCGGTTATATCTGGCTGATGATCTATCATGAGACCATCGGCCCCCTCAATGCGCTCCTTGAGCGCATTGGGCTCCCCGCGGTGGGTTGGGTGAGCAATCGCAATGTTGCCATCTACTCCATCATCCTCACAGACATCTGGCACTGGACACCGTTCATGTTCATCGTGCTGCTGGCGGGGCTGCAATCCCTTCCTACCGAGGTTCTCGAGGCTGCACAGATCGACGGGACATCCGGTTGGCAGCTCTTCCGCTACATCACATTTCCGATGATACGCCCCACAGCGATCGCAGCAATCATCCTGCGCAGCCTTGAGGCGTTCAAGATCGTTGACGAGATCTTCATCATCACGGGCGGTGGGCCAGGGGTGAGCACAGAAAGCCTCACCCTCCACGCATACTACATCGGCTTCCTCTCGTTCGACCTCGCCTATGGTGCCACCATCGCCATGAGCTTGTTCCTCTCGGTCCTCGTTGTAGCCATCTTGACGGTCCGGATCACCCAGCGGTACCAAAGGGTGGAGGTATGATTCTGAGCGGACGGCTGATCAAGTCCACGTTCATTTACCTCGCACTCATCGCCTGGTCGGCGTTCGCCCTCTTCCCTCTCTACTGGATGGTCATCGCTTCCTTTAAGGACCCCCTGGCCGTCAGCCAGGGACCTACCTTCATCCCTTGGGTCGACTTCCAACCTACGCTCTCCGCCTGGAAGGCCATCCTCTTCGGCGTCGAGCGGGAGACCATTGGGAGGCCCCTGATCAATAGCACCATCATTGGGTTAGGGAGCACCTTCCTGGCTGTGATCGTCGGCGCCATGGCAGCCTATGGGCTCACACGTTTCCAGATCCATGCTGGCCCTTTCCGGAACCAGGACGTCCTCTTCTGGATCGTCTCCCAGAGGATCATGCCCCCCATCGTCACCGGCCTTGCGTTGTTCATGATGCTGCGCGTCCTCGGTTTGATCGATACACGGACTGGAATGATCCTGGTATACACAGCGTTCAACCTCCCTCTCGCTGTGTGGCTGATGCACAATTTCTTCCAGCAGATCCCCCAGGACATCGAAGAGGCAGCCCTCGTGGACGGCGCCTCGCGGGGGAGGGTGCTCTGGCATATTGTCTTGCCTGTCTCCCTCCCTGGGCTCGTGGCAACTTTCCTGTTCTGCCTTGTGTTTGCCTGGAACGAATTCCTCCTCGCACTGATCCTCACGTTCAACCGGGCGCGGACGATGCCCATCTTGATCGCCGCACAGCACACGCAGCGAATGATCGAATGGTGGTCGCTGTCGGCGATGTCCATCATCACCATTGCCCCAGTTGTCGTCATCACCCTACTGCTCCAACGATACCTCATCACAAATGTCCTTGCAGGGGCCGGACGATGAGACCGAAGCAGAGGGTATCCTCAGGAACGCGACAGGATTGTTCACATAACTCTGGAGCGGGAGGTGAGGGAGATGGAGTATCGGTTCTTAGGACGGACGGGGCTCCAGGTATCCGCGCTGTGCTTTGGGACGCAGACCTTCGGGTGGGGAGCCGATGAACGTACTGCACATGCGATGCTTGACCGCTTCGTGGATGCAGGCGGGAACTTCCTCGACAGCGCTGACAGCTATAACAATGGGCAGTCCGAGACCATCGTAGGGACTTGGCTCAAGTCTCGGAAGAACCGGGATCATCTCGTCCTCGCGACGAAGGTGTTCTTCCCCACAGGGCCTGGGCCCAACGACAGAGGCCTCTCGCGGAAGCACATTTTGGCTGCAATCGAGGGAAGCCTGCGCAGGCTACAGACTGACTACGTCGACCTCTACCAGATGCACTGCTGGGACGCCGCGACGCCCCTGGAGGAAACCCTGGAAACGCTCAACGACCTCGTGCGCTCTGGGAAGGTCCGTTACATTGGAGCCTCCAACTTCACCCCTTCCCAACTTGACCGGGCGCTCATGTTGAGCAAGTTCCACCACTGGGCTCGCGTGGAGTGCCTGCAACCGGAGTACAGCCTCCTGGTCAGGAGCCCGGAGTGGGAGCTTCTCCCCCTCTGCCGCGCAGAGGGCATTGGGGTCATCCCCTGGTCTCCCCTCGCCGGTGGGTGGCTCACGGGGAAGTATCGCAAAGGCCAGCCCATCCCCCCCGAGAGCCGAGCTGGTCGCAGGGACCGCTTCGAGGATCTCCCTGAACAGCGCGCCACGGAGCAGGCCTGGGAGGTGATCGAGACCCTCGTGGAGGTCGCCCGGGAGGCTGAAAAGACCCCATCCCAGGTCGCCCTCAACTGGTTGCTCCAGCAACCGGGTGTGACGGCGCCGATCTTCGGCGCCCGCACCATTGAACAGCTCGAGGAAAACCTCGGGGCGGTGGGTTGGAAGCTCTCTCCAGACCACTTGAGGCGGCTCTCAGAGGTCAGCTCCGTACCATGGCCGTCCCCGCATAGCTTCATTGCTCGGTATACCCGCGAGAGACCGGGAAAGGAACCGCTCGCGCCATAGAGAACATCGAAGGTGAGGGGCCCGATGAAAACCGTTGCCGTTGTGGGAAGCATCATCACAGATCTCGCAGTCCTCACCCCCCGTTATCCCAGGCGAGGGGAGAACATCCTCGCACGTCGGCTGCAGATCGGACCTGGGGGGAAGGGAGCAAACGCAGCTGTGGCTGCAGCTCGCCTCGGAGCAAAGTCCATCCTCATCGGCAGGGTCGGCGACGATGAATTCGGGCGGGAGGAGCTCGCTGCCCTCCGTGCCGAAGGCGTCGACATCCAAGCGGTGGGGATCGACCCGGAAGCCCAAACGGGCGCAGCGATCATCCTCGTCGACGACGAAGGGGAAAATACCATCCTGGTCATCATCGGGGCAAATGCCAAGCTGGCCCCCTTCCATGTGGAGGAGGGTCTGGCGCCACACTGGCAATCCCTAAACGCCCTCCTTGTGAATTTCGAGATCCCACCGGAGACAGTAGCAGCGGCAGTGGAAGGAGCATCATCCCGGCGCATCCCGGTGATTGTGGACGCAGGGCCTCCCCGTGCATACGGACCAGAGATCTGGGGGAAAGCCACCGTGATCTCCCCCAACGAGCTAGAACTCTCAACACTCATAGGACGCCCCGTCACGGACGGGGAGCAGATCCAGGCGGCACGGGAACTCCTCAAGGCAGGCCCACAGGCGGTGGTCCTCAAGCTCGGCGCGCGGGGAGCGCTCTTGGTCACAAGAGAGGAAGCGCATCACCTCCCCGCATTCCCGGTGAACGTAGTCGATACCACAGGGGCTGGCGACGCGTTCAGCGGCGGCCTTGCCGTTGCCGTGGCAGAGGGAATGCCCCTGCGCGATGCGGTACGTTTCGCCAATGCCGCGGGGGCCCTGGCCACCACCCAGGTCGGCACATTGAAGGTCATGCCCCGGCGGCCCGAGGTTGAACGGCTGCTCGCAGATTATCCCGGCTAGTGCACTCGCGATGGAGCCTTCGCATGCGCGAACACAATACCGAGCAGTGATCTTTGACCTCGACGGGGTCCTCGTCGACAGCGAACCCATCCACTTCGCAGCGCTCAACGCGGTCCTCTGTCGTGAGGGGATCCTCCTCACAGAGGAGGAGAATTCGGAGTTTCTCGGATTACCTCCGGAGGAAGTGTGGACGCGGTTGATCCGCCGGTTCTCCCTGCGGGGACTCGTCCAGGACTACCTCAAGCGATACGAGGAAGAGGTGGCGCGTGCACTACAGGACCCCTTGAAGAGCCCACCCTTCCTTCCCACCCTCCTCCAGAGCCTCCAAGAAATGAGAATTTCCCTGGCCATTGCCTCATCGTCTAGGCGCGAGTGGATCGAGAGCATCTTGAATTCCCTGGATCTCCAGAGGTACTTCCCCGTCGTTGTCTCCAGCGATGATGTCCGGCGCGGGAAGCCCCATCCAGAGGTCTACCTCACGGTTGCGCGGAAGTTGGGTATGAAGCCGTCGGAGTGCCTTGCCGTAGAGGATGCGCCAAACGGTGTCTTGAGCGCCAAAAGGGCTGGGATGGACGTCGCTGTGCTCCGTACGCCTTATCTCAACCAGACGTCCTTCCCCCCAGCGGATTTTGTGCTGGATTCGCTGGCAGACCTCCTTGCCCTGATCAATCCTGCGCATGGGCGGCCTCCCGCATGCGGCGGACTGTGACCCGGACGTCTTCTCCGGTGAACAAGCCAGTGGATCCACCGACCAGGACGTTCGCTCCCCTCGAAACCACCAAGGGGATCGTCTGCTCGTTCACGCTGCCATCCACCTCGAGGTCTATGACCCTCCCCCGCGCCTGCAAGAGTTCGTAAGCTGCCTCGATTTTCGGGAGGACTGAAGGGACAAAGGGCTGCCCGGCGAACCCGGGATCCACAGTCATGAACAGCACCACATCCAGGAGGTCCACTACGTAAGGAAGGAAATCAATGGGCGTCGCCGGGTTCAACGCGACTCCGGCCTCCATTCCAGCGCGGCGAATCTCTTGAAGGGTCCGCCGGAGGTGCGGACATGCTTCCAGATGAACGACCACGCGATCGCATCCAGCTTCCAGCAAGGAGGGGAATAGGACCTCCGGAGACTCGACCATGAGGTGAGCCTCAAATGGGAGGTGCGTCAGGGGACGGAGGCACCTCAGGAAATCCGGGCCGAGCGCCAGGTTAGGTACGAACCTCCCATCCATCAAGTCGAAATGGAGGAGATCGACCCCTGCCTCCTCAAGGTGGGTGACTTGCTCAGCGAGGCGCGTGAGATCGGCACACATCATGGAAGCTGCGATCTGTACCTTCACTTGGCATACCTCACTCCCCGAGAAAGCGAGATCGCTGCGATGGCGAGAACTGCCCCCCTCGCAACGTACTGATAGAACGGAGGGACGCGGAGCAGGTTTAACGCGTTCCCCAGGATGGTCATAATGAGGGCCCCCATGAACGTCCCGGTAAGGGAACCGATCCCGCCCACGAAGCTCACCCCCCCGAGGACCGAGGACGCGATCGCATCAAGCTCGTAGCCCTCCCCGGCGATGGGATAGGCGGAGTCCAAGCGTGCAGCCGCCATCACCCCCCCGAGCCCTGCGCAGAACCCGGAGAAAGTGAACGCGTAGAGTTTCACCAGGTCCGCTTTCACCCCTGAATATCGCACTGCATCCTCGTTTCCTCCAATGGCATAGATGTAGCGACCGATCCTCGTCCGGGAGAGCACAAGTTGGCCTCCGACGTACACTGCCAGCATGATGAACGTCAGCCCGGAGAAGGGACCAAAGTAGGTAGCGATGCTGCGGAACTCCGGCGGGAACAAAGAGATAGGCACCCCGCCGCTCCAGATCAGGGCTCCACCTCGGGCAACTGCCATCATCGCGAGGGTGGCGACAAAGGACGGGATCCTGACCTTGGTCACGAGAAGGCCGTTGATGGCACCACAGACGATCCCCACGAGAATCCCGATCCCAATGGCCAGATACCCAGAGACCCCCCACCACTTCATGAACCCAGCAGCGACGACTCCTGAGAAGGCGAGGACTGCGCCGGGGGAGAGATCGATCCCCCCGGTGAGGATGACGTAGGTCTCTCCAGCGGAGAGGACGGCGATGACAGAGACTTGCGCCAGGATGTTCCGGATGTTCGTAGGGGAGAGGAAATGCGGAGAGAGGATCGAGGAGACCACAATCAGGAACAGGAGCGCCGAGAAAGGCAGGATCTCCCGGTACTCGCCAAGCCTGCCGAGCGTCACGGTCACCGCGTTGACTCTCCAGACGATCCGCAAATGGCCCTCCCCCCTCCAAACGCTGTTACGCCCTCTCTGGTCTACCCCTCCAATCCCATAGCGCAGGCCATGACCTTGTCCTTTGTCGCTTCCTCCCGAGGGAACATCCCTGTCACCCTCCCCTTGTAGAGCACCAAGACAACGTCGGCGATAGAAAGAACTTCCTCTATATCACTAGAGGCAAGGAGGATGGCCATCCCCTCCTGGGCGAGCTGAGAGAGGAGTCTCCTTACCTCCACCTTCGCCCCGACATCGATCCCTTTGGTTGGTTCGTCCACAAGGAGGACCTTTGGCCTCGTCTCCAACCATTTGGCGATGACGACCTTTTGCTGGTTCCCGCCGCTGAGGGCCTTGACCTTCTGCCTGGCGTTCCTCGCGGCGATCCGCAATCGGTCTATCCACATCCTGGTGATCTCTGCCTCCTTGGCACTGTCGACGAACAGGCGCATCCTGCTCAGCTCGTGGAGCTTCGGAAGGGTGAGGTTGGCTGCTACGCTCATCTCCGAGATCAGGCCTTGGGTCCTGCGGTCTTCAGGGACGTAAGCAAGTCCGTGTTGCTGTGCCTCAAAAGGTGTTCGGATTCGCACCTCCTTGCCCTCGACCCAGATCTTCCCCGCCACAACCTGTTCCATCCCCCACAATGCCCTACAGATCTCCGTCTTCCCTGCGCCGAGGAGACCAGTGACCCCAAGGATCTCTCCCTTCCGGATGCGGAAATGGATATCCGTGAGACGCACGGACTCTCCTGCGGTGGAGAGCCCTTCCACTGAAAGCACGACATCCCCTACGGAAGCGGCTTCCTTGGGATAGAACGACTCAATGGTCCTGCCGGTGATCCAGCGGATGATCTCTTCTCTCGTGACCCCCTGCACTTCTGTGGTCCCGACCACCCGCCCATCGCGCAAGACAGTCACCCTGTCACAGATCTCAAAGACCTCGTCGATGCGATGGGTGATGTAAATGACGGAGATCCCTTTCCCCTTTAACGATCGGATGATCTCAAAGAGTCGCTCGACCTCCTTCACAGCTAACCCTGAGGTAGCCTCATCCATGATCAGGATCCTCGCGTTCATGGAGAGGGCTCGCGCAATCTCCACCTTCTGCTGATCTCCGAAACTCAGGCGCCCCACTTTCACCCTCGGATCGATCCCGTCCCCCAGTACCTGGAGGATCGCTTGCGCGTGCGCATAGGCAGCCGCGAAGTCTATAAACGGAAAGAATGGCCTCGTGGGCTCCCTGCCGAAGAAGATGTTCTCCGCAACGCTGAGGTTGGGGAAGAGGCTCAGCTCCTGGTGGATCATGGCAATGCCCAAGCTCCTTGCCACAGAGGGATTCGGAATATCCACCTCCTTCCCTTCCAGGAGAATCCGGCCCTTGTCCATCCGGTAGATCCCTGTAAGGATCCGCACGAGGGTGGTCTTCCCGGCCCCATTCTCCCCCAGGAGGCCATGAACCTCCCCCTTCCGGAGCTCAAGGTGCACATCCTCCAGGGCCCTCACACCCGGGAAGGACTTGCTGATCCCCTCCATCTTCAGCAGGACGTTCATATCCCCCTCGTCTTGGAAGAGGCGAGGTGCCGGCAAGGGAAGGCGGGCCCAGGGGTGTCCCCTGGGCCCGCGCTTAGCTCCTCGCCAAGTGCCCAGGCGGGTCTATTTCGTCCCAGGAAGCTTGGGAGGCGCCTTCGTCACCTTGTCTACCTGGCCCACGTTCTCCTTCGTCACCACCATCGTGGGGGTTCCAATGAGCAAGGCTCCTGTTGGCTTGTAGACAGGAGTCCCCTTGGGGGGCTTCCACCCTTCCCGGATGTATCGAGCGGCAGCCTCGACGCCCCAGTACCCCATGATGTAAGGAGCCTGGGCGACTGTTGCTGCGAACTCACCGCGTTTCACAGCTTCCACAGCATCCTTGATGGCATCGAAGCCCACGATGATCACCCCATCGGGGAATCCTACCTTCAACCCAGCAGCCTTCAACGCCTCCAGGGCTCCGAGGGCCATCTCGTCATTGGCTGCGATGACGCCATGGATGTCCTTCGTGGTGCCGAGGATGTCCTCCATAACCTTCAGGCCGGTTGCCCGGTCGAACCTCGCCGTGAGGTCCGCGACGATGTCCACATCCTTCGCTTTCTTCAGGGGATCCAATACGTTCTTGAATCCCTGTCCACGTTCGATGGCAGAGGAGGCGCCCGGAGTACCCTCCAGGACGACGATCCTCCACGGCTTCTTCTTCTTGGCGGCCTGGAGGAGCTCGACGAGCTTCTTCGCTCCCTCCATCGCGGCCTTCACGTTGTCCGTCCCGATGTAGGCGATCCGGTCCCCGCCGACAACGTCCCGGTCGAGGGTGAATACAGGGATCTTCGCAGCGTTCGCCTTCTTTACAGCCGCGACGAGGCCCTCCGCAGTAATGGGGTTCAGCAGGATAGCGTCCACCTTTGCAGCGATGGCATCCTCAACCTGCCGTGTCTGTTGCTCCACGTCGTTCCGTGCATCGTAGGAGATCACTTCGACAGCAAATTTCTTCCCGGCGGCTTTGGCGCCATCGACCATATCCACGAAGAACGGGTGCGCCAAGCTGCTGACGAACACCGCCGCTTTCACTGGCTTGGGGGCCACCGAAGCAGGCACCGCCAGTGCCAGGAGCAGCCCCATGCAGACCGCGATGATTCCCACTCTCCGGATGGTCATCTCCCTCCCTCCCTCTCAGGAGAATACTGACGAAGACCTCAACTGCGTTCCGCGATGAACCGTTCCACCTCCTCTCGTGTAGGCATTGAGGGTTGGGCTCCCATGCGGGTAACCGAGAGCGCCCCCACGTAGTTGGCAAACCGGGTTGCCTCCAGGAGTTCCATCCCTTCTGCCAGCGCAACGGCGAAACCCCCAGCGAACGCGTCGCCGGCGGCAGTCGTGTCGACGGCCTGTACTGGGATCCCTGGGACATGGTAGGCACCTGTAGTATCCATGAGGAGCGCTCCTGCCTCGCCAAGCTTAATGATCACAATGGGAACGCCCATCTCCCGGAGAGCCTTCGCTGCCTTCTCAGCATCCTCTAGCCCGTGGATAGGGATCCCCGTGAGCACCTCCGCCTCATGTTCATTGGGGATCAACACATCTGCGAGCTCGTACATGCGCAAAGGGAGCGGGGCGGCCGGCGCAGGGTCCAGGAGGACAGGGACTCCATTCTTCTTGGCCAGTTGCGCAGCATAGAGCACAGTCTCCAAGGGGATCTCCAGCTGGAGGACCAAGGCCTGCGCACCCCTAATAGCTACCTCCGCCCGGTCCACATCCCCTCGGGAAACGTGCCTGTTTGCCCCGGGCGCAACGACGATCGCGTTGTTCCCAGCGCCATCCACGGCGATGAACGCAACCCCCGTCGCATGGGCCGGATCCTCCAGGACGAATCGTGTGTCCACTTGTTTGGAAGTCAGGCTCTCAAGCAACTCCCGACCAAAAGAATCTCTCCCCACACGCCCCACCATGAACACCTCAGCGCCAAGGAGAGCTGAGGCCACCGCCTGGTTGGCGCCCTTCCCCCCGGGGAATGTATGGAACTCCTCGCCCAGCACCGTCTCCCCCACGCCCGGGATCCTCGGCGTCTTGATGACCAGGTCCATGTTGAGGCTCCCGACCACCACGATCCTAGGCGCCATCGCTGCGCCTCCCAGACCCGCACGATTCCCGGACAACCAGCTTGGGACGCAAGAGGACCCGCTTCGCACGTCTCCTGCCCCTCTCCAAGCGCTCCACAATCATCTCCACGGCCAGCTGGCCCATCTGGCGCTTCGGTTGAGCGATGGTGGTGAGGGCAGGCTTGACGAGGGAGGCCACCATGATATCGTCGAACCCCACTAAAGCGAGATCTTGAGGGATCCGGAGGCCTCGTTCCTCAGCTGCTTTCATGGCTCCCAACGCCATGATATCGCTGGAGGCCAGGACTGCGGAGGGGAGGTCGTTCCCCCCTTCCAGGAGCTGGTGCATCGCTGCGTAGCCTCCTTGGAAGGTGAACCCTCCATCCTTAACAAGCCGGGGTTTGACGGGAACGCCAGCTTCACGCATCGCCTTCTTGTATCCCTCCAGGCGTTCTTCGGCGGTGCTCAAAAGCAGCGGCCCTGTGATGATACCAATTCGTCTGTGGCCGAGGGCGAGAAGGTGCTTCGCAGCTTCATAGGCTCCCTCCTCGTTATCCACGAGCACAGCGTCCGCCGGAATGCCGGGGATCTCCCGATCGAGCATCACCACGGGGATCCCCCTTTCCAAACGTCCTACGCGATCCCCTTCGTTGGCACCGGCGGTAACGAAGATCACCCCATCCACCTGCTTCTCCTGCAGGACGTTGAGGTAGGTCCGCTCCCGGGCCGGGTCATTCTCGGAGTTACAGAGGATGACGGTGTAACCATACTCCCGCGCCACATCCTCAACGCCCTTCGCCACCTCAGCGAAGAAAGGGTTGGTGATATCGGGGACAATCAATCCGATGCTGTGCGTCCGTTTTTTCTTGAGGCTCCTGGCCAGGGCGTTTGGTCTGTAGTTGAGCTTCTCTACAGCGCGAAGGACCCTGCGCCGCTTCTCTTCGTTCACAGGGGCGCTGCCGTTCAACACGCGGGAAACAGTGCTCGCAGACACCCCCGCTTCCCTCGCGACATCGTGAATCGTCGCTGCCATGGGTGTGAAATCGTTTTCAAATCCTGGTTTATTATTCGCCTCGCGGAGGCATTTCTCCTCCTCACAGGCACGCCCATAGGAGCAAAACAAGGCAGGAGCTTAGAAGGTTACCCCCGAGATGAGGATGATATTTGCGTAGGGAGTACACTCCCCAGTGCGCACAACTGCTTTGGCCCCTAAGACCCTGGCTTTGAACTCCTCATGGGGGATCTCTTCCAGGGGGATGGAGGCAACCAGGGCTCTCACCTTCTCATACAGATGGGGGCTCCGCTCGGACATCTCCCTCGCGACGATCGCCCGTTCCACCTGGAGCTCTTGGAGGATCGCTTCAACCGTCTCCAGGAACCCTGGGACCCCCCTCACGAGCGCAAGGTCCACCTTCCGCACGCTCCCGGGGATCGGCAGCCCGCTATCCGCCACGACAAGGGCATCCGTATGGCCCATCGTCGCGATGAGGTAGGAAAGCTCGCTGTTCAGCACTCCCCCTTTCTTCATGATTCCGAACCTCCCCTTGCGTCTTCCTCACGTGTGAAGCGCTACCTCAGGAGACACGTCTCCCCTTCCCCCTACCCCTCAGGAGTCGGGGAAGAGCGTAGCCGGCCAGTCCGAGTGCCGGGGTGAGCGGAGAGAGCAGGCCGACGGGCGTGAGCTGCAGGAGGTCGAGGTAGTACTTGAATCCCAACCGCAGGTCAGGGAGATACCAAGGGAACTTCACGTCCCACAGCCAGTAGAAGTAAGCAACCTGCAGGACCAACGCGCCAGCAGCTAGCGCAGCGACATCGACTCCCGCGAAGGCCGCTTCCCCGGGGGTCCTCCTGGCGCTGAGCGCACCCGCCAGCAAGACTCCCCCAGCCAACCCAATGACGGCGTCTACCATGCGCGCGGTGAAAAAGCTCAGAATCTGCTCCTCTGTATTGAAGACACTGAGGGACCAGGTGAACCCCCGTCCAAAGAAGAGCGCCAACACGATGAGGAAGTAAGCCGCAACGCCGGCCACAGCGACTGCCAGCGTCCCCCGCCTGGCAGCCCACACGGCGTACAGGAGGACTGGGAGGATCGTCCCCATCGCCAGGGGAAGGCGTTGGCGACGTTCCCCGTTCAACCTCTCCTCCTTGGCCTTCTTGAAAGATGCCCAAAGGATCCCCTGGGCAGAGAGAACGTCGCCAGCCGGAACCTCCACGCTCGTCACAGACGGGGTCATCATCCCAAGCTGGCGCAGGGAGAAGTCCACCATCGCCTTCTGCTGTTCAATCCAACGCTTCACAGCAGGCTGGAGGTCCCCTTCCAGCGCCTCGACGAGCGGGCGGCCGTTGCTATGGGCGGGGATGGGGAGGCCTAGGAGGATGGAGATGGTCGGGGCGATGTCCATTTGACGGACCTCTGGCCCCTTGACCGCCGACCGAACCCCCTCTCCCGTGAGGACGAGGGGAATCCGCTTGACCACAGGTTCCCAGCCCCCGTGCCCTCCCCGGTCGATCTGCCCATGGTCCGCCGTGACGAGGAGCACGGTGTGTTGCCCTGTCGCTTGGGAGATCCGGCCGATGTACTCGTCCACCCTCCGGACGGCCTCCGCATACACAGAGCTCGCTGCACCGAAGCTGTGCCCCGCGACATCGGGTCCAGGGAAGTGAACGACGATCAGACGCGCAGGGGTCCTCAGGAGGTCGAGGGCGGCTTCGGCGATCACCGCATCGGTACGGTACAAGCCCTCGACATCCCCGTACTTGGGGTCTGGGACGATGCGCGCATCGTCAATCCATGGGCCAAATAACTCCCGCCATCCCGGCGTCCCCGCCACGGCGGTCCGGACACCGACCCGCTTGGCCGCCGCAAAGATGGTATCGACCTGGACAGGCCCTCTGTACCAGTTCGTGGTCACACCGCTGACCTCTTGGGGAGCGCCTGAAGCGATCACAGTCCAGCCCGGCAGGGACAGCGAGGGCTCTCCTGTCCAGGCGACGAAATCCGCTCCGTGGGCACGCAACGCGTTCAGAACAGGCATCCTCCGGGAAGCGTCCTCGCGGAGGGCATCCACCACGACGAGGACGAGGCGCTGAGCCAGCGGCTTTCCTGCCTCGCCTTCCACGAGCGGGCGAGCGTAGGGGCTCTTGTACCGGACGACGGCATTCCAGCTCGACTCCGCCAACCGCTGCGATCCATACCCCAGTGCCACGAGGACAAGGACAACCGCGAGACCCGCGACAATCTTCCGGACCATTTCACCCTCCCCGCGAAGAGGATGGACAAGCGGGACGCAGGAACACTCTTCGCCCCGGGGAGATGGAACTCCTTGCCAACGCGGCAAGTCTATCGGGAAGGGAAGCCCTGGGGCTGCCTCTGGTTGAAGCGGTTCATCGCCTCCGCGACCCCGCGGGTGAGGATGACTTCCACGGCCTCCGCTGCGCGTCGGACGGCCTCCTGCAGCAAGGGCGCCTCGTCGGCAGGGATGGGGCTGAGAACATAATCCGCCGGGTCTGTGCCTTCCGGGGGCCGCCCGATCCCGATCTTCACCCTCGTGAACAGGTCCGTGCCTAGGCTCTCCAGGATGGACTGGACACCCTTATGGCCTCCGTGGCCCCCGCGGGCCCGAATCCGGATCACGCCCACAGGGAGGTCGAGGTCGTCATGGATGACGATGAGGTCAGGGGGGTGTATGCCGTATCGCCCGCACAAGTCCGCCACAGCTATCCCGCTCAGGTTCACATACGTCTGCGGCTTCGCCAGGATCACCGGGCACCCGTCGATCTTGCCGCGGCCGAGGATCGCCCACCCTTCCTCCGTCCGTACGGGGATCTTGTTCTCCACGGCAAGGGCATCCACAACCTCGAAGCCAAGGTTGTGCCGCGTCCCGACGTACGCGCGCCCTGGGTTCCCAAGCCCGACCACCAGCTTCTCCCCCATGCGTAGCGCCACCCTGTGTGGGAGAAAGAACTTTGGAGGCTACGCTTCTTCCTTCCTCTCCCCAGGCGGTTGGGGGACCTCCACCTGTACCACCTCGGGAGGAGCAGCAACCTCTTCCTTGGCCGGGGCAAGGATGCTCACGACAACCTCATCAGGAGGGGTCCGCACCGTAACCCCTTGGGGGACCTTCAGGTCAGACACGTGGATCGCGTCCCCGATATCCAGAGCAGAAATGTCCACCTCGATGGATTCAGGGATCTGTGTGGGCAGGCATTCCACCAGGAGGTGGCGGAGGTGGTGCTCAAGGATGCCCCCTGCGGCAACCCCCCGCGCCTGGCCGGAGAGGACGATGGGAACTTCTAGCTCAATGGACTCCTCCAGGCTCACCGCCACGAGGTCGGCGTGGATCACCTCCCTCCCGAGAAGGTCCCTCTGGAGCTCCTTGACCATCACCGTGGCCTTCTCCACTTCCCCATCCTTGTGGATCTCCAGGTCGATGAGCACGTTCTTGCCGGCCGCCTTGTGCAGGAGCTCCAGGAGGCGCTTCCGATCGATGGCCAAGGGGGTCGGAGGGTGGTGCTTCCCGTAGAGGATCGCCGGGATCTTCCCCGCAAGCCGGAGCTTCTTCGCGGCACTCTTCCCGGTCTTTCCCCTCGCCTCTGCAGGGAGAACCACGCGCTCCATGATCTCTGCCCCTCCTCCAGGAATCCAACAAGATGCGCTTCTGAGGCCACAGGTGCCGGTCAGGATTCGATTATATCACCCCCTTCCCCACATGTCCAACAGGCCCGTGCCTGCGGAACTCCTCCAAGCGGGGGAGGAGATCCCGCAAGAGGATGCCGTGGGAAAAGGGGAGGACCTCCGCCGGGATCCTCCCGGCGCGCAACGCCAGGGGCCTGCGCACGGCTACACTCACCGCTGCTTGCACAGGCCCAGGGATGTGGTCATACGTAGCAACGCCCTCCTGCAAGCCTCCGACACGGAGGGACCGCCTGGAGGAGATCGTCGGGGCCCGCAGAATGTATGTGTGGAATGGCCGTGAGGGGAAAACAGGCGCAACACCTTCGCCGGGATCTTGGATCTCCCCAACCCCCTGCCGTGGTTCCTGAGAGGGAGCTCGGCCTCCTGATGGAGATGGCGCGTACGATCCTGGAGGCTGCCGAGGTGTTGGCCTCGGCAATGGAGGAGAGGACCCCCTTCTCCCAGGCCTGGCAGGCCATCCGGGACCTGGAGCACAAAGGCGATGCGATCGCCCGCGACCTCTTCGACACCCTGATGTCCCCCCGCTCCCTCCCCGTGGACCGGGAGGCCCTGAAGGCACTTATGGGATATCTGGATGATGTCCTCGATGCCATCGAGGCTGGCGCGGCCCGCCTGGTGATCTACCACATCCGCCACCCCATCCCCCTGGCCCGGGAGATGGCCAGGATCGTCCTCGAATCTAGCCAGCAACTCGATGCGGCCATCGGGCAGCTCGGCCGCATGCAGGAGGTGTTCCCCCATACACGCGCCCTTCACCGACTGGAGAACCGTGGCGACGACGTGCTGCGGGAGGGGCTGGAGGTCCTGTTCACCGACGAGAGAGAGCTCAAGGATGTGCTCAAGTGGAAGGACATCTTGGAGGCGTTGGAGGCCAGCACCGACCGTTGTGAGGATGTCGCCAACGTGCTGGAGACGCTCCTCATCCAAACCGGAGGGGCAGGAAGACTCGTGGCCGGCCGCGTGGCCATGGACGTGGAGCGTCACGAGGTTACAGTCGCCGGAAAACCTGTCCCCCTCTCCGCCAAGGAGTTCGGCGTCCTCCACCTCCTCCTCCGCCATCAGGGGAAAGTGGTGCGCCGCGAGCGGCTTTTGAACGAGGTGTGGGGGGAAGATTATTTCGGGGATACGCGTACGCTCGATACCCACATCGGCTGGCTCCGCAAGAAACTGGAGGGGGAAGGCGGAATCCGCATCGTAACCGTCCGCGGCATCGGCTACCGGCTGGACCTTCGCGAACAATCGTCGGTCTGAACCGCGCTCCCTGACCTCGGGTTTTGCGTCCCCTTCACAAAGATTTCAACTCCCCTTCACGCATCGACTCCGGTCTCTTCGCCTGCACCGGGTATCCTTGTAGGCAGAACACGAACACATGGAGGAGATGTGCATGCGAAGATTGTGGGTTCTCCTTGTGGTCCTTGCAATACCATTCCTCATGCACGAGACCACCTCCTCGTGGGCTCAGGCACCTGTGACGTTGAACGGAGCAGGGGCAACGTTCCCGTTCCCGCTGTATTCGAAGTGGTCCCAGGTGTATGCCGCAGAAAAAGGTGTGCGGATCAACTATCAATCCATTGGCTCGGGCGGCGGCATCCGTCAGTTCATCGCGAAGACCGTGGACTTCGGAGCCAGCGACAGCCCGATGACCGATGAACAGATCCGTCAGGCCGGGGGTCGTGTCCTGCACATCCCCACCGTGGCCGGAGCGGTCGTCCCGGTTTACCACATCCCGGGCGTCGGGCCTGGGCTGAACTTCACGGGGGAAGTTCTCGCCGACATCTTCTTGGGGAAGGTCACCAGGTGGAACGATCCGCGCATCACGAAGCTTAACCCGAACGTGAACCTGCCCTCCGCGGAAATCGTCGTCGTGCACCGCTCTGACGGTTCCGGCACAACGGCAATCTGGGTGAACTACCTGAGCAAGGTCAGCAAGGAATGGAAAGAGAAGGTCGGTGAAGGGACCTCGGTGGAATGGCCCACAGGCCTTGGGGGGAAGGGGAACGAGGGCGTCGCGGGCCTCGTGAGAGGGACCCCTTACTCCCTGGGGTACGTGGAGCTTGCTTACGCGGTCACGAACAGGATGACGTTCGGAAAGGTCCGCAATAAGGCTGGGCAATTCATCAACCCGTCGCTATCGAGCACCACGAAGGCCATGGAGGGGGCACTCCCCACGATCCCTGAAGACTACCGGGCCTTCTTCACCAACCCCGAAGGCAGGGATGCTTACCCCATCGCCGGGTTCACCTACCTCCTCATCTACGGGGAGCAACCCGACCCGGTGAAGGGGAAGGCCCTGGTCGAGTTCCTCTGGTGGGCGATCCACGACGGACAGAAGTATGCCCCGCCCTTGCTCTACGCGCCTCTCCCCAAGAGCCTGGTGCAACGTCTTGAAAAGACCTTGAGGACCGTCACCTCAGGGGGGAAACCCCTCCTGCCGTAGAGGGAGCTATGGCATCCGAGGCGGTCAAAACCATTGGAAGACCCGTTCCCATCCGGACCGGGGATCGGGCCTTCTCCCTGCTATTGGCCACGGCCGCGGGGGGCGTGCTGCTCCTCATGGCCGCCATGCTCGTGACACTCCTCATGGGGGCGTGGCCAGCGATCCGACGCTTCGGGTGGGCCTTCTTCGTCACATCCACGTGGGATCCCGTGGCCGAGGAGTTCGGGGCCCTCCCGTTCATCTACGGGACCCTGGTCTCCTCTGCCCTCGCGTTGCTGATGGCCATCCCCCTGGGCCTGGGGACGGCCATCTTCCTCTCAGAGCTGGCCCCTGAGTGGATTCGCTTCCCCGTGGGATTCCTGGTAGAGCTCCTTGCAGCGGTCCCCAGCGTCGTGTTCGGCCTTTGGGGGATCTTCGTGCTTGTCCCCTGCGTTCGTACCGGGCTCACCCCCCTGCTGAAAAGCACCCTGGGCTTCCTCCCCCTCTTCCAGGGCCCACCCCTGGGGATCGGGATGCTCACGGCGGGGGTGATCCTGGCCATGATGGTCGTTCCCTTTATCGTCGCCGTCAGCACCGAGGTCATGCGCGCCGTCCCCATGTCACAGCGGGAAGCCGCGATCGCGCTGGGGGCCACACGGTGGGAGATGATTCGGACTGCCGTGCTGCCTTCCGCACGGAGCGGGATCCTCGGAGCGATCTTCCTCGCCATGGCCCGGGCGCTGGGGGAGACCATGGCCGTGACCATGGTCATTGGCAACGTCCCTCAGATCAAGACCTCCTTGCTCGCCCCCGCCTACACCATCCCCGCGGTGATCGCGAATGAGTTCACGGAGGCGACCTCGGACCTCTACGTGGCTGCGCTGATCTATCTCGCGCTGGTCCTGTTCCTCGTCACGGTGGTCATCAACATCTTCGCCCGTCTCCTGGTGGAGCGCGTGAAGGGCACTGGAGGGAAGGAGGCGTAGAGATGAACACAGCCTACCCATTCCGGAGATGGAAAGGCCACATTCTGGAAGCGTTGACTGTGCTCTGCGTTGGCGTTGTGCTTGTACCCTTACTCCTCGTTCTGGCTTTCCTCGCGCGCGCAGGGGCAAGTGCCCTCAACCTGGAGTTCTTCACTGCCCTGCCTGGAGCGGCCGGAGAGCCCGGGGGTGGCATGGCCAACGCCATTGTGGGGTCGGTCTACCTGCTGATCCTGGCCTCAACCCTGGGCATCCCCGTGGGAGTCTTCGCTGGAGTCTTTCTCGCCGAGCATCCCCACACCAAGCTCGCCCGCCTGACCCGCCTCGCCGCTGATGTCCTCAACGGCACCCCGAGCATCATCATGGGAGTGTTCGCCTACATCCTCGTGGTCCTCCCCCTCCGCCACTTCAGCGCCCTCGCTGGCGGTGTGGCCCTGGGAGTGATGCTCATCCCCATCGTGGTCCGGACCACGGAGGAAATGGTCCTGCTTGTCCCCCAGAGTGTGCGGGAGGCCTCCTTGGCTTTGGGGATCCCCCGGTGGAAGACAACCCTGCGGGTGGTCATCCCTACGGCTGCGGCCGGGATCCTGACTGGGATCATGGTGGGGCTTGCTCGCATCGCGGGGGAGACCGCGCCGTTGCTGTTCACGGCGTTCGGGAACCGTTTCTGGAACTGGAACCCCCTGAAGCCCATCGCCGCGCTTCCGCTGCAGATCTTCGCCTACGCCATCTCGCCCTTTGACGACTGGCACCGCCAGGCGTGGGCAGGTGCGCTCGTCCTCGTGACCATCGTGCTGCTCACGAGCATCGTCGGGCGTGCCATGGCAGTGCGGCGAGCCAGAACGATCCTATGAAGGGGAGGAGCTGCGAACAATGGAGGTCGTCGTAACGGTCACCAGAAGAGATCAAGCGAAATGCGCTCCCGAAGGGCGGCCTGGGCGCATCCAAACCCAGGATCTGCACGCCTGGTTCGGCCAACACCATGTCCTTCATGGGATCACGTTGTCCATCGTCGAGCGTCGGGTTACGGCGATCATCGGACCTTCAGGGAGTGGCAAGTCGACGTTCCTCCGGTGTCTCAACCGCATGCACGAGCTGGTTCCAGGCGCCCGCGTGGAGGGCCAGGTGCTCATCGATGGCCAGGACATCTATGCCCCTGGGGTTGACCCCGTCCTCATCCGCCGGCGCGTCGGCATGGTTTTCCAGAAGCCTACCCCTTTCCCCACCATGAGCATCTACGAGAACGTGGCGGCTGGGCTCAGGCTCGCGGGGGAACGGAACCGACGCAAGCTCGATGAGGTCGTCGAGCGGAGCTTGCGGGCGGCTGCGCTGTGGGACGAGGTGAAGGATCGCCTCCATAAGCCTGGTACTGCCCTCTCTGGCGGCCAGCAGCAAAGGCTCTGCATCGCCAGGGCCCTCGCCGTGGAGCCCGAGGTCCTCCTCATGGACGAACCGGCGTCGTCCCTGGACCCGGCCTCGACCTTGCGCATCGAGGAATTGGCCAGGGAACTCGCGAAGGAGATCACCATCGTCATCGTCACCCATAACATGCAACAGGCTGCCAGGGTCTCCGACTTCACCGCCTTCCTCCTCAACGGGGAGCTCGTGGAGTACGGGCCCACGGACCAGATCTTCACCAAACCCAAGGACCCCCGCACCGAGGACTACATCACCGGGAGGTTCGGATAGATGGACCATCTGCGTGAGGCGTTCGACCGGGAACTCCAGGCCCTCCAGGAGGATCTCTTGGAGATGGCCAAGCTCACGGGCGAGCAAATCCACCGTTCCGTGGAAGCCCTCAAGGGGCTCGATGTGGACCTTGCCGGCGCTATCATCGCCGCGGACGATGAGATCGACCGGATGCAGGACCAGCTCGAGCAGAAGTGCATCCGGCTTCTGGCCACGCAACAGCCCATGGGCAGGGACCTCCGGACGATCATGGCGGTGTTCGCGATTGGGATCGACTTAGAACGGATGGCAGATCACGCAGAGGGGATCGCCAAAGCCACGAAACGGCTCGCCGGCCGTCCCCACCTGAAACCCCTCATTGACATCCCCAGGATGGAGGAGATCTTCCAGGGGATGCTCGCGGATGCGCTGAAGGCCTTCCTGGACAGGGATGCCAACCTTGCAGAGCAGATGACCGCACAGGACGACCTCGTGGACGCCCTGCGTACCCAGGTCTTCCGGGAGCTCCTGACGATCATGATGGAGGACCCGAGGACCATCTCCCAGGCCCTCGACCTCCTCCTCGTCGCCCAGCACCTCGAGCGGGCCGCTGACCACGCCACGAACATCGGGGAACGGGTCATCTACATGGTCACCGGCGAGCTCAAGGAGCTCAACGTCTAAGTCACCCCACCAAAACCCGTGTCCGGGTTTTGGTGGGGACCCCGACACGGGGGAAGCTCCGGAACCTGCGATGTAACATGATTCCTGCCCGTTTCCTCATGGGGTGGGGATCTCCACCTGGGAGAGCTCAACGCCAGCCTGCTCCAGCACCTCCCTGGCCAGGGGGTCCGGATACTCTCCTGCGAACACCAGGCGGCGCAGGCCCACGTTCACGATCATCTTGGCGCAGATGAGGCAGGGCTGGTGGGTACAGTAGAGGGTTCCGCCGGCGATGGCCACCCCGTGGTAGGCAGCCTGGAGGATAGCGTTCTGCTCTGCGTGGAGGCACAGGCAGGTATCGTGGCTGTGGCCGGAGGGGACCTCGGAGGCGCAGCGCGCACATCCTCCTTCGCCACAGTTCGGAAGGCCCCTGGGGGTGTCGTTGTAGCCCGTGGACAGGACCATTCGGTCCTTGACGATGACGGCCCCTACCTTCCTGCGCAGGCAGGTCGAGCGCGTCGCTGCGAGGTACGCCATGCGCATGAAGTACTCATCCCAGGGAGGTCTCATCTCCTACTTCGTCCCGTAGAGCCTGTCCCCGGCGTCCCCCAGGCCAGGGATGATGTACCCGTGGTCGTTGAGCCGCTCATCCACTGCTGCCGTGTAGATCTCCACATCTGGGTGAGCACCCTGGACCCTGGCGATCCCTTCGGGGGCTGCGATGATGCACATCACCTTGATATTCTTGGTCCCGTGGCTCTTCAGCAAATCGAGGCACGCGACGACCGATCCCCCCGTGGCCAGCATCGGGTCCACGACCATCACCTCCCGCTCCCCAATGTCCGAAGGGAGCTTGGAGTAATACGTATGTGGCTGAAGGGTTTCGGGGTCCCGCCAGATCCCCACGTGACCGACCTTCGCCGTTGGGATGAGGCGCAGGATCCCTGCCTCCATGGCGAGGCCGGCACGGAGGATGGGGACAACAGCGACCTCCTGTCCGGAGATGGTCTTCCCTCTGGCCACGCCGAGGGGCGTCTGGACCTCCACGTCGGTGGTGGGGTGGGAGCGGGTGACCTCGAAGGCCATGAGCATGGCCAGTTCCTCGACCAGTTCGCGGAACTCCTTGTGGCCCGTCCGGACATCCCGCAGGATGGTGAGCTTGTGCTGGACGAGGGGGTGGTCGATGACGACAACCTTGGACATGGGGACGCTCCTCTCAGATCCTCGCCGCCACAGGCTCGGCGTAAATGGGGTAGTGCGCCGTCAGCTCCCGGACCTCCTGGCGCACTCTCTCATGCACGGCCGCATCGTCCAAGTGGGTCAGGACGTCGTCGATCATCCTGGCGATGAGGCGCATTTCCTCCACCCCCATCCCGCGTGTGGTGACGGCAGGCGTGCCGATGCGGATCCCGCTGGTGATCATGGGCTTCTGATCGTCGAACGGCACCATGTTCTTGTTGACGATGATGCCCACAGAGCCCAGTGCTGCCTCCGCCTGCTTCCCTGTCAGGCCCTTGTTCCGCAGGTCCACGAGCATGAGGTGGTTGTCGGTCCCGCCGGAGACGAGCTGGTAGCCCCGGCGCATGAGCTCCTCGGCAAGGGTCTGGGCGTTCTCCACGATACGCCGGGCGTACTCCTTGAACTCCGGGGTGCTCGCCTCCAGGAAGCACACAGCCTTCGCGGCGATGGTGTGCATCATCGGGCCGCCCTGGGTCCCCGGGAAGACCGCCTTGTCGATCTGGGGGGCCAGGTCCGCCTTGCACAGGATGAAGGCGGAGCGCGGCCCGCGGAGGGTCTTGTGGGTGGTCGAGGTGACCACGTGGGCGTAGGGGACGGGGCTCGGGTGGACGCCTCCCACGATCAGGCCCGCGATGTGGGCGATGTCCGCCATGAAGTAGGCCCCCACCTCGTCGGCGATCTCCCGGAACCGCTCCCACTCGATGATCCTCGGATAGGCGCTGTACCCAGCGATGATGAGCTTGGGGCGGTGCTCCCGCGCGAGCGCCGCGACTTGGTCGAAGTCGATCCTCCCGGTCTCCCGTTTCACGCCGTAATAGGCGACCTGGAAGTAGTTCCCCACCATGTTCACGGGGGCGCCATGGGAGAGGTGCCCACCGTGGGAGAGGTTCATGCTGAGAATCCGGTCCCCAGGCTTCAGGAGCGCATAGTACACAGCGATGTTGGCCTGGGTCCCGGAGTGCGGCTGGACGTTGGCGTGTTCCGCCCCGAACAGGGCCAGGAGGCGTTCCACGGCCAGCCGCTCGGCCACGTCCACGAACTCGCACCCGCCGTAGTACCGCTTGCCTGGGTAGCCCTCCGCGTACTTGTTCTGGAGAACGCTCCCCTGGGCCTCGAGGACCGCCCGGCTGGCATAGTTCTCCGAGGCGATGAGGTTGATGTGCGTCCTCTGACGCTCCTCATCCTGGAGAATCGCTTGGTAGATCTCTGGATCGGTGCGCGCGAGGTACGCGAGATGTTCCATGGATGATCCCCCCATTTAGGATTTTTGCGCCCTCACCATCTCCCGCTCGATGGTCCTGATCTTCTCTACCCTGAGAGCGTGACGCCCCCCCTGAAACTCGCTGGCTAGCCAGACCTGGACGATTTCCTTGGCCAGCTCCACGCCCAGCACGCGCCCGCCGAGCGCGAGGACGTTGCTGTCGTTGTGCTCCCGGGACATGCGGGCAGTGTAGGACTCGTGGCAGAGGGCCGCACGCACGCCGGGTACCTTGTTGGCAACGATGCTGCTCCCGATCCCGGTGCCGCAGATGACAATGCCGCGCTCAACTTTCCCCTGGGCTACCGCCTCCGCGACCTGACGCGCGTAGTCCGGGTAGTCCACGGACTCTAGGGAATGCGTCCCCATATCCTCTACCTCGTGCCCGAGGGCCTGCAGATAGGCTTTGAGCTCCTCCTTGAGGAGGAACCCTGCGTGGTCACACCCGATGGCGATCCGCACCCTACACCCTCCCTGTGACCAGGACCTCCCCGAGCACCTCTCGGAGGAGCGCAGGGTCCAAAGCGCCTGCGCGGACAACCCGGGGTGCTGCGCCCGTGAGATCGACCACGGTGGAGGGGATCCCATGAGGGGTCCTCCCTCCGTCCAGGATCAGGTCGATGCGATCCCCAATGTCCGTGGCGACCTGCGTGGCGGTGATCGGGCTGGGGGCCCCGTGCGAATTGGCGCTCGTGCCCACGATGGGAACCCCCGCTTCCTGGATGAGACGCAGCGGGATGGGGTGGTTGGGCATGCGCAGGGCGATCGACGGCCCCCCTCCAGAGACGACCTCCGGGACCCTGCTGCTCCGGGGGAGGACGATGGTCAGGGGCCCGGGCCAGAACCGTCTCATGAGGTCCCTGGCGACAGATGGCACCACAGCGGCCAGTTCCTCAACCTGGGCCACATCGGCGATGAGGATCGGCAGGGGGTCGCTGGGAGGGCGGCCCTTCACCTCGAAGATCCGGCGCACGCCCCCTTCCTGAAAGATACTGGTTCCTAGACCGTACACCGTGTCGGTGGGATACGCGACGAGCCCCCCGTTGCGAATGAGCTCGATGGCTCTCCTCGGCATCCTCCTCTCGTCTAGATCGACCCGGAGGATGGAGATCGGCACGATGGGAGTCAGGGGATGGTTCCAGAAGGTCCGGCTGTATAGGCTCATCGGCATCACCACGTCCATCGCAATGGCGGAGTCCTCTGGTGTTTGGGGTTCACTAGGCGGTTTCGCGCAAGGAGCAAGAGTTTCCTCCCTCCCATTCCCTCCTCGACGAACCTGCCGTCCTCGCCGTTCCAACGACCACGCGGGGGACCCCGCTGAGATCCGGGAGCGCTTCCACCTCTTCGAAAGCTCCCGTGACCTCCATCAGCTCCCCCACGGCCTCGGCCTGGCCTGCCATGACCTCTAGAGCCAAGAGCCCCCCAGGCCGGAGGAAGCGGGGGCTCTGCTGTACGATCCGCCGGATATGCTCCAAGCCGTCCTCCCCACCGTTGAGGGCGGAGAGAGGCTCGTAGCAGCGGATGGATGCAGGGAGATGAGGGATGAGCCCCCGCGGCACATAGGGCGGGTTGCTGGCAATGACGTCCACGCGGCCCTCCAGCCCCAGGACCTCCAGGGGGTCCAGGAGATCCCCCTGGAGGAGGGTCACTCGTTCAGAGACGCCATGCCTGCGGGCGTTCTCCTCGGCCACCTCCAGGGCCGAGCCCGAGAGATCTGTCGCCACGATCTCAGCACCCTGGTGGTACACGGCGAGGGCAACGGCGATCGCGCCGCTTCCCGTCCCGATGTCCACGACGAGGGGATGGGGGAGGGGCGAGAGTTCCCGGAGAAGTACCTCAACGAGGACCTCTGTCTCCGGCCGCGGGATGAGGACCCGCTCATCCACGAGGAGGTCCAGCCCCATGAACTCCCTTCGCCCGATGATGTAGGCCAGGGGCCGCCCTCTCGCGCGCTCCTCCAGGAGATCTTGATAGGCCCTCCACACTGCCCCCGGGAGGGACCCCTCCCAATGCGCATAGAGGGAGGCACGGGAGAGCGGCTGGACGGTCCCCCTGTGCCAGGGAGAGGAGAGAGGGGAAGAGCCCGGGTGGACACTTTCCCAAGCGAGGGCGTAACGCAGGAGAACCTCCGCCTCCACTTCCGGGGACTCCACGCCCTCCGCGCGGAGGTGCTCCCGTCCCAGGAGGAAGGCCTCCCGGAGTGTCCTCTGCCGGATGTTCGCCTCCATAGGCAGTCTCATGAAGGACTCTGGCCCGCGGCAGCAAGTGCTTCGGCCCGTTCGGCGGCGATGAGGGCATCGATCAGCACATCGAGCTCTCCGTCCAGGATGGACTCTAGCTGGTAGAGGGTCAGACCGATCCGGTGGTCGGTGACGCGGTTCTGGGGGAAGTTGTACGTCCGGATCTTCTCGCTGCGCTCCCCGGTCCCCACCTGCTGGCGCCGCTTCTCGGCAATCTCTTCCCGCTGGCGCCGCTCCAGGAGCTCCAGGAGGTGTGCGCGCAGGATCCGCAAGGCCTTCTCGCGGTTCTGCCATTGGGAGCGCTCGTCCTGGCAGGTAACCACGATCCCCGTGGGGAGGTGCTTCACGCGCACCGCCGTCTCTACCTTATTGACGTTCTGGCCCCCGGCGCCGCCTGCGCGGAAGGTCTGGATCTCCAGGTCCTCCTCCCGGATCTCCACCTCTACCTCTTCCGCCTCGGGGAGGACTGCCACCGTGGCAGTGGAGGTGTGGATGCGGCCGCTGGCCTCCGTCACAGGGACCCGCTGCACCCTGTGCACGCCGCTCTCGAACTTCAGACGGCGATAAGCCCCCTTCCCCTGGATGCTCAGGATCACTTCCTTGAACCCTCCCAGGTCCGAGGGGCTTGCCTCCAGGATCTCCGCCTTCCACCCCTTCCGCTCTGCGTACCGCATATACATGCGCAGGAGGTCAGCGCTGAACAGCGCAGCCTCCTCTCCTCCCGCCCCCGCCCGGATCTCCATGATGATGTTCCGGTCGGCGTAAGGGTCAGCGGGCAGGAGCAACTCGGCGAGCTTCCCTTCTAGTTCCTGGAGACGCTCAGTAAGGCGTACGGCCTCCTCCCGGGCCCACGCACGGACCTCCAGGTCCGCCTCCTTCTGGCTCATCTCCCTGGCCTCCTCAAGGTCCCGGGAGATGCGCCGGTACTCCCGGAACAGGGAGACGACCTCCTCCAGGGCACTGTACTCCTTGGCGAGCTTCCGGTAGCGATCCCCATCGGAGAGGACGGACGGGTCAGCCAGGAGTATGGTGAGCTCCTCATACCTCGCCTCGAGGGCGCTCAGCTTATCCAGGATCTCGGGTCGGGCTGCCATCGCTCTCTTAATTATAGCAAAACGAACCCTATCCCGCGCCTCGCTCCCGCCGCACCACCTCCTCCAGGGCGGCGATGGCCACCTCCACCTGCCCGTCATCGGGTTCCCTCGTGGTGAGGCGTTGCAACCAGAGGCCCGGGATCACCAGAGGACGGAACCACGGGAACCGTGCGCCTGCGCGAATGACCTCGTAGCCCAACCCGGCGATAACGGGGACGAGCGCGAGCCGAGTGAGGATGCGCCAGGGGAGGGGAGGACGACCCAGGAGGGAGAAGAGGAGGAGGGCGAGGAGCATCACGACCAGGATGAAGCTGGTCCCGCAGCGGAGGTGCAACCGGCTGTAGGCCTGGACCGCATGCGGGGTCAACGGGGCCTTTCCCTCAAATGCGTTCACTGCCTTGTGCTCGGCCCCATGGTACGCAAACACCCTCTGGAGGTCCTTGATCCTGGCGATAGCCCAGATGTACCCGACGACGAGGGCTACCCGGACGATTCCTTCCCCCAGGTTGAGGGCCAAGGGGTGGGAGAACCACCCCTCGACGAGGCGCACGGCGAGGGTGGGGAGGACGAAGAACAACCCGAGCCCCAGGACGAGGCCAAGGGAAAGGCTCAATCCTGCCTCCCATCCCGAAAGCTGGCCCCCTTCCTCCCCAAGGGCCTCGTTTGCCGAGAAGAGGAGCGCCTGGACGCCGAGGACGAGCGCCTCGTAGAGGACGATCGTCCCGCGTAGGAGGGGGAAGTTGAGTGGACGGTAGCGCGTGAGGAGGGAGTCGACGCGCCGGGTGTGCGTGGCGATGGTCCCGTCGGGCCGACGCACAGCGACCGAGACCCAATGCGGACCTCGCATCATCACCCCCTCGATGACCGCCTGGCCCCCGATCATCAGGGGACTTTCCTGCTCATGCGGCGGCACGGCGCCTCGCCCTCCTTCACTGCTCCCCGCTCCTCCCGGGTCTCCCCGGCACCTCGTGGCACCTCCTGCACCTGGCCTCGTAGACCTCCTGCGCTCCGATGAGGATGACGGGATCATGGTAGCTCGCCGGCTTCCCATTGACAAGGCGCTGCGTCCGGCTGGCCGGCTGGCCGCAGATCATGCAGATCGCCTGGAGCTTATCGACGGCCTCAGCGATCGCCAGGAGGTACGGGATGGGACCAAAGGGCTCGCCCCGGAAGTCCTGGTCAAGGCCCGCCACGATCACCCGCAAGCCGCGGTCGGCCAGGACGTTGCAGACCTCCACGAGCCCGTCGTCGAAGAACTGGGCCTCGTCGATGGCAACGACCTCGGCCTGCGGGTCGAGGCGCTCCAGGATCTCCGCGCTCGTGCGGACGCCGATGGCCTCGATGCGCGCGCCGTTGTGGGAGACGACCTCCCGGGCACCATAGCGGTCGTCGAGGGCGTGCTTGAATACGCACACCCGCTGGCGGGCAATTTGGGCCCTGCGGACCCTGCGGATCAGCTCCTCGCTCTTCCCGCTGAACATGCTCCCGCAGATGACTTCAATCCTTCCCATCCTCTCCGCTCCCCCCAGAAAAGGAACGACCCTTCTACGTAAACGGACAGAAAACTCGCTACACCGGAGCATCTGGAGCTTCCCGTGTGTCGGGGACCCCTTGGCGGGGTGACGTAGGTCGATGGCTCATGGGATTTCCCCCTGGACCTTGCGGTGGATTGCGCCCTATTGCAGGTAACGCAGCGGGTCTACCGGAGTGCCATGGATGCGGACCTCGAAGTGGAGGTGGGGCCCCGTGGTGTACCCCGTCCTGCCAACCTGAGCGATGAGTTGCCCCTGCCGAACTGCCTGCCCAGTCCTCACGAGGATCTTGGATGCGTGGCCATAGAGGGTGGTCACCCCTCCCCCGTGGTCGATGATCACCGTACGGCCATACCCGTAGTACCACCCCGCGAAGATCACCCTCCCGTCCCGGGCCGCGTAGATCGGCGTCCCGATCGGCGCAGCCAGATCGATGCCGGTATGGTGGCGCCGCCACCGACGACCGAAGCCAGAGGTGAGCTTCCCGCGGGATGGCCAGGCCATCCCTGCGACCTGCCGGACGCGCGGGATGGTCGCGGTGCCAGGGACGACCAGGCGCTGGCCGACGCGGATCGAATGGACGTTCGCGAGGCCGTTGGCCCCTGCCAGAGCCTCCACGGAAACCCCGAAGCGCCGGGCGATCCCGGAGAGGGTATCTCCCGGGCGCACCACGTACACGGAAGATGCGCCTGGTCGCGGCGCAGGCCTGTTCCAAGAAGCTGTGTCCACCCTGTGGTCGAGAGGGATGACAAGCCTCTGACCGGGCCAGAGGCGATCGAGATCGGGGAGGCGATTCGCCTGTCCGATGGCATCAATGGTCACCCCGTACTGCTGGGCGATGTCCCAAAGGGTCTCCCCGGCCCGGACGGTGTGGACAGCGCGCTGCGTAGTGGCTTTCGCTGCGGGTTTCCTCGACAGTGCGGGGGACAGGGCGGAAGCACCTGGTCGGGGGATCCTGAGGCTCTGCCCCGGTTTGATGAGCTCCCCCCGCAACCCATTCACCCCTATGATCGCTTCTACGGCCACCCCGTAGGCCCGGGCGATCTCCCAGAGAGTCTCCCCCTGCCGGACCACGTGCACCTTTGGGGCCGTGGGCGCTTTCGCCGCAGGTGTCCTCGCACTGGGAGAGGTGCGTCGTTCCGACGGGCCGGCAACACCCTTTTCCTGGAGGATCGACTGGAGGGATCCTCGCGACACGATGGGCAAGAGCTCAGGAGGGAGGGCGTGTGTGGGGAGGGACGACTGGGAGGGAACCCCTGACCGGGCCGATGGGAGAGCAAACCCCACCCCTGCAATAAATCCCCAGAGGAGGAGAGATCGCCAGGAGCGCCATCCCTTCCCTTTCCCTCTAAACCACCTCTGCCCCCGGCGAAGGGTTTCTACGAGGCCCTTCCAGGTTCCCCAAGGGGGAGCCCGGTGGGACCTCTCCGGTTCCCGCTCCGCCATGGCCCTCGCAAAAACTCGTAATGAACAGTCAATTCTGAGAACGTAAGCTTGCTTGGATCTCCTATTCGCGGGGAGATCGGAGATTCCTCCTGTTTTGGAGGAAATTTCGTTCCAAGGAGGTTCTATGACTGAAAATGGAGGGAATTACTGCGCGCGCTTGAGATTTCCGGCTCAGGCACGATCTCTCTCCCTAGGCCGGGATCTCAGCCCTCAGACGAGTTCCTCCTCGGCGCTCTTAACAATCGACCGCAGAAAGGCCGCGTTGTTGGGGGTTCTACGCATGCGGTCGAGGATCAGCTCGGTCATCGCCACGGTGTCCAACTGCTCAAGGCTCTTCCGCAGTACCCACACCTTGCGCAGTTCCTCCTCTGTGAGCAGGAGCTCTTCCCTTCTGGTCCCGGAGAGCTTGATGTCAATGGCCGGGAAGGTCCGGCGCTCCTGGAGCTTGCGGTTCAGGTGGAGTTCCATGTTGCCCGTCCCCTTGAACTCCTCGTAGATGACATCGTCCATACGGCTACCTGTGTCGATCAGGGCGGTGGCGATGATGGTGAGGCTCCCTCCCTCCTCCACCTTCCTGGCCGCCCCGAAGAATCGCTTGGGCCGGTGTAGTGCCGCCGGATCCAAGCCCCCGGAGAGGGTCCTCCCGCTCGGGGGGATGACCAGGTTGTTGGCCCGGCTGAACCTGGTGAGGCTGTCCAGGAGGATGACGACGTCCCTGCCCCCTTCCACCAGGCGTTTCGCCCGCTCCAGGACGAGGTCCGCAACTTGGATGTGCTCCTCTGGAGGGCGGTCGAACGTGGAGGAGACGACCTCGGCCTCCACCGACCGGCGCATGTCCGTAACCTCCTCAGGCCGCTCGTCCAGCAGGAGGACCATGAGGTAGATCTCCGGGTGGTTGCGCACGATCGCCTGGCCGATCTTCTTGAGGAGCGTGGTCTTCCCGGCCTTGGGTGGGGAGACGATCATCGCGCGCTGGCCCTTCCCGATGGGTGCGAACAGGTCCACGACGCGCACGGTGAGGTCGCCATCCGGCATCTCCAGCCGGATGCGCTCATAGGGGAAGACAGGGGTGAGCTGGTCGAAGTTGGGCCTATTTCGGGCTTGCTCAGGATCCAGTCCGTTGACCCCCTCCACCCGAAGGAGGGCGTAGTACTTCTCGTTGTCCTTGGGGGGTCGGACCTGTCCCAGCACCTCATCGCCCACGCGCAACCCGAACCGCTTGATCTGGGAGGGGGAGACATAGATATCCTCTGGCCCTGGCAGATAGCCATTGGTGCGGAGGAATCCATAGCCCTCTGGCATGATCTCCAGGATCCCCGCACGGAAGAGGAGCCCTGTCTGCTCCGTCCTCGCCTGGAGGATCCGGAGGATCAGCTCCTGCTTCCGGTATCTCCGGAAGTTGGGGATCCCCAGGTCTTTGGCGATGTCGAAGAGCTCATTGAGCGTCTTGGCTTCAAGGTCTACAAGTGTTGCCACCCCTGTCCACCTCCATAACGGCTCCCCTCCCCCGTCCTCCCGGATCCTTCCGTTCCCCAAGGTGGGGGAGCATGTTGCGGTTGCACCTCATCGCCCCGAGTTGCTCACCAAGAATCCCATGGAATTCAGCGGGGGTCCGGGTTAGAGAAAGCTCCGGTGCAACATGGTATCTGCCCGTTCACTTCCATGTGGGAACTCAGACTTTCTCCCGCATGGCACTCAGCGCGGATTCCAGCTTTCGCCAATCTGCGAGGAAACGCTCCAACCCGATGTCCGTGAGAGGATGTTTCAGGAGCTGCTCGAGCACGGCGAACGGGGCAGTGGCGATGTCCGCCCCCGCAAGGGCTGCTTCGACAATGTGCCGCGGGTGCCGGATGCTCGCCGCGAGCACTTGCGTGGGATATCCATAGTTCTTGAAGATGCGCACGGCTTGGCGGACGACCTCCATCCCATCGTGGCCAATGTCGTCCAGCCTCCCCAGGAATGGGCTCACGTAGGTCGCACCTGCCTTGGCCGCGAGGAGCGCCTGGGGGACCGAGAAGACCAACGTGGTGTTCACGCGAACGCCCATGTCAACGAGAGCCCTGATCGCCCGCAACCCCTCCTTGATGAGAGGGATCTTGACCACGATGTTGGGAGCCCAGGAGGCCAGCTCCAAGGCCTCCCGGACCATCCCCTCTGCATCGAGACTCGTCACCTCAACGCTGACTGGGCCGGAGACCGTAGCACAGATTTCCTCCACGACCTTCCTAGGCTCCTTCCCCTCCTTCGCGATCAAGGTCGGGTTGGTGGTCACGCCGTCGAGGATCCCCCAGCTTTGGACCTCCTGGATCTCACGCAGATTCGCACTGTCGATGAACAACTTCATGGTCGCCTTCCTCCCGCACCCAACGGTTCAGAGCAGGAAGCGTGCCGGGCCCTCACGGTCCCTTCGCCTCGATGTAGGTCGCATCCCCGGCAACCCGGGCGGCAAGGAGCATCGCCACTTCGTCGCCTGGCTTCAGGGCCGCAAGCTCCGCCGGCTGCCCGTTCCGGTAGATCGCCACGGCGACGGCCACCCGGTAGGTCCGCACAGCTCCAGAGGGGTCCTTGATGGTGATCGTGCTGGGGCTCCCCACGCGCACAGCTTCTACCGTTCCGCGGATGTACTCGTACCGGTTCAACTTCTCCATGAGATGGTCCACGGCCACGGCAACGTCCGCCCGCGTAGCCGGGACATGCGCCCGGATGGTCTGATCCGGATAGGGCAACAAGATCTTCCGTTCCACCGCGACAGCAACGTAACCCCGCGCCCACGCTTGGATTCCCGCAGCATCGCCAAAGGGAAGGGCCGCGTCCTGCTTTGCCAGGGCTTCACCCTCCAGCCCCAGAGCACGGAGCACTACTGCAGCGAGCTCGGCCCGGGTCACCTGTTGACGAGGGCGGAAGGTTCCATCGGGGTACCCAGAGATCAGCCCTTTCTGAAAGACCAATGAAACCGAAGTGGGATTCGCTTTGGTGGTCTGGACGGCGATGATCTCATACCGCCCCGGCTGGACGGGCCTGTCGTTCTGGTCCAGCTGCCTCCATTTGGTAGTGTACTGGAAAGACTTCCCGGGCGCAAGGGGTAAAGTCTTCTCCACCTCCGTGAACGCCTTCCCGAGGGACCACCGCGCCACCTCCTGACCCCCCTGGCGGATGATGAAGTCGTATTCCTGTCCGTGGGCGAACTCGAACTTGACGATCTCCGAGGTCGTGTTGGTAATGGTGAAGGTCAGGCTGACCTCCTCCCCTGCGTTGTAGATGGTCTTGTCGGCTGCTAAGGCGTAAACGATGCCGCCCTTCCGGACCTCCGCCTTCGCGGGAGAGACGATCCCCACGGAGAGAATGGCGGCGACATACGGCCGTGCCTCCTGCGGGATCTCCTCGAGATCCTTGAAGGGTTGGACCTCCCGCTGCTCCGTGGAAAGTCCCAGGGCCCGGACCAGGATGACCGCGAGGTCGAGCCTGGTCACCGGGGCTTCCGGCAGGAACTTCCCATCTGGCGTCCCCTTGATCACCCCGAGGGCTCCCACCCGCTCAATGGAACGTTGGGCTGGGATCCCCTTGATGTCCGTGAAGATCTCGGCCGCAGCAGGCAAGGCCAGGAGTCCGATGAGGAGGAGAAACGGGATCCATCTTCTGGTATGCATCAATTGACCTCCTTTTGTGGTTTCTCGAGCACGTGCCTCACATGCGTTCCGGTGCGCTCACGCCAATCAACTTGAGGGTATTGCGCAGCACCGCCCGCGTGGCCTCGACAAGCGCAAGACGGGCGCCGGTGAGCGCCCGATCCTCGGTCAGCACGCGGCACTGCGTGTAGAACCCGTGGAAGGCTGTTGCCAGCTCCTGGGCAAAGGTACACAGGCGGTGCGGCTCCCGGCGCATCCCTGCCGTGAGGACGACGTCGGGGAAATCGGCGAGCTTCCGCATGAGGGATCGCTCGGCTTCGTGGGTGAGGGGCGATAGATCGAGATCCTTCGCTTCGCCAGGGAGGAGATGCTGGTCGTTGGGATCGCCGGCCACGAACGACCTCCCCACGGGGTGCCTCGAGGCCTCCCGGAGGATGCTGCAGATACGCGCATGGGCGTACTGGACGTAGTAGACAGGGTTCTCCGCAGACTGCTTCACCGCCAGCTCCAGGTCGAACTCCAGGGGGGTCGAGGGGTTCGTCATCACCAGGAAGTACCTGGCAGCATCGGCGCCCACGGTATCGAGGAGGTCCTGGAGGGTCACGATCTCTCCAATCCTCTTGGACATGCGCAACGCCTCGCCCCCGCGCTTGAACAGGACGTGCTGATAGAGGACCACCTCAAGCGTCTCAGGATCGTAGCCCATAGCCTGCACGGCCGCTTTGAGGCTCTTCACCTGCCCCTGGTGGTCGATCCCCAGGACGTTGATCAACCGGTGGAACCCCCGCTCGTAGATGGAGCGCCTGTAGGCGATGTCCCCGCCGAGATAGGTCGGGGTCCCGTCGCTGCGGATGAGCACACGATCCCGCTCGTCCCCGAAGGCTGTCGCCCTGAACCAGAGAGCTCCGCCCTCCTCGTAGATGGCCCCCCGGGCGGCGAGGAGCTCCACCGTCTTCTGGAAGTCGCTGCGGGCGTGCAGCCCTGCCTCACTGAACCAGCTGTCGAACCGAATCCCAAACGCCTCCAACGTCCTCCGGATGTCCGCAACGATCTCCGCCAGGGCGAAATCCCGGAAGTAGGCCACGCGCTCCCCTTCCGGGGCATCCAGCCAGCGGGGGCCGTCCCTCTCCGCGATCTTCCGCGCGATCTCCCCGACGTACTCCCCACGATAGCCGTCCTCCGGGAAGGGGAGGCTCCGCCCGAACAGCTCGGCGTACCGGCACTCCACCGATTTCGCCAGGGCAAGGATCTGGGCACCGTAGTCGTTGAGGTAGTACTCCCGGAAGACCTCGAATCCCAGCGCGTCCAGGAGGTTCGCGATGCAATCCCCAATCGCCCCGTTCCTGGCCGTTCCGACGTGGAGAGGGCCGGTGGGGTTGGCGCTCACATATTCGACGTGGACTCGAATCCCCCTCCCCACGTCCCACCGGCCGTAGCCCTCCCCCTCCCGCAGAGCGGCCCGCAGGGCCTCATGGAGCCAGTGTATGGAGAGGAAGAAATTGAGGAAGCCCGGCCCGGCGATCTCCACCCGCTCGACCCTCTGGGGAGGGATGCCGAGGTGCCGCACGATCGCTTCGGCAACCGGTCGCGGGGGAATCCCCCTGGCCTTTGCCAGCACGAGCGCGATGTTCGAGGCATAATCGCCGTGCTGGGCCTGGCGGGGGGTCTCCAGCTCCACAGGCGGGATCTCCCCTGGGGGGAGGTCTCCGGCCTGCTGCGCGCGCAGGACGGCCTCCCGGATGGATTCCTGAAGTTGCCAGCGGATCATGGACGTGACGACCCAATGGACTTGTTTACCCAGGTCGCTCTGCCAGGGTAACGCGCACAGTGAGGCGTTGCGATCCTCGGACGATGGAGATCTGGACAGTCTCCCCGACCCGCCGGTTCATGATGATGCGGACGAAGTCGTTCCAGGAGGTGACACGCTCCCCGTCGATCGCCACGATGATGTCCCCAGGTTGGATGCGCGCCTTCTCCGCGGGGCTCCCGGGGACCACACCCCGCACGACCACGCCATAGTCGACGGGGAGGCCATAGGCTTGGGCGATGGAGGGATCGACGTCCCCTCCCCATTCGACCCCCACGAACGGCCGAGCCACCTTTCCGCGGCTGATGAGCTGTTCCATGATCGTCTTGGCAGTGTCGATGGGGATCGCGAAGCCAATGCCCTGAGCCTCCCGGATGATGGCGGTGTTGATGCCAATGACCCGCCCCTTGCTGTCCACGAGTGCACCGCCGCTATTCCCTGGGTTGATGGCCGCGTCGGTCTGGATGAGGTTCTCCACGACAAGGTTGGGGAGTTGGATGTTCCTGTTGAGGGCGCTCACCACGCCTACGGTCACGGTGCTCCCAAGACCGAAGGGATTCCCGATGGCAATGGCCAACTGTCCTACCTTCAAGCCACTGGAGGTCCCCAGCTCCGCCGCTGGGAGGCGCTCCCGGGTATCCACCTTGATCACAGCGAGATCCGCGAAGGGATCGGCTCCCACGATGCGTCCCTGGAGGGTCTTCCCGCTGAGTAACGTCACGGTGATGCGCCTGGCCCCCTGGACGACGTGGTTGTTGGTCAGGATGTACCCGTCCGGACGGACGATAACCCCTGAGCCCGCCCCCTCTTGGGGGAAGAGCTGCCCGAAGATGTCCGGGGTGACGGTGAGGGTGTTCACGTTCACCACCGCCGGCCGGACCTTCTCCACGGCCTTGATGATCGCAGACTCCTCTGTTTCAATGACCCGCGTAACCTGGGACGCTGGCTGCTGGGACACCCCCGGCGGGGCCGCCGGCGCTACAGCTGGGCGAACTTGCAAGTAATGGGGGAGCACCACTCCTCCAAGGACGCCGCCGAGGATCCCGACGACCAGGAGGAGGACCAACGAGGAGGCGATGCTCCGCGCTGGACGTGCGTGTGGTTGCAACGACGGTTCCATGCTCTCGCGCTCCTTCTCTCCGGTTCAATCCGACACCGCTCCCACCGGTCCTGCGCGCAGGAGGATCCGGACGAGGGTTCGAGTTGGGGACGCACAGCCATTTCAGCTTGGAGACAGTCTTATTATACCACGGGAGGATTCCCCTCTCCTCTTCACGAAGGAAACAGTTCGTCATGCTGAACTGGCTCCGTCGCCCGAAGTATGCACAGGTAGAGCGCAGGGAGGTCCCGGCAGGGCTCTGGTCCAAGTGCCCACGGTGCAAGGCGCTCGTCTACCGCAAGGAGCTCGAGCGCAACTTGAAGGTCTGCCCGAAGTGTGGCTACCACCATCGGCTCTCCGCCCGAGAGCGCATCGCCGTCACCTTCGATCCGGGGAGCTTCGTGGAGCACGACGCAGAGCTCGACTCCTCCGACATCCTCGGTTTCGCGGGATACGTGGAGAAACTGGAGGAGGCCAGGAAACGCACGGGGAACCGGGAGGCTTGCCTCACCGGGGAAGGCAGCATTGAGGGGTTCCGCGTGGTGACGGCGGTTCTGGACTTCCCCTTCCTGGGGGGGAGCATGGGCGTCGTAGTGGGGGAGAAGATCACACGGGCAGCGGAGCTGTCCATGACCAAAGGCCTGCCGTTGGTAACCTTTTCGGCGTCGGGAGGGGCCCGGATGCAGGAGGGGATCCTCTCCCTCATGCAGCTGGCCAAGACCAGCGCGGCGATCGGCAGGTTGCGCGACGCCCGCCTGCCCTACATCTCCGTCCTGTGTGATCCGACGACTGGGGGCGTGACCGCCAGCTTCGCCTACCTGGGGGACATCGTCCTGGCGGAGCCTGGTGCCCTCATTGGGTTCGCCGGCCCGCGCGTCATCGAGCAGACGATCCGCCAGAAGCTCCCCGAGGGATTCCAGACAGCGGAGTTCCTGCTGAAGCACGGGATGCTGGACATGGTGGTGCCCAGGACGGAGATGCGCCCCACCCTAGCTCGGCTTCTGCGGTTCTTCGGTGCCCCACGGGAGACGGAGCAGAAGGTGACAGCGTCGTAGGGGAGCCCTCCTGAAGGTGGGATGGTGCGCATGGACGTAGGCAGAGAGCCAGAGGCGACAGGGATCAGCTCCGCTCCCACCCCTTGGGAGATCGTCCAGATCGCCCGCCACCCGAAACGCCCCAGGATCATGGACTTCGTTGCGGGGCTGTTCGGGGAGTTCACCGAGCTTCACGGGGACCGGCTCTTTGGGGACGACCCGGCCATGCTGGCAGGGCTGGCGCTGTTCGAGGAGATGCCTGTCGCCGTGATCGGGCACTACAAGGGGAAGGACACCAAGGAGAACATCGCCCGCAATTTCGGCATGCCCCATCCAGAGGGGTACCGCAAGGCCCTCCGGGTCATGAAGCTCGCCGAGCGGATGCGCCTCCCTGTGATCAGCTTCGTGGACACACCGGGAGCCTACCCGGGCATCGGGGCCGAGGAACGCGGGCAGGCCGAGGCCATCGCCCGGAACCTGGAGGAGATGAGCCGTTTACGGACACCTATCCTCGTCATCGTGGTCGGGGAAGGGGGGAGCGGCGGTGCCCTCGCCATCGGGGTAGGCGACGTCATCCTGATGTGCGCCTATGCCACGTACTCCGTAATCTCGCCGGAGGGGTGCGCGGCGATCCTCTGGCACGACGCCAGCCGTGCCGAGGAGGCCGCTTCGGCCCTCAAGCTCACCGCGGAGGACCTCTTCCGCCTCGGCATCGTGGACGAGATCCTCCCAGAGCCGCCCGGGGGAGGACACCTCGACCCTGAGGCGATGATCTCCACCATCGGGGACGCGGTGCGGCGCCACCTTGCCCTGCTCCGAGAGAAGTCGATCGAAGAGCTTCTGGCAGCACGGTATCAGAAGTACCGGAGGATCGGGCAGCTCCTGGGAGCTCCAGGGACCTGAGGGAACGACAAGGAAAGGCTTCAGGGGAGAACACGATCCCCGGCGGGGACTCGCCCAGCCCGCCGAGGACGGCAGTTCAAGCTCCGGAGGGAGGACCATGGACCAGAAAGCCAACGAGCGCAGGCTCAACCTTGAGGAGATCCGGGCGCTCGTGCAGATCGTCAGCGAGGCGGAGATCACCGAGCTCGCCGTGGAGACCGAGCACCTCAAGGTCTCCATCAAGAAGGCCCCCCACATACCCGGGGGGCAACCCGCCCAGGTCTCCATCCCCGCACCTGCGGCCCCCTCCGTGCAGGGCCCCCTGCACGCTCCGCCCGCAGAAGAGGCCGAGGAGGCCAGGCTCGTTCCCATCGTAGCCCCCATGGTCGGGACCTTCTACCGCGCACCCTCCCCCGATGCGCCTCCGTTCGTGGAGGTGGGGGAGAGGGTGGAGAAAGGACAGACCGTGTGCATCATCGAGGCGATGAAACTCTTCAACGAGGTCCCCGCGGAGGTGGAGGGCCGGATCGTCAAGATCCTCGCGGAGAACGGGCAACCCGTGGAATACGGGCAGCCTCTCTTCCTCGTCGAGCCCTCCTGAGCGCTCCGCCAGACCTCTGTGGTGAGGAGAGGGCATCATGTTCAGGAAGGTCTTGATCGCCAACCGGGGTGAGATCGCCGTCCGCATCATCCGGGCGTGCCGGGAGCTAGGCATCCGCACCGTCGCAGTCTACTCCGAGGCGGACCGCAACAGCCTGCACGTGCGTCTCGCTGATGAGGCCTTCTGCATTGGACCCCCTCCATCGGGCGAGAGCTACCTCAACATCCCCAACATCATCAGCACCGCCGAGCTGCTCGGCGTGGACGCAATCCACCCGGGATACGGGTTCCTCGCCGAGAACCCCCAGTTCGCCGAGATCTGCGAGGACTGCCACATCACCTTCATTGGACCCCCCTCCAGCGCCATCGCGGCGATGGGGAACAAGGCGCGAGCGCGGGAGCTCATGCGGAAGGCAGGGGTCCCCGTTGTCCCCGGAAGCGAGGGCCCTGTCCGCTCCGAGAGCAAAGCCCTGGAGGTGGCCAAGAGCATCGGCTTCCCCCTCATCGTAAAAGCCTCTGGAGGGGGAGGCGGCCGCGGGATGCGCGTCGTCCACAATCTGGAAGACCTCCGTATGGCCCTGCAACAGGCGCAGGCGGAGGCGGAGGCGGCGTTTGGGGACAGGGAGGTCTACCTGGAACGGTACGTCACAGAACCCCGCCACATCGAGGTCCAGATCCTAGCGGACACCAAGGGGAACATCATCCACCTGGGGGAGCGCGACTGCTCCATCCAGCGCCGGCACCAGAAGCTCATCGAGGAGTCCCCTGCCCCGCGGCTGCACCCAGGGCTCCGGAAGGCCTTGGGGAGGGCGGCGATCCGGGCCGCGGAAGCGATTGGCTACGTAGGCGCGGGGACCGTGGAGTTCCTGGTGGACCAGGAGAACCGCTTCTACTTCATCGAGATGAACACGCGGATCCAGGTCGAGCATCCGGTGACGGAGATGGTCACTGGCATCGACTTGGTGAAGGAACAGATCCGCATCGCCGCAGGGGAACCGCTGCGGATCTCCCAGCGCGACGTGACCTTCACCGGCCATGCTCTCGAGTGCCGCATCAACGCGGAGGACCCCCGGAACGACTTCCGCCCTTCGCCTGGCACCGTCACAACCTTCATCCCGCCGGGAGGCCCGGGGATCCGCGTCGACACCCACGTCTACAGCGGCTACACCATCCCCCCGTATTATGACTCCCTGATCGCCAAGGTAATCGCCTGGGGGAGGGACCGGGAGGAAGCCATCTCCCGGATGAAGCGGGCCCTCCAGGAGTTCGAGATTGGTGGGGTCAAGACGACCATCCCCTTCCACCTCAGGGTCCTAGAGAACGCCTTCTTCCGCCGTGGGGAGGTCTACACCAACTTCGTCCAGCGCCGCATCGACCTCAGCACGTTATAAAAAATCACACAATCAACAACTTATCCACAGGGGAGTTCCTCACGGTCCGGACAGGCGGCGACCGAGGCGCTGGAAGACGACCGCGGCGACACCGACAACCCCTGCATCATCCCCGAGGAGGGCGGGGAGGATCTCGGCATGCTGGAACGCGCGGGGGAAACTGTACTTCTGGGCCGCCTCCCGGATAGGGCCGAAGAGCAACTCCCCTGCCCTCGCCACGCCCCCGCCAATGACCACACGGCGGGGGTTCAGGAGGTTGAGGAGGCTTCCCACGACGATACCGATGTACGTCCCTGCCCTCCAGAAGATCTCCCGGGCGACCTCGTCTCCGTCCCGGGCCGCCTCCTCCACCACGCGCGCGGTGATCGCCTCGAGGTCTCCCTGGGCGTGGTCCAGGATCTTCTCCCCTCGGCCTTCCTCCACGGCCTGGCGAGCCATCCGGGCGATGGCCGGCCCTGCAGCAACAGCCTCAAGACACCCACTTGCTCCGCACCCGCAGAGGGGACCGTCGGGGAGGACGTTGACGTGACCGATCTCCCCTGCGAGGCCTCCGGCACCACGGTAGAGCTCCCCCCTGAGGATGAGCCCCCCTCCGATCCCCGTACCCACGGTGAGGTAAACGAGATCGTCCACGCCCCGTCCCGCCCCCTGCCACCACTCCCCCGCTGCAGCGGCATTGGCATCGTTCTCCAGGACCACTGGGAGGGGGAAATCCTTCCTCATGAGGTCAGCGAGGGGGACCTCCTCCCACCCCCTCAGGTTCGGGGGGGAGAAGACGATCCCCCGCTCTGGGTCGAGGGGACCGGGCGCCCCCACGCCCAAGGCCAAAACCTCCTCAAGGGTGATCCCCGCAAACGCCATCGCCTCCCGCGCGGCAGAGCTCATCGCCGCAGCCACTGCAACGGGTCCAGCCTGCGGTGTCTTCCGCCGGGCCCTCGCCACGACGCGTCCCTCCTGGTCCACCACTGCGGCGAGGATCTTGGTCCCACCGAGATCTATGGCAACCACGAACTGCCCCATGTCCGCTACATGTTTCTGGAAGGGCGGGTCAGAAACCTGCCGTCCCTGGATCTCTCCAAGCAGGAGGACGGCGCCGCTCCTCGAATGTTCCAAGAGAAAGACAACGTGCCGGAGGTGCTCCATGCCTGCGCTTGTCTTTTCCCTCGTCTATCTCGTCGCCTTCCTCATTGTGGCCTTCTTGATCCTCCCCGCAGCCATCAAGATCGTGCGGGAGTACCAGCGCCTGGTGGTCTTCCGCCTGGGCCGCAGCATCGGCAAGAAAGGGCCGGGGATCGTCTTCCTCATCCCCTTCGTGGACCGTGCTGTCCTGGTGGACCTCCGGGAGACCTTCCTGGAGATCCCCGCTCAGACCTGCATCACCAAGGACAACGCTCCCATCAACATCGACTTCCTCATCTACTGGAAGGTCTTCGACCCGGAGTTGTCGGTGATCCAGGTCCAGGACTTCGCCGGCGCCGCCAGGGGGATCGCCACCACCACTCTGCGCGCCGTGGTCGGCGACATCCCACTCGACGACGTCCTGGCGCGCCGAGAGCAGATCAACGCGATCCTGCGCACCAAGCTCGATGAGGTAACCGAGCGTTGGGGGGTCAAGGTAACCAGCGTGGAGATCCGAGAGATCCTGCCCCCGCGTGAGGTTCAGGAGGCGATGATCCGACAGATGTCCGCGGAGCGGCAGCGCCGGGCCATGGTCACCGAAGCTGACGGGAAACGGGAGGCGGCCATCCTGGTGGCCGAGGGGGAGAAGCAAGCGGCTATCCTCAAGGCAGAAGGCGACAGGCAGGCCGCGATCCTGCGCGCCGAGGGCTTCGCCCTGGCGCTGGACAAGATCTTCACGGTGGCCAGGACCGTGGACAGCAAAACCCTCACCCTGCAGTACCTCGAGGCGCTGAAGGCGCTAGGGGAGAGCCCTGCCACCAAGTTCATCTTCCCCATGGAGTTCACACGGCTCCTCCAGCCCCTGGCCAACTTTGCCAAGACGGCGCTCGAGGGGGAGAAACCGTCATAGAGGGTCCATTTGGCCTATTGTATTGGCGAGGGGGTGCGGGGTTCCTCCCCCCGCGCCCCTTTCGTGGCCAGCAGGAACCCCGCGAACATCAAGGTTGCTGCCAGCAACTCCCCGAGGTAGAGATAGGCGCCGAGCCCGAGGCGGGTTAGCGTGCTGGCAAAAGCGATGGAGAGGGCGCCGACGGCAATGAGCACATTCCCCCACACCAGGGAAGGCAGGACCTGCCGCTTCCACAGGAGCCAGGCAGAGTAAAGGGCCCCCCCGACGAGCGTGACCGTCCCGTAGATGTTGAAGAGCGGGGTCATGCGGCGGATGCTCGCCCTTGGGAGGATCTCCCGGTACTGCTCGCTGAGGGGGATCGCAGGGTCGAACCCCGCTTCCCGTAGAGGCGCCCTGAACATCGCGGAGGTTGCGTAGAGGCTGCCCAAGAGGAGCAGGACCATGAGGACGTGGGCGACAACCCTCCTCCGTGCCAGGAGGTAAACAGTCCCCTGCCCCAGCCACGCCGCGTTCAGCACCGCCCCGCCGAGGTACCAGAGGCGGAAGACGAGGGGGTTCCACCCAAAGACGGAGTAGGCCTCTGCGAAGCTCCCCACGCCGAACATCACCAGCCCGATCCCCCACAACAGGAGGTGCGTCCCCCGCCGCACCAGGTACCTCCGGAAGACGAGGACGGCGAACAAGAAGATCACCAAAGTCGACAGGAACGGCAAAACCAGTTGAATCGGCACTCCCCACCCTCCTCACTTGTACGGGATGACGCCCAGGAGAACCCCCGCAGCCACCCCCACGATGAGTGCCATGAGGATCGCCAGCCCCACGAGGACCGCTGGGATCAACCGCTGCACCGTACGTTCACCCCACCGGAGGGAACTCCTGGGTTTCCGCTCCCTGGAACGGCCACTCGCTCAACGTCTCCTCGAGGACCTGGCGCACTTTCACCATCTCCAGGGAGATGGTCTTGAGGAGCTCCCGGATCTCCCGGAGCTCCCTGATGACCTCCTCCCGCCACGCTTCCTCGGGCGTCATCACGCACCTCCAAAGCCATCGGGATCCTGACGAAGGTCTTCCCACGTGCACGCTGCCCGTACCTGAGATGCAGCAGGGGCGTCCCCTTGGAGACGCCCCTGCTGCGCCCCTGTAGCGGCCGGAAGGGGGTACCAGGGGGCTTGAGAGTCCCCTCGCTACAGGATCGCCTCGTGCGTCTCGATGTTGAACAGGTGCATCTTGCGCATGTCGAGGACGACCTCGACGCTCTGCCCCATCCTGGCGTCGCTGCGGGCGTCCATGCGGGCGACGAGGGTCTGGTCCCCCACCGCCAAGTAGACGATCACATCAGACCCGAGTGGCTCGTGCACGTCCACCGTGGCCTTCACCGTCCACCCCGGGTTCGGGTCGGGGATGAAGCGCCGGTCCTGGATGTCCTCTGGGCGGATCCCGAAGATCACCCGCTTGTTCACCCACGCGCGGACCTCCTCGGCCAGGTCGCTGGGGACCTCGACAGCGAAGCTCCCAGCGTCCACGAACACCTTGCCATCGCGCACGCGGAGCTCAGACTCCAGGAAGTTCATGGCCGGGCTGCCGATGAACCCTGCGACGAAGACGTTGCTGGGCTTCTGATAGAGGTTCATGGGGGTGTCCACCTGCTGGATGACCCCGTCCTTCATCACCACGATCATGTCCCCCATGGTCATGGCCTCGACCTGGTCGTGGGTGACGTACACGGTGGTGGTCTGTAGGCGGGCGTGGAGCTTCTTGAGCTCCGCCCTCGTCTGGACCCGCAGCTTCGCGTCGAGGTTGCTGAGGGGCTCGTCCATGAGGAAGACCTTGGGCTCACGGACGATGGCCCTCCCCAGGGCGACGCGCTGGCGCTGCCCGCCGGAGAGCTGCTTGGGCTTGCGATCCAGGAGATTCTGGATCCCCAGCATCTCGGCGGCCTCCTTGACGCGCCGGTCGATCTCCTTCCGGGGATAGCCCCGCAGCCTGAGCCCGAAGGCCATGTTGTCGTACACGGTCATGTGCGGGTACAGGGCGTAGTTCTGGAATACCATGGCGATGTCCCGGTCCTTGGGGGGGACGTCGTTCACCAGCCTGTCGCCGATGTAGATGTTCCCCTCCGTCGGCTCCTCTAGCCCGGCGATGAGGCGCAACGTCGTTGTCTTCCCGCACCCAGAGGGACCCACGAGGACAGTGAACTGTTTATCGGGGATCTCCAGGGTCACGTCGTTCACGGCAACAACGTTCCCAAACCGCTTGGTCACACCTTCGAGGATTACCTTGGCCATACCTCGCCCTCACTTCCCTGCCTCAGGGTGTTCGCAATAGAGGAATAATTCCCCATTCTCCACCCCCTCTCCTCCTCGCCCTCACCCATTCCCTAGCCTCCGTTTGAGCTCCTCGATCACATCGACAGGTGTGGGGTCAACCCCCCGGAGATAGGCCAGGTACACGCTCGTGAGGTCACCGAAGAGGATGGTGGAGAAAAGGCGGGCAAGCTTGCCGCGTCCCTCGGAGCGCACCTCGTGGAGTCCTCCCGCCCGGTGGAGGGCGAGGTCGACGGTAATCGCCACACGCTGGGTGATGCGTGGGTCTTCCTCCCGATCCCGGAGCAGGACCACCTGGAAGCTCCGCGCCAGCTCCGGCTCCACCCCCCACCCCACCGTCTCGTTGTGGTTGAGTTCCGGGAAGACGTTCCACAGTGCGAGCGTCTTGCTGTTCTCGTTGAACTGGCACTTCCACCGCAGGGCTGCGGGCTCCAGCAGGGATGCTGTCGCGTAGACCACAGGGACCCCGCCGTGGAGTCGGGTGGCAAGGTGCTTTGCGGGGTTCCGGTCTACGGGGGCAGAGGGACCCAGACGCTCCCCGAGAGAGCGCAGGACCTCCACGCACTCCCGTACTTCCTCCCCCCAAGAGCTCAGGACCCCGAGGCGGTGCAAAAGCGCCAGCATGGGGAAGAAGAGGTGGCCGATGGCAGCGCGGGGCGGGAGGCCTGCGGGAAGGCGGATCACGGGGACTCCATCTCGCTGCGCCATCTCGGCGAGCCTTCCTCCCGAGGTAATGGCTACGACGGAGGCCCCTCGGTCCCGGGCGGCCTGGTATGCAGCAAGGGTCTCCTCGGTGTTCCCGGAGTAGCTTACGGCGAAGGCGAGCGTCCCCTGACTGAACCACCGCGGGACCCTGTAGTCCTTGACCACTACGACAGGAACCGTGCACTCCCCGGCCAGCACGCTCCGCAGGAGGTCACCGCCGATCCCTGACCCACCCATCCCCAGAACGGCTACGGCAACGGGAGGTGAAGGGAGGGCGGGAAGGTCCGCCTCTTCCCCTGCCGCCCAACCCGCCTGGACCTGGTTTGGAAGGCCCAGGACCAGCCCAAGCATGTCCGCTGGGTCCCGGGCTTTCCGGGCAACTGGGTCATCGAGGATCTCGTGCGCCATGGCCAGTATGAGGTTCAACCTGGACCTCTCCTCTCCCTGCAGGAGGTCTTCCCTCGGTGGGCGAATGGTCAAGAGGAACCCAGGAAAGGACCTGTGCCCGATCCCGATGACGCCGAGGAAACCTCCACCCTCCCGGATGCAGCGGCCAGGGCGGCCCCCGATCCGTTGGTCCGTCTACAAGGCGATGATCCGGAAACGGCTCCGGGGGAAGCGCCCGAGGCAGCGACAGAAGCCCATCCTGCGTGGCACCCAGGTTGGACGCCTCGTGGCCCTGCGTGAGACCATCAAGGCGGAGGCTGTACGGCTCCCCCGACAGAGACTGCAGGCGCTCCTTCGCTACATGGAGCGTCTGCGCGCCCGGCGCCTGGGTGAAGGAGCGCCGGGTCTCCCCCCTCCACGACCTGTGCCCGAGATGATCTGGCCCGAACTCTATCGCGAGGTGATCTGGCGGGTCGGGATCCTGCCCCTCGAGGACGCCGAGGCCGTGGCCCGTTTCATCGACCGCATGAAGAGGCCCAAGAGCTTGGAGAAGCCTGTGCGCCCGCTCCAAGCTCCGGCAAAGAGAACTCCCCCCAAGCGGTTCACCCTGAAAGCCCCACTCGCCACCATCGCCGAGCTGTTGGCAAAGAGAGAGGGAGGGGACTGAAGCGCCGGAACGGTGCTATAATGGCAGCGAGGACCATGGGTTACACCCTGGCGCGGCCCATCATCGAGGAGATCCGCGAGGTCACCGGCGGACAGCCGGTAGTCGTCGCCTTCAGCGGCGGGCTTGACAGCTCCACAGTTGCGGCCCTTGCCAAGGAGGCCTTAGGGCCAGAGCGCGTGCTCCTCGTCACGGTGAACATGGGGATGTACAACTACCGCCGTGGCAACGAGATCGTCCTGGAGATGGCCGAGCAGCTCGGCCTCCGGCAGCGGTGCTTGCTCGGGCAGTACATGCAGGATCGCATCCAGCGCTTCGGACCTGCCTGCAACCGCTGCACCAGGGAGATCAAGCTGGGGATGGTGAAGCGCGCGGCCCAGGGACGTCTCGTCCTCACCGGGGCGAACCGGAGCGACACGTGGGGCCAGATGGGGCTGAAGGTCTTAAACGGCTTCTACGCGCCCCTCCTGGAGTACGACAAGCCCCAGATCCGCCAGATTGCCCAGGAGCTAGGGATCACTCCACCGAGGATCGGGGAGAGCCCAGGGCGGGAGGGGTGCAAGCTCAAGCACCTGCTCAAGCCCCTCGTCAACCCCGAATACCACGGCCGGGCCGTAGCGGAGGCGAACGAGGCCATCCTCTCAGCCATCCGCAGCGAAGGATGGCCTGCCGAGCTCGCCAACGTGAAGGTCATCGGGCCCCTCTCCCGGAACATCGGGCTGGTGAACCTGCGCCCTCTGCCTCCTGAGCCCATCCGGTCCCGCATCCTCCGGGAGATCCAGGCGATCCCGTTCCTCGAGGAAGTCCACCTCGTGGAGACCCCGCTGCGCCTCGTCATTAAGGCGAGCCCCGCCATCACCAACGATCCCCACGCCCGGTACTGGGTGCACCATGGGCGCCTCGCCCCCGACTTCGCCTTCCCCATTGCAGTGGAGTGGATCCCCAGCACCAACAGCCGCCTCCACACCTTCCACGTGGTGGCGTTCGCGCCAATCCAAGAACCGGTAAGACCCCCAAGAGACGCAGTCCCTTCCCAGCCCCCGCAGGGGCAGGATCTCGCCTTCCTCACTCCTTCAGCGCCCCGGTGAGCCCGGCAACGTAGTGCTCCACGAAGAAGGAGTAGGCCAGGGCAACGGGGACTGACCCGAGGAGTGCTCCTGCCATGAGAGGCCCCCACATGTAGATATCCCCGCGGATGAGCTCCGTGACCACCCCGATGGGGATGGTCTTGTTCTGGGGGGAGGAGAGGAAGACCAGGGCGTAGAGGAACTCGTTCCAGGAGAGGGTGAAGGAGAAGATGAACACCGAGAGGATGCCCGGGAGGGAGAGGGGAAGGGTGATCCGCAACAGACACTGGATCCTGCTCGCCCCGTCGATCATGGCGCACTCCTCGATCTCGTGGGGGATGGACTTGAAGTATCCCATCAACAGCCAGGTCCCGAAGGGGATCAGGAAAGTCGGGTACACCAGGATCAGGGCAAGGTGCTTATCCCAGAGCCCAAGCCGGAAGATGATCGCCGCCAGGGGGATGAACAGGATGATCTGGGGGACCAAGTAGGTCATGAAGATGGAGATCCCGATGGTTGCTGACCCGCGGAAGCGCAGGCGCTGGATGGCGTACGCCGCAAGGAGGGAGGCGATGAGCGAGATCGCCGTCGCCCCCACAGAGATGATGAGGGTGTTCCAGAGCCACTTGGGAAAGTCCGTCTGCGTCAGGAGGTAGCGGAAGTGGTCGAGGGTGGGGCGGTTCACCCACAACGGGTTAAAGCGGGCGCTGATCAGCTCAGAGTCCGGCTTGATCGCCGTCACCAGCATCCAGTAGAAGGGGAAGAGCAGGAACAGGAGGAAGAACCACAGGGGCAGGTAAAAATGGATTGTGCGTTGCCATGCCCTCGCCACCATCTCACTCCCTGCGCAGGTACCGGAAGGCCACGATCACACAGACCAGGAGCACGGGGAAGATGAAGTTGGCGATGGCCGCCCCCTCTCCCATCTGTCCTCCCTGGATCGCCCGTTGGTAGGCGAGCGTCCCGTAGAGGTGCGTCGCGTTCGCCGGCCCCCCACGGGTCAGGATGTAGATGAGCTGGAAGTCGGCGAACGTCCAGATCACCGAGAACACCGTGACCACCGCGGTGAGGGGAAGGAGGAGGGGCCAGGTGATGTGGCGGAACTGGCTCCACCCTGTGGCCCCGTCGATCGCCGCGGCCTCGTAGAGGTGGGGCGGGATCGTCTGGAGCCCTGCCAGGAGGCCGATGGCGAAGAACGGAACACCTCGCCAGATGTTGGCCACGATCACCGACCACCGAGCCAGCCAAGGCTCCCCTAGGAAGTTGATGTTCTGCTGGATGATCCCAGCCTGTTTCAGGACCCAGCTGACGACGCTGAACTGGGCATCATAGATCCACCACCAGGCGATGGCGGAGAGGGCCGTGGGGACAATCCAGGGGAGCAGCACAATGGCCCGCACGAGGCTCTTCCCCCAGAACTCCCGGTTCAACACGATAGCCAGGGCGAGGCCGAGGATGAGCTTGACGGCCACGGCGACGATTGTATAGAGGAAGGTGTTGAAGGTCACGACCCAGAACAGGGAGTCCTTCAGCAAGCTGGCGTAATGTGCCACCCCAATGAATATGCCCCGGCGTCCGATCATGGCGTCGGTGAAGCTTAACCAGAGGCCAAGGAAGAAGGGATAAGCGAGGAAGACGACCAGGATCAGGAGAGCGGGGAGGATGAAGAGGGCTCCCAGGACATTCCGATCCTCAAGGACCCGCCACAGGCCCCCGCGGATGCGCCGGATCGCCTCCACAGTTGTGATCTCAAGGGATCTCGCGGTCATTCGCCCAAACCCAGGGAGGGGCGCCAGGCGGGCGCCCCTCCGTGACCATTCCTCAGGCTCACCTTCCGCCGTAGATACGGCGCAGGCGCTCCTCCGCCCTTCGGGCCGCTCCCATAGGGGTCCCGCCTCCGGTGAGGGCGTCGGCGAACATGTCCACCACGATGTACTCGGCCATGGCCGCCGCGGACTGCGGCCCAGGGGACCCCTTCCAGCTGTTCGGGAGCATGCGGGCCGTCGTCTCGCGGTAAGGGGTATGCTTGGGATCCTCGGTCCACACAGGGAGGTGGGAGTAGTACTTCAGGCTCTGGGTGACGTAGCCGAGCATGGCGTTCTCCCAGGGGCCGTACTGTGCCTCCTCCATCATGAACCGCAGGTACTCCTTGGCGGCATTGGGGTAGCGGGTGTGGCGGAAGATGAACGCCTGGGTGAGGAGGTGTAGCTCAGTAGGTCTCCCTACCGGTCCCACCGGCATATTCGCATGGTTGATGTCCTTGGCCAGATCGCGGACCTTCGGATCAGCAGATGTCTTCGCGGCGTAGTAGATGCTGATGCCGTTGTTGGTCAGGCTGATCTCCCCGGCGAGGAAGGCCTTGTTATTGTGCGGGTCCAGCCAGGAGGCAACCCCGGGGATCATCGTCTCGTACAGCGCCCTTGCCGCGTCGAGAGCGTCCCAGGTCTCCTTCCTGTTGATGGCCACGGTCTTCCCGTCCTCCTCCACGACCCGACCCCCGAACGACCAGAGCCACCAGTGGGTCCAGGTGTTCCCGTCGCCCACGGCGTGCCCGAGGGCGAAGCCAGTGGGACGCCCCATCTCCTTCAGCCTCTTGCAGAGCTTGAGGAACTCGTCGATGGTGGACGGAAACCGGTCGTACCCGGCTTCGCGGACCCAGCTCTCCCGGTAGGTGATGCAGGCGCTCGGAGCGCCGAAGGGGATAGCGATCCAGCGCTTGAGCGCCTTGCTGTACCCGTAGGAGACCATGACGTCATACCACCCGCCGTACTTCTTGCCCAAGTACTCAGCAAGGTCGGTGACGTCCACGAGCTTCTCTGGGTACAGGTGAGGGTCGTCAAACCACCCCCAGGACGATGTCTGGCCCTGCCCCGACGCTGGCGGTCATCGCTGCCTTGGGCCGCACGTCCTCCCAAGTGATCCACTCGATGTCCACCTTGACCCCTGTCTGGTCCTCGAACTTCTTCGTATTGGCTAGCCAGAGGTCCCGGTCCCCCTTCACGAACTCGGACCAACGCAGGAGGCGCAGGCGCGCCCCTCGTTCGACGGCATACTTCGGAGGAGGGAGATCGGGACGGTAGGAACCAGGTGGGTGGTGGGCGAAAGCGCGCTCGACGAACGAAAGGCCGCCGAGCGTCACCCCTGCCAAGCCGACGGCACCAATCTTGAGGAACTCCCGTCGGGTGAGCTTCCCGCTCCCCTCCGGATCGCCTCTGCGGATCTCCTCCATGGACTTTGTCTTGCCTTCCGAGGTAGGTGTTTTGCGTCCTCCCCTTCCCGCTCTGCGCCGGCAGGGACCCGCCTGAGGAGCTGATAGAGCCGATCCTCTACATCCTGCATGGGGTGCTCTAGGACCTCCTCCCACCGTCTGCGGTAGACGGGCATCCCCACCATCTGTTCCAGCGCCCACTCGCGGGCGAACTCCCCGCTGCGGATCCCCTCCAAGGCTTCCCTCAGCATCCTCTGGACCTCTGGCGTGACGAACCGCGGGCCGCGGGTGAGCTGCCCATACTGGCTCGTCCGGGAGTGGACGCGGAGCTGGCGCATGAGCCCGATCTCCGCCATGGCCCTCCCCACCTCCTCCAGCTCGCCTGAGGCGTAGAGCTCCAGAAGGGCCACCTCCGGGGAGACCCCGGCGGAGGTGAGGGCCTCATAGCAGGCACGGAGCAGGAAGAGGAACGCCCCCGCCCAGGTATGCTCGCTGAACAGGTCCACCACGGTTTCCTCCATACAACTGGACTCCACGGCACACCCGCCTGGGAGAAACGCGCCGATCCCTCTCGAGAGGGCCAGGGCGACCTCCCATGCCTTTCCCGAGGCATCCTGCTCCACCCCAACGAGGACGGGGAATCCCTCCCCCCTGAGGAACCTCTCCCGGACCCCACGCCCGATCATCCTGGGCGCGACCATGATCACGTCCACCTCCGGGGCTGGCCGGATGAAACCATAGGCCAGGTTGTAGCCGCTGGCCACATCCAGAACTTTCCCCTTCCCCAGCACGGGGGCCACCGACTCCTCATAGACGCGGGGAGCCACTTCGTCAGGGACGAGGAGCAGGATCACATCCCCCTCCCGCACCGCCTCAGGAATCGGCAGGACCTTCATCCCATCGGCCTCTGCCTGCTCCCACGAGGCATCCCGGATATTCCCCACGAGGACCTGTAGCCCGCTGTCCCTGAGGTTCAGGCCCTGGGCACGCCCCTGGTTGCCGTAGCCGATCACCGCGATGGTGAGGCCCTGCAGGGGAGTAAGATCCACCCCATCTCCAGTATAGATCCTGGCCATCTCTGCCCCTCCTCTTCAGTCTCTTCCCCACGAGGAATTCCCCATCTCTCGCACTTCTCCTTGACTTGACCATAGCGATCCCCATAATGGAGGAGGATGCACCCAAACGTCTGGGTCCTCTCCTTCACCGTCGGCCTGATGTCCGCGGCCTACTATACCTGGGCCCCCCTCTTGCCCCTTTACCTCAGGGGGCTCGGCGCCAGCGATTTCCAGGTAGGGGTAGCATACGCCGCTGCAACGTTGAGCCTGGCCCTCTTCCAGTTCCCCGGGGGAAGGCTTGCCGATCGCCACGGCCGAAAGCTGGTGATCGCTCTCCCCACCTTTGCCTTTATCCCCCTGGCCGTTGCGCTCGCCCTCGCTCGACACTGGGCTGTTGCCCTGATGTTGCTTGCGGCAATGAACGCCATGACCTCCCTGCAGATCCCCGGGTTCATCGCCCTCACAGGAGAATCGGCTCCACAGGACCAGAAAGGGAAAGCCTTTGCTACCCTCAACTTCTTCTGGGGCGTCGGGATCGCAGGGGGACCTGGGATCGGGGCAATCCTCCTAGGCACGTTGGGCATCCGTGGGCTGATGCTCCTGACTGCCGGGATGTCCCTCCTCGTGGGTACAATGAGGCTGTGGCTCCTCCAGGAGCCCACCCGCAGAGAGGAAGCAGGCCAGGTCCCTCTCAGGGCACTCCTCCGAGAGAGATCGCTGTACCCCATCTTGATCCTCTTGAGCCTCGTGGGAGTCGTCTTCTCCTTGACGATCATGGGGCCATTCGTCCCCCTCTACGCGCGCGACATTCTGGGCCTCTCCGAAGAGGAGATCAATCTCCTCTACTCGGCCGGTGCTTTCGCAGCGCTGGCCGGGCCCTTCCTCGGGGGAATGGTCATCGATCGTTCCACGAGCCGCGCAGGCCTGGGTCTCGGGCTTGCCGGTCACCTCGGCCTACTCCTCCTCTGGATGCAGTCGAGGGGGACGCTCCCCACTGTCCTCTCCTTCGCCGGGAGCTACATCTTCCTCCAGGTCGCCTGGACGGCTTACGACACCTTCCTCAGCGACGTTGCGGCAACAAAAGGAGGAGGGTCGGTGATCGGCCTCATTGGGACCCTCACCTCCTCGATCGGGGCCCTGGGACCTCCCCTAGGCGGGCTTGTCCGGGACTCCTGGGGAGCAGGTGCGGTGTTCTGGCTGGCTACGGCCGTAGGGGCCATGGCCATCGGGGGGCTCAGGTTTATCCCAGAGGAGTTCCTCCCTCGCGCCTCCAGGCAAGCCCAGGGAGAGGTTGCAGATCCAGGCGCAAAGCTGTAGAACAGTGGTAGGAGCGAAGGGAGCATGGTCACAGCCATTGAGCAGGCCCGCACGACCCTGGCCGCCCACATCAAGGAGAGAGCCAGATCCTTGGGCTTCGACCTCGTGGGCATCACCTCGGCCGAACCCCTTCCCGAACACGGGGAGCGTCTGGCCACCTGGCTGTCGCAGGGGTTCCACGGTCAGATGGCGTACATGGCGCGCAAAGCGGGAAAGGCAGCGGAGCCGCGCCTAGTCATTCCAGAGGCACGATCGGTCGTTGTCGTCGGGATGTATTACCGAGCCCCAGAGGAGGAGCCCCCTCAAGGTACGCTATGCGGACAGGTCTCCTCCTATGCCCGGGGGGAGGACTACCACTTGGTCATGGGACGCCGCCTCGAAACGCTGGCGAGGTTCTTAAAAGAGAACGGGGCGAGGGTCGCCCGCTGGTACGTGGATACAGGGCCGCTCCTGGACAAGGCGCTGGCTCAACGTGCCGGGATTGGTTGGTTTGGCAAGAACACGTTGATCATCTCCCGGGAATATGGATCGTGGATCTTCCTCGGCCTCCTCCTCACGGACCTGGAGCTGGCTCACGACGAGCCTGCATCTGGGGATTGTGGCCTGTGTGCGCTCTGTCTTGAACAGTGCCCGACGGGTGCCCTCGTCGCGCCCTACCTCATGGACGCGCGCCGATGTCTCTCTTACCTGACCATCGAGCACCGGGGGTGGATCCCAAGGGAGCTAAGGCCCTCGCTCGGGAACATGGTCTTCGGGTGCGATCTCTGCCAAGAGGTCTGCCCGTGGAACAGGGTCCGTACCCCAACGCCGCATCCCGAGTTCCGGCCACGACCTGGGATGGCGGCTCCAGAACTGCTCCCCCTCCTGCACATCTCCGAGGAGGAGTTCCAGAGGCGGTTCCGGGGCATGGCCATCAAGCGTGCGAAACGCTCAGGCCTCCGCCGCAACGTGGCCGTGGCCCTGGGAAACCTGGGGGATCCCCAAGCGATCCCTGCACTGGCACTCGCCCTCTCCGATCCCGACCCGGTCGTCCGAGGGCATGCCGCCTGGGCCCTCGGGAGGATCGGAGGGGAGGAGGCCCGAGCAGCGCTGGCTCGCGCAATGCAGCGCGAGGAGAGCCCAGAAGTTCGGCAGGAGATTGCCCTCGCCCTGAAGGATGCGTGGAATACTGCCCCTGCACCACAGGGGAGACCTCCAGATAAAAACGGCAGGGAGGCTGGAGATGTCTCTTAAAGGACGCCGGTTCCTCATCACCTCAGGACCAACCCGTGCCCCTCTGGACGCCGTGCGGTACATTACCAACAAGTCTTCGGGCCGCCTCGGCGCCTACATCGCCGAGGAGGCCTTGCAGCGGGGGGCCTCTGTCACGTTCGTCTACGGGCGTCCGAGCGCCGTCCCCGTCGTGCGGGGCGGATACCGCGATCACCTCTACCTCATCGCCATCGAGACAGTGGAGGACCTCATCCGAGCCTTCCGTCAGGAACTCCCAGGAGGCCGCTACGACGCGGTAATCCACCTCATGGCGGTTCTAGATTTTGCACCCGCTCAGATCTCCCAGGAGAAAACCACCTCCGACCTCGAGGAATGGGTGGTCCGGCTGGTCCCGACCCCAAAGGCCATCAAACTCGTCAAGGAATTGGCCCCGGAGACTTTCCTCGTTGGGTTCAAGCTGGAAGTGGGGAAGCCCATCGAGGAGCTCGTGGCCATCGCCTATGAGTCCTTGAAGAGGAACCACTGCGACCTCGTCGTGGCCAACGACCTGCGGGAGATCGAGGCGGGCCGACACACGGGGTACTTCGTGACCCCCGACGGAACGGTCGCTCGCGTCGTCGTGGGGAAGGAGGCCATCGCCAAGGCCCTCCTCGACTACATCGAGGAAAAGCTTGCCGCCAGGCACCCCTAAGTCACCCCGCCGAAATCCCGCAACGGATTCGGGCACCCCGATTTCTGCCCGTTTCCTGAACTTTCGGAAGCTCCCAGTTGACGGGGCGGGAGGAGTCGTTATAATTCTAAATAGACGAGCGGGCGTAGCTCACCTGGTAGAGCACCAGCTTCCCAAGCTGGGGGTCGCGGGTTCGAGTCCCGTCGCCCGCTCCAATGCGCTTCCCCCCACAGGGATCACACCAAACAAAGCCAAGGTCGGGGTGGCCTGCAAAGGCGCCGGCTAGTCCACGATCACTGCGTCTGCTTCGACCTCCACAAGGATCTCCGGGGCGATCAGACGACTTACCTCCACCATGCTCGTTGCCGGGCGGATCTCCTTGAAAAATTCCCCGTGTGCCTTCCCTACTTTCTCCCAATCTGCGATGTTCGTCACGTAGATCCGCGTGCGAACCACATCCCCCAGGCTGGCGCCGGCTGCTTTCAATGCTCTTTCGATGTTCCTGAGTGCCTGGACTGTCTGGACATACGGATCTCCCAGGCCTACGATCTTCCCGTTTTCATCTGTGGCTGTTGTCCCGGAAACGTAGACAAAGCGTCCGATGCGGACTGCCCGGGAGTACCCCACAATGGGCTCCCAAGGTGTCCCAGTGGCGATGTTCGTCCTCTGCACAGAGGATCACCTCCCCCCTTCTCTCCAGGGATCATAAAGTGGATGTGACAATATTCCGCGGCGCGCCGGCTAGGTAGCCCTGGATATTCTCCACAGTGGTGTCCAGGATCCGCTGAAGGGCCTCATGGCTGTTGAATGCAATGTGTGGGGTGATCACCACATTCTCCCGACGCAGCAACAGGTGGGCGCGCACGACTGCTTTGAGCTTCTCCTCAGCCTCGGGCATCTGCAGGAGGGCCCTCTCCTCCTCGATGAGCTCCTCCCCTTCCAGGACGTCGAGCCCCGCTCCTGAAAGGATCCCCTCATCCAGGGCACGCAGGAGGGCATCGGTGTCCACCACTCCACCCCGGCTGGTGTTGATAAGGATCGCGCCCCGCTTCATCTGTTGGAGCTTGCTCCAGTCAATCAGGTGGTATGTGGCAGGAGTGAGTGGAACGTGCAAGGTCACAATGTCGGACTCGCTCAGAAGCTCCTCCAGGCTGACGTAACGGAACCCTAACACCTCGGCCAGGAGCGGCTGAGGCCGGATATCGTAGGCCAGGACCTCCATCCCGAACCCTCTGGCGATACGGACGACGTGGAGGCCGATGCTCCCCGTTCCGATGACACCGAGAGTTTTCCCTTTCAGGTCGAACCCCCTGAGGCCCTCCAGGGTGAAGTCCCCCCGTGTGGTGCGCACGTAGGCTTTATGGATGTTTCTGGAAAGGGCTAGGATTAAACCGAAGGTGTGCTCAGCCACGGTATTCTCCCCGTAGCGGGGAACGTTGCTGACGACCACTCCCCTCTTTCGGCAGGCTTCCAGGTCGATGTGGTCGTAGCCGGTGGATCGCGTCGCGATCAGCCTGAGCCGAGGCATCCTTTCCAATACCTCGGAGGTAATGGGCGAACGGATGAAAATCGAGAGGATTTCGGCTTCAGCTACTGCGGCCAGATGGCTCGGGTGAAGAGGGGTTCGGAAGAAACGCAGGTCGATGTCCCCTAACCGCCCCGCGAGGTAGCTTTCCTCCCATGGCTCCACTTCGAAGAACACGGCAACGTGCGACATGGTCTTCTCCAAAACGAGGGGCGTGCGGATCCTTAGCCCCCCGGCCAAACAGTTCAGGGTAATGCTGCGGGATGTAGACGGACGCGCACTGCTCTCCGGCTCCGAGCAGCCCTTCGGGACCTATCCCCCGAGATAGGCCCTCCGCACCTCGGGGTTTCCCATGAGCTCCTGGGCGGTACCGGAGATGGTAATCGTCCCTGTCTCGAGAACATACCCCCGGTGGGCGATCTGGAGGGCCATATGGGCGTTCTGCTCCACGAGCAGGATGGTCGTCCCCGCTCGGTTGATCTCCTGGAGGACCTTGAAGATCTCTCGGACCAGGATCGGGGAGAGACCCATGGACGGCTCGTCGAGGAGCATGACCCGCCCCCTGGACATGAGCGCCCTTCCTACCGCCAGCATCTGCTGCTCTCCCCCGCTCAGGGTGCTCCCCAGCTGCTGCTTCCGCTGGGCCAGCTGGGGGAAGAGCGCGAACACCCAGTCGAGGTCCCTGGCGATCCCTTCCTTGTCCTTCCGGCCCCAGGTCGCCAGCAGGAGGTTCTCCAGGACCGTCAGGTTGCCGAAGATGGCTCTCCCCTCTGGCACATGGGAGAGCCCAAGCCCGACGATCTGGTGAGGTGCATAGTTCCTCAGGTCTTTACCTTCAAACAGGATGGCCCCCTTGGTAATGGGCACGAGACCTGAAATAGCCCTCAGGGTCGTGGATTTCCCAGCCCCATTGGCCCCGATGAGCGTGACGATCTCCCCTTCCTCCACCTCAAAAGAGATCCCTTTGAGGGCACGGATATTCCCGTAAGCCACCTCAAGCTCCTGAACCTGCAGGAGCGAGCCACCCCGGGTCATCAGGAGGCCGCCTCCTTCCCCAGGTATGCCTCGAGGACGCGGGGGTGGTTCTGGATCGCCTCTGGCGGACCCTCGGCGATCACCGCCCCGAAATCCATGGCGATGATGCGCTCGCAGATCCCCATCACCACACGCATCTGGTGCTCAATGAGCATGATGGTCAGGTTGAACTGCCGGCGGATCCACTGGATGAGCTCCATCAGCCTCTGTGCCTCGCCAGGGTTCATCCCGGCCGCCGGCTCGTCCAGGAGGAGGAGCCTCGGGCGCGTGGCCAGGGCACGGGCCATCTCGAGCTTGCGTTGTTCGCCATACGGCAGGTTCTTGGCAAGCTGGTCGGCATAGCGATCAAGCTGGAAGATGCGCAGGAGCTCCATGGAGCGCTGTTGGATCACCCGTTCCTCGGCGACACAGCGTGGGGTCCGTAGCATCGCCGCCAGGGGCCCGTAGCGGACCTGGGAGAAGAAGGCGATCCGAACGTTGTCTAAGACGGAGAGGTCCTTGAAGAGGCGGATCGTCTGGAACGTCCTCGCGATACCCAGGGAGACGATGTGATAGGAAGGCATCCCTACGAGGTTGCGCCCATTGAACAGGATCTGGCCGCTCGTGGGGACGTAGACGCCAGTGATGAGGTTGAACACCGTAGTCTTGCCAGCGCCGTTCGGACCAATGATCCCGAGGAGTTCCCCCTCCTCCAGGTCCAGGTTGAAATCGGAGACCGCCTTCAGGCCCCCGAAATAGTGGGTGAGGCGTCGGATCGTCAGGATTGACACACGTTCAACCCCCTCTCTCCTTCGACGCCTCTGGAACCGCCACGAGGGGCGCTTCAATCCACGCCCTCTCCTCCCCCGGGAGGAACCCACGGAACTCCCGCAGGCCCATAATCCCCCGCGGCCGCAGGATCATCAACAGGACGAGGAGGAGAGGCCCGATCACCCAGCGCCAGACCTGGAGCGGCCGGAGAACCTCCAGCAAGACGGTGTAGAGAGTCGCCCCCAGGATGGATCCCGCAATGCTCCCGATCCCCCCGAGGTACACCATCACGAGGATGTCGGTGGACTTCAAGATGGTGAAGCTCCGCGGGTTGATGAACTGCAATACGTGGGCAAACAGCCCTCCCGCGATTCCGGCAAAGAAGGAGGAGAGCACGAATGCCAGGATTTTGATCTGACGCGTATTCACGCTCACAAGCCCCGCAGCCAGCTCGTCTTCCCGGATGGACACGACCCCCCGTCCGAAGTTGGAGAAGACGAAGTTCCGGATCACCCAGATCGTGATCAAGACCCAGACATACACCCAGGCGAGGCTCGTGAGTTTGGCCATGCCCATGAACCCGCGCGGCCCGCCTACCGCCTCGATGTTCTCCAGGATGCTCTTGACGATCATGTTGAACGCCAGGGTGACGATGGCGAGGTAGTCGCCGCGGGTCTTGAACGAAGGGAAGGCGACGACGAGCCCGGCCACTGCAGCGGCAAGACCCCCGGCGATCAGGACGAAGGGAAAGGCAAAGGGGGCGTACTGCGGTGGGATGACCCATACCGTCAAGATCGAGGAAACATAGGCTCCTACGGCCATGAATGCCGCATGCCCAACGGAGAACTCCCCCATGTAGCCATTCACGAGGTTCAGGCTCACCGTGAGGATGATGTTGATCCCCACATACATGAGCACCTGTTGCTGGTAGAGGTTCAAGACGTTCAGACGCGGGAGGAAGAGGGCCAGCAGGAAGAAGAACAGGAGGGCGGCTGTCACCCAACGTCTCCCGAGCAAAGCGGCCCAGCGCGTCGCCCAGGGTTGGAGCCACTGGTTCAGGGTCGCCATCCGCAAACCTCCCCCGCGTCACACCTTCTGGACCATGGGCCGGCCCAGGATGCCCGTGGGCCGGAAGATCAAAAGGAGGAGAAGGATCGAGAAGGCCACGAAGTCACGGTAGGTGGAGGCGAGGAGGACGGGCGTGAAGATCTCCACGGTACCCAGGATATACCCGCCGATCATCGCACCCCGGATATTCCCAATTCCTCCCACCACAGCGGAGATGAATGCCCACCATCCGATCCGGATCCCCATATAGGGGTCAATGGTATAAGCCATCCCATAGAGTGTGCCCCCAATCGCGGCCATGGCAGCCCCTAGAGCGAAGGTGAGGGAGATGATCCGGTCTACGGGCACACCCATCAGGGAGGCTGTGAACTTGTCCCAGGAGACCGCCCGCATTGCCATTCCCACCATCGTCCGCTGCACAATCGTATCCAGGAGGAACATCACGAGGATAGAGACCAAGATGATCGTGACCTGGATCGTAGAAAAGGTAACCCCAGCGACGGTCACGTTCACCACAGGGATGAGCCGGGGGAGGAAGCGTGGCTCAGGACCGATGGTGGCCAGAGTGAAGTTCTCCAGGAAGAGGCCGACGCCGAGGGCTGTGATCACCGCAGAGATACGTGGCGCCTTGCGCAACGGCTTGTAGGCGAACCGCTCGATGGCCACGGCGAGCGCCGTCGTGCCGAACATGGCGAGGACGATGGTGACGGCGAAGATGAAGAGCGGAGGAAGGGAGACGGCGAGTCCTAGGAGCAATGTAGCCACGAAGAAGGCAATGTAGGTGCTCACCATGAAGATGTCGCCATGGGCGAAGTTGATCATGGTCAGGATCCCGTAGACCATCGTGTAGCCCAGGGCGATGAGGGCATACACACTGCCCACCTGCAGGGCGTTCAGGACCTGCTGGACGATGAACTGCACGGATTCCTTCCCTTCTCCCCTTCACCGGGAGGGATCTCGCTGCGGGTGAGCGGTCTCACCCGCTCACCCGCAGATCTGAGATCAGGCTGTCGTCGATAACCTCGGTACTGGCCTACGGCTTGGCCGTGGAGTGGTACCGGAACTTGCCCTCCCTGATCTGGATGATCACCGCGCTCTTGATCGGGTCGCCTGTCCCCTTGAACTGCATCACCCCAGTCACGCCCTCATATTGGGTGATGCTCGCCAGGGCGTTGCGGATGGCCTCCCGGTCGAGCTTGCCTGCGGCCTGGATTGCCTGGAAGGCCAGGCCGAAGGAATCGTAGGTCAACGCAGCCACATCGTCGGGCGTCTTGCCGTACTTGGCTTCGTAGGCCTTAATGAACTGCTGCGCCTTGGGGGTGGCGATGTCGGTTGCGTAGTGGGTGGTGAAGTAGAGCCCCTCACAGTCCTTCCCGCAGAGGGTGATGAGCTCCAGGTTCCCCCAGGAGTCGCTCCCGAAGATGATCCCCTTAAAGCCCAGCTTGTGAGCCTGCTGGACCTGGAGCGGCACTTCTGAGTAGTAGTTCGGGAGGAACAGGGTATCCGCCCCTGCCTCCTTGATCTTGGTCAGCTGCGCGGAGAAGTCCTTGTCCCCGGTGGTGTAGGTCTCAAAGGCGACGACCTGGATACCGTTCTCCTCCAGGGTCTTCTTGTAGATCTCAGCGATCCCCTTGTTGTACTCCGAGGCGACGTCGTAGAGGACGGCGGGCCTCTTGGTCTTTAGCTCGGTGATGGCGAACTTTGCGGCAACCTGTCCTTGGAAATCGTCAATAAAGGCAGCGCGGAAGACGTACTTCTTGGGCTGACCCGTCTTGGGATCCAGGGTCGTCTTCGGGTTCGTCGACCAGGGGGTGATCATGGGCATCTTGTTGGATTCGGCGACCTCGGAGGCGGGAATGGCGTTTCGGCTAGCGTTAGGGCCGATCATCAGGAGGACTCCGGCAGTGTTCAGTTTCTGGGCGACTGCGGCTGCCGATTCCGCCTTATCCTCGTTGTCCTCCACGAGGAGGGTGACCTTGTACTTCTTCCCTCCCACCTCAAGGCCGCCGGCGGCGTTCACTTCCTCTACCGCCATCTCGGCAGCGTTCTTACAAGAGGCGCCGACCACGGGAATGCTCCCGGTCAGCTCGGCGTTGAGGCCGATCTTGATCTCGGTTGGAGCGCGCGGGGCGCAGGCCGTCAGCACGATGGCCAGGAGAGCCACGCCACCAACGAGGAACACCCGCTTTCCCATCTCCGTTCCCCCCTTTGAAGGAATGTGCGAGGCAACGCTTGAGGAAGAATTTCACCGCCCCTCCCCCCTTCTCCTACTCTCTCAGGGAGCCGAAGGAAGCGAGAAGAAAAAGAAAAAGGGGAAGGGTTTCCTCAGGTGAGAAACGAAGAAGTCGGCCTGGACTCCTCCGGTTGCTTCGGGAGGGGCGTCTTTGAGGCTCGTCGTGAGGATTGCCGGAGCCCAGGCCGACGTCCCGTTCAATCTTCACTGGAAGGAAGGAGCAATCTCAGTGCCACAAGGGGAAACATGACATTCCTTCTCCTCTTCCTCATGGACCTCCTCAGGAACTTCCTGGTCTTGCTCCAGAACGCCCTCGTGTCCGTCCTCCCCCGGCCGGACTACATCTTGATCGACCTGGAGGGTCCGTTCCCCCAGCGCCGGGCGCGACCCAGGTTCCCTGGGCAGCCTCTCCCCCTCAGTATCGAAGAGCTGAGGGATCGGCTCGCTCGTGTCACAGCCGACCCCCGGGTCAAAGGTGTCGTGGTCAAGGTAGGCGACCTCCCCGCTGGTCTGGCCACCATTGAGAGCCTCCGGAACGCCTTCCGGGAGGCGCGGGGGAGGGGGAAGCACGTGGTTTTCTACCTGCCTTCCGCAGACCTCAGGCGATATTACCTGGCCAGCGCCGGCAACGCCGTCGTCATGCCCCCGAGCGGAGACCTCTCCATCACCGGGCTCCGCGTGGAGGTCTCCTTCTACCGCCGGAGTCTGGACCGCCTGGGCATCGAGCCCCAGTTCGACCGCATCGCCGAATACAAGACCGCGGCTGACCCGTTCCTCTACCCGGAAATGCAGAGGCCCCACCGGGAGAACCTTGCGTCCATCCTCGACGCGCTGTTCGAGCATCTGGTCAAGGAGATCGCCCACAGCCGGAACCTCGACCCTGAGGTAGTTCGCCGGGCCATCGACGACGCTCCGCTCACCCCTGCCGAGGCCAAGACGGTTGGACTGGTGGACGCCCTGCTCTATGATGATGAGCTCTCTCCCTACCTGGGCACGCCAGAAAGGCCCGTGAGGATTCTTCCCTGGCGGCTGGCCCGGTTTCGGTTGCGCAGGAGGATACGGTGGCGATTCCGGGTCCGCGGCGTGATCGGGGTCGTCCAGGTGCTGGGGATCATCGCCCCTGGGGAGAGCCGGAACCTCCCGCTCCTCGGCCAAGTGAGCGGGGCAGAGAGTGTGGTGAGGACGCTCCGGGCGGCTGAGCGCAACCCAAGGATCCGGGCCTTGGTCCTCTACGTCAACTCCCGCGGGGGCTCTGCTCTGGCGTCGGACCTGATCTGGCGGGAAATCTCCCGCCTAGCCCGCCGGAAACCCGTGGTAGCCGCCATGGGGGATGTAGCAGGCTCCGGGGGGTACTACGTGGCCTGTGGCGCACCCTATCTCGTCGCACACCCCGCCACCATCACTGGCTCCATCGGGGTTGTCTCCGGAAAATTCTTCCTGGGGAACCTCCTGGACAGGCTGGGAATCCACCGGGAGATCCTCACCCGGGGAGCCCAAGCAACCATCGAGTCGCCCTTCGCCCCCTACTCCCCCAAGGAGCGGGAACGCATCCGGAAGCTCATGGAGGAGATCTATGCGCGGTTCCTCTCTCGTGTTGCCGAGGGCAGGCAGAAGAGCGAGGAGGAGGTGATCCCTATAGCTGGAGGCCGTATCTGGACAGGATCACAGGCCCACTCCCTCGGTCTGGTCGATGAGCTCGGGGACTTGGAAGCCGCCATTACCCGCGCGCGGTCCCTCGCCGGGTTTCCGGAAGGCGCCGAGGTCCCCGTCGTTACCCTCCACCCGCCCCGGGCCGTTCCCCTCCCCATACCTGCCCGAGTCCTGGCAGGTCTAGAAGCATCCCTCCAGGTATTGCGGGCCCTTTCCACAGAGACCGTCCTCACCCTCATGCCCTGGGGCCTCCCCCTCTAAGTGCACCCCAAAAAACGCGAAGCGTTCTGTGGGGGGTGCTCTGGAAGGGAGGGGGGAGGAGAGTCGTCCCTCCCCGGAGAAGAACCCGCAGCGATGGCAAGGGACTCTGGAAGGCCGTTCGGTGGGACGACCCTCCAACTCAAGGTGTTAGCCAGTGGGAGCGCGGGGAATGCCATCCTCGTCCAGTCGGGGGGGACCTGTCTATTGGTGGATGCGGGACTCTCCATGGACGCGCTCGAACGTGCGCTCGCGCCGCTGTCCCTCAACCTCTCCGACGTGGCGGCTCTCCTCCTCACCCATGAACACGACGATCACGCCCGTGGCGCTCCAGGCGTCAGCCGGCAGGCAGGCGTGCCGATTCTCGCCACAGAGGCCGTAGCCCGCACCTGCCGGGACCTGTTCGCCGGCGCAACGGTGGAGGCCTTCCGCGCGGAGGTCCCCTTCCAGATCGGCCCGTTCACGATCGAAGCCTTCCCCCTCCCCCACGATGCTGCCGGCCCTGTGGGCTTCCACCTCGCTGTGGGTGGCGTCCGGTTGGTCATCGCCATGGACTTCGGCCACGTTGAGGGACCTTTCCTAGAAAGGGCAAAGGGAGCTCATCTCCTCGTCCTGGAGGCAAACTACGACCTCCACCTCCTCCGGGAAGGGCCATACCCGTGGTTCGTGAAGAACCGCATCCTGAGCAGACGCGGCCATCTGTCCAACGATGCGGCAGCTTTGGCGGCGGTTGTCAGTGCAACGGGAGATCTCCAGACGGTGCTCCTCGTCCACCTCAGCGAGGTGAACAACCTTGCCCCTCTGGCCAGGGATACAGTGAAATGGGCTCTGGAACGCGAGGGCCTGGATCACGTGAACGTTGAGGTCGTGCGCCCAAATGGTCAGAGTCCCCTCCTCACAGTTGGACCGACTGGGCCCCCAGAGAGGGAGGGCGAGCAATGATTACCGTGGACGAGGTGCTCTTCGCGGGGAAGCCGGAGGAAGGGCTACGGCGGGACGCCTGGCAGATCCTCATGAGCGCGCTTGAGGCCGTAGATCCCGAGAGAGCCATCTCCCGCTACCTCCGCCGAGAAGGTCACTCCCTCGCCGTTGGCGAGAAGGAATACGACCTCCGGAAGATTCGCCGGATCCTCGTCGTCGGTGCAGGAAAGGCAACGGCCCGCATGGCCAGAGCCGTCGAGACCCTCCTGGGGGATCGCGTCGAGGATGGTGTGGTCGTTGTCAAGCGGGGGTACACCGAGGCCCTCGAGCGCATCCAGCTCATTGAGGCAGGCCACCCGCTTCCCGATGAGGCGGGGGTTGCGGGGGCAGAGGCCGTGCTCCGGATCCTCGATCAGGCCAGGGAGGAGGATCTGGTCCTTTGCCTCATCTCCGGGGGTGGTTCGGCGCTCCTCCCTGCGCCAGCAGAGGGCCTCACCCTGGAGGACAAGGTGCGGGTCACCGACCTCCTCCTGCGGGCAGGTGCAACGATTCAGGAATTGAACACGGTCCGCAAACACCTCTCCCGCCTCAAGGGGGGACAACTCGCCCGTGCCGCTTCTCCCGCACAGGTTGTGAGCCTGATCCTCTCCGACGTCATCGGCAGCCCACTGGATGTGATCGCCTCCGGCCCCACTGTGCCGGATCCCACGACTTACGCGGATGCCCTGCGGATCGTGGAGCGTTACGGCCTGGAGGATAGAGTTCCCCCGGAAGTCCTCCGGCACCTCAGGAAAGGGGTGGACGGGGAGATCCCGGAAACCCCCAAGCCTGGGGACCCAGTTTTCCAGCGGGTGTACAACTGCGTCGTGGGGAGCAACGAACTGGCCACAGTGGCAGCGGCAGAGGAAGCCTCCAGGCTCGGTTACCATCCCCTCGTCCTCTCCACGTTCGTGGAAGGAGAGGCGCGGGAGGTAGGGAAGGTCCTGGGCGCCATCGCCAAGGGGGTTCTCCTCACCGGGAGGCCGCTGGAGAGGCCCGCCTGCATCCTGGCGGGAGGGGAGACCACCGTCACAGTCCGCGGCCAGGGACGCGGCGGTCGGAACCAAGAGGTCGCTCTGGGAGCTGCGTTGATCATTGCGGGCCTCCCGAACCTCCTCGTGGCAAGCTTTGCCACGGACGGGACCGATGGCCCTACGGACGCGGCCGGGGCCTTCGTGGAAGGGACCACCATCGAAAGGGCTCTCTCCCTAGGCCTTGACCCCCACAGACACCTGGCGAACAACGACGCATACCCCTTCTTCGCTGCCCTCTCCGACCTCATCCTCACCGGCCCCACGAACACGAACGTCAACGATCTCATGCTGGTCCTCGTCGGTCCCTCACCGAGGGCCCTCCAGCAGAATCCCAACGCAAGCCCTCGACCAACAGGAGCTTGATCCGCGGCTCGCTCACGTGATATAACCAAGAGGAGGATGGACCGACCGCTAAAGGTGCTCTTCTGCACCCCGGAAGCCACTCCCTTCGCCAAGACCGGTGGACTGGCCGATGTCTGCGGGGCCCTCCCTCTTGCCCTTTCACGGCTTGGGTGTGAGGTCCGCCTCATCTTGCCCGCATACCTGGGCATCCCTGCAACCACCCTCCGCGCATCAGCCAAGGTGAAGGTTCCCCTTGGGGACGTCCTCCATGAGGGCGTCATCTGGGAAGGAGCACTCGAGAACGGGGAGGTCCCTGTCTACTTCGTGGACGCCCCCCAGTTCTTCCACCGCCCGGGCCTCTACGGGGAGCACGGGAAAGACTACCCCGATAACCTCTCCCGCTTCACCTTCTTCAGCCGCGCCGTCCTGGAATTCATCCGAGGCCTCCCATGGCAGCCGGACCTCCTCCACTGCCACGACTGGCAGACCGCCCTCATCCCTGTATATCTGAAGACCCTCTATCTGGATCTCCGTCCTCGTACGATCCTCACAATCCACAATCTGGCCTACCAGGGGGTCTTCCCCGGTGAGCAGTTCTCGTTGCTCGGTCTTCCCTCCGCGCTGTTCACAGTAGATGGACTGGAGTTCTGGGGAAAGGTCAACCTCCTCAAAGGAGGCATCCTGTTCGCCGACGTGCTCACTACGGTGAGTCCCACCTACGCCCGGGAGATCCAGACGGAGGAGTTCGGGTGCGGTCTAGAGGGCGTGTTGCGCAGGCGAAGCCGGGATCTCTTCGGCATCCTGAACGGGGTAGACTATACCACGTGGGACCCGGCCGTGGATCCGTATCTCCCCCGGAACTACACGGTGGAGGACCTCAGCGGGAAGGCAGTCTGCAAGAGATCCCTCCAAGAAGAGCTGGGCCTCGAGGTGGATGAAAGGGCCTTCCTCGCAGGCATGGTGACTCGTCTCGTAGACCAGAAGGGTCTGGATCTCGTCGCAGAGATCCTGGAGAGGCTCTTCTCCAGGGGGGGTCAATTCGTCCTCCTGGGCGTAGGGGATCCGCGCTACCATGAACTCTTCTCCGAAATGGCCCGCCGCTCCCCCAAACAGATGGCCGTCCGGCTGGCCTTTGATGAAGCCCTCGCCCACCGCATCGAGGCCGGCGCAGACTGTTTTCTCATGCCCTCGCGGTACGAACCCTCAGGACTGAACCAGCTGTACAGCCTCCGCTACGGGACGGTCCCCGTGGTCCGTCGCACGGGAGGACTCGCTGACAGCATCGTGGACTGCACTCCACAGACCTTAGCCGACGGCACGGCCACGGGCTTCGTCTTCGAGAGGTATGATCCGGAGGCGCTGTGGCAGGCGGTGGAGCGGGCCATGGCGGTATACCAGGAACCATCCCTCTGGCGTCGGCTGCAGGAGGCGGGGATGCGTGCGGATTTCTCCTGGGACCGCGCTGCCCGCCAGTACCTCCGTCTGTACGGGCACGTTCTGCGGAAGGAAGTAGGGAATTTGTGAAGAACGATTTGGGGTCCGGGGAGGCGAACGCGGACAGGAGGGAGGAGGGCATTGCCGCAGCTCAGGAAAGACCCCATCACACAGCGCTGGGTGATCATCGCCACGGAAAGGGCCGCGCGCCCCACGGACTTCGTCCGCATCCAGGAAGAGGTGAACGGGCAGACATTCTGCCCTTTCTGTGAGGGCAGGGAGGACCTCACGCCGCCCGAGATCTACGCCATTGGGCGGCCCGGGCGGTCCCCCAATTCCCCGGGGTGGGAGGTCCGCGTCGTCCCCAACAAGTACCCGGCGCTGAGGATTGAGGGGACCACGGAGGTCGTCCACGAGGGTCTGTTCGCCTACATGGATGGGGTAGGAGCCCACGAGGTCATCATCGAGACCCCTGACCACTTCCGTCACCTGGGCGTTCTCCCTCCGGAGCACGTCGCCAAGGTGATCCAGGCCTACCGCGAGCGCTACCTCGACCTCGATCGGGATGAACGGTTCCAGTACCTCCTCCTCTTCCGGAATCACGGGCGGACAGCTGGGGCGTCCCTCTCCCACCCGCACTCCCAGCTCATCGCCCTTCCGATTGTCCCCAAGCAGGTCCGGGAGGAGCTGGAGGCAGCACAACACCACTTCGGCCGCCATGCCCGCTGTATCTACTGCGAGATCCTCGCGCAAGAGATCGAGGCAGGGTACCGCATCGTAACGGAAAACGAGCAGTTCGTGGCCTTCGAACCCTTCGCCTCGCGGTTCCCCTTTGAGACCTGGATCATGCCAAAGAGGCACCAAGCAACCTTCGGGTCCATCGAAGATCAGGGGATCCAGGCGCTGGCGGAGATTCTCCAAGGGACCCTCTACCGCCTCGCGGTCGTCCTCGATAACCCGCCCTACAACTTCATCATTCACAGCCTTCCGTACAGCGAGACAGCGGAGCATTTCTACCACTGGCATATCGAGATCATGCCCCGCCTGACGCAGGTGGCCGGGTTTGAGTGGGGAACGGGGTTCTACATCAACCCGGTGGTCCCCGAGGACGCCAGCAGGTTCCTCCGAGAGGCGAAGGCACCAGAGGTCGTGGAGGTCGTCCCCGCGCGGATCCACGGAGAGGTCGGGGAATAGAACCTGCCTACACAGTCTCCACGCGACGGCGGCTGAGGCATGGCAAGGCCTGTGTGGTCCATGGGAGGAGGTGGGTCGTGAGACACATCGGTGCGCTGAATCCCCCCGAGCGCATCCTGCTGGGACCCGGACCGAGCATGGTCCCTCCCCGGGTCCTCCAGGCAATGGCTTCCCCCGTTCTTGGCCATCTGGATCCGGCGTTCCTCGCCATCATGGATGAGACGATGTCCCTCCTCCGCTACGTCTTCCAAACGGAGAACGAGCTGACCTTCCCCATCTCCGGAACGGGGAGTGCAGGGATGGAGGCTTGTCTGGTCAACCTCCTCGAGCCTGGGGACCGTGCGGTGATCGGAGTGAACGGATTCTTCGGCCAGCGCATGGCAGAGATCGCCAGGAGGTGTGGCGCCGATGTGACGGTCGTGGAGGCGCCCTGGGGACAGGCCGTAGACCCTCAACAGATCCAGCGGGTACTGGGCCAGGGGAAGGCGAAGGTGGTGGCGGTGGTTCACGTGGAGACTTCCACGGGGGTCCTCCAGCCCCTGGAGGAGGTGATCAGGATCTCCCATGAACATGGAGCCGTCGTGCTCGTAGACGCCGTGGCCTCCTTGGGGGGAGTTGACCTTCCTATTGACAGGTGGGGAGTGGACGTCTGCTACTCCGGATCCCAGAAGTGCCTGAGTGCTCCCCCCGGACTTGCGCCTGTCACGGTGAGCGACCGCGTCCGCCAGGAGGTGAACCACCGGAAGACCCCGGTGCAGAGCTGGTACCTGGATTTTTCTCTCCTCAAGACCTACTGGGGAGGCGAACGCGTCTACCACCACACCGCACCGGTCCCCATGATCTACGCCCTCCATGAAGCCCTCCGCATTGTCCAGGAGGAGGGTCTAGAGGCACGGTTCGCCCGCCATGCCAAGCATGCTCGCGCCTTGTGGGCCGGCCTGGAAGGCCTGGGCCTCCGGCTGTTCGCCCCCGAACCCATCCGTTCCCCTACCCTCACTACCGTTGAGGTCCCTGAGGGGGTGGACGAGGCTGCTGTGCGCCGCAGGCTCCTCGTCGAATTTGGCATCGAGATCGCCGGCGGCCTCGGACCGCTCCGCGGACGCATCTGGCGCATCGGCCTCATGGGCCACTCTGCCCAGCAGCGGAACGTCCTCCTGCTGCTCGCTGCCCTTGGGGCAATCCTCCGCGACATGAGGGTGCCCGTGGACCCCGGGGCGGGGGTCGAAGCGGCCAGGGAGACGTATACGTCCTGATCCAAAATCCTGGAACGAGGTTTTGAGGTCTGCGTCCCTCGCGTCTTCTTGGCAGGGAATCATCCTTTTGTGTCGAATATTAAAAATTAATTTCACATTGTGAAAACAAGGAGGGTGGGCTCGCATGGCAGATGTCCAGTTGCTCTACATCGGCGGTGAATGGGTCAAGGCGCGGAGCGGGAGAACGATGCCTGTCCGCAACCCCGCGAACGGTGAGGTCATCGCCGAGATCCCTGATGCCTCCGCCGAAGACGCAATTGCCGCCATTGACGCGGCCCATAGGGCCTTCCCCCAATGGTCCTCCCTCCCCGCTCTGGAACGGGGGCGCTACCTCCTCCGAGCCCACGCTCTCCTGGAAGAGCGCCGAGACGAGATCGCCCGCCTGATCACGCTCGAGAACGGCAAGCCCTACGAGGAGGCGAAGAAGGAGGTCCAGTTCGCCCTTGGGTATTTCCCCTGGTTCGCCGAGGAGGCCCGGCGGGTCTATGGGGAGATCGTCCCCCCTCCTGTGCCCAACAAGCGCCTGTGGGTCCTCAAACAACCCATTGGGGTGGTCGCGGCCATCACCCCGTGGAACTTCCCGGCGACGATGGTGACGCGGAAGATCGCCCCTGCCTTAGCCGCCGGTTGCACCGTTGTGCTGAAACCGGCAAGCGCCACCCCACTTACAGCTCTGGCGATTGCCAAAGTGTTCCATGAGGTCGGACTCCCTCCCGGTGTGTTCAACGTGGTGGTGGGCCGGAACTCCTCCGCTCTGGGGGACGTGTTCCTCTCCGACCGACGCGTGCGCAAGATCGCCTTCACAGGCTCCACGGAGATCGGGAAGGTGCTCATGCGAGGGGCGGCCGACCAGATCAAGCGCCTCTCCTTCGAGCTGGGAGGCAACGCGCCGTTCGTCGTGTTCGAGGACGCCGATCTCGAACGCGCCGCGGAAGGTGCTGTGGCCATCAAATTCCTGCGCGTGGCCGGGCAGTCCTGCATCTGCGCCAACCGTATCTATGTCCACGAGGCTGTGTACGAGAAGTTCATGCCTCTGTTCATCGAGCGGGTGAAAGCCCTCAGGGTCGCCCAGGGATTTGAGGAGGGGGCTCAGATCGGTCCGCTCATCAATGAGCAGACCCTCCGCAAGGTGGAGGAGCTCGTGGAGGAGGCAGTTGCCCAGGGGGCAAGGGTCGCAGCGGGAGGCCACCGGCTCACCGACGGTCCGTATGCGAAGGGCTTCTTCTTCGCGCCCACCGTCTTGGAGTCCGTGCACGAAGAGATGCGGGTGGCCAAGGAGGAGATCTTCGGCCCCGTTGCTCCTGTGATGACGTTCAGGAGCGAAGAGGAGCTCATCCGGCGGGCCAACAACACAACCTACGGCCTTGCTGCCTACTTCTTCACAAGGGACCTCAGCAGGGCAATCCGGGTGGCAGAGGCCTTGGAGTACGGGATGATCGGAGTCAACGACGCCAGCGGGTACACCCATGAGATCCCCTTCGGCGGGTTCAAGGAGAGCGGCCTGGGACGTGAAGGAGGGAAGGAGGGCATCGAGGAATATTTAGAAGTAAAATCTATCTCTCTCGTCGTCTCCTAGCGTTACGCCACGTTGCTCTTGCTCCGCAAGCCCTGGAAATGGGTGGATGGGGTGAAGGGGAAATCTGCAGGACGTTACGTACAAGCTGTTGACCGGGCCCTCGCCATTCTGGAGACCCTTGCGGAATCGGAAAGGCCCATGGGTCTTGTGGAACTGAGCACGCGGGTCGGCCTGCACGTGAGCACAGTCCACCGGCTCCTCGCCACCATGGGGAAGCGAAGGTTCGTGGCGCAAGATCCCCAGACTGGGCGGTACAGGTTGGGGATGCGTGCCTTTGAGGTGGGGAGCGCGGCGATCCAGCAGGTAGAGCTCCGGGAGGTCGCCAGGCCCCACCTCCGCTGGCTCATGGAGGAGACCCAGGAGACAGCCAACCTCGCCGTCCTGATGGACGGGGAAGTGGTGTACATCGACCAGGTCGAGAGCCAGAACCTCGTGCGCATGTTCACCAGAGTCGGCCGGCGCGTCCCCGCCCACTGCACGGGAGTCGGGAAGATCCTCCTCGCGGGGCTGAGCGACGAGGAAGTCCTGCACATCCTTGACGAGCGCGGCCTCCCCAGGTTTACCCCCCACACCATCGTAGACCCCCAGGAACTCCTCCAGGAACTCCAACGTGTCCGAGCCTCCGGGTATGCCCTGGACAACGAGGAGCGTGAGGTCGGAGTGCGCTGCGTGGCCGGACCGGTACGCGACCACGAGGGGAAGGTCGTGGCCGCAGTGAGCATCTCCGGCCCAAGCTCCCGGATCACCGAGGACCGGCTCTCCCGTCTGATCGCAGCAGTCCGCACCGCCACATCCAGGATCTCCACAGAACTGGGATGGCGCGGGGACCCTGTCCCGGTCCTTGGGGTCAACTACAGGGCAGACAACCCATAGCGCCCGTATGCATCTCGAAGGGGTGCGTAGAGGAGGTGAAATGATCCACGGAGGCTGATCCCCAAAGCTCCAAAGCGTGATCCTGGAAGGAGGGATGGAGCATGCACGGCACAGTACGCGTTGCCGGGAAGGGATCACGGCAAATCGGCGTCAGCAGGCCTCCGCTCGAGATCGACGACCTGCCCGAACCAGAGGAGGTCTTCAAGGTCCCCCGCCTAGGCGCGTGGGAGGTCATCCGGTTCATCATCGGCCCCAGCCTAATTGCGCTGGGGATCTCCATCGGAAGCGGTGAGTGGCTCCTCGGTCCCTTGAACGTAGGACAGTACGGCTTCATCGGCGTCGGCTGGGTGATCACCCTCTCCGCGATCCTGCAAACGTTCTACAACGTGGAGATCGCCCGCTACGTTGTGGCTACAGGCGAGGTCCCCGCACTCGGATTCGGAAGAACCCCGCCCGGTTACTGGCTCTGGGTCCCTCTCACCGTGTTCCTTTTCTACTTCGCCTTCATCTGGGGAGGATGGGTCCGCGGTGCCAGTGAGAGCCTGTTCTCGCTGATCACGGGGCGGCTCCCCACGCCGCAGGACTCCGGGACCATTGTCTGGATGGCTACCTTCCTCATGATCGTCGTCTTCCTCATCACCCTGTTCGGCCGGAAGATCTCCCGTACGCTCGAGCTGGTCAACTGGGCCGTCGTTGGATTCATCCTGCTCTCCCTGATCCTCATCGACATCCTGATCGTGCCCGGACGCAAGTGGGGGGAGGGGATCCTCGGACTGATCACCCCAGCGCTCCCCCCCAAGGGGAGCGATCCCACGTTGCTGGGCGGTCTAGCGGGCTTCACAGCACTGGCCTCGGGTCTGAACTGGTTCGTCATGAACTATTACCGGGACAAGGGGTACGGGATGGGCTACCGCGTGGGGTTCATCTCGGGCCTCATCGGTGGGCGTCAGGAGGCGATCCTTCCGGTAGGCAAGACATTCCCGGAGGACGAGAAGAACGCCCGCCTGTGGGGGCGCTGGTTCCGCTACCTGCTCCTGGACCAGTGGGTCGTCTTCTTCTGCGGGGCGATTCTCGGGATAGTCCTGCCCACGATCCTGGTCTCCCACCTCGCCTCCCTCCCTGGAGTGGAGGCGCCCACCCGGGCCACGATGCCCACCTACGCAGCGAGTGTCCTCGGCCGGTTCTACGGTCCCGTCTTCTTCTACTGGGCGCTCCTGGCAGGGTTTTTCATCCTCTTCAGTACGCAGCTTGGCATCTACGAGTCCCTGGTGCGGAACTTCACCGACGCCGTGTACGGCACGAGCGAGAGGTTCCGACGCCTCGTGCACGGTGATCCGCGCCTATTCTACTACCCGTTCATGCTGGGCCTGGCCCTGCTCATCTCCATCATCCTACGCCTCGCCTTACCGACCCAGCTCATCCTCATCTCCGCAAACATGAGCAACCTCGGCTCGATCATCTTCCCGTTCGTCCTGATGTACCTGAACAGCAAGTTACCCGCGCCGGCGCGGCTCCGGTGGTGGTCGTACCTCCTGCTCTCCCTGAATGTGCTCTTCTTCGGATTCTTCTTCCTCAACTTCGTCTACCAACAGCTCACCGGAGCGCCCCTGGTGCGCTTCTAAGGAAACGGACAGGAATCATGACCACCGCAGCGACTGGAGCTTCCCTCCCGTTTCGGGGTGACTGAGGCCTGTGTACAATGAGGATGAGGGACCGGGATCCAGCCGATGATCGATCACCGAATCGTCAGGAGACTCGAGGAGATCGTTGGACCCACGCACGTCCTCGTCCAACCCGAGGACGTGCTGGTTTACGAGCAGGACGGTTACGTCCTCTCCCAATCCCTCCCTGATGCGGTCGTCCTCCCAGGCTCCACGGAAGAAGTGGCGGCCGTAGTCCGTACCTGTGTGGAGCATGGGATCCCGCTCGTGCCTCGAGGGGCAGGAACGGGCCTCGCGGGAGGCGCAATCCCTATCACAGGGGGGATCGTCCTCGCTCTCACGCGCATGAACCGCATCCTAGAGATCGACCCCCGCGGGCGCTTGGCGGTGGTGGAGGCAGGCGTCATCAACGCAGACCTCAACGCTGCGGTGTCCCCTTACGACCTCTTCTTCGCCCCTGATCCTGGGAGCCAGACCGCCTCTACCATCGGGGGGAACATCGCGAACAACGCGGGGGGCCCCCATTGTCTGGCCTATGGGGTCACGGCCAACCACATCCTGGGGGTGGAGGTCGTCCTGGCGGACGGGAACGTTGTCTGGTTTGGAGGCAGGACCTGCGAGACCCCCGGGTATGACCTCACTGGCCTGCTGGTGGGATCAGAGGGTACCCTGGGAATCGTGACCAAGGCGACGGTTCGACTCATGCGGAAGGCGGAGGGCGTACGCACGCTACTCGCCATCTTTCAGGGCATCGAAGAGGCTAGCCAGGCGGTCTCGGACATCATCGCAGCAGGCATCATCCCAACGGCCATGGAGATGCTGGATGCGATGACGCTCCGCATCGTGGAGGAGGCCGTACACGCCGGGTATCCTCTCGACGCCGGGGCGGTGCTGTTGATCGAGGTGGAGACCACGGGCGAGATCCTCGATCGCCTCATCGCGCAGATTCAAGGGCTCTGCTCGGCGAACGGAGCGCGGGAGATCCGGACGGCAACCACCGAGGAGGAGCGTAGGCTCCTCTGGAAAGGCAGGAAGGAAGCATTCGGCGCGCTGGGGCGGTACATGTCCAGCCTCTACCTGGCAGACACCGTCGTCCCCCGCCACGCCCTCCCGGCGGTCATGCGTCAGATCGCCGAGATCGGGGAGAGGCACGGCATCCCCATCGCTAACTTCTTCCACGCCGGGGATGGGAACCTCCATCCCACCCTCCTGTTCGACGGCCGCTCCCCAGAGGCATGGGAGCGGGTGGTTGCTGCGGGGGAGGAGATCATGCGCGTGTGCATTGAGGCCGGGGGGACGATCACCGGGGAGCATGGGGTAGGGATTGAGAAGCGCGCGTACATGTCCTGGATGTACAGCGAGGCGGACCTCCAGGCGATGGCGAGGGTGAAGGCGGCCTTCGACCCACACGGGCTCCTCAACCCGGGGAAGATCTTCCCGGCAGGCGAGAAAGAAGCGCATCCCCCGCTGGTCCAGAAGATCACCACAGGGACCACGCGAAGAGAGGGAGAAATGTGGACGTAGGCAGGTGAAGGAAGGATGGAGCGAGGAGCGTTGGTGGAGAAACTCATCGGCATCGTCGGCAGGCAGTATGTCCTCGTGCACCCAGAAGACGTGGTTGTCTACGAGCAGGACGGGTCCATTCTGACGGCCACCCCGGAGATCGTTGTCCTCCCTGGATCCACCGAGGAGGTGGCCTCCGTCGTCAAGATCGCGCGCGAGGCTGGCATCCCGGTGATCCCGAGGGGGTCAGGCACCGGTCTTGCCGGAGGGGCGGTCCCGGTGGAGGGAGGGATCGTGGTCTCCCTCACCCGGATGAACCGCATCCTGGACGTGGACCTCAAGAACCGCCTGGCCATTGTCGAACCGGGAGTGATCAACCTCGACGTCACAAAGGCCACGGCGCCACTCGGGTTCTTCTACGCTCCGGACCCAAGCAGCCAGGCCGCCTGTTCCCTCGGGGGGAACGTGGCCAATAACTCCGGCGGCCCGCATACTCCCCTCTACGGTGTCACCACCAACCACGTCCTCGCCGTGGAAGTCGTCCTGGACGATGGGGAGGTGGTCTGGTTGCACTCCACAGCCACCGACACGCCTGGCTACGACCTCGCGGGCCTCCTCGTCGGGTCGGAGGGGACACTTGGGATCGTCACCAAGATCGTGGTCCGTCTGCTCCCCCTACGGGAGTCTGTTCGCACGCTCCTGGCGATCTTCGATCGCATGGACGATGCGACACGCGCGGTCACCGAGATCACCGCCGCTGGGATCATCCCGGCAAGCCTCGAGATGATGGACCAAGTGGCCATCCGGGCGGTGGAGAAGGGGGCCCCGTGCGGCTACCCTTTGGATGCCGAGGCCGTGCTCCTCGTGGAGGTAGAGGGGGTGGCCGAACATGTGGACAGGTCCATGGCCCTGGTGGAGGAGATCTGCAGGAACTGCCAGGCGAGGGAGCTCCGCCTCGCCAGGGACGAGGCCGAGCGCCAGCTCCTCTGGAAAGGCCGGAAGGGAGCGTTTGGAGCCATGGGGGCCTTGGCCCCCAACTACTTCGTCCAGGATGGTGTGGTCCCGCGGAGCCGGCTCCTGGAGATCATGCGCCGCGTGCGGGAGATCAGCGAGCGCCACGGCGTGCTTGTGGCCAACGTATTCCACGCCGGGGACGGGAACCTCCACCCGAACCTGCTCTTCGACATACGCAAGCCGGGGGAGTTGGAAAGGGTGCGCCAAGCCAGCGCGGAGATCCTCCGGGCGTGCGTAGAGGTAGGGGGGAGCCTGACGGGGGAGCACGGGATCGGGGTAGAGAAGAAAGAATTCATGCACTGGCTGTTCAGCGAGGAAGACCTTGAGGCGATGGCGAAGGTCAAACGTGCCTTCGACCCGCTGAACCGGTTCAACCCTGCCAAAGTCTTCCCGTCGCCTCCCTCCTGCGGGGAGGCTGCCGTTGCACCTCACAAGATCCCGGCGGGCTTGTGGGTGTAGAGCTCGTTGGAAGGTTGGAAGGTTGGAAAGTTGAAGGTTGGAAGGTGGGAATGTTCACTTGAAAACTTCTCAACCTTCCAACTTGCAAACAAGGAGGTAGAATGAGCGAGCTTGTGAGCTCCCCGACGGCAGTTCCTTCGACGTCGAAGTGGGCGTACCTGGACATCCCTGAGCTGTACCAGTGCGTCCACTGCGGCCTCTGCCTCAACCACTGCCCTACGTACCGGGCCCTCCACGTGGAGACCGAATCCCCACGGGGGCGCATTCATCTCGTCAAAGCCCTGGCCGCAGGGCGCATCGACCTGACCTCTCGGTTCGCGGAACACATCTACCTCTGCCTGATGTGCCGGGCCTGTGAGACGGCATGCCCGGCTGGGGTGCAGTTTGGGCGCATCGCTGAGGCTGCCCGTGCCGCCATCGGCCCTCCGGGATCGGGCGTCAGCCGCTCCCTCACAAGGATCTTCCTCAATGGGGTACTCCCCTCCCCGAGGCGTTTGCGCCTCTTCACCCGCGCCCTTGGTTTCCTTCAAAGGAGCGGGCTCATGGCCCTGGGGAGGATCTTCCTGCCACAACGCCTCCGGGAGGCCCAAGAGATGCTCCCTCCCATCCCTCGCCAATTCTTCGACCCCCCAGAGGTCCTGCCAGCAATGGGCGAGCGGCGCGCCCGCGTTGCCTTCCTCAGCGGGTGCGTGATGAGCACCCTGTTCGCCGACGTGAACGCGGCAACCGTCCGCGTCCTCCAGCGAAACGGGTGCGAGGTTGTGATCCCCCGAAACCAAGGCTGCTGCGGAGCGCTCCATGCCCACAACGGCGAGGTCGAAATGGCGAAAGCGATGGCCCGCCGCAACATCGATGTCTTCCTGGCCACCGGCGCGGACTACGTGCTCACCAACGCAGCGGGGTGCGGGGCAGCCATGAAGGAGTATAGCCATCTCCTCGCCAGCGACCCCGCCTACGCCCGCAGGGCCATGGCGTTCGTACGGAAGGTCAAGGACGTCACGGAGTTCCTGGAGGAGATCGGACTCAACACCCCGTCCCGGCGTATCCCCATGCGGGTCACCTACCAGGACCCATGCCACCTGGCCCATGGACAGAAGGTGCGCGCCCAGCCACGCGCCCTCCTACAGGCCATCCCGGGCATTGAGTTGGTGGAGATGGAGGCCTCCGACAGGTGCTGCGGGAGTGCCGGGATCTACAACCTCACCCAGCCGGAGATGTCCAGGAAGTTGCTGGAGGAGAAAGTCGCAAATATCCAGAAGACAGGGGCGCAGGCCGTCGTCGCCCCGAACCCTGGATGCATGCTGCAGATCCGCTACGGTCTGAAGCGTGCTGGCTCGATGACGCCGGTGTATCACTTGTTAGACCTCCTGGACCAGGCATACCAATAGGGTCGGGTCAAGGAGATGGATGAGAAAGCGCTGGTCTATGAATTCAGCAGGATCTCTGGGGAGGCCAACGTCGAGTTCCACCCCGAAGGCTTCCAGGAATACGCGGTAGACGGGAAGACACCGCGCATCGTGGTCTCCCCTGGCACCGTGGGCGAACTCTCCCGGATCCTGCGCCTCTGCCACGAGACTTGGGCGGCGGTAATCCCGTGGGGGGGCGGGACGAAGATCTCCCTGGGGAACATCCCCCGCGCCTGCGACGTGGTCGTGCGGTTGGATCGGTTCAACCGGATCGTGGAGCACGATGACGCCAACCTCACCGCCACCGTAGAAGCCGGTGTCCGGCTCGCCGACCTGCAACGCACTCTGGGAGAACGGCGGCAGTTCCTGGCCGTCGACGCTCCCTTCCCCGAGCGCTCCACCATCGGCGGCATCGTGTCCACGAACACCACAGGGCCGCGGCGCCTTGCTTATGGGGGGATCAGGGACTTGGTCATTGGGATCAAGGCAGTACTCCCCACCGGCGAGGCGATCAAGGGCGGAGGAAAGGTTGTCAAGAACGTCGCTGGGTATGACATGTGTAAGCTCTACGTCGGTTCCCTGGGAACCGTGGGGATCATCACGGAGGTCACCTTCAAGATGGCCCCCCTACCGGAGGAGGAGAAGACCCTGATTGCCTGGGGACCGGACAGCGAACGGGCGTTCCAGCTCGTGGACCTCCTCCTTGCATCCAAGCTGTTGCCATCCGCCGTGGAGGTCGTGAACCCTGCGGCAGCGAATGCATTGTGTTCCCCCCTCGGCATACCAGGGATCACGGACTCCTACGCCGTCCTCGTGGCTGCAGCGGGGTTCCGCGAGTCCGTGGACCGGCACATCCGGGATCTTCGGAGGATGGCGGCAGAGGCAGGGCTTGCTGCTGAGGTCCTCGAGGAAGATCAACACCAGAGGGTTTGGGACGCTGTGCGGAACTTCGGCTACGAGGGGGCAATCCTCTCTGTGAAGGTATCTGTCCCCATCGCCGCCGTCCCTGCCGCATTTGCGCTCCTCCGTGAGGCAGCAGAGGCCCTTCCGGACGTCCGGATCCTCTCCCATGCTGCAAGCGGGATCCTCCTCGTGACGGCAACGCCCGCTGATCACGCACTGGCGGAACACTACGCCCTGCGGGTGCAGGAGGAGGTGCGGCGTCTGGCGGGGCATGCGGTGGTCCTGTCTGCCCCCCTGGAGCTCAAGGCCCACCTCGACGTGTGGGGAAGGCCCCCAAGCGGCATCCAGCTTATGCGCAGGCTGAAAGAGCAGTTTGACCCCAAAGGGATCCTCAACCCCGGCCGGTTCATCGATCGCCTGTAATGTGGGTTATGGGGAGAAGGCAGGGGTCTCTCCTCCCCCGCAGATCAAGCAGGGTCTAGAGAGGTCTGCTTGCGTGGCGATGATAATGTGCTCCCGCGTCACCTTCACGCTGCGAATCTTGAAGACAATCGGCCAGGAGCGGAGGTTGAGGATCGGGTTGATCTGCCGCTCCAGCTGGTAGAAAACGAGCGATGGGACGGGGAGCAAGTTCAGGTGGAGGGATTCCACGTAGAACCAAACCTCCGGTTCCCCGTTGGCAGCGAAAAACCCCGAAAGCCGGATCTTGGTGGGGACTCCCTGAAAGAGGACTGTGCCCGTCCCGTGGATGGAACCCCCCTCCACCCAGAGACGGATGTCCTTAAACGAGTTCGCTGCGAGGAAGAACTCCTCGAGACTCCGAATGGAGATCCGCGCGTAGATGGCGCTATCCAGGTAGTCCTTTGCTCTCAAGGTCCCATTGTTGAGGGCAGGGAGATCCACCGTGAGGCTTTCCAACCGGATCCACAACTCATCCACGAGGAGCCCTCCGATGCGCGCTCCACGCGCATAGAGGTAGACGCGGGCGTACTCCCCTTGCCTCAGAGGATAGGGGATCGCATTCACCCGCAACTCCTTGGGGTTCCCCAGGAGTTGGTCAAAGGCCCTCTGGAGCAAGGGGTCGGAAGCTCCCCATGCCACGCCGTTCGTAGAGAGCACAAGGAGCCACACCGCTATGAGGAGACTGCGTCTGTGCATCTGGCTACCCCTGCATAGGTGTTCGGAATCCCCCCGCAAACCTTGAGCACATCCCGCCTCCCTCAGGGGGCCAATGGATTTTTCCCTGGGATTCCCCTTTTTCCTCCCTTCCCACTTCACCAAGGGATCTGGCCCACCTCAGGAAAACGTCCAAGCTCCTCTGCGATGGCTTGCTTGATCCGCTCAAGGCCCTCGGGGGTTGTGCTCTCCGCCCGGAGCACCAGCACCGGCTGGGTGTTGCTGGCCCGGATGAGGCCCCAACCATCGGGGAAGAGGACCCGAACGCCGTCCACGTCGATGACTGGATAGCGCTCTCTGAAGCGCCGCGTGACCTCGGCGACCACCTCGAACTTGCGGTCATCTGGACAGTCCACTCGGGTCTCTGGCGTAATGGGGTAGCGGGGGACATCGGCGAGCAGTCCCGAAAGGGTCTCGTCGGTGTTAGAAAGGATGCGCAGGAGACGGCAAGCCGCGTAGACGGCATCGTCGTATCCATAGTACTCGTCGGCGAAGAACATGTGCCCGGACATCTCCCCCGTGAAGACGGCCCCAATCTCCTTCATCTTATGCTTAATTAAGGAATGTCCAGTGCGGTAGAATAAGGGATTCCCGCCCAGACGCTTGATCTCCTCAACGAGTGCTTGGGAGCATTTCACCTCCACAATGGCTGTCGTTCCAGGGTACTTGGGGAGAATCTCCCGCCAGAACAGGATCATGAGCATGTCTCCCCAGATGATCTCTCCGCGCTCGTCCACACAGCCCAAGCGGTCGCCATCCCCGTCGAAGCCCAACCCCAGGTCGGCCTTCACCTCGAGGACGGTACGGATCAGATCCTGGAGGTTCCTGGGGTCGACAGGATCAGGATGGTGGTGAGGGAACGACGGGTCGGAGTCACAGTAGAGGGGGACCACGTCGCACCCGAGGTCGGAGAGGATCTGGGGAGCGATGAGGCTGCTGGTTCCATTCCCGCAATCGACGACGACGCGCAACCTCCTCGGCCCAAGACGGATCTTCTCCCGGATCATCTGTCGGTAGGCTCCCAACGCATCTCTCGCTTCGACGGTCCCGCGTCCTGTGGGGAAATCGCCTTGGAGGGCAATCCGGCGGATCTCCTGGATCTCCTCCCCGTATAACGTCGCATGCCCGTGGGTGAGTTTAAACCCGTTGTACTCGGGAGGGTTGTGGCTGGCGGTGATCATCATCCCGCCGTCCACGCCGTAATGGATCCGGGCGTAATAGAAAACTGGGGTGATGACCATGCCGATGTCGAGCACGTCCATCCCCGACTCCGTCAACCCCTTGATCACCGCATCCCGCAGGGCAGGGGAGCTCAAGCGGTTATCGTAACCTACGATCACCGTGCGCTCACGGAACCGACGGAGGTATGTGGCATACGCCCGAGCGATCACCTCGGCTCCCTCGGGCGTCAGGTCTTCCCCAACGATCCCCCGGATATCGTACTCACGGAAGATTTCAGGAGGGATGTCGACCATCCTGCCAACCCCCTTTCACCTCAAGGCCTTGGGAATTGGTAGGTAAACCTGGTCTGCGGGAATGCCACAAGGCCGATCTCTACCCACCACTCCCTGCGTACCTGCCTGTACTTTACCGAGACCTCCACGCAGTCGCACTGCTTCGTGAGGACGTAGTCTACATCCTCGTAGGCTGCTGTGCGGAGATTGTAGACCGCAGAGACCGTGAAGGAGAGATCCCTCGCAACTTGCACTCCCACCTCAGCAGAGAGCTTGGTCTCTGGGACCAAGAAGTCATGGCTGATCCCGAAGTTGAAATGGTACTGCCCCTCGACCCGCCTAGAGTATCCTGCACTGACTGCGCTCGTCGGTGAGACGCTGTCGAAGCGAAACGGGGTGCTGCCCTCGACGAAGGTCCTCGTATAACTTAACCCAACGCTTGACCACTGGTCAAGGGACCGCGTGACCCCAATCGACCCGCTGTAAACCATCCGGTTTGCGCCGGTCCCATACCAAGAACGGCGGGCGTACACGGAAGCGCTCCAGGAAGTCAAGGGATCGAGGAGGAACTGATCCGTGGACAGCGCCACCTCGCCATCCACTTTGGACGTGGAGACACCCGTGATGGTCTCCCGAAAGTACCCCACGCTCGCCTGGAAGGTCGCGGAGAGCGGAAAGGTGCCCAGGCGCTGGGGGGGCATCGCGAGCGTGAGGTCCACGCGGTCGAAGGTATTGAGGTCCTTATCCTGATCCCGTCCCACCACGAATGTTGCGCTGTAGGTTGGCTGCGTGAAGGTCGCCGTGTTCCGGAAGTGCATCCCGCTCTTCGTCCCGTATTTCAGGTAGAGGAGAGCGGGGAGGGTACCGGCTTCGTAGGCGTAGGAATAGTCGATCCACCACCCATCCGTGGGGTTATACCCTACCCGCGGGCCCAAAGACCGCGGATCCCCCGCGGAGAACTGCACATAGGGGAGCGTCACAACGCGCACACCGCCCACCCATAGAGAGGCGTCCCGGGCGATGATGCGGCGCCCTGGGATCACCTCTACCTTGCGGGCAGTGATATGGTAGATCGGTCGCTCGGGGTTGCAGGTCGTTGCCAGGACATCGTCTCCAAGAAGACGGTCCGGGGTGACGTCGAGCGACCGCCCGCGGTAGAAGATCCGATCCAGGAGGGTCTCCGCGTCCGTCGCCCGCCCGCGGCGGTTCCGAAGGTCGTAGACCAGGGCTTGGCTACGCAGCTCGCGACCCTCCTCGATGAGCACAACCTCTCCCCGGGCAACGAGCTCCTCCCTACGCAGGTCGATCTGGACCTCGCGGGCAGCGAGGCGGATCCCCTTGTAGGAGAGGCGGACGTTCCCCTGGGCATAGATCTGGTCCCGTGTGGAGTTGAACTCGATCCTGTCGGCCTCCAGAACGAGGGGCTGCTCTTGGGTGGTGGTCGCTTGCGCGGAGGGCAAAGGAACGGGCGCCGGGGCACGGGCAAGCCCTTCCTCCGGTGCGAGGCTCCAGGACAAGGCAAGAGTGAACGCGAGGAGAAAGGATGCGGACCTTAAAAGACCTATTCGTTGCACGGGAGGCGAAAGTTCGCTAGATCTGGATATCGATGATGGCAGTCACGCCAACCCCATAGACCCGGCGCAGGCCATCGGCGATGGGGTTCATGCTGTCAATGGGAATCAGGGCCTTGATCCGGAAGACCTGGCTGAAGTTCGCCTCGATCTGCGCCACCGCTTGCACCTTGTCCAGGAGGCCCTTCGGCCCGGAAACCTGGGCGGCCCCAATGTAGCCGGGCTGGCCGAAGCCGATGGTCAAGATGGGCACGACTTTGGTCTCCTGGCGGTTCTCAACCCTCCTATTCAAGAGCAGGTTGTTGATGAAATCGTTGATCTGCGGGCCGAGCTGCTTCACCACGTAGGCGATGCCGAAGAGCTTGATGAGCCCCGTAATATCCTGCGCGAACGCCGTCAGCGGGACTCCCGTAGCAACGACAACAGCGAGCAGCAGCGCAATCCAGCGAAGACGACCCATTTGCCTCCCCTCCTTGCGTTCCCTATAATACCGTGTAGGGGCTGGCCACAGTGCCCGCCCCAAGGAGACCACACACGATGCTCCATCGGGAAAACCCGCCCCACGATGTCATCCTGGTCGCAAACGGCCCTGGAGAGATCGCCGGGTGGGCTGTTCCCCTGGGACGCGCCCTTCGGTCCCTCAGCTCCTCTGAGGAAGTTCCACTCCGGCTCTCCCTGATCCTCCCTCCGTGCCAGTTCAGCACCGGCAGGGAGAAAGAGGTTACGGCCTCCCTGAACCTGTTCGACCACATTGAGGGCCCTTGGGACTGCCTGAAGGTCATCGCCGGCCTGAAGAGGTTCCCGGTGGGCAACAGCGCATCCCTTATCCACCTCGGCGGCGACCTCTGGTACTCGCAGATGCTCTCCTACCGCCTGAACGTCCCTGCCTTCGCCTACGTGGAGACTCCCCTCGTGGCCCACCGCCACAGACCCTTCACGCGCCTGTTCGTCCCCACCCTCTCCCTCGCCAGGGAGCTTGTGGAAAGGGGAGTCCCCGAGGCGAAGGTTCAGGTTGTTGGGGATCTCCGAGAGGATGCAGTCCGAAGCGCATCCCCACCCGCATCCCCCCCTGCAAAGGGCGGGAGTCTCGTGACGATGTTCCCAGGGAGCAGGGCACAGAGCTTTCGCTGGCTCCTCCCCTTTTTCCTCCAAGTCGCCGCGTACCTGAAACGTGCGCAACCAGCGTTGTCCATCGCCCTCGCCATCTCCCCCTTCCTCCCTCCTTCCCTCGTGGAGGAAGCCCTTGGAAGAGAGGAGAAGGCGGTAAAGGAAGCGGGGATCATACTCTTGGAAGGAGGTCGGTGGGATCTCCTCGCCTCCACCGAGTTGGCCCTGACCATTCCGGGGACGAACACCTTGGAGCTCTCCATACTGGGGATTCCCATGATTGTCCTGTTACCGCTGCAGGAGCCGGGGCGTATCCCTCTTGAAGGACTCCTCGAGTGGGTGGGCAGGGTGCCCACCGTCGGTCCCTGGATCAAAGGGTTGGCCGTCCGGCGGTACCTGCGTCGGAGGCGGTTCGTCGCGCTCCCGAACCTCCTGGCAGGGCGGGAGATCGTCCCGGAGATGACCGGTCCCATCACACCCGAAGAGGTCGCTGCCGAGGCCTTGAGATGGCTGGAGGACAGCCAGGGACGGAAGAACATGACGGAGGCCCTCCGGCAGCTCCACCCGGGGGGTGGGGGAGCGGCACTCCAGATCGCGCGGGAACTTCTCAGGAGATGATGGGAGACCTCAGGCGGCTTGGAAGCTTCCTCCGCCCCTACTGGCTCCACCTGGCTGGGGGCCTTGGGTGTGCGCTCATCGTGGCGCTGGCCCAGCTTTTCGTCCCCCGCTACTTAGGGAATACCATCGACGCAATCATCCGGACTCGAAACCTCCAGCTCCTCAACCTCACCGCCGGCGTCATCCTCGCGGCGTTCCTCGTGCGCAGCGTCTTCCTCTACGGGCAGCTCTACTTGATCTTCTACATCGGCCACCGGGTGATCGCGGACCTCCGCAACGCCATCTTCAGCCAGATCCAACGCTGGTCCCTTGACCGCTTTGCTCGCTGGCACAGCGGAGAGCTCATCGCCCGGGCCATCCAGGATACCCAGCTGATCCAGACGAACCTCCTCTCTGGCCTCGTGGACTTCGTGGGAGTCTCCCTGACCCTCCTCGGAATCCTCTTGATGATCTTCTGGCTCCAGTGGCAGCTCGCCCTGGTCACGGTCCTGGTGATCCCTCTCTTCTTCGGTACTGCCCGCCTCTTCGGCCGCGAGATCCACAAGATCTCCGCGAGGGCCCAGCAGCGCATCGCCGACCTCACCACCCTTCTCCGCGAGGCAGTGGCCGGTGCCCGCATCATCCGCGCCTTCACCCAGGAAGCGCGGGAGACCACCCGGTTCGCGGCGGAGAACGAACGCACCTTCCGAGAGAACCTGCGCATCAGCAAGCTCGTGGCCACCGAAGCCCCAGTCGTCTCCCTGTTGACCACCATCGGCCTCGTGCTCGTCCTCTGGAAAGGCGGACAGTATGTCACCAGAGGGGTGATGACGGCGGGCGAGCTCGTGGCTTTCCTCACGTATGTAGGGATCGCCGTGGAACCTGTCCTTCACCTCACCCGCCTCTACTCTGGGATGCGTCAAGCGGCCGCCAGCGTGGAACGAATCGTCGAGGTCCTTACGACCCGGGAGACGGTCCTGGAGGCCCCCGATGCTTTCGACCTCCCTCCCATCCAAGGTCACGTTGCCTTCCGGAACGTCTCCTTCGCCTACAACGGGCAACAGGAGGTCCTCACGGACATCACGTTTGAGGTCCGGCCGGGCGAGCGGGTGGCGATCATCGGCCCGAGCGGCGCCGGTAAGAGCACCCTCATTAACCTCATCCCCCGGTTCTACGACCCTACTCGAGGGGTCGTTGAGATCGACGGCTACGACCTCAGGCGGGTGAAGATCCAATCCTTGCGCAGGCAGATCGGCATCGTCCCCCAGGAGGTCGTCCTCTTCTCCGGGACGATCCGGGAGAACATCGCCTACGGGCGTCCCGGAGCCACGATGGAAGAGGTCGAGGCCGCAGCCAGGGCTGCCAATGCCCACGCGTTCATCTGCGGGCTGCCCGCAGGATACGACACGGTGGTGGGCGAGGGAGGTCTTCAGCTCTCCGGGGGAGAACGCCAGCGCATCGCCATCGCCAGGGCGATCCTGAATAACCCGCGGATCCTTATCCTCGACGAGGCCACTTCCGCGCTGGACAGCGAGTCGGAGCGGCTGATCCAGGAAGCCCTGGAACGCCTCATGGAGGGCAGGACGACCTTCATCGTGGCCCACCGCATGTCCACGGTACGGCACGCCCACCGCATCCTCGTCCTCATGGACGGCCGTCTCGTGGAAGAGGGATCGCACGAAGACCTCCTCAGGCGGGAAGGCGTCTACCAGAGGCTCTCCCGCATGCAACTGGTGGATTGAGGGGAGCGCACCGATGGGGAGGGAACGGATCCAATGGTCGAACTCAGCGTGATCGTCCCAGCCTACAACCGCGCGCGGCTCATCGGCCACTGTCTTGCGGCCCTTTCCCAGCAGACCCTCGGGAAAGGACACTATGAGGTGTTGGTCGTCGATGACGCGTCGACCGACGAGACGCCTGTGATTGTGGGAACGTTTGCCTCCTCCGCCCCCTGCAGGATCTGTTATCTCCGGAGGGAGGAACGCGGCGGCCCTGGAGCGGCGAGGAACACCGGGATCCTCCACGCGCAGGGGTGGTTGGTGGTCTTCGTCGACAGTGATGTGGTTGTCACCCCGGGGTTCCTCCAGGAGCACCTGAGGCTCCACCAGACAGAGGAGGGGATCGTCGGGCGTGGACCCGTCATCTCAGTTCCAAACCTGAACGGGCAGCCCCCCAAACGCCCAGGACTCATCGACCTCTCCACGAATTTCCTGGATACGGCCAACGCCTCGGTGCGCAAGGACCACCTCTTGGCGGCTGGCCTATTCGACGAGGGGTTCTCGTTCTACGGGTGGGAGGACCTCGACCTCGGGATCCGCCTGCGTCGCCTAGGGTTGAGGAAGCGAGTCTCCCCGCAGGCGATCGCCTACCACCTGCAGCCTCCTCCCACTGTGCAAAGGATGCCCGAGCTCGTCGCCAAGGAACAGGAGCGCGCCAGGAGTGCCGTTCGTTTCTACCGCAAGCACCCGGGATTCCTCTCGCGGGTGACGATCCAGCGAACCTTCTTCCATCGGGCCCTTGCCTGGGTGCTCTCCGGGGGCGGGGCGCTCACGCCAGACGCTGCGGTGCCCGTGCTCGAGAGCCTGGAGCGGAGAGGGTGGAAAACCCTCTCCTTCCTGGTGATGCGAGGCGTCCTCAACCGTGTCTATCTGGAATCTTTGGAGGAGGCATGGCGGGCGATGAAGGGGAATCCCTTCCCCGTGAGGTGACGCCGTGCGCATTGCCGTCTATGCCCCCCTCACCCTCCCCTTCTCCCCTCGATACGTCCTGCACAGGCCCCTCGGGGGGAGCGAAACTGCGCTCTACCACCTCACCCGGGGGCTGGCAGCGTGCGGCGCGACGATCACTGTGATCAACCGCTGCGGGGCCGATGAGGGGATCTATGAGGGGGTCCACTACATGGACTACCAGCGCGGGGAATGGCGCCAGAGGATCCAGGAAGACCCCCCAGACGTCCTCATCGTCTTCCGTCAGATCACCGACGTACTCAAACCCCTCCCCGGGCGCATCCGTGTCCTCTGGGCCCATGACCACCTCGGTGCCTACCCTGAGCGCGGGGGCGTCTCCGGCGCCCTCATTGCAGGGGGGTGGCGGTGGATCGGGCGGCCCCTCTTCCTCCCCCGGATTGATCTTGTGGCCGCCGTGAGCCACTGGTTGGCCCAGGCTTTCCATGACTACCTCGGGGTCCCCTGGGAGCGGATCCTGGTCACGCGCAATGGCCTTGAGCTCTCCCACTTTCGCCATCTCCATGAGGAGCGGAACCCCTTCCGGCTCATCTACACGTCGGTCCCCGAACGGGGGCTTGACCTGCTCCTCCAAAAGATCTTCCCGGCCATCCGTTCGAGGGTACCCCAGGCGGAGCTCCACGTGTTCAGCTACCGGAACCTGGAGCGGTACCAGCGGAAGCGCTGGGACGGCGTGGTCATCCGGGGAGGGCTCCCCCAGCATCTCCTGGCTAGGGAGCTGGCGCGGAGTGCCCTCTTCGTCTATCCCACCGATTTCCCGGAGACCTCGTGCATCGCCGCCTTAGAGGCCCAGGCAGCGGGAACCCCCGTGGTCACGAGCAAGCGGTATGCTCTCCGGGAGACGGTCCTGGATGGGCAGACTGGCATCCTCATCGAAGGGAAGGTGGGAAGCGAGGAGTACATCCGGGCGTTCGTGGAAGCCGTCGTGGGCCTCCTGGAGGACCCTGCCCGCAGGGAACGCATGGGGCAGCAGGCCAGGGAGCGTATCATGGAAAGATACGGGTGGGATCGCATCGCCCAGGAATGGTGGGAGTTCCTGCATGCGGCTGCTGTTCGTCAGTAACGGGTATGGCGAGGACCTCATGGCCAGAGAGATCATCTCCCGCCTCCCCAGGGGGAGACTCTCCATGGTGGCATATCCCCTCGTGGGACTTGGCGAGGGCTACGGCGGGGAGGTCGAGTTGCTCGACCCCAGACGCCGTCTCCCGAGCGGCGGGTTTGCGCTCCGGACGTGGGGGGAAGCCTTACTCCACGACCTGCGCGCTGGGCTCGTGCAGTTCTGGCGGGAACAGCTCCGCACCCTGCGTCGCCTCAGGGGGGAAGTGGTCCTCACTGTCAGCATCGGCGACGTGTACTGCCTGTTCATGGCCGCACAGGCCGGGGCTCCGGTGGTCTTCCTGCCGACGGCTAAGTCCGAGTACAACGAGCGCCACCGCTGGCTCGAGATCCTCGTGGTCCGGCGCCTCAGCGAGGTCGTGTTCACCCGGGACGAGCCCACTGCAATGGCTCTGCGCCGTCACGGGATCGATGCCCGCTTCGTCGGAAACGTGATGATGGACTGCCTCCACTTCTCTGGGGAAGACTTCGGGATCCCCCCAGGGCATGCTGTCGTCGTGCTCCTGCCAGGGAGCCGTGAGGAAGCTAAGCAGAACCTCTCCCTGATGGCCAAAGCGTGTGACATCCTCGCTCGGGAGGAGCAGGAACCCCCAGCCTTCCTGTGCCCGATCGCGCCCTCCTTCCCCGCAACGTCCCTGGAGGAGGTGGCGCGCACTCTAGGGGGGGTATGGGATCCAGCTTCCTCCCGGTTGACCTTCGGGAAGGCGGAGATCCGGATCACCAGGCAGTTCGCAGATGCCATCAACCGCGCCACAGTCGTACTAGGGATGGCCGGGACCGCCAACGAGCAGGCAGCAGGGTTGGGGAAGCCTGTCGTGGCATTCCCCGGTCCCGGACCGCAGTTCACCAGGGGATTCCTTCGCCTCCAGGGCCGGTTGCTCGGCGAGGCACTGATCCCCGTAGAGAGCTGGGAGGAAGCAGCGGAGGTGATCTCGCGCCTCCTGCGGGATGAAGGGGAACGCCGGCGGAGGGGAGAGACCGGCAAGCGCAGGATGGGTGGTGCGGGCGGGGCTGCACACGTCGCTTCTTACCTGCTCCAGCGCCTCGGCCTCTAGCCGCCCCGCATGAGCTAAGGAAACGGGCAGGGATATGTTCCCCTGGAGCAACTGGAGCTCCCTCCGGGTCGGAGTCCCCGCCAAGGGGTGCTCGAATCCGTCTCAGGATTTTGGCGGGGTGACTTAGGCGTAGCGGATCTCCTCAATCTCAAGCTCTCCAGGGATCTCCTCGACTGGCGGCCTCACTCTCTCCACCCAGAACGGTTGGGACCAGGCCTTCTTCCCCCCGGCAGTGCGGCACTCCACTCGGACGAATCCCTCGTCGCCGAGGGGGGCATACTCCGCACGGTCCCCGCAGGCCTCCAGGAGGACGTGGTTGTACTGGTCGTAAAACCGGATGGTGGAGGCCTCGTTGAGGCGACAATAGATCCTCCCCCCAGCCACCCCGAACTCGGCCTCCGGGCCGGTGCTCGCATAGAAGGAGTGGTTCAGCAGGGCCTTCCGGAGCGCGGGGGCGGAGACCTCCTCCACCTTCGCCATGACCCACCCGACGTTGAACTGATGGATGTTGTGGCAGTCGTCCACGGCAATGCCGCCCACGGCTGCCGTCGGGCCCCACCAGCGCAGGACGTCCACCCAGCGCCGCACATCCTCCTCCGGATCAGAGTGGGGGTTGAAGATCTCCATGAGGTGGTAGCCCTGCAACTGGTAGAGGACCTTGCGCGACCATTCCCCTGTCCACAGGTTCCCCTTCCAGGAGGGATGGCTGAGGACTACGACCCCCCCCTCCTCCACCGTCCGGTGGATCCACTCCTGCGGGGCACCTCGGAGGCGGTCTTGTGCAACCCAGAGTCGCGTGAGGTGCGGCCCCAGCGGCCAGAACCCGCGGACGATGGTGTTCTCCACGCCGGGGATCACCAGGAAGGTCTCGCTGTTCAAGTCTTCGTACCTCGTGATCCGCTCGTGGTCCGTGATGGCCACGAAGGTGTACCCAGCCTCCCTGTACATGTGCAGGAGTTCCCTCACCGGGAAGGCACCGTCCGAGTTGGTCGTATGGCAGTGAAGTTGGACCTTATGGTAAGTCCCTGGCGTTGCGTACGGATCGTGAATCCACAGGTCGCGTCCTTGGTTCATACGGGGACCGCTCCGATCTGCCAGTGCAGGATTCCCATGTACCCCATCTCCCGCAGTTGCCCCCGAACACGCTCGATCCTCTCCGAGAGCGCGGGATGGGTGCGGAAGAGGACCTCGAACTGGGAAGGTTCCCGGCGCTGCTCCGCCCGCAAACGCTCCAGGACCACGAGGCTGGCTGCAGGGTCAAACCCCGCACGCCGCATGTACAGGATCCCATAGCGATCCGCCTCGAACTCAAACTCCCGGCTGTATCCCCTGGTGATGAGGAAGCGGGCGAAGTCGGCTATCTGGACCGCCGTCGGATCGCCCCCGAGGACACGGATGAGGATCCACAGGCCCAGGCTCCAGGCGAAGTTCCGCTCAATCATCTGCGCCCCGTGCCTCCGGGCGGCGTGGGCCACCTCATGGCCCAGGACGAAGGCCAGCTCATCATCGGACCGCAAGAAGAACACCATACCGCGGGTGAGGTAGATAAAACCCCCTGGTGCGGCAACGGCATTGACCTCGCTCGTATTCAAGATCTTGAAGGTGTAGGGGAGGTCCGGCCGGTCGGAGACCGCGGCGAGGCGCTCCCCAACCGCAGCCACGCGGCCATCGAGGGTCGGATCACGGTACAACCCGTACTTCCCCTCCAGCTCGCGGGCGACCTGACGGCCGATGCTGATCTCCTGCTGGACACTGATCAGGGCAGCGAGAGCTGGGCCCGTGGCGACGAGAGGAAGGACGAGCCATATCACGGCCCATCTCCAAAGAGCTCTCCATCTCATCCTCTCACCCTACCCCTGTCACGAGCGCTCCCTCTCACGGACCCTGTTCCTAAGTCACCCCGACGCGAGGAACGCTCCAGTCGCTATGGAATAGCATTCCATACGAACCTGCCTCACGCCTTCTCCTCCCTCCGCGGGTAGACCCGCCTTGCCTCCCCTGGGGGCGGCGGATAGAATGGTCCTAGAGGCGCTTCGGAAGTTCGCGGTCAGAAGAGGAGGTAAGGCGTAGGATGCGGATTCGCGTGCGGGCGTTCGCCTCGTACCGGGAGGCCCTGGGGACGAACCAGGTGGAAGTCGACGTCCCCGACGGCGCAACGCCTCCCCAGGTATGGGAAGCGCTGGCCTCCCGCTACCCCAAGCTCTGCGATCTTCCTCCTCCCTCGGGGTATGCCATCAACGATTCCTACGTCTCTTCGGAAATCCAGCTTTCTCCTGAAGACGAACTCGTCCTCATCCCCCCCGTGAGCGGCGGGGCCTACCTGGACCTCACAGAGGGACCGATCTCCGTGGACGAGGTCCTACGGTATGTGGTCCATCCCCAGGCAGGAGCCGTCGTCCTCTTCTTAGGGACCGTCCGGGATAACGCCTCTGGAAGATCTGTCCACCACCTGGAGTACGAAGCCTACCGGGAGCTCGCCCTCCGGGAGATGGCCCGCATCGCTGCCGAGGCTGAGGAGCGCTGGGATCTCCGGGAGATCGCTATCGTACACCGCACAGGCCACTTGGCCGTTGGGGAAATCAGCGTGGCCATTGCAGTCTCCGCCCCGCACCGAAAGGACGCCTTTGAGGCGGGGAGGTTCCTCATCGACACGCTCAAACAGCGGGTCCCCATCTGGAAGAAGGAGGTATGGGAGGGCGGAGGAGCGGTCTGGGTTCGGTGACTCAGGGCACCAGGACGAGCTTGCCGAAATGTTCCCTCTCCTCCAGCGTCCGGTGGGCTTTCGCTGCTTCCCGAAGGGGGAAGACGCGGTGGACGACGGGGCGGAGCTTCCCCTCCTCCACCAGCCGTATCACCTCCAGCACCTCGCCCTTGCTCCCCATGAACGTCCCCAAAATCGAGAGCTGCTTGCTGAACAGGTAGCGGATATCAGTCTGTGCTTGCGCCCCACTTGTGGCCCCACAGGTGACCATGCGGCCGCCACGCGCCAGCGATTTGATGCTAACCTCCCAGGTGGCCGCCCCAACGTGTTCGAACACGATATCCACGCCGCGTTTGCCAGTCAACCGGCGCACCTCCTGGAGGACGTCCTGGGTGCGGTGGTTGAGGGTAACGTCCGCGCCCAGCTCCTTCGCCTTCTCCAGCTTCCAGTCCTCTCCGGCGACAGCGATCACGTGAGCACCAAACAGCTTGGCGATCTGAATGGCAGCGCTCCCCACACCGCTCCCCGCACCCCAGACGAGGACGTCCTCCCCTGGTCGAACCTGAGCCCTCGTCACCAGCATGTTCCAGGCTGTCAGGAAGACTAGGGGGACTGCTGCTGCCTCTTCGAAGGAGAGACGTTCCGGTTTGGGGATGACGTTGGTGGCCGGGACTTTCACGTACTCGGCATATCCCCCGTCCACGTGCTCGCCGAGGATCTTGTACTCCCGACACAAGTTGTCCCGCCCCGACAGGCACATCTGGCAACGCCCGCAGCTGAGCCCTGGGGAGATCACCACCGGGTCGCCGACGTGGACACCCTCTACCAGCTCCCCCACGGCCTCCACTTCCCCCGCCACATCGGACCCCAGGATGTGGGGGAGGGGGATGTTGGGAAGCCCCTTCCGGACCCAGAGGTCCAGGTGGTTCATGGCACACGCCCGGACCCGCACGAGAACCTCATCCGGCCTGATCTCCGGGGTAGGAACCTCCTCGTACCGGAGGACCTCAGGACCCCCGTGCTCATGGATGCGGACAGCTTTCATCCACTCCTCCCCTCCAGCTCCTCCAGGATCGCCCTCGTCGCGCTCGTCCCAATGCGCGATGCCCCAGCTTCCACCATCCGGAGCACATCGGAAAGGGTACGGATCCCTCCCGCTGCCTTCACCCCCACCCTGCTTGAGACGGACTGGCGCAAGAACCGCACATCCTCCACCGTCGCGCCCCTGGGCCCGAACCCCGTGGAGGTTTTCACGAAGTGAGCCCCGGCCTCCTCGGCGAGACGGCATCCCCGGGCCTTCTGCGCATCGGTGAGGTAGGCGGTCTCCAGGATCACCTTCACTACCCCGCCCTCTGCAGCTTCTACCACCATGGCGATCTCCCGCCGGACGAGGTCTTCCTCTCCCCCCACGAGGGCGCCTAGGTTGATGACCATGTCGAATTCCCTCGCCCCCTGGGCCCGGGCCAGCCGCGTCTCGTAGGCCTTGACTTCAGGGACGTGCCCTCCGTGCGGGAACCCAATGGCCACCCCAACAGGAACTCCGCTCCCAGCCAGGAGATCCGCCGCGAGGGCTACGTGGCACGGCTTGACGATCAGGGTAGCGATGGCGAACTCCCTGGCGATCTCCGCACCCGCTCGGACATCTTCGACGGTATGCGCAGGATGCAGGACCGCATGGTCGATGAGTTTGGCCAGTTCACCTCGGGTGATGTCCATCGCCCGCTTCAGTCCCGATCGATCTGGGCCCTCTGGAGGCGCCCGCTGTAGTCAATATACACAGCCTTCCACTCGCTGAACACGTCCAGGACCTGGACTCCGCCTTCCCGGTGGCCGTTTCCGGTGAACTTCGTCCCCCCGAAAGGCAGATGGACCTCCGCGCCGATGGTCCCGTGGTTCACGTAGACGATGCCCGTATGGATCTCCTCGATGGCCCGCATCGCCTTGTTCACGTCCTGGGTGAAGATGGATGCGGAGAGGCCGTACTGGACGTCGTTCAGGATGGCCACCGCCTCATCCAGGTCCTTCGCGCGGATGAGATCGGTCACCGGCCCGAAGATCTCCTCCTGGGCGATGCGCATCCGGGGGTGCACCTCATCGAACAGTGTGGGAGCGTAGAAGTACCCTCGGGCGAGTTCTCCCTCAGTCACCCTGTGGCCACCGACGAGGAGCTTCGCCCCCTCTTGCTTCCCGATCTCCACATAGCTGTGGATTCGCTCGAGTTGCGACTCGCTGACCACAGGTCCTACATCCGTCTCAGGACGGAGGCCGTCTCCCAGGCGAAGGCGCTTGATCCGCTCCACCAGACGCTCCGTCAGCTCCTTCTTGACCGGCTCATGGACGATCACCCGGCTGGCTGCGGTACATCGCTGCCCAGACGTCCCGAACGCCGCCCAAATGATGCTGTCCTCGGCGAGGCCCAGGTCGGCGTCGTCCATGACGATGATGGCATTCTTCCCCCCCATCTCCAGGGAGACGCGCTTGCCCAACCGCCCGCACTTCTCGGCGATGCGCAGCCCGATCTCCGTGGAGCCTGTGAACGAGATAAGGGCTACGTCGGGGTGTTCCACGATGGCATCGCCTACCACTCCACCCGAACCCGTGACGATGTTCAGGACCCCCGGAGGAAGGCCGGCCTCCTCGAAGATCTCTACGAACTTAATCCCGCAGACCGGGGTATAGCTCGCTGGCTTGAACACCACGGTGTTCCCGCACACCAGAGCAGGGATGATCTTCCAACTCGGGATGGCCATGGGGAAGTTCCATGGGGTAATGATGCCACACACGCCGATGGGCTGACGTACGCAGTAGGCAGCCTTGTTGGGCATCTCGCTGGGAGTCGTGTATCCGTGCATGCGGCGGCCTTCCCCAGCGATGAAGTAGGTCATGTCGATGGCCTCCTGGACGTCCCCCCTCGCTTCGAGGAGGACTTTCCCCATCTCCTGGGTCATGAGCCGCGCCAGCTCCTCCTTACGTTGGACGAGCAACTCCGCAGCCCGAAAGAGGATCTCCGCCCTGCGCGGCGCCGGGACCTTCCGCCAGCTCTGGAAGGCCTTCTTGGCAGCCTGCACAGCGGCATCCACATCCTCTGGACCGGACTGGCTGACTACGGCCAGGACCTCTCCTGTGGCAGGGTTGATGGACTCAAAGGTCTTCCCGGACTTGGCATCCACCCACTTCCCATCGATGTAATTCTTGAAAACTTGCACCTCCACAGCCATAGGGTTATCCCTCCCTCCAACTGCCAAAGGTTCGTGGAGCTCCTAAGGTTCTCCTCCCCCTCAGGACAGCCCCTCCACCAGACGTTCCACGAGGGCCCGCGAGGGCGCGAAATCGTAGTTGCGCAGGAGCTCGATGACGCTCGCTTCAATGGACCCCTCGGCGTGCACCATGGTCACGCTCTCGAGGCCCCCGAGGAGTCCCACCAGTTCCCGGAGCATGAGGAAGAGCTTGAACCGTTTCTCCCCTGACACCTGCGGGTTGCCCGCGAGGTACTTCTCGATGAGGGGACGGAGATCCGGGTTGGCAAAGTCGTCGCCACTTGGCGCTGTGATCGCCATACCGCCCGCGCAGTCGATGAGCGCTTGGATGGCGCTCAGGTAGTGCGTGTTGGAATAGAGCTTTCCGATGTTGACGTAGAGGGGATTGGGATAGCAGATCCCCGTCAGCCCATCGACCTTGTGTTCGAAGGCGGCCATCCGCGCGGCCATGCGCTGAACCTGGGAGAACAAGATCAAGTCTACAAGGTCGCGGCGGATGTGGCTCCTGTCGGCAACCCCGTTGGCCTCGGCGATCTCCAACCCGAGGGCAGCGATCAGATCGGCCTGGGCAGCGCGGTAGGAGATGGCTGTGTAGCGATGCCACAGGGCAAACATGTGGGCAAGCGGCCCTGCGAACTCCGCCTCCCCTGCCAGGAAGACCCGCTCCCAGGGGACGAAGACGTCCTCGAAGATCACCAGCGCCTCCACGAGGGCATGGTGCAGAACGCGCGGTCCCTCAAGAGGATGCCGCGCTCCCTCCAGCTCCAGGAGGGGCCGACAGATCATGGTCAGACCAGGCGCGTTCGCCGGGACAGCGAACGCCACGGCATACGCCCCCTCGGTCATGGCCCGGGAGGGGATAACGAGGATCTCGTCGGAAACCGGCGCTTGGGTGATATGCGCCTTCGCCCCCCGCACGACGATCCCGTCCGGCCGGCGCTCCTTGATCCTCACGTAAAGGTCGGGATCGCGCTGCTGCTGGGGACGCAGGGACCGGTCCCCTTTCACGTCCGTCTGCGCCACCACCGTCGCCAGGTCCTCTCGAGAAACCTTTTCATGATAGGCCTGCACGCGGGCAGCGTAGTCCGTCCCCTTGGCCCGGTCCAGGGCTGCGGAAACGATCTTCAGAGCGAACAGGGCGTCGGAGCCGATGACCTTCACGATGTTGAATACGGCCCCCGAGCGCTTGGTGGTTGCCTCGATGAGGTCCGCGCGTGAGAGCAACGCGTCCCTGCTCGCAGGGGCCTGGTAGAGGCTGCAGACCGCCTCGCCCGCGCGGCCTTCCGGTACGGCCAGGGGCGGGGAGAGCTCGCGATCGAACTGGAGGTCGAACAGGAACGCGCTGTGGGCGCAGGGTACCCGGAGGACGGGGTGTCGCGTGACGTCCTCGACGAGCTGGCCACGGTAGAACACCCGGCGCCCGTCCCGCAAACCGGCCAAGTATTGTTCCCCTGTGCGAACCACGGTCCACCTCCCGTTGAGAGATCCCGTCTGCAGTTTCGACCCACCCCACTCCTATGCCTTCCAAGGAGAGGACCCACCCTTTCAACGATTCTGGCAGGGGAGAGAGATTCCCACGACGGTTCCCCCTCGTGGGTGCGGGGTGAGGGAGTCAAGTAAGTCACCCCGCCAAAATCCGTTTCAGGATTTGGCGGGGTGACTTAGGAAACTGTGTATCGCCGGATCTTTTCGGGATCCACCTCGAGGCCCAGGCCCGGCCGCTGCGGGACCGGGATGTGTCCCTGGCTAGGCTTGGGAAGCGGCTCGGTGAAGATATCCACCAGTGGGTTCTCAATGAACATGGCTTCGTAGGTGAGGAAATTCGGGGTCGCCGCGGCGAAATGGAGCGCGGCCAAGTGGCAGATGCCCCCGGAGAACCCGGTATGGGGAGCGATGGCAAGGTGGTAGGCGTCCGCCAGGGCCGCCACTTTCCTCGCCCCCGTGAACCCGCCCACCCTGGCGATGTCGGGTTGGAGGATGTCAACACCCCCGCGCACGATGAGGTCCCGAAAACCGAAGACACCGAATTCGGACTCCCCGCAAGCAATGGGGATCCGTAGGCTCCCCCGAACACGGCGATACCCCTCCAGGTCATCGGGAGGGACAGGTTCCTCAAACCAGGCAATGTCCAGCTCCTCCAGGTGCCGCCCCACCCGTATCGCCGTCGCAGCATCGTAGGCACCGTTGGCGTCCACCATGATCTCCACACCAGGACCAACAGCCTCGCGGATCGCCCGGACCACCGCCACGTCCATGCGCAACCCACCCTGCTCAGGAGCCCGACCGATCTTCACTTTGATCGCGGTGTGTCCCCTCTGCACCTGCTCCTTCGCCTCAGCTACCATCCTCTCAAGGTCGGCAAAATAGATGGAGGAGGCGTAGCACCTCACGCGCTCACGCCCAAACCCCGTCAGGACCTTGGAAACGGGCAACCCTACCGACTTCCCCAGGATGTCCCAGAGGGCGATGTCCACCCCGCTCATGGCTTCCAGGAAGAACCCCCGGGAGTGCCCCCATCTGCGGAGCTGGTCGAACATCTCCTGCCACAGCCCCTCAACATCCCAGGGATCCCTCCCGATCACCACGGGCGCAAGGATCTCCTCGACGATCCGCTTGGTCACCTGAGGAGCCTTGCGGACAATACATTCCCCCACCCCGGTGATCCCCGTATCGGTGGTTACCTCCACGAGGGTCGCAAAGAACGTCGGGAAGGGCCCGATCCCAAAGTAGAGAGGGCGCTCTACAGATGCTGCAAGTGCCCGGCTCTGGACAGAGGCAATCCGCATCGTCCCACCTCCCCACCTGAGTCACCCCATCAACCATGCTCTTGTCTACCCAACCTTCATGGCTACGCTCTTCAGACGCGTGTAGAACTGGAGCCCTGGAATCCCCTGCTCCTTGAACGCCGAACCCGACTCCTTGAACCCCCCAAACGGCACATGGACATCCCACCCCACCGTGGGCAGGTTCACAGAGACACAGCCAACCTCGACCCCGGCGGCAAAAGCATGCGCCTTCGCCAAGCTCTGGGTGCAGATCGCTGCAGAGAGGCCGTAGCGTGTCCCGTTCACGAGCGCAATGGCCTCCTCAAGGTCTGCTGCCGGTAGGAGCGTCAGCACAGGTCCGAAGATCTCCTCCTGGGCCACGAAGGCTTGGGGAGCTGCGCCCTCCAGGATGGTCGGCGCCACGAAATACCCCCGGTCATAGCGATCCCCTTGCAACCGGTGGCCACCCCATAGGACCACCGCCCCTTCCGACTTCCCCCTCTCCACAGCATGGAGAACCTTGGTGAGCTGGTCCTCGCTCACCACCGGGCCCATGGTCGTCTCCGGGTCAAGCCCGGGACCAACACGGATGCGCTTCGTCCGCTCCAGGAGCTGTGCCTTAAAGGCCTCCAGGACGCTCGCTTCTACAATGACCCGACTCGTCGCGGTGCAACGCTGGCCAGTTTGACCGAACCCTCCTGCGACGGCAAGTTCGGCAGCGAGCCCCAGATCCGCATCCGCCATCACGACGAGGGCGTTCTTCCCTCCCATCTCCGTCTGTACTCGGATGTTCCGACCAGCAGCCTGGCGAGCGATCTCCAGCCCGACCTCCGTCGAGCCCGTGAAGGTGATCCCAGCCACCGCCGGATGGGAGAGGAGGACCTTCGCCGCCTCTCCAGCAGGCCCGACGACGAGGTTGACGACTCCCTTCGGGATTCCTGCGTCATGGAGGGCGCGGACAAGGTGCCATGCGGAGAGAGGAGTCAGGGATGCAGGTTTGAGGACCACTGTGTTCCCGCTGATGAGGGCAGGTGCCAGCTTTCGTGCTGGCGTCAGCGCGGGATCGTTCCACGGGGTGATGGCCACAACCACGCCAATGGGCTCCCGGACAGTGAACGTGAACACCCCAGGACGTCCGTCAGGGAGGTGCTCCCCTATGGGCAGGCGCCCCAGGGAGCCATAGTACTGGAAGAAGTCCGCAGTCCGGGCTACCTCACCTCGGGCCTCGGCGATGGTCTTCCCCATCTCCCGGGTGAGATCCCGGGCGATCTCCTCGAGCCGTTCCCGGATGAGCTCCGCCGCACGGAGCAGGATGGCCCCCCTGGCCACGGAGTTGAGCCCCCGCCAACTGGGAAGGGCCGCTGCCGCAGCCTCCACAGCGTCCCCCATCTCCTCCGCGCTCATCGCCGGGAAGACCGCCACGGTCTCCGTCGTGTCCGCGGGGTTGATGTCGGGGAGGTCCCCGAGGCGGCCGGAGGTCCGCCACTCCCCGCCAATGAGAACCCCCAATCGCTCCACCATTCCCGTTCACCTCCCAATGGAAGCACTTGCAAAGTCTTCCGACCGTTCGCGCGTCCCTATAACCCTAGGTATGCTTCCCGCAGGCCCGGCGCTTGTAGAAGCTCGTGTCCAGGACCAGTCATGACAATACGCCCGGTCTCGATGACATATGCGCGCGTGGCCAGCGCCAGGGCTTGGACGATGTTTTGCTCGGCGAGGAGGAGGGAGACCTTCTGGAGCGAGATCTCGCGGAGGGCATCGAAGACCTGATCGACGAGGAGGGGACTCAAGCCGAGGGAGGGTTCATCGAGCATCAACAGGCGCGGACGGAGCATCAGGCCGCGGCCAATGGCGAGCATCTGTTGCTCCCCGCCTGAGAGCGTCCCAGCTAGTTGCCGCCTCCGTTCCTTCAGCCGGGGGAACAGGGTATAGACCCGCTCCAGGCTCTCGGCCCGGAACCGTCGGGATTCCGCTACCCATGCGCCCAACAAGAGGTTCTCCTCGACAGTGAGCTCCGGGAAGAGCCTCCTCCCCTCGGGGACATGGGCGATCCCCAGGGCGGCGATCTGGAAGGGGGGGACCCGCGTGATGTCCACCCCGTCGAAGTGGATCGACCCGGACATGATTCGCACCATTCCCGAAATTGCCCGTAGGAGGGTGGACTTCCCAGCACCATTTGCCCCGACCAGGGCGACGCACTCCCCTTCGTTCACCTCCAGGGAGATCCCATGGAGGACCTTCACTTCCCCGTACCCCGCCTCCAAACGCTCAACCGACAGCATGACGAAACCCTCTCCCCAGGTAAGCCTCGATGACGTTGGGATCGCGCGCGACGACCTCTGGCGGTCCTTCTGCGATCTTCTTCCCATAATCCAGGACGATCACGCGGTGACAGAGCTGCATAATCGCCCGCATCTGGTGCTCCACCACAACAAGGGTGATCCCCCGGCTGACGATCTCCCTCAGCAGGCCAAGCGCCTCATCGACCTCCCTCGGCGTCAGCCCTGCCAAACTTTCATCGAGCAAGAGTAGCTTCGGTTGCGTCGCCAGCGCCCGGGCGAGTTCGAGCCGCCGCTGATCCATAGTCGGCAGGTGCTTCGCCAGGACATCGCGCTGACCGACAAGGCCAACGGATGCCAGGGCATCCATGGCAATGCGCTCCGCCTCCCGGGGATCAGCAGTCCGGCAGAATGCACCGATGAGTACGTTCTCCAGCACCGTCACGTCCCGGAATGGCTGCATCACCTGGAAGGTCCGAGCGACCCCCCTCCGGCAGATCTCATGGGGAGGACGACCGGTAATGTCCACTCCGAAGAGGCGGATCCGGCCCGAGGTTGGACGGTAGATCCCTGTGATCAGGTTGAAGGTGGTCGTTTTCCCGGAGCCATTAGGACCGATGATCCCAACGATCTCGCCTTCGGCAACATGGAATGTCAGGTGGTCCACCGCCACCAAACCGCCGAAGCGTTTCGTCAGGTCCTGCACCTCAAGCATGGTCCCCCTCCAGCCGACGGATCAGCCGGGTATAGATCCGGCTTACCGGCCCGATGAGACCTTCGGGCCGCAGGAGGATCACCAAGATCAGCAAGCTCCCGTAGACGATCAGCTGCACGCCGGCGTAGGTAGCTCCGAGCGCGGCTTGCGTGAGCTCCGTGAGGGGACGGAGAAGGGCAGCCCCCAACACTGGGCCCCAAACCGTACGGACCCCGCCTACGATGGCTACGAGTGCGAACTCAATGGAAAGCCCCAGGCTGAGTACCGAGAAGGGGTCGATGAAATAGATGTACTGGGCATAGAACGTCCCACACAACGCCGTCAAGAACGCGCTTAGGGTCAGGGCCTTCAACTTTGTCGAGACCGCAGGGACGCCCACAGCCTCGGCAACGGTTTCGTTCTGGCCAATGGCGATGAGGTAGTAGCCGAGGCGGGAGGAGGCCATCCGGCGGACGGTGGCCACGATACCGAGGACGAGCGCCAGGATCACATAGTAGTAATACACCTTCTGCTCGAACTGGAAATACCAGGGGCGGTTCCCCAAGTAGGGCACGGTGAGCCCTACAGCACCTCCTGTGAAATCCCGGAGGTGAAGGGTTGTGAGGCGTAGAACCTCTGCGAACGCAATCGTGGCGATGGCGAAGTAGGGACCCTGCAACCTCAGGGTCGCCCAGCCGATGAGGACCGCAGCGACCACGGCAAGGAGCGCGCCAGCCCACATCCCAACCCACGGAGAGACCTTTAGGTGGATCTGGAGGAGCGTTGTTGTGTACGCGCCGATCCCGAAGAAGGCCGCATGTCCTAGGGAAAGCTGGCCCGCGTACCCACCGACGATATTCCACGCCGAGCCCGCCGCCGCGAACAGGAGGGTCATGATCACGATGTGCAAGGGGTAAGGAGTGAGGAACCAGGGAGAAACCAGCAGGGCGAGGAGGACCGTGGCTCCAGCGAGTGGTTTGAACAGACGAGCTGTGGCTGGGATGGCTCTCTCGCCTGGGACAGGTGCCCCGCGCATCTCTCCCTTACCCCCTTCCCACGGCCAGGAGGCCCTGGGGCCGCAGGATAAGCACGAGGAGCAAGATGATGAAAGCCACGATGACCCCGGCATCGGCGCCGACGTACAGGACCCCAAGCGACTCCGCGACGCCCATGATGATCCCGCCGAGAAAGGCTCCCGTCACATTCCCCAAACCCCCCATGATGACGACCACGAAGGCGATGAGGACGAAGGATGCCCCGACGGTGGGGAAGACGTAGAAGTACGGCATGATCACACTCCCGCCTGCCCCAGCCAGGGCAGCGCCCAGAGCCACCGCCAGGGCATAGATCCGGTCCGGATCGATCCCCAGGAGCATCGCCGCTTCGCGGTCTTGCGCAACGGCCCGCATGGCCCTCCCAACATCTGTGCGGCTCAGGAACAACCCCACCAGGAGGCTCAAGACGACGGCCACTGAGAAAGCGATCAGTCGGGCGAGGCTAAATGAAACAGCCCCAAGGCGGAATGCGGAGGTTGCATAGGCCACCGTGACAGAGCGATAGTTCGCCGTGAAGAGCAGGAGGGCGAGGTTCTGCAGGACGAGACTGATGCCAACGGTCAGGAAGATCTGGGAGAGGTCTGGCGCCCCAAGAACCCGTCGCACGAGGGCCCGGTAGAGGAAGTACCCCAGGATCGCCAGCGCTGGCATCGATACGATCGCAGTCACCACGGGGTCCATGTGGGTGAGCGCCCACAGCCAGTACGTGACGTACATCCCCACCATCAAGAACTCCCCGTGTGCGAAGTTCACGATGCGCACGACACCAAAGATCAAGGTGAGCCCGATGCTCACCAGGCTGTAGACCCCGCCCATGAGGACACCGTTCACCAAGGCTTGTAAGAGGATCTCAAGGCGCATGGCAGGGAAGGGGCGGTGAGGCGGGTTCCATACCCCGCCTCACCGCGTGGATCACCAGGGGAGGCGGGCCTTCACCGTTGCCACACTCGGCGGCCACACGGTCCTGAGCTCGCCATCCTGCCACTGGACCATGACGGGATGGACACAGGTATTCCATCCCGTGCTATCGAACTTGATGCACCCGCCAGGCATGATGGCGCCCGGGTGGGGAGGTTTCAGGTCGGTCTTCGCCAGGGCATCGCGTACCTTCTGAGGATCGGTTGAGCGGGCCCGTTCGAGGGCATTGGCGATGATCCACATGATGGCGTACCCCTCCCCGGCGTGCTCTTGGATGAACTCCCCTGTCCGCCGCTTGTACCGTTCGGCGACATCCTTGATCGGCTTATACGGGAGATCCCAGTTCCAAGAACCTACGCTGAACACACCCTCCGCCAGTTTCCCTAACCCCTGGTAGAACTCCGGCATGAGATACCCTGCTCCGCCACCGATGACGACGACGTTGACCCCCTGTTCCTTGAGCGTCTTGATGAGAAGGATGGCGTCGGTGAGGTAGCTGACAGGGAACAGGATATCGGCCCCCGAAGCCCTCACCTTCGTCACAAGAGGCGCAGCGTCGGTAATCCCAGCCTTGTAAGCTTCGTAAAGGGCGACCTCGAGACCGAGTTCCTTAGACCTATCCAGGAGCCCTTTCGAGGTGGAGGTCCCATACGCCGTATCCTCATAGAGGATCGCCACCTTCTTCTTCCCGGCTACCCGCGCCTGCTTGAGCAATTCAGCCGCGAAGTCCACCTGCATCTTCCCGAACATGCTGGCCTTCGGTGAGACCTGGAACACGTACTTGAACCCGCGGCCGGTGATGGGGTCCGCAATGGAGCCAGTGACCCATGGGACCTTCAGCCGCTCGGCCACCTCCGTCCCCACCAGGGTCAAAGAGCTCGCATAGCTCCCGTTGATGGCCACAGGGCGGTACCGAGTGATCAGGCGTTCGGTCTCAGTCCGCTGGATCGTCGCATCGCTCCTGTTATCTGCGACGATAGGCCTGATCCGGGCCCCCCCGAGGGACTTGATGCCGCCTGCGTTGTTGATGTCATCGGCGGCCATCAACGATGCCTGCACGACGGTCTCCCCAAGGCGTGCGAGTTCGCCCGTCCGTGGGTAGATGATCCCTACCGGGATCTCTGGGACCTGGGCGGCTGTCGGGAGCGCAACGAGCATGCCGACAGCCGCGAGGAGGAACAGAACCGCTCTCCACTTCATCCACCCTCACCTCCTTCTCAGCCTACTTCGCTGCCGAGCGAAGTCACCCCGACACGGGGAAGCCCCCGGCGCGACGGTATCACGTGATTCCTGTCCGTGTCCTTCATGCCCCTCAACGCCGGAATTCCCTCAAGCCCACCTTTCCTGCGCGAACCGTTCCACCGCAGCGGGGTCCAGATCGATCCCATGACCCGGCCGATCTGGGGGGAGAATCCTCCCGTCCCGGGCGACCACAGGCTCCCGTACGAGCCTCCAGATGTTCAGGATGCTCGTGTCCGTAAAATACTCGACCCAGGTGGCGTTGGGTGCCGCTGCGACAAGGTGGCAGTGCAGGTCACTGAACCAGTGAGGGGCTACCTGGAGGTCAAAGGCGGCAGCCAGCGCAGCGATGCGCAACCACTCGGTCACTCCCCCGCACACTGCGGCATCAGGCTGCAGGATCTGTGCGGCCCGTGCCTCAATGATCGCGCGGAAGCCCCAGCGCGTGGCCTCGATCTCACCGGTGGCGACGGGAATGGTCACTGTAGCAGCAATGGCAACGCTCTGAACGAGGTTATCCGGCATCACCGGCTCCTCGATCCAGCCGATGTCGTAGGGTTCGAAAGCACGGATGTACCGAATCGCCGTGGGGGCATCTGGCCAGGCATTGTTGGCATCAAGGAACAGCTGAACGTCCGGTCCGATGGCTTCTCGCACCGCTGCCACGCGCGCCACCTCTTGCTTCATGTCGCGTTCCCGCCCTACCTTAATCTTCACCGCGCTGAACCCTTGAGCCACATACCCCGCCGCTTCCTCAGCGAGCTTGGCGGGGGACTTCCCCTCCGCGTAATACCCACCGCTCGCGTAGGCGGGGACAGGGGATCGGTTCCCGCCGAGGAGGCGGTAGAGAGGGAGGCCCGTGGCCTTCCCTTTGAGGTCCCAGAGCGCGATGTCGGCCGCGCTCATCGCCCGGAGCACTGCACCGCGCCTTCCCTCCAGGAGCGTCTGGCGATACATGCGCTCCCAGAGCCACTCCGTTGCGAACGGATCTTGACCCTCCAGAAGAGGCTTGAGCCAAGTTCGGACTGCAGTGGAAACCACTAGGCCCCCAAGGCAGAACCCTATGCCTTCAAGACCATCGGCGAGGACCCGTACGAGAGTGTACCATCGCCCGGTGATCTCCCGCGTGGAGAACGCCACAGGCACATCCAGGGGGACGAAGACAGCCCGGCTCTCGACGCGCTCGATCCTCATGCCGCACCCCCCTCCAGGTACGGCTGACCTTCCCAGGCTGCCTCGTAGAGGCCAAGCAGCGAGGAACGGTCCAGGGGACGCGGGTTATTCGGCCTGGGATACAGGGACAGGCACTCGTCCACCATATCTGGGAGCGCATCACGAGGAAGTCCCAGGTCCTTCCAAGCCTGTGGGATCCCCACTGCCGTAGAGAGCGCCCGGACCGCACGGACCGCTTCCTCGGCGCGTGGCTCCACGCCCAGGGCCCGTGCGATCCCGGCCAATCGCTCGGATGCAAGGCGAGCATTGTACTCCATGGCGTACGGAAGGGCCAGTGCGCAGGACAACCCGTGGGGGATCCCCAAACGGTTGGCCAGAGTATAGGCGATGGAGTGCCCCAAGACCATCCCAGCGTTCAGGGCGAGGCCGCCGAGGTACGCAGCCACCAGCATGTGCCCTCTCGCCTCGAGATCGGATCCGTTCTCCACCGCCCGGGGGAGGTAGGCCTGTACGATCTGGATTCCCTGCAGGGCCATCGCATCGGTGAGTGCCGTCCCGTTCGTCGAGAGGAGCGCCTCGATACAGTGGCTGAGAGCATCCATCCCTGTATAGGCGGTCACCTTCCGGGGAAGGGTCAAGGTGAGTTCTGGGTCAAGGATCGCAGCAGAGGGCACGAGATACGGGCTGCCGAGGAAAGCCTTGCGCCCCTCTCGGATCACCACCGCATTCCGGCTGGCCTCCGCGCCGGTCCCTGCCGTAGTCGGGATGAGGACGAGCGGCCGGGGTGGACGGTCGAACAGGGGAGTCTGCAAGGCTTCCGTGACAGTTCCCTCGTTGCTCAGGAAGACCGCCGCCAGCTTCGCCATGTCCAGTGCGCTCCCTCCGCCGATACCCATTACTGCGACAGGGTCCTGAGCGCGGGCAGCGGTCACAACAGACTCAGCGACCTCGATCGAGGGCTCCCCGCGGATCTCCGAGAACTCCGCAGTCGTGAAGCCTGCGGCCTCCACCACCTCTGCGAGGCGTCGGGAAAGACCGAGGCCCGAGACTGTGACGTCGGTCACAAGGAAGACCTTTCCTCCTAAGACGCCAAGATCCTTGAGTACCTGCCCGGCCTCGCGGAGGGCCCCGGAGCCGAACAGGACCCTGGGAGGCCCGAAAAATGGACGCGGCACAAATCTCGCAGACATCTCACCGTGCCCTCCCCTTGCCATGCTTCGCGTCGATCCCTGCGAAGGTCCCTCGACAACCACAGCTCCTGCGGATCACCAGGGTCGGATCGAGGATCACCTCGCTAAGCTCTGCCTGGCCCCCTGCTTCGATCCGGCGGAGGAGCAGGGAGACCGCCTTCTCCCCCATCTCGTAGATGTGCTGGGAGACCGTGGTGAGTTGGATCGCCTCCGCTCCCGCGAGGTCGATATCGTCGAACCCAACAATGGCCACGTCCTCAGGGACCCGCAACCCAAGTTCAAAGGCGGCCCCAAGGGCGCCCACGGCCATGTTGTCGTTCTCGGCGAAGATCGCCGTGGGACGGGGCTTCAGGGAGAGGAGCTCCATCGCCCTCGCATACCCGCTCCGCCGGGTGAAGTCCCCCATCACGATCCACTCCCGCCGAACCCTCAAACCCGCCTCCTCCATGGCCTCCCGGTATCCCCGGAGGCGCTCCACGGCATTGGAAACGTAGGAAGGGCCGGTGATATGAGCGATGCGCTTGTGGCCGTGGTCGATGAGGTGGCTCACAGCCCTCTTCGCACCCAGGACGTTATCCACGGCCACCGAGTCGACCTCCAGGCCGTAGAACCTCCGGTTCGCAAGCACGAGCGGGAACCTGTGCCGCACCAGGTGTTGTAGGAAGGAATCGTCAAGACGAGCGCTCGCGAAGATCAACCCGTCCACGTGACCGCGCATGAGGCTGGTAATGTACGCATGCTCCTTCTGGAGGTCCCCATCTGTGTTGCACAGGATGACACGGTAGCCGTGCGCAGCTGCCGCGTCCTCCACTCCCCGCGCCAGCTCAGGATAGAACGGGTTGGTGATATCCGACATGAGCAAGCCGAGGATCGAGGTGCGCGACGTGGCGAGCGCACGAGCCGCATGGTGGGGTTGGAACCCATTCCGCTCGATGACAGAGAGGATCCTCTCCCGCGTCTGCGGGTGGACGTGGGGGTGACCGTTGAGGACGCGAGAGACGGTGGCCACCGAATACCCGGTTAGGCGCGCGATATCCCGGATGGTCATGGAAACCTTTTCAAATTGGTACCGGTTACATTTTCGCCGCAAAGCCAGGAAATCCTCCTGGCTTCGGGTGGAAAAGAAGACGGCGCCCGGGGGACCTAGGGTCTAGGCGAACTCGTTGAGGAGGGCTTCAAACGCCTGACGATCCAAACCAACGGGCTGTTTGGTGAGGGGGCCCTCGCGCAGGGCCAACACCTGCTCCTCGTAGGTAGGCTCGCCCTCGACATGGTAGAAGATGCCAATGGGGATACGATCTCCCCACTCGTGGGCCTTCTCCCAGGCCGCCCTCCGGTCGGTGGGGTCCCACCCCTCCTCCTCGAGCTTGTAGACGCGCTCCCGGTAGAAGTCGTAGGTCTGGACCTTATTGTACACTACGCACGGTTGGAGGACATCCACGAGGGAGAACCCCTTATGCTTGATTGCCTCAGCGATGAGCCAAGCGAGGTGTTTGGGGTCCCCGCTGAACCCACGGGCGACGAAGGTTGCACCTCCAGTAATCGCCATCGCCAGCGGGTTCAGAGCAACTTCAATCGCACCCTCTGGCGTGGTGCTGGTCACCATGCCCTTCTGGCTCGTGGGGGCGTACTGCCCCTTGGTGAGGCCGTAGACCATGTTGTTCTCCACGATGAGCGTGATATCGGGGTTTCGGCGAAGGGCCTGGACGAAGTGGTTCGCCCCGATCCCGTAAGTATCCCCGTCTCCGGCGACCACGAGGATGTGCATCTCTGGATTGGCCAGCTTGGCACCAGTGGCAACGGGGATCGGGCGCCCATGGATGGTGGTGAAGGCGGTCACCGTCATGTAGTCGGGGAGCTTGCTCCCACACCCGATGCCGGTGAAAATCGCCACCTCGTGGGGAAGGAGCTCCAACTGGGCCAGCGCGGCTTTCACCGCGTTCAGGATCCCGTAATCTCCACACCCGGGACACCACGTTGGTCTTACGGGACTGTTGTAGATCTTCGCATCAAGCATGGATCCTGGCCTCCTCGAACTTCCGCAGGATATAGTCCGGGGAAAGCGGCCTCCCATCGAAACGGAGGATCAGATCGTCCACCTGACGTCCCGTCATGGCTCGGAGGAGGTGGGCGAACTGCCCCGTTCCATTGTTCTCGACCGCCACCAGCCTCCCGCCGTGCTCCAAGAGGGGGAGCACCGCTTCTCGAGGGAAAGGCCAGATGTCCACGAAGTGGAGCATGCGCGCGCGGACCCCCCGTCCGTTGAGGATGTCCACCGTCTCCCGCACGGGGCCATAGGTCGTCCCCCAGGTTAGGAAGGTTACTTCTGGATCCTCTGGACCGTAGACTTCCGGCGGCCGCATCTCAGCCAGAGCAGTCTGGAGCTTGCGCATCCGCTTGGACTGCATCTTCAGACGGTTCTCTGCATCCTCATCCTCGAAATGCCCGTATTCATCGTGCTCGTCGGAACACGCCTGGAAAACGGCCTTGGGATGGCCTGGCAAGGCGCGCGGGGAGATCCCTGAATCCGTGATCTTGTAGCGCAGGTAGGGGCCCTCCAGCCGCTCCAGCTCCTCCGCGGTAAGCAAGGCCCCGCGGTCAATCTCGACCCTGGTATAGTCAAAATCCTGCCGTAGAACCGTCCGGGCCTGGAAGGCCATGTAGTTATCCGTGAGGACAATGACAGGACACTGGTACTTCTCCGCCAGGTTGAACGCCCGGATCATAGTCCAGAAACACTGCTCAACGGTCCCTGGAGCCAGAACGATGCGGGGGAACTCCCCCTGGGAGGCGTGGAGGACGAACAGGAGGTCCCCCTGCTCCGTCTTCGTAGGCATCCCGGTGGAGGGCCCTGGACGCTGCGCCTCTACGATCACCACAGGGATCTCTGCCATCCCAGCAAGGCCTAAGGCTTCCACCATGAGAGAGAACCCACCCCCAGAGGTGGCGGTCATCGCCCGTACGCCCATGAAGGCAGCTCCTATGGCCATTGTGATGGCAGCGATCTCATCTTCGGTCTGCTTCACCACGACCCGGTATTTCGCGGCGTGGGCCGCAATCCACTCCATAATGGAGCTGGCAGGCGTCATGGGGTATGCGGAGATGAACCGGCAACCTGCGGCGAGCGCGCCGAGTCCAATGGCCTGGTTCCCCGTCATCATCAGGCGAGGCCGGGAGGTCGACCTGGGGAGGAGCTTCCAAGGGAACCTCGGAGCGTACTGCTCCCGGGCATAGCGGTATCCCGCTTCGGCGACTTTCAAGTTGGCCTCCGCCACCGCGTCGCCCTTCCTCTGGAAGTTCCTCTGGATGATCTCGGCGATGAACTCGAAGGGGAGTTCTGTCACCCCCGCGGCAGCACCAAGGGCTGCGGTGTTCATCATAATGCGGTTCCCCCCGACCTCCTGGGCGATCTTCACCAGAGGCATGGGGAACGCTTGCACGCCGTTCCGCGCAACCATCTCCTCCCTTACCTTGAGCCCCTGGTCGTAGATCACGCCCCCGCCGGGGACAACGGTCCCGACGTATTCCGAGATCGCTTCTTCTGTAAAGGCCAGGAGAAGGTTGACGGACTCTACGTGGGAGTAGAGGGGGTGGTCGGCGATGCGGATCTGGTAGAAGTTCAGGCCGCCACGGATACGGGACATGAACTCGGATGTCGTGAACACCCATAGCCCCGCGTTCGCAAGGGCCTTGGCGAACCCCGCACCACCGGTATCCACACCTTGGCCTGCCTCACCGGCAAGGCGGATGGTTATGTTGTTCAACCTGTCTTCAGCCATCGAGAGAACCTCCCTAAAACAACTTTACACCGTATTAAGTTGATCGGCAAGTTTGACCCCTGCTCCTCCACTTTCCTCTCTCAGTTCCGGGGGACCACACTTGTACGGGCGGGCACCAGCGCGACGAGGCGCCTCGCAACCTCCAGGAAAGCTTGCGCAGCTGCGGAGTCCGGGTGGGCGGACACGACAGGCTTCCCTGCATCCCCACCCTCCCGAATCTGGGGATCCAGAGGGATCTGGCCGAGGAGGGGGACTTCCAGGAGCTGGGAGAGCTGGCTTCCCCCGCCCTGCCCGAAGATGTACACGGGCTCGGAGTCAGGGGCAGGAAGGTAGTAGCTCATGTTCTCAATGACCCCTACGACTTCCATATTGACCTTCTCGGCCATCCGCGCTGCGCGCTGGGCCACTGCCGTCGCTGCAGTCTGGGGTGTGGTCACGATCACCATCGAGGCACTCGGGAGGGTCTGGGCAATGCTGATGGAGACATCCCCTGTCCCGGGGGGGAGATCAATGAGCAGGTAGTCCAGCTCTCCCCAGTGGACCTCGGAGATGAAGGTGGTCAAGGCTTTGTGCAACAAGGGACCTCGCCAGATGACCGCCTCCCCCTCGTCCACCATGAACCCCATGGAGATGACCCGGATCCCGTCTTTCTCTAGGGGGATAATCATCTGGTCTATGACGGTGGGAGTCCCGTGCACCCCCAGCATGCGAGGGATGCTGAATCCATAGACGTCGGCGTCAAGGACCCCGACACGGTACCCCATACGGGCGAGGGCGAGGGCGAGGTTCACGGTGACCGTGGACTTCCCCACCCCACCCTTGCCGCTTGCCACGGCGATCACCCGGGTTGCTGACTCCGGTGTGAGGAAGGCCGCAGGGGCTTGAGGACCTTGATTTCCGCGTAGTTTTTGGATGAGGGCCTGACGTTCCTCCGGTGTCATGACCCCAAGTTTCACGTGCACCTGCAGGACCCCGGGGAGCGCGAGCAGCCGCCTCCGAATCGCCTCGACGATCGTCTCGCGGAGGGGACAGCCACCAATGGTCAACACGGCGTGCACGGTCACGACTCCATTCACAACCGTCACGTCTTTGATCATGTCCAGCTCTACGATACTCCGGTGGAGCTCGGGATCCTTGACGTCCTTGAGGGCTTCGAGGATCTCCTCACGGGAAATCTCGGCGGGCTGTTTGGCGAAACCCATCCCTCACCTCACCAAGCCTACCTCCACCTGTTCGGAACCTGCAGGGTCCAACGGCGTGGAAGGCGACGCGCTGTGCATGGGAACGTCCTTTACTCAGGGTTCATCCTAGCATTCCCGCCCAAGGGTGTCAAGGAAACGAGGGTCACCGCGACTCCGTGCCCCCACCAGGGCGCTTTCGACGCCGCTTGCGCCTTTTGCGTCTCTTCCTTGCCTCCTCTCGCTGCCCCTCGCCAGGAGGAGGGGTGGCAGGGAGGGAGGGTGGGGAGACCTCCGCAGGTTGCTCCGCCTCCTCCACTGCCGCTTTCTCCCGAGTCCGTCGGGGGGCCCGGAGGTCTCGCTCGGCGATGAGCTTCATCCGATCGAGGGTCCGTTCAACAAAAAGGTGGAGCGCCCGCCGGACGCTCTCCTCAGGGAGGACGGGGATCCCCGCATCCGCCTCCACACGCAGGGTCAGCTCTGTCCCGCCATCCGCCTCCTTCAGGCGATACTCCCCCCGGAAGGCCTTCATAGTCCCCCGCACCTGGCGGAACTCTACGCGTGCAGGCGCTTGGAAGATCATGCGGTGAACGGACTCCACGGGCATCCCCGCGAAGTACCCCTGGAGGTGGACGAGAGAAGATCCCCTCTTTTGCTCTAGGACGTCGGCAGTCAGCCAGACCTCCGCGTAACGGGGGATGTTCTCCGCACGGCTGACGAGCTGATAGACCTTCTGTAAAGGGACACGGATTCGCCGTTGCCCCTCTACTTTCACCATACCCTCACAGCTCCGCCCGCACCCGCTGGGTGGCGCTGACCATGACGCGGAGCTTCCCCATGGCCTCCTCAATGGTCCGGGTCTTCAGCCCGCAGTCAGGGGAGATGTAGACCTGCGAGACCTCGAAGACCTCTAAGGAGCGGCGGATGCCTTCAACAACCTCCTCCTCACTCTCCACACGGTGGGTATGCACGTCCACAACGCCCAGGCCGATATCCTTCGTGAAGCGGGGGTTCCTGAAAACTTCCAGTAGCGCGAAGTTCTCGTTCTTTAAGGCAAGGTCGATCTGGCGGACGGGAAGGCTCAGCATGTCCGGGTAGATCTTCGGGACGTCCCCATAGCAGATGTGCGTGATGGTATACGCGGAGAGCCCATCTGTGACGATTTCCATTGCTTCAACCGCAAGGCGGAAGTCCTCCTCCGGACGCGTGTGGATCGCGGGCTCATCGATCTGAATGAACTTCGCGCCCGCCCGCTCCAAGTCCACGGCCTCCTCGTGGATGGCCCGCGCCAGCTCCAGGACCAGCTCCCGTCGCGTGGGGTAGTACTCGTTGAAGGACCACTCGGCGATGGTGTAGGGACCGGTGAGCATCCCTTTGACAGGCTTCCCCGTGAGGCTCTGGGCGTATTCCCACCACTCCACGGTGATGGGCTTCTTCCGGCCGACGGGACCGACCACCACAGGTTTCGGGTAATACCGGTTCCCATAGGAACGAACGAGTCCGGCGATGGCGAACCCCTCCATCTCATCGGCAAAGAAAGCCACCATGTCCCCACGATACTGCTCTCCATCCACGAAAATGTCCAGCCCAACCTCCTCCTGGCGTAGGATCCACTCCCTCGTGGCCTGACGCTCCAGCTCAGCCAGCTCCTCCCGGGAGATCTGGTTCCGGAGGAACTTCCTCCTGGCCTCCAGCAGGTAAGGGGGCTTCGGGAAACTCCCCACCGTAGTGGTGGGCAGGACTGTCTCGGACATCTCGGCACCTCACTTCCGTCGCAGACGGTCTCCTGCTCCGTTGGGCTTCTCTTCTCCCATATCTGTACAACCTATCCTACCACTCCCCTGTCGAGGGATTCAAGTGAACCTCCTGGCAACCCCGTAGAGCGAGGCAAGGATTCGGGATAGGGTGACTCCTGTATCCCCCCTCCGCACCAGGTGGGAGGAAGCGACCCTATTCCTCCTGCTTCGAACGGAATCGCTCTTTCGGACGTACACGGGAGCGAAAATGCCACGAGTACCGGATACCCATGGTCCCTTTTTACGAGTATCTTGGGAGGTGGAAAGGAAGAAGCTAAGAAAGTAAAAAATTAACTACAGGTGGGGCTGACCCCACCTGGAGAGGAGGGAGGGAACCATGGAAGCACGCAGGGGTGCCAGCGCGGTGGAGTACTACGAAGATCCACCCTTCGCCCGAACCCTGTTCCAGACTACCCGCTTCGCCTGGGTGTGGGCGATCCTGCGCGTATGGCTTGGTTACCAGTGGATCAGCGCTGCGCTCCACAAGATCGGGGTGGAGGCGTGGACCGGAAGCGGAGCGGCGCTGAAGGCATTCTGGGAGAGGGCCGTCCAGGTGCCACCCCCACCGGCCAGGCCACCGATTGCCTTCGGATGGTATCGGGCGTTCATCCAGTACCTCCTGGATATCCAGGCGTACACCTGGTTCGCCAAGCTCGTCGCCTACGGCGAGCTGCTTGTCGGGATCGCCTTGATCCTGGGAGCCTTCGTAGGTATCGCCGCGTTCTTTGGGGCGTTCATGAACTGGAACTTCATGATGGCAGGAACAGCCAGTACGAACCCCCTGTTGTTCACGGTGGAGGTGCTCCTCATCTTGGCCTGGAAGGTCGCGGGGTATTATGGGTTGGACCGCTGGCTCCTCCCCATGCTGGGAACTCCCTGGAAGCCAGGGAGGGTCTTCAGGAACGGTCGGCGGCATGAAGGGGAATCGGTGACGGCCTGACCATCCCTGGAAAGAGGGGGCACCCTGAGGGTGCCCCCTCTTTCCGCATTCCTGCTCTATTTCACCTTGCGGATGACCAAGCGGGCGATTCCACCTTCGACGTGAAGGGAAACGAGCTCCCCGCCAGCGGCCTTGACGAGGATCGGGGCGTACTTCTGGACCTCCTCAACCTGGCTGCACCGGATGTCGATGAGGTCCCCGGGCTTGGAGAGATCCATTGCCCGCAACAGGTCCCAAAAAGGGCCACAGGTCGTGACCGTGGCGTCGATGGTCCACGTCTCTGGTTCAGGATGTCCTGCAGGTTCCATATTCCCGCCTCCGATCTCGTTCGTTGGGCTATCGAAGACCTCGCCCTCCCCAAAACCAAACCCGCCCGATGGTCCTTGCAGAGCGACTCATATCCGGCCGGTGGGGACCAGATGCCAGTACACACGGTTGAAAGCCCGCTTCAGCAGGAAGGCCACGGGATTCGGCCGGGCGGGCTTGGGCGGGTGGTTGTAGTCGAACCTCAGCAACGTGGCACGGTTCTCCCCAGTCTCCAGGAAGCACATCACCTTCCCCGTGTACTTCGGGATAACCCCGTTCGAGGCGGACAGGATGCGTCTGGACACGACCAGTGCCTGGTAGTGCGCGGCGGAACCGCTCTTGCTCACCGGGAGGTCCGTGGCGTCCCCAAGAGCGAACACGCCTTCGTACCCTTTCACCTCGAGGGTCTCCCGGTCTGTTCGGATCCAGCCGCCTCGGTCCGCGATCCCATCCACTGTGACGGGAACCGTCCCGCGGTGGGGTGGGATCAGCACCAGGAGATCATAGGAGAGCTCCTCCCCCTCCAGGGAGGTCACAACGCGGCGCCCGGGATCTACTCGTTCGACATTGAAGAACGTCACCAGCTCGATGCCCCGACGTTCCATGAGAGGCTCCACAACGTCTGCGACGGATTCGATGGGGAAAGCCCGGGGGAGAGGGGAGATGTAGGTGATCCGCGTACCCTTCCTCCTCCCTGTCCGGCGCAGGACCCACTCCAGCAAGAGCGTAAACTCCAGGGGCGCAGGCGGGCACTTGTAGGGAACGCCTGCCACACCGACGACGATGTGGCCGCCACGGAATTCCTCCAGCGCTTCCCGCAGGCGGAGAGCAGCGTCGGGGGTGTAAAAGTGGTGTGCCCCCTCCAAGCCGGGAACCTCTTCAGGTGCGAGTCGGGCACCCGTAGCGAGGACTAGGGTATCGGCGCTCAGGACCTCGCCCTCGAGGTGCACGGTCCTCCTGGCCGGATCGACAGAGCGGGCCGTCCCGTGGATGAAATGCACGCGCGGGTGTAACAGGGAACGTTGCGGCCGCGAGAGCGCCTCAGGCCTCACCCAGCCGAAAGGGACGTAGAGGAGGCCGGGTTGGTAGAAGTGGTAAGCGTCGCTGGAGACCACTGTCACCTCTGCGTCCGGATCCCCTCTGGCGACCTGGTTCGCCACGATGGTCCCGCCTGTTCCTGCACCCACGATCACCACTCGGCGCTTCACCACAACACCACCCCCCTCACGCTGCCCTTCCTTCAGGGGAAATCACCGCATCTTCCGGACGACGAAGTGGGCAAAGCCCTCGTCATCGATTACTGCAAGCAATTCGTGCCCTGCCTTCTGGCACCACTTGGGGATATCTCGCTTCGATCCGGAGTCGCTGGACAAAACCTCGATGACCTCGCCCACCTGGGCTTCCCGGATGGCCCGGATCAACTCCATGAGCGGCCCGGGGCAAAAGCTCCCTCGTGCATCGATGGTGCGATCCACTTTGACCTCCACACTCATCTCGAACACCTCCCGATCAGATGAACAGCGTGACCTTGCCCTTCTGCGCCTCCTCGACGAACTCACCGACCCCCACCACATCATCCACAATCTCGTCGAGATCGTCCTTGGTCAGCCCGAGGAGGTCCATCGTCATGGCGCAGGCATGGATTCGCACCTTGCCGTTCCCCATCTCCTTGGCCTTCTTCAGAGTCTCGTACCAAGAGGGGACGTTCTTTTCTTGGATCAATGCCATCATGGCCTGTCCCTCTTCCTCGAAGTCCTTGCTGATCTTTCTGTTGGCCTGTGGCTGGCCCTTCCGGAACGCCATCAGGCCCCAGAAGGTGAGGAAGATATCTACCTCCTGCTCCATGGCGACGGCGCCCGAAGTCAGGATCGCCACGGGGAAGAGCTTGTCCACCGTTCCAGAGAACACGATCATCGAGATCCTCTCTGCCATCGCAGTCTCCCTCCTCTGAAATCCTCCCTTTGGTCTACCCAGGACAAGGGTACAAGGGTGGGTTGGGGACACACAATCGGTTCCCTCCCTGATTCGTACTGAGCATCAACCCGATCCGGGACTCGGGCGGAGAGAGTATACTCTACTCCGTAATGTATACATCGGGTACATCTCAAACCGCAAGCTGGGGGCCCCTCGAGAGGTCTGAGGAGACGGACAGAAATCACGTCGCACAGGAGGGACTGGAGCTTCCCTCAAGCCGGGCGACTCAAAGCCTGAACTGCCGGGTAGCCAGGGAGGCGACCTTTTGTTCTACCTCCGCGGGGAGGAGGTGGATCCCAGGAGGGAAGGTCATGCCACGTTCCACCAGGAAGAGGATCCCCGCAAGCATCAAGGCAGAGGTGAGGTCGAACGCATCGTAGTAGTCGCCAGGGCCAGCGGCCAAGTTGAGCATAGCCCCCCTGGCGAGGAGATAGACCGTGCGGCTCCGCAGGCGGATGGCATCGATAAAGGGGCGGACCTCCTCTGCCGGATGGCGAAGGAGGGCGTCGACGTCAATCTCCCTGTTGGAGTGGCCGGCGTTGAGGAGGATGCACCCTTCCGGGAGGAGGTCAAAGTGCCGTTCCCCGATGACCCCTTCCCGGCCTGTGGCGGTCACGACGACGTCAGCCTGAGGGAGCCCTCCCTCAAGGTCGACGACGTCGAATCCGCCATGGACCGCTTCGAGTCGTCGCGCAGGATCGAGGTCGCACACGAAGACCCTTGCGCCTAGCACCCTGGCGTAGCTGGCGATTCCCTGCCCCACCGGGCCGTACCCCACGACCAGGACCCGCCGCCCGAACAAGGAGAGGTGGGTCACGTTGAGGAAGGTGTTCCAGACGGTCAGGCCGACGAGGTAGCGGTTGTGAAAGCCCTCCTTGAGGGGGACGTCATCCCAGTTGAACACGGGGAAGGGGAGGGGGAGCTCCCGGAGTCTCAGGATCCCCGTCCCCGTGGCTTCCATTCCCGCCTTGACCCTCGACGCCGCCTCAGGCTTGTTCTGGAGGAGGTGGACGGTGAGGTCTGCCCCCATCTCGCTGACGTAATCGAACCCCACGTCGAGGACCTTGTCCATGGCTTTGATCCGCTCTGCATCGGACATCCCCCTCCAGGCATAGACCTCCGCGCCGAGCCTCTTGAGGTAGGCGACCACAGCGTCCCGCGTCGTCTGCGGATTACAGCTGAGCACGAGGAGACGCGCCCGAGCGGAAAGCAAAGCCTCCAGGACAGGGATCACCTTGACGTCGAGGTGGACGTTCAAGCAGAGGGTAAGACCCGAAAAGTCATGCGATGCAACCTCGGCTGCTACGGTCCTGGTCAGAGGGATGTGACGGGTCATCCAGGAGAGTTCCCTCTCTACTTCGGCAACCAACTGTTCGTGAGCCTCCCGAGAAGCCACCGAACCCTCCGTCTGTGGGACCCCCAAAGGAAAACAAGCAGGAGGCGCGGCGGGGGGAGACCGCGCCTCCTCAGGCAAACTGGTAGCGGGGGGAGGATTTGAACCTCCGACCTTCGGGTTATGAGCCCGACGAGCTACCTGGCTGCTCCACCCCGCGTCGCCACGCGTAATTATAGCACCACGGGAACTGATGTCAACTCCAGCTCCAACCTGCCTGCACCCCTTTCTGGACTGGACGTGGGAGGGAGTGACTGGAACTTTCTCCGTCCCACCAAATCCCGGACACGGGTTGGGGTGCCCCTAGGTGGGGTGCTCGAATCCGTTTCAGGATTTTGGCGGGTTAAAGAACGTCAAAAGCTCCTCGAGGGAGGAGACGAGGAGGTCGGGGGAGGCTGCCTCGAGGGCCTCCCTGCGCCCGAACCCGCCGAGAACGGCCACGGTCAGGACGCCGGCACGTCTCCCCATCTCCACGTCCTCTGGTGTGTCGCCCACGTAAGCGGCGAGGGAGGGAGCAACGTCGAGTTGGCGGAGGGCGTGGAGTAATGGTCCCGGGTCCGGCTTGCGGACCTGGACATCCCCTCCACAGACGATCACCTGGAAAGGACCCCGGAGGTCGAGGCGCCTGAGGTCCTGGAGAACCCTCCTGCGGTCTCCTGCCGTCACGAGACCGAGAAGGAAGCCCCGTACCTGCAGCTGTTCCAGGACGAACCTGGCATTCCGCCGTAACGGAGGCTTCTCTGCGGCATTGTATTGGAGCCATAGGCGGTCGGCCTTCTCCCACCACCGGGGATGGAGCCCCAACCGCTCGTAGAAGGTGTACCAGTCAGGGGAGTAGTGTCGGATGTAGTCCTCCTCATCGAGGGTCATCCCGAAATGCGCCAGGACCTGGCGGTAGACGCGGAGGTGGGATTCGTAGGAATCGAGGAGGGTCCCGTCCCAATCGAACAGGATGGCCTGGAGCTCAGGGGGTTGCGGCGTCATCATCATGGCCCCAGGGAACGGTACTGGCTTCGGTAGAACACGAGGGGATCTCCACCCTGGAGGATCCCGAGGTCTTCTACCTGTCCCAAGAAGATCGTGTGATCTCCACCAGGATAGCTGGCTACGATCCGGCAGTCCAAGAACGCGAGGCACCCCTCCAAGATTGGGGAACCGGTCACCGCCTCCCTGAACGGGATCCCCCGGAATCCTTCCCTCCCCTCTGGCCGGCTGGGGTCCGCAAAGAACCGGGAGAGATGCTCCTGGTCGCGCCTGAGGATGTTCACAGCGAAGGTCCCGCTCTTGGAGAGGTAGTCATGGGCGCGGGCGCTCTTGTCAATACAGATGAGGACGAGCGGCGGGTGGAGGGAGACCGAGGTAAAACTGTTCACCGTGATCCCGTGGAGATCGTCCCCTAGCCTCGTCGTGACGACGGTCACGCCGGTGGCGAAATGGCCAAGCACGCGCCGGAATTCGCGAGGGTCGACGAGACGCACCATGGAGGAACGTTTCGCCACTCCCCCCACCCTGCCCCTCCCCGTACAAGGCAACACCGTCTCCTTGGTCTATCGATCGCGCGAGGAGCGGTCCATCCGCCAGGAGAGTACGGGACAGAAATCCTGCTCCACCGGGGGAACTGGAGCTTTCTCCGTGTCGAGGTCCCCACCAACTTATTCCAGACGCTTCTGGAAGCGGAGGACACTGGCGATGAAGAAGGCGAGCCCGAGGGCCGTCATAGGCAGGACCTGAGGCCAGAGGTAGGGGAGTCCGATCCCCTTCAGGATGATCCCCCTCACGAGAATGAGGAAGTGGGTCAGGGGGAGGAGGTACCCCAACCACTGGAGGAAGAGGGGCATCCCCTCGCGAGGGAAGAGGAACCCCGAGATCAGGAAGGAAGGGAAGACGATGAAGAACGTTCCTTGCATCGCCTGGCGCTGGTTCCGGGAGAGCGTGGAGATGAGGATCCCCATCCCTAGGGTACTCAGGTAGAACAACAAAGTGAGCAGGTAGAGCAGGAGCACGCTCCCGCGGATCGGCACGTTGAACCAGAAAGAGCTGACCAGGAGGGCAAGGGTGATATCCACGTACCCAAGGGCGACGTAGGGGAGGATCTTCCCCAACATGAGCTCAGCTCTGGTGATCGGCGTGACCACGAGCTGCTCCAGCGTCCCCAGCTCGCGCTCCCGGACGATGGCCATGGCCGTGAGCAACATGGTCAGGAGCTGGAGGACCACAGCCAGCAGGCCTGGAACCATGAAGTTGACGCTCCGGAGGTCCGGGTTGTACCACGCCCTCACCCGCACGTCAAAAGGCAGATCCTCCCCTGCACCCCCCGCCGAAGGGATCCTCGCGATGAGCGCCTCGAAGGAACGCAGCTGCCCAAGAGTCCTGGCGGTGGTGATCGCACTCCTAGCGACCATGGGGTCTGAGGCGTCCACCAGAACCTGAACCGTCACCTGGTCCCCGTTGAGGAGACGTCGTGCGTAATCCGGAGGGATGACGATCCCCACCCTGGCCTTCCCGCTGTTGATGAGGTGCTCAATCTCGTCCATGTCCCTCACGGTGAAACGCAGGTCGTAATACTGGGTGTTGGCGAAGGATTCTAGGAGCCTGCGGCTTTCGGGAGTTCTGGAGAGGTCCAGAACCGCGGTGGGGAGGTGCTTGACGTCGGTGGTGATGGCGTAGCCGAAGAGGAAGAGCTGGATCACCGGCATCAGGATGGCCATCGCCAACGTACGCCGGTCGCGCACGAGCTGGATGAACTCCTTCAGGATGATGGCAGCGAGTCGTCGCGTCATGGCGCGTCGATTGCGTCTATTGTTCCACGAGGTCTATTGGGCCGAACTCCTGTCGCAAAGCCTCACCCCTGCCCTGGCCCGCTTGGTCTTCTATGAGGGAGACGAAGACATCCTCCAGCGTTGGGAGGACTGGCTCAATCGTCTCCACCTCCATCCCCGCTCCTCGGAGGAAGGAGGATAGTTCCCCCATCGCGCGCGTGGCGTCATCTACCACGACATGCACGGCAGCACCATGGAGAATGGCGTCGCGTACACCTGGTGCCCTTCTCAAAAGGTCCAGAGCACGCATCCAATGCCTGGTTCGTATCCTGAGGAGCCGACCGCGCATCGATTCCTTGATCTCCTTGGGGCTTCCGAAGGCGATGATCCTCCCGTTGTACATGAACGCTAGGACGTCGCAGTACTCCGCCTCGTCCATATAGTGGGTCGTCACCATGATCGTTGTCCCCTCCTCAGCGAACCGGTAGAACAGGTCCCAGAAGTCCCGGCGCGAGGTGGGATCCGTCCCGGCTGTTGGTTCGTCCAGGAAGAGGATCTCGGGGTGGTGGAGGACGGCACACCCCAGGGCCAAGCGCTGGCGCCAGCCCCCACTCAAGTTGGCCACCAGCTCACGCTCCATCCCCCGGAGCCCGGACTGCTCCACCCACCCCCTCACCTTCCGCTGACGCTCGGCCGGGGAGAGGCCGTACAGGCGTGCATAGAAGTGGAGGCACTCCTCCACAGTGAGGTCGCCGTACAGGCTGGATTTCTGGGTCATGTACCCGATCCTTGGCTTGACCAGCTCAGCCTGCGTCGCCACGTTGTAGCCCAGGATCCTCGCTTCCCCTTCTGTGGGTACGAGGACGCCGCAGAGCATCCGGATGGTTGTGGACTTCCCCGCCCCGTTGGGACCCAGGAAGCCGAAGATCTGACCACGGCGGATCTCGAAGGAGACGTGATCGACGGCGACGAAGTCACCGAAGCGCTTCGTAAGCCCGCTGGCAAGGACCGCAACATCCTCCATGCGCATCTACCTCGCTAACTCTTGGGGAATCAGCGTTGCGAAGAGATCCTCCAAAGAAGGCTCTACCTGGTTCGCCTCCAAGATCTCGATCCCCCGGGAACGGAGCCAAGCTTGCACCTCGGGGATCGCGCTGCTTGCCTCCCGGACCAGGAGGCGAAGGCGGTCCCCCACCTGCCGCACACCGCGCACCTCAGGTCTCTGCACCACAAGCCTCCTGGCCTCCCCGCGAGGCTCCGCGACAAGCTCTACAACCTCACCCTCCAATCCTGCTCTGATCTCATCCGGGGTGCCGCTCCTGAGGAGGCGGCCTTGGTAGAGAAGGCCAATGGCTGAGCACCGCTCCGCTTCGTCCAGGTAGGAAGTGGAAACGAGGATTGTCACCCCGCTCCTAGCCAGCTCATAGAGGATCCGCCACAGCTCCCTCCGAGAAATCGGATCTACACCCGTTGTCGGTTCGTCGAGGAGGAGGAGCCGGGGGCGATGGATGAGTGAACAAGCCAAAGCAAGTTTCTTCTGCATCCCCCCAGAGAGGTGCTCGGCGAGGCGTCGGGTGAAAGGGTCGAGCCTCGTCATGTGGAGGAGCTCAGCGAGCCGCGCAGCGAGGTCGCGCCGGGGGACCTGATAGAGCTCTCCAAAGAACCGGAGGTTCTCTTCGACGGTGAGGTCACCGTAGATGCTGAATTCCTGGGGCATGTACCCGACGAGGGACTTAACTTCCTCCGGAGATCGGCGGACGTCCACCCCGCAGATCCTGGCCGTCCCCTCAGTGGGCGTGATCACTGTCGCCAGGAGGCGGATGGTGGTCGTCTTTCCCGCCCCATCGGGGCCGACGAGGCCGAAGATGGCCCCTTCCTCCACGGTCAGGTTGAGGTGTTCAACAGCCAGGAGATGTCCGAATCGCTTAGTTAGGTCGTGTGTCTCGATCGCGCGCAGCACGGTCCCCACGGTCGACGGGAAGATCGGGTCACAGGTTTCCTGTGATGATCTCGGCGTCGGCGAACATGCCAGGCTTCAGAAGGCCCTCCGGGTTATCCAGGGAGACGCGCACGGCAAAGACCAGCTTCACCCTCTCCTCCTTGGTCTGGATGTTCGCAGGAGTGAACTCTGCGCGCGAGCTGACCTCCGTCACCCTCCCCTGGAAGGGCCTTCCCGGGAACGCATCCACGAATACCCGCACGGGTTGACCGACCTTCACTCTGGCCAGCTGTTCCTCTGGGATGAATAGACGAATCCAGACACGGCGGATGTCCGCAATGGTGACGATCGGCGTCCCAGCGTTGACCACCTCCCCTTCCTCCACGCTTCGTGCCAGGACCAAGCCCGCGAGGGGCGCGCGGATAGTCAGGTTCTCCCTTTGGGCGAGGAGGTAGCGAAGGTTTGCCTCCGCTTGGACCACCTGCGCTCTGGCAGCTTCCACTTCCTGGGCTCGCAGGCGTACCGTCTCGTATCCGGCCCGGGCGCTGGCGAGAGCAGCCATCGCCTGCTGCACCTGAGCCTCGGCCACCTGTACATCCCGCCTCCGGATCTCAATCTGGCTTGCCCCGGCCCTCGCGAGAGCGAGGGCGGCCTGAGCCTGCCGGACTGCTTCCCTGGCTGCCACAACCTGGTGGCGTGCCGCTTCAAACTGTGCCCGGGCAACCTCCACGGCTGTCCTGGCAGCGTCTACCTGCTGGGCTGCGATAGCGCCCTGCGCGGCCAGCGCTTCGGCCCTGGCAAAGTCCTGGCGGGCCTTCTCGAGATTCGCCCGGGCCACCTCCTGGCCTGCCAGGGCAGCCTGGAGGCTGGCCTGGGCACCAGCCAGCCTGGCCTCGGACTCCCGGACCTGTTCCGCAACCTGACGCTGCGCGAGCTCCAGGGCCGCCACCGCCTGGGGTACGCGCGCCCGCGCCGTCAGCAGGGCCGCTTCCGCGTTGGCCACCGCGGCATCCACCTGGGCCCGAGCCTGGCGGAGGGCAGCCTCAGCCTGGGCCAAGCGGGCCCTCGCCGCTTCTCCTGCGGCCGTGGCCTGGGAGACCTGGGCATCCACCTCCTTGGAATCGAGGCGAGCGATCACCTGCCCCGCACGGACCTCCATCCCCTCCTTGACAGCGATTTCTACGATGCGCCCTGGGACCTTGCTGCTCACCTTCACTTCGGTGGCCTCAATGATCCCGGAGGCCTGGATGACTGTGTTCGGCTGGGAACGAGGACGCAAGGCCCACCAGGCGCTTAAGCCGCCTGCAACGAGGAGTAGCCCAATCGTGAGAACGATCCTTCCCTGCACCCTCACAGGATTCCCTCCCAACCTTCCCTTCGCCTGTCCTCGGCCAAGTGTCAGACTAACGGCGTTACAGCACTCCGCTGCGCTCCGTGCCTTCCTACAAGCGAGCTCACGGGGAACGGGTCACCGGACCGCCGACAGCGCGCTCGAGTTGGGCCAGTGCCAGGTTATAGTTGAACAGCGCCTGGACCCTGTTGGCCTCGGCCTGCGCAAGCGCTGCCTGAGACGAGATGACCTCGAGCTGGGGGGAGACCCCCGCCTGGTACCGCACGTTGGCGATGCGCAATGCCTCCCGGGCCTGCTCCACGGCTTTCCCAGAGGCCTCCAGCTCTGCAAGAGCGCTCTGTACCATGAGGTAACTCTGCCGGACCTCCAGCTCGATTGCCTGTCTCTGCTGCGATTCGGCTACCTGGAGCTGCCTCAGGCGTTCCTCCGCCTCCCGGATGCGTGCCCTGGTGAGCCCCCCATCGAACAGGTTGAGCGTCACGGCGAGGGTCACCGACCAGTTGGCCGAGAGGCTCGTGGGACTGGTCCCGCCGACGGAATAGGCTCCCTGGAGGGCGAGGTTCGGCCGTGCCCCGCTCTTGGCGAGCTCCAAACCTGCCTCAGCGGCGGCACGGCGCGCGGACAATTCTGCTAACTCAGGCCGCTCCCGGAGGGCACGGCTGACCAACTCCTCCAGAGTCGAGGTGACGGGGATGATCGCAAGCTCCTCTTGTGGCTCGAGGGGGGTGTCCAGGGGCAGGTTCAGGAGGGCAGCGAGGGTCTGTCTGGCAAGGATCACGCCGTTGTGTGCCCGCACCACCCCCTGGCGGGCGTTGGCGAGATGCACCTCTGCTTGCAGCGCATCGAACTGAGGCGCCACGCCGGCCTGCACCCTGACCCGGGCGACGCGCACGTTCTCCTCAGCCTGGGCAAGGATGCGCTCGGCGGCCTTCCGGGTCGCCTCGGCCAGGAGGAGCTGGTAGTAAGCCTGCTTGACTTGGAAGAGGACCTGCTGGACAGTCCGCTGTAAGGTGGCCTCCGCACCCCTCACGCTGGCCTCGGCCAGGGCGATCTGGGCCTCCAGGCGGCCGCCGGTGAAGAGGGGGTATTGCAGGCTCACCCGAAGGTCCCAGTTGTCCACGGCCGGAGGCGGGATCTGGACGGTGACTGCGCTTGGCAGGAGAGGCGGGACTGGGCCCACCGTAACTGTCGTTGGTGCCCGCTCGTTGATCCGGGTGTAGCTCGCTGAACCGGTGACCTGGACGGCTTTCCCGGCCTTGGCCTGTTCCAGCTGAGCCCTGGCGATGGCCACCTCGAAAGCGGCGAAGCGCACCTGGAGGTTCTGCTGGAGGGCGAGGGTGACGGCATCCCGCAGGGTCATCGGGCGAGACGCGTGCACAGGTTGTGCGATGGCTGTAGACTGTCCAACAGCGAGGAGGACGGTCAACACCGCAGGCAGGATCGTAGTTCGGCAAATTCGCTTCATTTGCCAGCCCCCCTGACTTTTGTCTATCGTATCGTCGTGTCGAAACCAAGTCTCCGGGTCGTAGGGTCATGGGGCTCTTTGGACCCGTCCAGGGGAATGTTCGCGAGGCAGGGCACCGAGCAGGAAGAGCCTGACCACCTCCCGGATGATCTCCTCGTAGGAGAACGGCACCAAAGGCCTGTCCAGTAAGATCTCCTGGAACATCACGAAGATCATGAGCATCCCGGGCATCGCCCGCGCGGCGATGGCCGCGTTCAAGTCTGGCCTGATGAACCCCCTCTCCTGCCCCGCACGGAGGAACTGCTCCAGCACCTCCGCAGTGGGCAAGGGAAGGAATTGCATGTATCTTTCCTTGGCCCTGGGGGTCAGCGTGGGGAGGGCCGTGACGAATACCCGGAGGAAGTCCGCGTTCCGGGACATCGTATGCACGATGCTCGTCGCCGCCTGCGTGAGGAGGGATTCGAGCTCTCCAGGAGAAGCAGGGCTGGCCCGCCGCAACGGCTCAAGTGCAGGCGCTGCGAAGTGTTCAGGGATATGCACGAGGAGATCTTCCTTGCTACGAAAGTAGTTGTAGATCGTCCCCTCGGAGACGCCCGCTTCCTTGGCGACCTCGGAGATCCTCGCCCCCTCAAACCCCCTCCTGGCGAACACTCTCCTCGCAGCCTCGAGGATCTGGCGCCGCCGGGCCTCCACGAGCCTCCGCTTGTCTTCTCTCGTGAGGCGGACCATCTCGCCCCCCTGGGGGGAGTTCGGCAGCTTTATAATGAGTGAGCTATCACTCATTATAATAGGGGCGAAGAGGATGTCAACACTTGGCGATGGAACTCGATCTCAAGAGAGCTCTAGGACCCAGCGGCTGGGGCGAACGATGACCTCCCTCGTCGCCTCATCCATCCCCTCATAGATGAGGAGGGAGACATAGCGGCTGACGAGCTTCTCCCGAGGTTGGGCGGTCTCCACGAGGACGCCGATCCCCACCATTTCGGCGCGGAACTCCCGCATGAGGTCGTACACTCCCCGTGCCGTGCCACCGCCCCGGATGAAGTCGTCGATGAACAGAGCCTTCGCTCCCTCGGGGATGGCCCGCAGGGGAAGGGTCATGGACTGGACCACCCGGGAAGAGCCGGAGACGTAGTTCACGCTGACTGAGGGGCCCTCGGTCACCCTCCCCTCGCGGCGGATGGTGACGAGGGGCACGTTGAAGGCTCGGGCAGTCATGAGGGCGAGGGGGATCCCCTTCACCTCCATTGCCAGGACGACATCGGGCCTGCGATCGGAGAAGAAGGTGGCGAAGGCCTCTCCGATCTGGGCGGCGAGGGCAGGGGTGGAGATGAGGTCGGTGGTGTAGAGGAAGCCGCCGGGGAGCACGCGGCTCGGGTCGCGCAGGCGCTGGCAGAGCGTCTCCGCAAGGGCGCGGATCTGCTCAGGGGTCCGGGAAGGGAGGAAGCGGACGCCACCTGCGGCTCCTGGGAGGGTTTCCACCCTCCCCAGGTGGAACCGCTCGAATGCCCCCCGGATGAAGGCCAGGTCCTCGCTGATGGAGGATTTGGCCGCCCCGAGCATCTGCGCGAACTCCGTGAGGGAGAACACTTTGTAAGGCTGGTTCGTCAGGATCTGCGCCATGACCACCATGCGTTCCCCGCGGCGCAGTCTGTCCATGCTCAAAACCTCCTCTGGTTGGTCTACTTCATTGATCTCAGAGCTTCCCCCGTGTCGGGGTACCCGAATCCGCTCCAGGATTTTGGCGGGGTGACTTCGCCATCAGGGCCTCCTGGACAATCCGCAGGTTCTCGGGACGCCGTGCATCGACATCGATGGCCACCTCTGGGTAGGGAGTGATGACCGCTCTCCCTTTTACCCCGGAAGTCTCCTCGAGGAAGGCCTCCAGGTCCCGGATGGAGATTCGGCGGAGGAGGAACTTCAGGATGTTCCTCCATCCAAACAGCCTGGCAAGAGCAAGAGGGCTTTTCCTCGCGGCGATCGCCTGGCGAATCAAGGAGCGAAGGCGTGGGATCACCGCGGGATCGAGTAGGAAAACGCTCCCGCCACAGAACGTCCCTTCGGCCACACGGACGTGAGTCTTGTGGACGCCAGGGTAGCGCATCTGGACAGCCTCGTAAGGGACGATGGCGTAGTAGAAATCCGCCTCCTCTCCAGTTGCGTCCAGGAACCCCTCCACGGACGCGGCGGTTAGCAAGGGGAGGTCCGATGCCACCGCCAGGACGCCATCCTCGGGATGAAGGGCCTCGACGGCGGCGAGGAGGTTCTCGAGGAGATCTCCTCGTTCCTCGACGACGAGGTCAGCACGGGATGCGATCTCCGGAGGGAGCGACTTCGGGCCGACGAGGGCGATCCGACCAATGCGTCCCACCCCGCGGAGGGCCGCAAGGACATACTCCACCATGGGGCGCCCAGCGATGGAGACGAGCGCCTTAGAGGGGGCTCTCGGATCCAGCCCAGGGTCCGGACCCCCACCGGCGAGCACGACGGCGTCGAGATGTCCAGACGCTCCTTGGCACCTCATCGCTGCTCCGAGAAGGTCCTCGTCACATCGACCTGAACATCCAGGGAGCGCGCTAACTCCCGGGCGATGCGCTGGGCGGTCCCTTCATCTGGGACTAGACCGTATACCACCGGGCCCGTCCCCGTCATCGCCGCCCCGTAGGCGCCGAGACGGGTCATCCTTTCCTTCAGCTCACCGACGACGGGATGTTGTGGGATCACGAGCTCCTCAAAGACGTTGCAGAGCAGACGCGCAGCGCGGGGGACATCCCTTGCGCGCAAGGCCTCCTGCATCGCCAGAGTATCGGGCCGCCGCCGAAGGGCCGTGAGGTCCAAGTGCGCATAGGCCCATGCCGTGGAGATCTCCAGGGGAGGTCTGGCAAGCACCACCCACGTGGAAGGGAGCGCTGGCAGGGGTTCGACCTGTTCCCCCCGCCCCCGGACAATCGCCGCGCCCCCTGCAAGGAAGAACGGAACGTCGGATCCAATCCGTGCAGCCAGATCAAACAGAGAGCGGCGATCCACGCGCAGCTTCCACATCTGGATGAGGCCGAGAAGGGTCACTGCCGCATCGGAGCTCCCCCCACCAAGGCCGGAGGCGATCGGGATGTGCTTGGTGATCTCGATCTCCACTCCCCGCTCTACCCCAAAGGTCTTCTGGAGAAGGGAGGCAGCGCGGTAGACGAGGTTGCGGGTATCCGTGGGGACCGAGGCATCATCACAGGTGATGGTGATCCCCTGACTCGCCTCCCGCAGGGTGATCCCGTCGTGGAGGTAGAGCGTGTGGATAATGGTCTCCAGATCGTGGTAGCCGTCCTCGCGTTTCCTCAGGACATCAAGGGTCAGGTTGATTTTCGCGTAGGCATTAAGGTAGAGCTCCTTCACCGTCGAGGCCCACCAAGGCGACAGGATTTGTCGAGAGGCCCAGGTCCCCGTTGAAAGGGGAGGCGAGGGGACCCCGACAACGGGCCTTGCGTTGGGAGGATGGGAATTGGGAAGGGCGGCTGCTAGGGGACAACCCCTTCGTTCTTCCCTTTCTCAGATCCCACTGGTGCACCAAGAGGGATGCCTCCCCATGGTCCGTGATCATAGAATTTGCTACCTCTCGGAGAGATTCCTGCATTGACACGACCCTTCCATCCCTTATGATAGATGAAGCGGGAGCGCACGGATAGAGGAGCGCTCCTGGAGGATCTCGTGTGAACGACTCGAAATGGCGCGAACCTGAGCCTGGGGGGGCGAAGCCAAAAGAGAGGAGACTAGTTCCCTGGCTGATCGGGCTCGTCACCTTCGTCCTCCTATTCGGCCTCAGCCTGGGATTCGTCCTCGCGCTCCTCTGGGAATCCTCCCCAGAGGGGGGAAGGGCATCGCGCTGGCCCCTCCTCCTGGGGAAAAGGGTGAACGTGCTGTTCATCGGGACAGACGTAACGCTGGACCGATACCGGCGTGTCGTCCCGGTCTCCCGGTCGGACACCCTCATCTTGGTCACGTTTGATCCAGAGCGGAGGCGCGTCGTTGCCCTCTCCATCCCCCGGGACACCCGGGCAGAGATCCCCGGGGTAGGCGTGACGAAGATCAACACGAGCTACGCCTTTGGAGGAGCGTCCCTCACCGTCCGCACCGTGGAGCAGCTCCTCGGGGTCCACATCCCCTTCTACGTCCAAATGGGGGTAAAGGGGTTCGTCCGCCTCATCGACGCCCTCGGGGGCATTGAGGTGGACGTGGAACGGGACATGTACTATGTAGACCGGTGGGCAGGCCTCACCATCAACCTCAAGAAGGGGAGGCAGCTCCTGAATGGGGAGCAGGCCATGGGGTACGCCCGCTTCCGGCACGAGGCCCTCGGTGACATCGGGAGGGTTCAGAGGCAGCAGAAGGTCCTCCTGGCGATCCTGCAGAGGCTCCGATCTCCTGCGACGTGGCCCCGCCTCCCCCAGGTCCTCCGGGCATTCTCCGAGACCACGGAGACCAACCTGACGCTCCCAGACCTCCTTACCCTGGGATGGTTCGCCTTCCGCGTCGGCCCAGAAGGCCTCTCCACCGCCACCCTCCCTGGACGCTTCTCCCCAGGATACTGGGAGCCGACCTGGTCCGAGATCCGCCCCCTGATTGCGCGGGACTTCCTCGGTGTAGAGCCGGAGGAGCTCGCCGCGACGACCATCGAGGTCCTCAACGGGAGCGATGTCCCAGGCCTCGCCCGTCAGACTGCCCGGCGCCTGGAGAACCTAGGGTTCCACATCGCCCGCATCGGCACCGCCCCGCAGCACGTCGAGGAGACGGCCGTCATCGACCATGTAGGGAGACCTCAGGTTGTCCGGGCTCTGCGAGAGTCCTTGGGGGTAGCTAGGGTGATCGTGCAACCCGCAGGGCCCATCGCCCACAGTCAGGGGATCTCGGGGAACGGGCCTGACATCACGGTGATCCTCGGGAAAAGCTCCTCCTTACCTTGACCCTCCTCAAGAGGCCACCTCGCCACGGAGAAAGCTCCCCTTGCTACGGCGGAACATGCTTAGGGCACCCCGCTCAGCAACAGGAATTCTTGCCCGATCTGTCCGGTTCTGTGAGGCGCTCTTCCTCTCCGTTTCCTGAAGGGCGATGCGATCTTGTCCCCTCCCAGCTCCCCCTGATGCCGGTTTCTCTACAGGTGGCGCCGCACAAGTCGAGCGAGCCGACGGATCCCCTCCCGGATCTCCTCTGGCGACGGGTAACAGAAGGTCAAGCGCATGGTGTTCTTCCCGGACCCATCCGCATAGAATCCCGACCCGACGACGTACGCCACTCCTTCCTCCTCTATGGCCTCTGGGAGCATGGCTTCGGTATCCAGACCCTCTGGCAGGCGCACCCACAGGAAGAGGCCACCTTCGGGACGCGTCCAGCTGACCCCTTCGGGCATCTCCGCCTCCAGGCTCTCCAACATGACGTCGCGCTTGTGCCGGTAGAGTTCGATGATGCGGGGAATCCGCGCTGAGAGGTATCCCCGCGCACAGAACTCAGCCGCGATGGCCTGGGTGAGCGCGGGGGAACACAAGTCCATGCTCTGCTTGGCGGTGACGAACCGGGAGATGATCTCCTCGTTCGCTGCGACCCAAGCGATCCGCAACCCCGGCGCGATGGTCTTGCTGAACGTGGAGAGGTAGATCACTCGGCCCTCCCGATCGAGGGCAAACAGCGGCGGCGGTGCTTCCCCCTCGAATCGGAGCTCACGGTAGGGACTGTCCTCCACGACAAGAGTCCGGTACTGTTTGGCAAGCTCCAGGAGATGCTCTCGCCGGCCCCTCGACATGGTGATCCCAGAAGGGTTCTGGAAGTCGGGCACGACGTAGATGAACTTCGGCCTCCGGCCTTGCCGCCGGAGGGTCTCTAGGGTCTGCTCCAGGAGGTCCGTACGCATCCCCTCTTCGTCCAGGGGCACGCCGAGGATCTCTGGACGGTAGCTCCGGAAGGCTGTGAGGCCTCCCAGGTAAGTAGGGAGTTCCACGATAATCGGATCCCCCGGATCCAGGAAGATCCTCCCGACGAGGTCCAGGCCTTGTTGGGACCCGGAGGTCACAAGGATATTGTCCACACCCGCGGAGATCCCATCCTTGGCCATCCAGCGTCCCAGCTCCTCGCGGAGCTTCGGGTCGCCTTCCGTAGGCCCGTACTGGAGGGCCAACCTTCCTTGCCCCTCAAGCACTTCGGCAGAGATGCGCACGAGCTCGTCGATGGGGAACGTGGAGGGGTCCGGGAGCCCTCCAGCAAAGGAAATGATCCCTTGACGGCGGGTGAGCTTGAGGAGCTCCCGGATGAGGGAACGGCGCATGGCTTGGCTGCTCGCGGAGTAGAGTCCTTCGATCTCCTCGATCATGATGACCTCCTTAAGTCCCCACTGGCCGGTCGTGAGAGAACTCTTGGAGCTCGAGATACAGCGCATTGGCCAGGGAGACGAACTCGGTGACGGTGAGGGTTTCTCCCCTACGCTCCGGATCGATCCGGGACTTGTGGCACGCCTCTTCTACCACCTCCTTCATCAAGCTCCCGGTGACGGGGGTCCCCCCTCGACCGGAACCAACCCTCCCGTGGGATTCTGGCACTGTTCCCGGGGCCGGGAGGGTCAACAGAGCGTTGCGCAGTTGTTTCCGCCGTTGCCCGAAGGCAGCGCGTACAACTTGCACGAACAGGCGCTCATCCATTGCCGGAAGCGGTGGAACCGGGTGGACATCCAGCTTGACCACAACGGAGTCCACCTCGGGCCGGGGGTAGAAACTCGAACGGGAGATCGAGGCGACAATCCGGGGTTCCGCGTGGTACTGCACGAGTACAGAGAGGAGGCCGTACTCCTTGGTCCCTGGCGAGGCCACGATCCTCCGACCCACTTCCTCCTGGACGGTGAGGACCATGCACGCAATGGGGACCTCCCCGAGCCCCTCCAGGCCTGCATACAGGAACCGGAGGATGAGGGTGGATGCGAGGTAGTAGGGAAGGTTGCTGACCACCTTTACAGTCCGAGAGGGCGCTCCCCGGAGCAGGCTCGAAGGATCTAGGGAGAGGATATCCCCTTCGACGAGGTGGACATTCGAGGAAGCGCCGAAGAGATCCCTGAGGACTGCGATGAGGGCGGGGTCCTTCTCCACAGCAATGACGAGTCCTGCGTTCTGCGCAAGCGCCCAGGTGAGCGTACCAAGGCCTGCCCCTACCTCAAGAACCGTATCCCCTGGGGAGAGCTCAGCAGCAGCCACGATACGCTCCAGGGCCCGGCGGCTAGTCAGGAAGTGCTGCCCTAGCCTCTTGCGAGGAGTCAACCCGTATAGCCTGAGGAGCCGTTGTACCGCGGAAGGCGTGGCCAGGTCCATCCCTACCGGGCCATCGGGTCGTTGGAGCATTGCGTCTCTCGCGTAGGGGGTCAAAGGCAAGCCGCCCCGTCTCTGTGAAAGCTCCAGAGGCCACGATGTCACCGCTTCAGCCCGCCCACGAAAGTACCGGCAAGCCCTGGGATCCGTTGCATCTCTATCGTACCGCGGGGCCACTGAGGGATCAAGCAGCTTCCCAAAAACCCTCAACGGGGTCGCTCGAGGATGTACACCCGCACCCTGCGCCTGCCGAAGCGAATTGCCTCCCGGTAGGTATCGAACCCGAGGTCGATGCGCAGTCCCTTGATCCGTCCCCCTGTATCCCCAGCAATGGCATATCCATAGCCCTCAACGTAGAGCTTGCTCCGGAGGGGGATCACTCTCGGGTCGACGGCGACAATCCCCCGGCCAGCCCGAAGGCCAATGGCCGTAACCGCGTCCACTCCCCCGCCGAAGTTTCGAGGACCAGGGTAATAGGCGGTCGCAAGCATCTCGACGTACTCCCGTCCCAAGAACGCCCCGCGCGAGGCGATGGGGAACCGCCTCCCGTAGAGGACAAGGCGGTCGATGGGATCTTTGACCACGCGCTCCCCCAGGATCTTCTGGGCGACGAGCTTCCCGTCGACGTAGGTGAGCAGGAGGAGCTTCTCTTTGTATCCCGGCTCGCCGCGCTGTGCGATGCGCGTTGCTCCGATGACGAGCTCGGGGTCAGGCCTCTCGACCGTCCGGTAAGGGATGGGAAGACGTACAGTGAGGACCTTTTCCTCCACGCGCACTACCCGGATGCGCGCCCCTGCCCAGGGCTCTGCGTCGAGGGAGGGATAGACGCGATCCTTGGGTCCAACGGGGATGTGCTGCTCTGCCAGGACCTCCCGTACGGTAGCGGCGGTGGTTTGCCCATCCACTCTGCGGCCGTCGGCCAAGATGACCACGGGGATGGCATGCCGGACGGTGATCTCCATCCCGTCCCTCACCCGCGTCTCCACAGGAGGGGTCACAGCATCGCGGGGGCTGATGGAGATCTGCGCTTCCTCTAGAACCTCCCCCACAGTAGAGCGGTAGGTTCGGATCGTCCGGCGCTCCCCGTCGACCTGGATGGCCACCTGTTTGCGGAGGAGGGCAACAGCTCCTGTGCTCACGAGGAAGACGGCAACGGCTGTGCCGAGGGTAATCCCCGCGAGAACAGGTTTCATCCTCGAGGGCTCACGCCCGAAGGAGCGAACCGCACCCGGTTGTGTCCCGTTGCGTTGCATCCGTTTGATCGCGCCCTCTTGGGTTTCTCTGCTCCGAACAAATCGAGCGAGTGCTCCCTCGGCAGACGACGGGTTGGGGGAGGGGTCCCTTACCTATTGAAAATTCCAACGCGGGTATTATATCAGATAGATTTCAGTCAATGCAAGTCCAAGGGAATTAGCGGATCAGCGGTTGGCCACGTTGGCGGCAACCAGAATGGGATCCCACACAGGAGCAAACGGAGGAGCATAGCTGAGATCCAGACGTGCAAGGTCGTATGTGGTCCACCGTGCGGAGAGGGCCGCCGCCAGGATGTCGATGCGCTTCGAGACCCCCTCCCGGCCCACCATTTGGGCACCCAGCAATCGCTGCGACCCCCGTTCAAATACCAGCTTCAAGTGGATGGACGGGTGCGAGGGCATGTAGTGAGCCCGTGCAGGGGCGGAGACTGTGACGGTCTGTACGTCATACCCCTCGGCACGTGCGGATCGCTCTGAGAGCCCGGTGTGAGCCACCTCAAGGTCGAACACCTTGACGACGGCGGTCCCTACGATACCTGGGAAGACCGCTTCACCTCCTGCTGCGTTCGTCCCAGCCACGCGCCCCTGCTTGTTCGCCGTCGTGCCCAGGGGGATGTAGGCCGGTTTCCCAGTCACCAGATGAAGGGCTTCAGCGACATCCCCTGCAGCCCAGATATCGGGAAGGTTCGTCCGCTGGTGATCATCCACAGCGACTGCTCCTGTTGGTCCCAACGCAATGCCCGCTGCACGCGCCAGCGTGACCTCCGGCTTTACCCCGACGCTGAGGATCACCACGTCCGCGGGGAAACGCTCCCCTCCGGCAACCACTGCGCGCACCCGGGCATCGCCCTCGAAGGCTTCCACAGGATGCTCCAGGCGTACATCCACCCCATTCCGCCTCAGCTCCTCCAAGACGTGCCCGGCCATCTCTGGGTCCATCCCCGGCATCACCTGCGGGAGCATCTCCACCAGGGTAATATGAAGCCCGCGCGCCGCCAGGGCCTCGGCCATCTCCAACCCAATGTAGCCTCCCCCGACAATGACGGCCCGTTTCTGCTCCGCCTGCTCCAGCCACGCGCGGATGGCCAGAGCATCCTCGGGGGTCCGGAGGGTGAAGATCCCCGCAAGTGAGAGGCCTGGAACGGGAGGACGGGAGGCAACGCCACCAGTTGTGAGGATTAGCCGATCCCAGTGGTCGGTGAGCTCCTCCCCCGTCTCTAAGTTGCGCACTCGAACGGTGCGCTCCCGTGGGTCGAGGGAAAGGACCTGGTGGCGGACCTTGGCATGGATCCCCTGGTTGGCGAACTCCTGGGGTGTACGTACGATGAGGTCCTCAATGCGAGGGACCTCTCCCTTGAGGAAATACGGGAAGCCGCACGAACCGTAGCTGACGAAGGAAGACTTCTCATAGACGACGATCTCCAAGTCCCCATTGGTTCGGCGAGCCTTCGCCGCCGCGCTCATCCCGGCGGCTGAGCCTCCCACGATGACCAACCGAACGCCCATCGAGGATCCCCCCAAAGCTGCCTAGGCGAAGCGGCTGAACAACTCCAGGACACGGGAGATCTCGGCAGATCCAGCTCCCTTCCCCGTGCAGCGCCCCAGGAGACGGCTGAGCAGCTCAAGGCCAACCTGATGGACCGCCGCTTTGATGGCTGCGAGTTGCTGGACGATCTCTTCGCAGGGACGCTGCCCATCTAATAAGTAAACGGACAGAAATCGTGCTTCACGGGAGCATGTGGAGCTTTCGCCGTGTCGGGGTCCCCGCCAAAATCCGTTTCAGGATTTTGGCGGGGTGACTTAGCATATTCTCAACGCCTCGCACCTGCCCCTCAATCCGCCGCAGGCGTCGAAGCAACTCCACCCTGTCCTCGGGAGAGAGCAAACTGGTGAGATTCCCCCCGTCCCGATGAAGCGGGTGCTCCCCCATAACGCTCCCCACCGGAACCCTAGGCCTTCTTCGCCGGGCAAGTTTGGATCCCTAGCAGGATGTACAGAGGACAGTATCCAACCAACCCCGTGACGAGTCCGATGAGTCCCAGGAGATCTGCGACGTAGGCCCATCCCTGGGAAATCCCTCCTGCATGGGTCAGGCCGACGGCAAGGAGCACAACACCGATTCCCCCACGGATGACGCGATCCAATGTTCCGACACAACCCTTCATGGCTTCCAGCCTCCCCTCCGAGAAGTTGTCCCAAGGGCATTATACACTACCCTGTACTGTATATCAATGGACCCTTCGCAATTCCTCGCGGTTCCTCCTCGAGCTCGCGATCTTCCTCTTCGGAGTCCGATCAGGATTTTGGCGGGGTGACTCAGAGCGCCTCACAAAACCAGGTAGAGCGGGCCAGAATTCTTGATCCTAGGCGGGGTCCCCACAGAACGCCCCGCGTTTTGTGGGGTGCTCTTAGTGACGGAAATGCCGGACGCCTGTGAGGACCATGGCGATCCCCTGCGCCTGGGCAGCGGCGATGACCTCAGCGTCCCGCACAGAGCCCCCAGGCTGAATGATGGCGGCAACACCCGCGCGGCCAGCCTCTTCTACCCCATCGGGGAAGGGGAAGAAGCCGTCCGAAGCCAGCACGGCGCCCTGCGCCCGCTCTCCTGCACGCCGCACGGCAATGCGCACAGCATCTACGCGGTTGGGCTGGCCTGCGCCGATCCCCACCGCCTGGCGATCTCTGGCGATGACAATGGCGTTCGACTTCGCCCACTTCACCACCTTCCAGGCGAACCGCAGGTCCTCCATCTGGTCCGGGGTGGGCCGAAGAGCGGTGGCGAAGGTGAGGGAGTCCTCTGGAAATGGTGCCTGATCCGCTTCCTGGAAGAGGACACCTCCGGATACGCTCCTGAACTCCCACGCCATGGGCGAGAGCTCTTTGCCGGCGATGAGGAGCCTCAGGTTCTTCTTGCGGGAAAGAATCTCCAGGGCCTCGGGGGTGAACCCGGAAGCGATCACGGCCTCGGTGAACAGGGTGGAGATCTCCTGGGCCGTGACCTCGTCCACTACCTGGTTGCACCCAACGATCCCGCCGAAGCTGGAGATGGGATCACCGTCCCTGGCCTTCCTGTACGCCTCTACGAGTGTCCCGGCGACCCCCGCCCCGCAAGGGCTGGCGTGCTTGACGATGCAGGCCGCGGGCGCAGGAAACTCGTTGACCAAGCCCCAGGCCACCTCCAGGTCGAGGAAGTTATTGTAAGAGAGCGCCTTCCCCTGGAGCAGCCTTGCTCCGAGCAGGGGGCCGGGAGGAGTTCCTAGGAGGCGATAGATTGCTCCTCGCTGGTGGGGATTCTCTCCATACCGGAGGTCTGAGGCCTTACGGAAGCCGAGGACCAAGGAGCTGGGGAGCTCGGGCCCGTGGAAGGAGAATCCCAGGGAGGCCGCAATGGCTGCATCGTAGGCGGCCGTCATCTGGAAAGCCTCCCAGGCGAGCCTCCTCCGGAGGTCCTCTGGGAGCTCCCCCTCGCCCTGCCGGAGCACTTCAAGGACGAGGGGATACTGCCCGGGGTGGCTGACGGCTCCCACCCATGGCCAATTCTTGGCGGCGGCACGGAGCAAGGCAACTCCTCCAATGTCGATGTACGCCAGGGCGTCCTGCGGGGAGAGCTCCTGAACGGCGCGTTCAAACGGGTAGAGATTAACCACGACCAAGTCGATGGGCTTAAGGCCTAGCTCCCTGAGCTGGCGCTCATCCTCCTCCTCCCCCCGTCTGGCCAGGATAGAGGCGAAGATCGCCGGGTGGAGTGTCTTCACGCGTCCTCCCAGGATCTCTGGGAAGCCGGTGAGGTCGGAGGTCAACCGCACGGGGAGTCCAGCCTCGCGCAGGGTCTGTCCGGTGCCATCCGTCGAGATCAGCTCGATCCCGAGCGATGCCAAGCCCCTTGCGAACTCCACGAGGCCGGTCTTGTCGTAGACGCTAAGGAGTGCTCTCCTGACAGGCATTGGGCTCACCTCTCGTACCGAAGAGACGGCCGCTCGGCAGGAGCCTTTCGGGCTCACCTCCTCAGGGCCGCACCTGGCCCTCCCCCGTCACTCCCCGATCCGGTCGTCTGGTCTGCCTCGTTGACCGCACGCCTCACGGCGCCCTTCCCTGCGTATGAGGACGCGCTTGCCGTGGACCTCCAGCCTCCCCTCGGCGAAAAGCTGGATGGCCAGGGGGTACAGCCGGTGCTCCTCCCTAGCCACGCGCGCCGCCAGAGTCTCCACGGTATCCCCATCGAGAACGGGCACGACGGCCTGCAGGATGATCGGCCCCCCGTCGGGAGTTTCGTCCACGAAGTGCACGGTACACCCGGAGACCCTAGCTCCAGACGCCAAGACTGCCGCGTGGACACGCTCCCCGTACATCCCCTTCCCCCCGAATGCTGGCAGGAGGGCCGGGTGGATGTTCATGATACGCCCCCTGAACCTCTCAACGAATGCCGGGGTGAGGATCCGGAGGAAGCCCGCGAGGCAAACCAGGTCCACCCTGCGACGCTCCAGCTCCTCCGCCAGTCTTGCTTCGAAAGAAGGGCGGTCCGGGAAATCCCTGTGATCCACGACGATCGCCTCGATCCCCGCCCGACGGGCACGCTCCAGTGCATAGGCCTCCGGGTTGTTGGAGATGACCACCGCAACCTCTGCGTCCACGAGCCCGCCTGCACAGGCATCGATGATCGCCTGCAACGTGGTCCCCCGCCCAGAGACGAGGACCCCAAGCCGGATCACTGCGCAATCCTCCTTTACCCGATCTCCACCCCACGCGGGCCCGGCTCGATCCCTCCGATCACGAAGGCCTCCTCCCCGTACTGACCGAACAGGGCCACCGCTTCCTCCGCGAACCCAGGAGGGACAACGACAACCATGCCGATCCCCATATTGAAGGTCCGGAGCATCTCCTCCTCCCGTATGCCCCCAGCCGCCTGGAGGAAGGAGAAGATGGGCGGAACAGGCCAGCTCCCCCTGCGGACTACCGCACGGCATCCGCGGGGGAGGATGCGGACGAGGTTACTGGGAAGGCCTCCCCCCGTGATGTGGGCAATCCCGTGAACCTCCCCTTCCCGCAGAACCCGGAGGACCGCCGGAGCGTAGTTCCTGTGCGGGCGCAAGAGGATCTCCCCGATGGGGGCGTCGAGACCGGCTGGCCGCGCGTCGAGAGAAATCCCCACCGTGGCCAGCACATGGCGGGCCAGGGAGAAGCCGTTGGTGTGGAGACCGGTGGAAGCGAGCCCGATGAGCACGTCACCCGGGGCTACGGCGGTCCCGTCGATCAACCTCGCACGAGGGACCATCCCCACCACGCACCCGACGACATCCACCTCCCCCGGAAGGTAGACCCCGGGCATCTCCGCTGTCTCCCCGCCAACGAGGGCAAGACCAGTTTCCCTGCACGCCTGGACCATCCCCCTGAGAAGGGCCTCCACCACCTCTGGTTCTAAGCTGCCCATGGCGACATAGTCTAGGAAAAACAGCGGGCGTGCCCCATGCGCGGCGACGTCGTTGGCGCAATGGGCCACGACGTCCCTCCCGATCACCTCAAGGCGTCCCATGGCGCGAGCGACCTTCGTCTTCGTCCCCACACCGTCCACGGAAGAAACGAGCACAGGATCGTCTTCCCCTGGGCCCAGGGAATAGAAGCCAGCGAACAACCCGATGTCTCCGAGGACATGGGGGGTGAAGGTGGAACGGACCTCCCCCCCAAGCCTACGGAGCAGGTCTTCCTTCTTCCCCACATCTACCCCAGCTTCACGGTAGGTCAAGCTTTCTGGCTCCATTCTTCGGGTCAGTGGACGATGCAGGAAACCCAATAGACTCAACGACGCAATAGACGTAACGTCTCCAGTGCCAAGCGCCCCACCTCTCCTTCCCGGGGGATCCTCGTCGGGTACTGACCGTCCAGGCAGGCCATGCAGAGTTCCTCCCGCGCCAGTTTGAGTGCTTCGACGAGCCCCTCCTGGCTAAGGAACCCCAAGCTGTCGGCGCCAATAAGCCTCCGGATTTCCTCCACGCTCAACCGCGCGGCCACGAGCTCCCCTCGGCTACTCGTGTCGATCCCGTAGAAGCAAGGGAAACGGATTGGCGGGGAGCTGATGCGCACGTGCACCTCCCGGGCTCCAGCGGCCCGGAGCAACCCCACGATCTTGCTGCTCGTCGTGCCGCGGACAATGGAGTCGTCCACGAGGACGACCCTGCGTCCCTGCACCACCTCGCGGACGGGGTTCAACTTGGCCTGGACGCCGAAGTCACGCATGGCCTGCTCGGGCTGGATAAAAGTCCGCCCGATATACCGGTTCTTGACTAGGCCGATCTCCAAGGGAAGGCCCATGGCCTCCGCATAGCCCATCGCCGCAGAGATCCCGGAATCAGGGACGGGGATCACCACGTCGGCAGCGACGGGGTGCTCGCGGGCTAGGATCCTGCCCATTCGACGTCGGGCTTGGTGGACGTTCCTGCCGCGCCATACGGTATCTGGGCGGGCGAAGTAGATGTACTCGAAGACACACCCAGCCCTCCCCTGCGAGGGCTGCGCCTGGTGGATGGTGAGCTCCCCCTCCTCTACGACCACGAGCCCTCCCGGCTCCACTTCCGCCACGAACCGCGCCCCGATGTGATCCAGGGCGCAGCTCTCGGAGGCAAGGATGTAACCGTCCGCGAACTCGCCCACCACCAGCGGGCGGATCGCATGCGGGTCGCAGAATCCGCAGACCTTGCTGCCCCCCACAAGGGTCACGGTGTATGCTCCCTCCAGCACCCCCATGGCGCGGGAGATTGCCCCTTCCAGCGTCGAGGCCTTCGCCTGCGCAATGAGGTGCGCGATGACCTCGCTGTCCGTGGTCGAGGCGAACGAGGTCCCTCCTCCTTCAAGGCTACGCCGTAGCTCCCCCGCGTTCGTGAGGTTGCCATTGTGGGCGAGCGCGAGATACCCCCAGGGAGAAAGTACCGTCAGGGGTTGCGCGTTCTCGATCCGGGTGGATCCCGTGGTGGAGTAGCGGACATGGCCGACGCCGAGGTGGCCGGGAAGGTCGGGAGGCCGTCCTGGATCGAACACTTGGGAGACCAAGCCCAACCCTTTGTGCGTCCAGACCCGCATCCCGTCGGAAGTGGCGATGCCCGCACTCTCCTGCCCCCGGTGCTGGAGCGCATGGAGGGCAAGCAGGATGAGCGGCGCGGCCTTGCCGCTACGGCAGAAGACCCCTACGACGCCACACTCTTCCCTCCAGGTATCGCCCCCATAGATCTGCGCGTCCATCACTCCATCCATCGCCGGAAACCATTTCTCCATACCCTGTCCAGGTCTCGCACCGGGAGGTCCAGAAGGGGGCGGACCGCACCCTCGGAGGTCCTGGACTCGATCACCAGGCGGTCACCGCCGACAACCCCAAGGACCTGTACGGGGACTCCGTGTTCGACGGCATAGGAGAGGAGGTCGTCAACCACTGCTGGAGGGGTGGAAATGAGGATCTGGGACCCGCCCTCGCCGAACAGGATCTCCTCCTTCCTTTTCTCCTTCGGAATCTCCACGGAGACATGCGCTCCAAGCTTCCCCAGGATGCAGCACTCTGCCAGGGCAACAGCAAGACCCCCGTCGGAGCAGTCGTGGCTCGACCGCACAAGCCCACGCCGCACAGACTCGATGAGGAAGCGGAGGATCTTCCGGTGCATTGGGAGGTCCACCGCCGGGGGGCGCCCCCTCACCTGGCCATAGACCGCCTTGAGGTAGCAACTCCCCCCTAGGGTAGGGCTGCAACCTGAGGAGATGAGGAGGATCCTATCACCTTCCTGCACGAACCCCGGGGAGGGAATCCTCTGGCTGCCTTCGAGGATCCCCACCATGGCCACGACGACCGTGGGTGGGATGGGGCCGGCGGAAGACTCGTTATAAAAGCTGACATTCCCGCCCACCACAGGGACCTCCAGGGCCTGGCAAGCGTCGACGAGACCCTCGATGGACTGCGTGAATGCCCAGAAGACCTCCGGGTCCTCGGGGCTGGCGAAGTTGAGGCAATCGGTCATGCCAAGGGGCTGCGCCCCGCAGCAGGCCAGGTTCGCTGCAGCTTCGGCAACAGTCAGGGCTGCGGCCCTGTAGGGATCAAGGGCGCCATACCGTCCCTTTCCATCCACGGCCAAGGCAAGGGCTTTGGAGGGGCACTCGGGAAGGCGGAGCACGGCGCTGTCAGCTCCCGGAAGGACCACTGTCCGGAGTTGGACCATGTGGTCGTACTGCTCGTAGATCGCTTCCTTGGAGGCGATGTCGGGGTCGGCCAGCAGGGCAAGCAAGGCATCTGCAGGGGAGACCTCCGGAAGCTCCGAGAGATTCAAGGTCCAGCGAGCCTGCAGGTCCCCTGGTTCTCGTGCCTCGGGCAGGTACCGAGGCCCGTTGGCAAGCGCCTCTGGGGGGAGCTCGGCAACCGTAGCACCCTTGGCGAAAACCCGGAGAACGCGTTCTTCAGTGACCTCACCGATGACCTCTGCCTCTAGGCCCCACCTCTGGAAGATCTCCCGGATTCGCTCCTCCTCCCCGGCACGGACGACCAGGAGCATCCGCTCCTGGGACTCCGAGAGGAGGACGTCCACAGGCGTCAATCCGTCCTCCCGCCTAGGGACGCGGTCGAGATCCAGGACCATCCCCAGGCCGCCCCGTGCGGCCATCTCGCTCGCGGCGCAGGTTAATCCTGCGGCCCCGAGATCCTGGATGGCCACAATCGATCCTGTCGCGAGGGCCTCCAAGGTTGCTTCGATGAGGAGCTTGCCAGCAAAGGGATCGCCGATCTGCACGGAAGACCGCTCGTCCTCCCCCTCGGCCAACTCCGTAGAGGCGAAGGAGGCACCATGGATCCCGTCCCTCCCTGTACGCGCCCCTACCACCATCACGGGGTTCCCAGGCCCCCTGACCTTGCTCGTGGCCACAGCGTCCGCCCGCAGGAGGCCGAGGCAGGCGACGTTGACGAGGGGGTTCTTCGCATACCAGGGCCCGGTCTCGACCTCTCCCCCCACGGTAGGGACGCCGATGTTGTTCCCATAGGTGGAGATCCCAGAGACCACACCCCGGAGCATGCGCCCTGCCTGGGGATCCGAGAGCGCGCCGAACCGCAGGGAGTCGAGCAGGGCGATGGGCCGCGCACCCATCGCCAGGATGTCCCGGACGATCCCCCCTACGCCTGTAGCCGCCCCATTGAACGGATCCACGGCGCTTGGATGGTTGTGGCTCTCCATCTTGAATGCCACAGCCCACCCATCGCCGATGTCGATTACGCCCGCGTTCTCCCCAGGGCCCCGGAGGATGTGCGGCCCAGACGTTGGCAGCGCCTGGAGGGCGACCCGGGAGTGCTTGTAGCTGCAGTGCTCAGACCACATCACCCCGAACATGGCCAGTTCCGTGGGGTTCGGCTCCCTGCCCAATCGCCTGCAGATCTCCCCATATTCCCAACGGGTCAACCCAACGAGCTTCCAAGGGTCAAGAGCCCGGACGCTCACCGTACTCCCTCCGCTGCCTGCATGAGGAGGGAGAGGAAGAGGAGACGCCCGTCCTCGGAACCCAGCAGGCTCTCACTTGCCCGCTCAGGATGCGGCATGAGCCCTAGGACATTCCCACCCTCATTGCAGATCCCGGCGATATGATCAAGGCTCCCGTTGGGGTTTGCCTCTGGCGTGGGCCGGCCGCCCTCATCGCAATACCGGAAGACGATCTGCCCGCGGGACCGCAGATTGGCAAGAAGCTCAGCGGGCGCATCGTACCGCCCTGCGGCATGGGCGATGGGAAGCCGGAGGACCTGTCCCATTTGGTAAAGCCTCGTAAAGGGGGTATTGGGGTTCTCCACGCGCACGGAGACGGTGCGGCAGAGAAACCGGGAAGGGATGTTCGGCAGGAGGGCTCCGGGCAGCAACCCTGCTTCCAATAAGATCTGGAATCCATTGCAGATCCCCAGGACAAGACCTCCCTCCCTAGCGAACCGCTGGACGGCACGCATGATCGGGCTCGTTGCGGCGATGGCCCCGGCGCGGAGGTAATCCCCGTAGGAGAACCCGCCGGGGAGGACGACCACATCAACCTCGGGGAGTTCCGGGACACCGTGCCAGATGGGCACCGCTAGAGCCCCCAGGACCTCCTGGATGACGTGCAGGCAGTCTCGCTCGCAGGTCGACCCGGGGAAGACGACAACGCCAAACCTCATGTCGCCCTCACCACGCAAGGCGGTACTCCTCTACGAGGGGGTGGGCGAGCAACCCCTCACACATCGCCCGGACCTCCTCCTCCCCCCAAGTATCGGGGATATCGAGCTCCAGGTACCGGCCTGTACGAACCTCCCGGACATCCGCAAATCCTAGTGCCACGAGCCCCTTCCGGATCGCCTGCCCCTGCGCGTCCAGGATCCCTGGCTTGAGCGTGATGATCACCCTTACCGTCGCCATCGCAATCCCTATCTACCGGGCCTTCGGGTCTAAAGACCCGGTAGGATCGATGATTCGGGTGTAAGCCTCGAGATAGAGCCTGCGAGTCGCCTCGACCACTTCAGGTGGGAGCGGAGGAGCCGGCGGCTTCTTATCCCACCCTGTCGCTTCCAGGTAGTCGCGCACATACTGCTTGTCGAACCCCACCTGTGCGCGGCCCGGTGTGTACCCCCGCGCATCCCACATGCGGGAGGAATCTGGCGTGAGCACCTCGTCGATGAGGATCACCTTCCCCTCGAGGATCCCGAACTCGAACTTGGTGTCGGCGAGGATGAGGCCCCTAGCCCGAAGGTGACCCTCGGCAAAGGTGTACAGGGCGAGGCTGAGATCCCTGAGCTCCCGCGCCAGGTCCTCCCCCACAAGCCCGACCATCTGGCGGAAGGAGATGTTCTCATCGTGCCCGTGGCGAGCTTTTGTCGCAGGAGTGAAGATCGGCTCGGGCAGGCGGTCTCCCTCTCGAAGCCCTCCGGGGAGGAGGATCCCGCACACCTCGCCAGTTTGGCGGTACTCCTTCCAGGCCGATCCAGCCAGATACCCCCGGACGACGCACTCCACCGCAATAGGCCTGGCCTTCCGCACCAGCATCGTCCGCCCTGCAAGAAGGCCACGGGAAGAGGCCAGGGAAGCGGGAAACGCGTCGGGGTCGGTCGTGACCAGGTGGTTCCCCACGATGTGGCGGGTGGCTCCAAACCAATACGCGGAGAGTCTCGTCAGCACTTGCCCCTTCCCTGGGATCGGCGTGGGCAGGACGCAGTCGAAGGCAGAAATCCTGTCGGTGGCGACCATCAAAAGCGTCTCCCCGAGATCGTAGATGTCGCGCACCTTCCCTCTGGCGTAGAGGGGGAGTGGGAGGTCGGTGGAGGAAACTGCAGAGTGGTCAAACTCCTGGATCTCCAGCATCTTCGATCCCTACCTTCCTGAGGATTTCGTCCACGTACCGGAGGGTCCCGCGCAGGTCGAAGCACTCCTCGATCTCCTCAGGGGTAAACGCCCCTGACGCGAGGAGTGCTTCTTGGAAGCTCTCCTCTCCCCGCCACGCCTTCATGGCAGCGGCCTGGACAGTGGCGTAGGCCTCCTCCCTGGAGAGGCCCTTCTCCACGAGCCGGAGCAGCAGGCGGTGGGAGAAGATCAACCCCCCCGTCCTCGCCAAATTCCTCCGCATCTGCTCGGGATACACGTGGAGTCCCTTGAGGACCGAAGTGAGTTTCCGAAGCATGTAGTGCACGAGGGAGGTAGCATCTGGGATGGCCACCCGCTCCACAGAGGAGTGGGTGATATCGCGCTCATGCCAGAGGGCCACGTTCTCCATGGCGGCGAGGGCGTAGGCCCGCACCAGTCTTGCGAGTCCAGCGATGCGCTCGCAGGTGATAGGGTTGCGCTTGTGGGGCATCGCCGAGGAGCCTGTCTGCCCGGCTTGGAAAGGTTCCTCCACCTCCCGGATCTCCGTCCGCTGGAGGTTGCGGATCTCCGTGGCGAACTTCTCCAGGGAGCTGGCCAGGAGCGCGAGAGCGCTCATGTACTCAGCGTGGCGGTCCCGCTGCAGGATCTGGGAGGAGACTGGCGCCGGCCTGAGGCCAAGCTTCGTGCAGACGTATGCCTCCACCCGCGGGTCGAGGTGGGCATAGGTCCCCACCTCCCCCGAGAGCTTCCCCACGGCAATTGTCTCCCGGGCCTGCTCCAAGCGCCTCTGGTGACGTTGCAGCTCAGAAAGCCAGAGGGCCATCTTGAGCCCAAAGGTAATCGGCTCGGCGTGAACCCCGTGGGTCCGCCCGACCATCAGGGTATCCCGGTGCTCCACGGCCAGCCGGCGGACCTCCTCCATCAGGTTCTGGAGGTCCCGCAGGAGGAGGTCGGCGGCCTTCTTCATGAGCACGGCCAGGGCCGTGTCCACGATGTCCGAGGAGCCGAGGCCGAAGTGCAAGTAGCGGGCGTCGTCCCCCAGGCTCTCGGAGACAACGCGCAGAAAGGCCACGACATCGTGCTTGGTCTCCTTCTCCTCAATTTCCTCGATGCGCCGGATGGAACCGATCCGGGCACGTTGGCGGATGCGCTTGGCTGCCTCGGCGGGGATCAGCCCCAGCTCCCCCATTGCCTCACAGGCCAGGACCTCGATCGTGAGCCACGTCTGGAATTTCGCCCGTGGGCTCCACAGCCTGCGCATCTCCGGCGTCGTGTACCTGGGGATCATCGCCTCCCCCTCACCTCCGCCCTCCCCCCACCGGAGAGAGGGAAGGGATCTCGATCATCTCCTCGCGTCCAGGCCCTACACCGATCAAGGAGATCGGGACGCCCACGATCTCCTCGATGCGCTTCAGGTACCTCTTCGCCTCAGGGGGAAGCTGGCTGTACGCACGGATCCCCCTGCACGGGCTGCGCCATCCTGGGAGCTCCTCGTACACGGGTTGGACCCGCTCGAGGACGGCCGTATGGGGCACGGTGTCAAGGACCCGGTCCCCTAGCCGGTAGCCCACGCAGATGTTGACTCGCTCCATCCCATCGAGGACGTCGAGCTTCATCACCGCGAGGTCCGTGAACCCAGCCACCTGCGCAGCGTACCGCGCGGCCACCCCGTCAAACCACCCACATCTCCTGGGCCTGCCTGTGGTCGCCCCATACTCCTGCCCCCTCTCCCGAAGCTGGTCGGCGAGCTCCCCGGAGATCTCTGTAGGAAGCGGGCCCGCGCCGACAGCAGTGGTGTACGCTTTCACCACGCCCACAACGCGGGTAATCGCCTGCGGGGGAATGCCGGCGCCAGCACAAGCTCCTCCGGGGAGGGTTGTCGAGGAGGTCACGTAGGGGTAGATCCCCCAGTCGAGATCTCGCATCACCCCGAGGTGGCCTTCCAGGAGGATGCAACGGTCCTCCCGCAGGGCACGCTGGACCATGGGGAGGATATCCACGATGCGGGAGGCAAGCCGCTCCCGCCACTGGCGGCATTTGGCCATGACCTCGTCGTACTCCAGCGGGAGATATCCGTACACACCCTGGAGGTGAACGCCCTTTCGCACCACGATCCAATTGAGGTGCTCTTCCAAGTACCCTTCCTCCAGCAGGTCGCCCATCCGGAGGCCGATCCTGGCCGCCTTGTCTGCGTAGACAGGCCAGATCCCCTGCTTCGTGGTCCCGTGGGGTCTTGGGCCCCTCGCCCGCTCCTCCAGGACGTCGATGAGGACATGGTGGGGGAGGACGATGTGCGCTCTGTCGGAGATGTACAGGCGGTCCACGGAGATCCCGTGGGCTTCAAGCTCTCCGATCTCCTTCAGGAGGGCATCTGGGTTCACCACCGCGCCGGGGCCAATGATGCAATCTGCCTTCGGGTTGAAGATCCCGCCCGGGACGAGGTGGAGGCGGAAGGTTCCGTATTCGTTGACCACGGTGTGGCCCGCGTTGTTCCCGCCGTTGTAGCGGATGACCATGTCCGCTCCCTGGCTCAAGAAGTCCACAACCTTCCCTTTCCCCTCGTCCCCCCAGTGTCCCCCGACAACAGCGATAACGGGCATCGCGCACCACCGCCTACCGGGCCGTCGAGTCAACGGGTCTACCGGAGAGAGAGGAAGATTTTGCCTCGACCTCCCGCGCCAGCTCCGCCTTGTAGGACTCGACGCGCCTCCGGATCTCTGAGTCTGCGGTGCCGAGGATCTGGGCCGCCAGGATGGCAGCGTTACGGGCACCGGCCTTCCCAATGCTGACGACAGCAACGGGAACCCCGCCTGGCATCTGGACCATCGAAAGGAGGGAATCCAGCCCCCCCAGCGGGGTGGCCTCCATAGGGACCCCGATGACCGGGAGGGGGGTGCTTGAGGCCAGGACACCGGGGAGGTGCGCTGCACCCCCTGCTGCTGCAATGAGCACCTTCAGGCCGCGCTCCCCCGCAGTCTCCGCATACGTGAGAGCCCTTCGCGGGGACCGGTGGGCCGAGGCGATGGTCACTTCATAAGGAATGCCGAATTTCTCCAGCAGCCTCGTGGCCTCTTCCATCACGGGGAGATCGGAGTCGCTCCCGAGGACGATCCCCACCAAAGGGGCGGGGCTATCGGGCCGTCGGGACAGAGGGTTCTGGCCGGCTGTCCCGAAAGGCCCAACAAATCCAGTTGGCCCGATGTCCTTTCGGTATTGCATCCCCTCAAATCGGATCTGCTCGACGCCGAGATAGGCACGTTCCACCGCCTCCTGGAGGTTCCTCCCAAGGCCCACCACGTTCAGGACCCTCCCCCCACTCGCGACCACCTTACCTTCCTTCCACCCCGTCCCAGCGTGGAAGACCAAAACTCCAGGAGGCTTCTCCCCGTCCAGCCCCTCGATGACGCTCCCCGCCTCCATGCGATCGGGGTACCCCTTTGAGGCGAGAACCACGCAGGCCGCAGCCCCATCTCTCCAGGAGATGGTGAGGTCATCCAACTGCCCCTCCACAACTGCCTCGAGGAGGTCCAGCACATCAGTCTGGAGCAATGGAAGGAGAACCTGCGCCTCGGGGTCTCCGAAACGCACGTTGAACTCGAGAACCTTGGGACCGTCCCGTGTCAGCATGAGACCGGCATAGAGCACCCCGGTGAAAGGTCTCCTTTCGCGGGACATGGCTTCCACGGTGGGGACCAGGATCTCCCGCATGATCCGCGTGACCAGAGCTTCATCCACGAAGGGGACCGGTGCATAAGCCCCCATCCCTCCAGTGTTCGGGCCGTGGTCCCCGTCTCGGAGGCGCTTATGGTCGCGCACCGCGAGGAGGGGGAGAACGGTCCTCCCGTCTGAAAGGGCAAAGAAGCTCACTTCCTCCCCTTCGAGGAACTCCTCGATGACCACGCGTGACCCGCTTTCCCCGAAGATGCGCTCCTCCATGAGCAGGCCGACGGCGTGGACTCCCTCTTCTGGCGTCATGGCGACGATCGCTCCCTTCCCTCCGGCGAGGCCGTCTGCTTTCACCACGAGAGGCCGACCGGCCTTGCGGACGAAGGTCTTCGCCTCGGAGGGATCGGAAAAGATCCAGGACTCTGCCGTAGGGATCCCGGATCGGCGCATCAGCTCCTTGGCGAACACCTTACTCCCCTCCAAGAGGCTGGCTGCTGCGGTGGGGCCAAAGATCCGGAGCCCCCTGTCCCGGAACGCATCCACAATCCCGGCAACGAGGGGGGCCTCCGGCCCAACGACAGTGAGGTCAATGGAGAGCTCCTCTGCAGCGCGGACCAAGGAGGGGACTTCGGTAGGGGAGATGGGAAGGGTTTCAGCAAGGGCTGCGATCCCGGGATTGCCCGGGCAGGCGTAGATCCTTTTTACTCGGGGGCTCTGGCAAAGTGCCCAGACCAGAGCATGTTCCCTGCCCCCGGAACCGACGACTAGGACGTTCATCTCCAACCCAGAATAAAGTTCGGATTTCTTAAGGGATCTAGACCTATACTCCCGGGTATCCCACGGCGATACTAACAAAAAGCCAATAATCTGTCAAGATCCGAGGAGAATGTTCGGATTTTAATTTTGTCCATCCCGAAGCGGGGGCATAAGGAAAGCCTGGAGGGACTCCTCCAGGCTTTCCGGAGATGATCGGCTCCTCGCCAGCGAATCACACCGGCGGAGGAGTCGGCACGGTCTCCTTCTCCTCCTCTGGCTTCTCCACCACGAGAGCCTCTGTGGTGAGGACTAAGGCCGCCACGCTGGCCGCGTTCTGGAGCGCGGAGCGGGTCACTTTCGCGGGGTCCACGATGCCGGCCTCGATCATGTTCACGAATTTGCCGGTCACCACATCGTAGCCCACACCTGGTGGCTGGCGCTTCACCTCCTCCACGATAATGGACCCTTCTTGCCCAGCGTTGATGGCCAGCTGCCGGAGGGGTTCCTCAAGGGCCCTCTTGACGATGTTCACACCAATCCGCTCATCCCCCTCGACCTCCAGCTTGTCGAGGGCGGGGATGGCGTTCACGAGGGCCACACCGCCACCGGGGACGATCCCCTCCTCCACGGCCGAGCGGGTAGCCGAGAGCGCGTCCTCGACCCGGGTCTTCCTGTACTTCAGCTCCGTCTCGCTGGGTGCACCTACCTTGATCACGGCCACGCCCCCGGCAAGCTTCCCCAGGCGCTCCTGGAGCTTCTCCCTATCGTAGTCGCTCTCCGTCTCCTCGATCTGCTTACGGATCTGGTTGATACGCCGCTGGATCTCGTCGGGGTTCCCCTGCCCTCCGACGATGATGCACTCCTCCTTGCGGATCCGCACCTGGCGAGCCCTCCCGAGCTGGCCCAGATCGGTATTCTCGAGCTTAAGGCCTAGCTCTTCGGAGATGACCTGCCCGCCAGTAAGGATGGCGATGTCCTGGAGGATGGCCTTGCGGCGCTCGCCGAATGCAGGGGCCTTCACCGCAGCGGCCTGGAGGGTGCCACGAAGCTTGTTCACCACGAGGGTGGCAAGGGCTTCCCCTTCCACGTCCTCGGCGATGATCAGCAGGGGACGACCAACCTGGACGATCTTCTCGAGGACGGGCAGGATGTCCTTGACCGCGCTGACCTTCCTGTCGGTGATGAGGATGTAGGGTTCCTCCAGCACGGCCTCCATCTTCTCGGGGTCCGTGATGAAGTACGGGGAGATGTAGCCCTTGTCGAACATCATCCCCTCGACCACCTCAACGGTGGTCTCGATCCCCTTGGACTCTTCGACGGTGATCACACCGTCCTTTCCGACCTTCTCCATGGCGTCGGCGATGATCTTCCCGATCTCCGGGTCGTTGCTGGAGATGGTCGCCACCTGGGCGATGGCTTCCTTCGTCTCCACAGGCTTGGCCATACGCTTGATCTCCGCCACAGCCGCCTCCACGGCCTTCTCAATCCCGCGCTTGATGGCCATGGGGCTCGCCCCTGCGGCAACCATCTTCAGGCCCTCCCGGATGATCGCCTGGGCCAGGATCGTGGCGGTCGTGGTGCCGTCCCCGGCCACGTCGTTGGTCTTGGTGGCCACCTCACGGATGAGCTGAGCACCTGCGTTCTCGAAGGGGTCCTCGAGCTCAATCTCCTTGGCCACGGTCACGCCATCGTGGGTGATGGTGGGAGAACCAAATTTCTTCTCCAGGATGACGTTCCGCCCCTTCGGCCCCAGGGTGATCTTCACTGCGTCGGCGAGGCGGTTAACGCCTCGCTCCAGGGCCCTCCGTGCCTCTTCATCGAACCGCAGCACCTTCGGCACTGCTCTCACCTTCCTTCACGAAGTCCTCGAAGTGATCCGTCATTTCTTCGCCGGGGCTGCTTCCTTCTCCACAATCGCCAGGATGTCGCTCTGACGGAGGATAAGGTACTCCTCCTCCCCCAGTTTCACTTCCGTCCCCGCATACTTGGAGTAGATCACCCGGTCCCCAACCTTGACATCCATCGGGTTGCGCTCTCCTCGTTCGTTCAGCTCCCCAGGGCCTACAGCGACTACCTCGCCTTGTTGCGGCTTCTCCTTGGCGACGTCTGGAAGGACGATCCCTCCTGGCGTTCGCTCCTCTTCCTCGACGGGCTTCACGACAACCCGATCCCCAAGTGGCCGCAGCTTCATCTTCCATCCCTCCTCTCAGCAGTTGGATCGTTGGGAGTCTCCGGGCACCCCACAAAACGCTTCGCGTTTAGTGGGGACCGCATCACACGATTTCTGTTCGCTCACTTGAAAACCTAGGAGAGCGCTCTCAATCGCTCGCCTCCCACCGTGGGAGGGGGAATTAGCACTCTCGCCATGAGAGTGCTAATCCACCCACCATCATAGGCAAGGATGAGTACCCGATCAAACCGCTAGGTAGCCGAATTGAACAAATTTGGCTAAATTTGACCGATTTCTCTTGGCCAAACTTGTTCTTTTTCAAGATTTCTGCGGAATTCGCCGAGGGCCCAGGAGGGACCTTCGCTCAGGCGATGGCAAGGTCCGCATAGGCGCCCAGGGTGAGCGGGGCCCGTTCACCCCTGCGGAGCTGGTGGTACCCACAGGCGGCGATCATCGCGGCGTTGTCCGTGCACAGGGCTGGCGAGGGACGGTAGAAAGGGAGCCCCAGCTTCTCCACAGCCTCTGCCATCCGCTCCCGGAGGAGGGAGTTGGCCGCCACCCCACCGGCCAGCAAGATGGCTTTCGGGGAAACCCTCCGGGCAGCGCGCATGGTCTTTTCGACCAGAGTCTCCACCACGACGCGCTGGAAGGAAGCGGCAAGGTTTGAGAGGAAAACGGGATCCGGCGCAGGATTCCTTTGGAGCACGCGCAGGACAGCGGTCTTGATCCCGCTAAAACTGAAGTCGAGGGAGTCGCCCTCTGCGAAGGGTCGGGGCAACGGGATGGCGTAAGGATCGCCCATGCGTGCCAGCCGGTCGATCGCTGGCCCTCCTGGATAGCCAAGACCCATTGCCCGGGCAACTTTGTCGAAAGCTTCCCCTGCAGCATCGTCCCGTGTCCGTCCCAGGATCTGGTAACAAGCGCCCTCTCCCACAAGGATGAGATCCGAATGGGCGCCTGAGACAACCAGCGCGAGAGCCGGAAGGGGGATCTCCCCATGTTCCAGGAAATTCGCGTAGATGTGCCCAATCAAGTGGTTCACCCCGACGAGGGGGAGGTTCCTGCTGAATGCGAGCGCCTTGGCGGCAGCGACCCCTACGGTAAGGGCACCCACGAGCCCCGGTCCGACGGTCACAGCAACGCCCTCGAGGTCCCCGTAGCCCACGCCTGCCTGCTCCAGGGCCTCGTCGAGCACGGGGAAGATCCGCTCCATGTGCTTGCGAGAGGCAAGCTCGGGGACGACGCCGCCAAAGCGGGCATGGAGGTCCACTTGTGAGGCGACCACGTTTGAGCGGATAACTCGACCATCCTCCACGACTGCAGCGGCAGTCTCATCGCATGAGGTCTCAATCCCAAGCACCAGCATTTCAGCCTTCAGAGCTCCCCGTTCCCGCGTTCCTCTCCCTGGTCTCCCGGTTGGCTCCCCTCCATGAGCTTTTCCCGCAAGGCCCTCAGGTGATCCTGGAAGTGCGCCTCCTGGAGCACCCCCGCCCACATGACAATGGCGTCTTCCCGGTTGTCGCTGTAGTACCCTCGGCGGATCCCAATGTCCCGGAACCCGTACTTCCGGTAGAGGGATTGCGCCGCCATGTTCGACTTGCGGACCTCCAGGGTCATCCACCGGGCGCCCCGGCGCATCGCCTCGTCGATCAAAGCCACCAGCAGTCGCTCCCCAATGGACTGCCGGCGGTACCGGGGGTCCACAGCAATGGTGGTAATGTGGGCTTCATCGAGAATGACCCACATCCCGGCATAGCCTACGATCTCCTCCCCTACTTTGGCCACGATATAGCTGGCCAGACGATTCCCCTTGATCTCCTGGAGATAGGCATCCCGCGGCCAGGGTGTAGGAAAGGAAGCGCGTTCAATCTCCAGCACGCGGGACAGGTGCTCCACGCGCATGGGTTCTATGACCACCTTCGTTAACTGCTTCACCTTCCGGATCCCCCTCTCAGTCTACCCTCCATTTTAAGCTACCCCGTCAAACTCCCGGAATGATTTTTGCGGTGAGACACCCCTAGCCCCCCCAGATGGCGCCCGCGAGCACCGGGCGCCGGAGATAGACAGGCTGGAGGTGGTAGGGATCGCTCTTGACACCCTGGAGGAGGAGGGTGCGTCCAAGCCATCCCACAATGGCCGCACGGGGGGGCCAATACACCGGGGGAGCGAGCCAAACACGGTCCCCCAGTCTCTCCCGGATCTCCCCCCCGAACCTCGCGACACCCTCACCGATTAGAGCGATTTCCTCCCCCTCGTATCCTTCTAGGAGCTCGACCACCGCCCCAGGGGGGGCCACAAGATCCCCTGTGATCCTCGTAAGCAACCCGCGCCAGATCCGGAAGAGGGCAACCGCCGCCTCCCCCCGCCGTGCGTCCAGAAGCGCGCACACCAGCCCTTCGCGGGGAAACCCTGCAGCGACCACATCGAGGGTGGACACCCCGACCACCGGGATCTCCCACCCCTTCGCGAGGCCCACAGCAGTGGCGATGCCGATGCGCAACCCCGTGAACGATCCCGGGCCCCTGGACACAGCGATCCCCCCGATCTCCTGCCGGGAGACCCCAGCTTCTTCGAGCATCTCCTTGAGGCCGACGAGGACCCACTCCAGGTGCCGCATAGGCGCGTGGAGGAGCCGCTCGGCGACAATCCCCTGGTGATCTACCAGGGCGATCCCAGCTCGGGAGGTGGAGGTCTCAAAAGCCAGAACGCGCATGGGATCCTTGCATGAAAACCCGGAGGATCTCCCTGTACCGTTCGCCATGGGGGACCAAGGTGATCTCCCGCTCCTCTTCCCCCTCGCCAAAGCGCATCTCCACTTGCAAATACTCATGCGGGAGAAGGAACGTCATCTTCTCCGCCCACTCGATGAGCACCACCCCTTCCCCCTCGAGGATCTCCTCAAGGCCGAGATCCTGCAGTTCCTGCGGTCTCTCCAGCCGGTAGAGATCCACATGGTAGACGGGGACCCGTCCGCGGTGCTCCCGGATGAGCGTGAACGTGGGACTCGGGACATAGCCCACGACCCCTAGCCCCTTGGCGACCCCTTGGATGAAGCAGGTCTTCCCCACCCCGAGTTCTCCCACGAGGGCCACCACAGCGGGAGGCTGGAGGATCTGCCCGAGGCGCTCGCCCAGGCGCTGCGTCTCCACAGGGCTGGAGGTTCGGAAGGTGAGGGATATCGAGTTCATCGGGATTCTGACGCACGCTTCAGGAAGGGCGTGAACAGGTCAATAGGGACGGGGAAGATCGTGGTAGAGTTCTGCTCCGTGGCTACCTCCGTCAGCGTCTGGAGAAAGCGGAGCTGCAAGGCAATGGGCTGCGCAGCGATCATCTGTGCAGCGGCCACGAGCTTCTCCGCCGCCTGGTACTCCCCCTCAGCGTTGATGACCTTGGCCCGCCGCTCACGTTCCGTCTCCGCCTGCTTGGCCATCGCGCGCTTCATCCCCTCGGGGAGCACGACATCCCGGACCTCCACTGCCGTCACCTTGATTCCCCAGGGCTCGGTCGCCTCATCGATGATCCGCTGGAGCTGCTGGTTGATCTTGTCCCTGTGGGCGAGGAGATCGTCAAGTTCATGCTGCCCAACGACACTCCGCAGGGTGGTTTGGGCAATGAGGGAGGTCGCCTTGCCAAAGTTCTCCACCTTGACGATGGCATCCTCGGCGTTCACGACCCGGAAATACACCACGGCATCCACAGTCACAGGGACGTTGTCCCTGGTCATCACCTCCTGGCGGGGGACGTCAAAGGTTACGACCCGCAAGTCCACCTTCACCATGCGGTCCACAAAGGGGATGAGGAAGATGAGTCCCGGCCCCTTGGCCCCAAGCAGGCGTCCCAGCCGGAACACTACCGCCCGCTCGTACTCCCGGATGATCTTGATCATCGCCGAGAGCACGGCGAACGCAAAAATGGCAATGACGCTTAGGTAAAGCCAGTAGAGCATCTCCAACCCTCCTCCCTGCGCTCGAGCCTCCCCGCCCAGGGGCTCCCCTAGGGGTGTGGAGGTTTCGCAACCGTGCCAGGTGGATGTTCCTCGACCCGCCTCACCTTGAGGCGGAGGCCCTCAACCCCAACCACCTGGACGCGCGCCCCGTTTGGGATCGGCTCGCCATCCGTCATGGCGCTCCAGAGCTCGCCCTGGAGGAAAACCGTCCCTTCTGGATTGATCTCCGTCCTGGCCACCCCTGTGGCCCCGATGAGGCCTTCCCTCCCCGTCCGGATCACCCGCCGCTGGGCCCGCAGTCCGGCACCGACGGCGAACAGGAAGAAGGCCGCCGTGAGTAGGGCAACGGCGATGATGAGCTGGAGGGAGATCTGCAGGTAAGGCGCCTGGCGCTCGGTCAGCAGGATCGCCCCGAAGATGAACGAGGCGACCCCCCCTGCGGTGAGGATCCCATGGCTGGGGAGGAAGAGATCGAGGAGGAACAGCAACAGAGCAAACCCGATGAGCAGAAGGCCTGCCACGTTCACCTTGAGAATGGCGAACGAAGCGAGAGCCAGGATCAGGGCGATCCCGCCGATCACCCCCGGGAAGATCGCCCCAGGGTTCGAGAGCTCGAAGATGATCCCGTAGATCGCGATGGTCATCAGCACGAACCCGACATTGGGATCGCTGAGGAGATCCAGGAACTTCTCCCGCACGTCTGGGGAGATCTCCACGATCCTGGCATTCGCCGTTTGCAGGACCACTTTGCCGCTGGCGGTCTCCACAGTCCGCCCGTCGATCTTCCGCAAGAGGTCGCGCAGGTCCTGGGCAATGAGGTCGACGACGCGGAGGCGAAGGGCCTCCTGCTCGGTGATGCTCGCTGCCTCCCGTACGGCCTTCTCCGCCCACTCCGCGTTGCGCCCGCGCTTGTTCGCCAGGCCCCGGAGGTTCGCTACAGCATCCTCGGTGATCTTCCGCTTGAGGGTTTCGTCTGGTGTCTGCCCGCCGAGTCCTACCGGAGAGGCAGCTCCAATGTGGGTTGCTGGGGCCATGGCGGCGATGTTGGCGGCGTAGGTGATCCAGACCCCTGCGGAACCGGCCCTCGCTCCGCTGGGGGAGACGTACACAACCGTAGGAACCGGACTGGCCAACATCGCCCGGGTGATATCATCGGTGGATTTCATCAGGCCCCCTGGGGTATCGAGCTGGATGATCAGGGCGGTGGCACCGCCGCGATCTGCCTCCCCGAGGGCCCGGCTGATGTAGAGCGCGGTCGCCGGGCCGATCACGCCATCCACTTTGATGAGGTAGACGGGGGGAGGAACCTCCTGGGCAGGGACAGGGAGGAGGCTCAGGAACAGGAGCATCCACAGGAGCCCCAATGTGACGGGGAAAGCGAACTTGACTCTCGCACTCATGGGGAAGCCATCCTCCACCGCTTCACTTCTACATCCTTACGGGCCATTCCTTGAACTCCGCGCATAGATCCGCCGGACATCCTCCAGGGTGGAGATGTCCAGGGGGGACTTGTCCTCACGGATCCGTTTGATCCGGGGGAAGCGGAGGGCGAACCCTGAGTCATGGCGATCGCTCTGCTGGATCCCATCGAACGCCACCTCCAGGACGATCCGCGGTTCGACGACCTTGACCCGGCCCAGGTCCCGAATGGTATGGGCGCGGAACCATGCGGTGAGGCGGTCGATCTCCTCGTCGGTGAGGCCCGAGTAAGCCTTCCCAATGGTGAGCAGCCGCTCGCCATCCCGGACGGCAAAGGTATAGTCCGAGAGGACGTTCGCCCGTTTCCCGTGACCGTGCTCAACTGCCACGACGACCACATCCAGGGTCGCCAGCTCCTCCTTCCACTTCATCCACATCCGGCCGCGCTTCCCCGGTGTGTACGGAGCATCCAGGCGTTTGACCACAATTCCCTCGTTCCCTCGCGCCCTGGCTTCCTCGAAGGCATGGGCCACCTCCCCCGGAGCCACAGCGAGGGTCGCCCGGGAGAGGCGGATGGGATCACGGAAGTTGAGGGATTCGAGGGCCTTTCGCCTTGTCCCGAGGGGGAGGGAGAGGAGATCCTCCCCGTCCAGGTGGAGCAGATCGAAGACGATCAACGCGACGGGGACTTCCTGGAGGAGGGCGGATGGATCCTGTCGCCTGAGACGCTGCTGGAGGAGGTGGAAGGGCAATGGACGGTCTCTCCAGGCAACGATCTCGCCGTCCACGATATAGCGGCCACCCAGGGAGAGCAGGCTTGCATGGAGTTCGGGGAAGGACGAGGTAATGTCGTCAAGAGTCCGGCTGTAGATGGTCAGGCGGTTCCCCTCTTTATGGACCTGCGCCCGGATCCCGTCATACTTGTCCTCCACGAGGAGGGGGCCGGGTGTATCTCTGAATGCCTCCTCTGGGCCAAAGATCGTCTCGGCGAGCATGAACCGCAACGGTCTAAACAGCGTGAGGCCGACGGTGTGCACCTCGCCCCTGCGCGCCTTCACCGCTACCAGTCCAATGTGGCTCAGCAGCATGTTGGCCCTGCGCACCTCCTCGAGGGGGACCGACCAAGTGTGCGCAATGGCCTCTTCCAGGAGGCCCTCCCGTAGCCCGATCCGAAGGTCGGAGGTGATGATCTTCACCAGGTACTTTGCCTCCAGGGGGGTGGCGTCGAGGAGGAGACGGCGCAGGATCCCCATCTTGCGCTCGCGGGAGCGCGGCCCGCGCAACTCGGCGATGCGCTCAAACGCCTCCTGGACCCCCCGCAGAGTCAGCGGAGTTGAGAGGAGGGGGATCACGGCCTTGCGAGACAGCAGCTCCTCGGCAACCTCCCCCAGATCCCCGTGCTTGAGGTAGACCGCGTCGAGAGTCTGAGGGGAGGCACCGGAGATCTCCAGGATCAAGTCGGCCAGCGCAGACCAACCCACGTTCAGCTGCCTGGGATCCCCCGCCGGGAAGGGGGACCCGGTAAGGTAGGTGCAGGCCACCTCGAGATCCTCATCCTCAAGGCTGTCCAGGTACTCGCCGAGGAGGGCGACCTTCTCCCGCTTGCTCGTCGTCGCCGCGATGGCTTCCATGACCTCAGCCAGTCTCTGGAACGAACCCGTTCCCATCTTGGATCCCCTCAAGGATCCGAATTCGCCAGGAGTCCTCGTGAACCATTCCCCGGCCATCCCCCCACAAGGAGGGAAGGCTCCTGCCCCTGTGGAAGTGTGCATTGCCCCCCCACCAGAATTCCGAAACCTCGGGGGAAAGGGGGAAGGAAGATGTCCAGGAGGATCTGGATAAGCCTCGTCGTAGCCATGCTCCTGCTGTGGATCTCCGGCGTGGAGGCCCTCCAAGCCGGTGCAGCCAAGCAGCTGGAGATCTTCTCGTGGTGGACCGCTGGCGGGGAGGCGGAAGGCCTCAACGCCTTGTTTGCCGTGTACAAGAAGAAGTACCCAGATGTCGAGATCATCAACGCAGCAGTCGCAGGCGGTGCCGGTGCCGCCGCAAAGGCCGTGCTGAAGACGAGGATGCAGGGCGGAAATCCGCCCGATTCCTTCCAGGTTCACGGCGGCGCCGAGCTCATCGAGACGTGGGTCAAGACCGGGTTCATGGAGCCCATCACCTCCTTGGCTCGGAGTGAGGGGTGGTTGAAGGTCATCCCCAAGGACCTCGTGGATATGGTGAGCTACCGCGGGGAGGTGTATGCCATCCCCGCGAACGTCCACCGGGGGAACGTTCTGTGGTACAACAAGCGGATCTTCGACCAGAACAACCTCAAGCCCCCTGCCACGTGGGACGATTTCTTCAAGGTAGCAGAAGCATTGAAGGCCAAGGGGATCACCCCGTTGTCCCTCGGCGACAAGCTGAAGTGGGAGGCTGCGCACCTGTTTGAAGATATCCTCCTCGCCACGCTCGGCCCTGATGGTTACAACGGGCTTTGGACTGGCAAGACGTCCTGGACAGGGAGCGGCGTGAGGAGAGCACTCGAGACGTTCGCCAAAGCCCTCCAGTATGTGAACAGCGACCACGCGGCGTTGGTCTGGGACCAGGCAGCGCAGATGCTCATCGACGGCAAGGCGGCCATGAATGTGATGGGGGACTGGGTCGCCGGATACTTCACCGCCAAGGGTTGGAAGCCGAATGTGGACTACGGGTTCCTCCCGGCACCGGGGACGAAGGGATCGTTCGTCATCGTCACCGACACGTTCGGCCTTCCCAAGAAGGCCCCGCACCGCGAGCAGGCCTTGAACTGGCTCCGGGTGGTGGGCTCGAAGGAGGGCCAGGAAGCCTTCAATCCGAAGAAGGGATCTATCTGCGCCCGAACGGACTGCGACAAGACCAAGTTCGACGTCTACCTGCAGTCCTCCATGGCCGACTTCGCCAGGGACAAGCTGGTGCCGAGCGAGGTCCATGGTTCAGCTGCTCCGGAGACTTTCGCCACCGAGTTTAACGACATCCTGAACGTGTTCGTAACCCGCCGCGACGTGAGTGCAGCACAGAAGGCCCTGCAGGAGGCATGCGTGCGGGCCAAGATGTGCAAGTAGGGGGACTCACCGACGTTGCAAGAGAGCCCCCCGCCTAGGCGGCGCACGAGGGGCGCGGCATGAAACCGCGCCCCTCGTCTCCTACCCAACGGAAATCCGGGTGAGCTTGCGGGATGCGGCGACTTCCCCTGGACCGCCTCATTGCCATCGCGCTCCTTGCGCCTTCCCTCCTCGCCGTGGGGATCTTCGTCTATGGATTCATTGGGTGGACCGCGTATGTCTCCTTGAGCAACTGGAACACCTTCATCCCTGACCTCTCCTTTGCGGGGTTCACCAACTACCTCGCGCTCATGCGTTCCTTCCGCTTCCAAGCCGACCTGCGCAACACCCTCATCTTCACATCCACGTTCCTCGTAACGAGCTTGGGGATTGGATTTCTCCTCGCGGTGCTCCTGGACCAACACGTCCGGGGAGAGACGGTGTTCCGCAACATCTTCCTGTTCCCCATGGCCCTCTCTTTCATCGTCACGGGAGTGACCTGGCAGTGGCTCCTCAACCCCAGCACGGGAGTCAACCTGCTCCTCGATCACGTTGGACTAGGGTTCCTGAAATCTCGATGGTACACTGACCCGCCTATTGCGATCTTCTCCGTGGTCCTGGCTGCCGTCTGGCAGATGTCCGGCTTCACCATGGCGATGTACCTCGCCGGACTCCGGGGGGTTCCGGACGAGCTCTTGGAGGCGGCTCAGGTAGATGGGGCTACCGAGTGGCAGGTTTACCGCCACATCATCCTCCCTCTCCTCCACCCTGTCACGCTCAGCGCGGTGATCGTCCTAGGGCATATCTCCCTCAAGATCTTCGACCTGGTCTATGCCATGACAGGGAGCGGACCGGCGTTCTCCACCGACGTCCCAGGCGTCTTCATGTTCGAGACCACGTTCCGGGGGAACCGGTTCGCGGAAGGAGCAGCGATCTCCATGATCATGCTCCTCCTTGTGGCTGTCCTCATCATCCCGTACCTCTGGTACAGCATACGAGCGGGGTCCGCCTCATGAGGTCCATGGAGGCAGCAACCAGGGAAGCTGTTCAGCTGCGCAAGGCGCACATCCGCTGGACGCGCGTGGTGGTATACGCTCTCCTGGTCACCTTCGCCCTCTTCTACCTCATGCCCGTGTACGTCCTCCTCGTGAACGGTCTGAAATCTTTCCAGGAGGTCAGCCTCAGCAGGATGTGGGCGCCCCCCACCACCTTCTCCCTCGACTCCTTTGGGAAAGCATTCGAGAAGCTCCAACCGAACTTCCTGAACAGCGTGCGCCTCGTCGTCCCGGCAACCTTCCTCTCCTCCTTCGTGGGATCCCTGAATGGGTATATCCTGGCGAAATGGAGATTCTGGGGAGCCGACATTGCCTTTCCGCTCCTGCTCTTCGGGATGTTCATCCCTTATCAGAGCATCTTGATCCCTCTCGTCCAGTTCCTCCGCTGGGCTGGCCAGTACTTACCCGTGCAACTCTACGGGACGATCACAGGACTCGTCCTGGTGCACGTGGTCTACGGCATCCCCATCACAACGCTGATCTTCCGGAATTACTATGCCTCCGTCCCCACAGACCTCGTGGAGGCCGCGCGCATGGATGGGGCCGGTTTCTTCGGGATCTATCGTCACGTGATCCTCCCGTTGTCCGCCCCGGCGTTTGTGGTAGTAGCGATCTGGCAGTTCACCTCCATCTGGAACGAGTTCCTGTTCGCCGTGACCATCACAAGCAACCCCGCGCAGCAGCCGATCACGGTAGCCCTCCAAAACCTCGCCGGAAGCCAAATCGTCGAGTGGAACGTGCAGATGGCGGGAGCCCTTCTCGCAGCGCTTCCGACCCTCCTCGTGTATATCCTCCTTGGCCGTTATTTCCTCCGAGGTCTCCTGGCAGGAGCCCTCAGAGGGTAGCTCGCCAGGAGGGAAACCTGGAGCCGACGGCGAAACGACCCTCCTATGTCGCAGGCAAACCTCCCCCCGGCCATCCGGCGGAACATCCTCCTGCTCTTCGCCGCACAGGTCCTCACGGGGATCGGCTTCCAGCTCATCCCCCTTCTGGGTGGGCTCATGGCCGTTGTCCTGACCGGATCTCCGGGCCTTTCCGGTGCTGCGGTGACCCTCACGGGGGTCGGACAGCTCGTCGCCGCCTACCCTGCCGGGCGCCTGATGGATCGGATTGGACGACGGGGAGGCTTGGGATCAGGCGCGGTCATGGCTGCGATGGGAGCGGTCGGGGCGGCGTTTTCGCTCAAGACCAGCTCGCTTCCCCTTGCGGCCATAAGCCTCCTCGCATACGGAATGGGATTCGGGGCACTACGCCAAATGCACATCGCTGCTGCCGACCTCTTTCCTCCACGGCGTAGGGGCGAGGGAATCGGCCTCCTCACCATGGGCGGGGTCGTGGGGAGCTTTGCAGCTTCTGGGATCGTCGCCGCTACACGCCCCCTCAGCGCCAGCGAACTCTCTCATTACACAATCCTCTGGTTCGTCGCTGCCATCGTCCTCCTCATCGTCCTCCTGCTCCTTGCCTCCGTCCGGCCCGATCCTCTCGAGGTAGCGAGGAACCCACGCCGCTATTATCCGTCAGAAGAGGACCTGATCGCTTCGGCGGGCAGGGAGGAAAGCGGCAGGCCTCCCCGGAGTCTTCTTGGCCTCCCATCCGTCCAGGTGGCCCTCCTTATCTCCGCGGTTGTGCATGGCAACATGGTCATGGGGATGGCACTCGCTCCCGTGGTGATGCGTGGACACGGCCACGACCTGGGCGTCATCTCCCTCGCGGTGGCCATCCATGTCCTCGGCATGTATGGACTCGCCGCTCCCATTGGACGTCTCGGGGACCGTCACGGTCGCCTTCAGCTTCTGGCGTACGGCCTCGTGATCTCCGCAGGGAGCATGATCCCCCTTACACTCTCCTCCGAGTTCTCCCTGAATACGGCTGGAATGTTCGGGATCGGCTTAGGGTGGTCATTCGGCGCCATTTCAACGGCCGCACTCCTCAGCGACCTCGCCGGGGCGACCTACCGCGGTGCAGCGCTGGGGATGCACGAGATCTCCATGCGCGTGGGCGGCCTGCTCCTTCCCCTTGCAGGAGGCTGGATCACTAGCCTCTGGGGGTACCCGGCGATCGGCTATTTCGGGCTCGTCATAGGGCTCTTGCCGCTCCTGTTCCTCCCGCGGATGCGCGCTCCCACTCTTCATTCCGAGACCTCCTCAGCTCCCGGACGATAGAAGGACGTTCCTGCGAACACTGACAGCCCTCAGGGAGGAGGCGCGCAGGTACACAGGAAGCGGAGCACTTCGGCATTGACTGGATCGTGGATTAGGTATACAATATTCCAAAAAAGCCGGTTGTGGGAAAGGGGCTTCGGATGCCCGCGTTCAACCTGCTTATCACCGAAAATGTTCCTGTCCGCGACCTTGCGCTCGCGAAGCTCCGGGAGGCCATCCTCTCTGGATACTTCAAACCTGGCGACCGACTCATCGAACGGGAGCTGTGTGAGAAAATGGGCATCAGCCGAACCCCCATCCGGGAGGCGATCCGTAAGCTCGAACAGGAAGGGCTTGTCACAACCATCCCCTACAAAGGGCCGATCGTGACCGTCCCCACGCCAGAGGACGTTGAGGAGGTCTTCCAGGTCCGCGCGGTCCTGGAAGGCTTAGCGATTCGGTTGTTGGCTACCCGCCGCGACATGCAGGCGATCCAAGCAATGCGCAAGGCGGTCGAGGCAGGGGAGAGAGCCCTCGCACGCGGAAACCTCCGCGGGCTGGTCGGGGCGAATCGGGCTTTCCATGAAGCGATCCGCAAAGGAAGCGGCAATAAGCTCCTCCAGTCCCTGCTGTGCAATCTGCACGCACGCATTGGCTTGCTCCGCGTGCAGTCCCTCTCCCTCCCAGGACGGCCGGAGGAGTCCGTGGAGGAGCACCGACAACTCCTCAGGGCTGTAGAGCAAGGCCTAGCCGACGAGGGGGAGGCGCTCATGCGGGCACACGTGGCCCGCGCCAGAGAAGCCGCGCAGCAACAACTGGCAGCTTGCTCCGAGGAGGCGAGGGGCTGATGGCCACCGTAACCCTTGAGCGGTGCACCGGGTGTAACATCTGCATCCCCTACTGTCCTGTGGGGGCGATCTCCCCGTATGATGGCAAGGTCTCCATCGATCCACGTGTGTGCACAGAGTGCGGGGTGTGCTACCGAAACCGGGTCTGCCCGAAACACGCCATCCTCCCAGGACCCTATGAAACCTTTGGCGATACCTTCAAGCACGTCCTGAGCGATCCCACCGTGACAGTGGAAGCGACGGGGATTACGGGACGCGGCACCGAGGAGTGTAAAACCAACGATGTGACCGGGAGGTACCCGCGTCACAGGGTGGGATTTACCATTGACATGGGCCGCCCAGGCATTGGCGTGTACCTGCGTGACGTTGAAACCGTGGCCAGAGCTGTGGTAGCAGCAGGTTTGGAGCTCGAACCCCCACACCGCAACCCCCTCGCCAGCATCTTCGACGACCTCAGGGATCCCCGGTTGAAAGAGGGCCTTGCGGATGTCCACCTCCTCTCCATCATCATCGAGGGGACATGCCGTATGGAGGATGTAGGGGCTGTTTTAGAAGCCCTTCGGGAAGTCCAGCACCGCATCGATACCGTCTTCTCCGTCGGGATGGTGCTCCGCGTTGACCCAAGCGGGTACCACCCGGCGCTCGAGGAACTCGCGCGCCATGGCATTCCGAAGCCAATCCGAGGAAAAGTCAATGTGGGCCTAGGCCGCCCGTTGGTGGATGCCTGATCCCAGAATCGTGATGAAAGGACAGACCGACGATGACACACACCCTCCACCGCTGTGGAACTCCAGAATCTCTCCGGGATGACTACCCCTGGCTCATGTACTGGTCGCGGGGGATCAACGACGTGGACGTCCGGAGGAAATGCCTTGAGATCATCGAGGCAGCCCAAGCGGTCGGCTGCGAGAACTGGGGGGATACCAAAGCAGGATCGATCTTGGCGCGACCCGCGGAGGAGATCAAAGGAGATCTCACGGACAGATCCCGCGTCCGCGGTGTGTTCACCTCCAAGCAACAGCTCACGGAATTCCTGCGCATTCTCAAGGAGAAGGACCTGGGCATGTCGGTGATCATCAGCGGGCTGCTGGAGGATGTTCTGGATGCCTGCCGCCAGGCGGGCGTAACTCCTCACACCATCAATTTCTCCCTCGGGGTCTGGGGAAAGAAGGAGCTCCTTCCGCCCGAGGAGGTTCTGGAGATCACCACCATGTGCGGTCATCACATGATCTCCAACGCCCTTGTAGAAAAGCTCGTCTCAGATATCCGCCGGGGGAAAACCACGCCCCGACGTGCTGCCTTGCGATGCGCCCGCCTGTGTCCATGTGGAGTCTTCAACCACATCAGGGCGGAGAGACTATTCGCACAGATGGCTGGGAAAGTTCCTCCTGGCGCAGAGCATATCACCGGGAGGTAGGGAGGCTGAGGTTAGGAAATCCAAACCAGGGGGGAGAGAGCGATGCGAGCGAGAATTCTTCTGGTAGCCATCGCGGCGACGCTTGCCATGGCTGTGGCCCCTACCTGGGGCCAGCAGTCCTACCCCACCAAGCCCATTGAGTTCGTCGTGCCCTTCGGCGTGGGAGGCGGGAGCGACATCCTGGCCAGGAACATCGCCAAGATCATCCAAGAGGAGAAGCTGCTCCCGCAGCCCCTCGTCGTGGTGAACAAGCCCGGAGGGAGCGGTGCGGTCGGGTACAGCTACGTCGCCAGCAAGCGTGGTGACCCATACGTCATCGCCACAGTCAGTTCCAGCTTCTGGACAACGCCGCTCCTTGGCCAGTCGCCCGTCAACTATCAACATTTCACTCCCGTGGCAGGGCTCGTCTACGATACCTATCTGCTTCTCGTAAATCAGAACTCGGCCATCAAGAGCTTACGTGATCTCGTGGAGGTCGCCAAACGTTCCCCTAAGCTCGTCACGGTCGGCGGGACAGGTGCCACCTCCGATGACGCCGTCGTAACCTACATCTTCCAGCGGGAAACGGGGGTTCAGCTCAACCTCATCCCCTTCCGCAGCGGCGGGGAGGTGATGACGGCTCTCCTCGGCCGCCAGGTGACCATCGCCTGGGCCAATCCAGGAGAGGCCGTTGGCCAGATCGAAGGGAAGCTCGCCCGACCCCTCGCCGTGGCAGCAGAGAAGCGGTTGAAGCAACTCCCGGAGGTCCCGACGTTTAAAGAGCTCGGGATCAACCTCGTCTTCCGCCAGCTCCGGGGGGTGGTCATGCCCTTAGATGTCCCGAAGGATGCCGTGAAGATCCTGGAGACGGCGCTGTTGAAGATGGCTCGGACGAAGGCCTGGCAACAGAACTACGTGGATCGGAACATGCTCGTCCCGGCCCCCATGGGCTCCGAGGAGTTCAGCAAGGCCATCGTGGCGACGAATGAGATGTACAAGAGAGTATTCACAGAGCTAGGGGTGATCAAGTAGAGTCGGCGAGTTGGAAGATTGAGGAAGAGGGTGTGCGAGGAGCTATAGAAGGGAGGTGGGGTGTGCGAACCGCGGATGCACTCGCAAGTCTCCTCCTGGCTGCCTTCTCCATCTACGTCATCGCGGGCGCCCTCCACCTCTCTTATATGCAGAGAGGTGTCCCCGGCCCTGGGTTTGCTCCCCTGTGGATTGGCATGGCCCTAGGTGTGGCTTCCGTAGCCAACCTCATCTGGATATGGAGGACCCCTCGCGTGAGGGCGCCCCTCATCAAGAAGGAAGCCCTCCCTCAGCTAGGTGGCCTGGTAGCGATCCTTGTGCTATGGGTCGCGGCCATATCGATCCTCGGGATGGTCGCCTCTCTCGCACTGTTCATGGGAGTGACCACCTGGATGCTCGGGGAGCGGCGCTGGCCAGTCCTCCTCGTGTTGATGATCCTTGTCCCCCTGGGTTTCTACCTTGTGTTTGAACGCTGGCTCGGGGTCCCGCTGCCGCAGGGGGTGTTGTGGTAGGGTCATGGAGATTCTCTCTGGTCTTGCGCAGGGATTTGCCGTTGCGTTTACCCCCGTGAATATCTTGTTCGCCCTCGTGGGAGTCACCATCGGCCAGCTCATCGGCGTTCTCCCGGGGATCGGCCCTCCTGCAGGCGTGGCGCTCCTTCTCCCGCTCACCTTCGGCATGAACCCGACCTCCGCGATGATCATGTTCGCGGGGATCTACTACGGGGCCATGTACGGAGGAACGATCACCTCGGTGTTGATCAATGTCCCGGGGGAAGCCTCCTCTGTGATGACGACCCTCGATGGGTACCAGCTGGCGCTTCAGGGACGCGCGGGGGCCGCTCTCGGGATTGCCGCAATCGGCTCGTTCATCGCGGGGATCACTGGGGTAACTCTGTTCATCTTCTTTGCGTGGTGGCTGGTCAAGGCGGCACTACACTTTGGCCCACCAGAGTATTTTGCTTTGATGGTGCTCGCCTTTGCCCTCGTGATAGGCCTCACCGGTCGATCGCCTTTGAAAGGATTCATCTCCCTGCTCCTGGGTCTGTTCCTGTCCACTGTTGGAGTGGACATCCTCACAGGCCTCCCTCGGTTCACCTTCGGTCAGTTGAAGCTCCTCAGTGGCGTCGAGTTCGTCCCTGTCGCGATGGGATTATTCGGGATCGCGGAGGTCCTGTCCAGCGTAGAGGAGAAGGAAGGAGCGGCGTTCGTCAAGGCTGACCTCCGCCTCCGGAGCGTTTTCCCCACAGTGCAGGACTGGATCGCCTCCCGCTGGGCAATCTTTCGTGGGACCCTCATTGGCTTCTTCGTAGGGATCCTCCCCGGCGCCGGGGCCACAACGGCCTCCATGATCTCTTACGCAGTGGAGAGACGCCTCTCCAAAACTCCCCAGCGATTCGGGAGGGGCGCCATTGAGGGTGTCGCCGGGCCTGAGTCCAGCAACAACGCCGCCGCCGTCGGGGCCCTGATTCCTCTCATCACCCTGGGGATCCCAGGCTCAGCCACAACCGCTGTGATGATGGGAGCCCTGCTCATGTATGGGCTCAGGCCAGGGCCCCTCCTCTTTCAGCAGAACCCCCAGTTCGTTTGGGGGCTCATCGCCAGCATGTTCCTGGGGAACCTGCTCCTCTTGGTCATGAACACGATGTTCATCCCGGCATTCACCAGCGTCCTGCGTTTGCCCCGTGCGATCCTCAATGCCTTCGTTATCGCCTTTTCTGTGGTGGGAGTGTATAGCATCGACAACAGCCTCTTCGATGTCTGGCTTATGCTGTTCTTCGGGTTGGTAGGGTACTTCATGAAGAAGCTGGAGTACCCTGCCGCTCCCATGCTCCTAGCGCTCGTCCTCGGCGAGATCCTTGAAATGTCCTTGCGCCAATCCCTGTTGATGTCTCAAGGGAGTCCACTGATCTTCCTCACGCGGCCCATCTCTTCGGGCCTGCTCGCACTAACCTTGATCACGCTGCTCCCTGTGCTGTACAGGGGCGCGAAGGGACTCCTTCTGGCACGGAAGGCAGGTGCAACCCCACCCGGCTGAAGTCGAGTGGGATTGTCACAGGACCTGTCAGAGAGCTTGCTGGGGGATACTCTACCGGGAGGTGAGCACAGGTGAAGATCACTAAGGTCACGGCAACAGTCCATGATGTCTCCGTCCAAGTCCCGTTGCTTGACCGGAAGTTCCTCCGCCCTGTCGTCCTCGTCCGTGTGGAGACTGACGAGGGGATCACAGGGATCGGGATGTCGGGAGGGATCCTGCGGTTCTCCACCAGGGAGTTCGTCAACCGGGAACTGGACCCGTTCCTCCAAGGGAAGGATCCCCTGGCCACGGAGAGGCTCTGGCACGAGATGTACTGGACGTTCAACCAGAGAGGAATGTCAGGCGTTGTTCAGTACGGGATCAGCGCCGTAGACATTGCCCTCTGGGACATCAAGGGGAAGTACCTCAACCAGCCTGTCTACAGGCTCCTTGGGGGCAACGCGAGGACGGTTCCTGCCTATATCACCTTCGGCCTCCTGGAGTATCGCCGGGAAGAGCTGGTGGAGGTGGCACGGCAATTCGTCCAGGAGGGCCACGATAAGCTCAAGATGGTCGTTGCCTATGAACGGGACGGAAGGAAGGACATCAACGAGGACGTAGCAAGGGTTCGGGCTGTGCGTGAGGCGGTGGGACCGGATGTTGAGCTCATGGTAGATGCCAATCATCTGTTGAACTTCCTGGAGGCCAAGGAGCTCGCCCTGCAGATCGAGCCCTACAGGATCACCTGGTTTGAGGAACCCCTGTACGCCAATGATGTGAGGCTTCTCGCGCAACTGAGAAAGGTCACGCGGATTCCGATTGCTGCGGGACAGAATGAGGGGCACCGCTGGCGCCACCGGGAGCTCATCGCCAGCGGGGCGGTGGACATCGTCCAGCCCAACGTCGTCTATGTGGGAGGGTACACGGAGGCCCTGAAGGTGGCCCACATGGCCCAGGCATACAATCTCCCTGTCGCCAACGGCGGCGGCTGGCCTCACCACAACATGCACCTCATCGCCGGAGTGTCCAATGGCTGGCGGGTGGAGTTCCACCTGCTCATGTGGTACGTGGGCGAGACGATCTTTAAGAACCCTCCACGCCCAGAACAAGGGTGGGTAACCCTCCCGGAGGGCCCAGGTCTCGGGCTGGAGCCGAACGAGGACGCGTTGAGGGAAACCGAAGTGCGGTAGTCTCCATTAAGTCCGGTCATTAAGTCCGGTCCCCGGTGAGCTGAGGGACCGTTCCTGCGTCACCTTGCTGGTCGTGAACCACGTACATGGTTGCATCGGCCTCTGCGGCGAGGGTCCCATCCTCGAAGTATGCGGTGGCGCTGATCCACAGGAGGCGACGCTTCTTCTTGATCACCTCACCGTGGATGCGCAGCTTCCGGCCGACCTCCACAACTTTCCGGAAACGCGTCTCCACCCTGGCCGTGAGGGCGTTAACCCCGTGGAAGTAAGCCGCGTAAGCGATGGCCTCGTCGAGGAGGAGGCCGATGAGCCCTCCGTGTACGATCCCGCACCACCCCTGGTGGATCTCCCCGGGGGTGAATTCCGCCACTGCCCGTCCATCCACACATTGGAAATTGACATGGAGGCCCGCCGGGTTCTCGGGGCCACACACGAAGCATTTGCGATCGTCCTTGAGCAGGAACGGGACCTTCATCACACTCAACAGGCACAGGATGAAGTCACCCCGACACGGAGGAAGCTCCAGTTGCTACGGTGCCACATGATTTCTGTCCGTTATTATACCATGAGGAAAACCCCCTCACCCTGCACCCTCTCCCCAAAGGGGAGAGGGGGGAAAGGGGCGGCGATGCGACCCTTGCACACGGTAAGCTCTACCTCCCCCAAAAGGGGAGGGAAGTCCTCGAAGCTACGGGAAAATGCAGTAAGCCTCTAATCCCCCTGATGTGACGGTCAGCGGATCTGTCCCCTGATCTCCCCTGCGGGGAACCGGCTCGTATGCACGTTCACATAAGCATTCCCGCCCTGGATCTCTGCGAGCAGAGCGTTGAGGGGCTTCCCCTGCAGGGGCCCTACAAGGTTCTCCTCGGTGATGGTCCCCGTCGCCACGATCCCGCTGAACGCCCCAGGGAGTAACCGAGCAGGCGGGCGATACGGGTATAACCACACCACAATGGGACCGCTCTGCCCTGGCGGCCCGATATGGATATGGGCCATGAGTATGTTCTCTATGTTGGTAACCTCGAGGCGATAGAAGAGCCGCGTCCCATCCGCGCTGGTCCGGAAGACGGCAAGACCGGTGGCAACGGAGTTGGTCGGCGGGACCGCTTCCTGAGCGGAAAGACGGGCAACGAACCCACCGCCCTGCGCATCAGCAAAGCCCACCACGACGAGAGCGACCAAAAGGATCGCGATGCCGAAGATCCCTCGCATCCCCCACCTCCCTTAAGTCAATCCACGTTTAAGCATCTGGATCTTCCCTCATGTCGGGGTCCCCGCCAAGGGGTGCCCGAATCCGTTTCAGGATCTTGGCGGGGTGACTTATTCCTAGTATGTAAAAGGAATATCACAGGACTGTAACAAGATAGCATTCCCCATCCCGATCCCCACCGAAATCCTCTTTACCTTGCCCTCCCTCATAGGGGGATGGTCGATGTCCGGCGGGAGCTCACCAGGTGGCGTCCCTACGGCGGGTAGCCTAACGGGTCCCCGAACTCAGGAGTGCCTTGCGGCACCCCCTCCACGGTGTGGTTCTGGGAGGAAGAGGGCCACCGGCACGGTGAGGAGTGGGAGGAAGCTGATGACCCGGAACGTGTTGAAAAGCCCGATGAGGTCAGCGATCCGGCCCAGGATCGTGACCCCCAGTCCTCCCATGCCAATGGCAAAGCCGATGATCAGGCCGGAGGCCACGCCAGGGTACTGAGGGAGGAGTTCCTGCCCCCAGACGATGGTCGTCGCAAACGTGGAGACGATCACAAATCCCGCAGAGGCGGTGAGCAGGAGGGTCCAAAGACCCTGGGAGTAAGGGAAGAGGATCAGGAGAGGCGTCAGCAGGAGCATGGAGCCGACGAAGACGGCCTTCCTCCCCAGCCAGTCCGCCAGCGGTCTCCCTACGAGCGTTCCCAACGCCCCCGAGATGAGGAAGAGGGTCAGCAAGCTCCCCGCGTAGGTAGTGGAGCCGCGGAGGTAGCTCACGGAATAGAGGGGGATGAAGCTCACGAGACCCATGTGGGCCCAGGAGCGCAGGATGACCACGGTCACGAGGAGGAGGATAGGGCCGCGCGTTAGCTCCCGGAGGACAAGGCTTCTGGAAGACCCATTCCCCTGGGAGGACTCCCCAGGATCCCAGGACTCGCCGTAGACATGGGGGAGGATCCTCCACAGGAAAGCCCCCATGAGCGCCCCCGGGAATAAGAGCCACAGGGTCCCCCGGATGCCAAAAAGTGTGAGGAGGAAGCTCATCAACAGAGGGCCGATTCCAAACCCCAAGTTCCCCCCCACCGAGAAGATGGACATGGAGGCGACCCGCCGTCGCCCGCTATGGTAAAAGGCAGCCTTGGAGGCCTCCGGGTGGTAGCTTGCAACCCCCAGGCCGCTCAGGAGGACTGCGAGGAGCAGAAGAGGGTAACTCGGGCTGATCCCGGCAAGGGCCATCCCTGCTCCGGCCATGAAGACACCCAGTGGCAGCAGCCACGGGGTCCTCAGCCGGTCGCTCCAAAAGCCGAAGAGAGGCTGGATCACCGAGGAACTCACTGTGGAAATCGTCACAATCACTCCTACCATCGTGTAGGAGAGGTGGAAGGTCGAGCGCAGGGAGGGGAGGAGGACAGGAAGAGCCCCCTGGTTGATATCTGTGACCAGGTGGCCGAGGCTCAGAAGGGCCAACATCCTTGGGTTGGCCCTCCCTCCGCGGCGGTGGTCCATGGATTGCGTGGTGGCACCTGTCTGCACGATGCGATTATAGCATACCCGTGAGGCGGTACAGCTCAGGATCCGCGGGCAGCGGAAAGGAAGGCCTCGAAGATCCGCCTCTGTAGGGGATGGTGCTCGATCATCCTCTCGGGGTGCCACTGCACGCCCAGGACGAACCGGTGCCCCGTGCTCTCAATCGCTTCCACTACACCATCCTCACTCCAAGCAATTGCCGCGAACCCGCCCGCCACGCGATCCACGGCCTGGTGGTGGAACGTATTCACACCGATCTCCTGCACCCCCACGATCGTCCGGAGCAGGCTGTCTCCAGGGAGGGACAACAGGTGGGCCACCTCCCACTCGGGCTCCGTTGTCCTATGGCGGCCTGGATCCACCCCAGCGAGGGAGAGATCCTGGAACAACGTCCCCCCTGCGGCCACATTGAGGACCTGGATCCCCCTGCAGATGGCCAAGATAGGGATGTCCCGCCTCAAGGCTTCCCGGATCAAGGAGAGCTCCAATGCGTCCCGTTCCTCGTCCACCTGGCCCAGAAGGGGATGGGGATCCTGTCCATAGTGACGTGGATGGACGTCCACACCGCCGGGCAGCAGGAGACCCTGGATCCCCTCTAGGCGGCGTTCCGGACGGACCTCCGGCTCAGGGGTGAGGACGACAACCTCATCGGCACCGGCTTCCTTTACTGCCTTGATGTACGGGGTAGGCAGCTGGACGTTGTCCTCCGTGTATGCCTTCCAAGTTACCCCGATGCGAACCCCCACTGCTCACTCCCCCAGTACCCGCGCGTGGGCGAAAAGGGCAGGGACTCCTCCGGTATGCCAGAACACGACAGTTTGGGAAGGTTCAAAATGGCCCTGTCGGATCCAATCGATGAGACCCGCCATCGCCTTGCCCGTGTACACGGGGTCAAGGAGGATCCCCTCGGTGCGGGCGACGAGGCGGATCGCCTCGAGGCACTCAGGGGAAGGGATCCCGTACCCTTCGCCGACGTATCCGTCAAGAACGATAAGGTCATCGGGGTGGCCCCTCAGATCCAGGCGAAGGAGCCTGGACACATCGTCCACGAGGGCGGTGACCCGACGTTCCACGACCTCCCGGGGCGGCCCTGCGCTGATCCCCACGAGTTGAACCCTCGCCTGGGCCAACTTCATGCCCACGAACAGGCCGGCCTGGGTCCCCCCGGAGCTGGTTGCGTGCACGATGGCGTCCACAGCGACCCCCATCCCGTTCGCCTGGAGGAGGAGTTCCATGGCTGCCTCGATATAGGCACAGACACCGAGGGCCGTCGACCCGCCCGTGGGAATCAGATAGGGACGGTGTCCCTCCCGGGAGAGTTCCCGTGCCACGTCTTCCATGGTGGCGAGGAGGACGTACTCTTCCTCGCTCTGGATCACCCGGACCTCCGCGCCGAAAATGATGTCCAGGAGCAGGTTCCCCTGGTATTCCGCGGGCTCCTCCCCGCTCAGCACCAGGACAGCTCTCATCCCTAACTTCCGCGCTGCCGCCGCAGTGATCCTGGCATGGTTGGACTGCAGCGCGCCCGTGGTCACGACGACATCCGCCCCAGAGGCCCTCGCCTCCCCGAGGAGGAACTCGAGCTTACGGGCCTTGTTCCCGCCCAGAGCGAGGCCGGTGAGGTCATCGCGCTTGATCAACAACCGCGGACCTCCCAGGATCTCAGTGAGCCGGGGCATCTCCTCCAGGGGAGTGGGGAGGGAGGCGAGCCTCACGCGCGGGAACTTGCCGAGTTGCATGAACACCTCCACGGTGGGACATCGGGAGAGACGCCGGTCCGATACGACGCGCTCCCTGCTAGGTGCCTATGCGGCCCGGCGTGTGCGGTACCGAAGCGGTACTACGGGTTCTTCCCCCAGGTCGACCTCTTCCTCCTCTTCGGCTCCCGCATCCACGCCTTCTGGTTCATTCACCGAATCGAGAGGGAGCTCCTCCAGCTCCGGGGCCTCAGCCGCAAGGGCCCTCACCTGATGGCGCCCTCTCCTCCTGGGGAGCGCCGCCTGGGAGAGAGTGGGATAGCGGGTGGACAGGTAGCGCTCGATCTCCTCAGGGGAGACCTTGAGGTGGAGGTACTCGCTCCCCCCCTGCCGGACCACCTTGACCATGGAGGTCGGCTTCTGGAAGTCTTTGGCGAGCTGTTTGCGCCACTCTTCGAGCCGGTTCCGGGGCAGCCGCATGCGAGAGCCCTCCTACTAATATCTTTACCTTCTCCCCCGAACCGGCGTCAAGGAAATCCCTGTGCACGCAATCCTCAGGGAGCAGGCCTATGAGACTTCTAGGGTTCAGGTGCCTTGGGATAAGATCCCAGAATTTTCAGAAAGGTCGTATGCGCCTTGAGTTCCTCGAGGGCATCCCTGCAGGCAGGGTCTTGGAGATGCCCTTCAAAATCCACGTAGAAGATATACTCCCACGGCCTGCGCCTGCTCGGGCGGGACTCCAGCTTGGTCAGGTTGATCTGTCGGTTGGCAAAGGCACCGAGGGCCCGGTACAGGGCCCCTGGCACATTGCGCGTGGCGAAGACGAGGGAGGTCTTGGAAGCCTGGGAGTAGGGTGCAGGCTCCCTGCCAACGGCTAAGAACTTGGTGTAGTTATCCGGGTTGGTCTCAATGCCGGAAGCGAGCACCTGGAGACCGTAGAGCATCGCCGCACGTCGGCTGGCGATGGCGGCGCACCCTCTCAGCTTCTGGGAGGCAACCATCTTGGCGCTCCCAGCGGTGTCATAAGTGGGAATCATCTCGACGCCGAGACGGCGAAGGAACTCCTCGCACTGGGCCAGAGCCTGTGGATGGGAGAAAACTTTCTCGACGGATTCCAAGGTCTCCCCTGGAAGGCTCAGGAGACAGTGCTGCACGCGAACGTCTACCTCCCCTGTGATCAATAGGTCATGGCGCAGGAGGAGGTCATAGGTCTCGTTGATGCTTCCTGCTTGAGAGTTCTCCACCGGGACAACCCCGCGATCCGCCCTCCCTGTAGCCGTCGCCTCGAACACCTCCTGGAGGGTCCTAAAGGGGAGGACATCGGCGTCGGGGAAGAGCAACATGACAGCCTCCTCGCTGTATGCCCCGCGCTCTCCCTGGAATGCCACCTTCATCCCATCCCCTCCCCCTGGCCTCGGTATACCCGGGGCACCCTGCTACTGACCCCGGTCAGGATCTCGTAGGGGATGGTCCCGGCCCACTCTGCAACCTCCTCCACTGGAAGCCCTGGGCCGAAGATGGTAACCTCCTCCCCCTCCCCCACGGGCGTTGCCTCCGTCGCGTCGACCATGAAATGATCCATACAAACCCGCCCGATGACCGGAACACGGCGGCCGTTCAGAAGGACATAGCCTCGATTGGATAGTGACCGAGGGTACCCATCGGCATATCCGAGGGGGATCGTTGCGACGACGGTTTCCGCTTGTGTCGTAAATGTCCTCCCATAACTGATGCTGGTCCCAGGGGGCACCCGCTTGACGAAGGCGACCCTCCCCTTCAGGGTCATGGCAGGCTTTAGGGGGATCTTCCCTCTCAGGTGTGGGGCAGGGGCGATCCCGTACAGGGCGAGCCCGATGCGCACCATGTCGAAATGGCTCTCGGGAAGGGCGAGGGTCGCTGCACTGTTCGCGGCATGCCGGAGAGGGATCGCAAGGCCTTCCCCTTCCACGACCTCAAGCACTTGGCGGAACCTCTCGAGCTGCTCCCGGGAGTACGAGAGGTCTTGCTCATCGGCGGTAGCGAAGTGCGTAAACACCCCCTCGATGTGGAGGCCTGGCAGGCGTCGCAGAAGTCGGACGAACTCCCCTATCCTCTCTGGGCGCACCCCAAGGCGCCCCATCCCCGTATCCACCTTGAGGTGCACCCGCGCGGGTTTCCCTACCCTCCGCGAAGCCCGCGAGAGGGCCTGGGCGACTTGCTCGCTGAATACCGCGGAAGAGAGCTCCGCCTCCACGACCGCCTCCGCCGCCTCTGGTGGTACATACCCCAGGATGAGGATCGGCGCAGTGATCCCTGCCTCCCGGAGTGCGAGCGCTTCCTCGGGGATCGCCACACCAAGCCAGGAAGCCCCTGCCTGGAGGCAGACCTTCGCTACCTTGGCTGCACCGTGACCATATCCATTCGCCTTGACCACAGCGAGGATCTTGGTCCCTGGGTTCACGAGGGTCAGCAGAACCTGGACGTTGTGCCAGACTGCCTGGAGATCTACCTCTGCCCATACCGGTCGGAGGGAGAGAGTACGCACCTGCACGAACGAACCTCCTGGTTTACCTCCCGAGCGAAGGCCCTACCCCGCCATCGATCCGGAGAAGCGGCTCTTCTACCTGCCCTGCACGCGCCCGGGCGATCGCCATAGGAAGCCGATCGGCCACTTCCGAAGCAAGAAGCCCGACTCCCCCAGTTTCCGCTGCCAGGAGGTCCCCAGCAAGGCCGTGGAGGTAGGCTCCCAGTGCGGCGGCCGTGGCTGGCGGAATCCCCTGACCGATCAGCGCGGCAATCGCCCCTGTGAGGACGTCCCCCATTCCCCCTGTCGCCATCCCCGGATTCCCCGTGGGGACGATGGTGACCCCTCTCGTTGGATCTGCGACGACGGTCCGCGCCCCCTTGAGAACCACGGTCACGCCTAGGTCCTGACTCATCTGGCGGGCGATCCTTACTCGGTCGCGCTGCACCTCCCGGATAGAAACCCCCAGCAACCTCGCCATCTCCCCGGGGTGGGGCGTGACGACCACAGGCCCTGCGGCATTGCGCAGGATCTCGCTCTGGCCCGCCAGGACGTTCAGTGCATCGGCATCCAGGACGAGAGGGCGGTCCACCTGGAGCAATGCCCGGATCACCCGAGAAACCCCTGGGGCGGTGGACAGACCAGGGCCCGCGGCCACCACATCGGCTCGGGCGGCAAGAGCTAGGACTGGCTCTACAGCGGCCTCCGAGAGGGAACCCCCCTCCGCAGGAAGGGGGGTAGGCATCGCCTCGGTTACCTTGCCTGCGAGGATTGGATAGATCGTCTCGGGGACCCCAAGGGTCACGAGGCCTGCCCCAGCGCGTACTGCCCCTAGGGCGCACAGCGCCGCGGCTCCGGTGAACCCTACAGATCCCGCAAGGACGAGGAGCCGGCCGTAATCCCCTTTGTGGGTGTCTGGGCGTCGCGGCGGCAGGTTCTCACGGACCAACTCCGGCCCTGCGAGCGAGGCCCAACCCGGGGATTCGAGGAGGGCCCGGGGAAAGCCAATGTCAGCGAGGTAGACTCTCCCTACGAAGGAAGCACCGGGGTAGAGGAAGAGCCCGATCTTGGGGAGCCCCATGGTGACCGTCGCCACGGCCTGCATGCACGGCCCTTCGACCCGTCCGGTGTCTGCATCGAGCCCAGAGGGTAGATCCACAGCGAGGATCGGTTTCCCTGCCGTGTTGGCGATCTCGATGGCATGGGCCATGGCCCCGCGCACCACCCCCCGGAACCCTGTGCCGAGGAGGGCGTCGATGATCAGCTCGGCGCGCGCCACTCCTTCCCGCACAACTCCGAGATCCTGGTCCCCCCTCACGATCTCTAACCCGATCCTCCTGGCGATCTCCAGGTTCGTCCTGGCCTCCCCAGTGACTTCCTCTTCCGGGCCGAACAGAACGACACGGACGGGGATCCCCCAGTTTCGGAGGTGGCGGGCAGCGACAAACCCGTCCCCCCCGTTGTTCCCCTTCCCAGCCAGGGCCAGGACCGAGCGCCCCCTCTCCTTCTCCAGGAGGGTACGCGCGACCAACGCCACCTTTGTTCCGGCGTGCTCCATGAGGAGGAGGCGGGGGATACCGTACTCCTCCACCGCCCTGCGGTCTAACTCGGCCATTTCCGCAGCAGTGACCAAACGCATCGCAACGCTCTCCAGCTGAGGTCAACCTCAGAGCACCCCACAAAACGCTTCGCGTTTTTTGTGAGGACCCCGCTCAGCACCAGGAATTCTTGCCCGGTCTATCCGGTTCTGTTAGGCGCTCTAAGTCTCCCCGACACGGGGGGAGGGTTCCACTTGGGGATGACGTGAGACCTCTCAGGAACCAGGGAGCTCCGCCTCGTCGATGAGCATCACAGGGATCCCATCCCGGATGGGGTAGCGTCGGCCGCACTGCGTGCAGACGAGGCGGTCCTCTACGAGTTCCACAGGCGTCTTACAAAGGGGACAAGCCAAGATCTCCAGAAGCTCCTTGTCGATCATCTCCCCCCCTCTCCTTTCCCTTCCAGTGGGACCTCCTGGGGGAGTCCCGAAAACCCCTTCCGCACCACGCCCAGTTCCTCGATCGCCTGCCACAGGAGGGGGGCCGCCTCTGTGGGGATTCCCTTCTTCAGAAGGAGCCGCCCCAGCTCGATGCGCGCTCGCGCCAGCTCCGCGGGCACCCCGAGTTTCTCAAAGATCCCGAGGGAGGTCCGGGCGCGCTCGATGGCCTGGTCGATATCCCCTTCGGCGTCGAAAACCTGGGCCATGACGAGCTCGATGCGACCCCGCTCCACCGACTCTGCGTCGGGCGGGAGCGAACGCCGAGCCTCCTCGCATGCCTTGCGGGCACCCGCGACGTCCCCCAAGGCAAGGCGGCACCGCCCCAACTCCGTGAGGGTGGATACGCGGGACTGCTCCTGGCCGATTTGTTCAATGACCCTGAGGCTCCGCTCCAGGTGAGGGAGGGCGTTCTGGGGTTCTCCCCGTTCCATGAGGATGATCCCAAGGTTCCGGCTGATCAACCCAACCCGCTTGAGGTCCTCCAGTGCCTCGAAGATCTCCCGCGCCTGCTGCATATACCGGATTGCCTCCTCGAGGTTGCCCGAGGCGCGGTGTGCCGCACCGATCTCTACATAGAGCTCTCCCATCCTCGCCATATCCCCGCTGCCCGCACTCGCCTCCAAAGCCTCCTCAAGGCTCGTCACCGCTTCAGTGAACTGTCCCATCTGGCCATAGGCGATCCCCCGGAGCATGAGCGCCTGGGCTTTCAAGGACGGGTCGGGGACTCGGCTTTCCTCCAAGGCCTTCAGTGCGCCGTGGAGGTGTCCAAGGACCTGCCGGTACCTGGCCTGGCGCATAGAGAGGGCAGCGAGCTCGATGAGCACACGCGCAACGGCGTTGCCATCGCCCTTCTCTTTGGCGAGACGGTGGGCCTCTCCCAAGATCGCCTCCGCCTTATCAGACACTCCCGTCTCCCGGTAGCCGATTCCGAGGCCCGTCATCGCGCGCACCTCGGCCTGGGCATCGCTGAGGGATCTGGCCAGATCCAACGCCGACTGAAAGGCTTCCAAGGCCTGGGAGAACCTGCCCCGTGCCAGGTCTGTTTCCCCCATCTCAAGGAGAAGACGCAAATCCTTTGTAGAGAGGGCCCCCTCTACCTCAAAGAAGTAGGTCAGGGGTTTCTGGAGTCTATCTGAGATCTTCTGGAGGGTCTTCAGGGAGGGTCGTAACCGATCGTTCTCGATGAGGCTGATCAGGCTCTTGGATAGATCTGGGTCGGCCAGTTGCTGCTGGCTCATCCCTCGCTCCAGTCGCGCACGGCGAACTCTCTGGCCCAGCGTCTCACCCATCGCTCTCCGCCCATCTGCTCTGTCCTCGGGATCTGAAGCCATTGTATCAATGGACCTGCCCGATTGCAACACACCTCGCCGGTGGTATAGGGACTCACTCTACCGTTACGCTCTTCGCCAAGTTCCGCGGTTGGTCGATATCGTGGCCTCGCTCCCGCGCGACATAATACGCGAAGAGTTGGAGCGGGATGATCGCCAGGACTGGGCTCAGGAGGTCATCCACTGGAGGGATGGGGAGCACGTGGTCCACGAGACGTGCGATCTCGACGTCATCCTCGTAGGCCACTGCGACAACCTCAGCGCCGCGCGCCTTGACCTCCTGGATGTTGCTCAACATCTTCTCCCGCACGTGCCGCTGCGTACACAGGGCGAAGACAGGGACCCCGTTCGTGACAAGCGCCAGGGTTCCATGCTTCAGCTCCCCTGCTGCAAGGGCCTCGGAGTGCACGTAGGAGATCTCCTTCAGTTTAAGGGATCCTTCCATGGCGACAGCGTAGTCCAGGCCGCGGCCAATGAAGAAGATATCCTGGCAACGGGCATACCGCCGAGCCAGCTCCACCACCTCTATCTCCCGGTTGAGGACCTCCTGGGCCTTCCCGGGGAGCTCGCGAAGCCCCAGGAGCAAGGCGTTCAGCTTCTCGCCAGGGATAGTCCCGCGCCGCCTGCCCAGCTCGATGGCGAGCATGGTCAGAGCAACGAGCATGGTCAGGTACGCCTTCGTGGAGGCTACGGCGATCTCAGGCCCGGCGCGAATATAGAGGACATCGTCTGCCTCCCTGGTGAGGGTGCTCCCGACCACGTTCGTGATGGCCAAGATCCGCGAGCCTCGAGCCTTCATCTCCCGCACCGCCGCGAGGGTATCTGCTGTCTCCCCGGACTGGCTGATGGCTACGGTGAGGTTCGTCCCCGAGACTAAGGGATCCCGGTACCGCAACTCCGAGGCGAGGTCCGCCTCGGCTGGGATCTTGCTCAGATGCTCCAGGAGCCATCTCCCGACAAGCCCTGCATGGTAGGCCGTTCCGCACGCCACGAGCCAGACTTTCTCCAACCCTTTCACAAACCCATCCGGGAGGGAGACCCCATCGAGGGTGATCTGGCCGGCGAGGTCCAGGCGTCCCATGAGGGTCTCCTGGAGGGCGCGAGGCTGCTCATGGATCTCCTTCAGCATGAAGTGCGGATATCCTCCGCGCTCGGCCATTGCGGCATCCCAGGTCACGTGCATCGGGGTCTTCTCAACAACTTCCCCGCCAAGGGTCATGACGCGGACGCCATCTCTTGTGATCGTGGCCATCTCGCCATCCTCAATGACGATCACCTGACGCGTGTAGGGCAGGAGAGCAGGAATGTCCGAGGCAAGCCAGGTCTCCCCATCTCCTAACCCCACAATCAGGGGGCTGATCTGCCGACAAGCGATGAGCTTATCAGGCTCGTGTGACGAGAGGACGACGATGGCGTATGCTCCCTTCGCCCTGGAGACGGCGTGTCTCACTGCACGCTCGAGATCCCCTTCGTACGCCTCCTCGATGAGGTGGGCGAGGACCTCGGTGTCGGTGTCGGATTGGAAGCGATGACCACGGCGGTGGAGCTCCTCCTTGAGCTCCAGGAAGTTCTCAATAATCCCGTTGTGGATCACCACAATCCGTCCGCTACAATCACTGTGCGGATGGGCATTGCTGTCGGTAGGGTGCCCGTGCGTGGCCCAGCGGGTGTGCCCGATCCCGACCGTTCCCTGCACCGGGGCGGAGGAGACAACCTCCACAAGGCGACTCAGTTTCCCAGCTGCCTTCCGGATCTCCAATTTCTCCCCTGTGTAGACAGCAACCCCCGCAGAATCGTATCCACGGTATTCCAGCCGCCTCAGCCCTTCCAAAAGGATGGGAAGGGCCTCTCGTCCCCCAATGTATCCCATGATCCCACACATCCTCGGCCTCCTTCGATGCTTGGCGTCCCTTTGTCCTGCACGCTCGTTGACCAATGCGTGCACAAGCGAAAGCCTCGGGGAAACGCTGGCAGGCAATCAGGAAGGCGCACGCCACCGGGAGCCCGAGCAGTGCCGGGGATTCTTACCCATCCATGCGCCCTGGAAACCCTTTGTCCCCGGAGTTGCCCCCGGGATTTGGAGGTCTCCTTTTCTCCTTACCCACCCTCTCCTGGGAGGCCCGGGACCGGGCCTAGGGGCATCCGCCGAATCGCTCGATGGGGATCCCCACGGGATCCCATAACCCCTCCCTCGTCAACCCATCCATTCCGAGCCATTGAGCCTATCGGGTCGTCGCGTTCAGGATCTCCCTCGACCCTCGTGGAATAGACGCAAAAGGCACGGGGATGGGTCCAGGCGCTCAAACGGGGCCGTGCACCTGCGTTCTCACCTCCCTCCTTCTGCACCCTCTACCCCGTACTTGCGCTGGATCAACGCTACGAGCTCAGAGGCGATGGCCTCCGCCTCCTCCTTCCGCCCGCACTCGACCATGACGCGGACAACAGGCTCCGTGCCCGATGGGCGGACAAGAATCCTGCCCTGGCCAGCGAGGGCGGAGGCGAAACTCCTTACGGCCTCCTGGATCTCTCCGTCCCCTGCAACCTCCGAGCGCGACACGACGCGCACGCTCCTGAGGACTTGGGGGAAACGCTCAATGGGGCTTGCCAACTCAGAGAGTCGTTTCCCCGTCTCCAACATCACGTTCACCAGCTGGATGGCAGTCAACAAGCCATCCCCCGTCGTCGCATGCTCCAGGAAGATGATGTGACCGCTCTGCTCCCCCCCGAGGGGGACGTTGAGCTCCAGCATCTTCTCGAGGACGTACCGGTCCCCCACCCTCGTCCGCTCCAGGATGATCCCAGCTCTGGCTAACGCCCTCTCCAGCCCGAGGTTGCTCATCACTGTCGCGACCACCCGCCTCCCCGGGAGCCTTCCCGCCGCGTGGAAGTGTAGCGCGCAAATCCCCAAGATGGCGTCCCCGTCCACGATCTCCCCGCGCTCATCCACAGCGATGACGCGGTCAGCATCCCCATCGTGGGAGAATCCTAGGTCGGCTCCATATTCCCGGACGGCCCTCTGGAGGACTTCCGGGTGGGTGGACCCGCAGGCAACGTTAATGCGTGCGCCATCTGGTTCATCGTGCAATGCGATCACCTTGGCTCCGAGCGCCTCCCACAGGCGGGGGGCGATGCGGTAGCTCGCCCCGAAGGCGCAATCCACCACAATGCGCCATCCCTCCAGCCTCCCCCGCGCGTGCGCGAGTAGGTAGGAAAGATACTCCTCCTCGCCCTGGGGCAGGTCCCACGCGCGTCCGATCGCCGTCCCCGTCGCCCTGGGAAGGTCCTGCGAGGAAGCAACCAGAGTTTCGATCTCCTCCTCCAGCCTGTCCGGGAGCTTGAACCCATCTCGGTCGAAGAACTTGATCCCGTTGTCCTCGATGGGGTTGTGGGAGGCCGAGATCACCACCCCGAAGGGCGCCCCCCACCTCCTCGTAAGATAGGCCACTCCAGGGGTTGGCAGGACCCCCAGCCTCCCCACGTTACCCCCTACCGAGCAGATGGCAGCCACAAGGGAGGCCTCGAGCATCGAACCAGAGAGGCGGGTATCGCGTCCAACGAGGACGGCTCCTGTGCGCCCGCGCAGGAGGAGGGAAGCTGCAGCCCGTCCTACTTGGAAAGCGAGTTCAGGGGTAAGGTCTGCGTTCGCCACACCCCGGATCCCATCTGTCCCGAAGAGCTTGACCATCGCCTAAGTCCCTCCATCACGACTTTGTCAAGGCCTCCTCAGCCCCGCTCAAGGGAGATCGTCACAGTCGTGGGGACGACCTCCACCACCGTGACCTCTGGGGGCGCCTGGACTTCAAGGGGTCTGGAGTGCCTTCCGGGACCAAGCCCGCTCGCGCTCACAGAGACGGTAAGCGCAGAGGGGGTAATCTGGTCGACGATGGCAGGAGGACCCTGGATGATCACGGTCACCGTTCCTGGATCCACCCTGCTCCGGAACCCCTGGGGGACCTCAGTGAGGTGCACAGGAATCTCCCTGAGGATCTTCACGATCGCGGACCGGCCGACGGCGACCGATACCTTCACCCGGGTCTCCTCTACCTGAACCCCTTCAGGGATCTGGAGGGGAACCTCTCTCTCAACGTTGGCACTCACCCCCTCGATCTCTACAGGGAGGGTACGGAGGAAGGAGAGGCTCTCCAGGATCTGGCCAGGCCCCCGCAACGCAACAGCCGCAGGGGAAACGACCACGGCGCGAAGGGAATACCCCGGAGCCGGGGACCCTTGGATGACCGGCACGACGGGAAGCACCTTGACCAGGAATTCCTCTTTGACGGGGACCGTCACCTGGATAACCGGCGGCATAACTTCCACGCCGCGCACAAACTCACCCCGTGTCCCCAGAACTCTGGGGAAGAGCGTGAGCGTCCGCGTGCTCCGGATGTCGCTCACGTCCAGGGAGACGAGCACACGGTGCACTGCCGCAACCTCCCCCTGCGGCCCGTCGATGGTTACTTGCGGGGGGTTGACTTCGGGCTCTCCGAGGGTGATCCCCGGGGGGAGCCGACCAACGAGCTCGACCTCGACGTCCATTGCCCGCCTGGCCCTCCGATCCACCACCACCACGGCTTCGCGGGGCTCTTTCTCCAGCACCCTCACGTTCTCAGGAACCGTGACCAGGACGGGTACGCGGTGCTCACCAGGGGAGAGACCTGAGAGATCGGCCCAGGCCTCTACCCCTTCCAGGGAGGAGAAGGCGGACCGGGGCCCGCGGAGGCGCACCTCGACCTCGGCGGGAGCCCGGACAACGATCAAGTTCGGACCGACGCCTCGGAGTCGAAGGTTCACCCTTATAGACCGCTCCACCTCAGGGTTCTGGACGCTGGCAACGTAGAGCCACATCACCGTGGCAATGGCCACGGAGAGCAACAGGTAGAGGTTCCGCTCATGGAAGAACCTTCTCATCGGCGCGCCCACGACCGGAGAAGAGGGCGTTGGCCGCCCGCCACGAGATCGAGAAGCTGCACCTTCAGCTCCTCCTCGGTAAGACCACGGCGTAGCTCTCCTTCTTTGGCCAGCGAGATCGTGCCCGTCTCCTCAGAGACGACAACCGCGATTGCGTCCGTCTCCTCCGTGATCCCAATGGCCGCCCGGTGTCGGGTTCCGAGCGCCCTGCTGATGGTGGGGTTCTCGCTCAGGGGGAGAAGACACCCTGCCGCCACCACCCGGTTCCCCCGTATGATCACGGCGCCGTCGTGCAGGGGGCTGTTCGGGAAAAACAGGCTGATCAGGAGCTGGACGGTCACCACAGCGTCCACCGGAATACCCGTCTCGATGAAATCCCCCAGACCCGTCCGGCGCTCGATCACCATGAGCGCCCCGAACCTCCGAAGGGAGAGGATCCGTGCTGCCCTGGCGACATCGTTGACCAGACGGATCGTGGCCTGGCGATCGAGGATCCCGGGAGTGATCGCGAGCGCGATCGGCCCGCCCCGCCCGAGTTGTTCCAGCATCCGTCTGAGCTCAGGCTGGAACAGGACGAGGAGGGCGATGGGGATCACCAAGCCCATATAGCCCAGGATCCATTGGAGGGTGTACAGGCCGAGCATCCGGCTCACCGCATAGGCGGCGAACAGAACGGCCAACCCCATCACCAGCTGGACCGCCCGCGTGCCGCGGATGAGCATCAGCAGTTGGTAGACCAGGAAGGTCACCACAGCAATGTCCAGAAGATCGACGAGACGGATCTGCACAGGCATGGCTACCTCAGCAAAAGGGCCAGAAGGGCCTTCTGCGCATGGAGGCGATTCTCTGCCTCGTCGAGGACAACGGAATGCGGACCGTCCAGGACGTCGTCGGTGATCTCCTCCCCCCGGTGTGCAGGGAGGCAATGCATCACCAGGACATCTTCCCTGGCCAAGGCAACGAGATCCCGGTTGACCTGGTACGGGCGGAAGACCTGCGCTCGCACCTCCCGCTCGGCCTCTTGCCCCATGCTGGCCCAAACGTCGGTGTAGATGGCATCGGCACCCGAGGCGGCTTCCCTGGGGTCATGGGTGAGCTGGACGTGCCCTCCTGAACGCGCAGCATGGGCCTTCGCCCGCTCCACCACCTCTCCCCTGGGGGCGTACCCCTCTGGCGTAGCCACAATGATGTGCATCCCCAGCTTCGCCGCGCCCAGGAGGAGAGAGTGACAGACGTTGTTGCCATCCCCGATCCAGGCAATCCGAAGCCCCTCCAGCCGTCGACGTTTCTCGTAGATGGTCAGGAGGTCCGCCAGGACCTGGCAGGGATGCTCGAGGTCGGACAACGCGTTGATCACTGGGATCTCCGCATGCTCAGCCAGCTCCTCCACCGTGGTGTGGCGAAAGGTCCGTGCCGCGATCCCATCTACCCAGCGTGTCAAGTTCCGCGCCACGTCTGCGACGCTCTCACGCACCCCCAACTGCACATCCTGGGGCGCGAGGTAGACTGTGGTCCCGCCGAGCTGCCACATCCCCACCTCGAAGGTCACCCGCGTTCGCAGGGAGGGTTTCTCGAAGATCATCGCCAGGGATTTCCCCTCGAGCAAGCGGGGGTGCTCCCCGGCCTTCAGGCGCTTTTTGAGGTCGAGGGCCAAGTCCAGCACCATCCAGAGCTCGTCGACGGAGAGATCGTCCATGGACAGGAAGTCACGACCTCGTAGAGTTCCCGGCCGCATCAACCTTCCTCCCCTTTCACCTTCTCCGTCCAAACCGTCAGGATCTCGCGGAGATCCGGTTTACTCCGCTCCTCAATCTCATAGGTGACGCGGACAGAGGGCCTGTCCAGACGGATCACCCGGCGCAGGTCCACAGGGGTGCTCACGACCACCACCTCCGCGTCACTGCGGGAGATGGTCTCCGCCAGCTCGTGGATCTGGCGGGCGCTATACCCCATCGCCGGGAGCACGGGTCCGAGGTGTGGGTACATCCTATAGACTTCCTGGATGGACCCAACGGCAAAGGGGCGCGGGTCCACGAGCTCTTTGGCCTTGTGCCTCTGGGCAGCGATCGTCCCAGCACCGTAGGCCATCCCCCCATGGGTGAGGGTCGGGCCGTCCTCCACGACGAGGACCCGCCTCCCCTCAATCCACTCCGGCCGGTCTACAGCGATGGGGGAACTGGTCTCAACGATGGTCGCCACCGGGTTGACACTCTGGACATTGCGCCGGACCTGCTCCACGGCGTTGAGAGGAGCCGTGTCCACCTTATTGATCACCACCACATTGGCCATCCGGAGGTTCGTCTCACCCGGGTGGTAAGTCACCTCATGCCCGGCCCGGTGGGGATCGACGATCACGATGTGCAGGTCCGGCACAAGGAAGGGGAAGTCATTGTTCCCCCCATCCCAGAGGATCACCTCCGCTTCGGCTTCAGCCGCTCTGACCACCTGCTCGTAGTCTACGCCTGCATATACCACGAGCCCCCGCTGGACGTGCGGTTCGTATTCCTCCCGCTCCTCGATCGTGACAGCGTACCGGTCAAGGTCGTCGACAGAGGCGAACCGCTGGCACACCTGGCGCGAGAGATCCCCATAGGCCATGGGGTGCCGGATCACTACCACCTTCCAGCCGAGCTCCTGGAGGAGGAGACCAACGCGCCTGGCGACAGGGCTCTTCCCGCTCCCTGTACGAACTGCACCCACGCTCACCACGGGGACTCGGGCCTTCAGCATCGTCTCCTTCGGCCCCAAGAGCCGGAAGCTGGCCCCAGCGCTCATCGCAATGGAGGCCCTATGCATCACGTATTCGTGGGAGACGTCACTATACGCGAACACAACCTCATCCACTGCAAACCTCTGGATCAGAGAGACGAGCTCCTCTTCCGCATAGATGGGGATCCCCTCTGGATACCCGGGGCCAGCCAGCTCCGGCGGGTAACGGCGTCCCTCGATCTCGGGAATCTGTGCGGCTGTAAAGGCAACTACCTCGTAGCGATCGTTCCCCCGGAAGTACACGTTGAAATTGTGGAAGTCCCGCCCGCCTGCCCCCATGATGATGACCCGGACCTTCCTCACCCCGGCCCCTCCTCTATAGTATCCAGTAAAAATCGACCGTTTGTGTGTTCTCTGAACGACCCGGCAGTGTCTTCGCCATTGCCAGAGACCACTCCTCCGATGAAGGGTCGTGGTGAGGTTTGCTTAAAAGAAAACCAGGCCCAGGAAGGCTGCGAAGAGCAGGACGAGGAGCGGGGAGAGCCCCTTGCGTATGGCGACGAAGGCCCCCAGGGAAATCGCCCCGAGGGGAAGGGACTCGACGCTGGAGATTCCCAAGCGCACAACCGCCCCGAGGAGGAGCCCCACGACTGCAGCCCGCATGGTCGCCCAGGCCTGGTCCATCGCGGGAACCTTCCTGAAGAGAAAGTGGAGCCTCAGGATCCCCCAGCCCACCAGGAGGGAGGGTGTGAAGATTCCCAGGGTGGCCGCCAGGGCTCCAGGAAGACCTGCCGCTTTGAATCCCACGAACGTCGCGAGAATGGCAAAGGGTCCGGGTGTGAGTTGGCTGATGGCGATCCCATCGAGAAACTCAGCGGTCGTCAGCCAACCGGCGCGGTCCACGGCCTCCTCCTGGATCAAGGGGACCATCGCGTACCCCCCTCCGAACGTAAACAGGCCAACCCGGAAGAATGTCCAAAAGATCTTGAGGATCTCCACGGCGATCGGTCGAAGGCCTCAGGCTACTTCTCCGGTCTCCTTCCTGTCCCCCTCAAGTACCCTGCGGCTCCAGCGGCCAGGAGAAGGAAGGCTGGGTGGACGTGTAACCACAGGAACCCCCCGGAAGCCAGGAGGGCCACAGCTACGTCCACGGGCGAGCGGAGGAGTGTCCTCCCCATGCTGACGAGGATCGCGGCGAACATCCCCACCACCGCCGGAGCGACGGCCTGGAACACCCCTTGGATCACCTGCACGTGGCGGAAGAGGGTGTATCCTTTCGCCAGGAGCAGAACCATGAAGAAGGAGGGGAAAACCAGGGTTACCGCCGCGAGCACAGCACCAACGCCCCCAAAGAACCGGAACCCCAGGATCACTCCGAAGTTCACAGAGTACACTCCTGGGATGACGTGCGCCATGGCATAGGCATCTGCGAACTCTTCCCGGCTCAGCCAACCACGGCGCGCCACGAGTTCCCGCTCCAGCATGGCGATGATCGATCGCCCTCCTCCAATGGCAACCGTCCCTGCGAGAAGGAGAAGGGAGAGGAACGGCCAGAGCGTCGGCGTTGCCTTACTTCCTGTATTCACTCCCTGGGTGATTATGCATACACTTGAGTCGGTGACTTAGGAGTCTGCCCTTCCTCGCTGAGTATGGAGGAGCCTGCGAGCGCCGAGGTACCTCACCGCGTAATAGGGGTCATCGAGGGGGGTGATGGTGACTCCTCCCGCACTCTGTGCGCTGTGAATGAACCGGCCTTCACCAAGGTAGATGCCCACGTGCGATGCCCCAGGGGCGTAGGTCGTGAAGAAGACCAGATCCCCGGGGACGAGCTCCCCGCGACCTACGGGTTTCCCCATGCGAAACTGCGCGAAAGAGGACCTCGGCATATCGGGGATCCAGGGGGTAAACACGACGTAGACAAGTCCAGAGCAGTCCATCCCCTCCTTAGAGCTCCCGCCCCATCGATACGGCGTCCCGAGCCAATCCATCGCCCTCCGCACGACCTGTCCAGGATCTCCAAAGAGGGGGGTACCTCCTCCCCCTAACGAGACGCGAACAGGGGGGATCCGGAGGGTCTGCCCGGCAAGGATCCGGTCCGAGGTCAGTCCGTTGGCTTCGATCAGGGCTGCAACCGTTGTGCTGTAGCGGAGGGCGATCCGGTAGAGCGTCTCCCCTCTCTGCACCACATGCGTCCTCGGAGGAAGGGAAGGAGGGCGATCCCCCCTCTTCTCCGGTTCAGGGATGATCAAGCGCTGCCCCGCTTGGATCCGCCCCGGGTCTGCCAGGCCATTGACCCGGGCCAGCCATTCCACTGTCACCCCGTAGCGCTTGGCGATGCGAAACAGCGTCTCCCCGGGCTGGACGCGATGAACACGTGCTGCATCAGCGGTACCTGGACAAGCCAACACCAGGACCATGCCGAGCAAGCAGGGGAAGAGGGAACCTTGTGTGCCAACGAGCCTTCGCGGGTGCAACATCCACCCTCCCACAAAGGTATCCCCCTCCGTCACCTCCCCATGATCCCCTCTGATCCAGGGAGGTTGACTTACCGCTTGGAGTACTGGAACCCCTTCCGTGCGCGCTTCCGGCCGTACTTCTTGCGCTCCTTCATGCGCGGGTCACGCGTTAACAGCCCAGTTGTCCGGAGGATCGGCCGGAATTTGGGATCCACCTCAAGGAGAGCATTCGCGATGCCATGCCGGAGGGCGCCCGCCTGACCGCTCAGGCCACCACCCTCCACGGTGGCGATGACATCGAACCGCCCTTCCGTCTGGGTGAGCAGGAGCGGCTGGCGGACGATGCTCTGCCAAGTATACCTGGGGAAGTATTCCTCCAGGGGCTTGCCGTTGACCACGATCTTCCCCGTGCCAGGGAGCAAGCGGACCCTTGCTACGGCTTCCTTCCGTCTTCCCGCGATAACGGGAGTGAGCGCGGTGACAGCCAACACCCTCACCTGCCTCTTATCGTTCTCTCGTGAGAAGAGGGATCGAGGATCGAGGCCTGGGGTGGAATCTCTGCGATGATGCCCGGAGCCATGGAAGGTGTGAAGGGATCCCGTCGCCTGCTCGGTTTCCTCGACACTCGACCCTCGATCGCCTTCCTACGATATCCACAAACTCAGTAAACGGACAGAAATCATGTTCCAAACGAAGCGGCTGGACACTCTCCCCATCTCGGGGTCCCCACCAAAATCTGTTTCCGGATTTTGGTGGTGGCTTACAGCTCAAGGGGCTCCGGTTGTTGGGCCTGGTGGGGGTGATCCGGGCCCCGGTAGACTTTCAGCTTCTTCAGGAGTTTCCGGCCGAGCGGGTTCTTGGGAAGCATCCCCCGGACTGCCTCCCGGATCAGCTTTTCCGGGTTCGTCGCAAGGAGTGTACCATAGGAGACCGCTTTGAGCCCTCCGGGATAACCGGAGTGACGGTAGAGCATCTTCTGTTGCGCTTTCCGCCCGGTCAGCCGGATCTTCTCGGCGTTGATCACGACGACGAAATCCCGCAGATCCACATGGGGGGTGAATGTCGGTCGATGCTTGCCCCGGAGGACCGCGGCAATGCGCGATGCGAGCCTACCCAGGACCTTGCCGCTCGCATCGACAAGGTACCAACGTTCTTGCACCTCGTTGGGCTTGGCCATGTACGTCTTCACACCCGATCCCCTTCCCTCTCGGGGGACGTAAACTTTGCGGTCCTCCCCGCAGGCGGGCAAAAACCAGGGTCATTCTAGTATACCCCGGTACCCCTGTCAAGCACGCAAAAACCCTCCCCTTCCCCCGGGGGAGAGGGTACATCCGAGAGGACGTGCCACCTCTTTGGGGAAGATCCCGTAAGGTCAGGCAGCCAGTGCTCGGCGACCCTTGGGGGTGAGACGGTACTTCCCCTTCTCCGGCGAGGTCACGAGGCCGAGGGTCGCAAGGCTGCGCATCTTGCCCACAACCTTTGGCGTGGGCAGGTTGGCCGCCTTCGCGATATCCCCACAGCCCACGGCCCCCTTCATATTGGAAAGAGCGTTGAGGATCGCCTTCTGGGTTTCATCCAGGGTGACCTGCTTCGTGGCAGGTTTTCTCTCCGCCATCGCCAGATCCCTCCCGCTACGTGAAAGCATCTCCTCAAACATAATCCTACACGACTTGACACACGCTACAAGAGGGATCTTATGGAAATACCGGGCGACTCAGTATTGAATGAGGGAAAAGAAATCGTAACCTTCCAGTGTCCGCCGGCCGTTCAGGAAGGTCAGCTCGACGAGACAGGCGAACCCTACCACTTTCCCACCCAGCCGCTCCACCAAGCGCTTGGTAGCGCTCAGCGTCCCCCCGGTAGCGATGACGTCGTCTACGATCAGGACCTTCTGGCCCGGCTTGATGGCATCAGCATGCATCTCTAAGGCGGCCATCCCGTACTCGAGCTGGTACTCCTCCCGGATCCGGTCCCACGGGAGTTTCCCTGGCTTCCGGGCAGGCACGAATCCTACACCCAAGCGGTCGGCAAGGGGCGCGGCCAGGATATACCCCCTTGCCTCAATGGCCACGATCACATCGATCTCCTTCGTCCGGCAATACCTCTCCAGTTCGTCCAGGGCGTATCGAAACGCCTTTGGGTCCTGGAGGAGAGGCGTGATGTCCCGGAAGATCACACCCTCGATGGGAAAGTTGGGAACATCGCGGATCCACTGCTTCAGGTCCATTCTCCTCCCCCCTCCTCCGATCTCGCAGGAGCCCAAAAGAAGGGTTCGAACCCCGGACGAAAAATCCTCTCCTCGAGTGAATGTTCGGATTTTTTGAACAATAGGCTCTGCAGCCTGGAAGGGGGCATCCCAGGTGGAGGTTTCGTTACGCCAGTTCCACGACCGAGGAGTCCCCGAGGTTGATGCGGCTTGGCTGGCCAGTGACGACAGCGTTCTCCCCAATGATCGAGCCCTCTAGGAGGACTCGGTGAACCCTGGCATGGGCGTTGATGATGCTGTCTCGGATGATCGACTCGGTCACCTGCGCCCCCTCGGCGATGGAGACATAAGGTCCGATGACGGAGTTGCGGACCACCGCCTGGGGGTGGACGAAAGAGGGAGGGAAGACCACAGCATCCTCGAGACGGGGGGCATCCGGCGGGTCCCCCTCCAGGAGATCCCTGTTGGCCTGGAGGAGCGCCTCCGCCGTTCCGCAGTCGAACCAACCCTGGATGGGGAAGATCTGGATGCGCTCCCCTGCCTCCACCATAAGCTGCAGGGCATCGGCCAGCCAGTACTCCCCCCGCACGCGCCGATCCTCGCGGATAAGCCGTTCCAGGCATTCCCCCAGGAGGGGCGCGTTGCGGATGAAATAGACGCCCACGAGGGCAAGGTGACTCACGGGTTCCTCAGGCTTCTCCACGATGCGCCGCACGAATCCCTCCTTGTCCAGCACCACCACCCCAAACCGCCTCGGGTCGGGAACCTCCCGCACCGCCAGGGCTGAGTGGGCCAGCCTGGCCATCCCCTGGAGGTCGGCCTTCACGATGGTATCTCCCATGACGATCATCACCGGTCCCTCCCCTAGGAACTCCCTCGCCACGTAGATGGCGTGGCCGTTGCCCAGAGGAACCTCCTGGGTGACAAAGTGTACGGGGAGGCAGTAATGTTCCCGGACGTATTCCTCCACCTTCTCCCCGAGGTAGCCGACCACCAGCACGACCCTCTGCAGGGGGAGGGGCAGGAGAGCATCGAGGATGTGCGCGAGAATTGGCTTGCCGGCTACGTGCATGAGCGCCTTGGGTTGGGTATGGGTATGGGGTCGGAGGCGTGTCCCCATCCCGGCCACTGGGATGATCGCTGTCAGCGGTTCCAACGGGAAACCCCCTTGCTCAGTCACCCCGCCAAAATCCGTCCTCAGGATTTTGGCGGGCCCCGACACGGAGGAAGCTCCAATTGCTACGGTATAACATGATTTCTGTCCGTTTGCTTCACATCCTGCAGAAACGGATGCGGCCCATGATCTCTGGCCAGTTACTTCGATCGGGTGGCAGCTGTGGAGCTCCGGATCAGCTCCACCAAGGTCGCCACCACCTCGTACCGACCGAAGGAGGGCATGAGATAAACCCCTTCCACCTTATCCATGATGGCCTTGAGCAATTCCTCAGCGAGAGCCAACCCCTCCTCCCGACCCCTGTTCCCAGCCTCGCGCATCCGTTCCCTGACCCACGTGGGGATGACGATCCCCGGGACCTCGTTGGCGAGGAACTCGGCCTGGCGGTAGCTCTGAAGGGGCAAGATCCCCACCATCATGGGAATGGGCGGCTTCCCGACTTTCTCCAGGAAGTCTAAGAGAGGCTCGGGCTCGAAGATGAACTGGGTCATGATGAAGTCAGCGCCTGCTTCGATCTTCTGCTCCAGGCGAGGGAGTTCCCGGTCCCTGACCTGCGGGTTGAGGTCAAGGGCACATCCTACGAAGAAAGAGGCAGGCTGCCCAATGGGCTTCCCCGCCAGGTCGGTCCCGCGCTTGAGGTGGCTGAGGATGCGGATGAGGCCAATGGAATCCACATCGTAGACGGCGGTGGCGCCGGGATAGTCCCCGATGCGCGGGGGGTCTCCGGTCAAGGCCAGGACGTTGCGCACGCCCATTGCGTGCGCCCCGATGAGGTCAGCCTGGAGACCCAGGATGTTCCGATCGCGGGTGGTGAAGTGGATGATCGTCTCCATGCCCACGTGCTCTTGGATCAGGTAGCACATGGCCAGTGCGCTCATGCGCACCCTCGCCATGGGGCTGTCCCCCACGTTGATCACGTCCGCCCCTTTCTCCTTCAAGAGCTTCGCCCCTTGGAGATCCTTCGTGGGGTCCAATCCCTTGGGGGGGTCGACCTCCACGCTGATGACGAACTGTCGCCCGAGCTTGCGGGAGAGCTCTGTAGGGGCAGTGACAGGCGGTGGCACTTTCTCCTCGCGCCTGGGGGAAGCAACGACGATGGGTTGGACCTCTGGAGGCCGTAGGTCCTGAATGGCCTCGCGGATGGCGGCGATGTGTTGGGGGGTCGTCCCGCAACACGCACCCACGACGCGAACTCCTGTCTGGACCATGCGCCGCGCGTACTCTGCCATGTATGCGGGCGTCGAAGGGTAGATGAACCGGCCCTCGATCCGGGCAGGGTAACCAGCATTGGGCTGGGCGGAGAGAGGCCGCCGGCTCACCTTGAGCATCTCCTGGATGACCCTATAGACGGGCTGGGGACCCGTCGAGCAGTTGGCACCGATGACATCGGCGCCCAGGGCATCCAGCACCGCTACGACCTCTTCCGGCGTGTTCCCCATGATGGTCCGGCCTTCTTCGTTGAAGGTCATCTGGGCGATGATGGGGAGGTCACACACCTCCTGAGCGGCGAGCACGGCCTGCTCGAGCTCCCTCAGGTCGAAGAAGGTCTCTAGGATCAGCAGGTCCACGCCGCCTTCGACCAAAGCCTCGATCTGCTCTTTGAAGATCTCCCGCGCCTCCTCTCGGGAAATGAGGCCGAACGGTGCCAGAGGCTTCCCCAGCGGCCCAACGGATCCAGCGATGAACACCGGCCGCCCGGCGATGTCCCTCGCCTCTTTGGCGATCTTGGCCCCCCAGAAGTTGATATCCCGGACGCGCTCTGCGAAGCCATGCTGGCTCAGCTTGACGCGGTTGGCCCCGAAGGTGTTGGTCTCGATGATCTCGGCTCCGGCCTGGATGTACTCGAGATGGATCCCCTGGACGAGGTCCCGGCGCGTGAGGTTGAGGGCATCGAAGCATTGGTCAAAGGGAATCCCGCGGGAGTAGAGCATCGTCCCCATGGCCCCATCGCAGAGGATCGGCCCCTGCTCGAGTCGCTGGAGGAAAGGATGTCTGTGGCGCATCGTCGCTCCTTCCTGCCCCTGAGCCTGGCAACCTGAATTTTCCCCTAGGCGCGAGGAAACTCCTCCCTCTCCCCTCACGAACTGCTCTTACGGGAGAGCCGCGCTTTCACCACAAGCAGGGCGAATCGAGGGAGCGCTAGGATCCTCCGCCACCGCCAGGGCTCCTGGTACCACCGGAACAGCCACTCCAGCCCCAGGTGCTGCATCCAGCGTGGGGCACGGCGCAGGCGGCCGGAGAGCACATCGAAGCTCCCCCCAACACCGATGCACACAGGGATGCCGAGGGTTCCCCGGTGCCGGGAGATCCAGACCTCCTGCGTCGGGACACCCAATGCCACAAACAGGATGTGCGGGCGGCTCCCCTGGATCATCGCGAGGATCCTCCCCTCCTCTTCCGGCCGGAAGTACCCGTGGTGGGTGCCTGCAACGCACAGGCCAGGATACCGCGTGGCGAGTACCCTGGCTGCCTCCTCCGCCACACCCGGAGCGGCACCCAAGAGGAACACCCGATAGCCCCTCTGTGCACTCAAGGCGCACAGACGTTCCACGAGCTCCACACCTGGGACCCGCTCCGGAACGCGCCACCCAAGGAGGCGAGCTGCCCAGACGACGCCGATCCCATCCGGGACGACGAGGTCGGCATCGCGGAGGATCTCCCGGAAGCGAGGATCCCTGTGAGCCCGCAGGACGGCCGAGGCGTCAGCCGTGACCACATGGCGGGGGGAGCCATCCTGGATGAACTCCTCGATCCTCGCTACCGCCTCCTCCATGGAGACGAGATGGATGTGTACCCCGAGAAGGTCTACCGTCTCCATCTAGATCGATCTGGTTCAGCTCCTTCGCAGGGTCCGCACAAAGGGTGCCCCTGTGCTCGCCCTACTTCGGCGGTGGATACACCACCACGATCAACTCGCGGGGGCCGTGGGCCCCCAGGATCAGGAGCTTCTCGATGTCCGCGGATCGACTCGGCCCAGTGATGAACACAATGCGCGGCCGTGGCCCCTGACAGAGGAGCGGGGGGAGCACCGTAAAGAAGGCGTCCAGATCAGGCAGGATGCGGTCCTCCGCCAGGAGGGCGATGTGCACGGGCGGGAGGAGGGAGAGGAGGTGACGCTCCCTCCCCCAGCCAATCTCAACGAGGGTCCCGGTCTCTGCGATTGCATAGTCGGCCTCCCCAACGCCAACCTCCGGGATCCCATCAGGAGAGATCACGGGACCCTCAAGGAGCTTGACCCGGCGAAACACGGGGACCTCCTGGAAGGTACGCACCCATCCCGCCCCTAGCCCCCCCACGTGGACTCCCTCGACGTTCCTCTGGGAGAGCTCCTGCCCAATGGCAAATCCCGCTTCTTCCCTGCTCCCACACACCACGACCCTCCCCCCGGCGGCCTCCACCTGGGTTTTGAACTGATCCATCCAACCAACGGGCGCATTCATGGTCTCTTCCCCCGTTCCCGGAAGGATTGCACGGGTGGCAGTGGCAGGTCCCGCGAGGTCGTCCACCCGGAGAGGAGAGGGAAGACGCGGTAGATCCGGCCAAGACCCCTGGGCAGGCGGAGGAGTGCCCTCACGAGCCTGCCCCCCAGGGTGAACCTCGTCTGGCTCTTCCCTACAAGCGCCCAAGCGGACATCACCCACCGCTCGGACCAAGTGGAGACGGCAGGGGCCGCCCGGCGGCGAAGCTCCAGGAGGAGGCGAGGGAGGTCGATGTCCACCGGGCAGACCTCCTTGCAGGCCCCACAGAGGGTGGACGCGAAGGGGAGGTCTGAGGAGTCCTCTGCGTTCAGGAGCAGGGGCGAGAGGACTGCTCCCATCGGGCCCGTGTAGACCCACCCGTACGCATGTCCACCAACGGTCCGGTAGACAGGACAAGCGTTCATACAAGCTCCACAGCGGATGCAGCGGAGGATCTCGCGTACGGCAGAGTCCGCCAGGATCCGCCGGCGCCCGTTATCCACGACCACGACGTGCAGTTCCTGGCCTGGGTAGGGGCCACTGATCAAAGAGACGTAGCTCGTCATCACCTGTCCGGTGGCACTTCGCGGGAGCAAGCGCAAGAAGACGGAAAGATCGGCGAGGGATGGCGTGACTTTCTCCAGGCTCATGATGGCAACGAGCAGCGGGGGGATGGTGGAGACCATGCGGGCGTTCCCCTCATTCTCCACGACCACGAGGGTACCGGTCTCGGCGACGGCGAAATTCACGCCGATGATCCCCATCCCCGCATCCAGGAAGCGCGCCCGCAAATAAGCGCGGGCAGCCGCGAGGAGGGCGTGGGGGTCCTCGGGGAGGGAGCGCCCGAGGTGGCGGGAGAGCAAGGCGGCGATCTCCGCAGCGGACTTGTGGATCGCAGGGGCCGTGATGTGGGAGGGCCGTTCCCCCGCAAGCTGGACGATGAATTCCCCGAAATCCGTCTCGATAACCTCGACCCCAGCCTTCTGGAGGGTCGCGTTGAGGGCGATCTCCTCGGAGACCATGGACTTGCTCTTCACAACCCGGCGGACCCCATGGGAACGGACCAGCTCCAGGAGGATCGCTCGGGCAGATCCGGCATCTGAGGCGAAATGGACGGTTCCCCCGGCTTTCCGGATGCTCGCGCCCAGCTGGTCCAGGAGCTCATCGAGGCGCTCCAGGGTCTCCTCCCGGATGGCCTTCGCCTGGGCCCGCAGCTCCTCCCAGTCCGGCACTCCTGCGGCTGCGGCATTGCGCTGGAGCATCGCATGGCGGACCGCCTTGGCTACGGCGCTCCCCATGGGATCGAAGCCAGGCGGCGGTTGCTGGATTTGCAGTGTCCGTGGTCTTCCAACCATCGCCTTTCATGATACCACATCCCAACTCCGGGCGATGTCGATCGCCACCCTTGACAGCACCCCTTGGGCTCAGTAGAATATTTCATGTCGATAATTTTCGACATAAAGGCAGGGAAGGATGAAGACTCAACTGCTCCGCCGGCTAGCCAAACTTCACGCAGACCCACGGTGCTGTGTGAGGGATTACCGCTCTGCCCGGGAGGCCCTCCATCGGCAGGAGGCGTTCAAAGAGGCCGTCCGAGTCCTCGCCACCCTCGGTGACCCGCACCGGTTGGCGATGGTCAAGCTCCTCCAGCAGTACGGGGTGATGTGTGCGTGTGACATCGAGGCGGCCTTTGACTTGGCCCACTCCACGGTCATCCACCATCTCACCTTGCTCACCGAGGCGGGGATTGTAGAGGTCAGCAAAGCCGGCAAGTGGAGCTATTACCGGTTGTCCAGTACGCTCCCAGCGAAGCTTGAAACGATTCGACAGTTCATCGGAACGGGGAAGGAGGAACCCGTGCGCTGCTGTTGCTGCACCCCCGTACAGGAACGGGGTTGATTGCCCAACAAACCCGGCGCGCTGAATCGACGGAATCCCTAAGGGAGGTGGATCATGGCACGGCCGGAGGACATCAAACGAGCGGTTCAGGAAGGCTATGGCAAAGTTGCACAAGGGGAGGGTTGTTGCACGTCGGGAGGCTGTGGGTGCGACCCGGGGGGTGACGCCCGCCTCCTGCGGATGGGATATCCTGCGGGTGAACTGGTTAACCTCCCGCAGGAAGCTCTCTCCACAGCCGCGGGATGCGGAAGTCCGATCACCTTCGCGGAGCTGAAGCCCGGGGAAGTAGTGCTCGACTTAGGGAGCGGGGGAGGGTTGGACGCCCTCCTGGCCTCCCAGAGGGTTGGTCCTCAAGGAAAGGTGATCGGGGTGGATCTCACTCCTGAGATGGTCGAACTGGCCAGGCGAAATGCGCAAAAACTCGGTGTAGGAAATGTGGAGTTCCTCGTGGGAGACATCGAGCGCCTTCCTGTTCAGGACGCCTCTGCGGACGTCCTCCTCAGCAACTGTGTGATCAATCTCGCCCCCGACAAAGGGGCGGTCTTCCGCGAGGCGTTCCGGGCCCTCAAGCCCGGCGGTCGGATCATTGTCGCGGACATTGTCGTGCAGGGGGAGGTTCCGGAATCCTTGCGGAAGGACATGACCGCTTGGACAGGCTGCATCGGTGGAGCACTTGTACGGGAGGACTACCTCCAGAGGATCCAGGGATCTGGCTTCGTGGCCGTCGAGATCCTAGAGGAGCGCATCTCTCGGGGGCCGCTTCCCCTCGCCAGCATCACGGTGCGAGCGTGGAAACCTGACACAGTGTGACCTTCGCCCACGCATCGGAACCCCCATCAGCTCAGGACAGGAGCTGCAGGAACATCGAGGAGCCTCAGAGAAACACACGCCATGTCCTCAGCTTCCTGGGGATCCAAGGGGTGCCCGAATCCGTTTTGGGTGGGGTGACTTAGGCCATTGAGGAGGGCGAGACGTTCATCGAGATGGCTCGTCGGCCTTGCGATTGCAGGCCTGATTGCGATCTCCCTCTTCCTCGCATACCCCTGGGTCCTCACTCAGGCGGCGGGTTGGCTCGTCACGAACGACCCCATAGCGCCCGCGGACGCCCTCATCGTCCTCTCAGGGGACAGCACAGGGGAGCGGGTGATGCAAGGCGTCGCCCTGTGGAGGCAGGGGGTCGCCCCAAGGGTCATCCTCTCGGGTGGCCCCATTGGCCGCTGGGTGACGGCTGCGGAGATCATGCGCAGGGAGGCACTCCTCCTCGGGCTTCCCTCCCGTGCCATTCTCCTGGAGGAGGAGTCCAGGAGCACTTGGGAACAAGCCGTAAAGACCCTCCCCATGGTGAAGAGGCTCGGCGCGCGACGCGTGATCATTGTAACGTCCCCTTACCATGCACGGCGCGCCAGGTGGACGTTCCGGCGCGTTTTTGGGCCGGCAGGCATCGAGGTGCTCGTCTCCGCCTCCCCCTACAGCAAGTTCCAAGCTGACCGCTGGTGGACAAGGGAGCAGGACACGGAGGATGTGTTGCTGGAGTACTTCAAGATGGTCCACTACTTCCTGCGCTTCCGGTCCCCTCCCGGAGGGGGACTCCGTGGGGAGGCTAAGGGTCCATGAACACCAGACGTCGCTTCCCGCCCGACGTCCATCCTCTCTTCGACGTATCCAAGTATGACTTCCACCCCATCCGCACGTGGGAAAAGTACCGGCGTATCCCCGGGGGTATCCAGTTCTCCACCGTCACGACGCAGGGGGAGCTCCTCCAGGTCACCCTGACCTTCCCCTCTCAGGAGATCCTCCGGGTGAGGTTGAGCAGCAAGGGAAGCCACGAGACCTCCTCGCCCATGCTGGTGGCCGAGCGTCTTCGACGGGTCCGCCTGCAGGTCACCGAGAGCCACGATGGCCTCGTGCTCCACACCGGTCCTCTCACCGTGTGGGTCCAGCGTGACCCCTGGCAGCTGTCGGTTAGAGATCCCCAGGGGAAGAGGATCTTCCAAGAGCAGGTGAATGACAAGGCGTTTGAGGATCCCATCGCATTCCCCCTCGGCTTCGCCGTGGAACGGTCTACCAGCAGGATCTCCATGTATGAGAGCTTCCTCCTCGACCATGACGAACACCTCTATGGGCTGGGGGAACGGTTCGTAGCCTTCGACCAGCGCGGGCAGCGCGCCGTCCTGCAAGTGCGGGAGGCCCACGGTACGAACTCCACCCCCCTCGCCTATAAACCCATTCCTTTCTTCCTGAGCACCCGGGGGTATGGAATGCTCGTGCACACCTCCTACCCCGTCCACGTGGACCTCGGAGCCTCCTCTGCCATCACCGGCGCGGTCATGGTTCAGGGAGGACCGCTCGATTACTTCTTGTTCTACGGACCCTCCCTGAAGGAGATCCTTCACCGCTACACCGCCCTCACCGGCCGGCCCTCCCTCCCACCCAAGTGGAGCTTCGGAGTGTGGTACTCCCGGTGCATGTACAAGAGCCGGAGGGAGGTCGAAACGATCGTCCGGCGCCTCCGCGCGAACGGCCTTCCCTTCGATGTCATCCACATCGATCCCCTTTGGCTGAAAGGGCGAAAGAGGCGGGATTTCGATGCCTGTGATTTTCTCTGGGACGAGGAGGCTTTCCCGAACCCCAAGGAGATGCTCCAGAAGTTCCGCGGCCAGGGAGTCAAGGTATCCCTGTGGGAGAACCCCTACTTCCCCATGGACAGCCCTCTGTTCCGCGAGGCCCTGGAAAAAGGGTATTTCCTACGTGCCCCAGACGGGGGCCCCGCTCGCCCCGAACGGGGCGTCCCCGCGGCTGTGGTGGACTTCACGAACCCCGAGGCCAGGGAGTGGTATAAGTCGCTCCACAGGCCTTTGCTAGAGCAGGGAGTCGCCGTCTTCAAAGCTGACTACGGGGAGGAGGTTCCGCAGGACGCTGCGAGCTCTACTGGGGTGCGCGGAGAGGAACTCCATAACTTGTATCCCTTATTGTATGCCAAAACGGTCTTTGAGGTGAGTAAGGAGTTCTCGCCCCAACCGGTGATCTGGGCACGCAGCGCCTGGGTGGGATCCCAACGTTACCCTGTCCACTGGAGCGGTGATGCTCAGTCCAAGTGGGAGGTACTGGGCTGGGTCCTGGCGAGCGGCCTCTCCCTAGGGTTGAGCGGGTTCGTCTTCTGGAGTCATGATATCGGGGGGTTCTATGGGTTAAAGGATCCCAAATTGTATATCAGATGGGCACAGCTCGGCCTCCTCTCCTCTCACGCCAGGTTCCACGGAACGACGCCGCGCGAGCCGTGGCACTTCGGCCAGAGCGCCTTGAAGATCGTGCGAGGATTCTCCCAGCTTCGCTACCGTCTGATCCCTTACCTGTACTCGGAAGCCTATCGCTGCACGAAGCTCGGACTCCCCCTCATGCGTCCCTTGGTCCTGGAGTACCAGGACGACCCGACAGTCGCCTCCATCGCCGACGAGTACCTCTTGGGCGCGTCCCTGTTGGTGGCGCCTGTGCTCACGGAAGACGACGAGAGAGCTGTCTACCTCCCCGCAGGATGGTGGGTGGACTTCTGGACAGGCGAGCGTCTCGAAGGGGCTCGATGGACCCGGTGGCGCGCACCCCTGGAAAGGACCCCTCTGTTCATCCGGGGAGACTCGATCCTCCCTCTCGGACCGGAGATGCGGTTCATCGGGGAGCGGCCAGAGGACCCACTGACCCTGGAGGTCCACGTAGAGGTTGGCGCAGAGTTCACCCTTTTCGACGACGAGGAGGGGGAGATCCCCATGGAAGCTGAGAGAGACGCGCAGAGGTTCCGGTGGAAATGCGGGGCCACGCACAGGACGCACGTGCTACGCATCCACAGGCTTAGCTCATGGAGGAACCTCCAGGCCACGGGTGCCGTGGAAGTCCTCGATGCATGCGTGGAGGGGGGGACGGCGCGCGTCACCGTGAGAGCCAGTGGGGCGTATGCGCTCACGTTCATCACGCCGTGAACATCTGACCCAATCTCCCCCTCCCCATCCTTCCTCACCCTCTCCCACGCCCCACAACCGACAACCGGGTGATGGGGAAAGGTGGCGTGGGACGGGTTTTGGCGGAGGCCCTGGAAGGCAGTCAGGAAGAGCTGGCAACGTCTGCATTCTCCTTGCGTGGGGGCCCGCTGGCAGCCACCAAGAACCCCAGCACCGCGGGGAAGAATGTGTTGAAGACGAACAGGGTGAACGCCATCAGGACAGCCGCTGCAGGCGTCACCCCGAGCTTCCCCATGAGGAAGATCGCAACTCCCTCCCGCACCCCGAGGCTCCCAAATGTGATGGGGAGGCTGTTGGCAATCAGGATGGCCGGGAGGACGAGAACCGCAGGGCGTGCCCCCGCGGGGTCAAAGGCCTGCGCGAGCAAACCCGCCTCGGCTGCGATCGCCCCGAACGCTCCCATCGTGAGTGCGAACGCCAGGAACAAAGCTCTTTGATCGATCTGGGACGACCAGGGAAGGAGGCGCAGGGTAAGGCCCTTTCTGCGCAGGATCCCCGCGGTCCAGCCGGGGTTCAGGATCAGGAATCCCCAGATCAGGAGACCAAAGGCGACGAGGAAAGCCAGGCGAAGGCCGAAAAGCGCGTTCACCCCTGGAAGGGCCAGGGCAGTCACCGCCCAGGCGTCCATCGATTTGTCAAAGGCCACGAGGCTCCCGAGTGCGAGCCTGCGCTCTGGTGGGAGGTAGGCGATCCGCGCAACTTCCCCCACCCGTCCTGGCGTGAAAAGGCCGACGGCCATCCCAATGAGGTAGGACCGGAAAGCGACTCCGATACCCACGGGGAGGGAGCTCGTCCTGATCAACAACCCCCACTTGACCGCCTTCAACGCCGTGAAGGCCCAGGCGAGAGGGATCGCCAGGAGGAGCAAGAGGAAATCGGCACGCAACAAGGTTACGAGGACCTGGAGGGGCGAGACGGCGCGCGCCAGTAACCATAGGGCGAGGAGCGTGAGGAATCCTTTGAGCACGAGCATCGGGAAGGAAATCAGGAAGGACATCCGCGCTCCCTCCTCCTCCCATCGGGCGTATGCGGGGAGGAAGGAATCCCATGTTGCGTCAGGGGATGCAGGGAGAGGACCTGTGAGGGGAGGGAGGGGTGCTGCAAGGGTGGGTAAGGCTATTTCTTCTGGGTTGTTGCGTAGTAGGCGAGGACAGCCACCACGATGCCGAAGATGATGTTGTTCCACTGCATCCCAGAAGCGCTCGTGATGACAAACGGAGAGATAATAAGCCAGATCCCGACAATCACGTTAACCCAGTTCGCCCACATACCCTCACCTCCCGCGTGTCAAATCCCTCCCTACCCCTTGCCTGGACCATTCGACGCAGAAGGGAGAGAAACCTTCCGCAGGTCGGGATGGCGCCGGGAACGAAGCGCGGAGCTTTGTGACACCGAAGCAGCTCAGGCTTTCCCCTTGCCGGGTGCTCAGACGGCAAGATACTGGCGGATCACTTCCTCGTCCCGCCAGATCTCCTCCATCGTACCTTCAAGTCGGACGACGCCTTTGTCGATCACATAGCCACGGTCGGCGAGACGCCTGCAGAAATGCATGTTTTGATCCGCGAGGAGGATCGTCACGCCTGCTCCTCGGATCTCCTCGAGGGTACGGACGAGCTGCTGTACTACGAGCGGCGCAAGTCCCTCCGCCGGCTCATCGAGCAGGAGGAGGGTGGGGTTGGTCATGAGCGCCCGACCAATGGCCAGCATCTTCTGCTCGCCGCCGCTGAGGTTCACCCCACGGTTGCCTCGCAATGGATAGAGCGAGGGGAAGATCTGGTACACCCGCTCCAGGGACCACGGTCCCTGGCGGTTCGACACCCGTGCCGCCAGCAGCAAGTTCTCTTCTACGGTAAGATCGGGGAAGATACGCCGGTCGTCGGGGACGTAGGCGATCCCCATCCGCGCGATTTGGTAGGGCGGGAGGCCGCACAGATCCTTGCCCCGGAACAGCACACGGCCAGCACGCGGCGGCGTCAACCCCATGAGGCCGCGCAAGGTCGTGGTCTTTCCTGCACCGTTCCGGCCCAGTAGCGCCACGATCTCCCCCTCGACCACATCGAGGGACAAGCCCTGCACGACGACGCTGTCGCCATAACCAATCGCCAAATCCGTGACCTTCAGCATAGCTCCCTTGAGGGTCCCTCCCGTCTGTCGGGATGGTTCTCCATGCTCAAGGATCCTGGAGCTCCCCGAGATAGATCGCACGCACCTCGGTGTTGTCCCGGATCTCTGAAGGAGTCCCATCGGCCAGAATCTGTCCTCGGCTCATCACCACGATCCGTTGCGCCAGGCTGAACACCACGTCCATGTCATGCTCAACGATGACGAAGGTCGTCCGGCCCTCACGGGCAAGTTTCTGCACCAACTCCAGCACAACCCTGCGTTCCACCGGATTCGTCCCAGAGCATGGCTCGTCGAGGAGACAGAGGATGGGCTGGGAAGCGATGGCAATGCCCAATTCTAAACGTCGCTTGTCGCCATGGGAAAGGACTCCGGCCGGAAGGTCCCGTTCCTCCCAGAGGCCAACAGCTTCCAGCACCCGCTCGGCCTCCGCGAGGGCGTCGGAACAGCGGGAAACGGGACCCCACACGTGACGGTCGCGGCGCAGCCGCGCGAGAACGGGCACGAGGACATTCTCCTCTACAGTCAGCCTGGGGAAGATGTTCATGATCTGGAACGACCGCACCAGACCCCGACGCACACGGAGATGTGCCGGAAGGTGGGTGATCTCCTCCCCGAGGAACTCGATACGGCCTTCATCCGGCGCGAGGGCCCCGCTCAACAGGTTGATCAGGGTCGTCTTCCCTGCCCCGTTCGGCCCGATGATGGCAGTCAGGATGCCTCGGGAGAGCTCCAGGGATACCCCATCCACTGCCCGGAGCTCGCCGAACCGCTTTTGTAAGCCAGAGGCACGGAGCAGGACGCTCACGGTTCGTCGCCCTCCGTCCCAGCGGGCATTGGGGTCGTGCTGGTCCTTGCCGCTAAGGCTCGCTGGAAAAGCCCAGCGAGGGCCCCTGCCACGCCTCCCCGGAAACCCATGACCAGGACGATGACCGTGATCCCCAGAACAATGGACCAATGGATCGTGACGCGCACGATCAGGTCCTTGATGAGGAACAGGAGGAACGCGCCCACGATCGGGCCGACGAAGGTGTGGATGCCGCCGAGGAGTGTCGCCAGCACAGGTTCTGCCGAGGTCGTCCAGTGCGCAACAGGGGGAGTCACGGTGTTCTCGAGTGGGGGCAGCAAGGACCCTGCCAGCCCCGCATAGGTCCCTGCGATCACAAATGCCACAAACCGGTGCCCCCGCACGGGAACGCCAGTGAACGGGGCGCGCGTTTCGCTGTCCCGGATGGCCTGGAGGGTCAGGCCAAAGGGGGAAGTGACCACCCGATACATGAACCAGGTGGCGAGCGCCACGACGATCAGGACAAAGAAATAATACCGATCGAGGCTTGCCATGTTCAGCGTCAGAGGCCCGAGCACGAGCGGTGCACGAGGGATCCCTACCAGGCCGTCGTCTCCCCCTGTCAGGTCGCGCCACTTCCACGCGAGAGAGAAGATGATCATCCCGAAGGCCAGTGTCAGCATCGAGAAGTAGATCCGGGTGTGGCGCACCGAGAGCGCCCCCACAACGATGGAGACCAGGCCCGCGGCCAGCGTACCCCCGATAACCCCAAGGAGCAGGGAGGGCCTCGCCAGTAAGATCTTCGCGCATACGTAAGCACCGACGGCGTAGAACCCAGCCTGGCCAAACGAGAGGAGGCCCGTGTATCCGAACAAGAGGTTGAACCCAAGGGCGAACAAGGAGAGGACCATAATGTGGATGGCAAGGTAAACGACATACGTACTCGAAAGATAAGGCAGCACCGCCAGGAGGATGAGGAGGGCACTCATGAAAAGCCGCTCCACCAAGTTCCAGGCGCGTCCCGTTGCTGTCGGCCTCGTCATCGCGACACCCCGAACAAGCCCTGCGGCCGCACCAGGAGAACGACTGCCATGATCACGAAGATCAAGAAGAGTTCGAAGACGGGGAAGAAGAGCGTGCCGTAGGCAGACACTACCCCAACGAGCAAGGATCCCACGAACGCCCCCTTGAGGTTCCCCAGCCCCCCGATCACCGTGATGATGAATGCCTGGATGATCATCGCGGCGCCGATACCCGGGGCGACAACGCGCACTGGCGTCCCTAGTGCCCCTCCAAGCGCAGCCAGCATCGCGCCGAACACAAAGACAGAGGAGAAGACGCGCGGCACGTGCACACCCAGCGCAGCGGCCATTTCGCGATCCGAAGCGGTGGCGCGGACGATCCGACCCCACCACGTTCGCTCGAACAGGAACCAGAGGACCGCCCCAACGAGGAGGCCTACGATGATGAGGAAGACGTTGTACACAGGGAAGGGACGTCCAAACACCAACCACGCCCCATCCAAGAATTTCGGGATGGGCGGGATCTTGAAGACCCCGCCCCAAAGGATCTTCACGGCATCGTCCAGGACGAGCACGAAACCAAACGTGAGCAGGAGCTGGTAAGCCTCATCCACGCGGTAGAGGGATCGCAGGAAGAACCGTTCCATCAGGAAACCGACAACCCCTACTGTCACGAGGCTGAGCAACACTGCCACCACAAACGGCAGGCCTACAAGGCCATAGAAGGTATAGGCCATATAGGCTCCCAGCATGAAGAGGCTCCCGTGGGCGAAATTGAGGACGCCGAGGACACCGAAGATGATGGTCAGCCCAGCCGAAATCAGCCACAGGTACATAGCTACAGAGATGCCTACGAGGCCCTGGTAAAGGATCGCGTTCATGGGTTCCAGGCTATGGCAACACCCTCGTGAAGCGACTCACTTCCCCATGGGGATTGGCGTGAACGGCGGCCACCGCCAGTAATCTTTGGGGTCAAAGATCCGCAGGTCGCCCAGTACCGGCATCCCATACCGCTCGCTCCAGACCACACGACCCGCGGGCACCGTGTACACGAACTGGTGGTCCTCCTCCCGGAACACGCGCAGGCCAGCGGGCGTGACGATTTGCATGCCCCGGAGGGCTGCGATCACCTTGTCGGTGTCGAGGCTCCGTGCTTTCTCCACCGCTGCCTTGGTAATGTAGATGGCCGAATAGGTGGTCTCCGCGGAGTAGTTCGGCAGGCGTGACCAGCGCTTCTGGAAGCGCTCCACGAACGACCGGTTCGTCTGGGTGTTCGGCCAGTTGTGGATGTAACGGGCAGTCGCCCACAGCTTCCCTTTGAAGCGCCCGTCCTGCACTTCGCGCGCGATCCCCTCAAGTACATCCACGGAACCTCCCATCGCTTGGAACCAGACCTGGATCTTGTCAAACACGCCCATGAGCACTGCCTGCCGCAACAGCGTCACTGCCTCGCCTGCCCATGGGGTGGCGATGATCGCGTCTGGGTTCTGGGCCATCACTGCAGAGATGTGTGGCGTGAAGTCCGTGGTCAAGAATGGCGCCCAGGCAGCCCCTACGAATTCCACATCCGGGCGGAACTTGCGCATCGTTTCCCGGAAGAGCCCCCACACCGCATAACCGTACTCGTAATCGGCCCCAATGGTAGCCCAGCGGCGGATCGTCGGGTTGTCTTTGAACACCCAAGCCGCAATCGCGTCCTGGTAGACTGGAGCGCTCACGCGAACGATCTGCTTGATCCCTTGCTGGGCGACGAGCTCCTCAGTGAGACGATGGGTCGCAGCGTGGGTGAAGAACTGGATGCGGTTGAGCTCCTTGAGTACCGGTCCGAGCGCCATGGCCACACCGCTGCTGTCCGTCCCGTACAGGAAATGCGCCCCATACTCCGTGACAAGCAGGCGTGCGTTGCGGACGCCCGTCGCAGGCCTATTCTCGTCGTCCATGAAGCGCATCTCCAATCGGCACCCCAGGATACCCCCGCGGGCGTTGATCTCCTCGATGGCCATGGTGGCACCCATCTGGATCTGACGGCCATAGTCCGCGTGTGGGCCGGAGGCGACGCCTTGGACGCCCAGCTTGATCGCGGGGACGCCCAGCTGGCACTGCGGGGTTGCAGAGAACGCCTGCGAGAACAACAGCAGGAGCAGGACAGTTCCTCCCAGCGGGACCCACGTCCATCGCATCCTCCTCATATCCTCTCCCCCTTTCCATGGAGTGCGTGCGAAGCCGTTCGCCCAAAATCCTGAAACGGATTTGGGGCGGCAACTACCGTTCCTGCTGGCGGAGATCCACAAGACGTCTAGCCTTGAATACTGTCCGCTCCAGAGTTCCGAAGGGAACGATGCGAACCTCCGGGGTAACCTGGAGCGCTTCCTTGAAAGCCCCGCGGAGGCGTTCCACGAGGCGCTGTTGTTCCGCCTCTTCGAGAACCCGGGTGCATTCCACCACGATGGTGACGCGGTCCATCCCGCGCTCATCCCGGGAGAGCTCGATGCGGAACTCGTCGCTGAGCTCGGGCATCCTGCGCACCACCCCCTCGACCTGGACTGGGTAGAACTTCGCCCCACGATAGATGACCAGGTCGTCGGCACGCCCGAGGATCCCCCCCACGATGCGCCCGTGGGTGCGGCCGCACTTGCACGGTTCCAGATCCACCCTCCCGTAGTCGTTGGTCAAGTAGCGGATCATCGGGGTGGCCTCCCGGGTGAGGTGTGTCATGACGAGGATGCCCACCTCACCAGGTGGCAACGGCTCATGGGTCTCCGGATGAACCACCTCGATGAGGTAATGATCCTCCGCCCAATGGAGCCCATTCTTCTCCGTGCACTCCGATGCGAATGTCGGCACAATCTCTCCCAGACCGTAGTAATCGTAACAGTCGATCCCCAGGCCCTCTTCAATGCGCCGCCGCGTCTCCGGAACCTCCGCCCCCGGCTCGCCCCCGAAGCACCCGATGCGCAATGGGATCTCCTCTGGGTGGATCCCTCGCTCGCGCAACGCCTCAGCAATGTGGAGCGCGAACGAAGGGGTGGCCAGGAGCACCGTCGATCCAGGGGAGAGGAAGTAATCGATCTGCCGCTGGGTAGTGCCAGCGCCAATGGGGATGACGAAGCAACCAATCAGGGCACAGGCATAGTGAACGGCCATCCCTGCAACCCACAAGCCATAGCTGAACGCGTTCTGGACGATGTCGTGGGGGCGGGTGCCAAACGACCACATGGTCCGCGCCGTATGGTCTGCGATGACACGCGCATCCTCCCTCGACCAGATCGTGTTGACGGGCCGACCCGTCGTCCCTGTGGAGGGGTGCAGCTCCTGCCACGTTCCCCGTGGGGCAACCACATACCTCCCGAAGGGGGGATGGGCCTCCTGTTCTCTCCGGAGGTCCTCCTTGGTCACGATGGGGAAGTGGCGGAGATCTTCAAGGGTCTGGAGGTGTGATGGCCGGACCCCCGCTCGGTCGAACCGCTCCCGGTAGAACGGCGACTCCCGGTAGCAACGGTCCACCTGCCACCGGAGGCGATCCAGCTGGAGGGAGTGGAGCTGCTTTCGGGGGATCGTCTCGATCTCCGGATCCCAGAATCGATCCCGGGCCATACACCTCACCTCGCTGTTGCCAGAGAACTCCTCCTAGGTCACCCCGCCAAGGGGTCCCCACCAAAACCGGCAGGCGGGTTTTGGTGGGGTGCCCGTATCCGTTTCAGGATTTTGGCAGGGTGACTTCGCGCGAACGGGGAGGACGCCTTGTAAGAAGACCTCGCCCAAGAGACGTCCAATCGCCGAGGAGTCCAGGGGCCCGTCAGGACGATACCAGAAGATCGACCACTTCAGAGAGAACGATGGGCTCCACCTTCTCCATGAGCTCATCGAGGCTCTGGATGCAGATCTTCCTGGGCGGGTCCGTTGGCGCGGTGGAAGCTCCGAAGAGGGGTGCGTTGTCTAGCGAATGCTCGGTTGATTTCAACATACCAGGTACAGTCGAACCGTGTCAAGGCCTGGTTCCTCCGGTTCCCAGAAACTCCCCCCAATGGGGGAGGCGCTTTGACGAGCGGGGAATCGTCCATTCGCGGTGTAGGACGAAGTGACTTGCTCCCCCCGGCAGGGTGATGGGGTCAGGAGCCTGGCTTCACAACGACGTGCAGCGCGGCGATACCCGTGCACAGGAGCCGGCAGTTCAGGGGCTGGAAGCCAGCGGCCTCCAGGAGGTGCGTGAAGGCAACTGGGTCCGGCCAGGACCGGATCGAGGTTGGAAGGTAGCGGTACGCATCGGGATGCCCTGAGAGGATGCGCCCGATCCATGGGATCAGGGTAGCGGAGTAAAGATTGTAGAGAAAGCGCACGAGACGGGGGACCGGCCGGCTGAACTCGAGGACTACCAAGCGTCCGCCTGGACGCAGGACCCGGAACATCTCCCGTAAGGCCTGGTCCACGGCCACTACGTTCCGGATTCCAAACCCGATGGTCACCGCATCGAAGGAGCCATCACGGAAGGGGAGCTGCTCGGCGTCGGCGCAGACGAACTGGACTGCCCGGAAATGCGGCCGGAGGGATGCTCTTTCCTGGGCGATCCGGAGCATCTCCGGAGCGAAATCAACCCCGACAACCAGGCCCTCCGGCCCAACATGCGAGGAGAGGAGGAAGGCGAGATCCCCAGTACCCGAGCACACGTCCAGGGCTCGGCCATCTCGGGGAACTTGGCTCGCTGCCGCCGCAAACCGCTTCCACCGGAGATGCAGGCCCGCACTGAGGATGTGGTTGAGGAGATCATACCGGCGGGCGATGGCATTGAACATCCCCCGCACATATCGTCTCTTCTCCGCAGAGCCACCCTCGCGAACCACGTGCCCTTCCTTTGCCTGTAGAGGCTCCTTATACGCGCGTCCTCCCGCGGGGGATGACGACGATCCCGCTCCCATCCACGAAATACCTCGGCGCGTCCCTTTCCGGATCGAGTCCAATGCGGGTCCCTGGCTCGATGTGGTTGAACCGGTCCACGATCACCTTCCGGAGATGAGCTCCCCGATCCACGACGGTGAAGTCCATGATGATGGAATCCTCAATCACCGCCTCCTCCACCCGAACCCCCCGACCCAGGATGGACCGGTAGACCTTCCCCCCGCGGACGACACTCCCCTCCCCCAGGAGAGAATCCTCGACCTCTCCGCTGATCACCCTGGCCGAGGGGCCAGGATACGCATACGTATAGATCGGCCAGTGAGGATTGTCCAGATCAAAGAGCGGCTCTGGACCCAGGAGATCCATGTGGGCCTGCCAGTACGCGCGGATGGTCCCTACGTCCCGCCAGTACCCACGCTGCTCATAGGGCCGCAGGCCGGGGACCTCGTTTGTGAGGAAATCATAGGCATACACCGCAACCTCGCTGACCAGCTCAGGGATGATGTTCCGGCCAAAGTCGTGCTCACTGTTCTTCAAGGCATCCTCTGTGACGGCCTCGACGAGGGTCCGGCGGTCGAACAGGTAGTTCCCCATGGAAGCATAGGCTCGAGAAGGGTCCCCTGGGATGGGTTTAGGGGTTTTGGGCTTCTCTTCGAAACCGATGACCCGCCCGTGGCGGTCTGTGGTGAGGATCCCGAAGTTGGAAGCTTCCTCCAGGGGAACGGGGAGGGCAGCCACGGTTACCTGCGCGCCACGCTCCAGGTGGAACGCGACCATTTGGCCCACGTCCATGCGGTAGACATGGTCGGCCCCGAACACGGCGACCAGGTCGGGATTGAAGTCCCGGATGAGGTTGAGGTTCTGGTAAATGGCGTCCGCCGTCCCGCGGTACCAAGTTTCCCCCCGGCGCATCTGCGGGGGAACGATGAGGACAAAGTGATCCCCCACCATCCCGGTGCTCCGCCACCCCAGGCGGATGTGGTCGATGAGGGACTGGGAGAGGTACTGGACCAGGACATAGATGGAGTAGATGCCAGAGTTCAGGAGGTTGCTCAGGACAAAGTCGATGATGCGATACTTCCCCCCGAAGGGAACGGCGGGCTTGCTCCGATCGCGCGTCAGGGGGAAAAGACGTTCCCCCCTCCCTCCCGCGAGGACGAAGGCGAGGATCCGTGGCTGTCTCGGCATGGTCCACTTTCAATATACCATGACCGTCAGATCGGGTGGAAGCCGTGTAGTCCAAAGGGACTACGGACGACCTCCCGAACGCCCTATTCCGTATGACAACGCCTAGGTCATCTTCTGCGGAAAAATCGGGCAAATGTCCGATGGGGGGTGGATGCCTCCCTGGCCTACAATCTTCTTGGCGATGCGGCTCCAGCTGAAGATCCTGCTGTGGATCGTGGTCATCACCGTGGTGGTCGGCGGGATCAGCGTATACACGCTTACCCTCTTCCAGCGCCAGACCGCCCAGCAGCAGTACTCCTCCATGGCCAGGACCCTCTCTGCTACAATCCTCAACAGCCTGGAGACCACCATGATCCGCAACAACCCTTCGGAGACGCAGGAGATCATCCGCCGCATCAAGGCCGAGGCGATCATCCAGAAAGTCACCATCTACGCCGCCGACGGGCGCGTGTGGACCTCCTCAGAGACGCGGGAGATCGGCCAGGTTGTCCGGGAGGCCGCCCTCCAGGAAGCTGTAGCCACCGGCTCTCCTGTGACAGCGGAGTACAAGGAAGCCCACCAACTCGTCGTCTTTACCCCCATTGTCAACAAGTCCTCGTGCCGGGGCTGCCACGCCAAGGATCCGCCAATCCTTGGGGCCATTGGGGTCACCCTGGGGACCACCCCCTTCCATGGTCAGGTGACCCGCAGCGCGCAGGTACTCGGCGTCCTGTTCGGGTTTAACTTCCTCCTGGCCATCGGGGCCTTCACCTACCTCCTCGGGCGTCTCGTGCTCGATCCCCTTTCAGAGCTCGTGCGTACCGTAAGAGAGATCGCAGGTGGAAACTACGCTGCCAGGGCACCTGTCAGATCGAGAGACGAGTTGGGGATCCTCGCCAGCGCCTTCAACGACATGGCCGCGCGTATCCAACGTTCCACTGTAGCCCTCAGCCAAGAGGTGGGCGAGCTCACCAAGAGGCTGACGAGCCTGCGGATCTTTACCAAGACCCTCAGTGAGGCCACGGACATCGAAGATGCCATCTACGAGGTACTCGGGTCCGTCAAGGAGGTCCTTCATGCCGAAGCCTGTAGCTTGTACCTGCGGCAGAACGGAGCCCTCGACGTGATCTATGCAGTCGGAGAGCAGAAGAACACCTTCCTCCCCCAGCTGGTTGAACAAGTCGCCAGGGAACGGGTCCCGCTGATGCTCCCCGGTGCAGAGGTCTCAGTCATTCCTGACCGCGCCCTCCTCCTTGCCCCCCTCACCGTCAAGGAGGAGGCACTCGGCACGCTCGTGGCAACTCGGGAACTCTCCTGGCCTTTCAGCGAGGCAGACCTTTCCCTCCTCACGGCCATTGCAACTCACCTCGCCCACTGTATCGAGAACTTCCGTCTGTTCAAGGAAGTCAAGGAGAAGGAGGAGATCCGCGGCCAACTCCTCACCAAACTCATTACCGCCCAGGAGGACGAGCGCCGGCGCATCGCCAGGGAGCTCCACGATGAGGTCACACAATCGCTCACTGGGCTCGTGATGAGCCTCAACGCGGTCATGGAGAACGCTCCAGAGGAGCTGAGGGACCGCCTTGCCTCCATGCAGGTGGTCACCGAAACAACTTTGGAGGAGGTCCGGCGGATTGTCCACGCACTCCGCCCCTCCATCTTAGACGACCTCGGCCTCGTCCACGCATTGCGCTGGCATGCCAAGAACTACCTGGAGGAGGCGGGGGTCGCCGTGAACTTCCAGGCGATTGGCCTCTCGGAGGCTCGGCTGCCCTCTGCGCTGGAGACGGAGATCTTCCGGGTAGCCCAGGAAGCCATCACCAACATCGCCCGACATGCGCAGGCGAAGAACGTGGATATCCGCTTGGAGCTCCGTGGGGACCGACTCTCCCTGCTCGTGCAAGATGACGGCGTGGGGTTCGACGAGGCCAGTGTGCTCAGCCAGAAGGGGAGACCAAGCCTCGGCCTCCTGGGGATGCGGGAGCGTGTAACCTTGCTCGGTGGCCAGTTCCACATCGAATCAAAGCCAGGGCGCGGGACCAAGATCTATTTGGAGGTCCCGGTGGGGAAGGAAGACGATGCGCGTCCTCGTGGTGGATGACCATACCCTCGTACGAGAGGGGATCCGGCTCCTCCTTGAGTCCGCCCCGTACATCGAAGTGGTCGGCGAGGCCGGGGATGGGCTCGAGGCTCTCGAGAAGGTACGACAGCTCAAACCGGATATCGTGCTCATGGACGTGGCCATGCCGAGGTTGGGCGGGATCGAGGCCACCAAACGGATTAAACAGGAATTCCCTTCGGTCCAGGTCCTCGCCCTGACTATCCACGACAACGAGGAATACCTCTTCCAGATGCTCCAGGCCGGGGCATGTGGCTACGTCCTGAAGAAGGCACGACCAGAGGAGCTCATTGCCGCCCTGGAGGCCGCCGAGCGCGGGGAGGTCTACCTCTCCCCCGGGATGGCCAAGAGCCTCGTGGAGGACTACCTCAAGCGCGTAGAGGCAGGCGAAGAGGAAGACAGCTACCACCGCCTCACCGATCGTGAGCGGGAGATCCTCAAACTCATCGCCGAGGGCTATACCAACCCGGAGATCGCCCGGATGCTCCACCTCAGTGTCAAAACCGTCCAGGCCCACCGCGCCCACATCATGGAGAAGCTCAACCTGCATCGTTCTGCCGAGCTCATCAAGTACGCCATCCGCAAGGGTCTCATCTTCGTGGACTAGGTACTCCGCGAAAGTTCCCTCCGCCCTCCTCGGTCACCTCGATACGGAGGAAGCTCCAGCTACTCCGGGTTGACACGATTTCTGCCCGTTCCCTTCATCAGGAGCCTGTACACCTTCTCCTCGGGTGCCCATCTCCTGCTCCTTGAGTCCCCGTGAACTTCCCCCCTGAGTACCACCACTCACCTGGGGTAGATCCCTTCCTGCCCAAATTTCGATCCTCCTCTGGGCGCAAATCGGGATCCTATCGAATGGCGCGCCCGCTCCTCTGGAGCTATGGTGGGGCTGGAGGTGAGGAGGATGTCCATGGTCGCCAGAGACGTATTGGAGGAGAAGATCACGCGGGCGGAAGCGGAGATCGTTCCCATCCGAGGCCCGACGATGAATCGCTTGGCCTCTGCGAGCTTCATGCTCGGGCTAACCGCCCTCCGCCTTTGCTGGATCCCAGGGGTAAACTGCGCGCTGGCTTTGCTGGCGATTGCCCTCGGGATCGCCGGACGCAGGCAGATCCGGCATAGCCCAGTCCCGCAAACCGGTCTCTCCGAGTGCACCGGCGGGTGTGTCCTCGGAGGCATTGTCCTCGGGCTCACTGGGTTCGTCCTGGCCCTCTACTGGTACCTTGCCCGTTGAGGAGGGGGAGCCCTATGACACAGCGACCGTGGGAGACGGGTGGTGAGGTACGGTCGATTACGCGGAGGGAGTTCGTTCGGCGCGGCATCGGCAGCCTGATCCTCTTCCTCGCCGGTGGGGTCCTGCCCAGCCGGGCAGTTGCCAAGGCCCCCCTCGCCACGGGGAAAGCGATCCTCATTGATACGGCGCGGTGCATCGGCTGCAAGTCTTGTGTGGCAGCCTGCAAGGAAGCACACGGTCTGCCTCCAGAGGAGAGTGGGGATCTCTCCCCCACGACCCTCACCAATGTGTTCTTCCGAACCATCACAGAGCCAAAACCCCACCTCACCATGGGGGAGGGCAGACTCCGGGAGCGCTCGTACAAGTACCAGTGCATGCACTGCCTCGATCCGGCCTGCGCATCCGCCTGCCCCGTAGGCGCTCTGCGCAAGACTCCCCAGGGGCCAGTGATCTACGACGCGAGCAGGTGCATCGGCTGCCGCTACTGCATGATGGCATGCCCTTTCCGCGTGCCGAGATTCGAATGGGGAAAGGCCCTTCCCAGCATCACCAAGTGTGACTTCTGCGCAGAGAGACTCCGTGCAGGCAAGGTGCCAGCCTGCGTTGAGGCGTGCCCCGTGGAGGCCCTGAAGTTCGGAGACCGAAGGGAGCTCCTCAAGGAGGCGCGGGAGAGGATCAAGGGGGATCCCGCGCGATACGTCAATTACATCTACGGGGAGCACGAGGTGGGCGGGACGTCCATGCTTTACCTTGCCGATGCCTCCTTCCAGGAGCTGGGCTTCCCTATCCTCCCCAAGGAGCCGCTCCCCGTCCTCACCTGGAAGAGCCTTTCGAAGATCCCAGGGCTGGTCGTGGCCCTCGCTACAACCCTTGGTTTCGTCCAGTGGCTTTCGAGGAGGCAAGTTGAGGTGGAGCGCATCGAGGTCGAAGTCGAAAGGAGGAAGGCAGCATGAGGCTCACGCGGGGGAAGGCCATCCTCCTGGCCCTCATCCTTCTCGGGGCCGTCGTCGCTGGAGTCAGGTTCGTGCGAGGCCTGGGGGCAGTGACCAACCTAAGCGACCGCTTCCCCTGGGGCTTGTGGATTGGCTTCGACGTGCTGGTAGGGGTTGCCCTGGCCGCTGGCGGATTTACCATGGCCGCGGCCGTGTACCTGTTCCACTACCGCCGGTTCGAACCTCTCCTACGGCCGGCTATCCTCACGGCCTTCCTGGGGTACCTCCTCGTCATCCTTGCCCTGCTCGTGGACCTGGGCAGGCCCTACCGTATCTGGCATCCCATGATCATGTGGAACCCTCGGTCGGTGATGTTCGAGGTAGCCTGGTGCGTGATGCTCTACACCACGGTCCTCGCCCTGGAGTTCAGCCCGGCGGTGTTCGAAAGGCTGCGGATGGAGCGCCCTGCAAAGGGAATCAGGGCAGTCACGGTCCCCCTGGTCATCGCGGGAGTCATCCTCTCCACCCTCCACCAGTCCTCCTTGGGAGCCCTCTTCCTGATCGTCCCCGAGAAGCTCCACCCGCTCTGGTATACTCCGCTACTCCCGGTCCTCTTCTTCGTCTCGGCCCTCGCCGTGGCACCGGCCATGGTGATCCTGGAGGCTCTCCTGAGCGCAAGGGCCTACCGGCGCCAGCCCGAGGTGGAGTTGCTCAGCGAGCTGGCTTCCGTCATCCCCGTGATCCTGGGGATCTACCTCCTCCTCAAGCTGTACGCCTTGGGCACCGGGGGAGGCATCTCCTGGACCTTCGCAGGAACGGTGGAGAGCGTGATGTACTGGCTCGAACTCCTCCTCGGCGTCGCCCTTCCGGCTTTCCTCTTCGCCATCCCGGAAGTCAGGCGGAGCGTCCAGGGACTGCTCTGGTCCTCTGCGCTCGTGGTTTTGGGAGTCCTGCTCAACCGGCTCAACGTCGCAGTGATCGGAATGTGGGCAAGCGCCGGAACACGCTATCTCCCCAGCTGGATGGAGATCAGCATCACCACTGGCATCGTCGCCCTGGGGATCTTCCTGTACACGCTTGCCGTGGAGCACCTCCCGATCTTCCCGGAGAAACAGCTCCGCCTGGCAAAGGGAGAACAGTGAATCAGATATCGAAGATGATGCGCGCGCTCCAGGTACCATCTCCCTTGATCTCAAGCTGGTGGTAGGTCGCCGCCTTGATGTCCAGGTGGGGGTGATGGCGGGAAGGATCTGCACGTTCCCCTCTGACACGCGCGCGGAGACGGCCGTCAGCGAGCTCCATGATGTCGAACTGCGAAAGGGCAAGGCCCTCCGCGGTGTACAGATACAGGAGCTCGTTCAGCCAGGAGATCAGCAGCCCTTCTAGGTCGATCCCCTCGACCTCTACAACGCGCTCCTCCCGTGGGGCGACGGACTCGATCTCCAGCAGGAGGGAAAACATCCCCCTGGCAGCGTTCGCGAACAGCTCACGGAGATCGCTCCCGTAGGCAATGATCCCTATATCCGCGGTGTGGTCGATCACCTCAAACTCTGGAGAGCCCATAGGATGCATGCTCCTCCCCTCGCGCTATTGCGCTGCGGGCGCGCCTGCGACTACCTCTTGCAGGTGCAACGTCTTCAGGAGTTCGACGAACGCCTGGGCCGCGCGACTCAAACGCTTGTCTCTATGGCGCGCGAGGTAGAAGGTGCGGCGGAGGGGAAGGTCCGGAATGGGGATCGCCACGAGGGATCCACTCGAGACCTCCAGACGAACTGCGTACTTCGACAGGAGGCCGATGCCCAGCCCACAGGCAGCGGACTGTTTGATCGCCTCTGGGCTCCCCATCTCCAGGACTCTGGGGAGATGGATCGCACTCTGGCGCAACGCCTCCTCGACGACCTGCCGCGTGTCGGAACCTCTCTCCCGGAGCAGAACGGTGTCCTGGAGGAGATCCTCTACCCTGACCGTTCCCTGGCCCGCCAAACGGTGATTGGGAGGGACGATGGCTACAATCTCGTCGTCCAACAACGGCTCACTGACCAGATCCCGACTACTAGGCTGGGCGGCCACCACCCCGAGATCCAGGTCGTTGGCTAAGAGCAACTGCTGGACGCGGGAGGTATGCCCGATCTCTAGGCGCACATCGATCTGGGGGTAGCGTTTCCGAAACTCCCCTAGGGCCCTGGGGACCAGATAGATGCCCGGGGTGGTACTCGCGCCGACGGCGAGGCGCCCCCTCTGGAGATCCTTCAATTCCTCGATCGCCTCGCTCGCTTCCTCCACCAGGGCCAGGATGCGACGGGCGTACTCGTCGAGGATCCGTCCTGCCTCGGTGAGACAGATGCGCTTGCCGATCTGCTCAAATAACTCCACCCCGAGGGAACGTTCCAGGTCGGCGACCTGGATGCTCACCGAGGGCTGGCTGATGCTCAGCTCCTCCGCCGCCCTGGAGAAGCTTCCCAGCTTCGCTACGGTGTGGAAGATCTTGAGTTGGTGAAGGTTCAACGCACCATCCCCCCTGTTCCACCCAATCATCATATCAGGAGGGGGAGGGAAGCGGAAGGGGGATCAGGAGGGATTTCGGCTTGTCCTAAGGAATTAAGCCCCAAGCAAAATCACCGGAGAGAGCACCCGTCTGGGGAGTACGAGGATGATCGAGCGGGAAAGGATCCGTCTCACAACCATGGTTGCCTGCGCAGGTTGAGCCTCCAAACTGGGTCCGGCGGACCTAGCAGAGGTGCTGCGCTATCTTCCAGAGTTCAGCGACCCCAACATCCTCCTGGGGCTCCAGAACGCTGACGACGCGGGGGTGTACCGTCTAACGGGGGAAATGGCGCTCGTGTTCACCGTGGACGTGTTCACCCCAGTGGTCGACGACCCCAGGAGCTACGGTGCCATCGCTGCAGCGAACGCTTTCAGCGACATCTACGCCAAGGGCGGACGCCCCCTCCTCGCCCTCAACATCCTGGCCTTCCCCCAGGGGAAGTTCCCCCTCGACGTCGCGGGGGAGATCCTCAGGGGAGGCGCCGAGAAAGCCAAGGAGGCCGGCGTCGTGGTCATCGGGGGGCACACCCTCGACGACCCCGAACCGAAGTACGGGATGGCCGTGGTGGGGACTGTCCACCCTACCCGCGTGGTCACCAAAGCGGGAGCCAAGCCTGGAGACGTCCTCTTCCTGACCAAGCCCCTAGGGATGGGGGTCATCACCACAGGGATCAAACACGGGAGGACCTCACCTGAGACCGTAGAGGCGGCAACGAGGGTCATGGCAACCCTGAACCGGCAGGCCAGCGAGGCGATGGTGGGGATCGGGGCATCCGCATGCACCGACGTCACGGGATACGGTCTCCTGGGGCACCTCGTCGAGATGACCACTGCGAGCCGCGTGTGCGCCGTCCTCTTCCACAGCCGCATCCCCATCCTGGCGGAAGCCCGCAAGCTGGCCAGGGAGGGGATGGTCCCTGGAGGGACCTACCGGAACAGGGAGTTCCTCGGGGAGAGGGTGCGCTGGCACCCAGAGATCGGAGAAGAGGAGAAGATCCTCCTCTACGATGCCCAGACTTCCGGAGGGCTCCTCATCGCAGTGCCAAGGGCCAGGGCAGAACCCTTCGCCGCGGCCCTCCAGCAACGGGGTGTCAACGGTTGGCGCATCGGGGAGATCATCCGCGTCGGCGATGGGACGGTCGAGGTCCTTCCCTAAGTCACCCCAACATGGGGGGAAGCTCCAGTTGTCACGGTGGTACATGCCTTCTGTCCGTTTCCTGAATCTCCGGAGACCAACGTTCAGGGATCGGGTCATCGCCATTGTCCGTGCAGTCCCCAAAGGGAACGTCGTCACCTATGGCCAAGTCGCCCTGCTGGCGGGGCGTCCGTGGGCTGCACGGGAGGTGGGATGGATCGCGCACGCGGGAGATGGGCATACTCCCTGGCACCGTGTGGTCAATCGGTTTGGGGGCTTGGCTAAAGGCTACGACGGTGGCCGGGAGGGCCATCGAAGGGCCCTGGAAGAGGAAGGCGTCGTGGTCCGCGACGATTTCACCGTGGACCTCGTCCGCTACCAGTGGTGGCCGGGAAGAAAGCCCGGGCGTAGGTGAACAGGTGCTGCTGGGCGTATCCGGCGAGGGGACCGAACCTCTCCCTGGCAAACTCCCGAATCTCTCCCTCCCGAAGTGTCCGCCCATGGAAGTAGAGGCGCTCGACTGCCCGTTTTACCCAGATGTCCACAGGGAAGGCCTCCCGGTGGCCGTAGGCGAAGAGGAGAACACACTCTGCGACCTTCTGACCCACCCCCGGAAGGCGCAGGAGTGCCTTCCGGGACTCCTGGAACGGTATCCCCCGCATCCCCTCCAGGTCGATCTCCCCCTGTGCCACTGCCCGGGCAACCCCCCGGATGTAGGATGCCCGGTACCCCGTAGCGCACCGACGGAGTACCTCCAAGGAGGCTGTTGCGAGCACCTCGGGGCATGGGAGGGACCAAAAGCCAGAGGCGATCGGCGTTCCGAGCGCTCTGGCCAGCCGTTCCAAGGTGTACTCGATCTTCGGAATGTTATTCCAGCTGGAGAGGACATAGCTGATCAAGCACTCCCAGGGGTCCTGGCGTAACAGGGCGATCCCAGAGGTGCTGGGAAGGAGCCTGCGCAGGACCTCGTCCCGCGACAGTTCCTCCTCAATTTCCTGGAGGGGCTCGTCCAGGGCCAGGTAGCGAAGGACGGCAGGGAGCATCGCCCCGGGGTGCACACGCAGGGAGATCGCCTGCCCCCGCTGGCGTGCCCTCACAACGGCTCCCTGGACAATCCCTGTGGCCACATCCCCCTCCCACCGCCAACGAAAGGCCTGCCCACAGGCCAGCGTGCGCCGCAGGTCGTAAGGTGCGCGCACATCCACCACCACGTCTACTGCGCCCGCCAAGTCCATTGCACCCGCTCCGTTGAGCGTTCTGCGGAAGCGGACAGGAATCACGTTCCACCGCAGCAACTGGGGCTTCCCCCCTGTCGGGGTCCCCGCCACCGCCCGAGGTCAGCCCGTCAAAATCCGTTTCAGGATTTTGGCGGGGTGACTGAGGATGAGACGAGACCAGCTCTCCATTCCCTCCCGATACTTCCCTAGCTCGTCCACGGGCACGAAGTCACCCTCCAGGCGATCCACCTCCCGCACAGAGACGCGGGACCGGCCGACATCGACGAGGTAGACAAGGCCGAAGTGCACCTGGCCCACAGGTTCTGTGTCATCGTTGAGGACGCCCAAGAGAGCTGCCCTCCACGGACCTTCAATGGAGAGCTCCTCACAGAGCTCGCGCCGGAGTCCCGCAACGATTGGATCTTGTGCCCCTTCGACATCACTCCGGTTGATGTGCCCTCCCACACCGATGGAGTACCGTCCCGCGAGCCGGGCCTCCTCCCCTTGGTCCAGGCGGCGGAAGAGAAAGATCTCGTGCTTGCGTCGGACCACGAGGTAGGGGATGATCTGTTTCCAGGAAGGGTCATCTTCGACGAGGTCACGCCGGCGGAAGACCCCGTAGGCCCGGATTGCCTGCAGGTAATCCGGCAGGCCCTCCCTCCGCAGCCCGTGGAAGGGCCCGTGCAGGAAGAGACGCGCGCGTGGGACAACGAGCACCTCTTCAGAGGTCATTCCAGCCTCGCCTGTACGTGGTGGACCTTTCCGTCCCGGAAATCTGGCACGAGGTTCCCCAGGACCTCCTTCCCGTCCACCCGGATCTTGCGGATCCCCGTGTTCAGGCCCTTGGGGTTCTGTACTTCGATCTCGTAGATCGCCCCGCGGAAAGGGCGCCGGACCCGGAAGCGCTTCCAGTGGAACGGGATACAAGGGTTCAACCTGAGCCCCTCGAACGCCGGTTGAACCCCGAGGATCCAGTCCAGGCAGGCCCTCCACATCCAAGCCGCCGTGCCCGTGGTCCAGGTGAACTCACCCATCCCGAAGGAAGGGGAATCCGGCCCGTGGAGATACTCCGCGTAGACGTAGGGCTCCACCTTGTACCGGTCCGGGTCCAGGCCCCGGTAGACAAACGAGGTTCGTCTCCACAACTCGTAGGCGCGATCGCCCCGACCCAGGAGGCACTCTGCGATCACTGCCCAGCAGACCGGGTGGTTGAAGATGGCCCCGTTCTCTTTCGTCCCAGGGCAGAACCGGGTGATGATGCCGATGGCCGGGTCCGGCTCGTGATAGGCCGGCAGGAACAGGGCCGGGCCGTAGGGGGTGTCCAGGTGCTCGGCCACCGCGTCCATGCAGCGGAGGGCGCGCTCCCCCTCAGCGATCCCGCTGATTACCGCCCAGCTCTGGGCGTTCAGGTAAATCCTCCCTTCTTTGCATTCCCGGCTCCCTAGGGGAAGCCCGTCGTCTCGCGTCGCCCGGATATACCACTCCCCGTCCCAGAGGTGAGCGTTCACCGCCTCCTTGATCTTCATGTAGATCCTCCCGTAGACCTGGGCGAGCTCCACCTCCCCACGACGCTCGGCCAGGTCCGCGACCTCCCGGAGCATCCAGCAGAGATGCTCGGCGACCATCGTGCTCTCCCCGCGTCCCTCCACTCCTACATGATCGAGGGCATCGTTCCAGTCACCAGCCCCGATGAGCGGGATCCCACGGGGACTGCTCCTTGCCATCACGTACTCGAGGGCACGGTTGAGGTGCTCCCAGAGGGAGCCACTCCCCTCGTCATAGAAATCCACTACGGTGTCGAGGAGGGAAAGATCCCCCACCTCCTTCACGGTAAACAGGATGGCCAGGACCAGCCAAAGGGGGTCATCGGAGTGCCCGCTCACCACCCCTAGGTCGGTAACCGGGTCCCAGTTGTGGAGACACCCACCGTTCCGGAACTGGTGGCGGGCGATATACTTGAGGCGCTCCACGGCCCTGGGGGGATCGTTGGGCAGGACCCCCAAGATGTCTTGGCAGCTGTCCCGGAACCCAATGATCGACCCGCCGCCGACGTAGTAGCTGTCCATGCGCGCCCAGTGGAAGGTCACCCACGCCTGGTACTTGTTCCAGTAGTTCACCGAAAGGTCGAAGGCGTCGTCAGGGGTTTCGACGGTCACCCGGTCCATGTACTCCTTCCAGCGCTGCCGGACGCGGGAAAGCTCCGCCTCCGCCCCTTCCCATGTGTACTTCCTGCGGAGAGCAACGGCCCTTCCGTGGTTTCCAACGGGCACTGACCCAACGAGGACGGTGCACGAGAAGGTTTCCTGGGGCTCCAGGTTGATCTCAGTCTGAAGGGCTGCGATGAGGTCCTGACCGTCTCCTGAGGAGTTCGTGCACTGCCCGCGCTCGACGGCCAGGGGGTTCCAGGCGGAACGGTAGCGCCCGATGAAGCGTTCCTTGAGCAAGTCAAACCCGCTGGCCTCAAAAGAAGCCGCCATGAAGGCGTACCGGTCCCACGCCAGGTTGGGCCTCGCCCCGCCACGCATGGGGATGCTCCACAGCCTCTTCGTGGCATAGAGGATGCCCTCCTCCACGAAGCTGACGTTGAAGAGCTTGTTGAACTCTGCCTCCAGGAGGTCTGCTTGGTAGTCCCCAAGGCACCAGTCCACGTACGTGAAGAGGGTCAACTGGCGGGGTCTGTCCCCTCTGTTCGTAAGCTGGACCATCCAGACCTCCACGTCGTCCTCAACGGGGACGAAGAAGGTAACGATCCCCTCGATTCCTTGCTGACGGTGAAAGATCCTTGTATAGCCAAAACCGTGCCGCGTCTCCCACTCCTCCACGGGGTAACCGACCTGGGGACCGGTGAGCCGCCACCAGCGCGTCGACTCTCGGTCGTAGAGGTAGATGTACCGCCCTAAGGGGTCTGCCAGCACCATGTCCTGGGGATCCCCCCTGGTCAGCCGGTGGTACCCCGAGCTCTCCAGGAAGGCGTACCCCCCTCCCGTCTGGGAGACCAGCGAACAGAACCTTCCGTTTGTAAGGTAGTTGATCCAAGGACGGGGGACGTCCCAGGTTTTTATCACGTACTCCTTCCCATCGTCGGAGAAACCGCCGTAGGTCGTCTCAAAGCGCACCCGCGATCACCTCGGGCCCATGGTTCTACATCGTGAGAGAGCAAAAACCAGGCCCGAGGTTCGCGATGAGGGAGGGGGAATCCTCCTTCTGGAGGGGAGTCTCCGGTTTTCTCCTGGGGCTCTGGGAGGTGGGTCAGGCTGCTCCTAATGAGGAAGGCCCCTCCGTTTCGCGTACCAGCAAGGCGTTGATGACCCTCCGCACACCAGGGATCCCTGCCGCAATGCGCTCAGCCCACTCGCGCTGCTCGAGCGTCTGCACAGTCCCCGCGAGGGTGATAACCCGATCCTGCGCCTTCACCTTGATCGGCTCGACCCCTATGGAGGAACACATGGAGATCGCTGCCTTGACCTGTGCTGCGAGGATCTCGTCCCCAATGAACGGCATCCCGCTCACCCCCGGTTGCTCCTCCCCCCCTGCAGGCCAGTACGGTCAAGGCTCCGTTCGAGGTCAACAGAATAGTGGCAGTATAAGATTCACCAATACGTGGAGGATGATGGATCTAGTTTCATTATACCCGGGAAGGGGGGGAGGTGGGTATCCCCCAAGTGGCCTATGGGCGTCGTGCGGGAGAAGAGACCGTCACGGAGACTGGGGTGCTGTCCCCCTCCCTCGCATACACAACCTTTGCATAGACAATCCCCTCCTTGTACAGGTGAGGGAGGAGGAGGGGGATATCCGGAGGGACGGGCAGCCGCGGGATCTCTTCCAGGGGGATCCACTGGAGCGGTCCTTCGGGGGAGGAGTCCAGGACCTCTTGGTCTTTCGGCCGCTCTGCGGTATAGGTGAACAGGATCCACCGGTCGCGCGTCTCCTCGACGAGCACAGTCACAATGGCGCGGAGGGTCACCTCCTGGAGACGGAGGCCCGTTTCCTCTTCCACCTCGCGCAGGCAGGCCTCGTAGGGATCCTCCTCCGGCTCAATCTTCCCCCCGATGGCGTTGAACATCCCCGCGTTGGGAGGATGCGTGCGTCGAATCAGGAGGACACGTCCTCCGTCCCGGATGAAGCAGAGGGTGCGTAGGTGTACCTCGTGCGTCATGCCTCTCGTCTACCCGATCCTCTGATCGACCTCGGTGCCTGGCGGTTCACAACCGACGACCGTGGTTGCGTAGGAAGGCACGGACGAGATTGCGCTTGGAGAAGTGCCCTCCCGTGAACCAGGTCATCCACCCCTCCCTCCCAAGGAGGCGCCGCGCAATGGCGCGCTCGTCCCACCCCTTCGCCCTCAGGTCGTTCACGCAGGCCTCGAGCTCCTTGAGGTGACCCAACTTGGACCGGAGGGCCTCCCTTCCTTGGTCCAGACGTCCCCGGTGGCTACAGAAGACCACGTCGAATTCATAGCGGAGGACGCGCTCCAGAGAGGCGATGATTTGATAGACATCCTCCTCGGGCTGGAGGTAGAGGAGCCTCCGGGAGAGGAACAGGTCGCTGGAGAAAAGCCATCCCCTCTCCCGCTCCAGGAGGACCACCATGTCCTCGCTGTGGCCGGGGGTGTGGATCACCTGGAAGGTATACCTCCCGGTTTGGATCTGCGCGGGGATAGGCTGGCAACTGGCAGGGCGCACTGGTCCCCAGATCACCCGGCGGTAGAGCTGGAGGGGGAATCCGGTGGAGAGGATGTCAACGCAACGGGGATGGGCGTAAGGGATGAGACCCCAAGCGTTGACAACCCAGGCATTCCCAGCGTGATCCTCATGGTGATGGGTGATCACCACCTGCTCCACGTGTTGCTCCTGGAGGAAAGCCTGAAACGCGCCAGCTACATGGCTGAGGCCCGTATCGATGAGCAGGCCGTCGACCAGGAAGGCATAGCAAGGATACAGGGGTCGGCCCAACACTGTGCGGGCCATGCGCACGGCAGTGACCTCACCCTGAACGAGCACCTGGAGCATGACAGAGGGAATCCCGTCCTCCGGAATGGGAAGACCGCTCATTGGGCAGTTTCCATGGAGGGCGGGGAAATCCTCTCGGTCAGGAGGCGACGTCCAGAGCCTGTCTGAACTGGGAGAGGAACTGCATCGAGGTCTCCACGGCCTGGGGCCCTGCCTCCTCAATGAGCCGGATCAGAGCGCTCCCCACAATGACCCCATCCGCATACCTTGCCACCTCTCCTGCTTGGGCTGGTGTGGAGATCCCAAAACCGAGGACGAGAGGGAGGGTTGTCCGTGCCCTCAGACGTGTGAGGAGGCCTAAGGCCTCTTGATTGACTTCCTGGCGCGGCCCGGTCACGCCCGTCAGGGAAACGCAGTAGACGAACCCTGTGGTCAGGCGGCAGACCAGGTCGATGCGCTCCTCCGTGCTGGTCGGGGTCACGAGGAAGATCGTATCCAGACCAGAATTCCTGGCCGCCTCCACGAGAGCGCTGGCTTCATCGGGAGGGAGGTCTGGAACCACCAGGCCATCGACCCCCGCCCCGACTGCATCCTTGCAGAAATCTTCTACACCATACCGTAGCACAGGGTTGAAGTAAGAGAGGAGGACGATGGGGACCGAAGTCCGCTCCCTCAAGCGCCTCACTGTCGCCAGGATTTTTCTCAGCGTCACCCCTTGGGCCAGAGCGCGCTGGGCTGCACGTTGGTTGATGGGACCATCGGCGATGGGATCGGAAAAGGGGACTCCGATCTCGACGAGATCTGCGCCTGCCTCGACGAGCTGGGGGACCAGCTCCTCGGTAACGCTGAGGTCAGGATCTCCGGCCATCATGAAAGGGATCAAGGCCACCCTCTTCCGTTCTCGCAACCGCTGGAAGACCTCTGTGATCCGGCTCATCCTTCTCCCCACCCCTACCTCCTCACCCCTCGCTGTCTTTCCACAATGCTCTCCTGGCCACCTCTACGTCCTTGTCCCCGCGCCCTGAAAGCCCAACGAGGATGATGGCATCGCGAGGGAGACGGGAAGCCAGCGTGCAGGCGTATGCCAGGGCGTGCGCGGGTTCCAGCGCAGGGAGGATCCCCTCGGTCGCGCTCAGGAGCCTGAAGGCTTCGAGGGCCTCGGCATCGGTCACTGCCACGTACGTGGCCCTCCCGGAGTCCTTGAGGAAGCTGTGCTCGGGACCGACGCCAGGGTAATCCAGGCCTGCGGAAACCGAGTGGGTCCCCACGACCTGACCATGCTCGTCTTGGAGGAGGTAGGTGTACGCCCCGTGGAGAACCCCTGGAGCCCCCGCACACAAGGAGGCAGCGTGGCGGCCTGTCTCCAGGCCTTCCCCTCCGGCCTCAACCCCTACAAGGCGAACCTCCTCCCTGTCCAGGAACCCGCTGAATAGGCCAATGGCGTTGCTCCCCCCACCCACGCAGGCAACCACGTAGTCGGGGAGGCGCCCTGTCGCGGCGAGAATCTGGGTCCGGGCCTCCCTCCCGATCACCGCTTGGAAGTCCCGCACCATCATCGGGTAGGGGTGAGGGCCGACGACGGATCCAATGACGTAGAACGTCGTCCTCACGTTGGTGACCCAATCCCTCATCGCCTCGTTGATGGCGTCCTTGAGGGTACGGCTCCCAGAGTCCACTGGGTGGACCGTCGCGCCAAGGAGCCTCATGCGCGTGACGTTCAGAGCCTGCCTCGCCATGTCCTCGGTACCCATGTAGATCTCGCAACGGAGCCCGAACAGGGCAGCTGCCGTCGCCGTTGCCACCCCATGCTGCCCTGCCCCGGTTTCGGCGATCACCCTCCGTTTCCCCATCCTGACGGCGAGCAAGACCTGTCCTATCGTGTTGTTGATCTTGTGCGCCCCAGTGTGCAGGAGGTCCTCCCGCTTGAGGTAGATCCTGGCCCCGCCGATGGCCTCCGTGAGCCTGCGGGCAAACCAGAGGGGCGTTGGCCGGCCGCAGTAGTTCCTCAGGTACTCCTCCAGCTCCCTCTGGAAGTCTGGGTCCTCCCGGTAGCGCACATAGCTCGCCTCCAGCTCCTCCAGCGCCGGGATCACAGTTTCTGGGACGTACCGCCCCCCATACGGTCCGAACCTGCCGCGCAGTTCCTGCGCCTCCATCTCCTCCCTCCCTTCACCCCAGCGAACGTCGTTCCCACTCCCTCACTCGTGCCACGAACGCTCGGATCTTCCCTGGGTCCTTGACACCGCCTGTCTCCACCCCGCTACTCACGTCCACCCCGTAAGGCCGTACCAGGTCCAAGGCGTCTCCCACGTTCTCCGGAGTCAACCCGCCGGCCAGGATGATCCTGAACCGCGAGGCAGCGGCCTTGGCGATCTCCCAGTCGAACGTGCGGCCGGTCCCGCCGAGTTCGCCCGGTACGAAGCTGTCGAGCAGGAAGGCGTCCACTTGATACCGCGCCAGCCCCTCCAGGCTCTCCAGCCCACGCACTCGGATGGCCTTGATCACCTTCCAGGGGAACCACCACCGGCATGCCTCGGGAGGCTCTTCTCCGTGGAGCTGGATGGCATCCAGCCCACAGGCTTCGACGATGGCAGCGATGCGCTCGGGAGCCTCGTCGACGAAGACGCCCACGCGGGAGACGAAGGGAGGGAGAGCTGCAACGATGGCCTTCGCCTGCTCCACCGACACCCTCCTCCGGCTCGGCGCGAACACGAGGCCAATGGCGTCTGCACCCGCTTCAGCGGCTGCGCGCGCAGCTTCTGGCGTTGTGATCCCGCAGATTTTGACTCTGACCACAGCCCCACCCTCTCACGGGAACTGCTTGCCCACGAGCTCCCGAGCCTTTGCCTCGGGATCTGCACTGGTCACCAGCGTTGTCCCCACGAGGACCGCGTGATACTCCAATGCCTTAAGCCTTTCCACATCCTGGCGCGTCCGGACACCGCTCTCTGCCACAGCAAGGACTCCAGGAGGGATCAACGGACGCAACCGCGCTGCAACCTGGGGGTCCACCGCGAACGTCCTGAGGTCCCGACAGTTCACCCCGATGACCCTCGCCCCAGCCTGTATCGCCCTGCCCACCTCTTCCTCGGTGTGGACCTCCACGAGAGAAGCGAGACCGAGCGCAGAGGACGCCGCGAGGAGTTCCGTCAGCTCCTCTATGGAGAGAATGGCGGCGATCAGGAGTACTGCGTCCGCCCCCAAGACCCTGGCCTCATAGACCTGATAAGGGTCCAGGAGAAAGTCCTTGCAGAGCACAGGGACTGGAACAGCTCGTTTGACTCGGGAGATGTCCTCCGGCGCTCCTCGGAAATACCACTTCTCCGTGACCACGGAGATCGCCGCTGCCCCGCCGCGCACATACGCAGTGGCCAGGGCGACGGGATCGAGGTGCTCCCGGAGGACACCTCCAGAGGGAGATGCCGCTTTGATCTCGGCGATGAGGTGGATGCCCTCTCCCCTCAATGCTCCAGGGAAGTCCCTCAGAGCGGGCGCCCCTGCAATGGCCTCCTGAAGCAGCGCAAGCGGCCTTCGCTTCCTGGCCTCTATGATCTCCCTGCGCTTGGAGGCAACGATCTCCTCAAGGATGCCCCTTCGCTCGGCTCTCCCCATGGCACCACTCCACGGCGAAATCGCCACCCAAGAACGCCAGGGACCTGCTGGCCCATAGACGCCATCAAGAAGGCGTCAACCTCTGCCGGAGGGCCACCAACCGATCGAGAGCTGCCCCCGAATCGATGCTCTTGCAGGCCAGGGCGATGCCCTCCCGAAGGTCACCGACATGTCCACTAACGTACAACCCAGCAGCGGCATTCAGCACAACGGCGTCCCGGCGCGGGCCCTGCTCCCCCTGGAGGACGGAGAGCGCGATCCTGGCGTTCTCTTCAAGCGTCCCTCCTGAGATGGCCGCAAGGTCGCTGCGAGAGAGCCCGACTCCGTCTGGGTCCAAGGTATATGTGCGGATCGCACCCTGGTCCACTTCAGCAACCTGCGTGGGCGCACAGATGGACAGCTCATCCATCCCATCGAGCCCATGCACGACCATAGCGCGGCGGACTCCCAGCTCCAGCAGGCACGCTGCCATCACCTCCACGAGCGACGGGTCAGCAACCCCCAGGATCTGGTACTGGGCACCCGCGGGGTTGGTGAGCGGCCCGAGGATGTTGAAGACAGTGCGGATCCCGATCTCCTTGCGAGGGGCGAGGGCGTGCTTCATGGCGAGGTGGAACCGCGGGGCGAACAGGAATCCAATGTGCTCCTCCTCGATGCACCGTTCGACGGCGGCCGGGTCTGCATCCAGGGGGACCTGCAGCGCCTCCAGGAGGTCGGCGCTGCCGCACCTGCTGCTCACCGAACGGTTCCCGTGCTTGGCCACAGGGATACCGGCACCGGCGACCACGAACGCTGTGACGGTGGAGATGTTGAAGGTATTGAGGCGGTCCCCTCCCGTGCCGCAGGTGTCCAACAGATGGTCCACACGGGGGGAGATGCGCACCGCCCGCTCCCGCATCGCCTGGGCGAAGCCCACAATCTCCTCGACGGTTTCCCCCTTCATCCGGAGTGCCGTGACCAGGCTGGCGATTTGCGCAGGGGTGGCCTGCCCATCCATGATCTCGCCCATTGCCGCTCTGGCTTCCTCCCGACTCAGGGAGATACGGCGGACAACTTTCTCAATGGCCTCCCGGATCATCCTCGGATACCTCCCTCATGGGGTTCAGGAGAGATCTTGCGTCTTTGCCAAAACGCCCGTGCCAGGGAAAGGAAGTTGCGCAGGATCTCCTTGCCGTGAGGTGTAAGGATGGACTCGGGGTGGAACTGCACGCCTTCTACAGGAAACACGCGGTGACGCAGGCCCATGATCAGTCCATCTGGCGACCACGCAGAGACCTCCAGGCACGCAGGGAGACCCTCTCGCGCGACGATGAGCGAGTGGTAGCGTGTGGCCGAAATCGGATTGGGGAGCCCGGCGAAGATGGTCCTCCCGTCGTGGTGGATCAGCGAAGTCTTCCCGTGCATGGGCCCCGGGGCGCGCACGACCTTGCCCCCAAACGCCTGGCCGATGCACTGGTGCCCGAGGCAGACGCCCAGGATTGGGATGGTGTCGGAAAACCGCCGAACCACCTCGACGGAGATCCCCGCCTCATGCGGTGTGCAGGGCCCCGGGGAGATCACGATCCCCAAGGGGCGCAAGGATGCAATCTCCTCCAGGGTGATCGCATCGTTCCTCCTGGCCACCGGGGCAGCTCCGAGTTCTCCCAGTGCCTGGACGAGGTTGTACGCGAACGAATCGTAGTTGTCGATCACAAGGATCATGGCAACTCCCCTAGGCGGTCTATGCGCTGGTGAGTTCGATCGCCTTCAGAAGAGCCCGTGCCTTGTTCACGGTCTCCTCGTACTCTCGCTCGGGGATGGAGTCGGCCACAATCCCAGCACCTGCCTGGACATAGGCGTTCCCTCCTTTGACCAGGATGGTCCGGATGGTGATCGCCGTGTCCATGTTCCCCCGGAAATCGACGTATCCCACAGCCCCCGCGTACGGCCCACGGGCGGTAGGTTCCAAAGCATCGATGATCTCCATCGCGCGAACTTTCGGTGCCCCCGTCACAGTGCCGTGGGGGAAGACTGCGCGAAGGACATCGAACGCGTCCTTGCCCGCGGAAAGCCTCCCAGAGACTGTGCTCACGAGGTGCATGACGTGGGAGTATCGCTCGACGGCCATGAGTTCATGGACGGTGACCGAACCGTACCTGGAAATCCTCCCCAGGTCGTTGCGGGTGAGGTCAACGAGCATGATGTGCTCGGCCCGCTCCTTCTCATCCTGCAGGAGATCGTCGGCCAACCGGCGATCCTCCTCGGACGTCGCTCCCCGTGGCCGTGTTCCGGCAATGGGACGCATCTCCGCCACATCCCCCTCTACACGCACGAGCATCTCAGGGGAGGCGCCCACGAGTTTCACCACCGGGAAGTCCAGGTAGAACATGTACGGGGAGGGGTTGATCATGCGTAGCGCGCGGTAGAGGTCAAAGGGGTCCGCCGCGACGGGGGTCGCTCGAAAGCGTTGGGAGAGGATCACCTGGAAGATATCGCCGGCTGCAATGTACTCCTTAGCGACGGCGACTTTTGCGAGGAACTCTTCCCGCTCCATGTTCGCCTCGATGCGAGCTTGGGGTGCCTCCTTCCCTCCACCCCCTTGCCCCTCCGCCCCTCCGAGACGAGAGAGCCGTTCCACCATTTCCTCCACCCGCTCCACTGCCCGGCGGTAAGCGGTATGCACGTCGTCCTCCTCGATGAAGGCCTGAGTAATCACCCGGATCCGGTTCGTCAGGTGGTCGAAGGCCAGCACGGTATCCGCAAGCACGAGCTCCATTACCGGGCATCCCAAATCGTCTGGGGGGCCGTTGGGAAGGTTCTCCCACCAGCGGACGAGGTCGTACCCGAAGTACCCTAAGAGGCCCCCGACGAACCGGGGGAGCGCCGCGTGGAGCCGAGGATCGCTCACGGGACGGTAGGGAGAGAGGACCTCTCGCGCGACCTCCAGGGGGTCCCCCTTCCTCCGCTTGACCCCCCCTCTCCCCCGTACCTCTGTGACACCTTCTCGGGAGGTCGCAACCACCAGGAGCGGCCGTCCTCCCAGGAAGGAGTAGCGGGCGAGCTTTTGGCTTCCCTCCACGCTCTCCAGGAGGAAGGCATAGGGAAGGTCCCGGATCTTCAGGAACGCGGAGATCGGCGTCTCCGTATCGGCGAGCATCTCACACCACACCGGGATGATGTTCCCCTCCCGCGCCATGGCGGTGAACTCCAGGAACCCCGGTTCCATGTGCACCGTCCGCAACATCTTCCGACCTCCTCCCGTCCTTCCGTGCAAAAAGGCCCTTCGTCCCGGAAAGGGGCGAAGGGCCCAACTCCGCGGTGCCACCCTCCTTCCTACCCCGAGCCCGACGAGGTCCTAAGTAAACGGACAGGAATCATGCCGTTCCATAGCGGCTGAAGCGTTCCCCGCGTCGGGGTCCCCACCAAAACCCGGACACGGGTTTTGGTGGGGTGACTTAGCCCGGGTGTAGGCACTTTCCCCCCGCTATCGAGGGAGGGAGCCGGCGAGACTACTTGGCTGGGCGGGCTTGAGACTCGCCCCTCCGTTCGCCCCGCGCCTCAGGGATCCATTCGGCAGGCCCATCGAAATCCGGAAATTTCGATGGGGACCTATCGTGCCACCGGGACCGGACTCCCACCACCGCCGGCTCTCTGGTCCCCTGCGAAAGCTCCTATCCCCTCCGCATTTCGCAGGGCGTCGAAACCCGGGACGGCACCCTACTTGTTCCCCTCATCGGCCGTATTCCGTTGTGCACCTACTTCTCCCACAACCTATCTGCCTCCGCCCGCCGCTCCTGCGCGCGCCGGAGGATCTCCCTGAGCGAGGCCTCTCCCTGGAGTCCTGTCTTCACCTCCGCAAGGGCACGCTCCAATTCCTCAATGGCTTTCAGAATCTCTTGACGGTTCATCCGGCAGATCTCTTCCCACATCTCCACGGGGCTCGCCGCCACCCTGGTTGCGTCCCTGTAGGCCGGCCCTGCAACGGTGACATCCCTGCTTGAAGCTGCCGCCATGAGGGCAACGGCCACCACATAGGGGAGGTGGCTCACCCGGGCTACTAGCGCGTCGTGCTCTCGTGGGCTCAGCACAACAGGACGCATCCCGATCCTCTGGACCACTACCGCCACCGTCGCCAGAACATCCTCCGCGGTTCGCTCGGTGGGGGTCAGGAGGAACGGCCGGGAATCCAACAGGGATGCGTCAGCCTGCTCAATCCCCCGCCCCTCGCTCCCGGCCATGGGGTGCCCTCCCACAAACCGGAGACCAGGGAGACGCCCTTCGACAGCCCGCACAATGGGCTCCTTGACGCTTCCGACGTCCGTGACCACTGCGTCTTCCTTCAGATAGGGAGCCAGGGCTACCACAGTTTCCGCAACTGCGCCGACAGGGACAGCGACCACGACCAGGTCAGCACCGTCGACGAGGCGGAGCTCCGTCCCCCCGCGGCTCACCGCTCCACGGCGGACCGCAGCCGAGATCACCTCCGGGTCCCGGTCTACCCCAACGACCTCCTCAGCGACGCCATGTCGGAGCATAGCCATTCCCATGGAGCCACCAATGAGTCCCACTCCGACAACCGCTACCCTCCCCACGACTGGCCGTTGCTCCGCATTCCCCCTACGGACAGGGGCACTCACACATACCTCCCGATGGCCTCCGCGACCAACCTAATCTCACGCATGAGACGGTCGAAGTTCTCAAAGGTGAGCTGCTGTGGTCCATCGCTCAGTGCCCTGTCGGGTTCCGGATGGACCTCGATGATCAGCCCGTCTGCCCCCGCGGCTACCGCGGCCCGAGACATGGGACCGACCAGCTTCCACCGGCCCGTCCCCTGGCTCGGATCCACGATCACGGGGAGATGGGAAAGTTGCTGGAGAACGGGAACGGCACTCAGGTCAAGGGTGTAGCGGGTGTAGTTGTCGAAACCTCGGATCCCGCGCTCACAGAGGACCACCTGGTAGTTCCCTTCAGAGAGGATATACTCGGCGGCCAGGAGCAGCTCCTGCACTGTGGCGCCTGGACCGCGCTTAAGCAGGATAGGATGACGCGTCCGCCCCGCATCTCGGAGAAGGGTATAATTCTGCATGTTGCGGGCACCGATTTGGATCATGTCGGCATACTGGACCACGAGCTCCAACTGCCGTGCGTCCATAGCCTCTGTGACCACCGGGAGGCCCGTGATCTCCCTTGCCTCGGCGAGGTATTTGAGGCCCTCCTCCTCCAGCCCCTGGAAGGTGTACGGCGAGGTTCGAGGTTTGAACGCCCCGCCGCGCAGCATGGAGGCGCCGCTCGCCTTGACCGCCTTGGCTGTGCTGAGGACCTGCTCCCTGCTCTCGACTGCGCAGGGACCGGCGATGACCACGATCTGATCCGTCCCGAAGCGTACGTTGCCCACCTGGACCACGGTCTTTTCAGGACGAAACTCCCGGCTGACGAGCTTGAACGGCTGCAGGATGGGGACGACCTTCTCCACCCCAGGAGAAGCTTCCAGCGACTGGCGCAGGAGCTCCTTGGTATGGCTGTCGCCGACGATCCCGATCACCGTCCTCGTCACCCCTTCAGAGACGTGGGCGCCGAGGCCCGCTTCATGCACCCTCCGGATGACCGCCTCGATCTGATCCCGCGTGGCGCTCGGCTCCATGACGACGATCATCGCATCACCTCCTACCGCTGCCCTCCCCGAACCGTCGGAACGTCCTGTGCCCAAAACCCCATCTCCTCCAACACCCCCCTCCTTGTGCAACATGGAGAACGAATAGCATAACGCCTCCCAATCCCGTAAGGGACGGGAGGCCGAATCGACCATGAGGGCCCGTGGTGCCACCCTTCTTCCCAGGAAGGTTCTCCGTCACCCCGCCACGGGGGAGCTTCGGATGCTACGGTGAAGCACGTTTTCTGCCCGCCTCCTGAGAACCAAACCGTAGCCCCGAGCACAGGAACCTTACCTGGGCACTCATCTCCTGCTAACGGGGGAGAAAACCGGTTCGGCTACTCGGCGGACCCTCTGCCTCGCTCCGCCTTTCGCCTCACGCCTCCCAGGCCCATTCCCTCGCCGCTGAGCCACCGCACTTCCACCTCCTGCGGCTCTCTGCAGGCCATCACGGCGGGTACTCACCCCGTTCATCGGCACTTCTACGGTTGCGATTACTATAGCACAAACCCCCAAGGGATGGCAAGTGTCAGGGGGATCCCGTGCAAGCTTCCCCGTGGCCTCCGATTCCCTGGAAGGAAAACGCGGCGAGAACCGGCTTTCGCCCGGTGACCTCAGCCCGCAACTGACCGCATCCTGCGGCCACGTCGATGCCCCGGCGCACGCGGACCGTACATGAAATCCCAGCCTTCTCCAGGACCCGCCGGAAGGCGTCGACGCGCTCGGGCGGGGAAGCTTGTCCAGGGAATCCCGGGGTGGGGTTGAGAGGGATCAAGTTCACGTGGGCCAGCATCCCCCGGATCCGATCGGCCAGGGCGCGCGCCTGCTCCAGAGTATCGTTCACCCCATCGATCAACGCCCATTCGAAGGTGACCCGCCGACGGGTCTGCTCGAGGTAGTCACGGACCGCGGTCATCAGCGCATCCAGGGGATAGATACGGTTCATGGGGACGAGCCTGTCCCGGAGGTCGTCGGTGGCAGCGTGGAGGGAGATCGCCAAGTTTACCTCCCACCCCTCCCGGGCGAACCGCCGGATGCCTGGAACGATGCCGACGGTGGAGACGGTGATCCGGCGCTGCCCGAATTGGAAGCCTTCGGGGTGGATAAGGAGGCGCAGGGCTTTGGCGGTGTTCCCGTAGTTCGCCAGGGGCTCACCCATCCCCATGAAGACGACGTGGGTCAACCGCTCACCCCGCTCGGCCAGCCACCGAGCAACCCACAGGACCTGTTCAACGATCTCCCCAGCCGTGAGATGTCGCAGGAAGCCCATCTGACCTGTGGCACAGAAGGGACATCCCATCGCGCACCCAACCTGGGCAGAGACGCACGCGGTACGCCGCCCGGTATACTCCATCAGGACAGTCTCGATCTGGGCTCCATCGGGCAAGGCGAACAGCCACTTCCGTGTCCAACGGTCCGCGGAGACCCGCTCCGCCAGAGGCTGGAGGGTGGACAAGGTGAATGTCTCCGCAAGGCGGCCCCGCAGAGCCTTCGGCAGGTCCGTCATCGCCTCGAACGTGGTCACGCCGCGGCGGTAGACCCAACCCCAAATCTGACGGGCCCTGTAACGGGGCTCCCCCCACTCCGCCAGAACATCCCCAAGCTCCTCCAAGGAGAGGTCGAACAGGGAACGCACGGGTCTTTCACCTCGCCTTCACGCCTGCCTCTGGAGGACGCTGGACCAGCTCGATGAGAACGCCATTCGTACTTTTGGGATGGAGGAAGGCCACCAGGGTCCCTCCCGCCCCTTGGCGCGGCACCTCATCCACAAGGCGGAACCCCCCTGCCCTGGCCCTGTTCAGGGTCTCCGCGAGATCGTCTACCTCAATGGCCACATGGTGGAGTCCCTCTCCCCTCGCAGCAAGGAAGCGTCCCACTGGACTCTCTGGATCCGTAGGCTCAAGGAGCTCAATCTCCACCCCTCCGAGTGGGATGAAGCTGGTCTTGACTTTCTCTCCTTCAACAGCCTCCCGGTGGGCAACGGAAAGTCCGAGGACCTCGAGATAGAAACGTTCTGCCCGGGCAAGGTCAAAGACGGCAATCCCCAAGTGTGCGATCTTCTTGGCGCCCACCATGGATCCCCTCCTGTTCAGGAATCACGTTCCACCGCAGCAACTGGAACTTCCCCTGTGTTGGGGTCCCCACCAAAACCCGGACACGGGTTGGGGTGACGGCGATCAGCGGGGACGGAAGAGGTCCGGAGAAATCTCCTCCAGAAGAAGGTCCGCAGCCGTATACGGGTCGAGAGCCCCCAGGAGGGTCTGCGCCACAACCTCCTCCAGTCGCCCTGTCGTAACAGCAGACCGATGGATCCGCTCTCGGACCTTTTCCTCAAGAATGCGCAGGATCTCCTCCCTGCGGCGCTTCCGCCTGCGTTCCTCGAGGAGGCCATTAGCCTCCTGGTAGGCCCGGTGCTCCCAGATGGCCGAGAGGACCTCCTCCGCACCGGTTCCATGCAACGCCACGGTCTTGAGCACCGGAGGGCTCCACCCCTTCCGCTGCCCTGCCAGATCCAGCATCGCTTTGATCTCCATAGCCGTCCTTTCGGCATCTCCCCGATCTGCTTTGTTCACCACGAAGATCTCCCCGATCTCCATGATCCCTGCCTTGAGGGTCTGAATATGATCCCCGAGGCCCGGGACCGTCACCACGATGACGGAGTCGCTGGTCCTGACAATGTCCACCTCTACCTGCCCTGCCCCCACCGTCTCCACGAAGATCGGATCACAGCCCATGGCATCGAGGATGGCCACGGCGTCTGCTGTGGCCGGCGCGATGCCACCCAGGCTCCCCCTGGTGGCCATACTCCGGATGAACACCCCCTCGTCCGTGCTGTGATCTTGCATGCGGATTCGGTCTGCCAGGATCGCTCCCCCGGAGAACGGGCTCGTGGGGTCCACGGCGATGATCCCTACCCGCCGCCCCTCCCGCCGCAGGACCCTCGTCAGGGCATCCACGAGGGTGCTCTTGCCCGTCCCAGGCGGCCCTGTGACCCCGATGACATAGGCCCGGCCGGTGTAAGAGGAGAGCCTGCGGAGGTAGTCCAGGCTCCGGGGATCCCTGTCCTCTACCAGGGAGATGAGACGGGCCGCAGCCTGATGGGAACCTTTGAGGAGTTCGTCCACGAGGTCCATGGGGCGCTATCGCTTCACCTGGTCGATCACCACGCTACACGACCACCGGCGGCCGGTAGACGCCGAAGGCCGCCCGTAGGACGTCGCAGATCTCCCCGATGGTCGCATAAGCCTTCACCGCTTCCAGAATGAAGGGCATCAGGTTGTCCCTCCCCCGGGCAGCATCCCCGAGGGCACGCAAGGCAGCCTCGACCTGGGCCCCGTCCCTCTCGGCCCGGACCTTCGCGAGCCTGGCCTTCTGACGCTCAACCACCTCTGGAGAGACCTTGAGGATCTTGTAAGAGGTTTCTTCCTCCTGGCAGAAGCGGTTGACCCCCACGACGATCTTCTCCCCTCGCTCCACGCGTTGCTGCTCCCGGTAGGCAGACTCGGCGATCTCCCGCTGGATGACCCCCGCCTCGATTGCCGGGAGCATCCCCCCCGATGCCTCGATGCGCTGGATGAGCTCCGCGGCCTGCGCCTCAATCTCGTTGGTCAGGGCCTCCACATAGAAGGAGCCGCCCAGGGGATCGATCACGTCGGCCACCCCCGTCTCGTAGGCGAGGATCTGCTGGGTCCGCAAAGCGAGGAGAGCGGATGCGTCCGTGGGAAGGGCGAGCGCCTCGTCCTTGGCATTGGTGTGGAGGGACTGTGTCCCCCCGAGGATCGCGGCGAGGGCCTGTACCGTAACCCGGACCACATTGTTTTCCGGCTGCTGGGCGGTCAGGGCGGCACCCGCGGTCTGGGTGTGGAACCGGAGCTTCCAGGAGCGGGGGTCCCTGGCCCCAAACCGCTCGCGCATGATCCTGGCCCAGAGGCGCCGGGCAGCCCGGAATTTGGCCACCTCCTCGAACAGGTTCATTTGAGCGGCGAAGAAGAAGGTGAGGTGGGGTCCGATCGTATCCACGTCGAGACCGGCCTCCATGGCCGCCTGGACGTAGGTGATGGCGTTGAGCATGGTAAAGGCGACCTCCTGGACCGCTGTAGCCCCTGCCTCCCGGATATGGTAGCCGCTAATGGAAATGGGATTCCACTTGGGGAGGTGGACCGCACAGTACTGCAACATATCGGTGACTAGGCGTAGGGAAGGCCTGGGTGGGAAGATGTAGGTACCCCTGGCGATGTACTCCTTGAGGATGTCGTTCTGCGTGGTCCCGTCCAGGCGCTCCTTGGGCACCCCTTGCTTCTCCGCCACGGCGATATACATGGCCAGGAGGATCGCAGCCGTCGCATTGATGGTCATGGAGGTGGTGACACGGTCGAGGGGGATTCCCTGGAACAGCACTTCCATGTCCGCCAGGGTATCGATGGCTACGCCTACCTTGCCGACCTCAGGCTCCGCGATGGGATGGTCAGAGTCGTACCCCATCTGGGTGGGGAGGTCAAACGCCACGGAGAGGCCAGTCTGCCCCTGGTCCAGAAGGTAGCGGAACCGCCTGTTGGTCTCCTCCGCGGTGCCGTACCCCGCATACTGGCGCATGGTCCAAAGCCGCCCCCGGTACATGGTCGGGTAAATTCCCCGGGTATAGGGGTACTCGCCAGGGAAGCCCAGATCCCGCGCGTAGTCCACAGAGGCCACTTCCAAGGGCGTGAACAGGAGCGGCAGGGGGACTCCAGAAGGGGTCTCAACTCCCCTCACCTCCACCTGCTGGGCCTCCTTCTCCCAAGCCTGTCTCGCAGCTGCAATCCACTCCAGCGCAGAAGGATCGTACATGGAGGTCACCCCGCATTTGAACGGCAATCTACACCCTCGAGGCTGACAGGTCCCGCACAATCTCCCGCGCGTGGAACCTGCAACGTGGAACCTGGCGATGCCACGAAAGGTCCCCTCATCCCTGCTGTTATTCCAGCGTGATGAGAACCTGGCCCCCCCTCACCTCTTGGCCGGGGTGGACATGAACCGCCCGGACCACCCCCGCGGCGGAAGCCCGGATCTCCATCTGCATTTTCATGGCCTCCAGGATCGCCACCGGCTGTCCCCTGCGCACGCGGTCGCCCTCCCGCACCTCTACGGAGACGAGCAGGCCTGGCATTGGCGCAATCACCGGGCTCGCTCCAACACCCGCCTCCCGACCCTGTGGCCTCGCCCGAGCAGGCACGAGCGGCTGCACCTGGAACTCATAGCGCTCGGGGCCGATCTCCACGACCACTGCTCGCCCTTCACAACGCACCGTCGCTTCGAATCCCCTCCCATCAATACGCACGTGATAGCGCGTGGGAAAGACCTCGACCATCTCTACCTTCCTGCGGACTCCCCCGTAGGTGATGTGGAGGCTTCCGCCTGCTTCCTCCACCACGACCTCATGTGCCCTCTCCCCTTCAAGGACATAGTACCGGAACATCACCGGATCCTCCAGGCGCTCCGCTCTGGGGGCCTGTGCGAGATGGAAAGGAGCGGCCGACGACCCTGCAGGTAATAGGCCGCCGCGGCAAGGAGGATCGCCTCAGCCGCATGGGAGCCCTCCCCCTTCCGCCCCTCCCAGCGCTCCTCGACGAACCGCGTGTCGTACTGTCCCTGGAGGAACTCCGGCTGGCTCAGGGTCCACAGGTGGAAGGGGACCGTGGTATCTACCCCCACAATGACGAACTCCTCCAGCGCCCGGCGCATCCGCCGGATCGCTTCCTCCCGTGTGGGAGCCCAGGCAATCACCTTGGCCAGCAGGGGATCGTAGTGGCGCGTCACTTCCATCCCAGGGTAGACCCCGCTGTCCACCCGGATCCCCGGGCCGGCGGGCTCGCGGGCTGCCACGATGCGCCCGAGAGAGGGGAAGAAACCCCGGTGCGGGTCCTCCGCGGAGATCCGACACTCCAGGGCGTGGCCCCGAAACGTCACCTCCTCCTGGACGAGTCCAAGGGGCATACCCGCCGCCACGTGGAGCTGGAGCTTCACCAGGTCGAGCCCCGTCACCATCTCTGTGACCGGGTGCTCCACTTGCAGGCGGGCGTTCACCTCCAGGAAGTAGAACTCCTCGCCGCTCACCAGGAACTCGAGCGTGCCGGCGTTGACGTAGCCGATGGCCGAGGCCGCGGCGATCGCCGCCTCATGAAGCCTGGCCCGGAGGACCGGGCTGAGGGCCGGGGAAGGCGTCTCCTCGATGAGCTTCTGGTGCCGCCGCTGGATGGAGCACTCCCGCTCCCCAAGGTGGAGGACCCGCCCCTTGTGATCCGCGACGATCTGGACCTCCACGTGGCGCGTCCTCTCCAGCCACCGCTCCAGGTAAATCCGATCATCCCCAAAGGCGGTCCTGGCTTCTCCCCTGGCCAGCCGCAGGGCCGAAGGAAGCTCGACCTCCTCCCGCACGAGGTGGATCCCTTTCCCACCGCCCCCGCTCACGGCCTTGATGAGGAGCGGGAAGCCTACATGACGCGCCGCCTCCAGCGCTTCCTCATCAGAGACCGCCCCCGTTCCGGGGAGGACGGGCACGCCAGCACGTGCGATACGCTCCCTGGCCGCGGACTTGTCCCCGCAGATCCTTAGGACGTCTGCAGGAGGGCCGACGAAGACGATCCCTTCCCGTTCGCAGGCAGCACTCGCATTAGGATTCTCGGCGAGGAACCCGTAGCCCGGGTGGATGGCCTGAGCGCCTGTCCGCCTGGCCGCCTCCAGGATCGCCTCAAGGTTCAGGTAGCTCTCCAGCGGGCTATCCCCTCCCAGGGGGACTGCCTCGTCGGCCAGGCGGACATGGAGGGCATGGCGGTCGACCTCGGAGTGGACAGCGACGGTCTTGATCCCGAGCTCCTTACAAGATCTGATGACGCGGACGGCGATCTCCCCGCGGTTGGCCACAAGAACCTTCTGGAGAGGAAAACTCATCGTCTCCGTGCATCCTCTTGCGCCTTGGTAGATTCTGTGGCCGCCTGGGAAGGCAGATAGCTCAGCTGGTAACGGACGAGCTGGAATCCCATCGCCTCCCAGAACCGCAGCCCGCCGACGTTCCCGACCACGACCGTACAGTGAATGTCCTGGACACCCCGTGCCTGGAGGAAGCGGATCACCTCCTGCGCGAGCTTGCGCCCGTACCCTTCCCGACGGTATCCGGGGTAGATATAAAATTCACCAATGGTCCCCTGGAGCCGCTTTTGGTCGAGCCAATGGGGTGAGATCACAGCTACAGCAAACCCGACCCGCTTCCCTTCCTCCACACCCCACCAGATGTGTCGGTGCTTCCCCTGCTCCCTGAAGATGGCCTTCAGATACCGGTCCAGCCAGGCGTCTGAGGGAGGCTCGCCAGCAAGCTCTTCCCGGTACCTGCGCATCCACTCCCGGAACTGCTTGTCCAAAGGCTTCACGTATTCCAGCTTCATCACGAATTCGGAGCTGGCCTCCAGGTGCACATCCACCCGTGAGGCTACCACCAGTGTACGGTCTCGGCGAGGTCATGTAAAGGGGAGGGGTCCCCCCAAAACCCGTGTCCGGATTTTGGCAGGGTGCCCTTAGAGAGGGATGTTCCCGTGCTTCTTGGGAGGGTTCGTGTCGCGCTTCTGCCGCAACATCTCTAACGCAGAGATCAAGCGGGGGCGCGTCTCTTGCGGTTCGATGATGTCGTCGATGTAGCCTCGGCTCGCTGCCACATAGGGGTTCGCGAACTGGTCCCGGTACTCTCTGACGAGCCTCGCTTTCAGCCCTTCGGGGTCTTCCGCCTCCTGGAGCTCCCGCCGGAAGATGATGTCAATGGCCCCCTCTGGGCCCATCACCGCGATCTCGGCGGTGGGCCACGCCAAGTTGATGTCCCCCCGGATGTGCTTGCTGCTCATCACATCGTAGGCCCCGCCGTACGCCTTGCGGGTGATCACCGTGATTTTCGGAACCGTCGCCTCGCAGTATGCGAACAGGAGTTTAGCCCCATGCCGGATGATCCCTCCGTGCTCCTGCTCGGTCCCTGGCATGAATCCGGGAACGTCCACGAACGTGATCAGAGGGATGTTGAAGCAATCGCAGAAGCGCACGAACCGCGCTCCCTTCACCGAAGCGTTGATGTCAAGGACGCCCGCGAGCACCTGCGGTTGCTGTGCCACGATCCCCACGGGTCTCCCATGAAGCCGGGCGAACCCGACGATGAGGTTCGGGGCAAAACGTTCGTGGACTTCCAGGAACTCCCCGTTGTCCACGACCCGGCGGATGACCTCCTTCATGTCGTAGGGACGGGTGGGATCCTCGGGAACGATTTCGTTGAGGACCGGATCCATCCGCCGGGGATCGTCCGTGGGCTCGATGACAGGAGGGTCCTCCATGGCGTTCTGCGGGAGGTAGCTCAGGAGATGCCGGATGAGCTGCAGACAGTGAACATCGTCCTCAGCGATGAAATGGGCGACCCCGCTCTTCTCCGCGTGGACCTCCGCTCCCCCCAGCTCCTCGAAGGTGACCTCCTCGCGTGTGACCGCCTTGACAACTTGGGGGCCTGTGACGAACATATAGCTCGTCCCACGGACCATGATGATGAAGTCGGTGATCGCCGGGGAATACACGGCACCGCCGGCGCAAGGTCCCATGATCGCAGAGATCTGCGGGATGACCCCGGAGGCAAGGGTATTGCGCAGGAAGATCTCAGCGTAGCCGCCGAGGCTCGCTACCCCTTCCTGGATTCGGGCTCCCCCGGAGTCGTTGAGACCGATCACCGGGGCACCGTTCTTCAGGGCAAGGTCCATGACCTTGCAGATTTTGGCGGCGTGGGCCTCGCCAAGGGAACCTCCCAGGACAGTGAAGTCCTGGGAGAACACGAACACCAGACGCCCGTCGATGGTGCCATACCCTGTCACTACACCATCTGCGGGGGCCTCCACCTTGTCCATCCCAAACTCCCGCGCCCGGTGGGTAACGAACATGTCCAGCTCATGGAAACTCCCCGGATCGAGGAGGAGGTCCAGGCGTTCCCGGGCAGTGAGCTTGCCTGCTTCATGCTGGCGGCGGACCCGCTCGGGTCCTCCCATTTGGAGGATCCGCGCGCGCCGCCGACGGAGCTCCTCAAGGGGTGAAGTCATCCCGTTCCGCCCCCTCGCGCACCTTCCCTCTGGCGCCGTCCCGTATGGGACCTGTCAAAATCCTAGGATTTTGACAGACGAACCGGGAACCTAAGTCACCCCGCCAAAATCCTGAAACGGATTCCGGCACCCCACCAGAACCCGTGTCCGGGTTTTGGTGGGGATCCCTTGGCGGGGACCCCGACACGGGGCGACCTAGGCCTCAGCGACCTCTTGAATTGGCAGGGGACCCTCTGGTCGGATGGAGATAATGCCGTGCTTGAACAGGAGCTCCTCGACACCACCGACCTCGACGAGGATGGCATATGTCCCGTAACCCTTGAACACCGCATTCCGAATCTCGTAGCCATCGACACAGCGGATGTACACCGGCGCCCCGGTATCCACGAGGCGTTGGTAAAAGGCGTCCTCCATCGCCGACTTCGGGTTCGGCCTGAGGGGCTGTGGCTCGTGGCGCTCGCTCGTCTCCCGCGTAGCCATGACTGCTCTTCCCTCTCTTTCTGGACGGATGTCCGTGATATCCAAGATCACGTCCTCTGAAGGACCGGGGACCCGGGAGTGTGGATATGGAGGTTGGGGAGGGGGCGAGGGCCCAGGCATGGGGGCGACGGGAGAGTCCAGGTCCCGGGATGGGGGATCGAGGGCTCCCCCAGTTGGGACCGGAACTTGCTCCCCTCCCTCTCTGTCCTCCGCCCACGCGACCCGCTCCTCCTCATCCCCGGCCTCCTCGGGGGAGAGGGAAGTCCCCTCAAAGCGCATCGGCCCCCTCAGGACTCGCTGGTAATAGCGACGCATGGCTTCCAGACGCTCCCGCCGGTCCACGGGTCCCATCCCCTCCCGCGAGCGAACCGTTCTTACCACACGCTTAGAAGCAGCATCGAGGACAGCGTTTACCACCGCCTCCCCGAGCGAGGTAACTACCGGCGCCGCGCCAACCAGGACTTCCTCCCCCTCCCTCTGGGGAGCAACGAGGGCAACGAGGGCCACCTCCCGGGAGGCGAAAGGCACCACGGTGACTGCCTCCACGGCCAGGTTCCGCTCCTCTTGGCTGACCGCCTGCCGCAAAGCGCGCAAGGCAGCCTGGGCAATGGCACGCAACCGGTCCCGGAGTCCCGGGGATCCCTTGGCGCTCCCGCTGGCAGTGCGGACCTCCCCGCCGACCTCATAGCGCAGCTCCACCGTCACTTGTGCCTGGGCCTCGGTGATGGCCTCGGTGAACCGGTGGAGACGGTACGCCACGCGCTCGGACAAGGGGAGAGGCTCATCGCGGAGGCGGGCAACCTGGATCCGCCAACCCTCTACAGGGATGCTGAACTGGCTCATCAGGGCAGAGACCACGGATCGCCGGATCGTAGCGACTTCCGTCTGCCCCTCTGTGGTCAGGTAGATACGCTCGATCTCCCCGTCCTGGGTAGCGACCACACGTGCGGAGAGGACCCCTTCCAGCCGCTCCAGGAACTCCTCGATTTCTCCCGCAAAGACCTCTCTCGGCATGGCGATGGACCGATTCTGCTCTGTGTTTCTGCGGTGCCCTCTGGAAGTCCTCCTGAGATCTCCGGGCTTCGAGCCTCCAGGCGAACCTGTCCGTTTCCTTAAGTCACCCCGACAAGGGGGAAGCTCCAGATGCTACGGTGGAACACGATTCCTGTCCATTTCCTTAGAACTGGGGCATCTCTGGAGGGCGGGGGAGGGGCTCCCCAATGTACAGTCCCTCCCCTCCCAAAACCTCCTTCTCTTCCCCCTCGAGGAGGAGGCGCACCCGCGTTCCCTCAGGGAGCTGGGTCGCAGTGTAGACGATCTGCCAGAGACGTGCCTGCATACTGAAGCTCCCACCGCCAGATTCCACCTCGCGCGTGAAGTCGGCGTACACGATCCCGTCGCGGATCTCCAGGCTACGGAGCCGTGTCCCCGGCGGGATCTCCGTGGAGAGCCCTCCGGCTTTCTCCTCCGGGGTTGGACCTTCTAGGAGTGCCTCCAGGGCCGCACGGAGGAGCAGGCGGGGCTCGCCCGCCTGGACCCTCCGGGACACAGGGACCACCGTCCCTTGGTGCGTTGCGGGATCTACCCGGACGAAATACACCTGCACGGTGACCTCCCGTGGCCTCCTCGAGACGGCCCAGAGCACTCCCCCGAGGACGATCGCCAGGGCAAGGAGGAGAAGAGGCCAGCGCCTGTATTTCGGGTTCTTCGCGTCCATCGCGCTAGGGTCTCACCAGGACCTTCACGGCATCCAGGGTCCCATCGCTGAGTCGTTCCAGGACCCCAGGCAACTCCTCCAGCGAGACGGTATGGGTGATGAGGGGACGCATGTGCACCTTCCCGGCAGCGAGGAGGTCAATCGCCCGCGGGTACAACCCTGCTCCTAGGGCGACGGCGGAGGTCTCCAACTCCTTGTTGAGCATCTCCTCCATCGGGGGGCCGTGGAGTCCCGTCTGCTCCCCCACGAACACCAGCTTCCCCCCAGGTCGGACGACCTCTGCAGACCAGTCCACGGCCAGCTGTGCTCCAGAGGCCTCGATGGCGACATCTGCACCGTCCCCTCCCGTGAGCTCGAGGATTGCCTGAACAGGATCGACTTGGTCGGGGTTGACAACGGAGTCCGCCCCCATCTCTTGGGCAATGTGGAGGCGGCGAGGGAGGGGATCCACGGCGATCACCCGGAGCCCGTGGAGCTTAGCAACCTGGGTGATGGTCAGGCCAATGGGCCCCTGACCGAAGACGACGAGGAAATCCCACAGGCGGGGGCGTGCCTTCTGCAGAGCAGCAAGCGCGACAACCACTGGCTCAACAACCCCGGCCTCCTCCCAGGGAAGCCCCCGGGCGTCGTGCAGGCCTGCCGCGTGGATGAGAGCGTACTCGCTGAACCCTCCGTCGAGGGTGAACCCGTGGAACCCCCCGTCAGGGCACAAGTTATAACGTCCTTCCATGCACACCCGGCATGCACCACAGGACCGGATCGGTTCCACAACCACCTGCATCCCTGGGGGAATTCCTTCCACCTCTTCCCCCACCCTCTCCACGACCCCAGCGAAGTCGTGTCCCAGGACGACGGGAGGGGCAACCTCGATCTCCCCGCGATAGATCCGCACATCTGTCCCGCACACGGACGCGGCCTGGACCCGGACGAGGACCTCATCAGGCCCGGGGGAAGGAAGGGGGCGATCCTCCAGGGCAACCTCCCCAGGGCCGTAGAATACCACCGCCTTCATGGTCCCCTCCCTCCCCGTGGCAGGGGAAGCTCGTGGATCGCCCCAATCGAGCGGAGCACCACTCTCCCCACGGCATCCAGGACCTCCTGCATCTCCGAGCGTACCACCTCCCTCCAGTACACCCCAACCTTCCCGATGTGCCGGTACTTTTCGTAGCGACGGCGCAGAAGCTTCGCAGGAGGGACCCTATCGAGCTCGCCGAGGGCGGCGATCAGGTGTCGTCGTACCTCCGCCGCTGCCCGAGCATGATCGAGGTGCGCTCCGCCTGGCGGCTCCGGGACGATCCGATCAATGACCCCCAGGCTCAGGAGATCTGCAGCAGTGAGCTTGAGCGCGCCAGCGACTTCGCTTGCGCGCGAGGCGTCCCTCCAGAGGATTGCCGCAGCCCCTTCAGGGGAGATCACGGAGAAGATGGCGTTCTCCAGCATGAGAATCCTGTCGGCCACGGAGAGCGCGAGGGCCCCGCCGCTCCCCCCTTCCCCGATCACGATGCTGATCACTGGGGCGGGCAGGGTGGCCATTGCTTGGAGGCTTTGGGCGAGAGCTTGTGCGATGCCTCGACGCTCGGCCTCGACGCCAGGATACGCTCCCGGGGTGTCCACAAAGGTGATCACGGGCAGGTGGAACTTGCTGGCCAGCTCCATCAACCGGCGTGCCTTCCGGTATCCCTCTGGGTACGGCATCCCCCTGTTCCGCCGGGATTGCTCCTCGGCTGTGCGCCCGCGCTCGTGCCCGATCACCACCACAGTTCGCCCGTCGAGCTCGGCCAACCCGCCCACGATCGCCGGGTCGTCCCCGAACTGCCGATCCCCATGGAGCTCAACGAATCGGGAAAAGATCCGCTCGATGTAGTCGAGGGTGGTCGGCCTCTCGCTATGGCGCGCGCGCTGCACCGCCTCCCACGGCGGGACTCGTGAGGGACGCACCTTCGGAGGCCTTCCCTCCTCCCTGGGGACCGCCTCTGGCCTGCGGCTCAGGTGCCCGATGAGGTAGCCCAAGACCTCCCGCTGCTGGGAACGGGGAAGGACCATGTCCACGAGGCCGTGGGCGAACAGGGTCTCTGCCTTGTGGGATTCAGGCGGGACATGCTCCCCCAGCGTCATCTCAATGACCCTGGGACCGACGAACCCCACGAGCGCCCCAGGCTCTGCGATGAGGACATCCCCGAGGGCAGCGAAGCTCGCCGCGACCCCCCCGAAGGTGGGGTGCGCAAGGACGGAGATGTAGGCTAATCCAGCCTGGTGGTGCCGGGCCTGCGCGGCAACTGTTTTGGCCATCTGCATCAAGGAGAGCATCCCCTCCTGCATCCTGGCCCCGCCGGTGGCTGTCACGCTGACCACGGGGAGCCGGCGTGCCAGCGCATACTCGAAGGCCTTGGCGACCTTCTCCCCCACCACGGAACCCATAGAGCCCCCGAGAAAGTCGAAGTCGAAGAGGACCAGGACGAAGGGGCGTCCCTCGATCTTCCCCTCTCCCACGAGGACGGCCTCCCGCAGGCCCGTCCGCTCCCTGGCCTCGAGGAGCCTCTCCCGGTAGGGCTTCTGGTCCATGAACCGGAGGGGATCTACGGAGACGAGACCTCTGGCAAGCTCCCTGAACGTCCCCCGGTCCAGCAGGTGGACCACACGCTCCCGCGCCGGCATGGGAAAGTGCCAGCCACATCCCAGGCAGACGTACGCGCTCCCCCGCAGGACCTCCCTGGTGTGCGCACGCCCGCAACCCGGGCACGTGATCGAATCGCTCTCTGGATGCCGGTCCTGCACCATGAGATCACTCTCCCTCAGATACTCGCATCCCAGCTGGGGTGGCGATGACGCCTGCACGACGGAGCTGGGCGACCTCCTCTGCGCTCCACCCAAACTCCCGGAGGATCGATTCTGTGTGCTCTCCCAGAAGCGGCGGGGCCTTGTACTTGGGGCCGGAAGTGCCGGAGAGCTTGACGGGAGAACCGATGACCTTGATCCTCCCGGCGCGTGGGTGATCGACTTCCACGACCATCCCCCGGTGGAGCACCTGGGGGTCGCTGAACACCTCAGAGAGCTGGTAGATGGGCCCCGCAGGGACCCCATAGGCATCGAGGACCTCCAGCCACTCCCGTGTCGTCCGTTGGAGGAAGACGCCTTCCAGAAGGGAGACGAGCTCCCGACGGTGGGCAACCCGCTGCGCATTCGTCGCGAACCTCGGATCGTCCACGAGGTGCAGGAGGTCCAGCGCCTCACAGAACCTCCGCCAGATCGCCTCGCTGCCCACGGCGACGTTAAGGTAGCCGTCCTTCGTCTGGAACGCTTGGTACGGCACGATGGATGGGTGGGCGCTCCCCAGACGCTCTGGATTCCTCCCAGTCGCGAAGTAATTCCCCGCCTGGTAGGTCATCCAGGCCACCTGGCTGTCTAGCAAGGCAATGTCCACGAACTGCCCCTCCCCTGTCCGATCCCGCATGCGCAGCGCCGCCAGGATGCCGTATGCTGCAAACATCCCCGCGCAGATGTCCGCAATCGCGACGCCGACCTTCACAGGAGGCCCTCCTTCCTCTCCGGTGATCCCCATGAGACCCCCCATCCCCTGCAGGATCAGATCATAGGCAGGGCGCTCCCGATAGGGACCAGTCTGGCCGAACCCGGAGATGGAGCAGTAGATAATCCGGGGGTTGATCTCCCGCACCTGCGCGTACCCGAACCCCAGCTTCTCCATCACCCCCGGCCGGAAGTTCTCCACGAGAACATCCGCCCATGGGAGGAGACGCCGGAGGACGTCCTTCCCACGCGGATCCTTGAGATCTAGCGCGAGGCTCTCCTTGCAGCGGTTGACGCTCAGGAAGTAGGCGCTCTCCCCGTCCAGGAACGGTGGCCCCCATCCTCTGGTATCGTCTCCCCCTTCTGGGTTCTCGATCTTGATCACCCGCGCCCCAAGATCTGCGAGCATGAGGGTACAGTAGGGCCCTGCGAGCGCCCGTGTTAGGTCGATGACGAGCACATCTGAAAGCGGCTGCATCCTACACCCCTCTGGATCCTTGAAGGTTCGACGGTCCTCACGCAGGTAGTTTCTGAGGAGGAGGAGGAAAATCCTTTCACACAAGGAAAAGGAGGCTGGCCTGCCGAAGTGGTGGGCAACGCAGGTGTCTGATCCCTCACGGAGGGGAGCGGAGCGCATGAGACGGGGAGTCCTTGGGCTATGCGTCGTGATCGCCCTGGTGCTTTCCGGAAACCTCGCGGGGAGTGGGGTAGAGGCGAGAGCCCCGGCGAACCTGTGCAGGGGGCGCCCCGTCCCCGACGAGGGCTACGCTCACATCCCCACCGGCTCGCCAGTCCTCTACAAGCATAACCCTCCCGCCTCAGGACCACACTACCCACAAATCGCCAGGCCTGGCGTCTACCTCCGGGAAGTCCCACCTGGCTACTGGGTCCACAACCTGGAGCACGGCTACGTGGTGGTCCTCTACCGCTGGCCAGGAGTTCCCCCACAGGTGCTCCGCCAGCTCCAGGAGATCTACAATACCCTCCCTAAGAGCAAGTACGGCTATGTGAAGCTCATCGTCGCGCCCTACCCGAAACTCCGCAGACTCCTCACCGCCATCGCCTGGACTCGCATCCTGGAGCTGGAGCGCGTTGACCGCGCTTGCCTCGAGGAGTTCTACCGGACGTACGTAGACCGTGGGCCGGAAGATGCCCCCTGAAGGAACCCGGACAACCTCCTGGCACTTCCCGGGTCCCTAAGTCACCCCGCCACAGGGGAAGGTCTCGCTCTCCCCTCGTAAGGGGAACAGAGGAATGGATGGTGCCGGGGGCGGGATTTGAACCCGCACGGGTTTCCCCACACGCCCCTCAAACGTGCGCGTCTGCCTATTCCGCCACCCCGGCGTGTCCAGGACAATTATAAGGGCGCCTTCCAGGGGTGTCAACGCGTGTGCCTTCCCTCTTTCTCGCGTGTTCGTCCCAGTGCGACGCGGCCGGAGTCTTCGCAGCTCGGCGGGAGAAATCCTCCCTCAGCGGAGGAAAGTCAGATAGATCGAGGTCACAGCGAAGAGGGCAGAGAGAACCGCTGTGATCCTCGTGAAGAAGGTCTCCCGCGGCTTCGGCCCGTGGAACAGGCGGGCGCTCCCCCCAATCGCTCCGAGACCCTCCCCCTTCGGACCCTGGAGGAGGATAATCCCCACGAGGGCGACCGCCAGGAACAGGTGAATCCCTAAGATCAGGCCATACATCTGGAATGCCCCCTCCTCACGAGCCCCTCACAGCAGGCGCCAACGGAGCCTCCTCCATCCTAACACACCGTTCCAGGGGGAGACAAGCGCCTCCATGGAATCAGGAGAGCCGAGAAGCTTTCTCGATCGCAGCCTGGACAATGGAAGAAAAGCTCTCCACATCGAGGCTCGCGCCACCGACCAGGGCTCCGTCAACCTCCGGCTGGCTCAGGAACTCGGAGATGTTGTGCGGGCTGACGCTCCCCCCGTACTGGATGCGCACCTCCTGGGCGATCCCTTCCCCAAACCACCCCGCAAGGATCTCGCGGATGAGACCGCTGACGCGGTTCGCCTCCTCCCCCGTCGCAGGGAGCCCAGTCCCGATGGCCCAGACCGGCTCGTAGGCGATCACGAGCCTGGCCGCCCCCTGGGCGTCTAAACCGGCAAGGTCCTCCTTCAGCTGCATCCGGACGACCTCGTCGGTACGCCCGGACTGTCGTTCCTCCAGCCGCTCCCCCACGCAGACGATGGGAATCAGGCCCCAGCGGAGGGCGCTGTGGACCTTTTTGTTCACCGCCGCATCGCTCTCCCCAAAGTGCTGCCTACGTTCGGAGTGGCCGAGGATCACGTACCGGCACCCTACGTCCACGAGCATCCTCGGACTGATCTCCCCCGTGAAGGGTCCCTGCTCCTCCCAGTGCATGTTCTGGGCCCCCAGCCCAATGGCCGACCCTCGGAGAACTTCCCCCACGCTCTTCAATGCGACCGCAGGAGGGCAAACGACAACCTCCACATCCCCGACATCCGCGAGCGCGACCACGAGTGCGCGAGCGAACTCCACCGCTTCCCCAACGGTCTTGTGCATCTTCCAGTTCCCGGCGATGATCGGCTTGCGCATGGTGATCACGATGGCGCGTCCTCGAGGACCACGACGCCTGGGAGTTCTTTCCCCTCCAGGAACTCCAGGGAGGCACCACCCCCCGTGGAGATGTGGCTTATGCGATCGCCCAGCCCGAAACGCTCCACGGCTGCCGCCGTGTCCCCGCCGCCTACAATGGTGATCCCCCGGGATTCAGCCATAGCCTGGGCGATCCTCCTTGTCCCTTCCGCGAACGGCTCTACCTCGAACACGCCCATCGGGCCATTCCAGAAAACGAGCCCAGCGCTCCGGATCTCTTCAGAGAACCGTTCCGCGGTTTGAGGTCCGATATCCAAGCCCATCCAGTCCGGGGGGATCGCGCTGGCCGGGACGATGCGGGGCACCACCTCCGGGGAGGGCTCGGGCGCGACGACTACGTCTGAGGGGATTAAGAAAGAGACCCCACGTGCCTCCGCGTCCTCCATCAGCTGTCGCGCCAGGCCAACCTTGTCCTCCTCGCACAGGGATCGTCCAACCTCCAGGCCCTTTGCGCGCAGGAAGGTATAGGCCATCCCCCCTCCCAGGAGCAGGGCATCGCACCGTCCGAGAAGGCTCCGGATCACCCCGATCTTGTCAGAAACCTTGGCACCCCCAAGGACGGCCACGAAGGGCCTGGGCGGGTCCTCCAGCGCCCTGCTCAGGTAGTCGATCTCCTTCTCCATGAGGAACCCGGCCACGGCGGGGAGGTAGCGGGCTACTCCGGCTGTGGAAGCATGAGCTCGGTGGGCTGCGGCGAAGGCATCATTCACATAGACCTCCGCCAGCCCCGCCAGCGCCCTGGAGAAGTCTTCATCGTTCGCTTCCTCCCCTGGATGGAAGCGGAGGTTCTCCAGCAGCACGACGTCTCCGGGGCGCATGGTGCGCACCACGTCTTCTACCTGTGGGCCGACGACCTCGTCGAGCTTCCGGACAGGCCTCCCCAGCAACTCCTGGAGCCGCTGCGCCACAGGGTCCAGGCGGAGCCGTGCCTCCACGCCCTTCGGGCGGCCGAGGTGGGAGCAAAGGATGACCTTGGCCTCCCGCTCGAGGAGGAAACGGATCGTAGGGAGGGCCTCGCGGATCCGCCGGTCGTCTGCGATCTCGCCAGAAGGGGTCAGGGGGACGTTGAAGTCCACGCGCACCAAGACCCGCTTCCTGGCCACATCGACGTCGCGGACGGTCTTCTTGCGCATCCCCCTATACGCCCCTCCTGGCCATATAGGCGGCCAAGTCGGCGGTACGGCAGGCATACCCCCACTCGTTGTCGTACCAGGCCATCACCTTGACCATGGTATCGCCCATGACCATGGTGGAGGGACCGTCCACAATCGCCGAGTGCGGATCGCCCTTGAAATCCATGGAAACGAGCTCTTCGTCGGTGTAGTCCAGATAGCCACGGAGCTCCCCGTGGGCGGCCTGGCGGAAGGCCGCGTTGACCTCCTCGGCAGTCGTAGGGCGTTCCACCTCCACCACTAAGTCGATGATGGACACCGTGGCGGTGGGCACACGCAGGGCGATCCCATGCATCTTCCCCTTGAGCTCCGGCAGGACGAGGAAGATCGCCTTGGCTGCCCCCGTCGTCGTCGGGATGATGTTGAGGGCAGCGGCACGGGCCCTCCGCTTGTCCCGGTGGATGAGGTCAAGGATCCGCTGGTCATTGGTGTAGGCGTGCACCGTGGTCATGAACCCCCGTCGGATGCCGAACTGCTGGCTGAGGACCTTTGCGGTGACCGCGAGGCAGTTCGTGGTACAGGACCCGTTGCTCACGATACGGTGCCTGTCTGGATCGTACTCCTCGTGGTTGACTCCCATGTTCAGGGTGATGTCCTCGTTCTTGGCAGGGGCCGTGATGATGACCCTCTTCGCCCCGGCCGTGAGGTGTCCCCGCGCCTTCTCCGCATCGGTGAACACCCCTGTGGATTCGATCACCAGGTCGACGCCAAGGTCTTTCCAGGGGAGCTTCGCCGGCTCCTTCTCCGCCAGCACCCGGATCTCCCTCCCGTCGATGACGAGGAAGTCCCCCCGCACCTCCACTGTCCCTGAGTAGCGGCCATAGTTGGAATCGTACTTGAACAGATGGGCGTTCGTCTCTGGGTCGGCGAGGTCGTTGATGGCTACCACCTCGAGGTCCTCGGGATATCGTTCCAGCATCGCCTTCAGTGACTGGCGGCCGATGCGCCCAAATCCGTTGATGGCGATGCGCGTCGTCATTCTCTCCCCTCCTTCCCCTCTCGTCCGTTCCACCCGGTATGGGAGTCCGCTACGACCCCCTCGGCCAGCTCAGATAGGCCCGCAGGAGACCACGGCGGATAAACCCGACGTTGTTGAAAATCCGGATGCTGAACGCGATCACGGCCCCGAGGTAGAGGTCCAACCCCAGGAGGTCTCCAATGTACGTGAGCAGGGCCGCGAAGGACGTATTCACGAAGAACCCACTGAGGAAGATGGTGAAGTCGAACTGCCTCTCCAGTTGTCCCCGGAGGCCGCCAAGGATGGTGTCAATGGCGGCGAGGATCGCGATCGCCGTGTACTTCACGTACGCGAGGGGGATCTCGATGGACACGAGGAATCCCAGGAGCACACCCAGGGCTAGCCCCAGAATAGGAAGCCACATGCGTTTCCCTCCTCCTGCGTTCGTCCGTCATGAGGGAAGGGCACTGTGCGAGGGTGTTTGACCCTTCTCCTTGGCTTCCAGCTTTTTCTTGATCCGCTTGAGCCGGTAGATGTCCTCCCGCTCGCGCTGTTCCAGGACCGCCCGGATGTACCGGATCTCGCTTCGGATCCGCGGGACAACGATCTGCTCGAGGGCATTGACCCGACGGGTGGTCTTCTTGATCTCCTCGCCGATCTTCTTGAGCTTCACCTCCGTGGAGGCGACCTCGAGCAAGGCAGCCAGGACCTCCTCGAAGTTGCTGGTCGTCTCCAAGATGCCGGCGCTCACATCGACGGGGTTATACCCATCGCCTGCGGCGGACCGTCCGTCCACCGACGAAACCTCCGGGATCTTCGTCCCCCACACATTCCGGATGTCGATGTCCACCAGGAGCTCCTGCTTGCGGGCAAGGGCTGTCGACTCCAGCGCCTCCCGTCCTTCCCACGCCTTGGTCAGACTCAGCAGGACGTACGCCTCCTCGCACTTCCGGTTCAACAACTCCCGCGCTTCCAGGGCACGCCGCACGACGTTGAAGAAATCCTGGACGAGGGCATCCCGCTTCTTCTTCAGGAGATCCACGCCCTGCTCGGCCAGGCGCAGCTGGTTGCGCCGCTGGAGGAGGTTCATGCGCGTCGGGCTGATGGTCTGCACAGGAGGTCACCCCCAAAAGCTCTCCCTTCTGGATTTCGGTACGTTGCGCTCAGTCACCCCACCACGGAGGCGACGGTGTAACACGATCGCTCTCCGTCAGAGTAGCGAGAACTTCCCCCATGTCTGGGTGACTTCGAACGCCTCACAGAACCGGATAGACTGGGCAAGAATTCCTGGGCTGAGCGGGGTCCCCACAAAACGCGAGGCGTTTTGTCGGGCGCTCTTAGACCCGGATCTCCCCGGTTCTCCACATCTTTTCGATCTCTTCCCCGAAGTAGTACTTCTCCACGTGGTCGCGGCTGATCCGTTTCAGCTCCCGCTTGGGGAACATACTCAGGAGCTTCCACCCGAGAGTCAGGGTTTCCTCGATGGAGCGCTCCGTCTGCCCCTGGTTGATGAACTGGCGCTCGAACTCGTCGGCAAACCTCAGGTAGAGGCGGTCCAGATCGGTGAGGGCCTCTTCCCCTATGATCGCCACGAGGCGCCGCAGGTCGCGCCCCTGGGCATAGGCAGAGTAGAGCTGGTCGGCTACCTGGCGGTGATCCTCCCGCGTGCGCCCTGGGCCGATCCCGTTGTTCATCAGCCGCGAGAGGCTCGGGAGGGGGTCGATGGGAGGATAAATCCCCAGGCGGTGGAGCTGGCGGTTCAGCACCAGCTGCCCCTCGGTGATATACCCGGTCAGGTCGGCGATGGGGTGGGTGATATCATCATCGGGCATGGTCAGGATAGGGATCTGGGTGATCGAGCCCTTCTTCCCTTTGATCCGCCCGGCCCGCTCGTAGATCGTAGCAAGATCCGTGTACATGTAGCCCGGGTACCCGCGGCGCCCAGGGATCTCCTCACGCGCCGCGCCGATAGCGCGGAGGGCCTCACAGTAGTTGGTCATGTCCGTCAGAATCACCAAGACCTGCATGTCCAGCTCGTAGGCCAAGTACTCAGCGACGGTCAAGGCGACGCGCGGGGTCATCAGACGCTCGATGGCGGGGTCGTCGGCGAGGTTCAGGAAGAGGACGCTACGGGTCAGCGCGCCCGTGGACTCGAACTGTTCGATGAAGAACGCTGCTTCCCTCTGGGTGATCCCCATGGCGGCGAAGACCACGGCGAACTGCTCCGCTTCCCCAAGGACCTTGGCCTGGCGGGCGATCTGGGCGGCGATCTCGTTTGCAGGGAGCCCGGCCCCAGAGAAGATAGGCAACTTCTGGCCGCGCACAAGGGTGTTCATCCCATCGATGGTGGAGATGCCCGTCTGGATGAACTCCGAGGGTTTCTCCCGTGCCGCCGGGTTGATGGGCGCTCCGATCACCGGCAGGCGCTTCTCCGGGATGATGGGTGGGAGACCATCGATGGGCTCCCCGATCCCATTGAAGCGACGGCCGATCATCTCACGGCTCACACCAATGCGGGCGACGTCCTCCCGCAGGCTCACCGAGGTCCTGGCCAGATCGAGCCCGCGCGTCTCCTCGAAGACCTGGATGACCGCGTACTGCTCAGAGACCTCGATCACCTGCCCCCCGCGGACTTCCCCATCGGGCGTGTGAATGTTCACGATGGCCCCATAGGAGAGATCCCGCGCCCCTTCCACGAAGAGAAGGGGACCGGAGATGTAGGTGATGCTCTGGTACCGTTTGGTTGCCAATTCCATGATCCTCAGCCTCCACTCCTCCCCCCAAATCAGGTGTTCAGGCCACCGGCTTGGCCCCGAACGCCTCTGGCAACTTCCGCAAGAACCCCTCCAGCCAGCGGTCGAACTCCTCTGCGGGGAGCTCCTTCATCCTTGCGATCTCCTCAATCTGCGGCAAGTTCAGGATCTCGTCGATCAGCATGCCACGCTTGAGCGCCTCCATGGCTTGGACGTGGAAGGCGTGGATCGCCCGGAGCATCCCGTAGGCCTTCCGCAACGCACAGTAGCTGTCCACGGGATGGAAGGCGCTCTGCTGGAGGAAATCCTCACGGATCATCTTCCCTGCCTCGATCACCATGCGCTCCTCATCCTGAAGAGCGTCGGGCCCTACGAGCTGGACGATCTCCTGAAGTTCGGCTTCCTTCTGGAGGATCCCTTGTGCCCAGTTGCGCAGGGCGGGGAAGTCCTCGGCGACGTTCTTCCGGAACCAGCCCTCCAACCCTTCTTGGTACAGGCTGTAACTCCGATGCCAGTTGATGGCCGGGAAGTGCCGGCGGTAGGCCAAGTTGGCATCCAGGGCCCAGAAGGTACCCACGATACGCAGGGTCGCCTGGGTTACAGGCTCTGAGAGGTCGCCTCCTGGCGGGGAGACTGCGCCGACAATGGTCACGGCACCCACCCGTTCGTCCTGGCCAAGGCAGATCGCCCGCCCGGCGCGCTCGTAGAACGCCGCCAGCCGAGCGGAGAGGTAGGGAGGATAGCCCTCTTCGGCAGGCATCTCCTCGAGGCGGGAGCTGATCTCTCGGAGGGCCTCCGCCCACCTGCTGGTGGAGTCCGCCATCAGGGCAACCCGATACCCCTGGTCCCGCCAGTACTCCGCCATGGTCACGCCGGTGTAGATGCTGGCCTCCCGGGCGGCTACCGGCATGTTTGAGGTATTGGCCACGAGGATCGTGCGCTCCATGAGAGGACGGCCTGTGCGCGGATCCTCGAGCTCGGGGAACTCGGTGAGTACGTCGGTCATCTCGTTCCCACGCTCTCCACAACCTACGTAGACGATGATATCGGCATTGCTCCACTTCGAGAGCGTCTGCTGGACGACGGTTTTGCCGCTTCCGAAGGGACCCGGGATCGCCGCCGTCCCCCCCATGGCCACAGGGAAGAGGACGTCCAGGATGCGCTGCCCGGTGATGAAGGGCTCCCGGGGCTCGAGCTTGCGCTTGACCGGCCGGGGAACGCGCACAGGCCAGCGGGAGAGCATGGTGAGCTCCGTCCCGTCCTTGAGCCGGCAAATCACGTCCAAGACCGTGAACTCTCCCTCCCGGATCTCTGCGACCTCCCCACCCCGGAGGTTTGGAGGGACCATGATGCGGTGGGTGAAGTGATACTCCTGGACCTCCCCGAGGATGTCCCCGGGGCCCACAACGTCGCCTGGCTTCACCTTGGGCGTGAAGTACCATTTGCGCTCCCGGTCGAGGGACTCCACCACGACCCCCCGCGCAACGAAGTCGCCTTTGAGGGCACGGATCTTCTCCAGAGGTCTCTGGATGCCGTCATAAATGGTGGAGAGCATCCCAGGGCCCAGCTCTACAGTGAGCGGCTCACCTGTCGACACGACGGGCTCCCCAACGAACAGCCCAGAGGTATCTTCGTAAACCTGGATGAACGCTGTATCGCCCTCGAGGCGGATGATCTCCCCGATGAGCCCCTCGTGTCCCACCCGGACGATGTCGTACATCCTCGCACCGGTCAGACCTTTGGCGATCACCGCAGGTCCGCTGATCTTGGAGATCTTCCCCTCTCCTGCCATCTCCCTGCTCCCTCCTCCATTCCGTCACCTATGGAGTCAGCCCGCCGGAATCCTGAGTTCGATTGGGGACCCCTTGGCAGGCACCCTGGCACGGGGAATGCTTCGGCTGCAACGGCGGATCCTGATCCCTGTCCGCTTCCTCCGTACTGGCCACGGTCTCATCTCAGCTTTACGTAGTACCCAATGTGTTCTTTCACAAGGCGGGCGATGTAGTCCTCCCCGCTCTCCACCTTGGCCCTAGGCGCCGGGATCGGGATGATAATCGGGAGATCCCTGTCCCGCATCTCCCGCCGCAGATCCTCCTCGATGGAATCGAGGAGGGCCTCGTTCACCGCGATGATCCCATAATCCAGAGAAATCAGCATCCGAAGGGCCTCCAGGGCGGCCTGCGGAGAGGTCGCCTCGCGCACCTCCACACCCGCCAGGCGGAAGCCTGTAGCCGTCTCAGGATCCGTCACAATGGCAACCCGGTACAATCGTCCCTCGCCCCTCTCCCTCGCGGCTTGGGGGCCGGCGGGAGTAACCCCTCCCCAACCAGTACCCCCGCACCTGAACCTCTCAGGGGGTTCTCCCTCCCAAGCCTACACGAGCACCATCTCGCGCCGGACGCGTTCCCGTGAGAGGCCAAGGAGCTTACTCCGAGCAATGAGGCGGATGTTGACAATTTCATTATACTTCATGGACAGGTATCCAATCACCACATCGATCCCTAGGGGGTCCCCCAGGTAGAGGGAGGAGGTCTCCTTGAAGAGAAAGCGGTCCAGCGCCTTTTCCACCTCCAGGAGGTCGCTCGCAGGAGGGAAGTCGGGGAACCCCCTGAGGCGGAGCGCGCGTCTTCCCTGTGCCTCCCGGTGCGGGTCCGCAAGGTCGAGGAAGAGATCCTCGGTCACAACCTGCCCTCCGGGAATGAAGTAACGCCTCTTCTCCTCTGGAGGTTCGTCCACCCGCTGAGCCTTGAGTGCGGTCTTCACGTTGGTGAGGTCGATCTCCAGCTGCAAGACCATACGGAGGACCTGCTCGTTATGGCCTCTCCCCGAGGCGACCCGCAGGACATGGGCAGCATAGGCCCGGTCCAGGCGGAGCTCCAAGGAAAGGAGATCCCCACTCCTGGCATACTCCTCCGACCCCTCCAGCAGGGGAGGAGCCAAGGGATGTTCCCAGAGGGCGAGAACGCCTGCCATCGCACGGACATCCGGCTGTTCCGCTAAGTCCTTGAGCGTCACCTCGCTCAGCTCCCCCGCCGGGAGGAGAGTCGTCAGGATCTCCTCCGTAGGCCGACCGCTGTGTTTCCCCCGCAGGATGGCCCGGAGGTTCGCCAAGTCCCACCGGAGGAGGATCGTCTGGATCCACCTCTTTGGGCGGCCGTCGGCGAACCCCAGGATCGTCCGCGTGGTCTGGTAGAAGTTCCGGGAGAGCGCTTCATCGATGGCTCGGATCCCGGTGTACCGAGAGAGCGCCTCCTCCAGGTCGCGGGTATACGGCGTGTTCGCCAGGACCTGCATCAATCCATCGATGTCTGGGGCGTTCAGCAGCTCCTCGAGCTGTCCGGGACTCAGCAGGCGGCTCCGCATCCCCTTGACCCTGGCGTTGATATACCCGAGATCCGCGGGCATAGGATCACCCTCCACGGCCATTGCGCCACGACGCCACCGTTGTGACTCCAGCGAAAGCAGGGGGAGGAGTTCGTTGGGCGCGCATTAACCCCAGAGGATCCGAGCGATCTCCGCGGTCAGCAGGGGCCTCGCCCTCTCCAACCGAGACCCCAGGGTGTTCTCCACCACGAACCGGCCTCCTCCAAAGAGCACCCGGACACCAGCCCGCACCTGATCATTCGTGCGGACCTCTGCCTCAAGGCCCAGCTCTTCGGCGATCTCCCTGGCCAAGGCTTCATCCTGTCCCGCAACCTCAATGACCAAGTGGCCAGATGCGCCTCCAACGGCCTCCTGAAGGAGGGAACGGAGCATACCCCTGTACCTCGCCCTGTCCTTGAGGAAACCCTGGATCTCTTCCTCCGCGTTCCGGAAGACCTCCTCAATGGCACGATCCTTGGCCTGGAGGATCAGGGAAGAGGCCTGGAGGGTCGCCGTACTCCTCGCCCGCACCCGTGCAACAGAGAGCTCCTCCTCCAGGCGCCTGAGACGCTCGGACCGAAGGCGTGCCGCCTCCTCTTGTGCCCTGCTTAGGATCTCCTCAGCCTGCTGCTTGGCCTCGCTGAGAATCCGCTCCCGCTCAGCTTGTGCTTCGATCTCCAGTAGGCGAATCAACTCCGAATGCATACCCGTCGCGACAGCCCCCACCCCAGAGGAGACGACCCTCTGCTCTGGCAGCGTCGAAGTACCCCTTCTCATCGTGTCCAATACCCTGTGGAGCTTCCTCGCAGGGTTCCGGAGAGCATCCCGACGTCCTGGTCCCCCGAGCCCAGGGAGGGACTAGATTTTGCCAAGGATGAAGAACGCAACCAGGAAGCCGAGGATGATCATCGTCTCCGGGAGGGCGAGGAAGACCAGCATCAGGCCCCCGATCTCCGGACGCTCCGCCATAGCCCCAGCAGCGGCCGAACCGATCCGGGACTGGGCCCAGGCCGTCCCCAGCGCTCCAAAGGCCAATGCCAGAGCAGCGGCAAGCCCCAGCAATCCCACGGTGGCCCCGCTCACCCGCGGAGCGGGCGCCTCCTCCTGGGCAAACGCCAGGGGAACAACAGCAAGCATCACGATCCCGACGATCCAGAGGATAGTCAGGGCTCTCCTCACTTCAGTCACCTCCTACCTTGTGGAATGGTTGATAAGGACGACCCGTCTCCTCATGGTACTTGAACTTCGTGAGGAATTCCACCCAGTGCAGACGCGCAGGCTGGATCACGTGCCCGAAGATCGTGAGGACGAAGAAAATGGTGTGGAAGACTGCCGCGATGAACACGCCGGTGATCACCCCGAGCGCGCCCGCCCTCTGCCCCAGCTGGTTGGCCGTGTTGGCGAGCAAGGCAGCGGCGAGGCCGAAGGCCAGAAGCCGTGCGTGGGAGAGGATGTGGCCGAAGCTCGTGAAGCTCTCCAGGATCCACATCATGCTCCCGGCCTTCCTGGAGAGGCCAGCCACCACCAGCGTTGCCAGGCCGGCGAGGAGGCCCGGGCGCATCATCGACTGGGGGAGCATTCCTCCCATGGTCCCCAGGACCAGGAGGAGCGCCGTGACCCCCAGGATCATGGTGAGGGATTCGAAGATCCCCGTCACGTGGCGGTGGCGCACGGCGAGGACCAGGTGAATGACCAGCCCCAAGTAAATCATCACGACTCCGACGAGGATGATGAACAGGAAGTAGGTGGTCGTCTCCTCCACCCGGTTGAACAGCGGTCGGTAGTGGAAGAGTAGCTCAGGGAGGTTCCCGAAGAGCTCCCCGTAGACGACGCCGAAGGCGACGATCCAGACCGCGCAAACCCGGACGAGGAAGGAGACGTCCCCGACCAGGTGCGCGGGGAGGTGGAGGTTGAGGAACCCGATGTCCAGGGAGCCCCCGGTCCTGGCGCGGTTCCGCAGCCACCACCCCAGGAGGAAGACGAGGAGACCGTATCCTACGTCACCGATGACGAGACCGATAAAGATAGGGAAGGTGATGGCGAAGACAGGACTCGGGTCCCAGAATCCATACCGAGGAGGCCGGAACAACGCCAGGAGCCGCTGGAAGGGCCTGATGAAGGAGGGATTGTCGAGGAGCACAGGAACTTCCTCCGCATCCTCCTCTCCAGCAGGCTCGTCGTAGACGACGATCTCGGAGCCGAAAGATTTCCCCAGCGCAGCCCGCAGGCGGGGAAGGAGGTGAGAGGGAGCCCAGCCATGGATGAGAAAGGTGAACCGGCTCTGGGCGAAGCTTGGGAGAACACGGAGCTGGGCCAGGCGATCCTGGACCAGCGCGCGCGCCGCCAGCAAGACCCCGCGATGTTCCTCGGCAAGCCTCCGGAGCCCTTCCTTGGCCTCCTGGATGACCTGCGGAAGCTCCACCTTCCGCCGCTCCATGATCTGGATCGCCTCCTGGGCAGGTACACTGGAAAAGCGGGCAGGGAGCCGTAGCTCGCTGATCCCCGCCCTCCCCAGGAGGGAGCGGACGGCCTCGGCATCCCGGCGGTGGAATGCCACCACCACACCCAGCTTGTCCTCTTCCACGAACCGGCTTTGGATCTCTACCCGTCCTTCTGTAGCCTTGACAAGCTCGTTCCGCAGGGCAGTGAGCACACCGAGGTCCCGCCCCTTCAGGATGAACCCCACACTCTCCAAGTGCCGGCTTCCAGAGAGTGCGTCGAGTAAGGGGGAGAGCACACGGACAGCACCTTCGTAAGCGGCGATGAGCTCCAGTTCCTCCTCTGCCTCCAGGCGCCTCCGGGTGAGATCCCGGGCCTCCGCCTCTACCCTGTCGAGGAGTTGCTGAAGGTCTTCCAGCCCAAGGCTCCCGATCTCCCTTGCGGGGACCGCATGGCCGACCGGGGGGAGTAAGGAGAGCAAGCCATCGACGCGTGCAAGCAACCGCTCCAGCGCGGCCTGCTCCTTCCCCTCCTCCTCCCCAAGGGTCAGGGGAGCTAGGGCAGCCTCCTCTGCCTCAATCCGGTCGATATGAAGGATCCCCAGGCGCTGGATCTCGTCCACCACACTCCCCAAAAGCCTCTTGGGACCCAGGACGAGGACGCGGCTCATCGCCACGATCATCGCTTCAGCCCCCCCAGAATCCGCTCAACAACCACAGCCACAGCCTCGGCGAAGCGCTCCTTTGCCCTGGCTTCAATCGCTTCGGCCTCGGATCGTGCCCTGCCCAAGATCTCCTCGGCGATCGCCCGGCTCTCCTGCTGTGTCCGCTCCTTGTACTCCTGCTCCAGGCGCTGCAGCTCTTCGCGCGTCTGCGCCAGGATCGCCTCCGCCTGTCGCCGGGCTTCCTCCACGATGCGTTGCGCTTCCTCCCTCGTCTGCGCAAGGAGCTGCTCCAGCTCCTGCTCCTTCTCCCGGAGGAGCCTGAAGACATCCTCGTGTTCCCGCTTCTCCCGGTGCTCCGCCATCGTCCCGCTCCTATCCAGGGGAAACCCCGGCGAAGGCCACGCAGCTTCCGCCGGGGAATGGCACCTACGCAACAGCGTACATCATATCAAACCCCTGGACAACCGTCAATTTCCGCTTCCAGCCAGAGACCTCGACCTTGTCCCTCCCCGGCCATTCCCTGAAAGAGATCCTACAGGCGCGCGGTATACATCGCGGCCAAGTGTGCAAGCTTCACGAACGGCTCGGGGTAGAGTCCAACGATCAACGTACCGACCATGGTCACAGCCAGGGCCGCCCGGAGGATCGGTGGTTCACGGATCGCTGTCTCCTCAGCAGGCGGCAACAGGTACATCGCCCGGATCACACCGACGTAGTAATAGAGGGAGATCACGCTGTTGACAATGGCCACGACCGCAAGCCAGAGCAGTCCCCCCTCAATGGCACTGGCTAGGAGGTAGAACTTCCCCAGGAATACGGCCGTCGGTGGGATCCCCGTCAGGGAGAGCATGAACAGGGCCATGGCGAAGGCGCTCACCGGGGCCCGACGGGCCAGGCCAGCGAAGTCCGGGATCTCCTCAGAGCCAATGGCCGTGGAAACCACCATTGCCACGAAGAACGCCCCCAGGTTGGTGAACATATAGGCGAGCAAGTAGAGGAGCACCGCGGGATTGCTGAACGTCCCCCCAAATGCCGCAACACCGATCAGGATGAACCCAGCGTGAGAGATGCTGGAGTAGGCGAGCATCCGTTTGATGTTCCGCTGGGGGAGGGCCAGGAGGTTCCCGATGGTCATGGTGATGGCGGAGAGAACGGCAACGAGGATCGCCCAGTCGACCCCAGAGGGATGGATGCTCACGAGCAGGGTGCGCAGGAAGGCAGCGAACCCAGCGGCCTTAGAACCCACAGAGAGGTACGCCGCCACCGGGGTGGGCGCACCCTCGTAGATGTCCGGGGTCCACTGGTGGAAGGGGACCATGGAGATCTTGAACCCGAATCCCGCTAAGGACATGGCCAGGGCCACAAAGACCACCACCGGGTCCGCCTGCCGAATCCGTTCGGCGATGACGTAGAGGTTCGTGGATCCTGTGAGGCCGTAGAGTAAGGAGAAGCCGTAGAGCATCACAGCCGACGCAGCGGCTCCGAAGAGGAAGTACTTGACCCCCGCCTCGTTGCTCTTGGGGTCGGCTTTCAGGAAGCCCGCCATGACGTACGAAGTAAGGCTGACGAACTCAATGCTCAGGGTGAGGAGGATCAGGTCAGCGCTGGCGGCCATGAGCACCATCCCCAGGGCCATGAAGACGTAGAGGGCGATCATCTCTCCCATGAAGGGGGTGGCAAACGGGGTTCCAGGACGGAAGTAGTCCAGCGAGGTCAGGATCACCAGGATCGTCGCGCCGATCACGAGGAGCTTGAAGAACGCGCCGAACCCGTCGACCACATAGGTATCATAGACGACGGTGCGCGGAGTCCACGTGAGCATTGCGGCGGAAGGGATCAGGGTCAACAAGAGCCCCGCGATGGCGATCCACCCTGCTACGGATTTCCGCTCCTGGGGCAAGAATAGGTCCACCAGCAGGACCAACAGCCCCAACCCTGTCAGGTAGAGCTCTGGAACCAGTGACCAAAGATCCGTCACGTTCATGGCGATCTCCGTCGTTCCTGGTCTATCCGGTCCATCTGGTTCCCTCCATCGATGGGGGCAATCATCGCAATGCCGTCAAGATCTGTACCATAGCCACATTGATCACGTCCAGGATGGGCTTCGGGTAGATGCCGAAGAGCACCATGAGCAAGGCCAAAGGCCCGAGGGCGATGAGTTCCCTTGCATCCATGTCCGTGAGGTCGGCCCACCTGGGGTTGAGGGGACCTAGGAAGATGCGCTGGATCGTCCACAGGAAGAACGCCGCGGTGATCACAACCCCCGTCAAGCCGATGGCGGTCAGAACGGGAAAGATGGCGAAGGATCCCAGGAAGATGAGGAACTCCGCGACAAACCCCATGAGCCCAGGGAGCCCCAAGGAAGCGAGCATCGCGAGGGTGGTGATGCCGGTGTAGACTGGCAGCTTAGCACCCAGACCTCCAAAGTCGTCCACCCCGCGTGTATGCGCTCTGTAGTCGTAGATCACCCCGACGATCATGAACAGGGCCCCCGTGATGATCCCGTGAGCGACCATCTCCATGACGGCTCCGTTCAGCGCGGTGGTCGCCGCTTGCTTCAGGGCAGGGTTCCCGAGGGCGGCAGCAGCCGCCGCCGTCGCGAGCATGACGTACCCCATGTGGGTCACGCTGCTGTACGCGACGAGTTTCTTCAGGTCCGTCTGGGCCATGGCGACGAGAGCGCCGTAGACGATCCCGAGCAAGGCCAGGATCGCTACGACGGTGGAGACCTCCTTGAAGACCTCCGGGAAGAGGGGGAGACTGAACCGCACGAATCCGTAGGTTCCCATCTTCAGGAGGATCCCGGCTAGGATGACGCTGCCTGCTGTGGGCGCCTCCACGTGTGCATCGGGAAGCCACGTGTGGAACGGCCACATGGGCACCTTGATCGCGAAGCTTAGGAAGAACCCCCAGAAAGCCAGGGTCGCGAGGAGAGGCTTCCCGGCAAGGGGGCGCTGACGGATGAGCTCAAGGACGTTGAAGGTCCGGGGATCCGCATTGAAGTACAAAATCAGGATCCCCAGGAGCATCGCGAGGCTGCCGACCAGGGTGTACAGGAAGAATTTGATGGCAGCGTACTCCTTGCGCGGTCCGCCCCAGATCCCGATGAGGAAGTACATGGGCACCAGGGTAACCTCCCAGAAGACGTAGAAGAGGAAGAAGTCCAGGGAGACGAACACGCCGAGCATCCCTGTCTCCAGCAGCAGGAAGAGGAAGAAGTACTCCTTGGGGCGGAGGTCGATGCGCCAGGAGTACACAATGGAGACAAGGCTGAGGAGGGTGGTGAGGACGACAAGGGCAAGGCTCAGCCCATCGATCCCCATGTGGTACTCGATCCCGATGCTGGGGATCCAGGTGAACCTCTCCACGAACTGCATCCCCCCAGCCCCCCGGTTGTACTGCGTCCAGACAGCCAAGGAGAGGAGGAACGTGACCAAGGAGGCCACCAGGGAGATCTGCTTCATCAGCCGGTCGTTCTCCCTTGGGACTAGGAGGACGAGGATCGCACCGATCAACGGGATAAACACGATTGCGCTGAGCATCTTTCTTCCTCCCTCACCTCCACACCCGCCGGGAGGGAGCGAGCGGCTGGTGCGCCAGCCCCCTGGCGGGATTGTCAGGCCTCATCGCAGCACGCCGACCATGATCAGCACGACCACCCCAAGGGCGATAGCCAGCAGGTAGTTCTCCGCCCTGCCTGTCTGGATGTATCGGAGGATGCCCCCAACCGCCTTAGTCACCCATCCGATGAGGTTCACGACCCCGTCCACCACGTAGAGGTCGAAGATCCGGTAGAGACGGCTCAGGATGACGAAGAGGTATCCTACGGCATTGACGATCCCGTCGATGACCCCGAGGTCGAACCGGAAGAGCAGCTTCGTCAAGGCAAGGCCAGGACGGACGATCACGGCCAGGTAGAACTCATCCCAGTAGTACTTGTTCTTGACCAAGAGGTACAGGGGACGGAGGCCTTGCTTCAGCGTCTCCGAAGGGATCACACGCCAGTAGTACAGCAGGGCTGCCGCGAGGATCCCGAGGAGGCCCACCCCTACAGAGACGGCCATGAGGAGGAGGTCCGCAGCCGGTTCTCCTGCCCCCTCGAAGTGGATGAAGTGCTGGAAGGGGCTCCCCAGAAAAGGCGCACCGACGAACCCGACGAAGGTCGCCCCGGTGGCCAGGATCACGAGGGGGATGGTCATCACCGGCGGGCTCTCGTGCGGGTGGGCCGTGTGGCTCCGCGGCTGGCCGAAGAAGGTGTAGAAAATCACCCGAAAGATGTAGAATGAGGTGAAGAACGCCGCGGCAAGCCCAAGCGCGAACAGGACCTTGTCGTGGTGGAATGCCTCGAGCAGGATCTCATCCTTGCTCCAGAACCCCGCGAAGGGCGGGACCCCAGCAAGGGCCAAGCTGCCAACTAGGAAGGTCCAGTAGGTGACGGGCATGGCCTCCCGCAGCCCACCCATCTCCTTGATGTCGTTGGTGTGCATGGCGTGGATGACGCTCCCGGCGGCGAGGAAGAGGAGGGATTTGAACACCGCCTGGGTCACCATGTGGAAGACGCCAGCACTGTAGCCGAGGACCCCGAGCCCGAGCATCATGTAGCCGAGCTGGCTGATGGTGGAGTAAGCCAGGACGCGCTTGATGTCGTCTTGAGCGATCCCAATGGTCGCAGCCATGAGGGCCGTGAGGGCTCCAATGGTGGCGACAGTCCTGAGGGCCTCCGGAGCATGGAAGAAGAGGGGGTAGGTCCTCGCCACGAGGTAAACCCCGGCGGCGACCATGGTGGCGGAGTGGATGAGGGCGCTCACGGGAGTAGGGCCCTCCATGGCGTCGGGGAGCCACACGTGCAAGGGGATCTGCGCAGACTTCCCTACGGCACCGCCGTAGACGAGGAGGGCCGCGAGAACCAGGAGGGGGCCGGCGAGTTCTCCTGCTTCGACTTTCTCGAAGATCGTCCCGAAATGCAACGTCCCTAGGGTGAGGAACAGGATCAGGATCCCTAGGAACATGAAGAAGTCCCCGACGCGCGTCACGAGGAATGCCTTCAGCGAAGCCCTCGCTGCGGCCGGCCGTTCAAACCAGAACCCGATGAGGAGGTAGGAGCAAAGGCCTACGAGCTCCCAAGCGATATAGATCACCAGGAAGTTGTTGGCGATGGTGAGGAGGAGCATCGATCCAGAGAAGAGGGAGAGGTAGGCGAAGAACCTGGGATACCGCGGGTCCCCGTGCATGTAGCCGATGGAGTAGGTCTGGATCAGCGTCGCGATGACCCCCACGAGGACCAGCATCATGCTGGCCAGGGGGTCGACGAGGAACCCGACCTCGATGGAGCGCTCGCCAATGGGCGCCCAGGCCACCAAAACCTCATGCCGCGCGCCACCAAGGACCTGAGCGAACACCCCCAGGGCGAGGAGAGCGGAGAGGGCGATGGCCCCAATGGCGACATAGGCTCCCTCCCCAGGCAGCCGGCGGCCCAAGAAGATGATGAGCACGAAGGCGATGATGGGAAGCACGGGGATGACCCAGGCATATTGGACCATTCACGGACCCCTCCGTCACCTCACCGTGAGAAGACCCTCACCACTTCAAGAGGTTGATCTCGTCCACGTGGACGGTCTCCAGGCTCCTGTACGCTGCCATCACAAGGGCCAAACCTACCGCTGCCTCGCACGCTGCCAGGGTAATGACCACGAGGGCGAAGACTTGACCAGGCATCACGCCCGGCGAGACATACCGGTTGAACGCCACCAGGTTCACATTGGCCGCATTGAGCATCAGTTCAATCCCCATCAAGATCGCCACAGCGTTCCTCCGGGTGAGGACCCCGTAGAGCCCGATGGAGAAGAGGAGCACACTCAGCGTAAGGAAGTGCGGCAATCCAAGCTGCACTCTAGGATCCCTCCTTCCGGGCGATAATGATGGCCCCGATGAGGGAAACCAGCAGGACCAGGCTCGTGACCTCGAAAATCAGGGCGTAGTTCGTGAGGAGCGCCGTGCCAATCGCCTTTGCATTGTACCGAGGCATCTCCCCGGAGACCACCGGCCAGCGCGCGCGGAGGAGGACAAAGAGGAGACCGCCGGCCAGGGCCCCAGCCACCGCGATCCCGAGGGGTACCTGCTCGTTCACTTGGCGTACGGGTAACCCCGTCCCCCCAGCCGTGAGCATGATCACGAACAGGATGAGCACAGTGATCGCACCGGCATAGATGAGGATCTGGATCGCCGTCACAAACTCGGCCTGCAACAGCACGTAGAGTCCGCTCACGCCGAGGAACGCCGGCACCAGGGAGAGAGCCGCCCGCACGATGTTCCGGGAGGTCACCACCACGATCGCGGGGATCACGGTCACAGCCGCCAGGAGGATGAACGCAGCCATCTCACCACTCATCAGCGGCCCTCCTCGCGTCCCTGTGGCTTGTCCCCGTGGATGGCACCACTCCTCCCTCCCTGCACCTACCGTGCCAACGTGACGACCAGTCCAGTGACCAGGATGTTCAGGAGCCCGAGGGGAAGGAGCACCTTCCAGCTCAGGTTCAGGAGCTGATCGATGCGCAAGCGTGGGTACGTCCAACGAACCCACATGAAGAAGAAGACGACTGCGTAGGTCTTGATGAAGAACCAGAGGATGGGCGGCAGCCAGGGACCCCGCCACCCTCCGAGGAAGAGGACCGTGGTCATCGCCGCCATGGCCAGCATCTCCGCGTACTCACCCAGCTGGAAGAGGGCGAAGCGCATCCCTGTGTACTCAGCGAAGTACCCAGCAACCAGCTCCGACTCCGCTTCCGGGAGGTCGAAGGGGACGCGGTTGGTCTCCGCTGCGGCGGCAGTGAGGAAGATGAGGAAAGCCAGGGGTTGTTTGAATACGAACCAGACGTCCTGCTGGGCGTTCACGATCTCAACGGTGGAAAGGGACCCAGCCATCATGGCGACGGAGATGATGGCGAACCCCAGGGGGAGCTCGTAGCTGATCAGCTGGGAGGCCGACCGGAGACCCCCGAGGAGGGCGTACTTGTTGTTCGAGCTCCACCCACCAGTGAGGATGCCAATGACGACGAGGGAAGACATAGCGGCGAAATAGAGGACACCGATGTTGAGGTCGCGAACGATGAGGACCCAGTCCCCGAGCTTGCCCCACGGGATGACGACATACCCCAGGAGGGCCGCGACGGTGACAATGAGGGGGGCGCTGGAGAAGACGAGATAGTCGGCGTGCCGGGGGACGATGTTCTCCTTCTGGAGGAGCTTGATGGTGTCCGCCACCGTCTGGAGGATCCCCTGGGGGCCAACGTGCTTGGGACCGACACGAGCCTGGATCCAGCCGCTGATCTTTCGCTCCAAGTAGACGCCCAGCATCGCTGCAAACACGGCCGCGAAGGTGAAAACAGCGACGGCAGAGAGGGTCGCCTTCACGATTTCCAGGATCCAGGACACCGGAATAACCGCCTCCCTCAAAACGGACCTACACGATCATCTGTCTGTTAACTTAGACCCACTCCAGGGCACCCTTCCGCCACGCATAGACCAAGGCGATGAACAGGATCGCCAGGAAGACGAACATCTCTGTGAACGCAAACGCACCCAGCTCCTTGAACACAATGGCCCAAGGGTAGAGATAGATCACCTCAACGTCGAAGAGAACGAACGCTAGGGAGAACAGGTAGTACCGGACGTTGAACTGCGACCAGGCCTGGCCGAAGGGAACGACGCCGGACTCGTAGGTGAGGAGCTTCTGGGGATACTCACCTCTCGGGCTGATCAACCATACGATCGCGAGCGGCAGGATAGCCAGGAGAACCCCTACCACCCCGAAAACGGCTACGTACAACCAGTCGACCAGCATCTCCGCTCCCTCATAACGGTGTGGGAAAGGGCTCCAGGCAACGAGCGTCGCCCTGCAAATCTTATTATGTTCCCCCCTTGTTGTCAAGGACAAGGTACGTGCGCCAAAACCTATATGCTTTTGGCCCGCACACCGGCACCGCCACCAGAATCTGTGATCAGAGTTTTGGTGGGATGATGGAAGGCCCTTGCCCGCCGGTAGAGGCGCATCACCGCTTGGGCAAGCCTCCGGGAATCGTGTCGCAGCAAGATTTCCTCGCTGATCAGATCCTCCACGACGGGCACGAACCCCATCCGTCGGATCACCTCCACATCCGGGACTACCGGGGTCGCCCCCTCTCGTTCGTACCTTCGCAACAGCTCCTTGTTTGCCGGGGAACGTCCGTTGACGAGAACGTAAGTGAACAGCCCGCCCCCCGCGGATTCGAGGATCGACCGGACGTGGTCGGACGCCCTGAACCCATCGGTCTCCCCAGGCTGGGTCATCACGTTACAGACGTAGACCTTTACCCCGGGCGCGAACCGTATGGCGTCCGCAAGGCCCCGGACGAGAAGGTTGGGGATCACACTGGTATACAGGCTCCCTGGGCCGAAGAGAATGAGATCCGCCTCAGAGATCGCCTCGAGAACCTCTGGGAGGGGGGAGACATCGGGAGGCCGGAGGGAGACCCGGCGGATCCGCTTGCGGGACCTTGCGATGTTCGATTCCCCCTCCGCCACAGTCCCATCCTCGAATTCGGCGCATAGGACGACATCCTCGGTGGTCGTGGGGAGTACGCGGCCCCGGATGTTCAGGACCTTGCTGCACTCCAGGATCGCTGCTTCGAGGTCTCCGGTGATCCCAACCATGCTGGCGATGAACAGGTTCCCGAAGGCGTGCCCATCGAGCGTGCCCCCTGTGAACCGGTATTCGAACAGCTTGGTCATGAGCGGCTCCACCTCGGCCAGGGCGACCAGGCAATCCCGGAGATCCCCAGGAGGGAGGATGTTGAGCTCGCGGCGAAGGCGTCCGGAACTCCCCCCATCATCGAAAACAGTCACCACCGCCGTGATGTTGGACGTGTAGCGCTTCAAGCCCCTCAGCAAGGTGGAAAGCCCCGTCCCTCCCCCGAGGGCCACGACTTTCGGGCCCCGGTGTAATTGCCGCTCCCTGGAAAGGATCTCCACAAGCCGAGGATCGCCACGAGGGAGGAGGGCTCCCGTTATGGCCTTCACAACCCCTCGCACGCCGAAAGCCCCGAGCCCAACGCCTGTCAGGACCAGCAGGACCCCGAAGGGGGCAACGGCCGCGCCCCACCGGGTGACCAGCAACAGTTCCAGCAGATCTCCCACCAGGAGAGCGATCCCCACCCCCATCCCAAGCGTCCCCATGACCAGGAGGAGGATCCACCGTTTCACCCCCAGACCCGGTGTCAGCCACTTGACCCAACGCCGGATGCGGCTCATGGAGACTCCTTCTTGATATCCCGGTGTTTGACTCTCACCTGGTGCCCCCGCTCGCGGAGGAACCTGGCCAGTTCCTCTCCAAGCACGACGGAACGATGGCGGCCGCCCGTACACCCGAGCGCAATCGTGAGGTGCGACTTCCCCTCGGCGGCGAACTGGGGGAGGAAGAAGACGAGCATGTCTTGCAGCCGGTGGAGGAATTCCCGCGTCGCTTCCTGGGAGAGGACGTACTCCTTCACCTCCGGGCTCGTCCCGGGGAGCGGCCGCAAGGCCTCCTGGTACTGCGGGTTGGGGAGAAAGCGCACGTCCAGGACCAGGTCTGCGTCGAGGGGGATCCCGAACTTGTACCCAAAGGTGACAATGCTGATCGCCGGCCCCCTCTCGCGGTCAGCACGCACGAAGGTCTGGATGATCTCCTCCCGGAGGTCGTGGACGCTCATGGTGGAGGTATCGATGATCTTCGCTGCCTGCTCCTTCAGTCGCTGGAGGCGCCTGCGCTCGAGCTGGATCCCCTCGAGGACACTCCCCGCGGTGGCGAGGGGGTGCTTCCGCCGCGTCTCCTTGAAACGCCGCACGAGGACGTCATCAGAGGCCTCCAGGAACAAGATCTCGTAGGGGAACCCCTTTTCCTCCAGGTAGGCGAGGGCATCGAAGAGGTCGTCGAAGAATTCCCCGCCGCGGATGTCCATCACCAGGGCAACCCGGCGCAACCGCCCCTCAGACTGGGAAATGAGCTCGGCGAACTTGGGCAAGAGGGCAGGAGGGAGGTTGTCCACGCAGAAGTAGCCGAGATCCTCGAAGACCCGCATAGCGTGGGACTTCCCCGCCCCTGAAAGGCCTGTAATGATCACAAAGGAGATCTCAGACACTCCCTACCCCATCCCCCCGAGGTGGCCAGGGCCTTACCTCCCCAATTCGACGGGAAGGGTCCTCCCCCTCTCCGAGGAAGAGCACCCTCTCCCGTCGAACTGCAAGGGGAGGTGGGAGGAACCATGGACGCGATAGACGCCTATGTAGAGAGCCAGCAACAGCGCTTCCTCGAGGATTTGATCGAGTGGCTCAAGATCCCAAGTATCAGCACCCTCCCCAACTACCGGCCCCACATGGAGCAGGCCGCCCGGTGGCTCCGTGACCACCTGCTTGCCCTGGGATTCCAGGCGGAGGTGGTCCCAACTGAGGGCCACCCCCTCGTCTACGCAGAGTACGGAAGGGGTGAGGGGAAACCCACAGTCCTCATCTACGGGCATTACGACGTCCAGCCCCCGGATCCCCTGGAGGAATGGCGGACCCCTCCCTTCGAGCCTACGATCCGGGATGGCTACGTGTACGCCCGCGGGGCTTCCGATGACAAAGGACAAGCGCTCATCCCCGTCCATGCGATGGAGGCTTTGCTGCGCACCTCCGGGGACCTCCCCGTCCATGTGAAGGTCCTCGTGGAAGGGGAGGAGGAGATCGGGAGCCCCAATATCGCGTCCTACCTCAGGGCATCTCGGGAGACCCTGAGAGCAGACGTGGCCCTCGTCTGTGACACGGCCATGTTCGCCAGGGATCTCCCGACCCTGGTCACAGGGTTACGGGGCCTGGTCTACACAGAGGTGGAGGTGCAGGGAGCCTCGCGGGACCTGCACTCGGGGCACTACGGGGGAGCCGCCCCTAACCCGTTGAATGCGCTTGCCAGGATCATCTCCGGACTCGTCAACAGGAGGGGACGGGTCACCATCCCGGGGTTCTATTCCCGGGTGAAACCGCCGACCCCGGAGGAACGGCGGATGTGGGCTTCCCTTCCCTTCCGCGAGGAAGCGTACCTCCAGGAGCTAGGGGTGGAGATCGCGCCAGGGGAGGAAGGGTTCACCGTGCTGGAGCGCCGGTGGGTGCGCCCCACGCTAGACGTACACGGCATCTCCGGTGGGTTTGCAGGGGAGGGGATGAAGACAGTGATCCCCGCACGGGCGGCCGCGAAGATCAGCATGCGCCTCGTCCCCGACCAGGATCCAGAGGAGATCGCGAGGAGATTCACCCGGAAGGTCCATCGCCTTGCGCCTCCAGGGGTCCGCGTGCAGGTCAAAGTGCTTGCCTCCGGGCGCCCTGTCCTGGTGGACCCCACACACCCCGCCATGCGCGCCGCTGCCCGCGCCCTGGAGGAAACCTTCGGACGTCCTCCTGTGTTCATCCGCGAGGGGGGGAGCATCCCCGTGGTCTCCCACTTCCATGAGATCCTCCAAGCCCCCACCGTCCTCATGGGCTTTGGGCTACCCGATGATAACCTCCACGCGCCCAACGAGCGCTTCCACCTTGCCAACTTCTCCAGGGGGATCCGCGCAGTGGCCCGATTCCTCCAGTACCTCCCAGAGAGCCCCCTCCGCTAGAACAGCGATGGCCACCGTCTTCCTGCGCCGTGGAAAGGAGAAACGCCTGGCCACTGGCCACCTCTGGATCTACGAGGGGGAGATCGAGCAAGTCCAGGGGGAGCTCGGCGAGGGAGAGGTCGTGGACGTGCGCACTGCGGCGGGGCGGTTCCTGGGACGCGGGACCTATACCTCCCGGTCCAAAATCGCCGTCCGCTTGCTCACCCACCGCCAAGAGGAGATCGATGAGGAGTTCTTCCGCAAGCGTCTCGCCGAGGCCATCGCCTACCGGAATCAGCTCCGTATCGATGCCACAGGCTATCGCCTCGTTTACAGCGAGGGAGATCTCCTTCCTGGCCTCATTGTCGACTGTTACGGGGATGCCCTCGTCATCCAGACGACCACTGTCGGGATGGAATCCCGGAAACCCCTGATCGTCCAACTCCTCGCAGAACTCCTGAACCCCCGTTACATCTACGAACGGAACGACATGAACGTCCGGAAGCTGGAAGGACTCCCCGCTGTGAAGGGGTTCCTCTGGGGGGAGGGGGAGACCCTTGTGGAAATCCAGGAATCCGGGGTGCGCTTCTTGGTGGACATCGAAGGCGGGCAAAAGACAGGGTTCTTCCTAGACCAGCGGGAGAACCGGCGGGCCGTTGCAGAGTACGTACAGGGGGGAGACGTCCTGGACGCGTTCTGTTACACTGGTGGGTTCGCCATCCACGCCGCCCATGCTGGGGCAAGAAGCGTCCTGGGGATTGAGAACTCGGAGGCGGCCGTGGCCATGGCCAGACAGAATGCCGAGCTGAACGGCGTCCTCGATCGGTGTACGTTCATCGTCGGGAACGCATTCAACCACCTGCGCCGGCTGAGCGAGGAGGGGAGGCAGTTCGACGCGGTCATCCTTGATCCCCCGGCGTTCGTGAAAACCAAGAGCGCCCTCGCAGGCGGCCTTGCCGGCTACAAGGAGATCAACCTCAGGGCGCTCAAACTCCTCCGCCCTGGCGGGATCCTGGTCAGTTGCTCCTGTTCCTTCCATGTGGATGAGGCCCTTCTCCTCGCCGTCGTGGCCGACGCCGCCCGGGACGCCCGGAGGATCCTCCGGCTTATGGAGAGCCGAGGCCAAGCGCGGGACCACCCCGTATTGCCAAGTATGCCGGAGACGCGCTACCTGAAGTGCCTGATCTTCCGAGTCTCCTGAGGAGCTTGCAGGGCCATCTTGCAGATCCGAGAAGGGAAGATATACTGGTAAAGGACTCAGTGCGCCTAACAGAACCGGACAGAGCGGGCAAGAATTCTTGGCGCTGGGCGGGGTCTTCGCAAAACGCGAAGCGTTCTGTGGGGTGCACGAAGTCACCCCGACACGGGGGAACATGATTCCTGTCTGTTCAGGAGTGCAGGTGAAGCGCCGTGGTAGGAAGGCAGATCCGGATCACCGATGACCTGGACCTCCTCCTTGCGGTCCTTCCCCCCAAGGTGAAGGAGCCGTTGTTGCGGCAGGAAGGACTAGAGGAGCTCATCGAGGTTGTCATGGACCTGGGACGCCAGCCGGAGGCACGGTTCCCCGGGAGGACCGTTGACCTCAGCGAGGAACCGGTCACACGTGAGGACATCGCCTATGTCGTAGAGCGCGTAGGGGAATTCGGAAAGGACAACCGAGCCGGCATCGCCAGAACCCTCCACCGCATCTCGGCCATCCGGAACCGCCAGGGGGAGATCATTGGCCTGACGTGCCGGGTAGGTCGGGCTGTTTTCGGGACCGTGGACATCATCCGCGATGTCATCGAGTCCGGGAAGTCCATCCTGCTCCTCGGCCGGCCGGGGGTAGGGAAGACAACCCTCATCCGGGAGGCCGCCAGGGTGCTGGCGAGCGAGCTCGGGAAGCGCGTGGTCATCGTGGACACCTCGAATGAAATTGCTGGGGACGGCGACATCCCCCACCCCGGAATCGGGAGAGCACGCCGCATGCAGGTTCCTCACCCTGGGCTCCAGCACGCGGTGATGATCGAGGCGGTGGAGAACCACATGCCCGAGGTGATCGTCATTGACGAGATCGGGACCGAGGCGGAGGCCCGTGCGGCAAGGACCATCGCTGAGCGCGGAGTCCAGCTCATCGCCAGCGCACACGGGAATACCTTGGAGAACCTCCTTCAGAATCCCACCCTGTGCGATCTCATCGGTGGGATCCAGGCGGTGACCCTGAGCGACGAGGAGGCGCGACGCCGCGGGACGCAGAAAACTGTCCTGGAGCGCAAGGCGCCTCCCACCTTCGACGTCGTGGTGGAGATCCACGACAAGGATCGCCTCGCGGTGCACCACGACATCGCCACGGTGGTAGACCGGTACCTGCGCGGGATCCCTCCTCGGCCAGAAGTCCGTGTCCGCCAGCCATCGGGCGAGATCGAGGTCCAGCGCCAACCCTCCCCTGAGGAGGGGATGGAGGCAGTCCCCCGGCCCAAAAGGGTCCTGCGCATCTACCCGTACGCAGTGAGCCGGAACCGCCTCGAGCGCGCGATCCGGGAGCTCAGGGTCCCTGCCTACGTGACGGAGAACCTCGCGGAAGCCGACTTGGTTCTCACATTGAAGTCCCAGGAGAAAAGGGCGCCGAAGAAGCTCAAGGAGGCGCAGATCCGGGGCGTGGAGATCCATGCGATCAAGAGTAACACCGTAACCCAGATCCAGCAGTTCCTGCGCTCGCTCTTCCAAATCGAGGACTACCTCGACGAGGAGGAGGCAGCCCTCCGGGAGGTTGAGGACGCCATTGCTGAGGTCCTGAGAACTTCCCAGCCTGTGGAGCTCTCCCCCCAGCGGTCGTACATCCGACGCCTCCAACACCAGATCGTCCAGCACTACGGCCTTATCTCGGAGAGCAAAGGAGAGGAACCATTCCGCCACGTGGTGATCTACCCCAGGTAGTGGACGCACGGAACCTGCGCGGGCTCTTCCTGACCATCGAGGGCCCGGACGGAGCGGGGAAGACGACGCAGGCACGCCTGCTCGTGGAGCGCTTTGGGCCACGCTTTCCGATCCTGTACACCCGCGAACCTGGAGGGACGGCGATCGGCGAACAGATCCGGGAGATCCTCCTCTCCCCCACGCATCGGGAGATGCATCCCCTTACGGAGATGCTCCTGTTCGCTGCATCCCGCGCACAGTTCGTAGCAGAGGTGGTCCTGCCTGCGCTGCGCTCCGGGCGCATCGTGCTCTCCGAACGCTTCGTGGATGCCTCCATCGCCTATCAAGGGTATGGCCGTGGCATCGACCTCGAGGTGGTCCGCCGGGTCAACGAAATCGCTACAGGAGGGCTGCGGCCAGACTTGACGATCCTATTGGACATCGATCCAGAGGTCGGGCTCCAGCGGATCCAGAAGGCAGGGGGGAGGACCGCGGGAGATCGGCTGGAACGGGAGGACCTCGCCTTCCACCGGAGGGTGCGGGAAGGGTTTCTGGCCATCGCCCGAGAAGAGCCTGACCGTGTCGTCGTCGTGGGGGGGGACCGGTCCGTTCCAGAGGTCCACGGAGAGATCGCCCTCCTCGTAGAGAGGTTCCTCGCGGAGCGGGGGTGGAGGGGATGAAGCTCATCCTGGCCATCGTCCAGGACAAGGACGCCGGGAGATTGCTTGACGCCCTGGTGGAGGCCAACTACCAAGCTACAATGCTCGCCAGCACAGGGGGATTCCTTCGGGAGGGGAACGCGACGATCCTCATCGGTGTGGAGGACCAGCAGGTTGAGGAGGTCCTGGGCATCATCCAGGAACGATGCCGGACACGGGAGCAACTGATCTCCCCTATCCCTCCTGTGGCCGAACCTGTTGACGCACACATCTCCTATCCGGTAAAGGTTCAGGTAGGGGGCGCTATTGTCTTTGTTCTCAGCGTCGACCGAATGGTCCGGGTGTAGAACATCCTCTGTACACGGGAGGAGAGGAAGACCATGGCATTCCGGGAGATCATCAACCAGGACCATGCGATCCTCCTCCTGCGCGAAGCCTTGCGCTCAGGACGCATCAGCCACGCCTACCTGTTCGTAGGCCCTGAAGGCGTCGGCAGGAAGGCAGTAGCTCTCAGTTTCGCCCAGGCCCTGAACTGCCCGAATGCGGACGGGTTCGACGCTTGCGGGAGTTGTCCTTCCTGCAGGAAGATCGCCAGCGGTTCTCACCCAGACGTCCGTGTGCTCGTCCCCCAAGGGGACTCCCTGAAGATCGACCAGATCCGCGCGTTGCGCCAGGAGGCAATGTATCCTCCTTTCGAGGGACGGTGGAAGGTATACATCCTCGAGGATGCAGAGAGGATGACAGCGGAGGCGGCGAACAGCCTCCTCAAGGTATTAGAGGAACCTCCCGAACGCGTGGTGTGGATCTTGATCGTTGCCTCCACGGTCTCCCTCCTCCCCACCGTTGTCTCTCGATGCCAGATGGTCCGCTTCACCCTCGTCCCCACTGCGCTGATCAAGAGGGCCCTCCTTGAACGGTTCCACCTCCCTGAAGCACAGGCGCGGTTCCTCGCAGCTCTGGCCGCAGGACGTATCGGGCAGGCGATCGTCTGGGCATCCACCAAGGAGGCGCTTGCGGAGCGCGAAGCAGTGCTGGACCTCCTGGCTAGGGTAGAGTCTATGGACGCGCTGGAGAGGCTCCTCGCGGCGGAGGAGTTAGGGAAGCAAAAAGAGAGGCTTTCCGACCTCCTGGACATCGCCTACCTCTGGTACCGGGACCTCCTCGTCTGGCTCCAATCGAGGGACGAGGACCTCCTGTTCAACCTGGACAAAAAGGAGGTCATCTCGGAGGTCGCTCCTTCCTTCACTCCGCGTGAGCTCCAGCGGCGCATCGCCCTTGTGGAGGAGGCGAAGGAGGCGCTGCGCAGGAATGCCAACCCACGCCTTGTGCTCGAGAACCTCTTCCTCCAGTTCCTCTCGGAAGAGGCGATCCGGTTATCCTGAAGGTGCCGTTCAGGTGGCGAAGATGCGGGCGAGGAGGAGCAATGCGATGATCGCAGCGATTGCAGCCCCCAGGTAGAGACTCCACGGGCGCCTTGCCCTCTTCTCGGAGAGACCAGAGATACAGCGTTCACAGAAGTTCCCCTGGCTCAACCGCACGACGCAATCCCTGCACAAAGCTCTCCCGCACCGCGAACAGTAGGTGATCGCCACCGCCTCAGGATGATATGCACAGCGCATGTTCGTTCACAACTCCCCGGGGCCCTCCTCCCCTTCCTTCTCCGCCACTGCCTCTGCACCTTCCAGAGATCATCGTGGCAAATCATATCCGGGTGCGTCGCGTTTGGACTGGCGTGCGGGCGGCTCTCCCCAGACCGCCTTCTCGAAGCCGCTTCAGGATCGACAGGTTCTTCCGGTCAGGCCCCAGCCGGTTAAACCCTGGAGTCTCGATGATCCCTCCGATCCCTTGGAGGTCGGGGTGGCGAACGATCGCTTGGAACCCCAGGAGGCCGATCCCTCCTTCCCCGATGTTCTCATGCCGGTCCCGGTGGGAGCCGAGAGGCGCGCGCGAGTCGTTGAGGTGGAACAGCTTCAACCGGTCAAGGCCGATGGTCTCGTCGAAAGCTTCCAGCATAGCCTCTACGCCCTCCGGAGTGGAGAGGTCCCAGCCAGCGGCAAAGAGGTGGGCGGAGTCCAGACAGATCCCTACCCGGGGGTGCCACCCCAGGCCCTCCAGGATCTCCCGCAGCTCGGCAAAGGTGGTCCCGATGTGGTCCCCTGCTCCGGCGCTGTTCTCCAAGAGCAGCAGTGCCGTGGAGGTCGCTTCCAGAACACGGACGAGTGCCTGGAGGACGCGACGTTTCGCCTCCTCCCAGGAAGCTCCCTTGCGGCTCCCAATGTGGGTGACGACCCCTAACCCTCCGAGGCGCTCCATGGTCTGCATGCTGAAGATCGTCGCCTCTACGGAGTTCCGAGAGACCACGGGGTGTGCGGAGGCCAGGTTGGTGAGGTAGGGCGTATGGGCGACGAGGGGATCGAGACCTGCCTCCTCGCGAAGGCGGCGGAACGCTTCCAGATCCTCCTCGGGGTAGCGGACGGGCCGCCACTGCCTCGGATTCCCCACGAAGATCTGCAGGCACTCGCATCCGATCTTGACGGCCCGTTCCACGGCCATGTAAATCTTCCCGCTGACAGAAACGTGCGCTCCCAACCTCATCGTAAGGGACCTTCACTTCCTGGAAATGCCTGGGACATTCAGGAGACGGACAGAGATCATCCTGCGCCGCCGCGCCTGAAGTTTTATTCTGCGGAGAGGAGGATCAACACGTCGGGTTGCCCACCCGGGATCACCTCGACGGTCAGGCCCTGTAGTTGGTTTCGTAGGTCCGCGGCGATTTCCTCTATAAGGGGAACATCGACCTCCGAACCTGGATAGAGGGTCAGCACTTCCTTCCCTCCCTCCAGGAGGCGCGGGAGGAGTCCGTGGATCGCCTCTGGGAGCGAGGATGCCGCGATCACCTCCTCCCCCTCCACCGTCCCCTTGAAGACCCCGCCAGCCTTCCCCACCGCACCTGTCCGAACAGAACGTGCAGCCTCGATCATTCGTCTGAGGTTCTCCTCCAGTCCCGCGTCGGGCTGCCAAGCAAGGAGCGCGGCTACCCCCTGAGGCTGCGTCGTGGTGGGGACGATCGCGATTGCGTCGGGGGAACGGGAACGGACGAGCTCGCAGACGGTCCGACAGGAAGGGAGGTTAGGCAGGAGGATCACCTGGTCACTGCCGACCTCCCGGATGGTCTCCTCCAGAACCTCCGGGGTCACTGTCTCTGCGTCGAGAACCTCTGCCGCCTTGAGGCTCCGGAACAGGGCAATGAATCCCTCCCCGGACGCACAGGCGATAACCGGAACCTTCGCCTCCAGCGCGATCGCTTTCGCCCGCTGCAAGGGGAGCGGTTCCTCCCGGTGCCGCCGCAATAGCTCGGCGCGTTGCTCGCGCATATCCCGGATCTGCGCCTCGATCAGGGAGCCGCGCTCCAGGCAAACCTGGAGGACCCTCGTAGGGTCGTCGGTGTGCAGGTGGATCTTGATCACACCCAACCCGCTCGTAATCACGAGGCTCTCGCCCAATCCAGAGAGGATATCCGCCAGCCCGGCGGGGTCCTGGTCGGCGCGCACAGAGATCTCCACATCGTAGGGAGACGAGCTCATCGCAGGGATCACGGTGGGATCGAGCACGTGGCGCTCCTCCCGGGTCGGGAGGACACGGTTGGCCACGGCCTCCCACATCCCTTCCAGGAAATAGGCGAGGCCCTGCGCTCCAGCGTCCACGACACCCGCGCGCTTCAGTGGGGAGAGGAGCTCGGGCGTGCGGGCCACCGTCTGGTACGCGGCATCGGCGATCCCGGCGAAGAGCTCGTCGAGGGTTGTGACCTCCTCGGCAAGGCGTTCCGCCCGAGCCGCGCACTCGCGGATCACCGTCAGCATCGTCCCTTCCACGGGCCTCGCCACCGCCTGGTAAGCCGACTCACTCGCCCGCTGGAAAGCACGGACCACCTCCCGAACCCCTGCCTCCGGAAGGTCCCGGAAGACCTCGGCGAATCCTCTGAGAATTTGGGAGAGGATCAACCCCGAGTTCCCCCGTGCCCCGTAGAATGCGCCCTCAGCTGCGGCCTGGGCGAGCGGGCCGAGCTCCGTCGCAGAGGACTGCTCCACGGCCCGGCCCGCTGCCCTCAGGGTTGCGACGAGGTTGTCCCCCGTATCCCCGTCCGGGGCGGGGAAGATATTGATGAAGTTGAGATCCTCCTGGTGGGCGGCGAGCCTGCGCACCGCGGACACGAGGAGAAGCCGGAAGGTAGCCCCGGACAGCGTCGTCATTGCCATGGAACGATCCCTGGACTTAGAACACGATGCGCCGGCCAGCGCGGAACGCCCGGAGGTCCGGAGTCAGCTTGATCAGGCAGGCCACCCCGGTGATGGCGCACCCTACCACCGCTTCCCACGTCCCCACGAAGCCCCAGGCGACGAGGGGGAGCGTTGCATAGGCAACGCCAGCTCCGGCATAGCTGTCCCTGACCACGAGGATGACGACGCCCGCAACGAGGGCCCAGGCGAGGATCACCCGGTAGTCGAGCGTCAGGAGCATCCCCGCAGTCGTAGCCACGCCCTTCCCTCCCGCGAACCTCAGGGGCAACATCCAATTGTGGCCGACGACAGAGAACGCGCCAGAGATCCACCCCCATCCAGGGAAGAACCGGTTGCCGAGGTACGCTGCCAGGGCGCCCTTGCCGATGTCCAGGATGAGGCCGATGAACCCCGGGAGGAAGGCCACGTTGCGCATGTTGTTCATGCTGCCCACGTTCCCCCCATTCACATCCCGGAGGTCCACACCCGCGAAGGCTTTGGCGGTCAAATAGTTTGCGGGGAATGAGCCGATGAGATAACCCGATAAGGCCAGGAGAAGGCGGCTCAAGACCCCGGTCATGATACCTCCCTCCTTTCTATTTTGGTTTTGTTCTCCTTTCTCTCCCCCTTTCGATGGTCCCTGTGTCAATTCTCCTCCCCTTGTATGGGGAACAGGGCGAAGCCAACGAGCCCGGGCCCCACTGCTGCTGTGATCACCGGCCCGGCATGTACGCGGATCAGCTCCTCTATGCACATCCGATGGGCAAGTTCACGAGAGAGCCACTCTGCAGGTTCCTCGTCTCCCGTGTAGAAGACAGCGCACTTTACGGACTTCCCCTCGAGCCCCTCAGAGGCCAGGGAGAGGAGACGCTGCATGGCCCGGTTGCGGCTCCGCACGCGCTCCACGAGGGCCACCTCTCCCTCGCGGATGGTCAGGATCGGCTTGATGTCCAGCAACGTCCCCAGCGCCACCTGGGCCCGCCCCAGCCGCCCGGTGTGGTAGAGGTGGCGGAGATCGTCCAGAGCAGCGTAGAAACGCATCCGCCCCATCATGGATTCAGCCCTCTCCAGGATCCTCTCCGCGGGCTCCCCCCGGCGGGCCGCCCGGGCCGCCTCAATGACCACCCACCCGCTCGCGAGACTCCCCCCTCGTGTGTCCACGACGTGGATATGCGGGTATCCCAGCATCTGCTTGGCCACGAGGGCAGACTGGTACCCACCGCTGAGACGGGCGGAGATACAGAAGCATAGGATCGTCGCCCCCGGTGCTTGGTCCAGCGCCCGTCGGAACGCCTGGAGGAAGTCTGCAGGGCCAGGGTTGGCCGTCTTTGCCAGTTCCCCGCGGGAGAGGCGCGCCATGACCTGCTCGACGGTAATGTCCACGCGGTCCCTGAGGGTCTCCTCGCCGAAGCGGATGTATATGGGGACGAGGAGGATCCCCAGCTCCCGCACCAGCCCCTCCGGGGGATCCGTCGCCGAATCCGCAACGATCACAACTGGCTCACCGGAACCGTTTGGGCCTCTCACCTGCATGGAGCTCCCTACTCCAGTATACTGCCCTAGCCCACTCTCCCACAATTGACAGGCACTTCTTGCTGCTCCTATGATGGGGCCAAGAACTGGAGATCCAGTCCATACGAGGGGGAGGAGCTCATGGACCACGGATGGGGATTCCAGACGAAGGCCATCCACGGGGGTACGAACCCGGACAACAACAAGTCTGTCGCCACGCCCATCTACCAGACTTCGACCTTTCGCTTTGACACCGTCGAGGAGGGAGCCCGCCTCGGTCAGGACATCGGTCCTGGGTACTACTACACCCGCTGGGGGAATCCCACCGGGCGCGTCTTCGAGGAGAAGATCGCCCTGCTGGAGGGCGCGGAGGACGCCCTTGCCACCTCCTCGGGAATGGCAGCGATCTCGACGGCAGTACTTTCCCTCGTCAAGAAGGGAGACCACGTCGTCGCCCCTCGAGCCATCTACCAGGCAACCTACGAGCTTTTCCAGGAGATCCTCCCAGACTTTGGCGTGGAGGTTACCTTCCTCGATGTGCCAACCGTCGAGGCGTACGAGCACGCACTTCGCCAGAACACGCGCCTCCTCTACATTGAGACGCCCAACAACCCGCTCCTCCAGATCACGGACATCGCCGCTGTCTGCTCCCTTGCCCGGGCGCACGGGGCCATGACCATTGCCGACAACACCTTCGCCACCCCCTACAACCAGAACCCCATCTCCCTCGGCGTGGACGTGGTGGTCCACAGCGCCACCAAGTACATCGGGGGGCACTCCGACGTCACCGCTGGCGTGATCCTAGGGAGCCGGGAGGTGATCCAGCGGATCAAGCACCGCTTCCGGATCTACGGTAGCGTCCTCGATCCTTTCGCGAGCTGGCTCCTGATCCGTGGGCTGAAGACCCTGGGAGTGCGCATGGAACGGCACAACGCCAATGCGCAAAGGCTCGCCGAGTTCCTGGCCAGCCACCCTGCCGTGGAACGTGTCTACTACCCTGGGCTCCCCTCCCATCCCGGTCACGAAATAGCCAGGCGTCAGATGCGGGGGTTCGGGGGGATGTTGAGCTTCGAGGTGAAAGGAGGGTTCGACGCGGGGGTTCGGTGCGTGGAAGCGTTGCGGGTGTGTACGCTGGCCGTCAGCCTGGGCGGCGTGGAGACCTTGGTCACCCACCCTGCCTCCACGAGCAGCGTAGGGATCCCCCGCGAGGAGAGGATCCGGGCAGGGATCACCGATGGACTGATCCGCGTCTCCGTGGGGATCGAAGACATCGAGGATCTCCTTCGCGACTTCGACCAGGCCCTCCGACGCGCCTGAGGGAATGGGCAGAAAGCCATGGGATGGGCTGGCCTCAAGCTCAGCATGGTCCCGGGGAACTTCGTGCGGGTGCGGATCCCTTCCTCTCTGGAGCCGACCATGCGCAGAGTGGCAGCCCGGCTGCACGCACCATTCTTCGTCTCCTTCGCCGGGGAGACCACAAGCCTCATCGCCCTGGAAGAGGAGTGGGATCGGGAAGCGAGAGCCCTACCTGGAGCCCAGGTAGAACGCGGGTTCCGCCTTCTGTCCCTCGAATCCGTCCAGGGGAGCGCGGATGTGGAGACCCTGCGGCGCTTTCGGGGATTGCTCCTCTCCCGCCTCTCCGGCTCCCCAACAGAGTTCCTCTGGCTCTCCTCGTTCCACCGGGATTACCTGCTCGCCCGCGAGGAGGACGTCCCGCGCATCCTCACGGCCCTAGAGGAGAGCTAGGAGAACAGACGGGATCTCGGCGAGGGAGGTCACCACAGCGTCAGGGTGGAACGAGGCAAGGTAGGCGTCGTTCCTGGGATTGGGCTCCACGGCGACGAGGATGGTGCGCATCCCCAGCTCCTGTGCGGGGACGAGATCCGCCTCCACGGCATCCCCCACCATGACGGCCTGTGCAGGAGGGATCCTCCACTGGTCCAGGACGTAGCGGAAGACTGCGAGGTGGGGCTTCCGCCAGCCGAAGGCCGCGGAGGAAACGATCGGGTCCAAGTATCCCTCTAGGCCTCCCTGACTGAGGACCTTGTGGACGAGCCAGTCACTTGTGGCATTCGAGATGAGCCCCAGGCGAAGTCCCATACGGGAAAGGGCTTCCAGGACCTCCCGTGCATGCGGGTAGGGACGGCTCCCCTGAAGCTCAGGGGAAAAGAAGACGCGCACGGCCTGGAAGAGCAAGGAATCTGACGAAGGCAGGTGGAGTCGGGCGAATAGCTCTCCCATCGCCCTCTCGATGGTGTACTCGCGGTGGTGCTCCTCCGCCCACCGGGACCCTTCCTGACGGATCTCCTGGAGCATCGCGCTGACCTGCTCTTCCTCACTGAGCAGCCCCAGATCCTTCAGCCAGGCAGCAAGCCTCCTCGCATTCGGCTCCTCGTACTGCCCGTAGTCCCGGTAGACGAGCGTACCCCAGAGATCGAAAATGACGCCTCGTACAGGCGACGGAGAACCCGTCCCCCCGCTCATCGCCGCAACATCCTTTCCCACCAGGTCTTCTGACGCCCTTGGGGCTTCCCCTGTGAAGGATTCGCAGACGGAGGGGTTTCCACAATCCGCAGGGCGATCTCCCCGGGCTTCACCAGACCAAGCCGTTCCCGCGCAAGCTTTTCCACGTATTCGGGAGTCTGCAGGAGTTTGATCTCCTCGCGCAGTTGGGCGTTCTGGCGCTGCAACTCCCGCCTCTCCCCCTCCAGCCTCGCAGCCTCCTGCTTCAGCTGGAACACCCTCAGGTAGGTCTGCCCGAAGGAGACCAACACGAAGGCCGTAACGATGCAGACTCCCACGTAGAGGAGCCATCGCCGGCGCGGTGGCCTCGATAACCGCATGCGATAGCCACTGTCAACCCTCTCCCGCCTCATCCCTCTCCCAGGCCAAGGGGAAGAATGGGAATGCCGACCTCCCCGCGTAGGTCCCGGCGGAAGCCAAGGCCTCTTCGATGCGCAGGAGCTGGTTGTACTTCACCACACGTTCCCCGCGGGAGGGAGCGCCGGCCTTGATCTGTCCTGCGTTGGTGGCCACAGCGAGATCGGCAATGGCTGGGTCCTCGGTCTCCCCTGACCGGTGGGAGATGATCACCCCGTACCCTGCCCGCTTGGCCAACTCTACGACAGCGAGGGTCTCGCTCATCGTGCCGATCTGGTTCGGCTTGACGAGGACGGCGTTGGCCACACCCTGGCGGGTCCCCCGCTGGAGGCGGTCCACATTGGTCACGAAGAGATCATCTCCCACGAGCTGGACGCGCCCCCCGAGGTGACGCGTGAGCATCTCCCACCCCTCCCAATCATCCTCGTGGAGGCCGTCCTCGATAGAAACAACCGGGTAACGGTCCAGGAGACCCTCGAGGTAGGCGATCATCCCCTCACGGTCCCGTTCCACGTTCTCCCCGGGGAAACGGTACCTCCCCTCGTGGTAGAGGTTGCTGGCAGCCACGTCGACGGCCAGGGCGATGTCCTTCCCTGGTTCGTAGCCCGCCCGCTCGATTGCCTGGAGGAGGAGGTCGAGGGCATCGGCGTTCGTCGGGAGGTTGGGGGCAAAGCCTCCCTCATCTCCAACCGTTGTCGAGAGCCCCCGCTCCTGGAGCAATTTCTTCAAGTGTTGGAAGGTCTCCGTGCCCATCCGGAGGGCCTCAGAGAACGTCGGCGCACCCAAGGGGACGATCATGAACTCCTGGATGTCCAAGGTGTTGTCAGCGTGCAGGCCGCCGTTGATGACGTTCATCAGGGGGACAGGGAGCTCCCGACGAGACGCTCCGCCGAGGTACCGGAAGAGCGGGAGGCCAAGGGAAGCGGCAGAGGCTTTCGCCACGGCCAGCGAGACGCCAAGGAGAGCATTCGCCCCCAGGCGAGATTTGTTTGGCGTTCCATCCAGTTCACAGAGTTTCCCGTCGATTCCCGCTTGGTCGAGGGCGTCCATCCCCACGAGGACAGGCGCGATGACCTCGTTGACGTGGGCAACTGCCCTGGTCACCCCTTTCCCGAGGAACCGGGAGGCGTCTCCATCCCTCAGCTCCAGAGCTTCATGGGCACCAGTGGAGGCGCCCGAGGGGACTCCAGCCCTTCCCAGAACCCCTCCCTCAAGGAGGACGTCCACTTCCACCGTGGGGTTCCCGCGGGAATCTAGGATCTCCCTCGCCCGAATCGAGATGATCTTAGCCATCCCTCGCTCCTTCCCAAAACTGGCGGTTTACCAAGGTTGATCTACCTTCGCACGCTCCACCACCTCATACAGGGGAAACGCTGGTCCCCTAGCAGAGGTGCGCATCGCCGTAATCCTGACAACAATCCGGTGGGAGCCGAGATCGATCTCCACAAGGTCCCCCACCTGGACCTGTTTGCTGGCCTTTGCAGGACGCGCATTGACCTTCACGCGGCCAAGGTCACACAACGTGCGAGCCAGGACGCGCCGCTTCACGAGCCTGCTGTCCTGTAGGTACTTGTCCAACCGCACCCCTTTCGCCTTCCCTCTCTCACGGCTCCTTCGCCCGCCTCCAAAGGTCCAGGAGATACCCTAAGTCCTGGCCCTCCATGGTTTTCCCTTCGAACGCCAGCTGTGCCTCCACCCTCTGGAACCGTTCGATGAATTTCCGGCAGGCTCCCCGCAGCGCCTGCTCGGCATCCACTCTGGCCAGGATGGCCACATTGACGAGGGTGAACAGGAGATCCCCGAGCTCCTCGGCAATACGGTCCTTCTCCCCACCCGCCAGGACTCCTGCAAGCTCCTCCAACTCCTCCCGGACCTTATCCAGCGCCGCCCCCGCGTCGGGCCACTTGAACCCCAATGCGATGGCTCTCTCCTGAAGCCTTTGCGCCCACATCAACGCAGGTAAGCTTGGAGGGATGCCTTCCAGGGACGAGTTGGATTCCTCTCGCTCCTTCTGCTTCAGCGCCTCCCAGCGTACGACCACCTCGTCTGGCGTCTCCGCCCTGGCGCCCCCGAACACGTGGGGGTGACGGCGGATCAGCTTTTCCGTCAACCCTGCGACGACATCCTCGATGGCGAATTTCCCCTCCTCCCTGGCCATCTGGGCATGGAAGACCACTTGGAGGAGAAGGTCCCCGAGTTCCTCGCGAAGCTCCTGGGGATCGCTGTGGTGGACCGCCTCAACGACTTCGTAGGCCTCTTCAATGAGGTAGGGGAGGAGGGATTTCGGCGTTTGCGCCCGGTCCCAGGGACACCCCTCGGGCCCGCGGAGTCTCTCCATCGTCCGGATCAATTCTTCAAACAGCGCACCTGCCCGCTGCGACATAGCACGGTCTCCTTTGTGGACCTGAGATCACCGCTTCAGTCACCCCGCCAAAATCCGTTTCAGGATTTTGGCGGGGGCCCCGACACGGGGGAAGCTCCAGACGCTACGGTGGAGCAGGATTTCTGTCCATTTCCTTAGGTCGGTCGAAGCGGGTGATCTTGGCCTTGCCCCGGGCCTCCCGGAACCACTCGTCGAAACGCTCCTCCGCCTTCTGCTGGCGAAGGGTCTGCTGGATCCGCTCCTTCACCTCTTCGTAGACAGCAGACCTGGCTGGCCGCCGCTCCAGCACTTGGATGAGATGGTAGCCTTGGGAGGTCTTCACAGGGCCGCCAACCTGCCCGGGCTGGAGGGTGAAGGCAACCTTGGTGAACGCTTCCTCGTATTGCCCAGGGGCGATGAAGCCCAGATCGCCCCCCTTCTCCCTGGTGTCCAGATCCATGGAGTGCTGCCGGGCGAGGGTAGCGAAGTCCTCCCCGCGCTGGAGCTTTCCCTGGACAACTTTCGCCTCAGCCTCTGTGCGCACCAGGATGTGCCGGACGTGCACCTGCTCCGGCAGCGCAAACTCCCCGCGGTGCTTGGAGAAATAGCCCTGTATCTCCTCTTCGCTCACCTGCTCCCTTTCTGCAAGCATCTCGAGGATCCGGTTGACGGTCTGGTCCACCCGAATGCGCTCGCGGAGGTTGAGGAGGCTGAGGTTGCGTGTGGCCAGAGCTTCCTGGAAGGCCTCTTCGGATCCAAACTGTTCCCGGATCGCTGTAAGGCGCCTGTCCACTTCAGAATCTGTGGCTGCCTGGCCCAGCCTGCGGGCCTCCTGCATCAAGACCTTGCGGTCGATGAGTTGGTCGAGCACGGCCTTGGCAAGCTCGCGGCGCTGGTTCTGGCCCTCCCTTCCCTCGAAGGTGAGCCCGTACTGGAGGGCAACGAGTTCCACCTCCGCATCCACGTCCCGCTGATAGATCGGCTCCCCGTCCACCACTGCGGCGATGGCCGTCGCATGCTCCATTGCCCTGGTGATGTACACCGTCCCGGCAGTGGCGAGAGCCAGAACGATCACCGCGACAGTCACAAAGACCGCTCCCCTTCCTCTCCTGGACATCTCCTTCCTCCTTGTTCGATCTACCGTGCCCGTTGCTCGACATAGGAAAGCGCTTGGTCACGGTGGCTATGCGATTCCAGGGACTCCACCCTGATTAACGTCTCCAGAGCCTCACGGAGCCAGCGAGCATCCTCCGGAAAGCGATGGCCGCCTGCCCGGATGACCAGAGCTTTCGGGTGGAGGATGGCACGTCCCCGGAGCGCCTGGTCGAGGAGGTGCTGCCCGCGCTCGGAGAGGGAAGGCGATGTGGAGAAGCGCAGGACGAGGTGATCCCCCTCCCTCGCCACAGAGGCGACCCCAGCCCGCCGCGCCAAAGCCTTCAGGCGAACGATCTCCAGGAGGTTGCGCACAGGCTCAGGGAGCTCCCCGTACCGGTCCCGCAGCTCACCAGCAACTTCTTCCACCTCTTCCAGGGTGCGGGCCGCGCTCAGCTTCCTGTACGCGATCAGGCGCTGGGCTTGATCGGGGATGTAAAACTCTGGGATGTATGCGTCCACGCGCAGGTCGATGGATGGATCGGGGGCTTCCTCCACGATCTCCCCGCGGAGCTGGCGGATCGCCTCATCCAGGAGGCGGCAGTAGAGGTCGAACCCGACCGCAGCCAGGTGACCATGCTGCTCGGGGCCAAGGAGGTTCCCAGCGCCGCGGATCTCCAGGTCGCGCATGGCCAGCTTGAACCCGGAGCCCAGCTCGACGAACTCCTGTAGGGCTTCCAGCCGCTTGTAGGCCTCTGGCGTAAGCCGGACGCCCTTCGGGTAGAGGAGGTAGGCATACGCCTGGCGGTCAGAGCGTCCCACCCTTCCCCGGAGCTGGTAGAGCTGACTCAACCCCATCATGTGTGCATTCTCGACGATGATCGTATTGACCCTCGGGATGTCCAGCCCGATCTCCACGATCGTGGTGCAGACGAGGACGTCGTACCTCCCACCAATGAAGTCAAGCATGACGCGCTCCAAGCGTTCCTCGGGCATCTGACCGTGGGCCACGGCGACCCTCGCCTCAGGGACCAGGCGCTGGATGTGCCGGGCGGTACGGTCAATGGTCTCCACGCGGTTACTCACCACATACACCTGCCCTCCCCGTGAGAGCTCCCTGCGGATGGCCTCCGCGACCATCGCGTCATCCCAGGCGGAGACGACGGTGCGGATGGGTTGGCGGGAGTCCGGGGGTGTCTCAATGACGGACATGTCCCGCAGGCCCACCAGGGACATGTAGAGGGTGCGGGGGATGGGCGTGGCGGTCAGCGTCAGCACGTCGACTTCCTTTCGCAGCTCCTTCAACCGCTCCTTATGGGCGACACCGAACCGCTGCTCCTCATCGATGATGACTAAGCCGAGGTCCTTGAACTGAACGTCGGGCTGGAGGAGGCGGTGGGTGCCGATGATTACGTCTACGATCCCGGCCCGCAACTCCTGCAGGATCCTCCGTTGCTCCCGCTGGGAGCGGAATCGGCTCAGCACTTCTACCTTGATCGGGTACGGGGCGAACCGCTGGGAGAACACCGTGTAGTGCTGCTGAGCGAGGATCGTCGTGGGGACGAGGACGGCGACCTGCTTCCCATCCATAACCGCCTTGAAGGCTGCCCGCACGGCAACCTCCGTCTTCCCGTAGCCTACATCACCGCAGATCAGGCGGTCCATCGGTTTGGGCGTCTCCATGTCGCGCTTGACCTCTTCGATCGCCCGCTGTTGGTCGGGAGTCTCCTCGTACTCGAAGCTCGCCTCCAGCTCGCGCTGCCAAGGGGTATCAGGGGAGAACGCAAACCCCCGGGCCGTCTCCCGGGAGGCATAGAGCTCCAACAGCTTCCGGGCGAGTTCCTGGGTCGCCTCGCGCACACGCCTCTTTTCCCGCTCCCAATCCGTCCCGCCCAGCCTGTGGATCTGGGGTGCAATCCCTTCTACGCCGATGTACCGCTGAACCAAGTTGATCTGCTCAATGGGCACATAGAGACGATCTCCCTGAGCGTACTCTAGGAGGAGATAGTCCCGCTCCACCCCGTCCACGGAAAGGCGCACCAATCCACGGTAGATCCCAATCCCGTGGTGGATGTGCACGACGTAATCGCCCTCCTGGAGGTCCAGCCAGCTCGTCAGGGGGATCCCCTCCCGGATCGCCCGTGCGCGCCGCCTCCTGTGGCGTCGCCATCCCAACACCTCGCTGTCGGTGACAACCACCAGGTCCTCAAGCCGGAACCCACGGGAGAGGGGGGAAGGGACAGCAACGATCTGGGAAGGAGCCGGCGGCACAGGAAGGCTCTCGGCAAAATCCACTGGAGCGCCCATGCCCTGGAGGAGTTCGCAGAAGCGCTTCGCTTGTCCGCTCGCCAGTACGACCCTGCGGCCTTCCCGCCGCCACTCCTCGAGACGGCGGCTGAGGAGCCTCGCCTGACCTGCGAACGTCTCCACCCCGCCTATGGCAAATGTGACCGGCTCGGGATCGCCCTCCGGGGGGTAGGCAAAGGAGAAAGTGATCCTCTGCTTCCCCGCTAGGAGCCTTTCCAGCTCCGCCCACTCCAAGACAGGCACGAGGTGAACCGCCTTCCCCGTCTCCTCGGCTCTGAGCCTGGCTTCGCCCATGCGCAAGGCCAGATCGTCGGCCTGCCGTCTCATCTCCATGGGCTCGTCCAGGACGACCAGGGCCGAATCGCCGAGGTAGTCGAAGAGCGTTCCCTCTGCGGCGATGGTCGCCTGTTCTCCCACGGGAAGGATGGCCACACGCTTGAGGGTCCCAACACTCCGCTGGGACGCCGGGTCGAAGGATCGGATCCCCTCGACCTCGTCCCCAAACAGCTCGATGCGGATGGGCAGATCCGCCTGAGGAGGGAAGACATCCACAATGCCCCCCCGCACGGCGAACTGCCCCCGTGCAATCACCAGCTCCACGCGCTCGTAGCCGCCCCCGACCAGGAATGCGACGATGGCCTCCCTGCTCATGGTCGCACCCGCCTCCAGGACCAGCTGGAAAGCACGGAGTTGGCCTGGGGCCGGAACTTTCTGGAGAACAGAAGAGACGGAGGCGAGGATGACCAGGCCCCTGCCCGAGAGGAGGTCGTAGAGAATGCCCAGGCGCTCCCCGAGGACCTCGACGCTCGGAGGGGCCTCATCGTAGGGAAGGATCTCCCAGGAGGGGAAGACCCGCATCCGCTCCTCAAGGTCCGGGAGAAAAGCGAGGAGATCGTCCCCGAAGCGCTCCGCATCCGCCCGCGTGGGAGTCATCACGAGGCAGGAAGCCGACGAGGGGATGGAAAGCTCCGTCAACAGGGAAGCCAAGAGGTACGCCTTCTCTGCCCCCACGAGCCCCAGGATGGAAGGACTCTGGGAGGAGTAGAGTCGCTGGAGGACTTTGTTGTACTCCTGCTGCCGCTGGAGGAGCGGAAGCAGCCCAGTCAGAGCCATCGCCCGTGTCCCAATCTTGCCCGGCCTCTGGCCCTCCTCCGTTCCGATGGGAGGGAGTCTAGGGAGGGCGAGGGGTCGGATCCTGTGGGATCTATGCCTCCTGTATTGTACTGGACAGCGAACAGGGGGGTCAAGGAAACCGAGGGAACGTGCTATACTATCCTGAGGAGGCGAAAAACAGAGCGATGGCGGCGAGGGTGTATACGGAGATCGAGGTCCCGCTCACAGGTCCCAGTACGACCAAGTTCTTCCTCCGAGGAAGATCCCCCCAGGATCTTGCGAGGAACCTCCGCAGGGAGGCAAGACGCCTTGGGATGTGGTTTGACGAACTGGCCAGCGTGATCGAGGGGTTAGCGGCCGATGGCTGGCGCTGGAGGGTGATCAACGGGACTACCCTCGTCTTCTCCCACCACCGCCCCCTGGGAAAGCAGGAAACCGTGGCGTACCTCCAGAGGAAGTTCGGACGTCGCGTGCTCCGCCACATCTCCCTCCGGGAGCGCGTGGAGGTGGTCCAACCACAGGTTTCTTCTGAGGAGAAAGGCACCGGCCGGGCAACAAAGTTGCCACGACCGACACCGTCGCTCCCGAAAGCGGAGGATGAGCTGACCAGGGAGCTCCGGCGCATGATCGCGGCGGAGGAGCATAGGTCAGAGCTCTACCTCGGGCACCCGCAGGAGGAGCTGGCTGAGCTCGCTCTGGACATGAACTTCCTTGCCCAGGAGGCGCTGGAAGATCCAGAGGTCGCAAGCTTCCTGGAAAAGCTCCAGGAGGAACATGCCCAGGATAAGACCTATCAAGACCTCCACGACCGCTACTTCAGCTTGCTCGATCGCCTGGGGACCGGCGACCCTGCCGTAGACGAGGCATACTGGGACCTCTTCTCCTACACGGCCCGCAAGCTGGCCCCCCTGATCCCGATCCTCAGGAACTACCTGCAGCGGCGTGGGCTCACCGACCTGTGTGACCATGAGGCCACTTCTTTCCTGGCCTGTGCGCTGGCACAGGCGTTGACGCTCATCGAGGATCGGGAGGATTGATTTCCGCCTCCGCTCGATCGAACCGGAAGGCCCTCAGGATCTCCCCTGCAATCACTTGCAACGCAGCGGCGACGGGGATCGCGAGGAATGCCCCCAGAATCCCGGCAAGCCTAGCGCCGATGAGCAGCGCGAGGATCGTGAGGATGGGGGAGAGGCCCACGGCCCTGCGCATCACCCGAGGGACGAGGAAGTTCCCCTCGATCTGCTGGACTGCGGTGTAGAGGGCGATGACGGCGAGGAGGCGCCAGAGGGGTTGGAAGAGGGCGATGAGCACGCCCGGGATCGCCCCAAGCACAGGGCCAATGACAGGGATCAACTCGGTGATCCCAGCGATGGCTCCCAGCAGCACGGGATAGGGCATCCCCAGGAGGGCCAGTCCCACCGCATCCATGACGAAGATAATGGCTGCCAGGAGGAGCTGCCCACGCAGCCAGCTACTGAACTTCTCCCCGATCCGTGCCAGGACCTCCTCGACGCGTCCCTGTGCGGAGGGCGGGAAGAGGAGGAGGAATCCCCGCTTGAGCGCTGCGGACTCCAGGAGCATATAGAAACTCAACACCAAGACGGTGATGGCCGAGACGACATTCCCCAGGAAGCGCAGGAGGAACCCCGCAGCCGGGGCGAAGTAGCGGCTGAACCCGGCAAGGTCGCGGGGGAGCCTGTCGAGTGCGCTGGAGATGTCGGGAAGCCAAGGATAGCGGGCTTGCCAGCTTCTGGCGAGCCCGCGGAGATCTTCAAGGTAAGTGGGGAGGTTCTGGATCAACGACTGGGCCTCCAGAGCGAGGGGAGTCACGAGGAGACTACTGAGGAGAAGGATACAAGCGACGATGCCAAAGTAGACGAGGAGTAACGCCCCGATCCGGGGCATGGGACGCCATCCCAAGCGGATGCGTTCTAGGCGCGCCACGGCAGGGGCCAACCCTGCAGCAAGGATGGCGGAGAGGAGAACGAGGAGGAGAATTCCCCAGATCTGGATGAGGACCCAGAGGAACCCTCCGGTCAAGGCGACCGCGAGGGTCACCACGACCGCAGAGATGACCAGCTCCCGGCGATCCGCCAGGTCGACTCCCCCCTCCGAAGAGCACCCCACAAAACGCTTCGCGTTTTGTGGGGGGCCCGGTTCTGTCAGGTGCTCTCCGTCAGCCCAGCAAGGAAAGCTCCAGGTGCTGCGGTGTAACAGGATTTCTGACCGTTACCTGAGAAGCCCCCTCATGTGTTCTCCACCGAGGTCCCCCCTCCTGCCGTGCGGGAGTCCCCTCGCCTTGACATCCCCGAGGTGGTCTCGTACCATTAAGGATGCCGACGAGGCAACGCTCCGCGGTAGCTCAACGGTAGAGCGGCGGGCTGTTAACCCGACGGTTGCAGGTTCGAATCCTGCCCGCGGAGCCAGAGAGCATGCGGAAGGTCCTCCCCGCGGGCCCGGTCATCCCCCAAACCTTGCCGCGAAAGGGTAGCGCGGATCTCCCCATACGCGACGCCCTTGGCCCTCATGGGTCATGGGGAACCCCTCCCGCGCATGTCCTGCAAGACCTGCTGGATGAGCATGAGCGCGCCGCCCCTGGAGAGCAACTCGTCACGCTCATCCGAAAGGTCGTTGGAGAAGCGCGGGATCAGTTGGTCGTAAGCTGCCATGAGGTCCCGGACAAGTTTTTCCGGATGCGCACGCAGGCGTCGCTCCATTCGCAAGACCGTGCTCCGCAGTTCGCGTAGATCTCGCTGTCCCATGAGCCTCCTCCATGGAGGTGTGATCCCCCGGACGCCCCATACGCCCTGACCAGAGGAACTGTCAACGTGGAGCGGAGAAGGGGCGGCCGCGGGTGTACAGGAGATAGACAAGGATGGCAAGGAGGTCGTCCGCCCATCCCGGCCCCACCAGGGCGTCTGGGACCAGATCAACCGGGCTCAGGAGGTAGACGAGCAGGAGAACCAGAAGGCCCCAGGAGAGGAACCTTTGAAGGAGTTCCGGGGGCACTGCCCGTGGACCAGACCGTGGGGCGGTTTGAGGGCTTGCAGGGTTTGCACGCACGTCGCCCATGTGAGGTGAAGAGAACTGCTCCCGGCTCCCGGCACGGCGGCGATCGTATTCTGCCCGCCGCAGGGGGTCCCCGAGGACGGCATAGGCTTCGTTGATAGCCTTCAGCTCCTCTTCGGCGCGACGGCGCACCTTCGCATCAGCTTGGCTGAAACGGTCGGGGTGGAGGGCGAACACCTTGAACCGGTAGGCCTCCCGGATCTCCTCCTGGGAAGCACTGGGGTTCACACCCAAGATCAGGTAGTAGTCCTTCTCCACGGGAGTCGACGCCCCCTTAAGGGGATTATACCAGCTCCGGGGGAAGGCGCGTGCGTAGGCCTGTGGCGGCTGGAGGGGGAACCGCAGGAGCCTCGTCCAGCCGCCAGAGGTAAGCATAGAACAGGGAGATGGCCTCTTCCTCGCGGCTCCCAATCTTGTAGGAGAAGCCCTTCAGGTAATTCTCCAGTTCCCGTGGGGAGAGCCACTCGGGGGCGTGCTGAGAGCACACCGTGGGGAGGGAGGTGAAGCACTCCTCGATAGATTCCTCCAGGGTCCGGACGATCTGCCGTTTCCCTGCCGCAGGGAGCATACGGCGCACTGCCCATCGGGCGAACACGAAGGGGAGACCTGTCCAGGCGTACCACTCCTTGCCGAGGTCGTACACAAACGGAGCTGTGGGTTGGAGGCGTCTTCGCAGTGCTTCGTCGCCAATGAGGAGGACCGCCTCCACTGGGCCCTGAGGGTCCCGGAGAGCGGCGCTCCCATCAAGCCTTCCACCCTCCGTCCGGCGGAGAATCCGCACACCCCGTATACCGAGGCGGAACTCCAGCAAGACTTTCAGGAGATGCACCGACGTGGAAGTCTGTTCGCTGATCGCGACGACCGCCCCCTGCAGCTCCCGCAAAGGCCGCTGAGAGAAGAGGAGAACGCTCTGCGCCGCACGGGGCGCGACAATGCCATAGGGAAGGGGCTCAAACCGGTCCTCCAACCGAAACAGGTCGACGATGGCCAGGGGCCCGGCGTCCAACTCGCCCTCTGCGGCCAAACGTCCCATTAGCCGCGGCGTGCAGTGGATCAGCTCTCCAGGCCAGAGCTCCTCCCGCCAGAAGAAGGGAATGGAATTCAAGTAGGGGTAGCGGCCAATGCGCATCATGGCTCGGCCCCGTCGTAGACACGGAGGACGTTGTAGAGGGCATCCCGCTCCACGGGGACCTTCCTGGCCTCCCGGATCATCTGGATGAGCTGCTCCCGCTTGAGCTGGACAGGACTGGGGGCTCCGGCGGCATGGGCGATCTTCTCCTCCCCCAGGGTGCCGTTCACGTCATCGGCCCCGAAGTTCAGGGCGATGGCCGCCGTCGCCTCCCCGAGCATCACCCAGTAGGCCTCAATATGGGGGAAGTTGTCCAGGATCAGACGCGAGGTCGCGACCATGCGCAACCCCTCCAGAGGGGATGCCTGGCGCGGTACCAGCCGAGTGTTTCCGAGCTGGTACTCCAAGGGGATGAAGGTGAAGAACCCACCGGTCTCATCCTGGAGCTCCCGCAGCCGCAGGAGGTGGGTGATGCGCTCCTCATCGGTCTCGAGATGCCCATAGAGCATGGTGGCGTTGCTACGAATCCCCATCTGGTGGGCAATCCGGTGGATCTCCAGCCACCGCTCGGCGTCCGCCTTCCCAGGGAAGAGAAGTCGATGCAGCCGGTCCGAGAAGACCTCCGCCCCACCGCCTGGCATCGTGTCCAGGCCCGCTTCTTTTAAGCGGGACAGGGCTTCTTCGGGAGGAACCTTCCACCTCCGCCAGAAGTAGTCGATCTCTGCAGCGGTGAACGCCTTGATCTGGATATGCGGATAGGCCCTGCGGATGCTCCGGACGATCTCCACGTAGTGCTCAAACGGCCAGTCCGGATGATGGCCTCCGACGATGTGGACCTCGCGGATCTCCTCGTCCAAGAGGTTCAGGATCTCCTCGATGGACATCTCATAGGCATGGGGGTCGCCCTTACGTGCGGCGAAGTCGCAGAACTTGCAGCTGAGGACGCAGAGGTTCGTGGGGTTTATGTACCGATTGATCACGAAGTAGACGAAATCGCCGGACTTCCTGCGCTTGACCCAGAGGGCCATCTGTCCCAGCCCAAGGAGATCGGGGGTACGGAGCAGGGAGATCCCATCGTCAAAGGTGAGACGCTCATTCGCCTTTACCTTCTCCCAGATGGGGTGGAGGTGTGGGTCACGTAGGAGGATCTCCCCGGCCTCTACGACAGTCACAGCCATGGTCTCACCTTTCCACCTTCGGATCCATCCCGATGCTGCGGAGGAGCAGCGTGCGCAGGGTGGGAAGAACCGCAAGGAGCGGCTCCGGCTCTCCTGTATGGAGCCAGCGCACCACCACCTCGTTGATCGCTCCGAGCCAGGCGTACGCGGTGATCGTCGTATCGAGAGGTGGGATGCGCCCCTCCTGTACGGCCTCGTCTAACTGGGCTTTGATCAGATCCGCCATGAAGGATCGCAACTGGAATCTTCGCTCCGCGAAGGCCGGCCCAAGCCCGTTCCACTCGACGAGGACGATTTGAGCGAGCTGCCTGTGGCGAGACGCAGCCTCCAGTACGGTACGGAGCGCCGCTTCCACCTTCGCCACGGCACCCCGTTCCCGCTTGATTGCTCGCGCCACCTCTTCGGCGAGGACCTGGGCGAACTCCTCTACCAGGGCGTGGAAGAGCTCCTCCTTGCTGGAGAAATGGAAGTACAGGGCTCCCTTGGAGGTCCCAGAGGCTTGGGCAACATCGTCCATAGACGCCCCGTGATACCCCTTCACTGAGAACACCCTCTGTGCTGCCTCCAGGATCTGGCGGCGCGTCAGTTCTTTCCGTTCGATGCGCGGAACCATAGTCTTAGACTGACCGGTCAGTCAGTATACTAGCAACCCAGGAGAGCCTCGTCAAGCCTGGGGGGTGTTCCTTCAGAGAATCTCCCGAAGGAGCTGGAGGTCGATGTTCCCGCCGCTGACCACTGCGACGACCTTCCCTCCCTCCGCCACCTTCCCCGAGAGGGCTGCAGCAACTGATGCGGCTCCAGACGGCTCAGCGAGGACGCGGGCATAGCGGAGGAGCCTACGCACAGCTTCCAAAATCTCCTCATCTGTCACCGTGACGACATCGTCCACGTAGCGAGAAACGAGGGCGAAGGTGAGCTCCCCAGGTTCTAGGACACGCAGCCCGTCGGCGACGGTATCGGCACGGTCCAATGCCACTGGCCGGCCTGCCGAAAGGGACCGCTGGAATCGGTTCGCCCCCTGCGGTTCGACTCCTACGATGCGGATATGCGGCGCGCGGCTCTTGATCGCCAGGGCAATGCCGGAGATCAACCCTCCCCCGCTCATGGGAACGAGAACCGTCGAGGCATCAGGGAGCTGCTCCAGGATCTCTAAGCCAATGGTCCCCTGTCCAGCAATCACATAGGGGTCGTCATACGAGTGAACCAAACGGAGGCCACGCTCGGCGACAAGCCGGTAGGCATAGGCGAAACGCTCGGCAGAGAACCGGCCAGCTCTGTGGAGCTCCGCCCCCGCTTCGAGGATCCCCTGGGCCTTTGGGGGAGAGACGTCCTCAGGGACCACGATCACTGCCGGGATACCGAGGTGCTTGGCGGCATACGCTACCGCTTTCCCGTGGTTCCCCGAGGAGGCAGCTATGGCCCCCCGTCTCTGTTCTTCCGGGGAGAAGTGCAGGAGGGCATTGAGGGCGCCCCGGATCTTGAAAGACCCCGTAGTCTGGAGGCTTTCCAGTTTCAGGAAGAGTCGCTGCCCCGGCTGGGTGCTCAGCTCCAACGCTTCCACCAGGGGCGTAACCCTGGCGAGAGTCCGGATCGCCCGGTGGGCCTGCTGGACATCCTCGAGGGTCGGTAGGAACATAGACACCTCCGTCTCACGGTGTTGGCCGTGTGCTCTCTATAGACGATATCAGGTCCCCCCTCAGCTGTAAAATCCGCGTCCCAAGATGCGCAGTTTCTGCATCATACTGGCTTCGTACCGACGGCGACGAAGATCCTGATCGAAGCTCGACCTTTTTGGGCCTGCGATTCGGCACAGCATGATTCGCCAGTACATTCCACGACTACCTCGGCCAGTCCGGCTTCTTCAAACCATGCCTGAACCTGCGTGCGTTCGAACCCCAGCCATAGGTCGTGGTGCTCCTCACGGAGCCACTCGTACGCATGCCTGTCTACATCGGTGATGACCAGCCGCCCGCCTGGCTTGAGGATGCGCACCATCTCCCTGATCGCAGTCGGCGGCTCAGGGATGTGGTGTAGGTACATATTGGCGAACACGGCGTCGACGCTCCCATCTGGGAATGGGAGCGCGGTGCCCTCGGCGATGCAATACCCGACGTTGGCGAATTCTCTGAGGTTCCGGCGCGCCACAGCGAGCATCTCCGGTACGTTGTCCACCACATAGACTTTGGTAACGCGCGGCGCCAATCCCCTGGCGATAAACCCGGTTCCAGCGCCCACGTCTGCCACGACCATTTCCGACCTCAGCATGCCTCTAGCGATCGCTGCCTCCCGGACCGCTTCGGAATACATCGCCCCACGCAGTTCATCCCACCGCCCGGCCACGCCTGCAAAGAATCCCCGCGCGTCGTGCATCCCCCTCCCCCCCAGGAATCCCTTTGACCTGCTTCCTCCTGCTCCAATTCCTCTCGCAAAGGGTTATCCCCTCCCCCTGACGAACCTTGAGGAGGGAACGGGAGGCACTTACGTGGGGAACCTGCTCGCTCGATTGCGTACAGCCCCCATCGTGGCGGCGATCCGCAGGGAGGAACTGACCGCCGAAGCCCTTACTTCCCCCGTGGCCGCATGTTTCTTCCTCACCGGGAACCTCCTCAACCTCGAGCGACTCGTGCGCGAGGTGAAGAAAGTGGGGAAGTCCGTAGGCGTCCACCTAGACCTCCTCGAGGGAATCGCTCCAGACCGCTATGGGATCAAATTCCTGGCTTCCTTGGGAGTGGATACCCTCATCACCACGCGCTCCCACCTCGTCCACCTGATCAAGGAGGAAGGAGTCCTGGCCATCCAGCGGGTTTTCCTCCTCGACTCTGGGGCATTGCAGACCGCCAGCCGGGTCGTCCGGGAAGCCAACCCTGACGCTGTCGAGGTGCTCCCCGGGCTGATCTACCACCACCTCGCAGGGGAAGTCCGGCGGGTGATCTCCGTGCCCATCATTGCAGGGGGGTTCATCCGAACTGTGGAGGAAGCCAAAGAGGCTCTCCGCGCAGGGGCCCTCGCCGTATCCACGAGCATGCAGGCCCTGTGGGCGCACCAGGATTGGGGTCTCCGTCGGTGACACTCCTGGGGTCCCCCCAAAAATCCTGGACTGAATTTTGACGGGTCGGCCAGGAGGAATCTTCCGGGGCCTGTCGAAAAGATCATAGAAAAGGATCTTCGTTCCGGTAGGACGGAGAGGAGGAGAGTCCTGCCGCGCGAGGGAGAGGTCTCGCGCGGCAGGACTCTCCTTTTGAGCGCACCCATGGGGATTCCATGGAAAACATTTCACATACCCTTGCATCCTCGTTCCCCTGGCTTTGTCAGGGGCCCACTACACTGGGAGGAAGAAGGAGGGGGATAGGGAATGGGGAAACAGCGCGCAAGCATTGTGATCCTGCTCATTCTCGTGGTCTTCGGGCTCCTGGGCCCGCAGGCGACCGTGGCCCAGGCTCCCGGCCAGCGCATCCAGCTGGAGTTCTGGTATGCTCTGGGCCGCCCGCTCGGCGATGTCCTGGAACGGATCATCGCGGACTTCAACGCCTCCCAGAGCCGGTACCTCGTCAAGGGGACATACAAAGGGTCCTACGCTGAAACCATGGTCGCTGCCATCGCCGCGTTCCGCGCAGGGGCAGCGCCGCACATCGTTCAGGTCTACGAGGTCGGGACCGCGACCATGATCGCAGCGAGAGAGGCGATCAAACCCGTCCACGAGCTCATGCGCCAGGCCGGGATCTCCTTCGATCCCAGTATCTACATCCCGGCCGTCCGCTGGTACTACAGCTCGTCGGACGGGAAGATGTTGGCCATGCCCTTCAACAGCTCCACCGCCATCCTCTGGTACAACAAGGACGTGTTCCGGAAAGCAGGCCTAGACCCCAACAAACCGCCGAGGACGTGGGCGGAGCTGCGCGCGGCGGCACAGAAGATCCGTTCGACGAACGCAGCTCCATGCGGGTTCACCACGGCATGGCCGACCTGGACGCAGTTCGAGCAGTTCAGCGCGATTCACGATGTCCCCTTCGCCACGAAGATGAATGGGTTCCAGGGCCTGGACGCCGAGTTGAAGGTCAATAGCCCCTTGCATGTCCGGCACGTCCAGACGCTCATGGAGATGCTCAAAGAGGGGACGTTTAAGTACGGTGGACGCGCGAGCACTGCAGACGGCCTCTTCCCGTCGGGGGAGTGTGCCATGATCACAGCCTCCTCCGCCCTCCTCGGACGTGTTCGGCGAGAGGCCAAGTTCGAGTGGGGAGTGACCTACCTGCCGTACTATGACGACGTGAAGGGCGCTCCAAAGAACTCCATTATCGGCGGGGCCGCGCTTTGGGCCATGACAGCGCCACGCCGCACGACGGAGGAGTACAGAGGGGTGGCGGAGTTCTTCAAGTTCCTCAGCGGAGCCAACGTGGACGCACTCTGGCACATGGAGACAGGCTACCTCCCCCTCACGTTTATGGGAATCGAGCGCGCGAAAGCCCTAGGGTACTACCAGCGCAACCCAGGGATGGAGATCCCCTATAAGCAACTCACCCGCACCATCCCCACCCCCAATACCCGGGGGCTCCGCCTGGGGTACCTTCCGGAGATCCGCACGGTGATCGAGGAGGAGATCGAGAAAGCGTTCCAGGGGCAGCAGACGGCCAAGCAGGCGCTGGATAACGCGGTGCGACGGGGGAACGAGATCTTGCGCCGGTTCGAAAGGGACGTGAAGGGAGGATAGCCCGGGGGAGAGGGGGATGCACAGGCGGGCCATCTTCGACAACAAGGGGTTGCCCTATCTGCTCCTGCTCCCGCAGCTTGTGATCGTGGGGATCTTCTTCTACTGGCCTGCGGTCCAGTCAATCTCCCTCTCCCTCCTCCGACAAACGGCCTTCGGGTTCGGAGTCCGCTTCGCCGGGCTCCAGAATTTCCTGGAGCTCCTCCACGACCCCTACTACCTCCTCTCCTTCCGGACGACCCTCCTCTTCTCCGTGGCCGTTGTCGCCGTAGCGATGTCCCTCGGGCTCCTGCTCGCAGTCATGGCCGACAGTCCCATCCGAGGCACGGGCGTCTATAAGACGCTCCTGATGTGGCCGTATGCCATCGCCCCAGCCGTGGCCGCAGCGCTGTGGCTCTTCCTCTTCCACCCCTCCATTGGGATCCTCGGCCGCACCCTGAACTCCTTGGGGATCCGCTGGGACTACACGCTGAACGGTGCACACGCCCTGCTGCTCGTGATCCTCGCCGCCGCCTGGAGGCAGGTGAGCTACAACTTCATCTTCTTCCTGGCTGGGCTCCAGTCGATCCCCAAGTCCTTCCTGGAAGCAGCGGAGGTCGACGGGGCAGGCGCTGTGCAACGGTTCTGGAGGATCGTCTTCCCCCTCCTCTCCCCGACGACCTTCTTCCTGCTGGCCGTGAACATGATCTACGCCTTCTTCGAGACCTTCGGCGTGATCCACGCCCTCACCAAGGGGGGACCTGCCAAGGCCACGGAGACCCTGGTCTACAAGGTCTACGTGGACGGCGTCATCAACCTCGACCTGGGACGCTCCTCGGCGCAGTCGGTGATCCTGTTGATCATCGTAGTCCTCCTCACCATGCTGCAGTTCCGCTTCGTCGAGAGGAGGGTGTACTACATCTGATGCAGGCTGCGAGGATGAAGTCAGGGGCAACACCATGGACATGGGCCCTCCGGCGTCCTGAGCGGTGGGTCCCGCATCTCGTCCTCCTTGCGGGTGTAGCCCTCTTTGTCTTCCCTGTATACGTAGCAATGATCGGCTCGACGCACGACGCCGCCACCATCGCCAGAGGGGAGATGCCCCTCCGCCCGGGCCCCTATCTCACCACCAACTACATCCAAGCATGGCTCGTGGGGAGGGGAGAACGCGTGACGGCGTCCCCTGTCAGCCGCATGATGCTGAACAGCCTGATCATGGCCCTCGTCATCGCCACAGGGAAGATCGCCGTCTCCCTCCTCTCCGCCTATGCGATCACATTCTTCGACTTCCCCCTGCGGATGGTCTTCTTCTGGCTCATCTTCCTGACGCTCATGCTCCCGGTGGAGGTGCGCATCATCCCTACGTACGCCGTCATGACGAAGCTGGGCTTGATCAACACCTTCACGGGCCTCACCGTCCCCCTGATGGCCTCTGCGACGGGGACGTTGATCTTCCGCCAGTTCTTCCTCACCGTCCCCGACGAACTCGTGGAGGCGGCGAAGATCGACGGCGCAGGCCCGTTGCGCTTCTTCTTCTCCATCCTCCTCCCCATCTCTGCCACAACCATCGCCGCCCTCTTCGTCATCCTGTTCATCTACGGCTGGAACCAGTACCTCTGGCCCCTCCTGATCACGACCACGGAGGGCATGCAGACCATCGTCATCGGCATCACCAAGATGATTGGGACCGGCGAGGCCCAGACCGACTGGCAGATCATCATGGCCACGACGATCCTCGCGATGTTGCCTCCGACGGCCGTCGTCCTCCTCGCCCAGCGGTGGTTCATCAAGGGGCTGACGGAGGGGGAGAAATGAAGGAGGCAGGAGGAAGGGATGGGACAGAAGCGATACGTTGCCGCAGTCGATCAAGGAACCACAGGGACCCGATGCATGATCTTCTCCCATGAGGGGAAACCTGTATCCGCTTCCTACGAGGAGCACAGACAGATCTACCCAAGGCCTGGCTGGGTCGAGCATGACCCCTTGGAAATCTGGGCCAAGACCGAGAAGGTCATCCGTGAGACCCTGGCCAAGGGGGGTGTGAAACCGGAGGAGATCGCGGCGATCGGCGTCACGAACCAACGAGAAACCACGATCCTGTGGGACAAATACACGGGGGCACCGGTCTATCCCGCGGTCGTCTGGCAGGACACCCGGACGCAGGAGATCTGCCAGAGGATCATCGACGATGGCTTCGCGTCCTACATCAAGGGAAGCACCGGCCTGGTCAGCGCCACCTACTTCTCCGGCCCCAAAATCAAGTGGATCCTAGACAACGTCCCCGGCACACGTGCGAGGGCGGAAAAGGGTGAAGTCCTGTTCGGCACCGTCGATACATGGTTGATCTGGTGGCTCACCGGGGGACCGAAGGGTGGCGCGCACGTCACCGATTACACGAACGCCTCTCGAACCATGCTCATGAACCTCCAGACACTGGACTGGGATGAAGAGATCCTGCGCTACCTCGACATCCCCCGTGCCTGCCTCCCTCGCATCTGCCCTTCCAGCGACAGAGGGACCTGGGGGGTGACAGCCAGGAGCGGCCCCTTGGGAGGGGAGGTCCCCGTCTGCGGCGACCTGGGGGATCAACAAGCGGCCCTGGTAGGCCAAGCGTGCTATACCCCTGGAGAGGCCAAGAACACCTATGGGACAGGCAACTTCCTCCTCCTCAACACCGGGGACCGCATCGTTCCATCCCGGAGTGGCCTGATCACCACGGTTGCCTACAGCGTAGAGGGGGGGAAGTGTACCTATGCCCTGGAGGGCTCGATTGCCATCACTGGCGCGGCGATCCAGTGGCTGCGCGATAACCTGGGGATCATCCGGACCGCTGCGGAGACCGAGGTGATCGCTCAGTCCGTCGAGGACAGTGGAGGGATCTACTTCGTGCCCGCCTTCTCTGGCTTGTTCGCCCCACACTGGGATATGTACGCAAGAGGTGTGATCGTAGGCTTAACGCGGTACACCGATCGGCGACACCTCGTCCGGGCCGCTCTGGAAGCCATCTGCTACCAGACCCGCGAAGTCGTGGAGGCGATGCAGAGGGACTCTGGTATCCGGCTCACCACCCTCAAGGTCGATGGCGGGGCTGTGGTCAACAACTTCCTCATGCAGCTCCAAGCGGACATCCTGGGCGTACCCGTCATCCGCCCCGTGGTCCATGAGACGACTTCCCTCGGGGCCGCCTACATGGCTGGCCTTGCCGCTGGCTTCTGGGGGGATCTCGAGGACCTCCGCGCCAACTGGGCAGTGGACAGGGTGTTCGAACCCCGCTGGCCTGAGGAGAGGAGAGAGGGAGGGTACCGCGGCTGGTTGCGGGCGGTAGAGCGGGCGCGCGGATGGGTAGAGAAGGGAGGGTAGAAGCTGTGGAGTGGCGGGTCCTCCCGCGCACAGTGGTCCTGGCGCACCGCGGCGCCTCTCGCGTCGCCCCCGAGAACACCCTCACGGCCTTTTCCCTGGCGATTGCGCTGGGGGCGGACGGCATCGAGTTCGACGTCCACGCCACCGCTGATGGCCATCTCGTGGTCCTGCACGATGAGACCGTGGACAGGACCACAAACGGTTCCGGAGCCATCGCCCGCCTGACTCTGGAACAGGTCCGGAGCCTCGATGCAGGAAGCTGGTTCGCTCCGCGGTTCGTCGGAGAGCGGATCCCGCTCCTGGAGGAGGTCCTAGAACTAGCCAGAGGGCGCGTCCTCGTGGATATCGAGTTGAAGGCACCTGGGATTGCGGTTCAAGTAGTGGAGATGGTGCGGAAACTGCGCATGGAGCCCTCCGTTGTGATCTCCTCCTTCTCTCCTGAGGCGGTCTCGGCAGTGAAGGAGATCGCCCCTGAGATCACCGTGGGCCTTCTGGCCTTGCAAGGAGACCCAAACGAAGCCCTCGCCCTGGGGGCGCAGGTCTTCCTGCCGCCCGTGGATGCACTCTCCAGGGACCTCATCCAGTCCTGCCATAGACAGGGGATCTCCGTCGTCACTTGGACGGCTCTCACCGAGGAGGATGTGCGAGAGGCCATACGCCTCGGCGTGGACGGCATCATCGCCGACGATCCAGTCATGGCACGGCGGGTCCTCGAAGAGGAGGAAGGGAGCTATTGATGGAGCTCTCTCGTAGGACCCGGAGGGAGCACTGGAATCGCCTCCGCGAAGGGGTGGACGTCCTGATCGTCGGGGGAGGCATCACGGGTGCCGGCGTGGCCCTGGACGCAGCCACCAGAGGCCTTGCCGTCGGCCTCGTCGAGGGGAGGGACTTCGCCAGTGGTACGAGCAGCCGCTCCACGAAACTGATCCACGGGGGGATCCGCTACATCCCCCAGCTCCACCTCAGCCTCGTGCGGGAGGCCCTGCGGGAGAGACAGATCCTGATGCGCATCGCTCCCTACCTAGTCCATCCCCTCTCCTTCCTCGTCCCCCTCTACGAGGATCTGGAGAAACCCCTCGGCATTCCCCTCCCGCCCCCCCTCCGCCCTGTGATGCCCGCAGCGGTCGGCCTGGGCCTCTGGATGTACGACGTGCTGGCGGGTCGGGATTGCCTGCCACCGCATCGGCCCGTCTCTCCGGAGGAAGCCCGGCGCCTCGTCCCGACCCTCCGCCCTGAGCGACTCAGGGGCGGCTACTTGTACACGGACGCCCAGACAGATGACGTCCGGCTGACCCTCGCGGTCATCCGTACCGCCGCGCGCCATGGCGCCTGGGTCGTCAATTATGCCAGGGTCGTAGACCTCCTAGAGGAGCGCGGGCGGGTGACTGGAGCGAGGGTACGCGATGAGCTCAGTGGGGAGGTGATCAGCGTCCCAGCGGGCCACGTTGTCAACGCCACGGGGGTATGGGCGGAGGAAGTCGCCAAGATGGCCGGGGATGCCCCATTCTCCATCCACCACAGCAAAGGTTCCCACCTGATCGTGCGCAGGGACCGCCTTGGCCTCGGGGAGATCGCGCTGGTCATCCCCGAGACAACCGACGGCCGCCTCGCCTTCGTCGTCCCATGGGGGGAGTATGCCATCGTGGGGACCACCGACGAGACCTACCGCGGAGACCTCTCCTGCCTCGTCGTCACGCCTGAGGAGGTGGACTACCTCTTGCGCCATGTGAACAGGTTCTTGGAGGTCCACCTGACCCCCCGGGATGTCCTGGGGTGCTACGCGGGGCTGCGACCGCTCATCAGCGCCCCTGGGAAGTCTTCAGCCGCCCTCTCCAGGAGCCACGCAGTCGTGCCCGGTCCCCAGGGCTTCCTCTCCATCATTGGGGGAAAGCTCACCACTTACCGGAAGATGGCCCAGGACACTGTGGATTTCCTGCTCCGGCGGATGGGGAAGCAAACACCGTGCAGAACGGAGACGGTCCTCCTGGATGGTTCCGAGGGATACACAGAGGCAAGGGATCCTCTCGAGAGGATGGCGCGGCGGGCAGGATGGGATCCTGGGATCGTAGAGCGTCTCCTCCACGCCTACGGGGAGAGGGCCCTCCTTATTGTGGCCATCGCGGAGGAACGGCCCGATCTGAGCCAACCCCTGATCCCCGGCGTTCCCGTCCTCGGTGCGGAGGTGGTCTTCAGTGTTCGCTATGAAATGGCTGTGCGCCTCGCCGATGTCCTGTTCATCCGCACACCCCTCTCGATCCTGGCCCTTCAGGCAATTCCGGAGGTGCTGGAGCGCGTAGCGGGGATCATGGGCGAGGAGCTGGAGTGGACTCCCACGGAGAGGAGGGAACAGATCGAGGAGGCACGCATGCAGGTCCGGTTTGCCGTCAGCTGGGCGTCTCGGTGATCCAGAGAGTGCCAAGAGGTCTCTGCAAGGAAGAGTCTCTTGTGCTCTCAGGGGGGTGGGACATGGGAGGCAGAAGGAACGTGCGCATTCCCAGAGACCGTTCATGAAAGGAGGAACTACCGATGGGAAGGAATACGCCAGAGGACCTGAACCGCCTCATGCAGGACGCCCGCCTCACCCGGCGGGAACTGCTCCGGATAGGGGTCGGCGTTGCAGGAAGCGCGGTGCTGCTCTCGTTGCTGGAAGCAACAGGGGATGCCATCGCAGCGCCCAAGCTTCCACGCTCCGCTTCTGAGATCGGCGGCCTGGAGAAGCTTATCGCCGAGGCCAAGAAGGAGGGAACCCTCAACACGATCGCCCTCCCTCCGGACTGGGCCAACTACGGGGAGATCATGCAACGGTTCACCCAGAAGTACGGGATCCGGATCAACAACGCATCTCCCAATGCCAGCTCGGCAGAAGAGCTCCAGGCGGTGCGCTCCCTGAAGGGGCAGCGGCGCGCCCCCGACGTCCTGGACATCGGCCCCTCCTTCGCCATCCAGGGGAAGCAGGAGGGGTTGTTCGCGCCCTACAAGGTGTCCACGTGGAACACCATCCCCGCCGGCATGAAGGATCCCGATGGGTACTGGGTCGGTGACTACTTCGGGGTCATCGCCTTCGGAATCAACAAGAACGTAGTCAAAACGACACCCAAACGATGGTCGGACCTCAAGAAGCCGGAGTACAAGGGGAAGGTGGCGTTGAACGGCGACCCCCGACGGGCGGCAGCGGCCTTCGCCGGGGTATGGGCAGCTGCCCTCGCCAACGGGGGCTCGCTTGACGACATCACCCCGGGGATCGAATTCTTCGCTGAGCTGAAAAAGCTCGGCAACTTCATCCCCGTGGACGCCACCCCGGCCACCGTCCAGAGCGGCCAGACCCCCATCACGGTGGACTGGGACTACCTCCAGCTCGGCTACAGTAAGGAATTCGCCGGGAAGCTGACGTGGGAGGTCCAGATCCCTGAGGATGGGGTCTTCGGGAACTACTATTGCCAGGCCATCAGTGCTTACGCGCCCAACCCCCATGCGGCACGCCTGTGGGAGGAGTTCCTCTACTCCGATGAAGGGCAGATCCTCTGGCTGAAGGGGTTCGCCCACCCTGCCAGGTTTGAGGATCTCCTGCGTCGAAATGTCATCCCCAAGGATCTCCTGGCCAAGCTGCCGCCTGCGGAACCGTACAAGCGTGTGCGGTTCCCCACGGTGGAGCAGACCAGGAAAGCCCAGGAGGTCGTGGCAAAGCTCTGGGGGCCGAAGGTGACGGGGCAGTAAAGGAAGGGGAAGGGAGGCACGAAATCACGTGCCTCCCTTCCCCCTTACCTCCGGAGGTGGTGGGACATCGGAGCGGGAAAGCCCCACGGCGTGCAGCGAGCCGGGCGCAGGGGAAAGGACCGCATCACGACATGGCTGTGGGTATTGCCCTTCTTCGCCTACGTGGGAGCGTTCCTCCTTTTGCCCTCGGCGGCGGTCCTTGTCGGCGCGTTCCGTGACCCTGAGGGACGTTGGACGCTCCGTTACATCGCGGCCATCTTCCAGGGACAGTACCTCCGTGCCTTCCTGAACAGCGTGGAGATCAGTGCCGTTACAGCGCTCGGCGGCGGCATCTTTGGGTTCCTCGTCGCTTACGCGGCGCTGACCGGGGGCCCTCGTTGGGTGAGACCTGCCTTGACCACGTTCTCCGGAGTGGCCGCGAACTTCGCGGGGGTCCCCCTGGCCTTCGCTTTCATCGCGACACTGGGCACGACGGGTCTCCTAACCCAGCTCTTCCGTTTGCTCTTTGGGCTGGACCTTTACGCCCGCGGCTTCACCCTCTTCTCCTTCACTGGCCTCTCCCTCACCTACCTCTACTTCCAGCTCCCCCTGATGATCCTGATCATCGCGCCGGCAATCGATGGAATGCGGCGGGAATGGTGGGAGGCTGCGGCGAACCTGGGAGCGACAGACCTCCAGTACTGGCGGTACATCGGTCTCCCTGTCCTCCTGCCCTCCCTCCTCGGGGCCATGGTCCTTTTGTTCGGGAATGCCTTCGCCGCCTACGCCACCCCCTACGCCCTCACCTCTGGGGTCGTGAACCTCGTCACCATGCAGATCGGGAACGTCCTGCAGGGGAACGTCCTCTCCGACCCCCAGCTTGGACAGGCTCTGGCTGTGGGGATGATCGTGGTGATCTCCTTCTCGATGTCGCTCTACGCGCTCCTGCAGAGGCGGACAGCGAGGTGGTTGCGGTGAGGGGACGGTACTCCTTCTGGAGGAGTTTCTGGCTGCTCCTGGGGGCCCTGTACTTCAGCGTGCCCCTCCTGGCAACGGCGGAGTTCAGCCTCCGGGCTGGACCGGGGCGCTACAACTTCTCCGCCTATCTGACGATCCTGCAGGATCCTCAGTTCCGTGCCAGCTTCCGGCTGTCCTTCGGTCTCGCCCTGGAGACCATCGTCCTCACCCTGGCCCTCCTGGTCCCCACAGCATACTGGGTACACCTCCGCCTCCCGAGACTCCGTCCCGTGGTCGAGTTCCTCTCCGTCCTCCCGTTCGTCGTGCCCCCGATTGTCCTGGTGGTCGGCCTCCTCGCCATCTACCGCGGGGCCCCCGAGTTCTTCATTGGAACGCCCCAGGTCCTCATCGCGGGCTACGTCATCCTCACCCTGCCCTACGTCTACCGGTCCCTGGATGTCGGGTTACGGGCGGTGGACATCCGCACGCTGACGGAAGCGGCACAGAGCCTCGGCGCGAGCTGGAGGCAGCTCCTCTTCTGGGTGATCCTCCCCAATATCCGTGCTGCGGTGCTCAGCGGAAGTCTCCTCACCCTTACCATCGTCATGGGGGAGTTCACCATGGCCAACGTCATGCTCTTCTACACCTTCCCGGTGTACATGAATTACATCGGGGAAACCCACGCAACCCCCGCCGCTGCATTGACTCTGATCAGTTTCGCCATTACCTGGACTGCCATGCTAGGGATCTTGTTCCTGGAACGCCAGCTCGGCGGGCGGCAGGTGCAGATCGGGGGTGCGCGCTGATGGCGTACTTGGAGATCCTAGGCGTCCGGAAGACCTTCGGGGAGGTCGTCGCCCTGGACGACGTCACCCTCTCCATCGATCGCGGGGAGTTCTTCACCCTACTTGGCCCCAGTGGGTGCGGCAAGACCACGCTGCTACGCATCGTTGCCGGCTTCGAGACCCCCGACCAGGGAAGTGTGCATCTGGATGGCGAGGAGATCACAGGGATGCCCCCCAACCGCAGGAACATGGGCATGGTCTTTCAAGCCTACAGCCTCTTCCCGAACATGACAGCGGAGGAAAACGTGGAGTTCGGCCTGCGCGTCCGGGGGTGGCCGGCTGCACAGAGGGCCCGCCGTGTGGCTGAGCTCTTCGACCTCATCGGCCTCTCTGCAGCGAGGAAACGATACCCATACCAGCTCTCTGGCGGAGAGCAGCAACGGGTCGCGCTGGCTCGGGCGCTGGCCATTGAGCCAAGGGTCCTCCTCCTGGATGAGCCGCTTTCTGCCCTCGACGCAAAGATCCGCGTCCAGCTCCGCGAGGAGATCCGCGCCATCCAGACGCGCCTCGGCATCACCACCCTCTATGTCACCCACGACCAGGAGGAAGCGATGGCGATCTCGGACCGGGTGGCCGTCCTCTCCCGTGGAAGGATCGAACAGATCGGGACCCCCGCCGAGATCTACGAGAACCCGGCGACACCCTTCGTCGCCGGGTTCGTAGGGACGATGAACCACTTGGAGGCCACTGTGCGGGACGGCCATGATGGCCTCGTGGAGTACCACGGGGTACGGCTCCGCATAGACGCTGCACGTGGCCGGGATCCCGGGACCAGCGTCCTTGTACTCGTCCGGCCCGAGGTCGTGGAAGTCCGACCGTTAGAGGAGGGAGGTGGGATCAAGGGGAGAATCCACGCTCAATCGTTCATGGGTCCAGTCACACGCTTGAAAATCGCCCTTGAGGGGGGAGACGAGCTCATCGCAGATGTCCCGAGCGCACGGGCAAGGGCATTCCGAACTGGGACGGAGGTTGCTGTGACATTCCCCCCTGATGCGCCACGCATTCTGGATCGATAACATGCGAAATGTGCTCCTCCCAGCGGTCCTCATTCTCCTCCTGTGGGGGACCTGGCCGTTGCTCGCCAAGGTCTCCGTAGAGCGCCTGGGGATGCCCGCTCTCTTCTGGTCGCAAGCCTCAGGGCTAGTCGTCGTGGGCCTTTACCTCCTGTGGGTGCGCCAGGCCGCAGGAGCGGGGGACCCCACTGGGTACGCTGCGAGCGTCGTGGGCGGGATCGCCGTTGCGTCGGGCTCGCTCCTCTTCTACCACCTGCTCCGCAAGCATCCGGCATCGGTCATCGTCTTCCTTACGGGACTGTACCCTGTCGTCTCCCTCCTCCTGGCGTGGCTCGTGCTCCACGAGCGCCTCTCTCCGACGCAGTTCGTAGGGATCCTCCTCGCTCTGGCTGCCCTCGTCCTCCTAACGCGCTGAACTTTCGTCGAGCGGGCCGGAGCCTTGACTCCCCATCCGGGTAGGTGGAGCTTCGGTCCCGTTCTGTGCCTCGTCAGGCGAGGGACCGATCTCAAATCAGCTCCCCACCTGATTGGCAACTCCCCCCTTTCTCGGGAGACTAAAAGAGGTAAAAGATCTTTTTAGACATAAAGGGGGGAGAACATGACAAGAGGGTATCGATGGACCATGGCAACAATGGGCATCCTGCTCGTCGCGGGGGTCGTAGGGATCCTAATGCCCCAGCTCTGGGAGGCCCCTGCAGGAGGGCTCCCGACGGTGCAGGCGAAGCTCGTCCCGCCTCCGCAAGTTCCGCCGCCCGTTTCCCGTCGGCAGCCAGCGAAGGTCGTTGTGACCCTGGAAACGGTAGAGAAACGTGGGACGCTGGCTGATGGTGTGGAATACGAGTTCTGGACCTTCGGGGGGACAGTCCCAGGGCCGATGATCCGGGTGCGCGTGGGGGATACCGTCGAGTTCCACCTCAAGAACGCGAAGTCCAGCAAGCAGATCCACTCCATCGACTTCCACGCCGTGAACGGCCCAGGCGGAGGGGCCAAGGTGACCCAGACACCTCCCGGCAAGGAGTCCACTTTCCAGTGGAAGGCTCTCAACCCCGGGCTCTATGTCTACCACTGCGCGTCCCCGCACATCCCCACCCACGTCGCGAACGGGATGTACGGGTTGATCCTCGTGGAGCCGGCTGAGGGACTTCCCAAAGTAGACCGGGAGTACTACGTCATGCAGGGAGAGTTCTACACCAAGGGGCGGAGAGGAGAGAAGGGCCTCCAGCCCTATGACTCCACTAAGGCCTACCTCGAACAGCCTGAGTATGTCGTGTTCAACGGGCGTGTGGGCGCACTCACCGGAAAGGGGGCTCTCCAAGCGAAAGTGGGAGAGACCGTACGACTGTTCGTGGGGAATGGCGGGCCGAACCTGGTGTCTGCCTTCCACGTGATCGGCGAGATCTTCGACTTCGTCTACCCTGAGGGTGCGATGGGGAGCACCCCGAACCAGAACGTCCAGACGACCCTCATCCCCCCTGGGGGCGCAGCGATCGTCGTGTTCAAAGTCAATGTGCCGGGGACCTACCTCCTCGTGGATCACAGCATCTTCCGCATCGACAAGGGGACGGTAGGAGCGATTGAAGTCAGCGGTCCGGCTGCACCCGAGGTATACCAGGAATTGAATCAATAGCCGCGGAGGGGCGGGGGAGCACCCGCCCCTCCTCCCTTTACCTCACCCCGCCGAGATCCGTTTCAGGATTTTGGCGGGGTGAGGTAGAGCGCCTACCAAGACCAGGTAGAGCGGGCCAGAATTCATGGTTCTAGGCGGGGTCCCCACAAAACGCGGAGCGTTTTTGTGGGGTGCTCTCAGCTCACCTTTGCCCCCGGCGGTGGGTCCTTCTCCACGGTGAGAAGAGCCACCTCACCGTCCCACTCCGCTGCAAGGAGCATCCCCTGGGAGGTGATACCGCGTACCTGGCGTGGCTGGAGATTGACCAGGACGATGATCCGTTTCCCGACAAGCTCCTCAGCGGTGTAGTGTGGGATCAGCCCCGTGACTAAGGTCCGGAGCTCTCCTCCAGTGTCCACTCTTAACTCCAGGAGCTTGTCGGTCCCGGGAACCCTCCTCGCCTCACGGACAACTCCCACGCGCAGGTCGAGGCGCCTGAACTCCTCCAGAGAAATCTCCCCCAACTCCTCTCCTCCTTTCTCCGCATGCTCCCCCTCCACGAGCGCCTGGACGGCTTCCCGCTCGATGCGCGGGAAGATGGGCTTCCCAGGGCTGACGCGGATCCCCCACGGGAGGCCCCGCCATTCCCTGGCATCATCGAGGCGTTGCTCTTCCAACGGGACGGGGATACCCAACTGCTTCCAGGCCCGGCGGGTTGCCGTCGGGCATGTAGGAGAGAGGAGGATCGTGGCAATCCGAAGGGCCTCCAGGGTGTTGTAGAGCACAGTCGCTGCACGCCGCTCCTCGCCGCGGCGCAGCAACGACCACGGTGCGCCCTCATCGAGGTACTTGTTGGCTGCCGCCAGGAGACGCCAGATCTCCTGGAGAGCCCGGTGGGGTTCGAGGCGGTCAATGGCCTTCTCTACGGCGTCAACCACCTGCAAGGCGGTCTCCTGCAGCACGCGATCCTGGCCTTCCACGGGACCTGGCTCAGGGATAACCCCCTGGAAGTGCCGCTCGATCAGGGGCAGGACCCTGTTCAGAAGGTTCCCGTAGTCGTTGGCCAAGTCTGCATTAAACCGGGTGATGAGGTTGTCATCGGAGAAATCCCCATCCTGCCCGAAGGGTACCTCCCGGAGCAGGAAGTACCGGATGGCATCCACGGCGACGTCTACCTCGGCTCCAGAAAGCCGCGCCAACGCCTGGGCAAGATCCCAGGGATCTACGAGCACACCCGTTGACTTGCTAATCTTCTGCTCCTTGAACGTCCACCATCCGTGGGCGAACACCTTCCTCGGCGGGTCAATACCCACGGAATGGAGGAGGATGGGCCAGATCACCGCGTGGAAGCGCAGGATCTCCTTCCCTACGAGGTGGACATCCGCAGGCCAGAACTTCCGGAATCGTTCCTCGTCCTGCCCATATCCCGCCACTGTAATATAGTTGGTGAGGGCGTCGATCCACACGTAGATCACCTGGCTCGAGTCGAAGGGAACGGGGATCCCCCACTTGAAGGTGGAGCGGCTGACGGCCAAGTCGAGGAGGCCGCCCCGGACAAAGCTGAGTACTTCATTTCGTCGGGACTCTGGCTCGACGGACTCGGGGTGCTCCTCAAGATGTCGCAGGAGCCAGTCCTGGTACTTGGAGAGGCGGAAGAGATAACACTCCTCGGCCGTCCACTCCACCGGCCGCCCGTGGACAGGACACTTCCTGTCCACCAGCTCGCTCTCCAGGTAAAAGGACTCGCAGCTCGCGCAGTACCAACCCTCATAGGTCCCTTTATAGATGTCCCCGTTCTTGTACGCAGTCTCAAAGACGGCCTGGACCACGCGCTCGTGACGAGGCTCTGTGGTCCGGATGAAATCATCATAGGAGATGTTCAGGCGCTTCCAGAGCTGCCTGAACTCCTCTGCGATTCTGTCACACCACTCCTTTGGACCAACTCCATGCGCCTTGGCCGTCCGTTCGATTTTGATCCCATGCTCGTCGGTGCCCGTTGCGAACAGGACGTCGTACCCGGCCAGCCGCTTGAACCGCGCGATCATATCGGCCGCAATGGTGGTGTAGGCGTGGCCGATGTGGGGTGGCGCGTTCACGTAGTAAATCGGGGTCGTAATGTAAAACTTCTCGGGCACGATACTCACCTCGCTCGTTGAGGCTCGGTAGGGCAGAGCCCACCTCCCACGCAGGGGCGCAAAGCAAAGGCCTCTCGCTTGGGGCGAGAGGCCAAGGCTCTCACGGTACCACCCATGTTCACTCCTGCCTTGCGGCAAGAGCCTCTGCGGGTGCGTCTCCCGGACCTCTGGGACACGGGAGGTGGACACCCTCTTCCGCTAACGGGGAAACTCCCGGCACACCCTACTCAGAGCCCCAGGGGTTCCTTTCAGGCTCCCGCTCCGGGGCCATGTTCAGGACGGCTACCCGCCGGCTCTCCACCATCCCCGGCTCGCTGCGAGGCTCACCGTACTTACTCCCGCCCCATCATCGCGTTACCCATCCTATCTTGCCACCATCATAGGATGATGCTGGATCTCTGTCAAGCTCAGCAGGCAGGGGTGCATCACCAGCCGGGCGACTTAGGTCACCCCGACACGGGGGAAGCTCCAGCTGCTATGGTGTACCACGATTGCTTTCCGTTGACGTAGGCGCCAGATGCGTTGACAGGCAGGGAGCCCAGAGGTATGCTCTCTCCAGTCCCACGTTAGCGAGGAACGGGAGGGCGAACACCATGGCCATACTCTATCTGCTCCTTGGCTTGGTTGCCGGTGTGTTCAGCGGTCTTATCGGGATCGGAGGCGGGGTGATCATCGTCCCTGCGCTCATCTACCTGTTCCGGTTCGAGCAACACCTGGCCCAGGGGACGACGCTCGCCCTCCTCGTCCCGCCCATTGGCATCCTTGCTGCCTGGACGTATTATAAGCAGGGGTTTGTAGACGTGAAGGTCGCAGCCCTTGTGGCTCTAGGATTCTTCATCGGTGGCCTGCTGGGGGCACGGATCGCCGTGGGCCTCCCCCAGCCCGTCCTCAGAAAGATTTTCGGGATCGCGCTGCTCTTCATCAGCCTGAACATGGTCCTGTCCCGGTGAAACCCTGCCATGCACTACATGCTCCAGGAGATCCAAGAGCAGCCCGTGGTTGTAGAGAGGATCCTCCAAGAGGAGTCCCGCCGGCTTCATCGACTCGTCCGGAGGATCCAGCGCAGGGATCCCCGGCTCGTCGTGATCGCTGCACGGGGAACTTCGGACAACGCTGCCACCTACGGGAAGTACCTCATTGAGACACTGCTAGGCCTCCCTGTCTCCCTGGCGGCACCTTCAGTTGTCACCCTCTACGGCTCCCGACTCCAGTTCCAGGGGTCGATCGTCCTGGGCATCTCCCAGTCGGGCGAGTCGGTCGATGTCGTGGAGTTCCTGCGCGCAGCCCGCCGCGGGGGAGCATTCACCATAGCCATCACCAACCAGGACCGTTCCCCCCTCGCCCGCAACGCCCACGAGGTCTTGCTGTGTCACGCAGGTGAGGAGCGGAGCATCGCCGCGACAAAGACCTACCTTGGGCAGCTCACCGTCCTCGCCCTCCTCACCGCGACGTGGGGCGGGAGGGAGGATTTCCTACGCGCCCTCCAACAGCTACCCAAGTGGCTCCAGGAGGTCCTCCAGGACGGAGCGAAGGTCGCCGAGCAGGCGAACCGGTATCGGTACATGGGGGAATGCATCGTCTCTGCAAGGGGCTACAATTACGCCACGGCGAAGGAGGCAGCCCTCAAGCTCAAAGAGACCTGCTACGTCCTCGCCGAGGCCCTCTCCTCCGCAGACCTCCTCCACGGGCCCATCGCGATCGTGGAGAGAGACTTCCCTGTCTTCCTCTTCGCCCCCTCGGGGAGAGCCTACACGCATCTCCTGGAGCTGACGGGGAGCCTCGTGGCAAAGGGGGCAGAGGTCATCGTCTTCAGCGACCGGGAGGAAATCCTCAAGAAGGCCACCATCCCCATCCCGGTGCGAGCCTCCGTACCCGAGGAGGTGAGCCCCCACGTACTCATCCTCCCCGCGCAGCTGTTCGCCTATCACCTCGCCCTGGCAAAGGGACTCGACCCTGATCATCCTCGGGGACTAGGGAAGATCACTCGGACGCGCTAAGTCACCCCTCAAAACCCTGCCCGGCCCGAGGCAAGTTCCTCCACAAGGGCTACCACGAACTTCGCCGTTTCCTCTAAAGCTTGGGGGCTCACACTCGCGGGAACATCCTCGGGAGTATGGATGGACGTGATCTCGGGACGGGCTAGGAAGATGGCAGGGATCCCTGCCTGCTCAAACGAGACATGGTCGCTCTCCGCCGACCTCCCCACACGCAGGGAGATGCCGCGTTCCCTGGCGAGGCGATCGGCCAAGTCGAGGAGCGGGCCCCTGCCCGCGATGTTGAAGGCCAGTAACCGATCCCCCTGGCCCACAACGTCGACGTTGATCATCGCAACCACGTCCTGACCTGCCACGCGAACGTAGTGCTGCGACCCCAGGAGGCCCAGCTCCTCTGCGCCAAAGGCCACGAAGGCAAGGGTATAGGGAAAGGAGCGGTTCACAAGAACCCTGCTCACCTCAAGGACCACCGCGACGCCACTCGCGTTGTCGTTCGCCCCCGGGGCAACAGGGACGGAATCGTAGTGCGCTCCAACGACTACAACTCTCCTGGGTTGCTCTCTGCCCGGTTTCCTCGCAACGACGTTCGAGGTCGGACGCTCCTCCTGGAGGGTATCCACGAGGAGACGGGCGCGGACCGGCCCCCTGCTCAACATGCCCAGAAGGCGCTGGCCTTCCTCCTGAGAGATCGTCACCGCAGGAATGGGAGATCCTCCCACGAGCGTACCCTGGATGATCCCAGGGCGGTCGTTATAAACCACGATCGCCCTTGCTCCATTTTGGGCAGCATTCCGCGCTTTCTCAGAGAAGAAGAGGACTCCCCGTTGGACGAAGGCGATATGCCCGCGGACATCCTTCCCTCGGTAATCCTCAGGGCGTCCGAGGCCGACGTCGATGAGCAATCCTTCCACGCCTCCCGGAGGGGTAGATGGCGAATAGATCAAGACCTGGGGGGAGAGGGCGAGGCGTTCCGGGCTCAAGACCTCCAGGAGGACACGCCGGACCTCGAAATAAGGGACTCTGAACTCTTGGCGTTCTACGGGGTACCCGAATGCTCGGAATTGGCTTGCGATGTATTCCGCTGCGCGGCGGTCCTGCTCACTTCCAGCCGGGCGAGCGCCGATGTGGCCAGCCAGCGCAATGACATGGGCATATGCCGCCTGGCCCGAGACTGCAGGGGTCTCCTGGGCGAGGAGGAGGCCTGCGCCAGCTACCAGCGCGACGCTCAGGAGGAGGCCCCGGAGAACCCAATGCATTGAGGAACCGGCTCTCCGCTTCATCGGCTACGGCGCTCCTGCGGGAAGAAATCCGGGACCGGTGGCAAGGCCCGTTTGTGCATGCTGGCTCTGTGAAGGACTTCAATCCTCGAGGCAACCTCAGCAGGGACGCTCTCGCCAAGGAGGTATGCGTCCAGCTGCGCGTAGGTGATCCCCAGCTCCCCCTCATCTGTCTGGCCGGGCCACAGGCCGGCGGAGGGAGGCTTCTCAATGATCCGTTGCGGCACGCCTAGGTGCCTCGCCAGCTCGCGGACCTCTCTCTTCGTCAGGTTCCCCAGAGGGAGGACGTCCACCCCACCGTCGCCGTACTTGGTGAAGTACCCCACATAGGCCTCGCTCCGGTTCCCGGTCCCCACGACGAGGCGGTTGAGGCGGTTGGCGAAGAAGTACAGGGTGGCCATGCGTAGCCGCGGCTTGAGGTTGGCGAGGGCGATGGGGTGGTCTCCGTAGTATGGGGAGGCCCGCAAGGCCTCGAGGAGGCCATCGTAGACGAGGTCCAGCACCACTGTCGTTGTCGGGACTCCCAGGGTGCGGGCGACGAAGTAGGCATCTTCGATGTCTGCAGGGTCGCTGTGACAGGGCATCACCACTCCCAGGGTGTGCTCTGGGAACGCCCGCAGGCATAGCGCGGCCACTGTCGCCGAATCCACGCCGCCGCTGATACCCACGACTGCGCCAAGCGCCCCCGCCTCCTCCGCACGCTGCTGCAACCACTGGATCAGCTTCGCCGCGTACTCCTCCATAGCACCCCTCCATCCCCGGCATCCAAGGGTTCGCCGCAGGATCCCTCTGATCCTTTGGCGCGGTGAGGTCGTCTTGTCTTACGTCCGCAGAGAGCCTATACTGAATTCTAAGAACGTCCTAGGCCTGGGCCAAAGGAGGGGGTCATGTATAGGGGTGGACCAGGGATGCTTGCGTGGGCCCTGCACCGGATCACAGGTGTGGCCGTCCTGATCTTCCTTCTCATCCATATCATTGAGACCATGATGATCGGGTTCGGACCCGATGCCTACAATCGGGCGATCGCCATCTACAAGCAGCCGTGGTTCAAGCCATTCGAGTTCCTCCTGGCAGCGGCGGTCCTCTACCACGCCGGCAACGGGATCCTAGTCATGCTCGTCGATTTCCTCCCCGAAGCGACCAGGGTCTATCGCAAGCTTTTCTGGGCCGGGGCGCTCGTATACACCGTCCTCATTCTCCCCATCGCATACTTCATGCTCCGCCCGTTCTTCACGGCATACTTCTGAGGGAGGAGGGACGTTCATGCAGGTCGTATCCCGTCCTCGGCCAGGTGGCGGTTTTGAGCTCTACTCCTGGCTATTCATGCGGATCTCCGCAATCCTCCTCCTCTTGCTCGTCCTCGGACACCTCATCGTCATGCACCTCATTACCACCACCGAGAACATTGACTTCAACTTCGTCGCCCAGCGGTTCGCCACCCCGTTTTGGCGCAGCTACGACGCCCTCATGCTACTCCTCGCGCTCTTGCACGGGCTGAACGGGGTCCGAACGATCACCGAGGACTACGTACAATCCCGTCCCTGGCGGGTCTTCTGGACGTTCGCCCTGGTGACCGTAGGGCTCGTCTTCGGTACCATCGGTACGATCGTCATTTTCACCTTCCAGCCTTAGGCACCGTATCGGGGAGTGAGGCGGATGAATTTCGAACATCGCTACGACGCTCTCATCGTGGGGGCCGGCGGCGCGGGCCTGTACGCCGCTGTGGAGCTCTCCAAACATCCCAACATTTCCGTGGCCGTCCTGAGCAAGCTCTACCCGACGCGGTCCCACACGGGGACCGCCCAGGGAGGGATCGGCGCGGCTCTGGGCAACGTGGAGGAGGATCGCTGGGAGTGGCACATGTTCGACACCGTGAAGGGGAGCGACTACCTGGCCGACCAGGACGCGGCGGAGATCTTGGCCCAGGAGGCGATCACCACGGTGTACGAGCTGGAGCACATGGGGTTGCCGTTTAACCGGACTCCAGACGGTAAGATCGACCAGCGCAGGTTCGGGGGGCACACCCGCAACTTCGGGGAAGCCCCGGTGCGCCGCGCTTGTTATGCTGCCGACCGCACGGGGCATATGATCCTGCAGACCCTTTACCAACAATGCATCAAGAACGATGTGCATTTCTTCAACGAGTTCCAGGTCGTCGACCTCCTCGTGGAAGATGGCGCCGTGGGGGGAGTCGTGGCTTGGGCGCTCCCGACTGGCGACATCCATGTCTTCAGGGCGAAGGCCGTGCTTTTCGCCACTGGAGGGTTCGGGCGGATCTACAAGGTAACGAGCAACGCGCACTCCCTTACGGGGGATGGTGTGGCCATTGCATGGCGGCGGGGGATCCCCCTTGAGGATATGGAGTTCTTCCAGTTCCACCCCACGGGGATCTACAAATTGGGCATCCTCCTCAGCGAGGCCGCCCGCGGGGAGGGGGCGGTGCTGGTGAACGGGAAGGGGGAGCGCTTCATGGAACGCTACGCGCCCACCCTGAAGGACCTCGCTCCCAGGGATCTGATCTCTCGGTGCATCTACCAGGAGATCCGGGAGGGCCGAGGGGGAAACGGCAAGGACTACGTCTTCCTCGACTTCCGCCACCTGGGGGCCGAGGTCTTGGAGAAGAAGCTCCCTGACATCACGGAGTTCGTGCGGACCTACCTGGGCCTTGACCCGTTGAAGGATCTCGTCCCCATCCAGCCGACCGCCCACTACGCCATGGGGGGGATCCCTACCAACGTCCATGCGCAGGTGGTGATCGACGAGAAGAACACCGTCCTGCGAGGCTTCTACGCGGCCGGGGAGTGTGCCTGCGTCTCTGTCCACGGGGCGAACCGTCTGGGGACCAACTCCCTCGTGGACATCCTCGTCTTCGGCCGGAGGGCTGGCCAGCATATGGCACAATACGTCAGGGAGGCCGAGCTCGCCCCGCTCCGCCACAACCCCCATAGCGAAGCGCAGGCGTGGTTCGAGAAGGTGCTGAAGGGGGAGGGGAAGGAGTCGGCGGCGAGGATCAGAGAGGAGCTCCAGCAGGTCATGATGGATCACTGCTCCGTCTTCCGGACAGGGGAAGGCCTGAAGCTTTGCTTGGAAAAGATCCTGGAGTTGAAGGAGCGCTTCGATCGCGTTCGTATCGGGGACCGAGGGAGGACGTTCAACCAGGACCTCCTGGAGGTCTGGGAGGTAGGCTGCCTGTTGGACATCGCGGAAGCTACAGTACGCTCCGCCCTCAACCGGACGGAGAGCCGCGGAGCTCACTACCGGGAGGACTACCCGAAGCGGGACGACGCCAACTGGCTCAAACATACCCTCATCTACCGGAGGGAGGATGGGGAGGTGGAGTTCCGGTACAAACCTGTTGTGATCACGCGCTTCCAACCTCAAGAACGGAAGTACTGAGCTGTCCACCAAAATCCGTTTTGGAATCGTGGTAGGAAAATGGTCGGTGTCGTGCGCGGATATTTGCACATTGGAGCGCAGAGGGGCAAGGAGGGCTGTAGCGGTGAAGGTGACCTTTCGCATTAAGAGATTCAACCCGGAGGTCGATCAGCGTCCGCACTGGGAAGAATACGAGGTAGAAGCCGAGCCAGTGGACCGCGTGCTGGACGGCCTCCACTATATCAAGTGGTACCTGGACAGCACCCTCGCCTTTCGTCGCTCCTGTGGCCACGGGATCTGCGGTTCAGACGCCATGGTCATCAACGGGCGGAACCGCCTGGCCTGCAAAGTCCTCCTCAAGGATCTAGGCCGGAAAGTCACTGTAGAGCCCCTGCGGGGCTTCCGGGTGATCAAAGACCTCGTGGTGGACATGGAACCTTTCTTCGCGAAGTACCGGGCCGTCATGCCGTACCTCATCAACAACGACCCTGTCCCCGAGAAGGAGCGCCTCCAGTCCCCAGAGGAGCGAGCGCGCTACGACGATACGACTAAGTGCATCCTGTGCGCGGCGTGCACGACCTCCTGTCCCATCTTCTGGGCCAATGGTGAGTACATTGGACCGGCTGCTATTGTGGCCGCCCATCGCTTCATCTTCGACAGCCGCGATCAGGGGGCAGCGGCACGCCTGGAGATCCTCAACGACCGCTCAGGCGTCTGGCGGTGCCGTACTGTGTTCAACTGCACGGAAGCCTGCCCCCGGGGGATCGATGTGACCAAGGCCATTGAGGACGTGAAGCGGGCCATCCTCCTCAGCCGGTTCTAAGTTACCCCGACAAAATCCTGAAAGGGATTTAGTCGGGGACCCCGATATAGGGGAAGCTCCCGTTGCTACAGTGTCACAGGATTTCTGCCGTTTACGCAAGTCCCCGCTGACTGCGGGCCCCCTGATCCATGGCATCCCATTTGCTCCTCCTCCCTCTAGGAGGGATCCTTCCATGAAGATTTCAGGAGTGGACGATCAGCTCGAAGGACTCGTGGCACAAGGATTGCCACCAAACCCCGCACTGCGGCAACATCCTGGGGAGGAGTCCTTCGGTACAATCCTCAAGCAGGTGGAGAGGACCCTGGGGGCTCCAGACAACCAGCAGGGGGGGAGCGGCTCCCTCCCTCAGGTGGATGAGGAGAGACTAACCCTTGCACCGCTTTGGCAGGTCCAGGCTCCAGGCCCTATCCAGAGCGCTCCTGCGATACAGCAACGAGGCGCTGTCAACTCTCCAACTGCGCCCCGGCCTGCCTCATCACAGGGGGACATCACTTCCCCCCGCACGCTCATCGACCTCTTCCGTGGACTCGTCGCAGCGTTCCGGCAGGCCCGTGCCCAGGGGAAAAATCTTCTCGCAGCGGTCTTTGATACCGTGAAGTACCTCCTCTCGCTGATCAAGCTCTCGGGGCCACCAGCGGCGTCACCGCCACCTTCCCAGAGGATCAACGAGAGAGTGTGAAGACCGCGCGCGTTTCCAGGGACCTAGGCAGCTTTGTAGACGAACTTATTCCCGCACTCCTTGCACTGCCAGTTCTGCTGGCCTTTCTCGTCGGTCCCCTTGTATTCGATGTGGGTGCTCTTGCAGGCGGGGCACCGTGATGGAGCCTTCATCCCCATGGTTTGACCTCCCTCCTGGTGCAGGCAATTCCAGTATACACCCATTCCAGCCGGACTGCCACCTGAGGGAGAGGAGGAGACCACCCCCAGCTGCCGAAGGATACATCCGCAACGCGGGATCGGGAGAAGCGGCAGATGGAAGGGGTACCATGACAGGCTCGGGAATCCGTCCGGCCTCATCAGGGTGGCTTTCACGGCTCCCAGGAGATTGCCCTGTCACCTGGGGGGTCCTCGGGGCGAACGCCCTCACATTCCTCCTCACCTTCGTGGGCGCCGGCCGGGTCTTCAACCACCTGGTTTTTCGGACGTCCGCGTTTCTCTCCGACCCATGGTCAGCGTTCACCTACCTCTTGGTAGGGAATAGCCACCCCCTCTGGTTGCTTGTCGGGGGATACATGGTCTGGCTGTTCGGGGGGAGTCTGGAGCGTTCCTGGGGGAGACGGGACTACAGCCTGTTCCTGATCCTCGCCTCCGGGACCGCTGCGATCTCCCTTTGGCTGGGGAGCCTCTTGACAGGGCGGGATATCATCCTCGCGGGGTTCTGGATCCCGCTCACAGCCTGCGTGGTGGCCTGGTCGGCGATCAACCCTCGTGAACGTCTCCTGCTCTACTTCGTCATCCCCGTAGAAGCACGGTGGCTCGGGATGCTCTCTGTCATCCTGCTGTTCTTCTCGCTCCCCTTCCCCCTTGGGGCCTTTCCCCTCACAGGGTGCGGGTTTGCCTGGTGGTACGCCCGCGGCGGACGATTCCAGTTCTCCCCTGCATGGCCCTCGAGGATCTCCTCGAAACGCAGCGCGCGCATCCCGGAGGACCATTTCACCTTGAACCCTATTGAGCTGGTCCGGCGCTGGCAGCGCAGGAGAAGGTTCCTCCGCCTGATGAAGCAGGCCGGACTCCGTGACCTCGACAGGCACTGAGGCGATCCCGTTCGCGGCCCACTCCCATGCCGGGAAAACTGGGTCTGCAGAGATTAAAAAGCCGCCCTCGAGAAAGAGGTCGGCTGCAATCCTATGAGGGATTCGCATCTGGAGCCGGCGAGGGGATTCGAACCCCTGGCCTGCGCATTACGAGTGCGCTGCTCTACCACTGAGCTACGCCGGCGGTTACCTCCGCCCACATTCTACCAAGGAGCTCTACCCATGTAAAGCGCACTTTGGCGGCCATTCATCCTCATCCTCCGGGTCCGGCTTGCGGGATCGCTGGGGGCTTTGATTGCGGCATGTCATACGCCCAAGGCGAATTCAACCCAAAACGCGGGGATTCCACAAACGTGCGCGATCAGGCTTTCCCCCTCCCGAAGAGCAGGCCGAACCACCCGCGTGCGGCTGCAATGCCGAGGAGGACGAGGAGGGCACCAAGAGCCTGCACGGAGGTCAACCGGTCGCCTAACGCCACTATCGCCGTCACCACCCCGACGACCGGAATGAGGAAACCATACAGCGATGCCCGCACCGCGCCAATCCTGGGGATGTTGCGGTACCAGAGGATGTACCCGAGGGAGCCAGCTACAAAAGCAGCATAGAGCATCTCTAACCACGCCAGGAGGGATACCTGCCGCCAGGGAAACGCAACCATCTGTCTCCAAGCAAAGGGCTGGATCAGGGCCGATCCCACAATCACAGCAACGCTCATGATCGTGGCCCCGTCGGCGCCTGCCAGGTATCTTTCTGCGAGCGCGACACCGGATCCTGTCGCCATGGCTGCTCCCAGGGTGAGAAGATCGCCCAACAGGGCATCTCGCTCAGGGAGTGAGGAAAGCGATGCATCCCCCAGGGTGAGGAGGGCCACTCCAGCCAGGGCCACGAGCATCCCATAGATCTGGTTGATCTGTGGCCTAGCGATGCCGAGCAGGGCCACGACCAGCGCAGTAAACAAGGGACTGGTCGCTACAATCAGTGTGCTCTTGGACGCCGTTGTGTACTGCAGGCCCAGGCTGAAGAGAACTTGATATCCGGCGACTCCGAGTCCGCCGATGGCGAGCGCCCCTGTCCAGGCCATCCGCGTTCGGGGGAGGGAGTGATGGTTCCAGATCAGGAAGGGGACCATGCTCAGCCCCGCCAGCACAAACCGCATCCCGACAAACGGGACCGCAGGGATCTCCCTGTAGGCATCCTTGATCACCGTGAAAGAGGCACCCCAGAGGAACGCGACGAACAAAAGGGCGAGGTCTGCCTTGGTAAAGACAAAGCTCTCCTCGCGAAGGAGGCCTGTCTCTACCTGCCTTCCCGGGTTCATTGTGTTCCGACTGGTTGGCACTCCCTTCCCCTCCTTGGACGGGTTTTGCTGCCCCATCGTGCGCTGCCACCCCACATCCGGGTCCCATGAGCGCCATGTGAAGGGAAATTTTCGCCAAGAACCTGTAGAAATACTCCCTGAACCCGATTGCCTCCTCCGTTGCCATTCGTGCGTAGCATGAGGGGAGAGCACAAACCAGAGGACGAGCCGATGCGCCTGACGCGCCGGACCTTCTTGAAGGCGACCAGGATCATGGGAGGTGCGGCGGTCTCAGGGCTGTGGCCAGGGAGAGGCGAGGGTGCTTCCCGGAGTGCACCAAGCCCGGTGAGGATCGCCCTCGTGAAGACACACAACCACCGAGATGGAGTGGTCCGTGCGCTCCGCCTCTTAACGCCGCTCCCGCTCCAGGGTCGTCCAGTTGTCATCAAGCCGAACCTCAACAGCAGTCACCCGTTCCCTGCTGCCTCAAAACCCACCGGTTCGGCGGTCACTTCACCCTCTCCTTAAAGAACTCCGTCAGGATGGTAGCACGCACCGGACCCGACGGTTACGATGATATGCTTGAGCTGCACAGCTCCCCCTTCCAACGGACGCTCATCGCCGAGATCAATGCTCTTTACCGTCCTGCACTCGTTGTGCTGGATAGCATCGAAGCATTTGTAGATGGAGGTCCAGAAACTGGGAAACTCGCGAGGCCAGGCGTGGTCTTAGCTGGTGTCGTCCGGGTGGCCATAGACGCTGTCGGCGTTGCCCTGTTGCGGATCCATGGGACAAAAGGACCGGTCAGCGAGGGTCCCGAGTTGCAGAAGTTCTACCCCTCATACCCTATTGACACGCATCCCCACCCTGTCCACACTAAAGAGGGATCGTCCCCACGCGCATCCTACCATGTCGTCCGTCCTAGGGTGCACGACCGGAAACGATCTCTGAAGCGTTTCGGGAGGGAAGCGTCGTGCCATCCATCCGCGCAAGCACCATCCTGCTGGTCCTTGCCCTCAGCATGAGCCTCCTGCTGAGCCCAGCTCCCCAGGCACAAGCGCAGTACGAGGACCTCATCGCCCGCGTCAAGCCAGCGGTCGTCCTGGTGCAGGTCAAGCACGTCCTCGGCGGCGAAGGGCACGGCTCGGGATTCCTCTACAACCCCTCCGGGTTCGTCCTCACCAACCAGCACGTGGTCGCCGGAGCGAAGAGCATCTCCGTCGTCCTCTCCGACGGTCGGACGTTGCCGGCGACGGTCGTGGACTACATCCGGCGCATCGACTACGCCTGTCCGCCCCGGGTGGAGACGTGGATCGACGCGGCGGTCCTGAAGGTGGAGGGGGCAGGCCTCCCCACGATCCCGCTGGGGGACTCGGCAACCCTGCGCCAGGGGCAGGAGGTCCTCGTCCTGGGATTCCCCGGTGGTGTGGGGACAGAGGAGGTGAGCGTCACCAGGGGGATCGTGGGTGCCCTCCGGGCGGGGTGGTTCCAGACCGATGCGACGATGCTCCCGGGGAACAGCGGGGGGCCGGTGGTGGATCGGGAGGGCCGGGTGGTCGGTCTGGCCACCTTCGGCACCGGCCAGTTCTTTAAGATCGGAGGGGTCGTGGCGATCAACAGCGTTCGGCGCATGGCCGAGTTCGCCCTCACCCCGGGGGCTCCCAGGGCGCAGGAGTTCCGCGTCACCGGGTCCGAATACGTGGGCCCCATCGTGGTGGGGAGGAAGCGCGTGATGCGGATCACCTACGACCCAGGTAATACCAGTAATAAAGGTGGATCTGCCGAGTACACCACCGAGATCACGCAAGTCGTGAACCTCGCTGGTGCGTTCCTCTATACGTACAGGGATAGTGACGGAGATGAATTCCAGAACTTCCTCGATGCAGACGGGCTCTTCCGTGTGGCCGATTCCGAGAAGGGCTGGAAGACTACCTTCCGGGAGCCACGCGTGTTACTGGGGTTCCCGACATGTGCAGGTCTCTCCTGGAAGAACCAGTGGCTCCGGCAGAATCTTTCCAGCGGAGCCGCCTACCAGATCACAGAGAGCTCCAGGATTCAGAGCACGAAAGAGGAGGTCTCCACCCCTGCAGGAGGGTTCTCCCAGGTCTTGCAGGAGGGCGGAGGCTTCGAGGTGGTCGAGACCAAGGGGGGTCAAGTTGTCTTCCGATCCACCTCCACGTTCTGGTGGGCACCAGGCATGGGCGTCGTGCGCTCCGTGGAAGAGCGGCAGGGGACGAACGAACGCTGGCTTTATGAACTTCTCTCCCATATTGTCCCAACTTCCTCGCAGTGATCCAGCGCCTAGGGGGAGTTGCTGACCAGGGCTTCGCCCCCGGGCAGCCGGGCGAGCACCACCGGTTCTGGAGGGGAGGGGAGGTGCGGGAGCATCTCCTCCGGAACGATGGCGAGGACTGGTTGCATTTTCCAGGCGCGCCGGAGTTCCTTTTCTCCCACGTACTCCACGGGCCTCTCGAAGTAGTACTCCGGGAAGGGGTTGTGCGGTCCGAGGATCAAGATCGTCGGTGCATCCACCTGCTGGCGATTTACGATCCTCGCCACTGGGCGCCAGGGGGAGATCCGATCCCAGGAACGGTACACGGAAGCAACGAGGAGCGCATAGGAAAGGAGGATCGACGCAGCGAGGAGGAGGATTCCCTGACGGCTACGGCCGCGGAGAGTCCCGAGAGGGTGGAGAAGGAGGCTGGCGAGGAAAACCGGGAGGAAGGGGAAGAGGATGGGGAGGTAACGACCTGCCTCTCCAGGGATGCCCCGGATGAGGACCCAGAGCATGAAGAGCCCCCCGATGCCCGCGGCCACCAGGGAGACCCATGCCGCCTGCCTGTCCCACCTCTCCTCGCCAACGGCGTTTCCTAACAGAACGGCCAGGGCGGGGAAGACGGGGAGGAGGTAGCGGACCACCTTATCCCCCGGGGAGAGGGAGAGGAAACTGAACACCCCGAGAGCCCACAGGGTACACAGCCATAATCCAGAATTCCCATCCCTCCTGGCTTTTACCCCCTCCTTGAGAGCAGGCCAGAGCCATCCTGTCCACGGAAGGATCCCCACCAGGAGGAGAGGGACATAAGCTCCCAACCCAGTCCACCAGGAGGTCTTCACTGGGCTCGCCAGGACAGGGTGGAAGAACCGGCCGATCCCCAGGGTCCCACCGAGGAAGAAAGTGTCCACGAAGGCCCGCCCCTCGCGGGCGGCGCCGAAGACGAACCAGGGGGCACCGGCGGCGACGAAGGCGAGGGCGCCGGCTGCGATTCCAGAGAGGGCCTTCCGGGGGAGGGGTGGCCGGTTCAGGAGGAGGTGGAGGCCCAGGACCAGGAGGGGGATGGCTAGCCCTATGATCCCTTTGGAGAGTACTGCCAGGGCCGTGGAGAGTCCCGAGAGGGCCGCTGCAGCGACGGTCCCTTCTTGCCTCCAACGCAGGTACCAGTAGAAGGCCAGCGTGACGAACAGCGTGAGGGGGATATCCTGCTGAGGGACGAGGCTCTGGTAGAAGAACTGCAACGAGGTGAGGAGAATGAGGGCGACGTGGAGGGCTTTCCAGGGTGGAAGGGAGATGCGCGCGAGGAGGTAGGTGGAGGCCACGGTACCCAGGGCCAGCAGGACGTGCCAGAGGCGCAGCGCTACCTCGGAGAATCCGAACGCCTGGAATGAGAGGGCGATGAGCCAGAGGGTGAGGGGAGGTTTGTCCACAACCCACCCTTCCCGGTAGCGCGGGATGAGCCAGTCTCCCGAGGTGAGGATGTTCTTGGCGATCCTCCCGTAGAGGGCGGTGTCTCCATCTGTGATGGGCAAGGCGATCCCGCCGAGGAGGACCAGCGCTCCTGTCAAGAGGAGCCACGGGGCTCCTGGGAAAGGCCTTTGGGTTGGTCGGTCGCTCACGAGGAGATGGGTTTGAAGTAGCGGATGTCCGTGATCGCCCCGCGACGTTCGGCCGGGGGAGCGAGGACCCCCTCCACGGGCATGCCAATGGCCACCGCCTCAGGGGGCGCGGCCACGCGCCCGAGTATGCCCCCGTCGGTCTGGTCGATGAGGATGTAGGCGAGAACCTCTGGGTCTCGTAGCGGCTGTCCTTTCTCATCCGACAATAGGACGGTGTAAGTGTGCACCACCCCCCGCGGGGGAACCTCTACCCAGCTCCCCGAGAGGTCGGCGAAACAGTGGGCGCAGTAGATCCGCGGTGGGAGGTATGTGACCCCGCACTCCTGGCAACGCGTGGCGGCGAGCAGCCCGCGTTCCCGGAGCGTCGTGGTGAAACGCTCCCCGGCCACGCCCGCGGTGTACAGGTACTCTACGGGGAAATCCCCCCGCCAGCTCTGGACTTCATCCATCGTGGTAGGCTTCTCGCGGATTCCCATGGTTCTCACTCCAGAGGCCGGAAGTAGAGAATGTCGGTGATGGCACCGACCCGCTCCTCAGCGGGTTTCCACACCGCCTGCACCCGCATGCCGACGCGCACCCGGCGCCGGATCGCCTCCACATCCCTCTCCCCGATTCCCCCGATGAGGTGGAGGAACCCAACACGGGGGTGCGTGCCGTCAATCTCGATCACCGCCGGGATCTGGGGGATCTCCAGGGGCTTCATGTCCCAGGTGACGTAGCAGATGGAGAAGGTATTGATGGTCCCAGTATCCCGGAGTTCCACCCACCCGTCCATGGGTCGGAAGCACCATTCACAGAACGCGCGCGGGGGCGTGACAGTCCGGCCACAGGCATGGCAGCGCACCCCCAGGATCTTCCCCGCCTTGAGCCCCTGCAGGAACCTGCTGATGGCAACCCCGCTGTCCCATCGGTACTCCAAGCGAGGCTTCCAGGCGACGAGGCTCACCTTCCCCTCGCGGAACTCCTCCTCACGCAGGGAAGTCCCGCGGGGGCGCACCGGAGGTGTCCCTGCGGCCTCCCCTGACTTCCGGTGGGATTGGGGTCCCCTGTTGGCCTCGCTCCTCGATGTCCTCGCCATGCCTGCCTCCCTTCCGCCGCGACTAAGGTAAACGGACAGGAATCTTGCTACACCATAACAACTGGAGCTTCCCCTGTGTCGGGGTGACTTATCTCCCCAGGATCACCACTGTGCCGATCTGCATCAAATCGCCCCAGGCCTGGGCCAGCCCCCTCTTGGGATTCCCTGGCACCTGTCGCTTCCCTGCCTCGCCGCGGAGCTGCCAGAAGATCTCGCAGACCTTCATGAGGCCAGCTGCGGCGATGGGGTTCCCCACGCCCATGAGCCCGCCTGAGGGGCAACTTGGGAGCTCCCCGTCCCGGTTGAACCTCCCGTTCACCAGATCCTCTGCAGCTTTGCCCCTCTCCGCCAGGAGGAGTCCTTCCAGGTGATGGAGCTCTTTGTAGGCAAAGGGGTCGTAGGGTTCCACCACGTGGATCTCCTTGCGGGGCTCGCGGATCCCAGCCATCTCGTAGGCCATGCGGGCAGCGTACTCCACGTAGCGGGGGTATGCCAGGTCCCGATTCCCCCAGTAGGAGGTGTCCAGGCACCATCCCACGCCCTCAACCCACACAGGCTTGTCCGAGACCCGCTTGGCCACGTGCTCGCTGGCCAGGACGATGGCGGCGGCTCCGTCGGAGACGGGGCTGACCATGAGGCGGTGGACCGGCCAGGCGACCACCTCGGAGCCGAGGACGTCCTTCACTGTGAGCTCTGCAGCCACTTGGGCGCAGGGATGGTCGAGGGCATTCCGCTTGTTCTTCACCGAGACGAGGGCGATCTCCTCATTGGAGATCCCATAGGTGTGCATGTACCGGCTCTGCTCCAGGGCGAAGATCCACAGGAGGTTCGGGCCGAGAGGGCGCTCCAGGGTATGGTCGAAGATGGTCAGGAACGCTCCCTGGGGATGGGGCTGGCAGCTCGACATCTTCTCCTCCGCCACGACGAGGACCGTGTCGAACATCCCTGAGGCGACCATATACCACCCGTGGATGATGCTGAACACCCCCGATCCTCCCCCTACGTAGGACCGGATGACCGGCTTGCAGTACCCGCCCGCGCCGTCGGAGAGCCATTCCCCCTTCATGTGCACCCCGTCGAAGGCATCGGGTGCGGAGCTCACGACCACAGCCTCGATGTCCCGGAGGCGGAGGCCTGCGGATTCCAGCGCCTGGCTCGCAGCGTAGTAGGAGAGCTCCTTGCCGGTTTCCAGTGCCCTGCGCATGAACACCGTCAGGCCTGCGCCGACGACTGCAACCTTCCGCTGGATCCTCCGGGCCACGGCGCACCTCCTCCTTCCCTCAATCCCCCTGAAGAACGACAACTCCCCCTGTCGTCGTGGGCACCCCGCGCCAGGAGCACACGACACCGGTGCGGGCCCCTGGGATCTGGCGACTCCCAGCTTCTCCTCGGATCTGCCAGGCAGCCTCAGCCACCCTGTAGAGCGCGGTCGCGTCGAAGCAGTATCCCATCCCGAGGCTCCCTCCTGAGGCGTTGATCGGGAGGAAACCGTTGGATCCTTCCTCCATCGCGAGGTCCGCTGCCTCCTGGGGCGCGAGGAGCCCCAGGGCCTGGAGGTGCTGGAGTTCCTTGTAGGCGTAGGTATCGTCGACCTCCCCAAAGTCGATCTCCTTGCGCGGGCTGGTGATGCCGGCCATGCGGTAGGCCATCTGGGCGGCGAGTGCGGTGTAGGCTGCCTTCCCCCAGGACCGCCCCGCGAGCCAGGGAGTCTCCGTGGCCCAGCCGATCCCCCGGATCCATACTGGTTTCCCCTTGCTCCGGCGCGCCCGAGCTGAGGAGGCCAGGATCAGGACAACAGCCCCATCTGCGTAAGGGCTCCTATGGAGGACCCTCAGGGGGCTCGCCAGGGGAGGAGAGGTTTGGACCTCTTCTACGGTCAGGGAGGCACCGTAGGAGGCGAGGGGGTTGCGCAGGGCATTCCGACGGTTCTTCACCACGACAGCTGCGACAGCCTCCTCAGGGATGCCCGTCTCATGGAGGTAGCGGCGCATCTCCAGGGCGGCGATGGCATGGGAGGGGATCCCTACAGGGCGCTCGTAGATGGGATCGAGGGCCATGGCCAGGACCTCCTCATGGTTGAGGATGTTGGAGGTCTTGCAGTGTCCCTCCACAACCACGAGGTCGGCGATCCCGCTCTGGATGAGCATGAACGCCGCTGCCAGCCCCTGGAGCCCGTCGCCGGCAATGGTGTGGACAGGGCGGAGGACCGCCCCCAGCTGGTCGGGGGTGTACTCATCGGTGATGCTCGTCCCCTCGTGGAAATCCTCCGAGACCGAGATGAAGCTGTCAACCTCTGAGGGTTCCGTTCCTGCGTCTGCGTAGGCTCTCGTTGCGGCTTCAAAGATGAGCTCGCGCTGGGAGAGCTCTGGGGAAACCGGACGGAGGGGAGTCACCCCCACCCCGATGACGGCCACATCTTGGTCCATGAACGTCCCCCTTTCCTTCCCCGCTCGCCCTCATCCTCTCACGGTCGAGCGGGGACCTCGGGGGTTGCCGTGCCCCTCGGTGGAATATACACCAGTCGCAAGGAGATTCCTGCAGGAGAGGAACGGGCTGTCCGAGGACGAATACACTACAGGGAATGGACGGCGGGTGGTGGAGGAACGCCTGGCCTGAGGACGGGTTCGCCGAGGGGGCGCACATGGACTTTCATCTCAGCGAGGAACACCGCCTGATCCAGGATACGGTCCGAAGCTTTGCCTCCACTGAGATCCTCCCCGTCGCCGCTGAGCTAGACCGAGACGCACGCTTCCCCGCGGAGATTATCCGGCGCGCGAGCGAGCTGGGCCTGTTGGGCATGATGGTGCCTCCGGAGTATGGAGGCGCTGGGCTCGATACCATCAGCTATCTCATCGCCATCGAGGAGATCGCCCGTGCCTGTGCGGGGACCTCCGTGATCATCTCCGTAAACAACTCCCTGGTCTGCGATCCCATCCTGCGCTACGGTACGGAGGACCAGAAACGCCGCTACCTCCCTGACTTGGCCCAGGGGAGGAAGCTCGGGTGCTACTGTCTGACCGAGCCTGAGGCCGGATCGGATGCAGCCTCCATCCAAACGACCGCCAGGGAGGATGGGGAGGAGTGGGTTCTGAACGGGACAAAGGTCTTCGTGACCAATGGCGTGGAGGCGGAGATCTGCATCGTCTACGCGCGGTCCGAGCCCGAGCCGGGGGCAAGGGGGATTAGCGCATTCATCGTGGAGAAGGACCGCCCGGGGATCTCTGTGGGGAAGGTGGAGCGCAAGCTCGGGATCAAGGCCTCTTCCACGGCGGAGATCCACCTGGAGGATTGCCGTATCCCCAAGGAGAACCTCCTGGGGAGGCGCGGAGAAGGGTTCCGGATTGCCCTCTCCACCCTCGATGGGGGCCGTCTGGGAATCGCCGCGCAGGCCCTGGGGATTGCCCGCGCCTGCCTGGAGGAGTCCATCGCCTACGCGCGGGAGAGGAGGCAGTTTGGACAGCCCATCGCCTCCTTCCAGGCGATCCAGTGGTGGATCGCGGACATGGCCACGCGCATTGAGGCAGCGAGGCTCTTGGTCTACCGTGCCGCCTCCCTGCGGGACCGGGGACGGGCTTACACGAAGGAAGCGGCGATGGCGAAGCTGTTCGCCTCGGAGACAGCGATGTGGGCGGCCCACAAGGCGGTGCAGATCCACGGCGGGTATGGGTACATCCAGGACTACCCCGCGGAGCGGCATTTCCGGGACGCCAAGATCACGGAGATCTACGAGGGGACTTCGGAGATCCAACGGCTGGTCATTGCGCGCCATGTGTTAGGGGTCCGCTGAGTGGACTGGCGGTGCCTGCACCGCTGGACAGACCACAGAGGGAGGGGATGGGATGGAGATCGTCGTGTGCCTCAAGCAGATCGTCGATCCGGAGATCCCAGCGAGCGAGTTCCGCCTGGATCCCGTGACCAAGCGACAGGTCCGGGGGAGCCACGCCCTGGTCATCAGCACCTATGACGAGAACGCGCTCGAGGTGGCGCTCCAGCTCAAGGAGAAGCGGGGAGGCAAGGTGACGGCGGTGACCATTGGCGAGGAGCAGGCCACGGAGGCTCTGCGCAAGGCGCTGGCGATGGGGGCGGACGAGGCTGTGCTCATCTCTGACCCGCCCCTCCTGGAGGCCGACGACCTGGGCAAGGCGCGGGTGCTCGCAAGGGCTATCCGCAAGCTCTCCTCCCCCGACCTCATCCTCTGCGGGTGTGAGTCCGCCGACTGGGTGAGCCGGGTCGTCGGGCCCTTCCTCGCCGAGGAGCTCGGTCTCTCCTGCGTGACCTTTGGCACACGCATCGAGCTGAGGGATGGGAAGGCCCTCGTTCGGAGGATCGTGGAGGACGGCTATCACCTCGTGGAGACCTCCCTGCCGGCGGTGGTGACCATCGCCAGCGATGAGACGAACACCCCGCGCCTTCCCAAGGTCCGGGACATCATGGCGGCGGTGAAGAAGCCCATCGCGACATTGCGGTTGGCCGACCTTGGGATTGAACCGGGGAGCCTGCAGGAGCTGGGGCAACGTGCGGCCCTCCAGGATGTGGTCGTCCCCGTGCGGGAGGCGCGGTGCGAGTTCATCGAGGGGGATACCCCGGAGGAGCAGGCGGAACGCCTCGTCTTGCGCCTGAAGGAGCTCAAAGTCCTCTAGACCAGACGGAGGGGGAGACGATGACGACAGTCCTCGTTGTGGCACCTGCCTATGAAGGGCGTGTGGGGCGAACCTCCCTGGAGCTGCTCGGGGGAGCCCGCAAGGTTGGAGAGGCCCGCGGGATGAAGGTCGAGGCGGCCCTCCTCGGGAAAGGGGCGGGCGCCGCTGCGCCCCAGGTATGGCAGTACGGGGTGAAGCGGGTCTACGTGGGAGACCATCCGGCCATCGTGCCCGGCGAGCTGGAGGCGTTCTATATGGCGGCCGTGGAGGCCTGTCGCGCTGCACGCCCTGGGGTGGTCCTCTTGGTCGCAGACTCCGTGGGGCGAGAGGTCGGGCCAAGGCTTGCCCACCGCCTCGGTGGGGGGATCGTCACAGAGTGTACCGAGATCCAAGCAGGGCAAGACGGGGAGGTGTCGTTCCTCCGGCCGGTGTATGGTGGGAAGGCGGTGGCAACCTACCGTCTTGTGGAGTTCCCTGTGGTGGTGACGGTTAAGCCTCACACCCTCGAGATCCCCGGGGAGGAGCCCGTTTCCGGTGAAGCCGTCCCCCTGGAGCTTTCCATTGATCCCGAGGGGCTCAAGGCGAGGGTGGTCGAGATCGTGAGCGAGGAGGTGACCGGGGTCAAGCTTGAGGACGCCCCCGTCGTCGTGGGTGGGGGGAGGGGAATTGGGGGTCCAGACGGATTCCAGCTCCTGGGAGAGCTGGCCCGCCTCCTCAAGGGAGCCGTGGGCGCCTCCAGACCCCCTGCAGACGCCGGGTGGGTGCCTTCGACATGGCAGATCGGGCAGACGGGGAAGACGATCCGTCCGGACCTCTACATCGCCGTGGGGATCTCCGGCGCCACCCAGCACATTGCGGGCGTTTCCGGGGCAAAAGTGATCGTGGCCATCAACAAAGACCCTGAGGCGCCGATCTTCAAGATCGCCCACCTGGGTGTTGTGGCTGATTACAAGAAGGTTCTTCCCCCGTTGATTCAGAAGATCAAGGAACTCGTGGGGACGTAGCCGCGATGCACATCGACTGGCCGCGGGGGATTGCCGTCCTTGTCCTGACAGGAGTCGCCTCTGCCGTTTTCCTGCGGGAGATGTGGAGGATCTACCGCCTCCTCCGTCTCGGCCAGGACCGCATCCAGGTCGACCAGGTGGGCAAGAGGTTCCTCGACCTGATCGTCTACGTGCTCGGCCACGTCAAGGTCCTCGCCTGGACATACTCCGGGATCCTTCACCTGTTCATCTTTTGGGGGTTCCTGGTCCTCCTCACCACGATCCTGCAACAATATGGGGAAGCGTTTGTCCCCGGGTGGACCCTCCCCTGGATTGGGAGCAGCCCGATCCTCTCGGGGTTGCAGGACCTGTTCATCCTCCTCGTTCTCGTGGGCGTGGGGATGGCCGTCTATCTCCGGGCCGTGGTCCGCCCGCCGCGGTTCCGTTCGAGCAACCCCTTGGATGCCTACTTGATCCTCGGGCTCATCACCGGGATCATGGTGGGCCTAGCAGGATCGCGCTCTACGGCGATCGCCCTCTCCAGGGATCTCCCGGAGTGGGCCAGGGGAGCCTTCCTCAGCAGGTCCCTGGCCACGTGGTTCATGGGGCTCCCCCCGTCCACGCTCTCCTTTGTCCACGAGCTCTTCTGGTGGCTCCACCTCTTGATCATCCTCTACTTCCTCACCTGGATCCCGGAGGGGAAGCACCTCCACCTCATCACGATCTTCCCCAACATCTTCCTGCGCAAGCTGACCCCCCGGGGGGCGCTCCGGCCCCTTGACCTGGAAAAGGCGGAGTCGTTAGGCGTAGGGAGGGTGGAACAGTTCCACTGGAAGGACCTCCTGGACACCTTCGCCTGCATGGAGTGCGGGAGGTGCACGGCGGTCTGCCCAGCCAACAACACGGGAAAAGAGCTTGACCCGCGCCGCCTGCACACAGCTATCCGCCGCCACCTTGTGGAGGTCGGGGACCGCCTGCTTCGGGATCGCGGTGGCCAGGAGGTCGACCGACCCTCTCTGATCGGGGACGTCTTCTCCGAGGACTTCCTCTGGCAATGCGTCACCTGCGCCGCCTGCGTCCAGGAGTGTCCTGCGTTCAACGAGCACATCGATAAGATCGTGGACATGCGGCGTTATCTCGTGATGGAGGAGTCAAGGGCTCCGGAGACGATCCTGGAAGCCCTGAGGAGCCTGGAGGCCCGTGGGCACCCGTTCAAGGGAGCGCTGGCCTCGCGGACCGACTGGGCGAAGGGTCTGGGGATCAAGGAAGTGGCTCGCGACGGCTCTGCTGAGTGGCTGTTCTGGGTGGGGTGCGCGGCAGCGTTCGATGAGCGTGCCCAGAAGGTCGCCCAGTCCATGGCCCGGATCCTCCAGGCTGCGGGCGTCGACTTCGCCATCCTCGGCGGGGAGGAACGGTGCACGGGGGACCCGGCTCGGCGCATGGGCCATGAGTACCTCTTCCAAATGCTCGCCCAGGAGAACATCGCCACCTTGCAACGCCACGGGATTACCAAGATCCTGACCATCTGCCCGCACTGCTACAACACCTTCAAGAACGAGTACCCCCAATTCGGCGGCCACTTCCAGGTGGTCCACCACAGCCAGTTCCTCGCAGGTCTCCTCCGGGAGGGCCGGCTCCGCCCGCAGCGGCCGCTCGACCTCTTTCTGACCTTCCACGATCCGTGCTACCTGGGGCGCCATAACGGCGAGTACGAAGCACCGAGGCAGGTGCTCCGCGCGCTCGTTGGGGCTCGGGTAGTGGAGATGGGGCAGTGTCGGGATAGGGCGTTCTGCTGTGGTGCGGGCGGTGGTCTGTTCTGGGCCGAGGAACGCGTGGGAAAGCGCATCAACCACCAACGCGCCGAGCACGCGCTGGAGACCGGAGCCGAGGTGGTGGGGACGGCCTGCCCGTACTGCCTGGTCATGTTCGAGGACGCGGTGAAGGCGAAGGAAGCACCGATCCGGCCTCGGGACATCGCCGAGTTGCTTGCAGATACCCTGTGAGAACCGATAAGATAGAATCAGCGGGCACGCCGAGGGATCCAGGGGGAAGGGGAGTGCGTATGGACAGGCATGAGCTGGAGCGGCTCAGCGCGGAGACGGAGCGGTGGGAGAGGGAGACTGTCCGGAGGTGGATCGAGCAGGTCCCGGAGCGGTCAGGGCGGTTTTCCACGATCTCTGACCTGGAGATCAAACGCCTCTATGGCCCATGGGACATCGCCGGGGTGGACTACCTCCGGGACATCGGATACCCGGGGGAGTACCCATTCACCCGGGGCATCCACGCCACCATGTACCGGGGCCGCCTCTGGACGATGCGCCAGTTCGCCGGGTTCGGGACCGCCGAGGACACCAACCGCCGCTTCCGCTACCTCCTCGAACAGGGACAGACGGGCCTCTCCGTGGCCTTCGACATGCCCACGCTGATGGGGTACGACTCCGACCACCCGCGGGCCCTCGGGGAGGTGGGGCGGGAAGGCGTGGCTGTGGACACGCTCGAGGATATGAAGATCCTGTTCGACGGGATCCCCCTCGATCAGGTGACTACCTCCATGACCATCAACGGCCCTGCGGCGGTGCTCCTGGCCATGTATGTGGCCGTTGCCCAGGAGCAGGGGATTCCCCTGGACCGCATCGGCGGGACCACCCAGACGGACATCCTCAAGGAGTTCATCGCCCAGAAGGAGTGGATTGTTCCGCCCAGGCCCTCGATGCGCATCGTCCAGGACATGCTCGTTTGGTCCACGAGGAACCTCCCCAAGTGGAACCCCATCTCCATCAGCGGGTACCACATCCGGGAGGCCGGGGCCACGGCGGTCCAGGAGCTGGCATTCACCCTCGCCGATGGGATCGCCTACGTGCAGGCGGGGATCGAGGCCGGGATGGATGTCGATGAATTCGCCCCCCGCCTCTCGTTCTTCTTCGACTGCCACATCGACTTCTTCGAGGAGATCGCCAAGTTCCGCGCTGCCCGCCGGATGTGGGCGAAGATCATGCGGGAGCGCTTCAAGGCGAAGAACCCGCGGTCCTGGTGGCTGCGCTTCCACACCCAGACGGCTGGGGTCAGCCTCACTGCCCAACAGCCCCTCAACAACATCGCCAGGGTGGCCATCCAGGCCCTGGCGGCGGTGCTCGGGGGGACGCAGTCGCTCCATACGAACTCCATGGACGAGACCTATGCCCTCCCCACCGAGGAGGCCGTCACGGTAGCGCTGCGCACGCAGCAGATCATCGCCTATGAGACCGGCGTTGCCAACACCATCGATCCCCTCGGCGGGAGCTACTTCGTCGAAGCGCTCACCAATCAGGTTGAGGAGGAGGCGTGGCGCTACATCCATAGGATCGACGAACTGGGAGGGATGCTTGCCGCTGTCGAGATGGGCTATCCCCAGCGGGAGATCGCCGAGGCCTCCTATCGCTACCAGCAGCAACTGGAGCGAAAGGAGAAGTTCATCGTGGGGGTCAATATCTTCCGGAGCGAGGAGGAGGCTCCGATCCCCATTCTCAAGATCGATCCGGAGGTGGAGCGGCGCCAGGTGGAACGGCTGCAACGGATCAGGAGCAACCGGAACGCGCGCAGGGCCGAGTCTGCGCTGAAAGACCTCCGGCACGCCCTGGAGACCGGGGAGAACTGCATGCCCTACATCCTCGAGGCGGTGAAGGCGTACTGCACGCTGGGGGAGATCTGTGACGTCTTACGGGCGGTCTTCGGCGAGTACCGAGAGCCGGTGATCATCTAAGTCACCCGCCGAAATCCTGAACCGGAGATTCGGACCCCGGTAGAGGGGAAGTCCGGTTGCTGTGGGTACGTCGGAAGGCGGTGGTGCGATGGCGGAGCCAAGGATCCGGATCCTGATCGCCAAACCCGGACTGGACGGCCATGATCGCGGCGCCAAGGTCGTCGCCCGGGCCCTGCGGGACGCAGGGTATGAGGTGATCTACACCGGGCTGCACCAGACGCCCGAGATGATCGTCAACGCGGCGATCCAAGAGGATGTGGACGCCATCGGGCTGAGCATCCTTTCGGGAGCGCACAACGCCCTGTTCCCGAGGATCATGCAGCTGCTCAGGGAGAAGGGCGCCGACGACATCGTGGTGTTCGCGGGAGGGATCATCCCCGATGACGACGTCCCTGGACTGGAGGCGTGCGGGATCCGCAAAATCTTCAAGCCTGGCACCTCCTTGGAGGAGATCATCACCTGGGTCCGCGAGAACGTGAAGCCCAGGCGTGTCCCTGCGGAATGACGTTCACCGGAGCGGTGGGGGTTGCATGCGGGTGATCCTGCACCATCCCAGGAGGGAAGTGGAGATCCAGGGCCGGCGTCGGGTGGAAGAGCTACTCCGCGAGCTGGGGTTGAATCCCGAAGCGGTGCTCGTGATCCGAGGCGACGGCCTCCTGACCCGGGACATGGAAGTCGGTGAGGAGGACGTCGTGGAGATCCGCCCCGTGGTCTCAGGAGGTCAAGTCAACGGACAGAAATCCTGCTCCACCGTGCCAACTGGAACTTCCTCCGTGTCGGGGTGACTTAGCCGTTGGGCCCCTCTCCCTCCATGGGAGAGGGCGGGGTGAGGATGATGCGGTGCGTCAAGTGTAGGGAGCCAGCTGTCCTGGAGATCCGGCGGCACAACGCAGCGTTCTGCGCGCCGCACTTCCTGGACTTCTTCACCTCTCAGGTGGAGAGGGCGATCCGGGAGATGCACATGTTCACGAAAGACGACCGGATCCTGGTGGCCGTCTCTGGCGGCAAGGATAGCCTGTCGCTGTGGGACGTCCTCCTCAGGCTGGGCTACCGAGCGAGCGGGCTGTACATCCACTTGGGGATCGGGGAATACTCGGAGCGCTCGAAGGAGAAGGTGGTCCAATTCGCCGACAAGGAGAAAGCGGAGCTCCTCATCGTCGACCTTCCCAGGGAGTACGGGATGGGTGTGGAGGAGATGGCCAGGCTGACCCACCGCGTGCCCTGCTCGGCATGCGGGTTGAGCAAGCGCTATCTCTTCAACAAGGTTGCCTTGGACCATGGGTTCGACGTCGTCGCCACGGCGCACAACCTCGACGACGAGGCGGCCGTTCTCCTGGGGAACCTGATCCACTGGCAGGTGGAGTTCCTGGGCCGACAGTCCCCCGTCTTGGAGTCCACCCACCCCAAGCTGGTGAAGAAGGTGAAGCCGCTCTATCGCCTCGCAGAGCGGGAGACCGCGGCATATGCTGTCCTGCGCGGCATCGACTACATCGTGGAGGAGTGCCCCAACAGCACGGGCGCCCGCTCTTTGCTCTATAAAGAAGCCTTGAACCTTCTCGAGGCCAGGGCCCCTGGCACGAAGCAGAGCCTCTACTGGGGATTCTTAGAGCGAGGCCAGAGGCTCCTCAGGTCTCGGGAGGAAGTCCCCCTCAGGGAGTGCCTCACCTGCGGGCAACCCACCACTTCTGAGGTCTGCGCTTTCTGCCGCATGACGGAGCGGGCGTTGGAGAAGGCGCAGATCACGCGCCTGGGGCCGACAACCGCCAAGAGGTCCTAGCGTCCAGTGTGCGCTTCTTCCTCTGGGGGGGACGGTGAGAAGGTGCGGAAAGGTCCTTTTCAGGAAGGGGAGCCTGCGATCCTGTTCGACCGTCGCCTCCGCAGGTACATGGTCTCCCTGCGTCGGGGAGGAGTGACCGACCTCCGCGGGGGCAAGCTCTTCCATGACGAGATCATCGGGCGCGAAGAAGGGGAGATCCTCTCTTCGACCCTGGGGGAGCGGTTCCTCATTTTCCGGCCGACCCTCTCCGAGTACATCCTAGAGATGCCTCGAGGCGCCCAGGTGATCTACCCCAAGGACCTCGGGATCATCCTCCTCTGGGCCGACATCTTCCCAGGCGCCGTCGTCGTGGAGGCAGGGACCGGTTCTGGGGCGCTGACCATGGCGTTGCTCCGCGCCGTCGGGCCTTCGGGGAAGGTGATCTCCTACGAAGTTCGGGAGGACTTCGCCAGGCGGGCGCAGCGCAACATCGAAGCCTTCCTCGGTCCCGTGGAGAACCTGGAGCTCAGACACGCCGACATCACCGAGGGGATCCCGGAGAGGGAGGTGGACCGCATCCTCCTGGACCTGCCCGAACCCTGGCAGGTCGTCCCCCACGCTGCGAGGAGCCTGCGGCCCGGCGGGATCTTCCTCTCCTACCTCCCTACAGTCGTGCAAGTCCAGCAGCTCGTGGAAGCGCTCGAGGCGACCGGCGCGTTCGCCCTCGTGGAGACCATCGAGGCCCTGGTGCGCCCGTGGAACGTGAGCGGCAGGAGCGTGCGCCCAGAGCACCGCATGGTCGCCCACACGGGGTTCATCACCACTGCCCGCAAACGCAACCTCCCCCGGTAAACGCGGGGGCTCCCTTACCTCCCTTTGAATTGCGGCTCGCGCTTTTCCAGGAAGGCGGAGATTCCTTCTCTGCGGTCCTCTGTGGCGAAGCACACGGCGAAGCTCTCGACCTCGGCAACGGCTGCGGTGCGGAGATCTGTGTCGAGCCCCGTGTTGATGGCCAGCTTTGCCATCTGGACGGCCACGGGCGCTTTCTTGGCGATGGTCCGGGCAATGTTCCTGGCCTCCTGGAGCAGCCGGTCTGCGGGCACGACGAGGTTGACGAGGCCGATCTCCTTGGCCGTGGTAGCGTCTATGGCCTCCCCGGTGAAAATCATCTGCTTGGCCCAGCCCTTCCCAACGTGCCAGGGGAGGCGCATGGTCCCGCCCCACCCAGGATGGATCCCCAAGTTGACCTCGGGCTGGCCGAATCGGGCAGCATCGCTGGCGATGATGAAATCGCAGGCGAGGGCCAGCTCGCACCCTCCCCCGAAGGCGATGCCGTTGACCGCAGCGATGACAGGGGTGCGGAAGCGCTCCAGGCGATCCGCCACGCGGTGTCCCAGCATTCCTGTCTCCATCGCCTCGAGGGGTGTCTTCTCCTTCATCTCCTTGATGTCGGCGCCCGCGCTGAAGGCGCGGTCTCCTGCGCCCGTCAAGATGACACACCGGATGGAAGGATCCCGCTCGAGGGCATCGAGGGCCTGGAGGAGTTCGTGGAGCATGGTCGTGTTGATGGCGTTGAGGGCCTGGGGACGGTTTAAGGTGATCGTGGCGACGCCTTCCTCTGCTTCCACGATGAGCGTCTCGTAGGGCATCCTCTCCCACCTCCTTGCGGGAATGTGCACTGAGACAGTATTCCCTTACCGTTCGACGGCCAGCGCGAGGGCTTCCCCGCCGGCGAGGCAGATGGCCGCAACCCCGCGTTTTGCCTTCCGTGCCTCCATGGCGTACAGAAGCGTGGTGAGGATCCTGGCCCCGCTCGCCCCAATGGGATGGCCAAGGGCGACAGCCCCTCCGTGGACGTTGACCCTCTCGTAGTCGAGGCCGAGTTCCCGGCAGACGCCGATGATCACGGCGGCGAACGCCTCGTTGATCTCGAAGAGGTCGACATCTTCGATCCTCCAGCGGATCTTCCGGAGGAGGTTCTGGATGGCATGGGCTGGGGCGATGGTGAACCACTCCGGGGCGAGGGCGGCGCCGGCGTACCCGACGATCCTTCCAAGGGGGGTGCGGTCCTGGGCCTTTGCGAACTCTCCGCTCGCGACGACCACCGCGCTCGCCCCGTCGCTGATGCTCGAGGCATTGGCCGCGGTTACCGTTCCTCCCTCCTCGAACGCCGGGGGAAGGGTGGCCATCTTGGCGAAGTCCACGCGCCGGGGTTCCTCGTCCTCGACCACCCTGAGGGGCTCGCCCTTCTTCTGGGGGATCTCCACGGGGACGATCTCCTTCTGGAAAAGGCCGTTGTCCATGGCGTGCAGGGCGCGGGAGTAGCTGAGCTTGGCATACTCGTCCTGCTCCTCCCTGGAGATCCGGTACTCCCGGGCGAGGATCTCTGCGCAGTTCCCCATGTGGATCTGCCTGTACGCATCCACGAGGCCGTCCCGGAGCATCGTGTCCACGAGCTTCCCGTCCCCCAGGCGGTATCCTGTGCGCGCCTGCTCGAGGATGTAGGGGGCGGCGCTCATGTTCTCCATCCCCCCGGCGACGATGACCTCCGCATCCCCGAGGGCAATGGCTTGGGCAGCAAAGATCACCGCCTGGAGGCCTGAGCCACACATCTTGTTCACCGTGACGGCGCCCACTTTCTCTGGAAGACCGGCATGGAGTGCTGCTTGGCGAGCCGGGGCCTGTCCGAGGCCGGCGCTCAGGACGTTCCCCATGATCACCCCGTCCACCTGGGCGCCCTCGATGCCAGCACGCCGGAGGGCTTCCCGGATGACAATGCTCCCCAGGCGTGGGGCTGGGATCGTGCTGAGACCTCCCAGGAACCTGCCAATGGGCGTACGGGTTGCTTCGAGGATGACAACTTCGCGCATACTATCCCCTCCCTTAGCTCTTGGACGGGAACCCGTCGAATACCTGCCAAGGTGATGGGATTTGGCGGGGGCTTCGCCGCATTCCTTCCCTGGACGCAGGACGGCGGGCGGAAGTGTGGTAGTTTTCTTAGTGTCGGGGTCCCCGCCAAAATCCTGAAACGGATTTTGGCAGGGTGACTTAGGGGAACGGACGTGGAGGCAAAGCCTCTCTCCGGCATCAGGATCAGGATCCGCGGGATCTATGCCAGTGCCCTCACCCGCCTCCTCTGGAACCTGGGCGGGACCATCGTGGATCCTTCCCCGGTCCTGCAAGCCCTTGGCTTCCCTCCGGTGGAAGGACCTGAGGATGTCGCCATCCATGATCGCCTCGGGAAGGATGGGGTCCGGATTTCCGGGGAGCCGGAGGCGGTGGAGTCCGTCGTGACTGCCCTTCGAGAGGTCCTCCCCCATGCGCTTTTCCGGGAGCTCCAACGCGGCCTCTCCCTTGGAGAGCTCAAAGGACAGACCCTTTCCCTTGAGGAGTTCCGCCGCATCGGGCAGAGCCTCGTCAGGAAGGTGGAAGTGATCTTCCCTGCCCCAGCGCAGGAAGTTCTGGATCGCATCCGTGCAGAGATCCGTCCCACAGTCCCCGGACACCACCACCTTAAGTGCATCGATGCGCAGGCAGTGGATTCTGCAGAGGAGGGCGGGGGTGTCCTCGAGGAGAAAGCCTCTCGCCTCTGGGAGGATCTGGTCTACTGCCACTACGAAAAGGGGAAGCTGCTCTCGGTAGAGCATGCGAAGCCGGATGGACGGGCCTACCGGTACCGTGGGACGATCGTCCACTTCGAACCCGGGAAGGTGGTCCTCGAGCGGACGTTCCAACCAGGAGGCCGCTACGATGCCCTCGACGTGCCCAAGGAGCAGGGAGATTGGGGGACGGCGGAGTTCCGCCAGGATGTTTGGCATACGGTCCTTTCCTACTATGCCAGGGATGGCGCCCTGAAGGGGAGGATCTACAACATCAACACCCCTCCCCAGTTCTTTCCCGATTCCATCCGGTACTATGACCTGGAAGTGGATGTGGTGGTCTGGCCGGAGGGGCGGGTGGCTGTGGTAGACCAGGAGTTGCTTGAGGAGCACTGGCGAAAGGGAATCGTAACGACAGCCCTGCGCGACCGCGCACGCGAAGAAGTAGAGACTCTCCTTTCTCACTTGGAGGGGGGGCCCGAGGGTCTCGTTTCGGCCTGAGCAGTAGGGCTTTCCGGCGAGGAGGAGGTGGGAACCGTGAGGGGGAATTCACAGCTATGGTGGAGGCAGCGTGCGGAATCAAGCAATGGGTGTGACAGGTTCCCTGGCGCGTCGTTTTACCCTTCTGTTGGGCGTTTCCGTGCTGTTGGTCACCCTTTCTGGGTTGTTTACGCTTCATCTCGCCACGATCCAGCGTCAAGACGCCCTCACGGTGAACTTGGCCGGTCGCCAGCGGATGCTGGTGCAGGCCATCGTCCGCAAGGCCTTGGCCCAAGCTGTGGCCCCGTCGGATAGCAACCTCCAGGCTCTGAGAGATGCCTTCGACACTTTTCGTGCCACGCTTCTAGCCCTTCGTTACGGTGGTCCGGCACCGTATGCGGATGGCAGGGAGGTCGTTATTCCCGTTCCATCGGATGCGGAGACTGTCGCACAGCTAGAACGAGTCATCAGCCTATGGAGACGCTTTGGTGCCCAGGTGCAAGCTCTTACCTCCTCCAGGCCAGGCGAGCCGGAGTTTTCTCGGGCACTAGGGGAGATAGACCGTCTCTCTGCGCCTTTATCGTCTGCGACAGACGCCGCCGTCCGGTCATTTGAACGGGTCGCCACAAGGCGGGTTGACCGGTTGCGCTGGTTTCAGGCGATGTTCATCCTGTCTGCGATGGCTCTTCTGGCCGAGGGCTCTTGGTGGGTCTACCACCAAGTGGTAGACCCTTTACGCCGTCTAGAGGAAGTGGCCCACCGAATTGGGCATGGAGATCTTGACGCGCCACTACCTCCGATGGGAGTGGGGGAGATCGAGCGGTTGTCCAGGAGATTGGAGATCATGCGCAAACAGCTTAAATCCGCGCGCGATGACCTTGAAGCGCGCATTGCTGCCCGCACCCGAGAACTTGAGGCGATCCATGAAATTGGCCAGGGTTTAGTCTCTCGTCTCGAGGTAGAGCATATCCTGAATTCGGTTGTTGGGGTTGCGAAAACGTTTCTTCGCACGGAAGTCGCTGCCCTCTGCTTATTGGACGACGCATGCAGGTACGTACGCCTGGGAGCGTTCAGCGGACCTTCGGGGATCCTGAGAACCCCCCAGGTTCCCATCGAAAAGAGCTTTACCAAGTACCTAATCCAAGGTCACAAGTCAGCAGTATTCCACTGCGCCGACTGTAAGCCTGAGTGCTGTTCCCTCCTCACCATACCCTTCCCCCACGATCACCTCGCTGTGCCTGTGCAGGTGGAAGGCCGAATCTTAGGTGCCTTGTGCGTTGCGGGAACAGATGGTCGCCATATCCCTCCCGAGGAAACGCGATTGCTACGGCTGCTGGCGGACTCAGCAGCCATCGCGTTGAACAATGCGCGCCTGTATCAACAGGCCAAAGAACTGGCCGCGCTAGAGGAGCGTGAACGGATTGCTGGAGAGATGCACGATCGTTTGGTCCAGACCCTAAGCTACCTGCACCTGCAAGTAGACCAAGCGCTGGAAGAACTGAGCCAGGGAGATGTCCCTCGCGCGCGGTTGGCCCGGGTGCGGGACACGCTCGCGCAGGTGGTTCAAGATGTTCGGGAGGCCATCACGACCCTGCACGTGACGGCTCCATCCCCTCGAATGCTCGGGGAGATCTTGCGTCAAGTTGTGGGGGAGACGCTACGCGAATCCTCACGAGACGGGGCGGTCGAATTGGAGGTTGTGGAGGACTGGCCGGTTGGTCACGAAACCTCTATCCACGTGCAACGGATCGTTCAAGAAGCGCTGGTCAACGCTTTCCGACATGCCCGTGCGCATCAAGTTGTCGTCCGGGTTTACCGCGAGGGGGCGGCGGGAGTGGTTTGCGTGGAGGACGACGGCATCGGTTTCGATCCCCTACGTCCTCCCGGCAACGCGCGTCCACACTTCGGGCTAAGCATCATGAAGGCGCGAGCTGCCCGCATTGGAGGAGACCTCTTCATCCATTCGGCACCGGGGCAGGGGACACGGATTACCCTGCGCTGTCCGGTGAAGGGGGGGACCTATGGGCACACAGCGGATCATCCGGACGCTGGTCGTGGATGACCACGCGCTTTTCCGCGAGGGTTTGGTGGGGATCCTCAACGCCCAGCCCGATTTTGAAGTAGTGGGGGAAGCTTCGGACGGGACAGAGGCCCTGGTGAAGGCGAGGGAGCTCGTGCCTGACCTGGTGCTCATGGACATTGTCATGCCAGGCACCGACGGTCTCGAGGCTACCCGTCTCATCAAGCACGAGCTGCCAGCCACTTGCATCGTCATGCTTACCGTGCGTGACGACGATGAAAACCTCTTCGAAGCGATCCGGGCAGGTGCCCAGGGATATCTCCTGAAGACGACGCGATCTCAAGAGCTGGTTGAGTTCCTACGAGATGCCGTCCGTGGAGGGGCAGCCATTACCCCGATGTTGGCGAGTCGTATCCTAGAGGAGTTCCGTCGCATGAGCCAGCACGCGCCCCGAGTGACGGAGGAAGTGATCCTTCCCCTTACCCATCGGGAGCAAGAGGTGTTGCGCTTGGTCGCCGAGGGGGCTACGGATAAAGAAATCGCAAATATCCTCTCGGTCAGTATCCACACAGTGAAGAGCCACATGCGCAATATCCTGTCGAAGTTGCATGTTAGCCGCCGCCATGAGGCTGCCTTGCTTGCCATCCGTGAAGGCTTTATCCCTCCGCCAAAACCCAATCAGCGCTAGCGGGCTGTCTACCCCCCTCCTGAAGGGTAGGATTTGCCGCCTCTCTTCGTATTGATCCTCCCCGAAGGAACTAGTTCGAAGGGCCCGAGGGCGGGATGCAAGATCCCTCTTTTTTCACTCAAGGGGAAGACGTGCGAGCGATTCCCGGCTGAGGGTGGAGGGGGTACAGTATTGACGAACAGGGGAGGGAGGTTCTATTCGATGCCGCGTGGACGCTTCCTCACTACCCTATCCGTGGGGGGAGGTCTCCTTCTCGCCTTCAGCAGCCTTTTCATTGCCCAGATGATGGCGTCCGTCCAGGCTGCCCCTCTCGGTCAGGGGGTGGTGGAGGGGGAAGCGATCTTCCGGAGGGTGTGTGCCGCCTGTCATACCATAGGCCGTGGCAAACTGGTGGGACCGGACCTGCAGGACGTCACGGCTCGCCGGGAGCTGGTCTGGCTGAGGCGCTGGATCAAGGAGCCGGACAAAGTCCTGGCCGAGGGGGATCCCATTGCCGCCAAACTGCTGAGGGAGTTCAACAACGTGCCCATGCCCAACCTGCGCCTGACGGATGAGCAGGTGGACGCCCTGATCGCTTACCTCCAAAGCCTGCACCGGACGGCCGCGAAGCCAACGCCCGCCTTCCCTGCGCTGTATTTTCCCACATTGATCGCTGCCCTGGTGGCCGCGGGGGGATTGACCGCAGTGGGGCTGCTTGCGGCGAAGAAAAGGGTTGAGGTGAGGCCATGAAGAGCAGGTGGTTCAACATCACCAGCGAGTCGAGGTCGTGGGAGGACTTCTACCGTAACCGGTGGTCCTACGACTACACCGTGAGGACCTCCCATGGGGTGAATTGCTCGATGGCGTGCAGTTGGGAGGTCTTCGTTAAAGATGGATTGATCTGCTGGGAACTTCAGAAAGTGGACTACCCGCAGATCGACCCTGATATTCCCAACGTGGAGCCCCGGGGCTGCCAGCGTGGAGTTACTGCCTCGTGGTACCCATACAGCCCCTTAAGGCCGAAGTTCCCCTATGCCCGCAAGGTCCTGTGGGACATGTACGTGCACGAGCGCCAGAAGGGCAAGGACCCTGTGGAAGCCTGGGCGACCATCGTGGAGGATGAGGGCAAGGCGAGGGCGTACAAGTCCGCCCGGGGAAAGGGGGGCTGGAAGCGGGTAAGCTGGGACGAAGCGACTGAACTGGTCGCTGCAGCGCAGATCTACACGATCCAAAAATACGGTCCTGACCACATCGCCGCCTTCTCCCCCATCCCCGCCATGAGCCTTGTCAGCTTCATTTCAGGCCACCGCTACAATAACCTCCTTGGTGGTATCTACTGTAGCTACTACGAGTGGTACCATGACCTTCCCCATATCGAATCGACCATGTTCGGGGACCAAACCGAGAACTGTGAGAGCTCCGACTGGTACCACGGGACCTACTGGATCGTGGCGGGTTCCAACTTGAACCAGACGCGCACCGCCGACGTCCACTTCCTCTCCGAGGCCAAATACCGTGGCACGAAGGTGGTGGTGGTCTCCCCGAACTACTCCGACGTGGCCAAGTATGCCGACCTGTGGGTCCCCCTCGTCCCCGGGAGCGATGGTGCTTTCTTCCAAGCCTGCATCCACGTGATCCTGAAGGAGTTCTACACCGATCGGGAGGTACCTTACTTTACCGACTACCTCAAGCGTTACACCAACCTCCCCTTCCTGGTGATCCTTGAGCCCGACGCCGGCGATGAGAAGTTCCACCAGGGGCGGTTCCTACGGGCCTCTGACCTCCCTGAATACGCCGGGGAGGAGAACGCCGAATGGAAGATGATCATGATGGACGCCCACGGCCGACTGCACCTCCCTCCAGGCACCATTGGATTCCGCTGGGAGAAGGAGCCCACGGGCAACTGGAACCTGCAACTGAAGAACGCTGCGACGGGAGAGGAATTCGACCCCCTGCTCACCCTCCTGGGAAGGGAGGAGAAGCGGGTGAGGGTCTCCTTCAGCGATTTCACCGACACCTTCAGCATCTGGCTTGGAAAGAGTAGGAGCAAGACCACTGGGGCAAAGGAGGTCCTGCGGGAGGTGCCTGCCCGGGCGGTCACCACAAAGGATGGCCACCACGTGCTGGTGACGACGGCCTTCGATCTGCTCATGGCCTGGACGGGTGTGTCCAGGGGACTGGGCGGGGACTACCCCGAGGACTACGACGACCCAAAGCCCTTCACCCCCGCTTGGCAGGAGCCCATCACGGGCGTAAGCCGGAACCTGGCGATCCAGGTGGGGAGGGAGTTCGCCGAGAACGCGGAGAAAACCAAAGGTCGGTCGCTCATCATTACGGGGCCTGGCATCCAGCATTGGTACCACGGCGCCTCCATGTACTACCGCAGCGAGGCGGTGATGCTGGCCCTGTGCGGATGTCATGGCCGTAACGGGGGCAACTTCAATCACTACGTGGGGACCCAGCATACCCGCCTGCACGCCGCCTTCAAGTACTTGGGGGCCGCCGCCGACTGGACTTTCCCAGCCCGCTTGATGAACTCCACCTCCCTCTGGTATTTCCACACCGGCCAGTGGCGCTACGACGGCATGCCTCTGGATACCCAGTGGGCTGCCGATGCCAAGAAGTGTCTGGAATATAACCACGCCGCCGACTTCAACGCCCTGGCCGTGCGGCTGGGCTGGCTCCCCTTCTTCCCCCAGTTCGACCGCAAGAACCCCCTCCAACTCTCCGAAGAGGCCGTCCGGGCGGGCTGCAAGACAGATGAGGAGGTGAAGGAGTGGGTACTCAAGCAGTTCAAGGAGGGCAGGCTGAACTTCTCAATCCACAATATCGACGCGCCTGAAAACCACCTCAAGGTGCTCATCGTCTGGCGCGGCAACCTCATCGGCACAAGTATGCGGGGCCATGAACTTGCCCTGAAACACTTCCTGGGTACCCATCACAACGTCCTGTACGACAACGAGCCTGCGAGGGGGCTCGTCAAGGAGATCACCTGGACGGAGCCCGCTCCCATCGGCAAGCTGGACCTCCTGGTGAACTTGAACATCCGCATGGACTCCACGGCCAACTATGCGGATGTGGTGCTCCCGGCTGCCTTCTGGTACGAGAAGTACGACATCACCTTTGGCGATATGCACACGTTCGTGCATCCCCTCCAGCCGGCCACCGAACCCCCGTGGGAGGCCAAGCATGACTGGGAAGCCTTTAAGCTCATTGCGAGGAAGTTCTCGGATCTGGCGAGGAAATACTTCCCCCAGCCAGTAAAGGATATCGTCCTCAAGCCCCTTTGGATGGATACCCCCGATCAGCTCGCCCAGCCCCTGGGAGAGGTGAAGGATTGGAAGAAGGGGGATGCGGAGCCCGTCCCGGGCAAATCCTTCCCTCACATCTTCATCGTGGAGCGGGACTATACTCAGGTTTACGATAGGCTGGTCTCCCTGGGACCCCGCGTCGACCATTATGGCTCCAAGGGGCACTACGCGGACCTGACCCCTCTCGTGGAGGAGGAACTGAAGCACAACGAGGCCCTCACGGTGAAGAACGGACGGGTCTACTTCGAACGGCCAGAACAGTTCTGCGAGCTGATTTGTCAGGTCTCTCCGGAGCTTAACGGTCGTCTTGCCTACATGTTCTTCCAGGAGATGGAGAAGAAAGTAGGCCTGCCGTTGGCCGACCTGGTAGAGCCGGTGAAAAGCCGCCGCGTGCACTATAAAGACCTTGCTTCGCAGCCGCGGCGGATCCACACCACTCCGATGTGGGGGGCCATCCTCTTTGACCCGGCCACGGGCAAGCAGAGGACCTTCGCCCCGTGGACGCTGAATGTGGAGCGGCTCAAGCCTTGGCATACCCTCACAGGGCGGATCGAGATCTACTTTGACCATCAGGCGATTCGCGAACTTGGGGAGGCCTTGCCGACCTGGAAACCTCCCCTGGACATGGTGGCTATCGGAGATATCCGGCTGGATAAAGCAGAGCCCAAGTCCAAGGTATTCCGCTTCATCACCCCACACGGCAAGTGGCAGATCCACAGCTCCTTCCGCGACCACTGGCCCATGATGCACATGTCGAGGGGCGGACCTACGGTCTGGCTCAACCCCGACGACGCCGGTGAGATCGAGGTCAAGGACAACGACTGGGTCGAGCTCTACTGCGAGAACGGCATCCAGGTCTGCCGTGCGGTGGTGAGCCATCAGGTGCCCCGGGGCATGGCCATCGTTTACCACCAGGTGGAGCGGCATGTGAACGTTCCGTTCTCGCCCCTGGCCAAGAAGCGGGGTTGCACCGACCTGCGAGGAGGCAACAACAACGCCACCACCCGCATCCTGATGAACCCTCACACCATGGTCGGCGGTTACGGGAACTTCTGCTACGACATCAACTACTGGGGCACGAGCCCTTCGGAGAGGGACCACGGGGTGCTCATTCGGAAGATGCCCCTGGCGCCTGGTGTAAAGCGAGCCATCTACCGCGAAGAGGAACTGGAGAAGGTACCTGCGCTATAGCAGGGGGTGAGAGCGATGAGGGTCAAAGCGCAATTCTCCATGACGTTCAACCTGGAGAAATGCATCGGCTGCAACACCTGCACGGTGGCCTGCAAGAACGTCTGGACCAACCGCGAGGGCGCGGAGTACATGTGGTGGAACAACGTGGAGACCAAGCCTGGGATCGGCTATCCCAAGCGCTGGGAGGATCAGGAGCTGTGGCAGGGGGGATGGGTCCGGAAAGGGGAGACCCTCCGGCTCCGCTACGGCTCAAAGCCCTACATGCTCGTCAATCTCTTCTTCAACCCCCATATGCCGGAGATGGCCGATTACTACGGCCAGGATGTGTACACCTTCACCTACGAAGATCTGCACACCCCTGAGCAGAAAGGCCAGCAACCCGTGGCACGACCCAAGTCCATGGTAACGGAGGAAGAAGACATCCCCCTGACTTGGAACGTGAACTGGGAGGACAACGCCGGGGGTGCCCACGTCACCGGGAAGTACGACGTGAACTTCCGCGGGATGAGCGAGGAGGAGCATGAGGCGTACCTGAAGTTCCGGGACGTCTTCTACTTCTACCTCCCGCGCATCTGCAACCACTGCCTCAACCCGGCATGCGTAGCCGCCTGTCCCTCAGGTGCCGCGTACAAGCGGGAGGAAGATGGCATCGTCCTCATCGACCAGATCCGATGTCGCAACTGGCGTTACTGTATCTCCTCCTGCCCGTACAAGAAGCCCTACTACAACTGGCGGGCGGGGAAGATGGAGAAGTGCATCCTCTGCTACCCCAGGGTGGAGGTAGGGCTACCGCCCGTTTGCTTTCACACCTGCGTGGGCCGGATCCGCTCCTTCGGGGTGATCCTTTACGACATGGACCGGGTGCAGGAGGCAGCCCTGGCGGATGAGCAGGACCTCGTGCGGGCGCAGCGCGAGATCATCCTGGATCCCTTCGACCCTGAGGTCATCAGGGCCGCCAGGGAAAGCGGCATCAGCGACGACTGGATCGATGCAGCCCAGCGGTCCGCCCCGTACCGATTGATGAAGCGGTGGGAGCTCGCCCTTCCCCTCCATCCCGAATTCCGTACACTGCCCATGCTCTGGTACATCCCGCCGTTAAGTCCCATCACCACCAGCGCTGGCCGGAACTCCCCGGACGAGAAAGATCTCTTCGACATGGCCAAGCCGGGCAACGGACCTCTATTGGGGCTGGACGAACTGGATAAGTTCCGGGTTCCCCTCAAGTACCTGGCGAACCTGTTCGCGGCGGGGAATGAGGAAGAAGTGAGAAAATCCCTCCTGAGGCAGTTGGCTGTCAGGCACTACGAGAGGAGCATCAGGGTAAATGGGAAGCCCGACGTCGAGGTGCTCCGGAGAGTAGGGCTGACGGAAGAAGATGCCAGGGGAATCGTTCGGGCTTTATCCCTCGCGTTCTACGGCGAGCGGTTCGTGGTACCGACCACGAAGCGGGAGAAGGCGGACCTTAGCCCTTACACCGAGCGGGGCTTCGCCGGGTTCGCGGAAATGACCCTCTCCAGTCCCTTGGCGCGGCGTCGGAGCTACCACCGAGCCTACCACACGCCGGAGAAGGAGTATGAGTGAAGCCATCGGCGGGAACGTCTCGGTCCCGTTGTTGCAGCGGGCTTATGCACTCGTGGCCGATCTGTGGTGCAATCCAGGGCACGTAGAAGTAGAGCAGGTACGTCAGGAGGCGGAAGGGGTTGTTCGGGCCCTCAAGGAAATCGACCAGGAGGCCGCCTCCCTGCTTGCCCGGTTCCTCGCCGATTACCCTCCCCCTGAAGAGGAGTACGTGGAGCTGTTTGAGCTCAACCCCCGATGCCCTCTTTACCTGGGGAGCCACGCCTTCGAGGAGCCAAAGACTTGCGCCCAAGCCGCTGTCTCGGACAGGAACGAGTACATGCTCGACCTGATCGGCCTCTATAGACACTTCGGGCTGGGTTTGAAGGGAAAGGAGTTACCGGATTACCTCCCCCTGATGGTGGAGGCTCTGGCTCTTACGGCAGACACACAAGACCCAATCAGGACGAAGCTCATAGAGGAATATATCCTTCCCTTTTTGCCGCCCCTGCGCTCGAGGCTCGAGGCGCTGGGAACCCCTTATCTCCACCTTTTGGATGGACTCGAGCGTCTGCTGAAACTGGACCAGGAAGTTCGCGGGAGGGGGATGGTGAACGATGGTTGAGAACTTCTTCTTTGTTGGGCTGCCATACGTCGCCCTCCTTCTGTTCATCGGTGGATCGGCCTACAGGGCATTTACCGGCCTCAAGAGCCGGTTCAGGGCGAAGTGGGATTGGACCGCCTACGGAGACTTCCTGTGGACGACGCGGTCTACAGGCTTTTTCGGGCGCGCCTCCATCGGACCCGCGACCTTGTGCTTGCATTGGGGGTTGGTCATCCTGGTCACGGCCCACATCTTAGGCTTCCTGGGGGGCGGCCTGAACTCTCCCTCTCTGGTTGAGTTCTTCCGATGGGTGGGCATGTTGGGCGGCATCCTCCTCTTCTACGGGACGTCGTGGGCCTTTGTACGCCGGCTCGTCAAACCTCAGTTGCGAGCCATGAGCACCTGGGAGGATTACCTCGTGCTTCTTTTCCTGATCGTAATCAGCGGCCTTGGTCTGTATACCTCAGCCGTGCAGCTCATCTTCGGGTTATCCTACGGGGTGGGCCCCTGGCTTTATAGCCTTTTCACCCTCAAGCCGGATCCCACTTTGGTGCGGAATTTCCCCCTTTTGGCTAAGCTCCACCTGATCGTGAACTTCGTCTTCTTCGCCTACTTCCCGTTTACCAAACTGGTGCACATGCTCAGTTATCCCTTCCGCTACGTCACCCGGCCGTATATCTCAATGCGGAGCTATGTGGCGCTGAAGAGGTAGACTGCGAGAGGAGGTGGACAGTAATAAGAAGGTCTGTAATGCGCGGGCTGAAGGGGACTCCGGGGCAGGGGCTCGTGAGCGCGACGGTGGGATTTTTCATCGGGTTTGCTGCTGTCGCCCTCTTCGGTCCGACCGCTAAAAAGTTCCAGGAGGCAATGGGGCTGAGCCCGGACCTGGTAGGTTTGCTGGTGGCTGTTCCGGCGCTTTCAGGCTCCCTCTTGCGAATTCCATTCGCCGCCTGGGTAGATACTACAGGGGGGCGTAAACCTTTCCTGACACTGCTCGGGCTTTCCGTCCTCGGGATGCTTGGGCTAACCCTGCTCGTTTACACGGCGTACCCTTCCCGCCTAACCTCCGATTTGTATCCGCTGTTGCTCCTCCTGGGCGTGTTGAGCGGCTGCGGGATTGCCACGTTCTCGGTGGGGATCGGCCAGGTGTCCTACTGGTTCCCGCAGAGCCGGCAGGGGTTTGCACTAGGGACGTATGCGGGTCTTGGGAATATTGCTCCTGGCCTTTTCTCTTTCCTCATCCCCTTCGCGATGAAGTCGTGGGGTCTCGCCGGAGCTTATCTGGCGTGGCTCCTCCTGCTCGTGGGGGGAACCGCCCTGTACTATGGGATCGGGTGCAATGCCTGGTACTTTCAACTTCGAGAGCAGGGGGTTAAGGATCAGGAAGCCAAGCGCATTGCGCGGGAGAGAGGTCAGGAGATCTTCCCTTCCGGGAGTCTCCTGGATAGCCTGCGGATTTCTGACCGTACGTGGAAGACGTGGTCCCTGGTGGTCGTCTACTTCACCACGTTTGGAGGTTTCATCGCCCTCACCGCCTGGTTGCCTACCTATTGGACATCATTCTACTCGGTGGGCGCCATCACGGCCGGCATGATGACCGCAGTTTACTCTGTGCTCACCTCATTGATCCGCGTGGTCGGTGGCATGCTTTCCGATCAACTCGGTGGGGAGGACACTGTCATCTTCGCGTTGCTCGGCATGCTGGGCGGGAGCTTCCTGATGAGCTTTTCCCACAGCTTCGCACTCTCCTTCATCGCGGAGGTGTTCATGGCGCTCGGGATGGGTATTGGGAATGCCGCCGTTTTCAAGCTGGTTCCTCGGTATGTGCCACAGGCTGTAGGCGGCGCCGCGGGCTGGGTGGGGGGTCTAGGAGCCTTCGGGGGGTTCGTGATTCCCCCGGTCATGGGTCGGATTGTAGGGATCTACGGTGTGGAAGGGTATCCAAAAGGGTTTGTGCCCCTCGTGGCCTTGGCAGCGTTGTCCCTGCTCATTTCTGGATTCTTGAGGTGGACTGCGCGTCGAGAGTCCTTGCAAGAACCGGGCTATGCGGTGGCAGGAGGTGAGGCTTCCAGCAAAGGGGGTACTTCAAAGACTCCGGTCTCGCATAGGGACAGAGGGCGCTGGGAGGCTTGACAGGAAAGGGAATTTGCCGGTAGGATGATCCCGGTAACCCGGTCCGCACGGTCCACCGGGGAGGGGCACACCGTCAGGGGGACTGTGTAGACCGCGGGACCGTGCTGGCCGTGGAAACTTCCCTCAGGAGGTGAAGCCCATGGTCACGCAAGTCCGCGTGCGATCCGCTGCATCGATCACGCGCCAGGAGGTCCGGCGGATTCTCACCCAGCTTGAGTCCCTTTCCAAGTATCCGTCCACCGAGGACGTCGTGAAGCACTTGAAGGAGCTGGTCCGTGTCCTCGACAGGTTCCTGGGCGAGCTGGAAGGATAGCTGAGTTTCGCGCGTCCCCAAGGTCTGAAAGCTATTCGTCTGAAGCGCACGTGGTCACCACACCCGCACACCGGGGACCTGAAAGCTGGCGTGTGCTACGAGGGAAGCGAGGAGAGGTACGTACGCCACGGCGATGAGGGCTGCAACGGTAAGGATCCAAGGGCGGAGCTCGTGGAGCCACCAGGGAATCGTTTCGGCTTCATGCCGGGGCCGGGCGACGGGGACCTCGAAGGCTACAGGTTCCCTCGACCGCCACACGGTGAGTGCGAGGTTGAGGAAGAACAGGAGTGCGCTGATCCCGAGGAGGGCCCCTCCTATCGCCGCCCAGGAGAGGGGGAGGTTCCACTCAGGGAGGCGGTAAGGAGCACCACCCAACGCCGTGCGCCGCGGGGCGCCGAGTAACCCTGCCCAGCTCATCCCCCTGGACATCACGGCCATCCCCACAAACCAGAGGAACGCCTGGAACACACCTAGCCTCCGGCTCCACAGGGCGCGGCCACGTAAATAGGGGATCAGCCAGTAGCTGATTCCCATGAAGGAGAGAGCGGCTGCCGTAGCGAGCGTCAGGTGGAAGTGGCCGGGGACCCAGAGGGTATTGTGGACTAGGAGGTTGGTGGTGTAGGAAGCATTGATGATCCCGCTGATCCCCCCGAAGGCGAAGAGGATGATGGCAAGGAGTTGGGCGGCGACGCTTGGGTCACCCCAGGGGAGCCTCGTAACCCAGCCCAGGACCCCTCTCCCCCCTCTAGATCTCCCGGCGTCCTCCAGGGATGCCGTGACCGTGAAGGCGGTCATTAAGCTGGGGACAACTACAGCAAAGGTGAGGAACGTGTGGATGCCCTTCCAGACCTGGGGGACTCCGGGATCGGTGAACTGGTGGTGGAGCCCCACGGGGACGGAGAGGGGGAGGAAGAGGAGGAGGGCAAGCCGCGCGAGGGGCTCACTGAAGAGCCTCCCGCCTGCCTGGTGGGGCAACAGGGCATACCAAGAGAGGTAGGCTGGGAGGAGCCAGAAGTACACCAGGGGGTGCCCAGTGAACCAGAACAGGGTCCGTGAGAGGAGGGGATCGATCCCGTTGAGCCAGCCCAGGGAGAAGGGGATGAGGAGCACGACCACCTCGGTGGCGATGCCGATGCTGGCGATGTCCCACATGACGAAAGTTACGAGCGCCCCCAGAGCAAGGAGCGGCGTCGGGGTTCCCGGGTTCGTCCGCCGCCACCTTCCATAGGTCATGAACAGGTTTGCGGAGATGAGCCACGTTCCGATGACGACGAGGGCGAGCCCGATGTAAAAAGCAGGGTGCGCTTTCATTGGAGCGTAGAAGGTGTAGAGGACGCTGGCGTTCCCGCTCAAGATCGCCCATGCCGCGAGGAGGACGCCTACGACCATGACCGAGAATGCGATCCAGCCTAGGCGCAGGCTGTAAAGAGGGTACTGTAGGCCGTAGACGAGCAAGAAGGTCAACAGCCCGCTGATGAAGAACGTCGTGAACACGAGGGCATTCATCACCCCGTGCACCGTGAGGCCCGTGTAATAGTTCAGCTTCAGGAACGGGTAGAGATCGATCCTGGCGTGCTCCAGGGCTTGGAAGGGGCCGAAGCTCGTCCCGATGAACAGGGCGATGAAGGAGGCATAGAGGTACCACAGGACCTGACGTTTTAGCGCTACGTCCACGGGGCTCGCGCGATGGATCTCTCCCATGGGGATCACCTCGCTGCAGTTGCGCTCTCGACAATGATGCGCCCGGACATCACATGGTGCCCTACGCCGCAGTACTCGTGGCAGTAAAACGGGTACTCCCCGGGACGGCTAAACCGCACGGTCGTGCGCGTGATCTGGCCGGGGATGATCATGAGGTTGACGGGCGTATTGGGGATCCGGAAGCCGTGGATGACGTCTTGGCTGGAGAGCACGAACGTCACCTCGGACCCGGCGGGGACTCGGACCTCATTTGGCCGGAACGCCCACGTCATGGCCACGAGAACGACCTCGTATTTTCCAGGAGCGATTTGGCGGAGTCCCGGTTGGTCGAAGGGAGGGGTCTGGGTGAGACGGCGTGGGTTGACGTACCCTGCCGGCCCCGGGAGGTGGTACCCGAAGACAGTGATGCTCGCAACCACCCCGACCAGGAAGGCCACCAGGACGAGGAGGCCGAGGACAATCCATGCCCGCTCATAGGGATCGATGCGCACAGGTTATCCCCCCCGGACGAGCTGCATGTAGACGACCCCCCACCCCAGGACGAGGAGGGCGAGGAAGAGGAGCGTGAGGGACAGTGCACCGCGCGGCGGCTGTTCATGCTCCGGCATTTCTCCCACCTCCGACAGTGTGGGCCTTTGCCCGCTTCCTTCCCTTTTGGGAGACGGAGGCTTCCCTGCGGGAACGGATCTTGCGCGGAGGGGTCGCAGCGAGGTCCGCGAAGGTCACCGCGTCGAGCTCCCGCAGGAGGACATCCTGCACGTGGCGCCACACCTGGTGCACCGGGCAGACACGGTCGAGGGGGCACTCCCCCGGACGGATGAGACACCGGTTCAGGTAGATGGGGCCCTCCGCTGCCTCGACGGCTTGCCGGAGGGTAATGGACTCTGGAGGCCGTTCCAGGCGGACTCCCCCGCCTCTCCCGCGGAACGTGCGGACGAATCCCGTATGCGCCAGCCGCTGGACGATCTTCCTGAGGTAGGGAGCTGGGATGAGCTGCCGGCGTGCGATCTCTTCGAGGGGCACGAGGGTCCCCCGCGGACGCTTGCTCAACTCCAGGAGCACGCGGATGGAATAGTCCCCTTCTCGCGTCAGTTGCATAGGTGCCAAAAAGGACCTCCTTTATCTTCTTCAAAGATACCACCCGATGTCGGAGTTTCCTATCAGGTGCAGGCTGTATTTTCATTTCGGGAGGACCGAGTACCTTCATAGGAAGAGACTCCCTCTCCCGCGAAGAGAGAAGGAGGAGCGGTGGGTTGATGGAGTTCTTCGAGACACTGCAGCGGCGTGTCTCCACGCGGGCCTATAAGAGCACGCCCGTCGAGGAGGAGGCCCTCTGGAAGATCCTGGAGGCCGCCAACAGCGCGCCCTCTGCAGGCAACTTGCAGGCCTACGAGATCGTCGTCGTACGCGATCCTCTGCGCAGGCGCGAACTCGCCCGGGCAGCGGTGGAGCAGTGGTTCATCGCCCAGGCGCCTGTGGTCCTGGTCTTCCTGGCGAATCCTCAGCGGAGCCGCTGGCGGTACGGGCGACGGGGAGCAGAGCTGTACTGCCTCCAGGACGCGACCATCGCCTGTGCCTATGCCCAGCTCGCTGCGACGGCGGTGGGGCTGGGGAGCTGCTGGGTGGGGGCGTTCGATGAGGAAGCCGTCCGCCGCGTCCTCGCTGCACCGTCCCATTTGCGCCCCATCGCCATCCTGCCCATCGGCGTTCCAGACGAAGCTCCAGAACCGCGCGCCCGGCGCCCCTTGCGCGACCTCGTCCATGAGGAACGGGTCGGATCTCCCTACCGGAGTCCCCCGGCAGGATTCGGGGAAGTCGGCGATCCCTGAGGAGGTGGGAGCCTCCATGGTCACAGAGGGGAGCGAGGGAGTGGATCGACGTATCGTCTTGCTCATTGCGACATCGGCCTCCTTCCTCAATCCGTTCATGGGCTCCTCGGTGAACATTGCCCTCCCCCGAATCGGACAGGAGTTCGGGCTTGACGCCATCTCCCTGGGGTGGGTAACGACCGTCTACCTCGTCTCGGCAGGGGTGTTGCTCCTCCCCTTCGGCCGCCTGGCCGATATCTACGGGAGGAAGCGCATCTTCCTGTATGGGATCTCCCTGTATACGCTCTCTTCTGTCCTGTGCGGCCTCGCCCCCTCAGCTGGGCTCCTGATCCTCTTCCGCGTCCTCCAGGGGATCGGGGGCGCCATGATCTTCGGTACCGGCGTCGCGATCCTCACCTCTGTCTTCCCACCCCAGGAGAGGGGGAAGGCCCTCGGGCTGAACGTGGCCGCAGTCTATCTCGGGTTGTCCATGGGACCGTTCCTCGGGGGGATCCTCACTGCGCAGCTGGGCTGGCGCAGCGTCTTCCTCGTCATTGCACCGCTCGGGATCGTGGAGATCGTGTTGATCCTGGGGAAACTGCGGGGAGAGTGGGCGGAGGCCAGAGGGGAGAGGTTCGATGGGATCGGTGCCGTCCTCTACGCGCTGATGTTCCTGGCACTCATCTACGGATTCTCAGAGCTTCCCTCGAGAATGGGAGTGCTCTCCCTCACCGCGGGGCTCGCCGGGATGGTCGCCTTCATCCTCTGGGAGGTACGGGTGGAGAGTCCCGTCCTGGACATCCGGCTGTTCCAGCAGAACACCGTCTTTGCCTTCTCCAACTTGGCGGCCTTGATCAACTACAGCGCTACCTTCGCCGTGAGCTTCCTCCTCAGCTTGTACCTGCAGTACATCTACGGGATGGATCCACAGGGCGCGGGCTCGATCCTCCTCGTCCAACCGATCGTCCAGGCGATCTTCTCGCCCTTTGCCGGCAGGCTGTCCGACCGGGTCGAGCCGAGGGTGGTGGCTTCCATTGGGCTCTCCCTGACGGTGGTAGGGCTCTTCCTTTTGACGGGGCTGCGGGAGAGCACTCCCCTCTCCATGGTCCTGGTGAGCCTCATCCTCCTCGGGCTGGGGTTTGCGTTGTTCTCCTCACCAAACGCCAACGCCATCATGAGCTCGGTGGAAAGGAAGTTCTACGGCGTGGCCTCGGCGACCATGGGAACCATGCGGTTGACCGGCCAGATGCTGAGTATGGGAACCGTGATGTTGATCTTCGCCCTGTTCCTGGGCAGGGCACCTATCACGCCCGAGCGCTACGACCTGTTCCTGGCAAGCGTGAGGACGGCGTTCGTCACCTTCGCCCTCCTTTCGGCTGGGGCCGTGTTCGCGTCCCTGGCGAGGGGGGAAGTCCACCGGGAAGATCGGCTCGCGGGATAGGGGTTGACAAGACGATTGAATGGAGGTATTCTATATTTGTACAATTGTTCAAGAATCCATGCTTACGGAAGAACTCCTCCAGGGATACCAGCACATTCACGAGGTCGACCCAGAGAGAGTCCAGGGCGTCAAGAGGCGCATGAAACCCGAGGAGACCATGACCCTCCTCGCTGAGACCTTCAAGGCCCTGGGCGACCCGGCACGGGCAGCGATCCTGTATGCTCTGGTCCATGGGGAGATCTGCGTGTGCGACCTCTCCGAGATCGTGGGGATCTCCGAGTCCGCAGTCTCCCATCACCTGCGCGTCCTGCGGAACCTCCGCCTGGTGAGTTACCGCCGCCAGGGCCGCAAGGTCTACTATTCCCTTGCGGACGAGCACATCCGCACGCTCCTTGCCCAGGGCCTCGAGCACGTGGAGGAGCGTCTTTAGGGGAACGCACATGGTCACGAAGGAACTAGACCTCCCCATGATCCTCCCCGCCGGTGCAAGTGCTTGCGAGCGCTGCGTGGCCGATCTGCGCCACCTCCTCAGCGGCCTCCACGGAGTGGTAGAGGTCGAGGTGGATCCCAAGCGGGGGATCCTGGCCGTCCACCTCGATCCCACCCGCATCTCCCTCTCCCACCTTGAGAGAATGGCACGGTACCTGGGTGGAACCATCGCCCGGCGGTTCCGTCACGAGTACCTGGAGCTGGAGGGGTTGGACTGCGAGGACTGCGTGCTGGTCCTTGAACATGCGCTGAGTCGGCTCTCAGGGGTCCTTTCCGTGTCCGTGAACACCGCCTCCTCCCGCCTTTGGATTGAGTACAACCGGGATCAGGTGAGCCGACGGGACGTCCTCAAACGGATCCAGGCCCTCGGATACCGGGTGAGGGAGGTCTCCTCAGGGGGAGACCACGTGCGGGAACTCGCGTTCTCTGGCCTCGCCGGCTTCCTCGTGCTGGCAGGATGGATTGTCAGTCTCCTGCGCCTCCCTGGTTGGGTATCCACGGGTCTATTCGCTGTTGCCTACCTTCCCGGCGTCTGGTTCCCCCTTCAGACCAGCATCAAGGCTCTCCGGGCTCGCCGCGTCGATATGGACTTCCTGATGATCGTCGCGGCTCTCGGTGCTGGGGTGCTGAGCCGCTGGGCGGAGGGGGCAGTCCTCCTCTTCCTGTTCTCCCTGGGACACGCCCTGGAGAGCTATGCCATAGGTCGGGCGCGCCGGGCGATTCAAGCGATCGTCCGTATGATGCCCCTTGTGGCCAGGGTCAAACGGGAGGGGGCTGATGAGGTTGTGCCTGTGGACCAAGTGCAGCCCGGCGAGGTCATCGTGGTTCACCCTGGAGAGCGCCTGCCGCTGGACGGGGAGGTCATCGGCGGGGTCTCTTCCGTCGATCAGGCTCCCATCACAGGGGAATCGGTGCCTGTTCTGAAGGAGCCAGGGGCCAGGGTCTTCGCGGGCACCCTGAACCTAGATGGAGCGCTGGAGATCCGCGTCACGCGCCCATCTCGGGAGACCACCCTGGCGCGGATCCTCGCGCTGGTCCAGGAGGCTCAGGCCCAGAAATCCCCTTCCCAAAGGTTCACCGAGAGGGTCGCCCGCTACCTCGTCCCTTCCGTGCTCCTCGCCGCAGCCGCTGTCCTGGTGGTGCCTGTGTTCTTGGGGGTCCCATTCCCCGTTGCGTTCTACCGGGCGATGACCCTCCTGGTGGCTGCCTCCCCTTGCGCCCTTGCCCTCGCAACGCCAGTGGCCGTGCTCTCGGCCATTGGCAGGGCCGCGATGTCCGGAGTGCTCGTGAAAGGCGGCACCCACCTGGAGGAGATCGGTGCGATCCAGGTCATCGCCCTGGATAAGACCGGCACGCTGACTCTTGGGGAGCCTGAGGTGATCGAAGTCCTTCCCTATCGTGGGGGAGAGGAATCCGTCCTCCGCGTGGCGGCCGCAGTTGAACGGCGTTCGGACCATCCCTTGGCGCGCGCCATTGTGAAGGCCACCCAGGAGCGCGGGCTGAAGGTACCGGAGGCTCGTGACGTCCGGATTGTAGCCGGAAAGGGGGTCGTGGGAGTCGTGGACAGTTCCCCTGTGGCCATTGGTACGACGGAGCTCATGACGGAGCTGGGGCTCTTCCTGCCGGCGCAAGTGCACGCAGATGTGACGCGGATCCGGGATGCTGGGAGGACTCCGGTAATCGTCGCCCAGGGTGGCGAGGTCGTCGGGATCCTCGGTTTTGCAGATCGACCCCGGGCCGCAGCGAAAGAGGCATTAGGCCGCCTGAGGCAGCTGGGGGTCCGACGCCTCGTCGTCCTGACCGGCGACAACCCCCGCGTCGCGGAATCCATCGGGGCGAGCCTAGGAGTGGATGAGGTCAAAGCTGGGCTGCTTCCCGAGGAGAAGGTGGGGATCGTGAAGGAGCTCCTTGAAAAGGAAGGGAAGGTCGCCATGGTTGGGGACGGAGTCAACGATGGTCCGGCTCTGGCGGCTGCGACGCTCGGGATCGTCATGGGTGCAAGTGGCGCAGACGTGGCCCTAGAGGCTGCGGATATCGCCCTCATGGACGACGACCTGGGGAAGCTCCCCTACATCCTGGGTCTTGGCCGGGCCACCCGGCGTGTGATCCTGCAGAACATGATTCTTTCCCTCGGGGTGATCGCCCTCCTCGTCCTCACAACGGTCGCGGGCACCATCACCCTGCCCGTGGCGGTGTCCCTCCATGAGGGGAGCACGGTCCTGGTGGCACTCAACGGCCTCCGCTTGCTCGCATACAGAGGGAGCGTGAAGCCGCCGGACAGTAGGGCCTACGAGGCCAGCCTGGACGAGGATGCCCACCGTGCTCACTGAGTCACCTCACCAAAACCCGTGTCCGGGTTTTGGTGGGGACCCTGACACGGGGAAAGCTCCGCATGCTCCCGCGAAGCACGATTTCTGTCCGTTTACTTAGATGTGGTAAAGCATCCAGTAAATGATCCACCCGGTCGCCGCCACATAAAGCCAGATCGGAAGGGTGACGCGGGCGATCCGTCTGTGTCGGGCAAAATCCCCGCGAAACGCAAGGAAGAGGGTGATCAGGGCGAGGGGGGCCACGGCGATGGCCAGGAGGGTGTGAGAGGCGAGGATCGTGAGGTAGACGGTGCGGACGATCCCGTGCCCAGCAAACCGCTTTGTCTGGAAAAGGATCGCTCGGATCACGTACAGGGCAAGGAAGAGTGCGGCGAAAGCAGTTCCCGTGAGCATGCTCCGGTGGTGAAGGGTGGTCCTTCGGTTACGGATGAACGTGTAGCCCACGAGGATCGCTCCCCCGCTCACGAGGATCAGCAGGGTGTTCAGGGTTGGAAGCCAGGGCGGAGCGATTGGTTTCACAGGATCAGTATACAAGAACCGTCAAGGGGGGTTTCCTAAGAGCACCCCACAAACCGCTTCGCGTTTTGCGCAGACCTCGCTCAGCACCAGGAATGCTTGCCCACTCCGTCCGGTTCTGTTGAGCGGAGCTTCTCCTTGACGAATGGAGGGGAAGAGCCTACAATGAGAAGGAGCCCCCTCCCCACGGGGAGGGGGAGGAAGGAGGAGGGTTCGCAGTGGCGGAGGTTCGAGAGGAAACTCTGGCTGAGGTTTCCCTTCCCATCCAGGGGATGACGTGCGCCTCTTGCGTGGCCACCATTGAGGGGGCCCTTCGGAACCTCGACGGCGTGGTCGAGGTGAATGTCAACCTCACCGCGGAAAAGGGGTTCGTGCGCTACGACCCTACGCGGGTCAACTTGAAGGACATTGCGCGCACGGTGCAGGAGGTAGGCTACCAAGTCGGCGTGGAGGAGCTGGACCTTCAGGTCACCGGGATGACCTGCGCCTCGTGCGTGGCTGCCATTGAGGGGGCCGTCGGAAACCTGGAGGGCGTGGAGAAGGTTGTTGTGAACCTGAACGCCGGGACGGCCAAGGTGTGGTACTTCCCGGGCGTCGTGACGCCTTCCCAGATCAAGCGCACCATCCGAGACCTGGGATACGAAGTCAGTGAGAAGCTGGAGGGTGCCCAGGCCCTGGACCGAGAGCGGGAGGCCCGCCAGAGGGAGATCCGTCGCCAGGGCATCTGGATGCTCGTCTCCTGGCCCCTTGCCCTCCTGGTGATGCTGGGGACCTTCCAGGAGATTTGGATCCTCCCTCGATTCGTCCCGGAGATCCTGGCAAACCGCCTTGTCCTCTTCGTCCTCACGACCCCCATCGTCTTTGGCCCCGGTTGGCAGTTCTTCGTCAACAGCTATCGGGGGTTGCGCCATGGCGTCACCGACATGAACCTCCTCTATGCCACAGGGATTGGAGCTGCCTACCTCATCGCCGTGATCAACACCTTCTGGCCGGACGCGGGCTTCGGCGGGCCGAGGGCAACCTTCTACGAGGCAGCAGCGCTCCTGACGGCCTTCATCATCCTGGGGCGCTACCTCGAGGCGTTAACCAGGGGTCGGACCTCCGAGGCCATCCGCAACCTGATGAGCCTCCAGCCGAAGGTGGCCAGGGTTCTGCGCGACGGCCATGAAGTAGAGATCCCTGCGGACGAGGTCGAGGTGGGCGACGTCGTGGTCGTGCGGCCAGGAGAGCGCATCCCCGTAGATGGGGTCGTCCTGGAGGGGTACTCTGCGGTGGACCAGTCCATGCTCACGGGCGAGTCGATGCCGGTGGAGAAGAGGCCGGGGGATGAAGTGATTGGCGGGACGATGAACAAGACCGGGGCGTTCAAGTTCAAGGCGACCAAGGTGGGGAAGGAGACGGTCCTTGCCCAGATCATCAAGCTGGTGGAGGACGCCCAGGCCAGCAAGGCTCCCATCCAGAAGCTCGCCGACCTCGTCGCTGGGAAATTCGTCTTCGGGGTCTATGTCCTTTCCCTGTTTGTGTTCCTGTTCTGGTTCTTCTTTGGGTACCAACGCTTCTTCGACCCTGGGACCCGGTTCATGCTCACGCCTTATACCCTGGGGAGCATCGGGGTTTTTGGCTTTTCCCTGCTCATCTCCGTGGCAGTGCTCGTGATCTCCTGTCCCTGCGCCGTGGGCATCGCCACCCCCAGCGCCATGATGGCGGGGACCGGCAAGGCTGCTGAGAACGGCATCCTGTTCAAGGGGGCCGACGCCATCGAAGCAACGAGTAAGCTGACCACCATCGTCTTCGATAAGACCGGGACCCTGACGAAAGGGGAGCCTTCGGTCACCGACGTGATTCCGGCACCTGGATTCACCGAGGAGGAGGTCCTGAGACTGGCAGCCGTCGCGGAGATCAATTCTGAGCATCCTTTGGGGGAGGCCATCGTCCGGAGGGCGCGGGAGCGTAGCCTCCAGGTCGAGGAACCAGAGTCCTTCAACGCCATCCCTGGCCATGGGGTAGAGGCGAAGGCGCACGGGCGCGAGATCCTCCTCGGGAATCGCCGACACATGGGGAACCGCGGCGTGGAGATCTCCTCCCTGCTTCCTGAGGCTGAGCGGCTGGAGCGCGACGGGAAGACGGTCATGTTCATGGCGGTGGATCAAAGGCTGGCTGGGCTGATTGCCGTGGCGGATACCTTGAAGGAGTACTCTGCGGAGGCGATCAGGATCCTCCACCGTCTGGGCCTAGAGGTGGTGATGATCACCGGGGACAACCGGCGAACGGCCGAGGCGATAGCCCGGAAGGTGGGGATCGACCGGGTCCTGGCGGAGGTACTCCCCCAGGACAAAGCGAAGGAGGTCCACGCCTTACAGGCACAGGGCAGGCGGGTTGCCATGGTGGGGGATGGGATCAACGACGCCCCCGCGCTGGCACAAGCGGATGTCGGGATCGCCATTGGGTCGGGGACGGACATTGCCAAGGAGACCGGCCATGTGATCCTCATTAAGGAAGACCTTCGGGACGTGGTGACAGCCATCGAGGTGGCCAGGGCCACGATGCGCAAGGTCAAGCAGAACCTGTTCTGGGCGTTCGTCTACAATACCGTGACGATTCCCGTTGCGGCCGGGATCCTCTACCCCTGGACCCACCAGATCGTGAGCCCAGAGCTGGCGGCCTTCCTCATGGCCATCAGCTCCCTCACGGTGACCCTGAACACGACGCTCCTGAAGCGCTTCGCCCCCTCGCTGAAGTACCTAGAGGTCAAGGAAGCGCCTCAACCTGCTGTGGCACCTGTCGCTGGGGGGTCGGGAGTAGGCGGAAGCGGGAACTTGAGGAGGGAATAGGATGGCTGGGAAGCGGAGGGATGTCGTCCAGGTGGCGAGCCTCGTTGGGACGGGTATTGCCCTCCTGGCAGGGCTCCTGTTCTTCGCCGTGACGAGCGCCTCCGGGGGGTATCCTCCTGTGGCCCGCTACGGCGGGGCGGTGTGGGTGTCCCTCCTCACCTGGATCATCACGATGCCTGTGCTGGCCCCGTGGCTGAAGCGGAGGTATCCTACGGGATCCTAAGGAGCCCCTTCTCGAGGGCGTACCGAACCAGCGCCGCACGGCTGTGGAGCTGCAGCTTCTCCTGGATGCGCGCGCGGTAGGTCTCCACCGTCTTGACGCTCAGGCAGAGTTTGTTGGCGATCTCCTGGTTGGTGTGTCCCAGCGCCAGGAGCACGAGGACCTCCCTCTCGCGCTCGCTCAGGACGTTCTCATCGGGCCTCCTGCCCTGTCCTTCCTCCTCGAAGATCTCCTCCACGAGGCCGCGGGTGAGGGAGGGATCGATGTACACGCCTCCCCGGGAGACCGCCCGGATCGCCGAGAGGAGTTCTGCATCTGCAGCCTTCTTGACGACGTATCCTGAGCCGCCTGCCCTGAGGACATTGCGGAGGTATCCCTCGTCCTCGTGCATGGTGAGGACGAGAACCTTGGTCCCAGGGGCTCTCCGCTTGATCTCTCTGAGGACTTCCAATCCGCCCGGTCCCGGCATGGAGAGGTCCAGGAGGACGACGTCGGGCTTGCACTGCTCCACAACATGGAGCGTCTCCCACCCTTCCCCCGCTTCCCCTACTACCTGGAGATCGGGCTGGCTCTCCAGGAGGAGGCGGAGGCCCGCGCGGAGCACGGCGTGGTCATCAGCAACGACGACGCGGATGGGGTCCATGGGCTACCCCTCGTCCTTTGTCCTTGAGGCAGCAGTTGCTGCGGCCTCGCGCAGGAGCGGGATCTCCAGAAACACCGTGGTCCCTCCACCGGGGCGGGATTCGATGGAGAGCCTCCCGCCAATGAGATCGGCCCTCTCCATCATTCCGTAGAGGCCGAGCTTATCCTCCAGGCGGCTCTCCCGCAGGATCCTTTCGACGTCAAACCCCTGGCCGTTGTCCTCGACGATTGCGAGGAGGGCGTGGTCGCGCTGCTCCAGGAGGACGCTCGCCTCCTTCGCCCGGGCGTGCTTGCCAACGTTGGTCAAGGCTTCCTGGACGATCCGGTAGACTGCCACCTCCACGTCGGGAGGGAGTCGCCGTTCCATCCCCACGGCCTGGAAGTCCACGCGGATGCCGAACTGCCGGGAGCATTGCTTGGTCATGCGTTCCAGCGCCGCCACGAGGCCGAGGTCATCGAGGATCCGCGGCCTGAGTTCCACGGCGAGGTTCTTGACATCCTCGAGGGTCTTCGCCGCGATCCCCCGGAGTTCCTCGGCGCGTCTGCGGAGCTCCTCAAGATTGCTGCTCTCCGCCAAAACCCGCAGGCCCACCATGAGGGAGGTCAGGGCCTGGCCAGTTTCATCATGAAGCTCCCGGGCGATGCGTTTGCGCTCCTCCTCCTGTGCGGAGATCACCCGCGCCAGGAGCTGCCTGCGAATCTCCTCCTTCTTCTTCAGCTCCTCCCAGAGCCGGTTCCCCTCCTCGCGGGTGCGGGCGAGGTCCACGATCATGGTATTGAATGCCCGCTGGAGACGGCCGATCTCGTCGTCCGCCCATACGGGCGTCTGCACGTGCAGATCTCCCCTGGCCACGGCGCGAGTGACCTCGACGAGGTCCAGGATCGGCTTGGTCAGAACTCTCGTCAGCACGTAGGCAGCTACCACGCCCAGGATGGAGACGATGGCCGTTGCGAGCCCGAGCTGCCGCGTCACAGATGCCACTGTTTCACGCACGGAGCGGTCCGTGAGCCCGATGCGCACGGTCCCAGCCTTGCCGCCAAAGATGGGGACGGCGATATCCCGGATCAACCCCTCCTCGGTCTGGAGGATCTCCATGTGGTACCTGTCTGAGGGCCGCACGGGATTGGCCTGGAGGAGGTCCAGGGGGAACCCCTGCTGGAAGGAGTGCGCCAAGACCTCGTTGTGGGAGTTGAGGACGAAGGCGTAGCGCACGTCCCGATTGTTCTCCACAGTGTCGCGGAGGAGCTCGTAGAGGGCGAACAGGTTGTTCGTAAGGATCAGGTCGGTGCTCCGCGAGGCCAGGTCGCTGGCAATGGAGACCCCCCTCGACTCCAACTGCTCCAAGAGAGTTCGGGTGAGGGTCAGGCGCATCTGAGCCGTCGCCCACATGCCCAGCAGGACCACGAGACCTACGGCGATGCCCATGATCTTCACCTGGACAGGGACAGAGCCCGCAACCCTCCAGAAGAGCGAAAGGGGTTCCCGTCTCATAGGCCGAGCGCCTCCACCATCCTGCGCACCGATGCGTACGCAGCATCCTCGATCCTGACGAACCGGTCGATCCCCAGAACCCTGAGGACCTCCTGTCCCTCCGAGTCCCGGTCCATGGTGAGGAGGACCCGCCGGAGTTGCTCTTTGATCTGCAGCCCCGGGTTCACGACGAGGGGAGGGATCCCGTAGGGGCCCCAAATGGCGACGACTTTCGTCCTGGCAATGACTTCGGGCTCGTTCCCTTTGAGCGCGTCGTACACGAGGCTGTCCACCGCAGCCCCGTCCACGAACTTCTCCGCCACGGCCTTGATCGATCGGTCATGGCTGTAGGTGAAGATGGTCTTCCGGAAGAAGGTCTCCGGACGCTCGCCGAGGCGGAGGAGTTGGTAGGCAGGGGCGAAGTGGCCGGAGTTGGAGAGGGGGTCGCTGAAGGCGAAGATCTTCCCGCGCAGGTCCAAGAGGCTTTTCGCCGGACTGTCGCGTGGAACGATCAGGTAAGAGAAGTACTCCGTCCTCCCATTGACCTGAGGGGCTACCAGGAGCTCCATCCCGAAGTCCCTGTGGCCGAGGACGTAAGCCCCAGAGCAGACGATGGCCACATCCGCGCCCCCAAACCGGATGAGGTGATTGATCTCTGCATAGGTCGAGCGCTGGAGGAGCACGACGGGGCGGTTCAGCTTCCGCTCCAGATAGACCAGGAGCTCTCCATAGAGCTTCACCGAACTCTGGGGGGAGAGGACGTTGGCCACAGCAACCCGCAGGGCCAGCTTGGGCGGGTGCGGGGAGGAGGAGACCTCTCCTACCGCGTTCAACCGAACTCTCCGGTAGGAGGGCTGAGGAGCGCAGCTGCTGAGGAACAGGAGCAGAGCGACGGCGATGGGGATGGCCTGAGAGCGCTTGACCACGTTCCCTCCTCCCAGAGATAAAGCGTTCTCCCAGGATCCGCCCCCATCCTCCTCTCCGCACTTGGCTACGTGTTCCGACCGAGTCCCCCTCAGGTCGTGAGAGGATTCCCTCCAGAGTTCCCCCGACATCTCCGGGACCAGTTTCCGGACCTCCCCCGATCCCCTGCGTGGCATGGAAAGTGCTAAGGTGATCCGGGAAAAGCACAATGGGAGTTACCCTTCGGAGTGAGGTGGAGCGATGCGGATCACCAGGAGGACCTTCCTGAAGACCTCTGCCGTCGCAGGAGGTGGGCTCCTTGCCAGCCGGTTCCTCTTTGGGGGGCTGGAGACCCTGGTGGCTGGCCAACCTGCTACTTCTCCGCCTCCGGAGGAGTGGGTTCCCACGGCCTGCTGGATTGGCAAGCAGGACTGCGGCATGCTGGCACGGCGGATCAACGGGAGGGTGGTCAAGTTCATCGGCCATCCAGCGCACCCTCGGAACAGGGGGACCCTGTGCCCGAAGGGGGTCGCCCAGATCATGGCCCTGTACGATCCCAACCGGGTGAAGGCCCCGTTGATCCGAACCAACGAGAAGGGGGTCCCTGGGAAGTGGCGCCAGGTCACCTGGGATGAGGCCCTGACCCTGGTGGGGCAGAAGATCCGGGAGGTCCGAGCCAAGGATCCGAAGCTCCTTGTCTGGCAGAAAGGGCGGAGCAAGTCGAAGGCCTTCTACGATGAGGCGTTCGTGAAGGCCTCTGGAGCCACCAAATTGCACCATGGCGCTTTTTGCTCCGATGCCGGGTACCGGGCCAGCGAGTACACCATTGGGATCAGCGGGGTTCTGAACCCTGACTTCCGGTACACCCGCTACCTCCTGGCCTGGGGGTGGAACCTCACCAATGCCGGGGGGAACCAGCTCTGCTGGATCACCTGGCCCCAGCAGCTCGTCCAGGCCAAGGAGCGAGGGATGAAGGTCGTGGCCATCGACCCGCGGCTGCGCGGGGCCGGTCATTTCGCAGATGAATGGCTTCCCATTCGCCCGGCCACCGATCTCGCCCTTGCCTTGACCCTGTGCCACCTCCTCATTGAACAGGGCACCATTGATCGGGAGTACCTGGTGAAGTACACGAATGCACCCTTCCTCGTCCAGGAAGACGGCTACTTCCTGCGCAGGGGAGGGAAGGAGCAGGTCTGGGATCTCAAGACCCATTCCCTGAGGCCCTACGATGCCGAAGGCGTAATCCCTGCGCTGGAGGGGGAGTTCGTGGTGGATGGGAGGAAGGTGAAGCCGGCCTTCCAGGTGTTCAAGGAGCATGTCGCCCCCTACACCCCGGAGTGGGCCGCAGAGGTGTGCGGCGTCCTGGCGGAGGCGATCCGCCGCGTCGCCAGGGAGTTAGGGGAAAACGCCCTCATCGGGAGCACCATCGTGGTGGATGGCATCTCCCTCCCCTACCGGCCTGTCGCCATCATGGCCTACCACATGGCCCAGCAGGAGCTCGGCTTCCAGGCGCTGCGCGCCATGCTCATGGTCATGATGCTCCTGGGCGCCATTGGTGCAGTCGGCGGACAGCGGATCGACATCGGTCCCTGGAAGATCCACGAGAACTTTGAGAAGCTGGATCAGATTGAGATCAAGGACCCGCCCTACAACATCTACCTGAAGGACTCCAAGTTCTTCCCCATCAATAGCAACAACTCCGCGATTGTTGCCAAGGTGATGCAGAATCCCCAACAATACGGCGTGGACGAAATCCCCGAGATGATCATCGTCCACATGAGCAATCCCCTCGTCGCGTTTGCTTCCCAGCCAGACCTCCTGGAGGCGTACAGGAAATTCAAGTTCGTCGTCGTCATCGACCCCTGGCTGTCGAAGACCGCTGACCTGTTTGCCGACGTGGTCCTCCCTGCTGCCACCGTTGAGAAGTACGAGGGCCCGCTCGCGGCCACGGACCAGTACACCGATGCCGTGGCCCTGAGGATCCCTCCGATGAAGCCGCTCTTCCAGAGCCGGGGGGACATTGAGATCTACCTGGACCTGTGTGAGAAGGCCGGGATCCTCTATGGAAAGGGCGGTTACCTCGACCACCTCAATGAGGCTCTCAAACTCAAGGATCCCTACAAGCTCCCCCTGGACCGCAAGCCCACGGTGCGGGAGATCTTCGACCGCTGGGCGAAGTCGGAGGGGATCCCCGAAGGGGTCGCCTACTTCGAGAAGAACGGCGTGAAGGTGAAGGGTCCGGTCCCTGCCAACAAGTTCTACGGGTACGCCACCGACCCGCCTTTCGGGGGCGTCCGCCACCGCTTCTACGGCGAGTCCCTCCTGCGCTACCGTGACGAGATGCGCAGGAGGGGAGTTGGGGAGATCTACTGGAGGGACTACACTCCCCTTCCCACTTGGCGGAAGCCCACCATGGAGGGTTCCCCACCGGAGTACGATCTCACCCTCATCAGCTACAAGCTCATCGAGTTCAAGCAGTCACGTTCCTCGCAGATCCCCCTGCTGGCCGAACTCGCCCCTCGGCAGTGGCTGGAGATCAACCCCAAGACGGCCAGGGCCAAGGGGATCAACGACGGCGACGAGGTGTGGGTGGAATCCCACAACGCAGTGACCGGGGAGACGCGGAGGGTCCGGGTGGTCGCCCGCTATCGCGAGAGCATCCGCCCCGATACCGTGGGGATGCCGCACCATTACGGGGAGGTTGCCCGCCACCCCTGGACGCGAGGCCAGGGTCCGACGCCCAACGCCTTATTCTTCACTGGAGAGGGCTATGTCGCCAACACCGCAGACCAGTCCTTCCACGTGAAGGTGCGGGTGTACAAGTAGCGGGAGCAAAGGGGAGGTAGGATCATGGCCCGGTACGCAATGGTCATCGACCTGGATCGATGCACAGGGTGCCGCGCGTGCATGGAGGCGTGTAAGGTCGAGAACAACACACCCATGGCAAACTTCTGGATGTACGTCTTCCGGTTCGAAGAGGGGGAATTCCCCAACACCCACATCTGGTTCATGCCCCGACCGTGCATGCACTGTGACAACGCCCCCTGCGTCAAAGTCTGTCCCGTAGGCGCCCGGTACAAGCGGGAGGACGGACTCGTGGCCACGGACTGGGACCGCTGCATCGGATGCCGCTACTGTGAGGTGGCGTGCCCGTATGGAGTGAACTACTTCAACTGGAAGGAGCCCTCCAAGAACTACTACCTCAACTGGCGCGACGGGGAGCTCTCTGCACGGACGAACGGGGAGGTCCCTCCCTACCGGAACCCGGACCTGGACAAGCCCTACGGCCGGGAGCGGCGCCGCACCGCAGGGGGCGGCCGCCTGAAGGGGGTCATTGAGAAGTGCACCTTCTGCGTGCACAGGGTGGAGAGAGGATTACAGCCTGCGTGTGTGGCGAACTGCCCCCTCTTCGCCCTGCACTTCGGCGACCTCGATGACCCCACCAGCACGGTCTCCCAGCTGCTCCGGAGGAAGCCCTCCTTCCGGCTCCTGGAGGAGCTGGGCACGCGGCCGAGGGTGTACTACGTGGGGGGTCACCCGCCGGACACGGAGGCACGCCAGGTAGAAGAGGTGAAAGCGAGGGGATAAGCCATGGCGACGCGAACGGGAAGGCTTCCCTACGGCATCGGCCAATTCACCACGGGCCTGTCCGTCCTCATTGTGATCCTGCTGGCCATCTTCGGCTGGGGAATCTATGCGTACTCCCGGCAGTACGTGGAGGGACTTGTTGTCACCGGGCTGCGGGACATTGGGACCATGGGCGGGGCCGCCTGGGGGCTCTACATCGCGTTCGATATCTATTTCGTCGGCGTGAGCTTCGCCGGGATCACCATGGCAGCGCTCATCCGGCTCCTCCACCTGGAGCACCTGAAGCCCGTCTCGCGGATGGCGGAGCTCCTCACTGTCGTTTCCCTGATCCTGGCAGCCTTCAGCGTCCTCCCGGACCTCGGGCAGCCAGTGCGAGGGATCGTCAACCTGTTCCGCTATGCGCGCCCTCAGTCGCCCTTCTTCGGGACGTTCACCCTCGTTGTCTCCGGCTACCTCTTCGCCAGCCTCGTCTATCTGTACCTCGACGGGAGGCGGGATGCTGCGCTGCTGGCTCAGGTGAAGGGCCCGCTCCAGGGCTTCTACCGCCTGTGGGCTGCGGGATACCGCGACACCCCTGCAGAGCGCGAGCGCCACGACCGGGCGAGCTTCTGGCTGGCCATCGCCATTGTGCCGCTTCTCGTGACCGCCCACTCCACGCTTGGGTTCGTGTTCGGCATCCAGTCGGGCCGTCCCGGGTGGTTCAGCGCGCTGCAGGCACCTGGGTTCGTGGTGATGGCCGGGGTCTCGGGGATCGGGCTCCTGATCGTCATCGCTGCCATCTTGCGAAACGTCCTGAACGAGCAGGAGCAGCTGCATGAGGGGATCTTCCGCTGGCTCGGGGCGTTCCTCATGGTGCTGATCCTCGTCTACCTCTACTTCATGGTCGTGGAGCTGCTCACGACCACCTACGCAGGGCATCACCACGAGGTACGCCTTACCCTGGCCCTCGTGACCGGCGGATACGCCTGGCTCTTTTGGGGTGTGGTGGCCTCCCTCCTTCTGGCCTTCGTTTCCCTCCTCCTTCCCCATCTGCCGGAGCTCCTGCGCGTACGGGTTCCCGCCTTCCAACCAGCATACGCGTGGGCGACAGGGGTCACCGCCCTCGTCGTGGCGGCCTTCCTCATCCTCCAGCGGACGGCCCCTCCCGGGGAGGCCTTCCTGATGCTCTCCCCCGGCGTGCTCCGCTGGACTCCCCTGCTCCTTGGGGCGCTGGCGGTCCTGTTCCTCGTCTCCCTCTTCCCGCTGTTCAGCCGGAACGTCGTCGCCAGCGCCGCGGTCAGCGGCCTCCTTGTCAATCTTGCGGCGATTGGGAAGCGGCTCCTCATCGTCGTCCCTTCCCAGACGCACGGCACCCTGCTCCCCTACGGGACCGGGACCTACACGCCCACGTGGGTCGAGTACAGCATCATCGGAGGGCTGTTCGCCCTGGGGACGTTGCTCTACCTGGTGTTCGTCAAAGTCTTCCCGATCATGGAAGTCCACACGACGGGGGAGGGAGGTCGCTGATGCGGACGACGCTCACTGTGCTCATGGTATTGGGCGGATTCGCCCTCCAGGCGGTGAGTTACTTCTTCCTCGCCGCCCCTTGGGGGATCCCTACGAGCCCGGTGTACAGCGATCCACGCGTTCCCTTCGCCCCCGCCCTGTTCATCCTCGGCGTCATGCTGGTCTTCCTCGCAGCGGTCGTGTACGAACTCCTGCCTGAGCCCGGGCAAGGGGAATGAGGGGTGGGAGGGCGGAGGTGCCCTTGCGCTTTACCTATCTCGCACAACTCCGCCAGGCGGTCTACCGCTTCTTAGGCGCTTTGTTCCTCTATCCCGAGGAACGACGGAGAAGACAACTCATCGAGGCCGCCAGGGCGTTGCGGGGGGAGGAGGCCTTTGCCTCCTTTCCCTTCTTCTCACCATGGCAGCGGTTGCTCTCGATCCTGACGAGCGAGGAGGTGGACGGGGGGACGCTCGAGGAGGAGTACGTCCGGCTGTTCGTGGCCGGCCCCGGCGGTCCGCTCTATCCTCCCTACGAGTCCTCCTACCGAGATCCTGACCGGATGACCGCAGGCTGGATCCCCCTGTCCCTCGAGCGGGAGTACGCTACGGCCGGTCTCACCCTCTCGCCAGCCCTCCCCGAGCTTCCCGACCACATTTCCGTGGAGCTGGAGTACATGGCTTTCCTGTGCGGCCGGGAGGCAGAAGCATGGGAGCGGAGGGATCAGGGAGAAGGGAGAAAGATCCTGGAGCAGGAATTCACCTTCCTGGATCGCCATCTCAGCCGCTGGGTTCCTGAGTTCGCTCGGAACCTGAAGGCCCATCAAGATGGTCTCTACGGCGCTGCCGGTGAGGCCGTTGCGGCATATGTTCATCACGATCTCGATCTCGTGACGCTCCTGCTGGAGCATCTTTGCGAGGGCGGGCCATGAGCATGCCACTCTCGGGGGAAGAGACACGGGGGAAGGCCAAGAACCGCGTGGCCGTCCTCCTATGCGCGGGGCTTTCCCACAGCGGAGCAGGTCTTGACATCCCCGAGATCCTCCGCTGGTTCGAGGGGAAGGACTCGGAGGTGTCGGTGCACGTTCTTCCCGATCTCTGCCAGAGACCTGAGGGCCTCTCCCGGATCCTCCAAGGAGGGAGGGCGACGCGGGTCGTCCTCGGGTTGTGCGGCGGGAGGTACGAAGTAGGGGAGGTCCAGGCCCAGGTGCGCAGGGCCGGCGTCGATCCTCTGGGTCTGGAGGTTGTGGACCTGGGACGGCTCTGTGTTCGGGCGCACCCTATGGGAGAGGCAACGGAGAAGGCCAAGATCCTCCTGGCGGCCGCAGTTGCCAAGGCACGGGTCTTCCCAGGGAGCGGTCCAGCCAATGCCAAGCCCTACTTGCTTTCCCAGCTGAGCCGCCGGAGCTTCCTCAGATTCCCTCCCCTGGGCTATCAGGCCGTCCCGTCGGTGCTGGAGGAACGATGTGTTGCGGAAGCGGGATGCTCCCTCTGCGCCCTGTCCTGTCCCTTTGATGCCCTGGCCATCGTGGACGGGACGGTGAAGCTGGAGAAGAGCCGGTGCGCCTCCTGCGGCGTCTGTGTGACAGCTTGTCCCCGGGAGGCGATCCTCTTCCCGGGGCATACCCCTGGCCAGGTAGAAGCTCAGGTGCGTACGCTCCTCGATCCTGCCGTGGGCGACATCCAGCCCCGCGGGATCCTGTTCACCTGCCCACATGCGCGGCTCCCGGAGGGGTCGTGGCATCCAGGATGGATGCCTGTTCTCCTCCCCTCGCTCGCCATGGCGCCGCCAACCTGGTTCCTTGCTCCCCTGTTCATGGGCGCGGCGGCGGTCGGCATCCTGCCCTGCCCTGGCGGTTGCCCCGATGGCCAGAATGAGGTCGTTCTCGGGCGGGTGAATTTTTGCCAGGACCTCCTGGAACGGGTCGGGGCCTCAGCGGAGCTGGTTCAGCTCAACCCACTCCTCACGCGACCACCGGGAGGGGAAGGGGAGCTCCTGTGGAGGGGGAAGCGTGGGGACGTTGCGGAGGGGCTTGCTTTCAGCCCTGCCCCTGGCGCGATGGCGGCAGTCCTCCTGCGCGTCCTGGACTCCTTGTCGCCGGGGGAGGCCCTGGAACTGGAACACCCCTTCTCCCCCCTCGGCGTTGCGGAGATCCAGGAGGAAGTCTGCACAGGGTGCGGGATGTGCGGGAGGGTGTGCCCCACGGGCGCGCTGGTCTTTGAGGAGGGGGAGGGGCATGCGCTCCTTCGCTTCGATCCGAACCTTTGCACTGCCTGCGGTCTATGCCTCCCCGTGTGCCCGGAGCGGGAACGCGGAGCTATCCGCGTCAGGAGGGTTTTGGTCCCAAGACGTCTAAAGGAGGGGGAGGGCGTGGTGTACCGGGAGGCGGTCGCGCGCTGTGTGGCCTGCGGGGCACCCATCGCTCCTCACAAGATGCTCGCGCGGGTGATGGCCTTGCTTCCTGAAGAGGACCCAGGGCTTCGCAACGTGCTCACGCGCTACTGCACCTCCTGCCGGAGCTTCCGTGGTGGCTTGTGATGCCCAAGAGAGGGGATCGCGTCATGACACTTGAGGAGCTTTTGGATGTTGCCGCGAGGAACCACCATCGCCTCTGCCCCCGACAGGTCCTCGGGGTGCGCATGGGGCTCCTGGGCGGGCGCTGGCTGGGCCTTGAGGTGCCGCGCCGGGACAAGCGGCTCCTCGCCTTCATCGAGACCGATGGGTGCTTTGCCGATGCCATCTCTGCAGCCACAGGGTGCCAGGTCGGACGGCGCACCTTACGGTTGGTCGACTACGGCAAGGTTGCGGCGACGTTCGTGGACACCCGTACCGGGCGGGCTGTGCGGGTCGTGCCCCGCCCCGGCGTCCGGGAGCGTGCCTGGGCGTATGCTCCGGAGGCCAAGAACCGCTGGCAGGCCCAGCTCCTGGGATATCAGCGCATGCCCGAGGAGGAGCTCCTCGTGACGGAGGAGGTGACCCTCCTCCTCTCCCTGGAGAAGCTCATCAGTAGGAGCGGCATCCGCGTGAACTGTCAGGCTTGTGGTGAGGAGATCCTCAACGAGCGCGAGGTCCTGCGGGACGGGATGGTCCTCTGTCGGAGCTGCGCTGGGGAGCGCTACTACGTTCCCGCAAGGGGGGCCGTCAGGGGGAGGACGCTGGACTCGGACGGTCCTCCATTCCTTCCCGTCCCTTGCACGTAGATCCAGCTCTGAGGCCGGGCACGTTCCTTGCACTCCGGCCAGTCCCGCATCCGGAGACCGGGAACTCCGTAGCTGCACGTGCCCTGCGCACGAAAGGGAGGATTGCGGCAGGGGAGTGAATTCTGCGCTGATTATCGCAAGTTTCGATGGCACAATCTGTTATAATGATTTGGGGAGCTTATGGTCAACCGTCTTGCGCAGGAGACAAGCCCGTACCTGCGGGCGGCCGCGGACCAGCCCGTGGACTGGTACCCGTGGGGGGAGGAGGCCTTCCAGAAGGCCAAGCAGGAGGACCGTCCCATCCTCCTGGACATCGGAGCCTCCTGGTGCCACTGGTGCCATGTCATGGACAGGGAGAGCTATGAGGACCCCGAAGTCGCCCGGATCATCAACGAGAACTTTGTCCCGGTCAAGGTGGACCGGGACGAGCGCCCTGACGTCGACGCACGCTACCAGCTGTTCGTGGGCGCTCTCACGGGGCAGGGGGGATGGCCACTGACGGCGTTCCTCACCCCGGATGGGAAGGTGTTCTTCGGAGGGACCTACTTCCCCCCGGAGGATGCCTACGGGCGCCCTGGGTTCAAGCGGGTCCTCCTCAGCGTGGCCTCCTACTACAGGGATCACCGTGACCAGGTCCTGGAGTATGCCGAGGATCTCGCCCGCCAGCTCCGCGGCGGGATGGTCGTGGGTCCCCCTGCACCCGCGCTTCGCCATGAACAGGTCCAACGCGTCCTCGAGGAGATCCGGCGTTCGTTCGACATGGCGAACGGCGGCTTTGGGAGCGCCCCTAAGTTCCCGCACCCCTCAACTGTTGAGCTCGTCCTCCGGCGTTTCACCCTCACCGGTGAGGAGTGGCTGGGAACCATCGCGACACGCACCCTCGAGAAGATGGCCAGAGGAGGGATCCACGACCAACTCGGTGGGGGATTTCACCGGTACTCCACCGATGCGAAGTGGATCGTCCCCCACTTTGAGAAGTTGTTGTGCGACAATGCCCTCCTGTTGAGCAACTACGTCCAGGCCTTCCAGGTAACCGGGTCGCCGCTCTTCCGGGAGGTCGCCCTCGGGATCTTGGACTACTTCGCATCCGAGCTTTATGACAGGGAGCAGGGAGGGTTCTTTGCCAGCCAGGACGCAGATGTCGGCGATGAGGAAGGCGGATACTACCTTTGGACGGAGGCGGAGGTCCGGGAGGTACTGGACCCTGTGGAGTTCGAGGTTGCCTCCCTCTATTTCCACTTGAGTGGCCGGGGGGAACTGCCCCAGGATCCTGACAAGCACGTGCTCTATTGCCACAGGGAGGCCGACGTCGTCGCGGCTCTCCTCGGACGGCCTCAGGAAGAGGTGCGAGGGCTCCTCTCGTCTGCGCGGGAGAAGCTCAGGAGGGCGAGGGGGCAACGTCCCAAACCCCTGGTCGACTCGACGGTGTACGCCTCCTGGAACGGGATGGCCATCTCCGCTTGCTTAGAGGCCCACACCGCCCTGGGGAGGAGGGAGGCCCGGGAGATGGCGCTGCACGCCTTGGAACGGTTCCTCCACGAGGGGCGGAGGCAGACCGGTGCCTTCCTCCACGCCCTGACCCCTGAGGGGCCGAGGCCCGAGTGGTACCTGGAGGATCAGGTGTTCATGGGGAAGGCACTCCTAGACGCGTTCTCGGTTACCGGGGAGGTGAGGTACCTGCGCGCAGCGAAGGAGGTGGCGGAAGCGATCCTCCAGGAGTTCCGCAGGGAGGATGGGACCCTTGCAGATCTCCCCCTCAGCCAGGAGGGGAGCCTCAGCATCCCCCATACGCCGATCCAAGATAGCCCGATCCCCGCGGGAAACGCCGGAGCCGCGCGTCTGTTCCTGGCCCTGGCGCAGGTCCTGGACGAACCAACGTACCGCCAGGCAGCGGAAGAGATCCTGTCCCGTCTCGCCGCCGTTGCGGCGCGCCTGGGCCTGCACGCCTCCACCTATTACCTGGCCCTCGACGAGTTCCTCACAGGCCTGATGCACGTGGTGATCGTGGGGGATGGCGCCCAGGCCGAGGCCCTGCACGAAGCCGCCCTGAGAACGTTCCACCCGGGGAAGGTGGTCACGCCACCCGTCCGCCTATCCCTCCTGGGAGGCCCCGGGCTGCCCATCCCGGAGGTGCTGAGAGAAATGGTCGCAGCAGCTTCTGGCCCGCGGGGGTATGTATGCGTGGGGAGCATCTGTGCGCCTCCCGCGGACACGCCCGAAGCCCTGCGGGAGGTCATCCAGACCTTTCACCGGGATCGGTAGGCCCTTCCCATGTATATCCAGTTGAAGCATGCCCTCAGCGATCTCGCCCTGCGCGCCCTTGATGAGGCGTATTCTGCGCATTCTGGAGGGAGTCGACGGTTCATCTCGCGGGCCGCGCTGCTCGCTGCCTATGCCCGTCGGGCTCCTAAGGGCGGTCCCGCGCCCCGCGAGGTTGTGGAGAGGCTTGCCGCAGCGCTCATGGAGGGGGCGCGCGTTCCCGATGATTTGACGTGGGATCTCGCCCAGGATTTCCTTGCCTACGACCGGGAGCGCGACACACTCTCTCTCCGCCCGGAGTACAGCCCGCACTCCGCTTACTTTCGGCAGCAGGTGGTCAGGTTGTGGGAGGTGCTTCAAGCCTGCTGGCGAGATGCCCGGGGAGGGGATCTCCGGCCGGTGCGCCTGGGACTCCTCCTCTTCAATCACGGCCTCTTCTTCGCATGCCACGAGTTCCTCGAGGGAGTGTGGAGGTCTGCTCCGGAGGAGGACAGAGGATTTTACCACAGCCTGATCCAGGTAGCGGCGGCGTTCTATCACTATGAAAGAGGGAACCTGCGTGGGGCCCAGGTGCTCCTCCAACGGGCTCTGGCTAAGCTCGGGGGCTACGGCCCTTCATACCTGGGGGTTGACCTCGAAGACCTCCGCCAGCAACTCAGCCACTGGCTCGGTGCGTTCTCCCGCGGGCGGTACCCTGCTCGGGCCAGCCTCCCCAGGGTGAAGTTTCACGACTTAGAGCGCCTCACCTCCTGGTGATCTGGCCTGGCGTAGGTGAGGTGCAGGCTCCCCGCATACGCGGGGATCGTCACGGAGGCCTCCGTGTGGACCCGGACGGGGAAGCCAAACGATGCGAGGACCGCCAACTGCCCTTCCGGGCGGAGGAGGTATTGCGTGAGTTTCTCCGGGTCGCCCAGTGCAGCGATCCGGTAGGGAGGGGCGATGCGCTTCTTGTTCACGAGGATCGTCGTCCCCACGCAATTGATCCCTGAGACGGCTGTGAGTCGCTCCCCGTTAATCGCGACCGCCTCGGCCCCGGCGGCCCAGAGTTCATTGACAACGCTCTGGATGTCGGTGTAGTGGAGGATCACGAGGTTCGGGTCCTCCCCCGCCTTGAGGGGCTTCGTGCTGTCCTTCAGCTCCACGACGACCCCCGGGCCCTGGAGGGAGGTGAGCCCGGATCGCTCCTTGAGCCGGGCGAGCTCCTCTGCCATCGCTGCGAGGGCTGCCTTATGTGCCCCTGCAGTCTCCTCATAGGCCGCGAGTTCAGCGCGTAGCGCAACGATCTGCTTCTCCAGGACAGCACGCGTCTGTTCCCTTTGGGAGAGGAGGTATCCGAGGGATTCCACCTGGTGGGAGGGGATGTTGAGCTGGCTCTCGATCACGCGGCCCGTGCGCAGCTGCAGGGCCAGCAAGAAGCCTAGGAGAAGGGCCCCGAAGGTCAGGAGCCCCACCTGGACGTTCCTGGTTCTTTCCCGGTGCAGAGTCACCACACTGCTTTGAGTATAGCCCCCCTCCTCTCCCGGCGTCAAGGAAACTGGCCGCCTTTCGGGCCAATGCGCGCGAGGTTTCTCCGTGGGAGGAGCGGGGGAAGCAGGAATTCTCGGGTTGTGTGGCGAAGGAGGGGATAAACCAGTACCAAGAGAGGGTCCGAGAGGGATGCTCAGGATCACATGCCTCGTGTGCGGGTCCGATTGCTACAGCTCCGTAACACCGCACGACCACGTCAGCCCAGAGTGCCCACGGTGTGGGGCTGATCTGCGGCACGCAGGCGCGGTGGAGGCGACGGTTCCAAAACTCGGCAGGACCCTGATGGAGCTCTTCACAGGCTCCTACCCCATCTTCCTGGACTTCCCCTCTTTTTCCTGACCTCTCAGGAGTGAGCCTTCCGAAGGAAAGGCGCTGTTGTTATCCCACGCGGACCGAGAGCTTCCGGCCCAGGGAGGCGAACTGCTCCACCCAAGCCCGGGCCGCCTCGTCGCCTAACCCAGCCTTCTCGCGGAGCTGGGGGTACACGCTCTTGAGGACCCGATAGTAGATGTTCTGCACCCTCCAGAGGTTGACCTCAAAAGGGAGCGTGTCCATGAGCTCCACGGTGGAGGCGAGCTCTTGGAGGAGAGAGGGGTCGTGGGGGGTTTCCTGGAACCGCCCTGCTACCCGCTCCACGGCCTGCCTCGCCGCGTGGGCGAGCGCGGCAGCGTCGAGGTGGACTCCACGCTTTTGGATCTCCTCAAGGAGGCTTTGGACTTCGCTGAGGTTCAAGGTCTCGCTCTCGAGCGCCCTGCGGAGGGACCTGTTCAGGACGAACTCTGCGGCAGCCTGGAACTCCCTGGGCAAGGGGACGCCGAGGTCGTGGAGGAAGTTCATGAGCGGGGCGTGGTGTTCGTAGATGTGCCGGTAGGAGGCCTCGACCTCGGCCAGGGTCGTCTCGAGGATCCGTCCGAGGATTCCCCGCTGCTCATCCTTGAACAGGGAGTTCAGGGAGTAGTGCGTTCCCCCGAAGTGCCTGTCCAGGCGCCGGATGACCTCGGGGAAGTCAGCCCTCTGGAAAGCCTCGACGAGCTCTTCCGCTACTGCTCTGTAAGCCTCCTCCCCCTCGAAGGGGAAAACTGACGCATCGAGGTTGTGATCGCCGAAGTGGAGGACCCCGAAGCGGTACACGCCCTTCTCCCATGTGATCTCCGACTTGACCTGCACCCGTCCTACGGCGAGCCTTACCTCCCCGGCCTGGAAGACCTGGAAGTCCTGACGATCTACCATGTAGGCGTAGACCCGGGCCTGCTGCGGGTAAGTTTCGAAGAGGGAGCTCACCGCATAATGAGCTACCAGCTTCTCGAGATCCACCAAGGCAGGCCTGGCGAGCTCCTCGTAGATCCTGCGCCCGTCTCCGTAGGAGGGGACGTTGCTCCTGGCTTTCTGGAGGTGCTCCAAGAACCCAGGTTCCAGGACTTTCCCGAGCGCCTCCCGGGCGAGCTGGAGGACACGCCCAGCGTGCCGGAGGACCTGAATGGTCTCGATCCCAGAGAGGTCGTCGAAGAACCACGCGTCGCTCGTGTACATGAGCATGGCGTGGCGCTGGAGCTCCAGGAGTTTCAGGACCCTGACCTTCTCCTCCTCTCGGAGCGGTCGGGCGGCATGGACGCCGAGCCACCTATCCACGCTTTCGGGAGACCGGTCCAGGATCACGTCGATATAGTCGTCGCGGGCTTTCCAGGGATCGCGAAGGTACTGCCCAGCGGTCTCCGCGAAGGGATCGGAGAGAGCGTCGCGGAGCCAGTCCAGCGCCTCCCTGAGCGGGCCTCGCCAGCCCTGGTTCCAGCCGGGGTGCCTTCCTGTACGGCACCCGCAGTCGCTCCTCCACCGCTCCACCCCATGGGCACAGCTCCAGGAGGTGCCCTCGAAGATCTCGACCTCATGTTCGGGAGGGTGTTTCTCCAGGTACTCCCCATAGTTGGTGAGGCGTGCGAGGCCGCTGGATTCGATGGTGTGGAGGGCATAGGCCAGGGCCATATCGCCGAAGCGGTGGTGATGGCCGTAGGTTTCCCCATCGGTGGCGATGTGCACGAGCTGGGGACCCTCGCGCGCGTCGGAGAGGGCGCCGAGAAGGCGCCGGGCGAACTCCTCGCCGTTCGCCAACAGGCCCTCGAAGGCCACGGCCCGGGAGATCGGTCCATGATAGAAGAACAGGTGGATCGCCCGTCCTGAGGGGAGGCGGAGGGTATAGGCGGTGGTGGGGTCGACTCTCTCCTCGCGTACCTCCTCCCACGTGGAGGCACCGATCCTGCGCACCCGTCGGGCCTGGTGGGGCGCGAGGATCGTGAACTGGATCCCCTGCTCCGCCAGGATTTCCAGTGTTTCCAGGTCCACGGCGGTTTCCGGGAGCCACATCCCCTCTGGCGTGCGGCCGAAGCGGCGGGTGAAGTCCCGGACTCCCCATACTACCTGGGTGATCTTGTCGCGGCGGTTGGCCAAAGGGAGGATCATGTGGGTGTAGGCCTGGGCGATGGCGGAACCGTGCCCTGAAAACCGCCTCTGGCTCTCCTGGTCTGCCTGGAGGATGGCCGCGTAGACCTCTGGGGCACTCCTTTCCATCCAGGCGAGGAGGGTGGGGCCGAAGTCGAAGCTGATCCTGGCGTAGTTGTTGACGATCTCGACGATGAGGCCCTCGCGATCGAGGATGCGGGAGAGGGCGTTAGGGGCGTAGCACTCCTCGGTGACGCGCTCGTTCCAATCGTGGTAGGGGTAGGCGTCATCCTGTGGTTCCACGGCTTCCAACCAGGGGTTCTCCCGTGGGGGCTGATAGAAGTGGCCGTGGATGCAGATGTAGCGCTCCATCGCAAGATATATTCCCTGGGCCTTACGGGTCTCCCTTTCTTGTCGAGTGCCTAGAGAATCTCCTCGTCCAGCAGGAATCCTGGGAGCGGAGGGCGTAGAACCCAAACAAAGCAGCGAGGACGTGTGGCAGAGGACGCCGAAAGGATCATCCCCCGCATCGGGAGCCGAGGAGGGAGAAGGATGCGCGCTCGTAGTGTTCGTAGAATCGCGTTGTTCCTTGCCATCGGGGCGGTGATGTTGACTGCGCTCCTCCCAGGAGCCGAGCTTGGCGCAGCTCCAGCCCAGAAGTTCAAGCTCGCGGGGATCTTCCCTGGGGTGATCACCGATGCCGACTACAACACCCTTGGGTTCGTCGCCTTGCGATCTGTGAAGACGGAGATGGGGATGGACATCGCCTACTCCGAGGGCGTGGCAGTTCCCGATGTGGAGCGCGTGATGTGGGAGTACATCGACCTGGGCTACAACATCATCTGGACTCACGGGGGGCAGTTCATCGGACAGACGCAGAAGCTGGCCCAGGAGTTCAGGAACGTGACATTCATCGGGGAGGCCGACGCTCCCCTCCAGGAGAGGCCCGGGAACCTGTGGGTGATCGACCGCAACTTCCACATCGGGTTCTACCCCATTGGAGCTCTCGCAGCGATGCTCACGCAAACTGGGAAGGTCGCCTATATCGGCGGCCTGACCCTCCCCTTCTCCTACTCGGAGGTCCACGCCATCCGGCAAGCGATCCGGGACCAGGGACGGAGAGTGGAGCTGAAGGCCGTCTGGGTTGGGGACTTCAACGACCCGGCCAAAGCGCGCCAGGTCGCGGACGCCCTGATCTCTGAAGGCGTGGACGTGATCATGGGCTCCCTCAACCTGGGGATGCTGGGGATCTTTGAAGCAGTGAAGGCTTCCCCTCGGCGGGTCTGGGTGACCGCGAAGTACACGGACAAGTCGAAGTTCGCCCCCCAGAATTATGTCACCTCTGTCCTCTACGACTTCGCCGGCCCCCTGCGGGCGATCGTGCGGAGGATCCAGCGGGGCGAGACGAGCGGTTACTACCCCCTCGGGTTCGAAACGGGTGTGGCCCTGCAGTTCCCGCTTCGGAACGTCCCTGCGACAGTGAACAACGCCATGCGCAAGCTCGTGGCCGACGTCGTAGCGGGGAGAATCAAAGTCGTCAAGGATATCACCCCAGTGAAATAGGCGCTGCGCCATGCAACCCATCCCTGCCATCGTGCGGGCTGGAGCAGAGACCATTGTGGAGATGCGGGGCGTGCGCAAGGCCTTTGGACCCGTCGTGGCCCTCGACGGGGCGACCTTCGAGCTCCGGGAGCGGGAGATCCATGGGCTCCTGGGAGGGAACGGCGCGGGCAAGACCACCCTGATGAACATCCTCTACGGCCTCTACAGGGCCGATGCGGGGGAGATCTTCCTCGACGGGAAACCGGTTGAGATTCGCTCACCGAGGGACGCCCTGCGATACGGCATCGGCATGGTCCACCAGCATTTCCTCCAGATCGAGAGTTTCACTGTAGCCCAGAACATCGTACTTGGGATGCCGCTCCGAGGACCGTTCCTGTTCAACCTGGATCGCGAGGAGGGGCGGATTCGTGAGCTGGCGCTCCGGTTCGGCCTTGAGGTGGACCCGCGTGCGCGCATGGAGGAGCTCCCCATCGGCGCCCGGCAGCGTGTGGAGATCCTCAAGGCCCTCTACCGGAACGTGCGCATCTTGATCCTGGACGAGCCCACCACCAACCTGACGCCTCAGGAAGTGGACGCCTTGTTCCGGTCCCTACGCGCCCTGGTGGGAGAAGGGATCAGCATCGTGTTCATCACCCACAAGATCAGGGAGGCCCTGGGCGTCTGCGACCGTATCTCGGTCATGCGCCAGGGCCGGAACGCCCTCACCCTCCCCAGGGAGGAGGCCTCCGAGGACGCCCTCGTCCGGGCGATGGTCGGGGAGGAGGTGGACTTCACCAAAAGCCTGCTGTTCGCCGGGCGCCGTGACGCGAGGACCATACGCGCGCCGGGCCCGTCCGTCCTGCGGGTGGAGGGCCTCACCGTGGTTGGCAAGGAGGGGAGACCCCTTGTCAGGGACTGCACCTTGGAAGTAGGCGCGGGGGAGATCCTGGGCATCGCCGGGGTTGCCGGGAACGGGCAGAGGGAGCTCGTGGAGAGCCTCATGGGGGTACGCCCAGTTTCCCAGGGACGTGTCTGGGTCGATGGAATGGAGGTGACCGGGGCCAGCACCGCGCAGTTGCTGGAGATGGGTGTCACGTATATCCCAGAGGATCGCCTCCAGGATGGCTTCTTGCCCAGGGGCACCGTCCTCCAGAACCTGATCCTGGGCTTCCATAGGCGGCCCCCCTACAGCAAGGGGAGGTTCCTGGACTGGAGGACCGCCTCCGAGGTGGCCCGGCGGCTCATTGGGGAGTTCCAGATCCGGACTCCCGGGCCCGAGGAGATGGCGGCGAACCTCTCCGGAGGGAACATCCAGCGCCTGATGCTGGCCCGCGCTTTCTCCCATCCCTGCCGCCTCCTCATCGCCCACAATCCCACCCGGGGGCTAGACGTTCCCTCCACGGAATTCGTGTACGGCAAGTTGCTGGAGCTGAAAGAGAACGGCGCGGCCATCCTCCTGGTCTCCGAGGACCTCGATGAGCTCCTTCTCCTCTGTGACAGGATCGCCGTGATCTACCGGGGAGGGATTGCGGGGATCCTCCGCCGGGAGAAGTTCGACCGCTACGAAATTGGGCGTCTCATGAGCGGGGTGAAGTCTTCTGCGTGAGCGGACGCTACCCGGATCTGCGATCTCCGTGCCCCTGGTGGGGAAGGTAGCCCCCTATTTCATCGCTGTAGGGCTCTCCTTCGCTGCCGTGGGGATCTTCCTGGGTGCCCTTGGGTTCGATGTCCCCAAGGCCTACGCCACGATCCTCCTGACCTCTTTCCGCAGCGCCAACGGGTTCGTCCAGACTCTGCTCAAGTTCGTCCCCCTCCTCCTGCTGGCCCTGGCGTTCACGGTCCCCTTGGCCGCGTGGAAGTTCAACATCGGCGGGGAAGGGCAGCTCCTCGCTGGCGCCATTGGGGCGGCCGCGGTAGGGATCCTCCTGGCAAGCCTCCCGGGGCCCGTGCTGCTGCCTTTCTTAATCCTGGCGGGGACCCTCAGCGGGGCCGCCTGGGCGGCTGTCCCAGCGTGGCTCCTCTACCGATTCGGGATCAACGAGATCCTCACCACGGTCCTGATGAACTTCATCTCCTTCGGGCTGCTGGATTACGTGACCACGGAGGTCTGGCCGGATGCCGCTGCAGGGCACCCGACGAGTATCCCCATCGGGGCGGGTGGTCACCTCCCATTGCTGGTCTCCAGCCCCCCTCTGCACGCGGGGATCGTGGTGGCAATCGGTGTGGCCGTCGCCGTGTACATCTACACCAGCCGGACCACTGCCGGTTACGAGCTCCTGGCTACGGGCGCGAACCCGAGGGCCTCACTCGTCCACGGGATCGCCGTTCGCCGGATCTCTCTTTTGGCTTTGATCCTGGGAGGAGCGCTGGCCGGGCTCGCGGGGGCCATCGAGGTGGCCGGGGTCCACCACCGGTTGATCGAGGGGATGCAATCCAACTACCTCCTGCTCGGCATCCTCATCGGCCTCATCTCCAGGGGGAACATGCTTGCTGTGCCGTTCGTGGCGTTCTCCATCGCCGTGCTCGAGGTCGGGGCCAGGGCCCTGCAGCGCACCATGATGATCCCGGTGGAGGTCGTGTTCATCGTCGAGGGCCTGATCCTGGTTTTCGTCCTGTTGTCTGACGTCGTGCGGAGGAGGTAAGGCGTTCCCTTGGGCGCTTTCGTGACGTTCAGCAAACTTGTGATGCTTACCCTCGTCCCCTACGTGTTCGCGAGCCAGGGGACCATGCTCAGCGGGAGGGCAGGGGTGTTCAACGTCTCCCAGGAAGGGATCATGCTGGCTGGGGCATCCGTGGGGTTCTTGGGGGCCTACCTCTCTGGTGGGAACCTCCTCTATGGTGCTCTGCTGGCGATGGTCATGGGAGGGCTTTTCGGGCTCGTCCTGGCTTACCTCACCACCACCATGAAGATGGACCAGTTCGTCGTCGGGCTGGCCCTGTTCTTCATCGGCCTCGCCCTCTCCACGCTGCTCTACAAGCTCGTCATCGGCGTGACCCTCACACCTCCCTTGATCCCAACCCTCCAGGAAGTCCCACTTCCCGGGTTGAGCCGCATCCCCGTCGTGGGCGAGATCCTGTTCAGACAGAACGTCCTCGTGTACCTCGCGGTCCTGATCTCCCTGGCGCTCTCCGTGTTCCTCTACTATACCGGTCCAGGAATGGCCCTCCGCGCTGTCGGGGAGAACCCAATGGCCGCGGACAGCCTGGGGGTGAATCTCTCCCTGGCGCGCTACCTCACGACGATCTTGGGGTCCATGCTCATGGGGCTCGCCGGCGCCTACCTGCCCATGGTGTACACGGGGACGTTCACCGAGGGGATGGTCAGGGGGAGGGGGTGGCTCTCCATCGCCCTGACCTTCTTTGGAGGGTGGAGCCCGCACCTGATCTTTCTGGGATCGCTGTTCTTCGCTGGGGTCGAGGTCCTCGCGTTCCGCGTCCAGGTCACGGGCGTCGGCATCCCCTACCAGTTCATCCTGATGCTCCCTTACGTGGCTACCATCCTTGTGATGCTGCCTACGTTCCGGCGTCTCCGGGTCCCGGCCTTCCTGGGGAGGAACTACGACCGCGAGCGGAGGATGCTCTTGTAGCTCTGCGGGAGGGGGACTCAGCGTTCACTCTTGAGGAAGATACAGGCGAGGGGAGGGAGCGTGAGGGCAAGGGAGTAGGGGTGTCCGTGGAAGGGGACCGGGTCCGCCGTCCGGCCTCCGAGGTTCCCCTGGTTGCTGCCGCCGTAGATCTCCGCGTCGCTGTTCAGGATCTCCCGCCAATACCCTCCGCGCGGCACGCCCACCCTGTAGCCGTACCGGGGCACAGGCGTGAAGTTGCAGACGATCAGGAGGAGATCCCCCGTAGACCTCGCTCTCCGGAGGAAGCTGAGAACGCTGTGATCGGCGTCCGTGCAGTCAATCCACTCGAACCCGGCCGGATCGCAGTCGAGCTCATATAACGCCGGTTCGCTGCGGTAGACCCTGTTCAGGTCGGCCACCCACCGCTGGACTTGGGCGTGCTGGGGGTGGGCGAGGAGGTACCACTCCAAGCCTTCATCGTGCTGCCACTCCCGCCGCTGGCCGAACTCTCCTCCCATGAACAGGAGCTTCTTCCCGGGCTGGGCGTACATGTACCCGAAGAGGAGGCGGAGGTTCGCGAACTTCTGCCACTCATCCCCAGGCATCTTGCCAAGGAGTGACCCCTTCCCGTGGACGACCTCGTCGTGAGAAAGGGGGAGGACGAAGTTCTCGTGGAAGGCGTAGAGCATCCGGAAGGTCAGATTGGTGTGGTGGTACTTGCGGTAGATGGGGTCCTTGGACATGTAGGAGAGGGTGTCGTGCATCCACCCCATGTCCCACTTCATGCCGAAGCCCAGTCCTCCGACGTAGGTGGGGCGGGAGACCATGGGCCAGGCCGTGGACTCCTCCGCAATGGTCTGGACATCGGGGTAGTTCCTGTAGACCTCCTCGTTGAACCGCCGGAGGAAGGCGATGGCCTCTAGGTTCTCCCTCCCCCCGTACTCGTTCGGGACCCACTCCCCTTCCCTCCGGGAGTAGTCCAGGTAGAGCATGGAGGCGACGGCGTCCACCCGCAGACCGTCGGCGTGGTAGCGGTCCAGCCAGAACAGGGCGCTGCTGAGGAGGAAGCTCCGCACCTCGTTCCGGCCGTAGTTGAAGATGAAGCTCTTCCAGTCCGGGTGGAGGCCCTTCCGCGGGTCGGCGTGCTCGTAGAGGTGCGTGCCGTCGAAGTACCCGAGTCCGTGCTCGTCCATCGGGAAGTGCGAGGGGACCCAGTCCAGGATCACCCCGATGCCGCGTTGGTGGAGGTGATCGATGAGGAACATGAAGTCCTGGGGGGTGCCGTAGCGGCTTGTGGGAGCGAAATACCCAGTGATCTGGTACCCCCAGGAGCCGTAGAAGGGGTGCTCCATCACGGGGAGGAACTCCACGTGGGTGAAGCCCATTTTCTCAACGTAGTCCGCCAGGCGCTCTGCGGCCTCCCGGTAGGTCAGGGGACGGTTGTACTCCTCGAGGACGCGCATCCACGATCCCAGGTGCACTTCGTAGATGGCCATGGGGCTGTCCAAGCGGTTCGCCAGGCCCCGCCTCCGCATCCACGCGTCATCCCCCCAGGAATAGCTGAGGTCCCATACAAGGGAAGCGGTCCTGGGAGGGATCTCGTGGGAGAAGCCGAGGGGATCGGCTTTGTCCACCCGGTAGTCGTGGTAGCGGGAGACGATGTGGTACTTGTAGCGGGCCCCGTGACCGACACCAGGGATGAACCCCTCCCAGATGCCTGACTGGCCTCTTGGCTGGAGAGGGTGGGAGGTCTTCTCCCACCCGTTGAAGTCCCCCATCACAAAGACCCTCTCGGCGTTGGGAGCCCAGACGGCAAAGTAGGTCCCTGACACGCCCGCGATGTCCAAGGGGTGCGCCCCGAGCTTCTCGTAGAGGCGAAAGTGGCTCCCCTCGTTGAACAGGTAGAGGTCGTCCTCAGTGAGGAGGCTCACATCGTACCGCACGGTGCCAGGTGTGGAGTTACGTGTCAACATCGTTCCCGGGGCTCCTCGCGCATGCCCGGTGCTCTCCGATTATACCTGTTGCCATTCGCTGCTTGCAAGCTCCGGTTCCTCCTGTCCGGGTTATAATATGTGTGCGGAGGTTCTCGTCACGATGTCCGAGGAACGTCCCGCAGGAGGAGGGCAGGGGCAGGAAGGACAGGCTAAGACCGCTGAGGCGCCGGTCTCCCTGGGAGCTCCGGATCTCATGCGGTGGTGCATCGCCGCCCTAGCTTCCAAAGCCTGGCAGGCGCTGGGCCTTGTCCCTGACCCCGCTACGAACCGCATCGAGAGGAACCTCGATGATGCCCGGCTGGCCATCGATGGGGTCGCTGCTCTCGTCGACCAGCTCAGGCCGGTGATCGAGGAACGGGAGCGCCGGGAGCTGGAGAACCTCGTGACCAACCTGCGGTTGAACTTCGTGGAGCAGAAATCCCGGGGAGGGGGCTGAATCACCCCACCTTTCCCTTCACCCTCTCCACAACCTGGCAGAAGACCTCCACCACCCTGGGGTCGAATTGTTTTCCCGCCTGGCGCCTAACCTCCTCGATGGCTTGCTCGTGCGTGCGGGCTTTCCTGTAGGGTCTGTCCTCTGTCATGGCCACATACGCGTCCACCACTGCCAGGATCCTCGCACCTAGGGGGATCTCCTCCCCCCTCAGCCCTTCTGGATACCCTGTCCCGTCCCAGTGCTCCTGGTGGTAACGGATCATGGGGAGGACCTTGTTCAACCGCCGGAGCGGGGCAACGATCTCCGACCCGATCGCTGGGTGGCGCCGGATCAACGTCCACTCCTCTTCCGTCAGCGGGCCTGTCTTGTGGAGGATCGCATCGGGGATAGAGATCTTCCCGATGTCGTGAAGGGCCGCCCCCCAGAGGATCGTCTCGATGTCCTCGCGGGTACACCCGAGGGCCTCCGCGACCGCGGCCGCGAGGATCGCGATCCGGTTGCTGTGGTGCCCGGTCGCACTATCGCGGGCGTCGATGGCCTTGCTCAGGGCAACCACCGCCTGGAGGTAGGCATTCTCCAGCTCCTCGAACAGTTCCGCCCGCTGCAGGGCGTTCGCCCCCATCTCGGCCACCGCCTGCAGGATGCGCTCCTCTGTTGTCCCGAACGGATCTCTTGCCCGGCGCCCTAGGAGCAACGTCCCCACCACCTCCCCGCCTGTCGTGCGCAAGGGGACGAGGAGTCCAGCCTGGAGGCCCTGAACTGCCTCCCGAAGGACGATCCGCGGGTCCTCTTCGAGGTTCTCTGAGGATGCGGGGGCGTTGTTCTCGATCACCCAGCTCACCAACCCTTCTCCGATGGGATGCCTCCTCCCGAGGAAGGTTTGTGGAAGGGCGTGCGCGGCACACGTGACGATCTCCCCTCGTTCCCTGTCCACCATGCACAATATCCCTGCGTCTGCACGCCCAACTTTGACCGCGTGGTTGAGGAGGACGGCGTACATCTCTTCCACGTTGTGGGCTGCCCGGAGGAGGGTTGCCGCCTCAGCTAGGATTGCCAGCTCGTGGAGCTGGTTCTGCGTTGTAATGAACAGCCGGGTTCGCTCCAGGGCAAGGGCCACCTGGTTGGCCACCAGGGAGAGGAAGTGCCCCTCCTCGGTTCCGAACCGGTCGCGTTCGCCCGAGGCAACGACGATCGTCCCGAGGAGCTGGAACCCGTTGGAAAAGGAGCATGCCAAGGCGGAGCGCATGTCCAGGAGGGTGAGGTGGCAGCGAGAGAACCGAGGGTCCTGGTGGAGGTCAGGAACGATCAGTGGGCTTTCCTGGGAGGCCGCCCAGCCAGAAGGTTCCGAGGTATCCCCGATTCCTACGCGCTCCAGGCCGGTCGTCCCCTCTGGCAAGCCTACCGCCGCTTGCAGGACCAGCCGCCTCCTCTCCTCATCCGCGAGCCTCACTTCCACCACGGGAACCCCCATGGCCTCGGCCACGGCCCTCGCAGTGAGCGTAGCGACCTCGTGGGGATCGAGGGTACCGAGGAGACTTGTCCCAAGTTGCAGGAGCGCCTTCCTCTCCTCCTGGCGCCCGGACGATTGCCTCAGTCCCTCTGGGTTCTCCCTGTTGCCCCGCTGGGGGCGCGACCGTTTTCGCATGATCCTCCTCGCTAGACTTGTTCGCAGACAGAATCCATCCGGAGAGGAAGATCGGCAGGTCGGGGGAATTCTTCTATAGATCTTTCCTCCTCTGGGACCCTCTATCCAGCGGGGAAGTTACGAGGAACGTTCCTCCCCATGATCCCCTCCAGGAGGAGTTCGAGGAGTTTCCCGCAAAGAACCCAACGACCGCATTGTTGGTCGCCAGATGGGGAGGAGGGGGAGTATGGGGGGAAATGTTCAGCTCTTACTGAAGCATGTTCTCCAATACGGTCTCCAATGGGCTCCGGGACAAGTGATCCTCTATCGGGACCGGGTCCGCTACACCTATTCGGACATGGCCCAGCGGGTGCTTCGCTTGGGCCGGGCCCTCCAAAGCCTGGGTGTGAGGCAGGGAACCAAGGTGGGGGTCATTGAGTGGGACAGCCACCGCTACCTGGAGATGTACTTCGCCATCCCAGGGATCGGCGCCGTCCTGCACACAATCAACCCCCGGCTGGCCCCTGAGGACCTGGCCTACACGATCGGCCATGCGGAAGACGAGATCCTCGTCTTCCACGAGGACTTCCTTCCCCTGGTGGAGAAGCTCCGTCCCGGGCTTCCTTCCGTTCGGAAATATCTCCTGATCACGGACAAACCGGAGAGGCCAGAAGTAGGCTGGGTGGACGCCGAGTACGAAGAGCTGTTGTCAGGGTCCACTCCCCTTGAGGAGCTGCCCGATCTCGATGAGAATACTGTTTCCACGATGTCGTACACGACTGGGACGACCGGGAGGCCGAAAGGCGTTTCCTTCACCCAGCGACAGCTGACCCTGCATACCCTCGCCACGGGTTTGGCGCTGGCCGCTTTCGGGAACTACGGCGGCGTTAACAAGTACGATGTCTACATGCCCCTCACTCCCATGTTCCACGCCCACGCGTGGGGGATGCCATATGTGGCAACGCTCTTCGGGCTGAAGCAGGTATACCCAGGGAGATACGAGATAGATGTGCTCCTCCGCCTCATCCGGGAGCACCAGGTGACCTTCAGTCACTGCGTCCCAACCATTCTCCAGATGCTCGTCACCTCCCCAGCGGTCAAGGACCTTGACCTGAGCCGTTGGAAGGTGATCATCGGCGGGGCCAGGCTCCCCAAGGGGCTTGCTCTGGCCGCGAGGAAGCTGGGGATTAACGTCTACGCCGGGTATGGCCTGTCCGAGACCTGCCCAGTGTTGACCATTTCCCATCTCAAGCCGTTCATGGACGCGTGGGATGAGGAGAAGCAGTTGGACTGGGCGATCAAAACAGGTTTCCCGATCCCCTTGGTCCAGCTCAAGGTGCTCAACCCCAGTGGGGGCGAGGTGGCGCGGGATGGCAGGGAGACCGGCGAAGTCGTGGTGCGCGCCCCATGGTGCACCCAGGCTTACTACAAGGACCCCGAACGCACCCAGGAACTTTGGGCCGGCGGATGGATGCACACGGGGGACGTGGCAAATGTAGACGAGTTCGGTTACGTCCAGATCGTAGACCGGCTGAAGGATCTCATCAAGAGCGGTGGGGAATGGATTGTTTCCCAGGAATTGGAGGATCTCCTGAGCCTGCATGAGGGGGTGCTGGAGGCCGGCGTGATCGGGATCCCTGACGAGAGATGGGGGGAGCGCCCGCTTGCCATCGTTGTCCCCCAAGAGGGGTACAAGGGCCAGCTGACGGCTGAGGCGTTGAAGGCCCATCTCTCCAAGTATGTGGAAGAGGGCGTGATCACCAGCTGGTCGGTACCGGAAGATTACATCTTCGTAGATGAGCTGCCTAAGACGAGTGTTGGCAAGATCGACAAGAAGGCGCTGCGGGGCCGTTACAGCGGGAAAGGGTCGCCCTCTAGCCCGCCGTCGTTGACATAAAAACGGACAGAAATCGTGTTACACCGTACCAACTGGAGCTCCCTCCGTGCCGGGGTCCCCGCCACAGGAAGTATGTGTTCGTTCAGAGAGACCTTGACGTGGAGCGTGGTTAGCCAAAGACCGGCGTTCATGGAGGGCAGGGGTGGTCGGACCGGTGGGATTTGAACCCACGACCCCCAGAACCCCATTCTGGTGCGCTCCCAAGCTGCGCCACGGCCCGACGCTATAGCGATTATAGCAGACTCCTCAGGACCCGATCAACTAGGATTCAGTCACCCCGCCAAGACCCCTCTCTGTCCGTTTCCAGAAACCATGCTCCACCGCAGCAAGCGGGGTGACTTAGCTCCTTCCAGGCCTCCTCGCCCGGAGCTTGAAGCGGATGGGAGTCCCTTCTAAGGGGAAGGCCTGGCGCAGCCGGTGCTCCAAGTAGCGCAGGTATTGCTCGGGCATCCAGTCGGGGTTGTTCACGAACAGGACGATGGTGGGAGGCTTGGTTTCAGGCTGGGTTGCATAGTAGATGCGCACGCCACGTCCAGAGGTGGCTGGCGGAGCGTAGGCGGCTTGGGCTTCCTCGATCACCCTGTTCAGGGGCCCTGTGCCGATGCGGGTCTCGTAGGCCTGGGCGACCCGGAAGATCGTCTGGAAGAACTCAGGGATCCCCCACCCCTTCTTCGCAGAGACGAACAGGATGGGGGCGAAGTCAACCCCCCGGAGCTCCTCGCGGACCTGAGAGACGGCTGCCTCCGTCCCCCGGGGGGATCGGGAGACGAGGTCCCACTTGTTCACCACGATAACCATGGCCTTTCCTCGGGAGAGGATTTCCCCGGCGATGTGCCGGTCTTGGTTGGTCACCCCCGTCGAGGCGTCCACGAGCAGGGCGGAAATTTCGGCCCTCTCAATGGCCCGCAGGGTCCTGAGCATGCTATACCGCTCGATATCCCCGGTGACTCGCGCCTTCCGCTTGAGGCCGGCGGTATCGATGAGGACGAGCCTCTGGCCGTCCCGCTGGAGGGAGGTGTCCACGGCATCCCGTGTCGTGCCGGGGGATTCGTCGACGAGGACCCGCTCCTCCTGGAGGATGGCGTTCACGAAGCTCGACTTCCCCACGTTTGGCCTGCCCACAATCGCTACAGAGATCCCTTCCTCTACGACTTCCTCGGAGCGGGCGGGGAGGAGGGTGACAACCTCCTCCAACAGGTCGTTGATCCCTACGCCATGGAGGGCTGAGATGGGGATGGGGTCCCCGAGCCCGAGCTTGTAGAATTCGTAGATCGAGGGAGTCGCGGAGGGATGGTCGACCTTGTTGGCGACGAGGAGCACCGGCCGGTTGCTCTCGCGAAGGAGCTGGGCTACGTCTGCGTCCTCCGGGGAGATGCCTCCTCTCGCATCCACTACGAACAGGATCAAGTCGGCTTCCTGGATGGCCTTCTCGACTTGGCGCCGTACTTGCATGAGGAGGGGCTCGTCGGCCTCAAAGGTCAGGCCACCGGTGTCCACGATCTGGAACCGCCGGCCCGCCCACTCACAGATGCCGTAGAGGCGATCGCGCGTCAACCGGGGGGTTTCATCCACGATGGCCATACGTTTACCCAGGAGGCGGTTGAACAGGCTGGACTTCCCCACATTGGGCCTGCCGACGATGGCAACGGTAGGAAGCGGCATGACGAACCATTCACCCCCTCCTCTCCCGGAGGAGGGACGAAGGGAGGCTGTTCCCCTTTCTCACGGCCGGGCCTGGGACAGCTCCTTCTTCCTGGAGAACTCCTCGAGGCGTGCGAGGACCTCAGCGATGATCCAGTCAGGGGTTGAAGCGCCGGAGGTGACGCCGACGGTCTCCACTCCCTCGAACCATTCCTCCTTCAGCTCATCGGCGACCTCCACGTGGTAGGTTGGGATCCCGTTGGCCCGCCCGATCTCAGACAGCCGGGTGGTGTTCGAGCTCTGATGCCCGCCGATGACGACGAGGGCGTCGACCTCCCGGACTAACCGGTTCGCTTCCACCTGGCGAACGGTGATCGCAGGGCAGAGGGTGTTGATGACCTTGACCTCCTTGGTCCGCACGACCAAGTCGGCGACGATCCGCTGGAAGTTCTCCTGAGACTGCGTTGTCTGAGAGATCACCCCTATCCGCGGCCCCACCTTCACCTGCCGGGCCTCCTCCAGGGTATGGACGATGGTCACGCGGTCCCCAAGTGCCTCCTTGAGGGTGACCATCTCGGGGTGGCCGTGATCGCCCACGGCAATGACGTCGTAGCCCTCCTCCACAAGCTTTAAGGCCAGAGTGTGCGCCCGGATCACCACCGGGCAGGTAGCATCTACGATGCGCATCCCCCTTGTCCTCGCGATATCCAGAACCGCCCTTTCCACGCCATAGGCAGAGACGACGAACGCCTCTCCCTGGAGATCCTCGGGAGAGCTGGCCACCCGGACGCCAGCCTCCTCCAGCTGTCTTACCACCTGGGGGTTATGGATCAACGGCCCCCAGGTGAACACAGGACCGGAGGACTGGACAGCGGTGGAACGTGCCATCTCCACCGCCCGCTTGACCCCGCCGCAGAATCCCATGTGTTTGGCCACGACGATCTTCACAGAAGCCCTCCCTTTGCCGCGTGCTCGATGACCCTCGGCTCAACGAGGTCCTTTCCCAGCATAGCAAAGGGGTCTGTGGACCGCAAGCGAATCCTTTGCGCCCGGACCCTGGAAGGGATACAATGAGCATGGGTCGCGGGAGGTCAGACGTGGAGGGGAGGGGGATGACTCAGGAGAACAGGCTCGCCCAGGTTCTGCAAGCTGCGAGGGATTTCCTCTGGGGGCTCTTCGTGTTTGACCTGTACCGAGAGGTGAAGCGCACCCAGTCCAGGTATGAGGACACCCTCAAGCTCCTCATCCTGGGCGAGATGCTGGGCCTCCCCCTCATGAACTCCCTGATCACCCTCCGGCTCTTGCCCTACCTCCTTCCGGACTTGGAACGGTGGAAGCGCCGTCAGTTGCGGGAAACGGAGGTTCTTGAGGAGGCTCCCGAGATCCACTAAGGGCGTCCTCGCGCAAAGCTCGGGAAACGATGTGGACGCGGCGCTCCACTGTTGAGGGGTGGTCTCGATCGAAGGTTCCAGGCTGAGTACGGACATCGTCATCGCGCTGTCCATTGTCCTCATCCTGTGGTACATCGTCGGGGCCCAGGTGAACCGCAGGAGGAGCGTTGCGCTGGTTCGGTGGATCCGCGCGGGGATCGACGTGTTCGGAGGGACCCCCACCATCCGCTGGCTCAGTCCCACGAGCTTTCGCATTCAGATAGAGGGGGTGGGCCCGCCCTTTCGCGTCCTGGGGTTCCTCGTCCTCCTGGAGCCTCGGGAGTTGTTGTTGCTCTGGCTCTTCCAGCGAGCACTTCGGCGCCGTGACCTCCTCGTGGTCAGGGCAGACCTCAACCGAGAGCCCCGTCTTGAGGTGGAGATCTTCAGGCCCCTGCCCGGAGCCTTGCGGGAGCTCAAGCGGGAGCTGGGGAGGGATCCTGTGAATGCCCATCCCCTGGGCATAGGCGATCTCCGTGTGGTTCCGGCAACGAGCCTGGAAGGCATCGCACCCGCGAAGACGGCCTTAACGCCCCTCCTCCCGTTCCTGCGCCGCATCTCCCTCCGGCGTACACCCCCCCATCTCATTGCGACGTTCACCCTCGAGGCAGCCAGCAGGCTTCCGGCGAGAGCGATCTTCGAGGGGCTCCGGGAGATCGCTGGGCTTGTGGCGTAAAGGAGGATTCTCCCGAGGCCTGTGGAATAGTTGCAAATACCAGAAAGTAGTCCTACATAGCAGAACAATGAGCTCGTCCCGGTATACCCTGCGCTCGGTGGGGAGAGCGCTGGAACTTCTCTCCTGCTTCGCGGCGGACACCCGCGAGTGGGGGATCAACGATCTCTCCAGGTCCCTTGGCCTCCCTCGGAGTGCCGTGCACCGCCTGCTCCTCACCCTCAGGGAGTGGGGCTACATCGAGCAGGATCCCATCAGCCGCAAGTACCGCCTCGGGCTCCGTGCCGTGGAGCTGGGCAGGGCGGCACTTGCCCGTCAAGACCTGCGTTCCGTCGCCCTCCCCGTGATGCGAGAGCTGGCGCGACGGAGCCGGGAAAACGTGAACCTTGCCGTGTTGGATGGAATGGAGATCGTCTACCTGGAGCGTCTGGAGAGTCAGCAGATCCTCCGCGTCGCCCTCCATCCCGGGGCGCGCCTCCCTGCGCACTGCACGGCGATGGGGAAAGTTCTCCTGGCAAGCCTTCCCGAGGAGCAGCTGGATCGCCTCCTCGCCACCTCCGTCTTGCAGCGGTATACCCCAAAGACGGTCACGGATCCGGATCGGTTAAAGCAAGAGCTGCGCATCGTGCGCAGGCAGGGATACGCCATGGCTGATGAAGAGCTTGCCATCGGCGTCAGGTCTGTGGCTGCTCCCATCCGGAACCGGGAGGGAGAGGTCGTCGCGGCCATGAACATCACAGGTCCGACGGTACGCTTCAAGGGCCGCCGGATCGGGGAGCTCCGCAGGATGGTCATCGAAGGGGCCAGGAGGATCTCCGCTCTGCTCGGGTATGGAGAATCGCCCACAACGGGATCGGGGGAGGAAGCGGATGAAGGTGGGTGAGCGGGCATGGTGATGCAGGCGACCTCTAGCCAGGAGGTGATCGCGCGCCACCGGGCAGCGGTAGCGCCAGCGATCTACAAGTACACCTCCGTGGCGATCGCACGGGGCGAGGGGGTGTACGTGGTGGACCTGGAAGGGAGACGCTATCTGGACTTTGCCGCCGGGATTGCCACGAACAACGTGGGCCACTGTCATCCAGAGGTCGTGGAGGCCATCCGGGAACAGGCCGGCCGTCTCATCCACGCTTCCCACGTCGCCTACTATGAACCTTATGTGGCCCTCGCGGAGCAGGTGCGTGCGGTGGCACCGGGGTCCCTTCGGGAGGGAAAGGTGATCTTTGTGAACAGCGGATCCGAGGCGGTGGAGGCGGCTGTGAAGTTGGCTCGCTACGTCACCGGGCGGCCCACCGTGATCGCTTTCCTGGGGTCCTTTCACGGGAGGCCCATGGGGGCCCTGGCCTTGACAGCAAGCAACCCGGCGTACCGGCGCCACCTCGACGGGCTCATGGCGGGCGTGCATCACGCCCCCTACCCTTATCCCTTCCGCTGTCCCTTCGGCCACCGCGACCCAGAGGAGTGCGCGGAAGCGTCCCTCGCCTATATCCGTCTCCTCTTGCGGACAGCGGTTCCGCCAGAGGATCTCGCGGCGATCATCGTGGAGCCCATCCTGGGGGAGGGCGGGTACGTGGTGCCTCCACCGAACTTTCTCCCCGGGCTATGCGAGATCTGCCGTGAGGTTGGCGCTCTCCTGATCGCTGACGAGGTCCAAACGGGCCTTGGCCGGACGGGGCGGTGGTATGCCGTGGAGCACTGGGGGGTTGTCCCCGATATCGTGGCCCTTGCGAAACCCTTAGGCGGAGGCCTCCCCCTGGGTGCCGTGCTGGGGCGTGCGGATCTGATGGACCGCTGGCCCCCGGGGGCCCACGGGAGCACGTTCGGGGGCAACCCGGTGGCGTGTGCGGCGGGCCTGGCCACAATCAAGGTCATGGAGCGCGAGGGGTTGGTGCAGAAGGCGGCCGAGCTGGGAGGAAAGGCGCTGGCTTTCCTTCGGGATGCGGGGCGGGACCAGCCCGGGATCGGTGACGTGCGCGGGATGGGCTTGATGATCGGGGTTGAGCTGGTAGAACCCGACGGATCCCCAGCTATAGGGAAGGTGAGTGAGGTCATCAAGAAGGCCACTGAGGACGGCCTCCTCCTGACCAAGTGTGGGGAGAGCGTGATCCGGATCTGCCCACCACTGGGGATCTCCTGGGACCAACTCCAGGAGGGGCTCACGATCCTCCTCCGGGCCATCGCTGCCGCGTATGGAAGCCAGTGAGGGAGTGCGACCATGCTGGCGGTGGTGAAGGAACACCCTGGGCCGGGCTTCGTCCTGAGGGAGGTAGAGGAACCGGCCCTCAAGCCCCAGTGGGTCCTTGTGGAGGTGCGGGCGGCAGGTATCTGCGGAACCGACATCCCCATCTTCGAGGGGATCCGCCATGTTCCAACACCGTTGATCCCTGGACACGAGATCAGCGGGGTGGTCGCGGGGAAGGGCGAGGGGGTCGACCAGCTGGAAGTGGGGGACCGGGTGGCGATCGATCTCGTGATCTCCTGCGGAGACTGCAGTCACTGCCGCAGGGGCGACGATTCCCTCTGCGACCGGATCCAGGAGGTTGGGATCGACCTCCATGGGGGCTTCGCCCAGTATGTGGCCGTGCCGGCGCGGAATGCGTTTAGACTCCCTGAAGGGTTGAGTTTCCTCGACGGCGCTAGCATCGACCCCATCGCCTCGGCCTACCATGGGGTCCGCCAGGCCTTCATCTCGGCGAAGGACACCGTTGCCATCGTAGGTCCTGGACCGATTGGGCTCTATGCGTTGCAACTCGTCCGAGCGGAGGGCGCCCGTCGCACGGTGGTGGTGGGGACGCGTCGGTCCCGGCTGGAGGTGGCGAGGCGTTTGGGCGCAGATGCGGTGGTGGATCTCTCCCAGGAGGATCCGGTGGAAGGTGTTCTCCGGGCGAACGAGGGCAGGCTCGCGGACATCGTGATTGAAGCGACGGGGAATCCCGATGCTGTGGAGACGGCATGCCAGATCGCGAGCAAGAAGGGGAAGATCGTCCTCACCGGGATCTTCCATGAGGAGGCCCGGGTCCACCCCCGGCACATCGTGCGGAAGGAGCTACGCATCCGGGGAAGCTTCTGCTATACGCGCGAGGACTTTGCCACGTGCATCCAGCTGGTGGCAGATGGGCGGGTGCGGACGGCCCCTGTGATCACCCACGTGCTCCCCCTGAAGGAGATGGAGAAGGGGCTGCAGTTGATCAAGAGCCGTGAGGCCATTAAGGTCATTCTGGAGCCAAACCGTCGCGGAGATGATGTCACGCAATCACTCTGAAGCATTCCCATGCCGGGGTGAGACAAGAACATAAATCTTGAGGGGGTGGAAGAGCATGCGCAGGATAGCGAGTTATGTCCTAATTCTGGCCGTTGCGGTCCTGGGAGCAAGCACCCTTGGCGTAGGCGCGGCGCCGGCGGAGAAGGTGCTCGTCGTAGCCCGCGCCAAGATGGATATCCGCACCCTGGATCCTCACCGACAGTACGAGATCGCCCCGCCGCAGATCATCCGGGCGGCTTACGAAACCCTCGTGACCCTTGGGGACGGGGGTCGGAGCCTCACGAAGATCGAGCCCTTACTCGCGGAGTCCTACACCGTCTCCCCAGACGCCAAGGTCTACACCTTTAAGCTCCGGAAGGGCATCCGGTTCCATACGGGGAACATCATGACTGCAGACGATGTGGTGTTCTCCTTCAGACGGCTGGGCAACCTCAAGGATAACCCTGCCTGGCTCTTTAGCGATCACGTCGCCTCGGTGGTGGCTGTAGATCCGTCGACGGTCCGGATCACCCTGAAAGAACCAAACGCAGCTTTTCTTGCCATGCTCGTCTCGCCGAACTTCGTGGTGGTGGATTCCAAGGCGGTGAAGGCCCATGGGGGGACGGACGCGGAGGACGCGGACAAGTCCGACAAGGCCACTGACTGGCTCGACCAGAACTCCGCGGGGACCGGCCCGTTCGTGTTGAAGCGCTGGACGCGCGGGGTGGAGGTGGTCCTGGAACGCAACCCCAACTACTGGCGCAAGCCCTCGCCCTTGACGCGCGTCGTGATCCGGGATATCCCAGACCCTTCCACCCAGTTGGAGCTCGTTGAGCGGGGGGACGTTGCCATCGCCCAGAGTCTGGATATCGACCTGATCGGCAGGTTCAAGCGCTCTGGGAAGGGGAAGGTCGTCGAGGGCAACACGCTGGATATGATTTACCTCGCGATGACCACCAATCCGCAGATCTCCCCGCAGCTGGCGGACAAGCGGGTGCGACAGGCCATCCGGGATGCTATCGACTACGACGGCATCATCAAGGGGCTCATGCGGGGCGCGGCAGTCCAGATCCCCTCCATCATCCCCCTCGGCCTCCTGGGGTCTGACCCAGCCCTAGCGCCGAAGCGCAACCTAGAGAGGGCGAAGGCGCTCCTCAGGGAGGCGGGGTATGGTGGCGGCTTCTCGGTGAAGATGGTCTACCCCACGGCCGTGCTCGTGGGAGGCCTCTCCGCCGAGACCCTCGTGACGAAGCTCCAGAGCGACCTCCAGGCCATCGGGGTGAAGTTGGAGCTGGAGCCCAGGGAGACCGTTGCCTGGCGGGCGGACTACCGCGGGGGCAAGCTCGCCATCACCATTGCCGACTGGACTCCAGACTTCGCCGATCCGCATGGGTGGGCGATCCCCTTTGCCGTGAAGGGGGCAAGCGCGGCCAAGCGCGTCTACTATGAGAACCCGCAAGCGGAGAAGCTCGCCACGGAGGCAGGCCGCATCACAGACGCTAAGAGGCGGGCGCAGCTCTACCGGGATCTCCAGAAGATCCTCATCGAGGACGCCGCCTACGTGGGGCTGATCCAGCCCAAGGTGAACATCGCCGTCCGTGGTGATGTGACGGGAGTGGTCTTCAACCCAGTGTACTTCGTGGATTACTACCCTGTGAACGCGAAGTGAGATCGCGGGCGGGAGGGTGGAGGGGTTGCCGAACTTCTGGCGATTCACGATCCGCCGGGTCCTCGTCACGATCCCGGTCCTGTTCCTCATTACCCTGATCGGGTTCGTGCTGACGTACCTGATCCCTGCCGATCCCCTGGCGATGGTGCTTTCCGAGCGCGCCATGGCCAATCCGGAGATCGTCCGGGCGTATCGCGAACGGTGGGGACTGGATCAACCTGCGCACTTGCGCTATCTGAGGTACATCTCCAATTTGCTCCGCGGGGATCTCGGGGAATCCATCGCCACACAGCAGCCCGTCAAGGAGGACCTCCTGCGTTTCCTCCCGGCAACGGTGGAATTGGCTGTGGCGGCAACGCTCGTGGCCGTCGTCATCGGGACGCCCCTGGGTGTTGCCGCCGCGGTCCACCGGGATAGGTGGACGGACCATGTCGCCCGCATCGGGTCGTTGATCGGGGTGTCCATGCCGGTGTTCTGGCTGGGCCTCCTCGCCCTCGCTGTCTTCTACTACCGCCTTGGGTTGTTCCCAGGGCCCGGCCGCCTGGATCCCTCCATCCTCGCCCCTCCTGTGCGGACAGGTCTGTTGACGGTGGACAGCCTTCTGGCAGCCCGTTGGGACGCGTTCCTCAATGCCCTTAGCCATCTCGTCCTCCCAGCCCTGGTCCTGGGCGCATACTCCATGGGGGTGATCACCAGGATCACGCGCTCAAGCTTGCTCGAGGTGCTTGCCCAGGACTATATCCGGACGGCGCGGGCGAAGGGTCTCTCTGAGCGGGTGGTCTTGCTCCGCCATGCCCTCCGCAACGCCTTCATCCCCACGATGACCATCATCGGGCTGGCCTTCGGGAACCTCATGGCAGGGGCCGTGATGACGGAGACGATTTTCGCCTGGCCTGGCATCGGGCGGTATGCCGTGGAGGCAGCGAGTAAGCTCGACTATCCTGCCATCATGGGGGTCACCCTGCTCGTGGCCTTCGCCTACGTCCTGATCAATTTCTTCGTCGACCTCTCCTACGCCCTCCTCGACCCAAGGATCCGTTTGGATTGAAGAAAGGGGTCGGGCCATGGCCTCTGGGCTTGTCGAGGTGGAAACCTATCGGGTCAGCGCGAGGCGGTCGGGGATCATGGCCCTGGTGTGGGAGGTCCGCCGGAGCCGGGCTGCGGTCATTGGCCTGGCCATCGTCGGGTTCTGGGTGGCGATGGTACTCCTCGGACCGTTCCTCGCTCCCTATCCTCCCAACGAGCAGCGCCTGGAGGAGAGGTTGTCCCCTCCGAGCTGGCGTCACCCCTTCGGGACCGATGAGCTGGGACGGGATGTGCTCAGCCGGGTCATCTACGGCGCCCGGCTGTCCCTTCCTACCGGGTTTGTGGTCGTCGGGCTCACGGCTGCGCTAGGGTCTACGCTCGGCGCGTTTGCGGGCTTCTCCGGAGGCCTGGTTGATGAGGCCATCATGCGCCTGTGCGATGCGGTGCTGGCGTTCCCTTCCCTCGTCCTGGCCATGGCCATTACTGCAGCCGTCGGCCCCGGGCTCCTGAACGCGTTGCTCGCGATTGTCCTGGTCTTATGGCCGGAGTACGCCCGGCTCATCCGCGGGCAGATCCTGAGCATCCGCGAGATGGAGTACGTCCTCGCCGCGCGGGCGATTGGCGTCCCCGAGCGGCGCATCCTTTGGCGTCACGTGATCCCCAATACCTACCCCCTCTTGCTCGTCAAGGCGAGCCTGGACGTCGGCAACGCCATCCTCATTGCAGCAGCCATGTCCTTTGTGGGGCTTGGGGCAGTTCCCCCGACGCCGGAATGGGGGAGCATGGTCGCAGCGGGAAGGCTGAAGTTCTTCGAGTGGTGGATCGGGACGTTCCCTGGGCTGGCCATCTTCACCGTGGTGATGGGGTTCAACTTCCTCGGGGATGGCCTGCGGGACCTGACAGACGCCCGCCTCCGCAGGACACGAGGAGGATAGACCGCCGGGGGTGACCTAGTGGCACTCCACTCCCTGAAGGGCTTCTAAAAGCTCGTCGATTTCAGCCTCACCGATGCGGCCTGCGATCTCCAGCGTGATGGTCCGGTCTGTACGGTCACAGAATACCGCCAGGCGGAGGCCGTTCTCCACCGATCCCCACCACAGGCCGCGTCTGACCTGATGGAGGAGGAGGAACGCTTCATGCCCGGACTGTACGGGGAATGAGCGCGCCCCAGGGGAAGCCTTCAGCTTCTCCAGAGGCCTCCTCCCTCGGTGGACGAGGATGCGCATCTCAGCGCCGGTCCTGCGCTCCGGCTGGATGAGGAGATGAGGGCTCCTCCCACTCGTCACCCACTGGACATCCCCAAAGAGACGGTTGCTGTCCACTTCCGGAGGGGAGGCCCCCCGCAGGAGCTTCCACCCCTCGGGGAGGGCGACTACCACAAAGTTGGTGGGCCCGAGGAGGAAGTTCTCTGCGGCGACGACGTACTTCCTCACAGGTCCTCCCAGAAGTCCGGGATATAGTGGAGGAGATCGTTGGCCACATTGGCCACGGTTTGGAGCCCCACGACCTCCTGGGGGTAGAGGGGGACGAAGCTGCGGACCATTGGTCCCAGATCCTCCTTGATGGTTCGCAGGTATCCCAGTTGCTCCTCGAACTTGTTGCGGAGGTACTCCTCGTCCGAGGCCTCTGCCACTTTGCGGTTCAGGACGCCGTTGACGAACACCCCTCCGACTGGGATATCGTAGGCGCTCACCATGGTGATGAACCGTTTGACCACGGAGATGGGGAGGGCGAGGGGCAGGGTAACGAAGAAGAACGCGGTCTGGGTCCTGTCGGTGAGGAGTTCCTTCACTTGGTTGAACCGCTCGTTCATGGACAGGAGGTCGGCGAGGAGGGGATCCTTCTTCACCTCCTCCATGACCTTGTCCTTGCGGAATGCGAGCTGCACGCGCAGGGAGAGGGCCTCCTTCCGGCTCTCGATCATGCGCGAGAGCCACAGCCCGTAGATCTTAGAGAGGCCGATGAGGCGCACCGCGTTCGCCACCGCCGCGGTGTCGAAGACGATGACGTCGAACTCCTCCTTCTCCTGAACCATCATGTCCATCATCTTGTCGAACATCGCGGACTCCTCGAAGGCAGGGTTAGTCACGGCGATGTCCACAAACGGCCGGGGATCCACGGGAATGTCGGCCCATTTCAAGAACTCCCGGACGCGCTTAGAGATGTTCTCCCGGTACCGCGCGACCACATCCTTCGTCTCTACCTCCACTGCCTGGAGGTTGCTGACTCCTTTCACAGGCTTGATCTCGCCACCGGTCAGGTCCTGACCGAAGATGCTGCTGAGGGAGTGCACGGGGTTCAAAGAGGCCAGGAGGGTGCGCCTCCCCTGGCTGGCGAAGTGGTAGGCGAGGGCCGCGGCTGTCACAGTTTTGCCAACCCCTCCCTTCCCTCCCGTGAAGACGAACCGCAAATCCGGATGGGAGCGGAGAAATTGTTCGAGTGTGATCACGGTAGGATCCTCCTTACAGGACGAGCTTGGGGTGCATCAAGTCCTCGGCGACCTGCGCGAGCATCTGGAGCCCCTTAGGCTCCCGCGTGTACATGGGGAGGGCGGCGACGACGAGGTTCCCGAACTTCTCTCGGATGACCTCTAGGTAGTGCTGCTGCATCTCCACCCGGTTCTTGAGGAACTCGCTCAGGTTGGGCTTCTCTAGGAGCTCCCGGGGATAGACCTGGTTGAGGATCAGGCCGGACATCTTCATCCCCAGGGCGTCGAACATCCCCAAGGCTCGCTCCGTATCCACGATGGCCATCTGTTCAGGGATGATCACCATGAAGAACGCCGTGCGCTTGCTGTCCGTGAGGAGATCAGTGAAGGTCTTGATCTTGTTCCGGATGTCCACGAGTTCCTTCATGACCAGGTCCTCGGTGGCCTTCTCGCCCTTCAAGGTGGCTGCGACGGCCTCGTACTCCTGGACCTGGGTCCGGGCCTCAGTGATCTTCTCCACCCACTTCCCCAGGATCTCCGCCATGGCCACCATCCGCACCCCGTGCCCGAACGGGGGCATGTCGAAGATATAGAGGTCGTACTCCTTCGCTGCCACGAGCTCGGCCATGGCGTCGTAGGTGGCCGACTCGTACATCGCCGGTTCGGCAGAGGTGGAGTCGATGTACTCCTCGATCTCGGCGGGAAGCTCCTCCAGCCCGTACATCTCCAGGATCTTTCGTTTGATGGACTGCTGGTAGTCAGACACCCGCCTATCGGCATCGATCTCCACAACATTCAGATTGGGTAAAAGCTCGATGACGCCTTGCCCATAGATGTTGCGCTCGAAGATATCTGAGAGGGAGGCCTGGGGATCGGTGGAGAAGCAGAGGGTCCGCTTCCCCTCCTGGGTGGCCATGTAATAGGCGAGGGCTGCGCTGCACGTTGTCTTGCCAAGTCCTCCTTTCCCCGCGAAGATCACGATCTCTGGACGCTGGCGCGCAAAGAAATCCTTCAGTCCCTTCATCCCCCACCTCAAGAGAGAGCCTGAGATCCAAGTCGCCCACCAAAATCCTGAAACGGATCTTGGCGGGTTGGCTTAGTACTTAGTAAATCGCATCGGTGAAGTCGCGCTCCCGGAACACCCGCATCTTCCAGGACTTGATGTTGGGGACGGCGTACGGGAGGATCCGCAACGAGTAATACGGGGGCAGCACAGGGATCCCTAGCATATCCCCTAGGGTGATGAACATGAAGAGGTGCTCCAGGTACATCCTGGTGCGCAGGGCCGCCATCACGTGACCGTGGGAGGCCATGCCATAGAGCACGCCCTTCATGATCTCCCCGAACCCTGGGTGCTTCTCCTCTCGCTTCTGCTCCTTCGACGCCACGCGCCATCCCTCCCCTAGACACGATCGACCCCCTGGGCTTCCCCTTCTCGGATCGGCCCAAGGGGCGATGGATGGGTCCGATCCCAGCGAGGGCCGGGGAGGAGCCCCGGCCCTCGCGCTACTCCTTGGAACCTCCCGCTACTGGTGCAGGCGCGGCAGGTGCCGCGCGGAACCGCCCGTAGGCTTGATACGTGAGGACAGCCATCCGGATGCCCAGGATGAAGAGGATAGCCCCCACGAGGACGAACACGCCATTTAAGAATATCGCAACCCCTGGGTACTGGTCAAGGGGGGGCCGGACGAACGCAGGGTGGGGCTTCCCGTTGGCCAGCCCGTACATCGTCGCTTGGAAGAAATAGAACGTCTGTACAGCGAGCGCGGAGAGGGTGGTGACGATCATGAACGTGGCCGGTGCGAGCGTGTAGATGGTTGGGGCCTTCACCCTGGCCAGGTGGATGGTGATGAGCATGATGGCCAGCCCTGCCATGAGCTGGTTGCTTCCGCCGAAGTAGAGCCAGAGGTTGATCCAGCTCCCCGAGACCGCAAAGATCCAGGGGATCAGCAGGCCGATGAAGGTCGCCACGTGCTTCTGCCCCAGGGGGCTCTCCCCGAAGATCTCCCCAGCGACGAGGCGCCAGAAGCGCGTCACGAGAGTCTGCACCGTCAAGGCATAGATCACCAGGGTCAGGCCGAAGAATGTGGTCAGGACGGCCTTGGAGGCATCCCCTCCCAGGTACGGCGCCGTGAGCTTGGTGGCTCCCAGGACCCATGCCCCGATGTTCGTCATCCCCTTGAGTTCGTCCGGGGAGAGGACCATGTAGGCCGTGACCGATGCCAGGGCCAGCATCCCTTCGGAGAGCATGGCGCCGGCGCCTACGGGGTGGGCATCAGGCTCGATATCGAGTTGCTTGCTCGTGGAGGAACTCCCCACGAGGCTGTGCCACCCAGAGATCGCCCCGCAGGCGATGGCTACGAACAGGATGGGCCAGATGGGTCCGACGAAGGGTGCGTATGCCGTCTTCCACGCCGGTTGCTGGAGGACTACTCCTGTGAGAGGCGAGATGAGCGCTCCGAGGAGGATCAAGACGATGGCCAAGTAGGCTGGGAAGAAGGCGACGTAGTTCACAGGCTGGATGAACGTGGGCATCGGGAGGATCGATGCCAGGTAGAGGATCACACCTGTCACGGCCGCCCAGAAGGCCAGGGTCCACGGCCCCAGGAAATCCTTCGGAGTCGGGAGGCGCATCCCGAGCCAGATGCTTACGACGACGAGGATGAGGGCAATGATGGTGATGGTCGTGATCGGCATCTTGTACCGGTAGAGCATCTGTCCGACGAGGACGCCTGTGACCAGAATTCCTAGCGTAGCCACGAAGGTGCTCGGGAAGATGTTCCAGAACGTGGCGATGAGGAAGATGAAGGTCGCCGAGATGATCCACAGGTAGAAGAGGATGAAGTAGAGCAACGTGCTCCGGCCTGCGGCTCCTGTGAACTCGTAGCTGATCGGGCCAAAGGAGCGGCCTTCGTTCCGCACCGAGACCATGATCGCACCGTAGTCTTGGAGCCAGCCGATGAAGAAGTTCCCCAGGACGATCCAGAGGAACGCAGGGAGCCAACCGTAGGTGATGGCGATGAACGGTCCGAGGATCGGACCAAGGGCGGCCACGCTCTTGAACTGGTATCCCCAGAGCACATACCGATTCACGGGGAAGAACTCTACCCCGTCCATGTACATGTGCGCCGGCGTCGTCCGATTCGGGTCAGGCCGCCACACCGTCCGATCGTACCACTTGCCGTACACGCGGTAGGCCACGTAGTAGGCAATCAGGGCCAGTGCGACAAGCCAGAATGGAGACATTTCACCGCCCTCCCTTTATGGAATTTTTCCCTCTTGCGGTGGCAGTTTGGCAGATCTCACCTCCTTTAGTTCCTAGTGTCGGAACTCCACTCGCTCCTGTCATGATCCATATGTGTTATTATTCTGCCATTCCTTCAGGGAGAGCCGTCGGCGCGTGCAGGAGTTCGCCTCCCCCGGCAGGAACATAAGAAGGAAGCCATGGAGCAACACTCCTTTGAACAGGCGAGGGCATCCCTGCAGCCGCCGACCAGTATAACGGCGATCATCAATCCCATCGCGGGCGGGGGGAAGGGGGTTCGCCTGTGGCCTGTCATCCGTGACCTCCTCCAAAGAGAGGGCCTGGAGTTCTCTATGGTCACCTCAGAGGCCCCCCTGCATGCCGCCGAGCTCGCCCGTGAGGCCGTGATGCGAAGCTCTCAGCTCGTCGTGGCCATTGGGGGGGATGGCACTGTGCACGAGGTAGCCAACGGGTTGCTCCTTGCCCGCCAGGAAGGACGCGGGGAAGCGGCCCTCGGCATCATCCCCGTGGGGACAGCCAACGACTTCGCCAGCGCCCTGAGCATCCCCCTCTCGGCTCCAGAGGCCACGCGGTTCCTTGCCAGCGGCCACCGGCGGGCCATCGACGCGGGGATCGTGAATAGCCGGTACTTCATCATGGTCGCAGGGGTGGGGTTCGACGCTGAGGTCGTCCGGGAGGTCAACCGATGGCGGTGGCGTGCGTCCGGGACCATCCCCTATCTCCTCGGGGTGCTGAAGACCCTTGTGGGGTTCTCCCCTACAGAGGTGACGTTCACCGTAGACGGCCAAGTCCACCACCAGCAGGTCTTCCTGGTGGCGGTGGGGAACAGCTATCGGTATGGCGGAGGAATGAAGATCTGCCCTGGAGCGGCCCTCGATGACGGGCTGTTAGATGTGGTGGTTGCAGGCGATATCGGACGTCTGGAGACCCTCGCCCTCCTGCCCAGGGTCTACCGAGGGACGCACATTTCCACCAGGAAAGTCCAGGTGTTCCGGGCGAGGGAGGTGGCCGTGACCGGGGCGGCAAGGTCGCTGGCCGTGCATGCAGATGGGGAGCTCGTGGGGGAGGTCCCTGTCACCTTCCGTATTCTCCCAAAGGCTCTTCAGGTCGTCGCTCCATCAACCCGCTTACCGCCTGGATGAAAAGGTCCCCCATCCGCTCGATCGTCCTGTGGTCCAGCCGTGGCGGTGCCTCTCCTGAACCGGAGGAGAACCCGTCCAAGGTAAGGGGAGGACCGATGCGGATCGTGATCGGGGTGGGGCGGGGGACCTTCGCTCCACGCGGCAGGGCCCGCTCCGTCCCGAGGATGGCCACGGGGAGGATCGGGACCTTCGTCCGGAGGGCGAGGGCTGCCGCCCCTGGCTCCACCCGGTGCAGCCGGCCGTCAGGGGTTCGGGTTCCGCCCGGGAACATCCCAAGGACCTCCCCCTTTTTGATGATCTCCAGGGCGCGCCGGATGGCTTGGCGGTCGGGCTCGCCCCTGCGCACAGGGAAGGCCCCGAGGACGGTCATCAGCGCTCTCAGCCCGGGGATCCGGAAGAGCTCCTCCTTGGCCATAAATCGGATGGGATGCCGCAGGGCGCACCCGAGGAGGATGGGGTCAAGGATGCTGGCGTGGTTGGAGATGACGATGAAGGGACCATGGAGAGGTTCGTTCTCCCGCCCCTCCACCCGGAGGCGGAAGAGGAGCCAGGCCATCATCGCGACGAACGGTTTGAGTGCCTTGTACAGCCACAACCACATATACGTTTCCTCGGGCTCATCTCTGAGGGAGCTTTCCTTCGCTCCGACCTAGGCTGACCTTGCTGTTGAAGACCCCCAGGATCTCTTCCACTACTTCCTCGACGGTCCGACCCGTGGTGTCGATGACCACCGCATCGGGAGCAGGGCGCAGGGGGGCTACTGCCCTCGTCATGGCGACTCGGTCGTCCTCGTCGATGATCTGGAGGACGCGCTCCAGGGGGATCTCCTCCCCCCGCTCTGCCATCTCCTTCTGCCTGCGGCGGGCGCGTTCCTCCAGGGTGGCGGTGAGGAAAATCTTGACCTCGGCATCCGGGAAAACCACCGTCCCCATGTCCCTCCCCTCCGCGACCACCCCTCCCTCGCGGGCGAGGCGACGCTGGAGGGAGGTCATGGCCTCCCGGACCCCAGGCACCTTGGCGACCTTGGCCACGGACGCGCTGACCTCAGGAGAGCGGATCTCTCTGGTGATGTCCCGGCCGTCTACGAGGACCGTGAGGTGGTCGTCCGACGTGACCATCTGGAGATGGCCCTGGGCAAGCAGGCGGCTGATGGCGGACAGCCGTTCCTCGTCTGCGAGGTCCGCGCCATGCTGGAGGGCCATCCAAGCCACGGCCCGGTACATCGCGCCCGTGTCCAGGTACTGGAACCCGAGCCTTCGGGCGACCTCCCGCGCCACGGTGCTCTTCCCGGCCCCCATGGGTCCATCGATGGCGAGGATCGGTCGCTTCCTCATCTCGACGGCAACCCCGCTTCCCGGTTCAGGTTCTGGAGTTTCCGGAAGAGCTCCTCAGGGTTTTGTACGGGCGATGCGCCCATAGAGAGGAGGCGCGCGAGGAGGTCTTCAGCGAGGCCTCCGGTGTAATCCCGGATCATCTCCTTGTCGTGCTGGAGGAGGAAAACCGGGATCCCCCGCCTCCGCGCCTCCACCGCAGCCTCCAGGTTTCTCAGGTTCCCATGACCGAAGGGGACAGGGGTGATGACCACCGCGCTGCTGGCCAGGACCCGCAGGAGGTTGAGCCGGTGCGCCTCTTCGCTGATGGGGGAGAACGGGGCCTCCTCGATCACTTCGATGCCAAGGGCCCGGGCCGCCTCGTGGTCGCTGTCCAGCACATTGAGGACGCCTGCGGATACGCGGAATCCGCCGCGGATGAGGGCACCCAGCAAGGCTGCGCCGGAGCCCCCTCCGCAGATCACATGGATGGAAGGGGCGTCCTCAGGTAGGTCCTGGCGGGAGGGGGAGAGAGGAGTGATGTACGGGCGGCCGGTGAGGGGATGGGCGCGGACGAGGACCTCGAGGCCGTAGGCTTGGCGGATCCACTTCGGTTTCAGGACATCCCCTGGGGGCCCATCGGCAAGGACTTTTCCTGCTGACATCAAGAGGAGCCGCTTACAGTACATCGCGGCTAGGTTGAGGTCGTGCAGCACGGCGAGGATGGTTAATCCGTCCTCGTTGAGGGAGGAGAGCAACTCCATGATCTCCAGCTGGTAGGCGATGTCCAGGTGGGCGGTGGGCTCGTCGAGGAGGAGGGCCTGCGGTTGCTGGGCAATGGCCCGGGCGATCACCACGCGTTGGCGTTCCCCCCCACTCAGGGACTGGAAGGGCCTGTCGGCGAGGTGCCAAGTCTGGGTGCGCTCCATTGCCCGGCGAGCGATGGCCAGGTCCTCTGGACTTTCCCAGGAAAGCCCCCGGCGGTGGGGATTCCGGCCCATGAGGACAACCTCCAGGGCCGTAAAGGGGATTGTGTTCCCGGCCTCCTGGGGCACGCCGGCAAGGATCCTGGCGAGCTCACGGCTGCTCATCCCGTTCACCTGGCGGCCATCGATGAGGACCGCGCCCTCCTGGAGGCGCACGAGGGCGTGGATCGCCCGAAGGAGGGTGGTCTTCCCCGCGCCGTTAGGACCGATGATCCCTACGAACTCTCCCCTTGAGATCTGGATGGAGACGTCCCGGAGGGCCGGGATGGGTCCATAGCTGCACGTAGCTTCCCGGACTTCGATCACCGGTTCCGGCATGTCAACCCCTGACCTTCCTGGCGACGAGGCGGGCAACGGCCTGACGGCCCTTGCCATGCCCCTCGAGGGTCTCTTCGTAGAACAGGACGTGGAAGTCCCAGAACAGGTGGAGGAGCTCGTTCGGTTCGAGGAGATGGGAGGGCTCCTTGGGTCCGAACACCTCCTCTTCAGTGCGGACGTGCGTCTCGAACACGATGAACCCGCCCGGCTTAAGGGCGCGCTTGAGGGTTGGAATGAGGTCCCTTTTGAGGAAGTAAGTGTTCACCACGAGGTCGTAGGTCCCATCGGCGAGGGGGTATGTATCGAGGTCGGCAGCCACAAAGTGGACATCGAGCCCCGCGGACCTGGCGCGCCTGCTGGCCTCTTCGATGGCGACTGGGGAGATATCCACAGCGTCCACCTCAAATCCATGCCGCGCCAGGAACAAGGCATTCCGGCCAAGGCCGCAGGCGACATCGAGGGCTCTCCCCTTGGGGAAAACGGGGAGCCACCGTTCCAGCAGCCAGGATGGGGGACCATCATGGACACGGTCCCCTTCGAGGTAGCGCTGGTCCCACTTGATGCGGTCCGCCTCGCCCATCCCCTTCCTCCAGGCCACCTTTCCATACTTAGAGTAGCAGGGCGGAGGCCCCTGTCAACTTCCCTGGCTCCAGTTTTGGAGGAGATGAGGGGGAGTTTTTGCCGTAAGTAAACGGACAGGAATCATGTTACACCGCAGGAACTGGAGCATGGCCCGTGTCGGGGTGGCTTAGGCTTTCCCAGGAGCCGTAGGGAGCGGGCGCCGGTTGTACACCGCAAGGCCGATCACCGCCGCTACCCCAATGGCCGAGGTCATCCACGCGGGATGGAAGAGCAGGGAGGCGCCCACCAGGGCGATGGCTCGCTCCAGGAGGGCCATGGGGCGGAACAGGTATCCCATGATCCCTGCGGAGAGGAAGAGAACGCCGATTGCGACCGCGATGACCCGTTCGAGGATTTCCAGGAGGCCTCCCTGGAGGAGCAACTGGGGCATGAACACGAAGGCGAAGGGGACGAGGTATCCTGAGAGGGTCAAGCGCATGCCCACAAGGCCCGTCTGCATCCAGGGAGCTCCCGCAATGCCCGACGCGGTGAAAAGGGCCATCCCTTCCGGAGGTGTGATGGTCGCCAGGACTGCGTAGTAGAAGATGAACAGGTGCGCGGCCAGGGGAGGGATCCCGACGTTCTCCAGCGCTGGGGCCAGGGTGGCGGCTGCGATGAGGTAGGCAGCGGTGGTCGGGAGGGAGAGGCCGAGGATGAGGTCGGCCAGGGCCACAAGCCCCAGGAGGGCGAAAACGTTCCCGCCAGCGAGCTGGACGATCAGCGTGGAGAACTTGACTCCGATCCCCGTGAACACGATCATCGAGTAGATCAACGCCGAGCAGGCTGTCCCCATAGCTGCCTCCAGGGTCAGCTCGCTTCCCTTCTGCAGCGAGGAGAGGATGCGCCGCAGGCCGAGCCGCGTCTCCGGCCTGAGCCAGCTCACGAGGATCGTTGCCGCGATGGTATAGAGGGCCGCGCGCGGGGGGTACCACCCGCGCATGATCAGGGTAACCAGGAGGATGAGGGGGAACAGGAGGTAGGTCCGGGTCCTTACCGCCTCGCGGAGGGAGCCGAGGGTCTCCGACAGCTCCTTTCTGGAGTAGCCGCGCATCCCTAGCATCCCTGCCCCAAAATACACGGAGGCCCCAACGCCTAGGTAGTACAGGAGGGCAGGGATGATCGCAGCGAGAACGATCTTGCTGTAGGGGACCTGCAGGAGCTCGGCCATGATGAACGCCGCCGCGCCCATGACCGGCGGCATGAGCTGTCCCCCTGCGGACGCTGCCAGCTCCACGCCAGCGGCGAACGGGGGAGGGAAACCGAAGCGCTTCATCAAGGGGATGGTCACCGAGCCGGTCGTGGCCACGTTCGCCGGGGCCGATCCGGAGACCGTTCCAAAGGCCATGCTGGCGATGACGGAAACCTGAGCTGGGCCTCCTCGGACAGTCCCGGCGATGCGCACGGCCAGGGCGTTGAAGAGGTCGGAGACCCCGGAGTTGAGGAGGAAGACCCCTAAGAGGATGAAGATCAGGATGTACGTGGACGCGACCCCCACCGGTAGGCTCCACAGGCCGTCTGGGGTAGTGTACAGGTAGCCCAGGATGTCTGGGAGGCTGAACCCAGCGTGGCCCCATCCACCTGGGATGTACCTCCCCAGGGAGGCGTAAGCGATGAATACCAGGACGAGGATGGGGAGGGCAAGCCCTAAGAGCCTGCGCGATGCCTCCAGGACCAGAAGGACTGCGATGGCGGCGAGGAGGAGTTGCCCTCCCCTTACGATCCCCGCCTGATAAGCGACCTGCTCGTAGAAAAGGGCGATATACCCGATGGAGACCACTGTGAGGACTGTGAGGAAGAGGTCTCCAGGGCGCACCGGGTTGCCCTGGGCGAGCGGCCTCAGGAAGATCAGGGTGAGGCTGAACAGGACGAAGAGGCTCCGCTGGAGGAACAGGTCGAGCCCCCCCTGCCACGCTGCATACAGGAACGTGAGGGCAAACAGGACGGCTACGGTCTCGTAGGCCGTTTGGAGGAGTTGTGGTTTCGTCCTCGGCCTCAGCACCTGGAACTCGTCACGTTCCCCCCAGAATCCTGTTTCTCCCTCTAGGTTTCGTCCTCGGCCTCAGCACCTGGAACCTTCCCAACCCGCCAACCTGCAGCCTGCCAACCTGCAACCTATCTCTTCTTGAACAACCACTCCGGGGGCTGCATCGCCTGTGGTAAGCGGATGCCCTTCTCCCGGTAGTAGCGTGCCGCTCCCGGGTGCACGGGATAAGCCGTCTGCAGGACCATCCTGGGCGTCAGCCCGCTCGAGGGCTTGTAGATCTTCTCCACCACGTCGTAGTGCTCGAACACCGCCCTGGTGATCTGGTAGACGAGGTTCGGGTCCAGGGTATGGCGGGCCGCCATAACTGCCCACGGAGCTAGAACTTTGGCCTTCTCAGCACCTTTGTAGAACTCGCTGAAGTCCACCTCCTGGATAGGGATGAGGGGAATGCGCTCCCGGACGAGGGCGGCCTCCTCGTCGGTGAGGGAGAGGACCCGAAGCGGTTCCCTCAGGGAAACCTCCGCGTAGTTCGGCGCAACACCTCCGGCTACGACGGCGTCCACGGTGCCGCTGGACAGGGCGCTAGCGGCCTCCCCGTGGGGATAGTTATAGATCTTGGCGGGCTTGATGCGCAGGGCCACGAGGAGCTGGCGCCCGACCTTCTCCGCCAGGGAACCCCTGGTCAACAGGTTGATGCGTTTCCCGTCGAGGTCCTTGAATCCTTGGATCGGGGAGTCCTTGCGGACGATGAAGTGGACGTACAGCGGCGGGAGGGTGGGGTACATCTGGAGGGGAGCATGCTTCACCTCCTGGAACTCCCCCTGCCTGTTCAGGATCTCGAACCCATCGACGGTGACCACCACCCCGATGTCCCCGAGTCCTTCGTACAGCCTTTTCGCATTGGCCACGTACCCGGGCGTCCCCTGGACCGTGGGGATGACGATCCCTTTGAGGTAGTCCAGGAGTACCTGGTTGAGGCCGAGCGCCTGCATGTACCCCGCACCTCCCACGACACCCCCGAGGATGGTGAGCCGTGTCTGAGCGAGCACGGCCCCCGATCCCACAACGACCATGGCGAGAATGCAAATCCACACCCATCGGTGTCGCATGGCCTGCCTCCCCCCTTTATCCTTGCGACTTGAAGAACTGAACCAGCCAAGCGACTTTGGCGGTCTCCTCCACGAGGTCCGCGATGTTCACACCCGCTGTGAGATCCGGACCCATCGCCACAATCCCGTGGTCTGTCAAGAGCAGGGCCTTGGCACGTGGGTGTTCTTCCACGCATCGTCCGACGAGTTCTCCCAACTCCCGCGTACCTGAGGGGGCCCGAGGGACTACAGGGACCTCCCCTAGGATGACCTCGGCGGTGATGGTCACCATGGGCAAAGGGCGCCCGAGGACGGCGAACGCTGTGGCGAAAGGAGGGTGGAGGTGGAGCACGGCGTTGACGTCGGGACGTCGGCGGTAGATCTCCGTGTGGAAAGGAACCTCTTTGGAGGGCCGCCCCTCTCCTTCTCGGAGCGAGCCATCCAGGCCGATGGCCACGATGTCTTCAGGGCGGACATCGCGCAGGGAGACGCCCGTCGCGGTGATGAGGATCACGTCGTCCCCCGGGATGCGGGCGCTCACGTTCCCTCCTGCTCCGGAGACGAGCCCTCGGCCATAGCAGATGTGGCAGACACGAGCGATCTCCTCTCGAAGGGCCTTCGATCGATCCCCAGAGGTCTTTGCCATGGCCACCTCCTAGGGTTCCACAACGACCTTAATGGCCCGGTCCCGATCCTCGGCGAAGGTGCGCAGGGCATCACCGATGGCCTCGAGGGGGAACCGGTGGGTGATGAAGGGAGCGGCCTGGATCAGCCCGCGGCTCATCATGGAAAGGGCCCGGGCGCAGGCCCGCCGCCCCTCTCCCCGGATGGTGTACATCTGAACGTTGTTCCGCACGGGCACATTCAGGTCGAGGGTCACGGGGCCCTTGTAGTACGCAACGAAGACCACCCTCCCTCCGCGTTTGGCCATGCGGACCGCCTGATCCGGGGACTCAGGCCCTCCGGCGCACTCTAGCACCAGGTCGACCCCGCGGCCGCGCGTGTGGTCCATGATCACTTCCACAGGATCGGTTTCCCGGACGTTGATGGTGACATCGGCTCCCATCTGCTTGCCCAGTTCCAGCCGGCTGGGGCGGGTCCCTGTGAGGAAGATCGTGTCGGCGCCCATGGCCCGGCACACCTGGACCGCCATCAGGCCGATCGGGCCTGGGCCAAGGACGGCCACAGTCTCGCCTGCGACGAGGCCTCCACTCTGGTCGATGGCGTAGATGGGCGTCCCCGCCGTGGTCACGAGGGTCGCCTCGGCGAAGGAGATGTTGTCAGGGACCTTGTACAGGGTGTTCACGTGATTGATCACGTACTCGGCGAACCCCCCGTCCACAGTCATGCCAACGGTTCGGTGCCCTTTCGCCACATTGCCGTAGTTGAGGCACGCAGTGTACAGGCCCATGATGCAGTTCTCGCACCGCCCGCACCCTTTGTGCGCCTCCACCGCCACCCGGTCGCCTACCTTGACCTCATCGACGGTTTCCCCCACGGCCACGACCGTCCCCGAGTACTCATGCCCGGGGGTAAACTCCCCCAGCCGGGGCCCTTCACCCCGCGCAGGGTGGAGGAAGTCGGGGTGGGCCAGGATCTTCAAGTCCGTGCCGCAGATGGCGCAGGCAGCCACCTTCACAAGGACCTCCCCAGGACCGGGCCTGGGGACAGGTTTCTCCACGACGCGGATGTCCTGGGGGCCGAACAGCACCGCTGCCCGCATCGTCTTGGGGATCTCCTGGATGTCGACCGCCATGGCTCCACCTCCTCAGGGTTGCATCAGATCCTCCAGAAGGGCCACCGCAAGCGCTGCGCACTTGGGGTCGTTGAGCTCTGCGTCCACCTCCACGAGGCGGACTTCCGGCGCAAGGTGCGCACGGAGGGCCTGGGCGAAGGCCTTGTTCCCTTCCGGGTCATAGAGAGGGCCTCCGGGGCCGGCGACGACTGTCCACCCGCGTAAGGGGAGAAGGAAGGCGGCGCGGCCTCCACTCGCGTTGAGACGCCTGGCCACCTCCTCCCCGAGGATGGCCATCTCCTCCCTCGTCGCCCGCACGTTGGCGTTGAAGGGGTTGTGCATGTGCGTGGGGCGGTCCCGGAAGCGTGCGGGGATCGATTCCTGCGGCCCGAATACGAAGAACTCCAGCCCTCCCGGGGCCACTACCCTGGGAACGCGGCCTGCCCCGCCCAGGAGGCGGCCCGCTCGGGTGGGGGAGTAGATGTCCTCTCCGAAGACCTCCCCGAGGAGCTCGTGGGGGGTGAGGTCCAGGACTCCGGCGAACATCCCTGCCTCCACGAGCTCCTCCATGGCCGCCCCGCACGCCCCCGAAGCATGGAACACCACTGGTTCCATCCCGCGCTCCTTCAGGAGGCGGATGGTTTCGGAGACGACTGGGTGGGTGTTCCCTAGCGCCGTGATGGCAACTGCGGGAGAGTCTCCCCTTGGGACCGGGGAAGCGCTCTCGACCATAGCGCAGATGGCTGCCGCGGCGCGCCGCAGGATGGGCAGGGTTACGCGGTTGGGACCTCCGGTGAGGTCGGCGAGAGGGAACAGCACGGCGATGTCGTGGTGCTGGAGGTATGGCCGGAGGTTCCCGGAGGCCACCGTGGAGACGATGAGGCGTGGGGTTCCAAGGGAGAGGTGGCGCATCGCCAGAGAGGCCAGGGCCGTTCCCTGGTTGCCGCCGATGCCGAGCACGCCGCTGATCCGTTCCGCGTTCCACAGCTCCAAGAGGATGGACCCAGCTCCCCTTCCCATCGCCTCAATGGCCTCAGCTCTGGGCATTCGTGGGAGCGCGTCTGGGTCGACCCCGGCGCGACGGGCGACCTCTTCCCGCGACAACAGACCGTTGGATGCTGCGGGGATCCTTTCGTGATGCGGTTGCAGGCTCACATCGACCACGACAGGAGGGTGGCCGCGGGAGTGGATCTCGGCGGCGAGAAACCGAACCTCCGGCCCCTTCGTATCCAGAGTCGCTACGATGGCAATGCCTCTGGCCACGCCCGTTCGCTCCTCTGCCCGCCCCTCTGCGATGGGGGAGCGCTACGCCCTCGCGGGGAAGTCCCTCTTCTCCGAGCTCACCCTCACCTCAATGCGCTTGATCTCCTCCACGAAGGCAGAGAGGTGCTCGGCCATGCGCTCGATGATGCGGTGCCCCTTCTCTGCCGAGGCACGGAAGGGGTTTCCGATGACGGCGATGTCGCTGTACTCGTGATGCTCCATGGGGATCCAGATGTTCTCGCTGCCCTGGAAGATCACCGTCCCCGTGCCGTCCTTCTTGGAGAACGCAGGACCCAGCCACCTCGGGGCATGCGCCCGGTCCTCCTTGGCCCGCTCCATGACTACGGTATCAGGACGGAGCGCTAGGGTCGTAGAGGTCTCTAGCTCCCCGGAGTGCCATCCCGGGGTTTCTTCCGGAGGGCCTTCGAGGATATCCGCCAGCACGTTGAGCTCGCGCTCCGTGGGGGTCTTGTACCAGGCGATGAACGCACCGGTCTCATACCGAAGGCGGCGCGTCACCTCGTCGATGGGTTTCGTGTTGGAGCCGTGGTGGGAGACGTAGATGAGCTTGTTGAATCCATGGTAGATCAGGCTGCGGGCGATGTCGTAGAGGACGGCCCTGTACGTCGCGGCGGAGAGGGTCACGGTGCCTGTCCCTTGGTCAGGTTCCCCCATATGGTGGGGGGAGTAGCCGAAGGGCATGAGCGGGGTGTGGAGCACGTTGCTCAGGCGGGCCGCGCGCTCCACAACCGCGATGGTAATGTAGCTATCGACCCCCAGCGGGAGGTGCGGTCCGTGCTTCTCGCAAGAGCCGATGGGGATGAGAATGAGGTCTGCTCCCTCCTCCTTGACCTTCCGTCTGATGTCCACGAACGAAAGGTCGAGGATGTTGAGGTGTCCCTGTGCTGTGTCCATGGGGTTCCTCCCTTCCTTGATATGCCCCTGTGCTCACTCTGCGGAATGCGGCGTCCCGACGCGGCGCGCGGGGTATGCGCTTACCGCCCCCTCGCTGCCCGTTGCGGTGGTCCCGTGGACTCCCGGATCCGCAGCTCCGTTGACAGCACTGTCACCATCGGCGTTCTTCTCCCCTCTAAACGAGTAAAGAGGACGGAGGCGGCCTTCCTCCCGAGGTCGTACATGGGGATCGCCACCGTGGTAAGGGCGGGGACTGTATACTGCGCCACCAAGGTGTCGTCGAACCCCACGATAGAGACATCCTGCGGGACCCGGAGGCCCATCTCGTGGAGCGCGCGGATGGCTCCGAAAGCCATGTGGTCGTTGCCAGCCAGGATCGCCGTGGGGGGTGCGGAAAGGGTGAGGAGCCTTTTCGCCCCTGCATAGCCCCCTTCCACACGGAATCCCCCCTCCACCACATATTCCCGCCTGAGGGGGATCGCAGCCTCTGTCAGGGCCCTCTGGTACCCCTCCAGCCGGTCTGAGGCAGTGAGCGATCCTGTCGGTCCCGTGATGATCGCGATCCGTCGATGCCCGAGGGAGAGGAGGTACCGCGTGGCCTCGAGGGCGGCAGCGACGTTGTCCACCCGGACCGAGGGGACGGGAACGAGGTGCCTGCCGATGGCCGCCACCGCCATATCTGTTCCCTTGAGGAGGTCGACGGCAGCCTTGTCCAGTTGCCCTCCGGCAACGATGACGCCGTCGGCCCTCCGCTCCCGGAGCGTCCGCAGGGACTGCACCTGGCGGGAGGGATCCCGGTCCGTGTTGCATACCAGTACGGAGTACCCCCGGAGGCGAGCTTCGTCCTCGATGCCTCGGAGGATCACCGAGTAGTACGGGTTGGAGACGTCAGGGACGAGGACACCGAGGATCGCAGTCCGGCGCTTGAGGAGGCTGCGGGCGAGAGCGTTCGGGTGGTAGTGGAGGGATGTCACTGCCTGGAGGACCCGCTCACGGGTCCGGGGGCTCACCGGGTGGCTGTTGTTTAGGACGCGGGAGACGGTGGCTGGGGAAACCCCCGCCGCACGGGCAACGTCCACGATGGTGGGAGTGGAAAAGGATTTCCGGAAAACCTTTTCCTCCATCTTGGTGTAGAGTCTACCATCCCTCCCTCCTGCTGTCAACCAACGGTCAGACGGGAGAACCTGGGAGCCCTTTCCATGGGATCGTACGTCAGGGATCGGCTCGGATGCGTTAGGGCTCCTCGATGATCTCCGCAGAGTGCGCGATGGCGATGCATCCCTTCACGCTCTGCGCCGCCGGACAGCCGCGCTCGAACACGGCCAGGGCACGCTCCGCCTCCGCCCGCTTGCCTGCAGGGATCCGGAGGTGATAGCGCATGCGGATGCGGGTGATCTTCATCACGCCTTCGGGCGCCTCGATGTCCCCCTCTGCCTCGCTCCACAGCTTCTCTGGATAGCTTGGAATCCCGCGCGCCTCCAGCGCGCCGGCAAGGGTCCCCGTCAGTCAGCCAGCGATGGCGGCGACCATGTAGTCCAAGGTTGCGGGTAGCTCCACCTCGGGCTCGATCTTGTAGAAATCCTTGATCCCTCCGTGGACGCCGAAGTGCACAGGTTCGGAGAAGTCTGCGATGTAGGCCCGACGCTGGGGACGCTTGTCCTGGTAGACCCTGATCCGCGCGGTGTGCACAACTTGCCCCATCCTCTCACCTCCGCTTTGGGCCACGCTCTTCGCCCTTCTCTGGGAAACGCTCTTACGCACTCCCCTATTCCACCGTCCCCTTGAACTCCCATTGGTCGAGGTTTTCGGAGATGTCCCGTAGGAGGTCGGAGGCGAGTTCGAGGGGGAGGGAGAGGAAGAGCTTCCCCATGTGCTTGCAGAACTGGCGGGTCTCCCGCCGTTTGCGCCAATCGTCGCAATCGTGGGCGATCACCGAGTTCTCCCGGTCGATGAGGAGGTGGTACTCCTTGATCCTGGCAGCGACGCGGTCCTCCGAGGCTTCCGCAATGGACAACTCCCCATCCGGGATCTCCAGGGCCCGCTGGAGGCGCTTGGGGTCCAGGAAGATCCCCAGGAGCTCCCGCAGGCCAGCCTCCCGGGCGAGGGCGGCCTTGGCCTGATGCTGGCGTTCCTCCAGGGCGCCTGTGGTGAAGTAGGCATCGACCTGCGCCAGCTTCTCCTGCTGGGTCTTCGTGGCCATCCCCAAAAGGTTGAGCATCTGGAGCGCGTTGCGCGGCGCATAGCCCCGGAAGTGATTGTTGAAGTAGGCGAACAAGGCTACGCAACGGCTGGCTACCTCCTGAACCTTGGGGACCCATTCCCGGAGCTCCTCCTCCGTGTAGAGGTAGTAGTACCAAGGGCGCTGGCCGCGGCCATGCCACCGGATGTACCCGACCTCTGAGGTCACTTCGAGGCGGGCAGGGAGGAGGGGTTCATCCACGATGCAGTAGCCTACGCGGGAGCGGCGCAACAGGTCGAAGGTCTCCTCCCGCATCCAGGATTCGTCCCGGAACTCTGCGACGAAGTGGTACCGCTCGGAGGGGAGGTGGGCCAGGAAATCTTCGAGGTGCTTGAGCTCTTCCGTCGAGGCCGGCGGGAGTTGCAAGAGCAGGGGGCCGAGCTTGCCCTCCACCTCGAGGGGCTCCAGGGTGCGCAGGAATCGCTGGAGGTCTTCGAGCGCCCCCTTGCTCCGATCCAGGCGCTTCTTGTGGGTGATCTCCTTGGGGATTTTCGCGGCAACGATGAATCCATCCGGAGACGCCCGCGCAAGCCCCTCGATGAAATCCCGGGTGGGGGGCCGGTAGAACGTGGAGTTGATCTCCGTAGTGTGGAAGACCCGGCAATACTGGGAGAAGAGATTCTTACCACTGGTGTAGAACGGGCCGACCCATTCCTTGTAACTCCATCCAGAGGTTCCCAGGTACACCTTCATCTTGTAGCCACGCGCGTTCTCCTCCATCGAGGTCCCTACCTCTCCTTCTGTCTCAGGATGAGCAGGAGGAGGCCGCCGATGATGAGGACCAGGGCGATGGCGCGGTCGCTGGAGAACGGCGGAAAGAGTGAGAGGTTGCGGAGGAGGACGTAGAGGCCTCCTAGGATCAGGAGGAGCCCCAGGACATGGAGCCGACGCTCGCGCTCTTCCGGGGACGGAGTGGGGGGTGGGAGGCCGGGTTCGGAGACGACTTCCGGGAGCGGTTCTTCTGGGACGATCAGGGCCATGAGGATGTACAGGAGGATGCCGAACCCGTTCCAGAAGGCGAGGAGGACGAACCCGATGCGCACGAGGGTGGAATCGACGCCGAGGTACTTCCCCAGTCCCCCGCAGACCCCGGCGATCCACCGGTCGTCCCTGGCGCGGTACAGGCGTTTCTCCACTGGGCCACCTCCTGATCCCCCTACACAATTCCCTTACTCCGAAGCAATCTCCTTGTCCGCGTTTCCCACCCGTGCCTTCAGCGCGATGAGCCGTTTCCGGTGGCGGGTCAAGCCCGCGATCCCCCGGATCAGCCGCTTCTGGTCCGCAGTCGCTCCTGGACACTCCTCGAGAGGGACGTAGGAGTCTACGATCCGCTTAGGAACGTGGACCTGGGAAATCCCGAGGTCGTGGAGGCGCCTGGCAAACTGGGGGTAGGCTTCCTCAACATTCCGCCACTCCCGGTAGCGCTGGCACGTCCCGTGGGTGATGTCCGGTTCGCCCCACCCCTTCGCGGGAGCGAAGAACTGGCAGAACCGGCAGCTATCCAGGCGGAAGTCGCAGCTCGGACACTGGAGGGGATGGGAAGGGAACGCGAACTCACCGGAGGGCTCGACTCTGAGCGCATGGGGGATCTCCGTCCCGCACAGGGGACATCGGATGTTGGAGACGTCCTGCAAACCCAGGCGCTGTGCTTCCTCACGGAGGAGGGCGCGTCGCTCCACCGGGGTCAGGAGGTCGAACCCCGGCCCCCACCGGTAGTGGGAGGGAACCAGGGCATACCAAAGGGCATAGGCCAGCGCTCGGCCCGTGCGGGTACCCCTGCGGCGTGCATCGGTGAAGATGCGCCAGGCGCTCCAGCCCCACCTCCATAGGGCGAGTGCAGCAAGAGCCAGCAAGGCGATGAGGGCAACAGACAGACGAGGAGCTTCCTTCATAGCGACTTAGGATTTTGATGGGGGGCGCAAGGGGAAGAGCCTCAGGAGCCACTGCCATAGCTTTGCGCGGAGGCCAGGGCGGGAGACATCCTCTCGCGCCACGAGGGGAGTTCGGGCAACAACCCTACCCCCTGCGAGATAGGCGACCTCCCCGACGGGCGTGCCGGCTCGGATGGGGAGGGAGAGGTCCTCCCGAAAGGAGAGACGGACGGTCGCTTGCTCTCCCCTGGGCAGGACTGCGTAGACATCCTCCGGGGTGATCGCCTCCAGACGTTGTCCCTCAATGAACCTGCGCCCGAGGATCTGGCCTTTTGCTGCCACCTTGACCAGCGTGAAGTGCTGGAAGCCATAGTCGAGGAGGCGAGAAGCGTCAGCATAGATGTCAGAGGAATTGAGGACGGCGGCGATGAGCTGCCAGTTACCCCTCGTCGCCGAGGCCACGAGGCATTGGCCAGACTGGGTGATCCAGCCCGTCTTCACGCCATCAGCGCCTGGGTAGATCCGGAGGAGCCTGTTCCGGTTCTCCAGGACCCGCACCCCGCCTCCCGGGCGGTTCAGGGTCCACCTCTGCGTCCGGAAGATCTCTGCCAGGATCGGATCGCGAAGGGCGTACCGCGCGATCAGGGCAAGATCGTATGCCGTAGAATAGTGGTCGGGATGGTAGAGGCCGTGGGGGACGACGAAGTGGGAGTCCCTTGCCCCGAGGGCGCGTGCCTTTGCATTCATGAGGCGGGCGAAGGCCTCCACGGAACCACTCGCTGCCTCGGCGAGGGCCACCGCGGCGTCGTTTGCGGAGTTCAGGAGGAGGGCATAGAGGAGATCTCGCACCCTCCACCGTTCTCCGGCCTCGAGCCCGATGGCCGAACCCGAACGCTGGGCGCTCGCCCTGGTGCTAATGGGAACTTCCCGGTCGAGGGGGAGGTGCTCCCGGACGAGGATCGCGGTGAGGATCTTTGTGGTGCTCGCTGGCGGCCATCGGAGGCGTGGGGCGCGTTCATACAGAACCTGGCCGGTCCTTGCATCCATGAGGACAGCGGCGGTGGCGGTGATGGCGGGAGGTCCTGGGAGGGCCGACGCCGGCGTCGGCCCAGGAGGCACCATTCCCCCCGCGAAGGCGACGAACCAAAGGATGAGAGCCCACCAGGAGGACTTCCGCATCGCGCCAGCTCAGGAAGTCTTCAGCATCTCCCCGGAGATCCGTCCCTGTTCTGGGAGGGGAGGGAGGTCGCTCAGGTCGCGGAGCCCGAAGGTGCGGAGGAATCGCTCCGTCGTGACGTACAGGAGCGGGCGTCCTGGAGCCTCCTTCCTTCCCGACACCTTGATCAACTGGGCCTCGAGGAGCTTTTCCAGGACGTGATCGGAGCGCACCCCTCGGATCGCCTCGATCTCCGCACGGGTGATGGGCTGCCGGTAGGCGATGATCGCCAGGGTTTCCAGGGCGGCCTGGGAAAGGGGTTCTCGCATATCCATGCGGAGGAGGCGCTTGATCACATCCGCGTGCTCTGGCCGCGTGCACATCTGGTATCCCCCAGCGACCGCCTTCACCTGGATCCCTCGGTCCGCGTACTCCTCCTGGAGCTCGGCGAGCAGTTCCTCCACGAGGCCCTCCTCCAGTTCCAGGACCTTAGAGAGCTGCGCGACTGTGACCGGGTCGTTGCTCACAAAGAGAAGGGCCTCCACTGCGCTTTTGAGACTCTTGCGCGTGGCAGGGTCAGCCCACAGCCGCATCCGGGGTCTCCTCCACAGCGAACAGCAGGATCGGGGCGAAGGGGCGCGCCTGGCTGATCCGGACGAGGCGTTGCCGGACTAGCTCCAGGAGGGCGAGAAAGGTGACGATGATCTCCAGCCGACTGGCCTCGGGGGGGAAGAGCGTCCCAAAAGAAGTTCCCTCGGGATTCGCGCGCAGGGCATGGAGGATCACCTCCATCCGCTCGGCCACCGTGATCCCTTCCCCAGGGATCTCCCGACTGATCTCCCGGGCGCGCTCCAGGACCTGGCGGAACGCCCCGAACAGGTCATCCAGGGTGAGCCCCTCGAGGGGAAGGGGGTCCTCTTCCTCCTGGGTGCGCACGAAGATCTGGCGCTGGTACTCCTCCAGCGCACGGAGGGCCTCAGCGGCCTCCTTGAACGCCCGGTACTCCTCCATCCGCTCCTGAAGGCTCTCCTGTAAGCCCTCGTGCTCCACCCCTTCCTCTTCCTCGGGCGGAGGGGGAGGCTTGGGGAGGAGGAGCCTGGACTTCAAATCCAGCAACACGGCCATCGTCCAGAGGACGTGCGTGGCCTCCTCCAGGTCGAGGGAGCGCCGGCTCCTCTGAAGGTATTCCCGGGAGATCTCTGCCAAGGGGATCTCCAGGAGGTCGATCCGCCCCTCCCTGGCCAGGGCAAGGAGTTGCTCCAGCGAGCCCTCGAACTGCGGGAGCTTGACGTGATACGCCTCCTTCGGATCCATGGTTCTGTCCCCTCTCCGGAGATGGGCGGATTCCGTCACCCCGCCAGAGTCCTGAAGGGGAGGCTCCAGTTGCTCCGGTGAGACCTGAGGTCTATCTTTTCCCTCAGGATCTCAGCGGGGTGTGTTCATATGTCATCTTCATGGCTTGGCGGACCTCGTCGAGCGTCGTCGATGCCACCTTCCTGGCCTTCTCCCTCCCGTATTCCAGGATCTCCCACACCCGGCCTGGGTTCCCCTCCAGCTTCCTGCGCGCCTCCCGAATCGGTTCCAGCGCGGTATTGATGTGCTGCGCGAGGTTCGCCTTACAGTCCACGCACCCGAGGGTTCCCGACCGGCAATCCGCGGCGATCTGGTCTACCTCCTCCTTGCTGAAGTGACGGTGGAGGTGGAAGACCGGGCAGATCTCCGGCCGTCCTGGATCCCCCTTATAGATCTTCTGCGGGTCTGTGATGAACATCCGCACCTTCTGCGTGACCACCTCGGGGGGGTCGCTGAGGGCGATGTAGTTATTCAGGCTCTTGCTCATCTTCTTCCCGTCACTTCCCAGGATCAGGGGAACCTCTGTGAGGAGGGCCTGAGGCTCCGGGAAGACTGGACCGTAAAAATTGTTAAACCTCCGCACGATCTCCCTCGTCAGCTCGAGGTGGGGGAGCTGGTCCTCCCCTACGGGCACGGTATCTGCTTTGTAGATGAGGATGTCCGCTGCCTGGAGGACAGGGTATCCCAGCAGGCCGTATCCCACAGATTCCTTGAGGCCAAGGTCGCGGACCATCTCCTTGAGTGTGGGGTTTCGCTCCAGCCAGGAGGTGGGGGTCACCATGGAAAGGAGCAGGTGCAGAACGGCGTGCTCGGGGATGTTGGACTGCACGAAGATCGTACTCCTCAGGGGGTCGAGGCCCACCGAGAGCCAGTCTATGACCATCTCCTGGATATCCTCGCGGAGCTGCTCCGTCCGGTCGTACGCCGTGGTCAGGGCGTGCCAGTCGGCGACCTCGTAGAAACACTCATATTCATCCTGCATGCGCACCCAGTTCACAAGGGCGCCGAGGTAATTCCCAAGGTGCATCCTGCCTGTAGGCCGCATCCCGCTCAGGATCCTTCCCTTCATCTCCACATCCCATCCCCTCTGGAGTTTGACGCAACAGACCCTACGACCCAGTTGCCCCTGTGGCGAGGGCCACGAGCATACGGACCAGGGGGCGAAGGAAAGCCCCCACGAACCCGGTATACACGAGCACGATCAATACAAGGATACCATAGGGCTGCAACCGGGAGATCCAGGAGGCGTACCGCCCTGGGAGCAGTCCTTCGAGGATCCGGGATCCATCCAGCGGAGGCACGGGGATCAGGTTGAACACCGCAAGGATCCCGTTCACCCAGATGGCCTGGGCGATGAGCCTGAAGAGCAGGGGCGGGAGTGCCTCGACAAGGTGCGCCTTGAACAGCGAACCCAGCAGGAACATGACGGTCACGTTGGCCAGGGGCCCGGCGGCGGCCACCAGGAGCTGCCCCCTGCGCCAGTCCGGGAAGTTGTGGGGGTTGATGGGGACGGGCTTCGCCCAACCGAACCCTACCAGGAGGAGCATGAGCGTTCCGAGGAGGTCGAGGTGCGCAAGCGGGTTGAGGGTCAGGCGGCCGTGCAGACGTGGGGTAGGGTCACCCAGCCGGTCGGCGATGAGGGCATGGGCGTACTCATGAACAGTGGCCGCGAGGAGGAGCGCGGCGAAGGTCACCACCACTGCCAGTGGGTCCAGCCCCAGCATACGCCTCAGGGATTCTCCCTGGAGAGGGGGAGATCCTTGCGGATGAGGTCCTCGTAGGTCTCCCGCTCCACAATGAGCCGTGCCCTCCCCCCACCTGCCAGAACCACGGCTGGGCGCGGGAACCTGTTGTAGTTGCTGGCCATGGAGTACGTATACGCGCCTGTGGCGAACACTGCCAGGAGGTCTCCAGGTTTCACTGGGGGAAGGGGGGCCTCCCAGATGAGCACATCCCCGGACTCGCAGCAACGACCTGCAATGGTGAGGTTGTCCGTGGGGATGTCGAGGAGACGGTTCGCCAGGACGGCCTCGTACCGAGCCCCGTACAGGGCCGGGCGCGGGTTCTCATACAACCCCCCATCCACCGAGATGTAGGTCCTGACCCCTGGAATCCGCTTGATCGCTCCTACGGTGTAGAGGGTAACGCCGGCGGGGCCGACGATGGAGCGCCCGGGCTCGACCATCAGGATGGGCAGGGGCAGGCCATGCTCGCTGGCCTTTGCTCTCACGCGCTCCGACAGGACCTGAACGTAGGAGGCGATGGAGGGAGGTTCGTCCGCTTGAATGTAGCGAATACCCAGCCCTCCTCCTAGGTTCAGCTCCTCGGCCAGGAACCCGAGGTCTCGTTTCACCTGTGCGATGAAGTCCATCATGACCCCGGCCGCCTGCTCGAAGGGCTCCAGCTCCAGGATCTGCGAGCCGATATGGCAGTGGAACCCACGGAGGTCGAGCCGGGGGGAATCCAGGGCTCTCCGGGTCGCCTCCAGGGCGCTCCCGTCGTTCAGGTCGAACCCGAACTTGGAGTCCACACCCCCGGTCTGGATCGCCCGATGGGTATGGGGTTCGATCCCTGGGGTGATGCGCAGGAGGATCCGCGCGGACTTCCCTGTCTCAGCGGTGAGCTCTGCGAGGAGGGAGAGCTCGGTGAAGTTGTCCACGACGATGTGGCCCACGCCCTGGTCCAGGGCATAGCGCAGCTCTTCTGGGGTCTTGTTGTTCCCGTGCAGGAAGAGGCGTCCGGCGGGGACGCCGGCGCGGAGCGCGGTGAACATCTCCCCCCCTGAGGCGACGTCGACTGCGAGCCCCTCCTCGTGCGCCATCTGACAGGTCGCCAGCACGCACAGCGCTTTCGAGGCATAAACGACCTCGGAATGGGGGTAGGACCGGGCGAACGCCTCCCGGTAGGCCCGGCAGTTCTCTCGAAAGCGATCCTCGTCGAGGACCAAAAGGGGGGTCCCGAATTCCTCGGCAAGGGAAGCCGCGGGGCACCCGCCAATGAGGAGGTTCCCGCGACCATCATGGGAGAACCCGTGAGCCGCGATGATCTGCACCATGACCCTCTCGCGCATGTACCGTGAAATAGCTGTTGACACTCTACCACGGCCTTCTTCAGCCTGTCAACGGACCTCCTTGAGGAGGAAATCTCTCCAAGAGGGGGAAGTCAACTAACAAGACAACGGTGCAGGTGGTGGGAGCGAGGATGAATGCGGGATACATGGGGAAGGTTCTGTTCGTAGACCTCACGCAGAGGAAGACGTGGACCGAGCCTCTCCCGGAGGAGTGGGCGCGTCGGTTCATCGGGGGGAGCGGCCTGGGGGCGAGGTACCTCGTGGAGCTCTCGGACCCCGGGGTGGATCCGCTGGGGCCGGAGAACCCCCTGATCTTCATGAACGGGCCTTGGACCGCGACGCCCATTCCCCTTTCCGGGCGCCATGAGGTCGTCGCGAAATCCCCGCTTACGGGCATCTACGGCGAAGCCGATGCGGGTGGTCACTGGGGGACGGCGCTCAAGAAAGCGGGGTACGACGGCGTGGTCGTCCTGGGGGCGAGCGAGGAGCCGGTATACTTGTGGATCCACGAGGAAGGTGTGGAGATCCGGGACGCTTCCCACCTCTGGGGCCTGGACACCTATGTGGCCGACGAGCAGCTGCGCGCGGAGACTGCGAAGAACGCAGTAACTTGTGCCATCGGTCCTGCGGGGGAGAACCTCGTGAAGATTGCAGCGGTGATGCACGATGGGAGGGACGCAAGGCCGGCGGCACGTTGTGGTCTCGGTGCCGTCATGGGGGCGAAGAAGCTCAAGGCCCTTGTCGCCGTAGGGAACCGGCGGCCGCCCATCCGCGACCGGGAGGGTCTGATGGCCTCGATCAAGGCGGCAGTGCCGGAGATCAAGCGCCTGGCCGAGAGCCTGTCGAAGTATGGGACCTCCGGGCGCATGACCACCATCGAGGCGCTAGGGGACCTGCCCATCCGCAACTGGGTGCAGGGGGCATGGAAGGAGGGAGCGGAGCGCATCAGCGGCCAGCGCATGGCGGAGACCATCCTCAAAAAGCAGTACTTCTGCGGTGCCTGCGTCATCGGGTGCGGGCGGGATGTGGAGATCACCCAGGGGCCCTACGCGGGGGTCCACGGGGCTGGGCCGGAATACGAAGCCCTGGCGTGTCTGGGTGCGCTCACCGTCGTCGACGACCTTGAGGCGCTGGCCTACGCCACCGAGCTGTGCAACCGGATGGGCATGGACGTGATCAGCACTGGGGGCGTCATCGCCTTTGCCATTGAGTGCGCCGAGCGTGGGCTCCTCCCCTCCAAAGTGGACGGGGTGGAGCTGCGCTGGGGGTCGCCGGAGGTCGTGCTGACCCTGATCAAACAGATTGCCCGCCGCCAGGGCCTGGGTGCGCTCCTCGCCGAGGGGGTGCGCAAGGCGAGCGAGGACATCGGCGGTCTCGCCCTTGAGTTCGCCATCCACGCCAAGGGCCTCGAGCTCCCCGCCCACGACCCGCGTGCCTACAACAGCCTCGCCGTGGGATACGCCACGAGCAACCGGGGAGCCTGCCACCTGCAGGGATTCTCCTACATCTTCGAACGTTCCGTCACTCTCCCAGAGCTGGGATATCCAGAAGTCCAGGACCGGTTCGGGGTGGAAGGGAAAGGACGATTCGTGGCGGTCACCCAGGACCTCATGTGCCTGTTCGACTCATTGAAGACGTGCAAGTTCATCCTGTTCGGGGGCATCAAGCCGACCCACCTCCTGGAGTGGTTCAATCTGGTAAATGGATGGGGTTGGGATCTGAACCGGTTCATGGAGGCAGGGGAGCGGATCTTCAACCTCAAGCGCCTCTACAACGTGGCCTGCGGGATCAGTCGCAAGGACGACACCATCGCCCCGCGCATCCTCACCCAGCGCCGCGGCGAGGGAGGAGCCGCGACCAACCTCCCGCCTTTCGGGGAGATCCTGAGCCAGTACTACGAACACCGGGGCTGGAGCCCTGAGGGGATCCCTACGGAGGAGACGGTCCGGCGCCTGGGCCTGGAGGAGGAGGCCAGGAAGCTCCGGGCTAAGGCTATGGTGAAGGTCTAAGGGATCCCGAAGCGGGCGATGCGGGTTGAGGTGCGTTTCCATCCCCCTTTCGACCGGGTCGTGGGGACCCGGACCCTCCCGTTGGAGGTTCCGGGCGACGCCTCCCTGGCTGACCTCATCGAGCGGTTGCGCCGGGACTACCCGGGCCTGTTCCCTCACCTCCGGTTCCCAGGGCGTGAAGAGGAAGTGCGTTCTTTTGCCATCTTTGTGGGAGGTGGGGAGATCCTCCCCCTCACGTACAAACTCGCAGACGGGGAGGTGGTGGAGATCTACCCTCCCCTCAGTGGAGGGGGTTGTTCCAAAATTGGTACAGATCCCAGCGCTTTTGTTGCACAGAGACTTGAGCGGTGCTATAATCGGGGTGTGTTCCAAAATGGAAACAATCGTCCCCCGACAACATGAGCAGTCCCCGAGAGCGGGCGCGAAGGCGTTCGGAACCTACCTCCGGATGCTCCGGGAGAACTGCTACGGAAAAGGGAAAGGCAAGAGCCTCCGCCAACTCGCCCGGGAGTCGGGGATTTCCCCGAGCGTGCTTTCTCGCGGGGAACGGGGGATCCAGGATCTCCGCAAGCCGGAGTACATCGAGCGCCTTGCCCCTCACCTTGGCGTCAACCCTTCTGTGATGAAACGCGTCGCCAGCTTGATCACGAGCGAGGACATCGAGTACTTCAGGGCCATCAACCGGAACTTCGGCGCAGGAGCGATTGACATGAAAGGGAACGGTGCCAGCATTGTCCTCTGGACGAAGCTCAACCGGGAGATCCAGAAGCTGCGTGCGGCATCCCCGGAGACCCTGGAGACGCTGTTGACGTTCGTGGAGTTCCTCATCGCCCGGGAGGGCCTGGGCAAGGACGCGAGGAGCGAGCGGTGAGGAGGTCCACCATCACGAAAGAAGGGAGGTTAGGCGGATGACCTACGTCATTGCAGAGCCATGCATCAACGTGAAGGACCGATCGTGTGTGGAAGTTTGCCCCGTTGACTGCATCCACCCCCGGGCGGAGGAGGACAAGGGGGAAGTGATGCTCTACATCAACCCGGAGGAGTGCATCGACTGCGGAGCGTGCGAGGCGGTCTGTCCCGTGCAGGCCATCTTCGCCGAGGATGCCGTGCCGGACCAGTGGAAGCACTTTACGGAGATGAACGCGGACTACTACCGGATGAGCCCAGAGGAGTTTGAAGGGAAGTGGGGACGCAAGCCATAAGCACTTCCCGGCTCCTCCCTACAAGTTTCTTCCCCGTTGTGGTATAGTAAAGGCGATTCATCCTCAGGTGAGGATTCACAGGGGGGATTGCCGTTGGCCCGCGTCGAAGCATCGACGGTCATCCATGCTCCCATCGATGAGGTGTACAGCCGCGCCAAGGACGTGGAGAAGTTCCCGGAGTTCATGCCGGATCTCATCAGCGTGCGCATCCTGGAGCGTCGCGGCGTCAACACCGTCAGCGAGTGGGTGGGAAATGTGGAGGGGCGTCGCATCCGCTGGGTAGAGGAGGATGAATGGGATGACGCCCAGAGGATCTGCCGGTTTCGCCAGCGCGAAGGAGACTTCGATCGATACGAAGGGGTGTGGACCTTCGAGGAGGCGCCAGAGGGGACGAAGACGACCATCTCGGTGGACTTCGAGCTGGACATCCCGATCATTGGCGCCCTGTTGAGCACGCTCCTCCGGACGAAGATGCGGGAGAACGTGGAACGGATGCTCCAGGCATTGAAGGGGGAGCTGGAAGGTGGGAGTGCCGGAAGGGCGAATCCCACTGGAGGAGCGTTGGATCAGGCTGCGAGGAGGTGATGACATGTTGGCATGGCTGGAGTCTTCCCTCCAGATGCTCCGACGAAGATTCCGTCTTACGGACCGGTCTGTAGTCCTTAGGCAGGACCCTCTCGTTCTCGCGTTGATCCTCTTCCTCCTATGGCTCTTGCTGACTGGCCGGAGGATCGTGATCCAGTAGCCTCGGGGTGTGCTGTGAGCCCTGCGGAGGGGCGAGGCAGAACTCGCCCCTCCGCCGTTTTCAGGAAACGGACAGAACTCGTGCTACACCGTACCATCTGGAGCTTCCCCGTGCTGGGTGACTTCCGGAGAGTTCCAAGGGTCCCGCCGAATGTCAAGTTTGCCGGGGGCTTCGATGAGAATGCCCCACGTACGGGGAGGAGATTATATGTTGGGAGCTTTGAGGTTGCGAAGATGATCCCCATTGCACGGCCGATCATCACCGAGGAGGAGAAGGCGCGGATCCTGGCAGTCCTTGACTCGGGTCAGCTTGCCGAGGGGGAGGAGGTCCGGGAGTTCGAGAGGCGGTTTGCCGAATACGTGGGGGTCGCTTTCGCAGTTGCTACCTCCTCTGGAAGCACGGCCCTCCAGGTCGCCTTAGAAGCGCTTGGAATCGGCCCCGGGGACCAGGTCATTACGACGCCCTTCACGTTCGTGGCGACGAGCAACGCCATTCTCCACTGCCGCGCCGAACCCGTCTTCGTGGACGTGGATCCGGCCACGTTCAATATCGACCCTAATGCCATTGAGGATGCTCTGCGCTCTCACCCGCGCGTGCGCGCCTTGCTCATCGTCCACCTCTTTGGCCTCCCCTGTGATATGGAACGCATTGAGGACCTGGCCTCCCGACACAATCTCCTCCTCGTCGAGGACTGCGCTCAGGCTCACGGCGCGGAGTTTCGCGGGAGAAAGGTTGGGAGCTTCGGCCACGCGGCCATCTTCAGCTTCTATCCCACAAAGAACCTGACCACGGGCGAGGGGGGAATGGTGGTCACCAACGATCCCCAGGTAGCCAGGAGGGCGCGCCTCCTGGTGAACGTGGGGAGGGACGGGGAACATTACCATTACGAGACCGTGGGGTATAATTTTCGGATGAGCAACCTGGCTGCGGCGATGGGGCTTGCCCAGCTCAGCCAGCTGGAGGCGAGGAACGAGGCCCGCCGTCGAAACGCCAGGGTCCTGTCGGAAGGGCTCGCGGATCTCCCCTGGCTGAAGCTTCCGAAGGAGCCTCCCGGGTATCGCCATGTATATAACCAGTATACCCTGAGGGTTCCGGGGAGGCGCGACGACCTCCTGCGGTACCTCAGGGGGGAAGGGATTGGGTGCCGGGTGTACTACCCTGAGGTGATCCCCAAGACGCCTGCGTACCAGAAGCTGGGATTCGGAGGGACGTTCCCGCATGCGGAGCGCCTGACGCAGGAGGTGCTTTCGATCCCTGTGCATCCTGCGCTCTCCGAGGGGGAGCTCCAGACGGTGATCGCGGCGATCCGAGCGTTCCCCTTTGGGGAAGAACCCCGGGGGTGAGTGGGACGAGCAACAGGCTTCACGCGAACATGCTCAGAGGGACGGAGGAATGGCGAGGACAGTGAAGGTTGGCGTTATCGGGCTAGGGCAATGGGGACGGCAGCACCTGCGCGTGTACCACCAGATCGAGGGGGTGGAGCTGGCAGGGGTTGTGGACCCCGATCTCCAGGAGGCGGCGGATCTGGCGAAACGATACGGGACCAGGGCGTACGCTCACCACCGGGAGCTCTTAGGGAGGGTCGAGGCCGTCAGCATTGTAGTCCCCACAGTCCTCCACTACGCCATCGCTCGGGAGTTCCTGGAAGCGGGGGTCCACGTCCTCCTGGAGAAGCCCATGACCACGACAGTGGAGGAGGCCTCTCACCTTGTGGAACTCGCCCGCCGCCACGAGGTCGTCCTCCTCATCGGGCATGTGGAGCGCTTCAAGCCTTCTGTAGAGAAGTTCCTCGAGCTCTCCAGGGAGCCCCTGTTTGTGCACGGCCGTCGGATCCGACCCTATGACCCGGCCAGGAGCATGGATGTGGGGGTTGTGCTTGATTTGATGATCCACGACCTCGACATCCTCCTCACCCTCGTGCGGAGCCCCGTCGAACAGGTGAGTGCGATAGGGGTGAGGATCTACAATTCCCATGAGGACCTGGCCGCTTGCCATCTTGCCTTCCGGAACGGGTGCGTCGCCCAGCTAGTGGCCAGCAGGGTCTCGGCGGCCAAGGCGGCAGAGATTGAGGTGACCATGGAGGACAGGGTCGTAAGCCTCGATTACCTTCAGCAGACGATCACGATCCGCCACAGGAATGGCGAGATCCAGCGGCACGTAGTCCGAGGGGAGGAGCCGCTCCGCGCAGAGCTTGCCCACTTCGTCCGCTGTGTCCGAGGGGAGGCAGCGCCCCGCGTCCCCGGAGAGGAAGGTATGGCAGCGCTAGAGCTCGCTGAGCACATCCGGGCACAGATGAAGGTCATCGCCCCGGGCGTCGCCGTCGGGTAGCGAGGAAAGAGCGCCCTCTCGGGATCTGCGAGCAGGTGAGGGAAGAGCCATGTGGCATAGGCTCACGGTGAGATCACGTCGCCGCGTTGACCTCATCGATGTCACCGAGGACATCTCCGGCCTGGTACGGGAGAGCAGAGCGCAGGACGGCGTCGTCGTCGTGTACACAGAGCACACGACCGCGGGGCTGTTCATCAACGAGAATGAGCCAAACCTCCTTCAGGATGTCCAAAAATGGCTGGAGACAATTGTGCCCCAGGACCACCCCTATGCGCATAACCGTGTCGACAACAACGCCGACAGTCACCTGCGTGCGATCCTTCTGGGGTCCAGCCTCTCCGTCCCTGTGGTCGAAGGCCGGCTTGGGTTAGGACAGTGGCAGCGCATCTTCCTGGCTGAGCTAGATGGGCCCCGTACCAGGAGGATTCTTGTGCGGGTGATCACAGGATAGCAAGCTCCCTTAGGGGTAGACAACCACGCACGTGACCACCCGGTCCACGCCGGCGATGGCTTTGATCCGGGAGGCGAGGGGGCTGAATCCCTTGGTGCCCTCCATCTCGGCCACGGCGATCACGTCGAACTCCCCCATGGTCACGTCTGCCCGCACGATCCCTGGGATCTTCCGGACCTCCTGGGCGACCTCTGCCGGCGTCCCACGATCCAAGGTGATGAGGATGTACGCGGTCTCGATCATCCGGAGCCTCCCTGGATTGTATTCGTGCCACGAACCGCTCCTTCCTCGGGCTCATTGGCCCTCCCCATCCTCCGGGGGCCATGGCATGGTATAGTATGGTGGACCGACACCTCCAGAGGAGGGGGAAGGAGATGCGCATCCAGACACGGGAACTGACCCTCACGGCGTTGCTCGTGGCGCTCGTGGCCGTCGCTACCATGGCCATCCGCATTCCCATCCCAGCCACTCAGGGTTACTTCAACTTGGGGGAGACGATGGTTTACTTGAGCGCCCTGTTGTTCGGGCCGTGGATCGGCGGGTTGGCCGGCGGCATCGGTTCGGGGCTCGCAGACGTCCTCAGCGGGTACACGCAGTTCGCTCCCTTTACCCTGCTCATCAAGGGTTTGGAGGGGTTCGTTGCAGGAGTACTGACCCAGAGGGGGGGCCTCGGGGCGACCTACCTTGGGGCGGCCTTTGGCTTGGTGGGGGGGATCGGCCTCGTCCTCCCGGAGAACCTCCTGTCCAAGGTTGGAGGGATCTTGCTGTTGCTCGCCGTCGTGATCGGGGGAGCCCTTCACCTGGGGACGAGGGTGCGCCCGGTGGCAGGAAGGGTTTTCGCCCTTATCGTAGCGGGGGCTGTCATGGTGGGAGGGTACTTCCTCTCTGAGGCTTTCCTCCTGGGATTGGGGGTTCCCGCGGCGCTTGGGGAGGTCCCTGCCAACGTCATGCAAGTTGTGAGCGGGCTGGTCATCGCCATTCCCCTGTCGGAGGGGCTCAGACCTGTGGTCCTAGGGAGGGCGCGGTGAAGGCTGGGAAGGTGCCCGTCGAGCTGCTCACCACCCTGGTTTACCCCTACCTCGGCCGCAGGCCCGATGTCCTCGTGCACGCCAAGGTTGGTGAGGACTGCGCCGTCATCGACTTCGGGGAATACGTCTGCGTCGTCACCACCGATCCCATCACCGGAGCCACCAAGCGCCTCGGCCGTCTCGCTGTGCACGTGGCGTGCAATGATCTCGCTGCGACGGGGGCGGAGCCTGTAGCCCTTCTCCTGACCCTCTTGCTCCGGGAGGGGACTACGGAGGAGGAGCTCCAGGGGATCATGCGCGAGGCGGGGGAGACGGCGGAGGAAGTTGGGGTGGAGATCGCCGGTGGCCACACGGAGGTCACCCCAGGCATCGACCGCCATCTCGCCATCATGACGGCACTGGGCCGCGCCAGGAAGGGAGAGTACGTGACGACCTCAGGGGCAAACCCCGGCGATGTCCTCATCCTCACCAAGGGTGCAGGCATTGAAGGGACAGCGATCCTGGCATCCGACTTCGCCGACCACCTCCGCAGGAGCTTGCCAGCAGAGGTGCTCGCCCGCGCCCAGAGGTTCTATGACCTCATCAGCGTGATCCCCGAAGGGCGCATTGCCGTTAGAGCAGGGGCGTCGGCCATGCACGATGTGGTGGAAGGTGGCGTGCTCTCAGCCGTCTGGGAGATGGCCGAGGCATCGGGGACGGGGGTCGAGCTGTGGGCTGACGCCGTTCCCGTCTATCCGGAAACCCAGGCGATCTGCCAGGCACTAGGGGTCGACCCCCTTGGCTTGATTAGCAGCGGTGCCCTCCTCATCGCCTCTCGGTCCCCGGAAAAGACCCTCCAGGCGTTACACAAAGCAGGCATCCCCGCGCAGATCATCGGGAGGGTCACCGCCTCCTCCCGGGTGATCGTGAAAGGGGACCGACGGGAGGAGCTCCGTCCTTACCCCCGGGACGAGCTCTGGCGCATCTTGGAGGAGCTCTCCTCTGGGTGAACGTCCCCGATGCCACCGCCCCCATCCTCGCTTCACTTAAGTTCTGTCCGTCAATTTGGACAAGGGAACCGGGAGAGTATGGCGAAATGACTGGGAGACCACCGTTGTGGAGGGATGGAGATGCTCCGGCTGTTGCCTCGGGAGGAGACCTTCTTCGACCTGTTCAACCAGTCTGCTGCCAACATCCTGGAGGCGGCCCGGATGCTCCGGGCACTCCTCGAGGACTACCGAGATGTGGAACGCCAGGCCGAGGCGATCAAGGCACTGGAGAACAAAGGGGATGACATCACCCACGCTATCATTGACCGGCTGAACCGAACCTTCGTCACTCCCTTTGACCGGGAAGATATCTTCGCCCTGGCCAAGCAGCTGGACGACGTCCTTGACTGGATCGAAGCGTCATCCGCGAGGATGGCCATGTACAGGGTTCCCTACCCCACGGGAGAGGCCCGCGAGCTGGCCCAGGTCATCGTCGACGAGTGTGAGAAGATCGTGGAGGCGATCGCAAATCTCCGACACCCTCACCGGATGATGGATGCCCTGCAAGAGATCAACCGGTTGGAGAACCTGGCAGATCATCTCCAGCGGGATGCGATTGCCAAGCTATTCGCCGCCAATGGGAATCCCATCGAGGTCATCAAGTGGAAGGAGATCTACGATACCCTTGAGGAGGCCACGGACCGGGGGAGGATGTCGCGCACGTCCTAGAGGGGATCTACACCAAGAATCTATGAACCGATAAACCGTACCGAGTCCGCCCGGAGGATCCTGTGCCGTCGCTTGCGTTCGTCATCGCAGTCGTTGTGCTGGCTTGGACCTACGACTTCTTCAACGGGATGAACGATGCGGCCAACGCTATTGCCACCTCCATCTCCACCCGTGCCCTCACACCCCGTCAGGCCATCCTCCTGGCCAGGACGCTGAACTTCCTGGGAGCTTTCCTGACCACGGAGGTCGCGAAGACCATCGGGAAGGGCGTCGTGCGTTCGGAGTTCCTCACCGAGCCGATGGTGCTTGCAGCTCTCATCGGAGCCGTTGTCTGGGCATGGCTCTGCACCCACTATGGGATCCCCATCAGCATCACGCATTCCCTCATCGCCGGGTTGATTGGTGCAGGCTGGGCCGGAGGGGGTCTCCAGGCGTTGCTGCTCGGGGGCCTCGTGAAGATCGGCTATGCCATGGTCATCTCCCCGATCAGTGGGTTCATTGGAGGGTTCGCGCTGATGCTGATGGCGTACTGGCTGTTCCAGCGCATGCTCCCCACGGCGGTGTCCCGCCTCTTCCGCTACGGCCAGATCCTCTCCGCGTCGTACATGGCCTTCGCCCACGGTGCCAATGACACCCAGAACGCGATGGGGGTCATCACTGCAGCCCTCCTCGCTGGGGGGTTCATCAAGGAGTTCAGAGTCCCGTGGTGGGTGATCCTGGGGTCAGCTTTCTTCATGGGCCTTGGGACATCCTTCGGGGGATGGCGGGTGATCCGGACTATGGGGATGCGGATGGTGAAGCTCCAGCCAATCCAGGGGTTCAGCGCAGAGGCTTCCGCTGCCACAGTGATGATCTTGGCGACCCTCCTGGGCCTGCCCATCAGCACGACCCATGTCATCTCCACGGCCATCATGGGTGTAGGCGCGACGCGGCGCCTCTCGGCGGTGCGCTGGGGGATCGCCGGACACATTGTCGCTGCGTGGATCTTCACCTTCCCTGGGGCCGCAGGCATTGGAGCCATCGCCTACTACCTGATCACCTTCGGACTCCGGCTCCTGGGCACATGACCCCTCAGAATCAATACGACAATACGATAGGTTGACGAAGACCTAAATCCGTGACCTCCAAGCAAGAAAATGGGCTGCAGGTGGCGAATTACCAAGGGCGAGCGGTTGCATCACACCTTCACCCGTGAGGTGATCCCGTGCGGCTCGTCATTGAGGAATCCAAAGAGATCCTGACCACCCATGCCGGATTGTACGCCGTGGGCGAGCTTCTGCGTAAGACCAAGCTGCGTTCCCGGCTCAACGCCATCCGCTTGGCCGGGCGCCCGGAGCCGGAGATCAGCCACGGTGACGTGGCCGTCTCATATATCGGCCTTTTATGCCAGGGCAAGAACGACTTCGACCACATCGAGGCCCACCGCGAAGACGACTTTTTCCGGAGGGCGATGGGGGTGCGGGTCGTACCGTCCTCGCCGACGCTGCGCCAACAGCTGGATGAGGCGGCCGGACAGGCCGGCTGGGAAGCGATCCTGCGGGAGGAGAGCGCGCATCTGTTGGCCCGCAAGGCACGCCCGACGGCGGTGACCGTGGGTGGACGCGATTTGGTCCCGCTGGACATCGACGTCTCGCCCTGGGACAACTCCGGCACGAAGAAGGAGGGCGTGTCCCGCACCTACCACGGTTATGACGGCTACGCGCCGATCTTCGCCTTCCTGGGGGTGGAGGGGTTCGTCGTCCACAGCGAACTCCGCCCTGGCAAGGACCACAGCCAGAAGGGCACCACGAAGTTCCTGCGGGAAAGCATCATCTACGCCCGCAGCGTCACCGGTCGGCTCCTGCTGCTGCGTCTGGATGCCGGGTTCGACAGCCGGGACAACATCCTGATCTGCCGAGATGCGAGGGTGGAGTTCATCATCAAGCGCAACCTGCGGGGGGAATCGGAAAGCGTCTGGTTGGAGTGGGCGAAACGACACGGTTCGATGAGGGAACCGCGGCCGGGCAAGCGGGTCTGGCGCGGCGCCTTGGTCTGCGACGTCGAAGGCAAGCCGGTGCGCATGATCGTGGAAGCGGTTGAGCGCACCACGCGCGCTAACGGCCAGGTGCTGCTGTTGCCGGAGGTGGAGGTGCAGGCCTGGTGGACATCGCTGCCGGACGACCCGGACACGGTGATCCGGCTCTACCAGGAGCACGGGACGATGGAGCAGTTCCACAGCGAGATCAAGACCGACCTGGACTTGGAGCGGCTGCCGTCGGGGAAGCTGGCGACCAACAACCTGGTGCTTCAGTTTGCCCTCTTGGCCTACAACATCCTGCGGCTGATGGGCCAGGCCATGTTCGGGGATCCCACGGTGCCATTGCGCAAGGCGCGGCAGCGGCGGCGCATCCGGACGGTGATCAAGGACCTGATCTACCTGGCGGCGCGGCTGGTGGTCCATGCGCGGCAGGTGCGGCTGCGCTACGGACAGGGCAACCGTTGGGGACCACCCCTGCGGCGGATCTGCGAAGCCTTGGCCTGACGGCGGGTATACCGCAAAACAGACAGATCACCGAACCTGTTGGAGGAAACCGGCGGGGCGGCCAGGTTATTCCCCCGGTTGGGCCGGTCGTGACAGCCGGCGCCTGAACCGGGGTCGCAGGGGGGCAGTGGTGCCATCCCGAAGCCCGGACGGAGCCGTAAATACCAGCATCAGGAAGTCCATGGCCTGCCGGATGGGGTTGCCACCAAGGTGGTCACGGATTCAGGGAAGAGAGACGGGATCGAATACAATATTTTACAACCAATTCCGATAAATTTGAGGGGGGTACTGTCAAACGTGTTCCGTCGGTGGTCTGCAGTCCTCGCTCTGTGCCTCCTTGTGGCCATTCCCGCCGCGGCCCCCGGTGCTACCTATCCTGAGCGTCCTATCAAGATGATCGTCCCGTGGGCAGCGGGTGGGGATACGGATGCCATCATGCGCGTGGTCGCGAGCCTTCTCGAGAAGGATCTCGGAGTTCCCGTTGTCGTGGTGAACATCCCTGGGGCCTCCGGGACTGCAGGCGCCCGGGAGGCCAAGAAGGCCCCGCCCGACGGGTACACGATCTTCTCGATCCACGACTACATCCACACCACCTTCTACACCGGAGTCGCGGAGATCAACTATTGGGACTTCACCCCTATTTGCCTGTTGACCTCTACGCCGTCCATCGTGGCCGTCTACGGCAGGTCGAAGTGGCGCACGTTCAGAGAGCTTATAGAGGACGCGAAGCGGCGCCCAGACGAGATCAAGGCTGGGGCTACCCTCGGCTCCACAAGCCACTTTTTCCTCGTCCTCATCGAGCGGAAGGTCGGATCCCGCCTGTGGCGGTACGTGAGCTACGAAGGGACCGCTCCCCGTATGACCGCCCTCATGGGGGGCCACATCGACGTGGCGGAGTCCAACCTGACCCAGTTAGACAAGGCTCGGGCGGGTCAGATTCGGTTCCTGGCCATCGCCACGGAGAAGCGCCATCCCTCCGCACCGGACATTCCCACCCTCAGGGAGTTCGGGGTGGACGTGGTATACGCGGTGAACCGGGGTTTGGTGGCGCCCAAGGGGACGCCTGCACCTATTCTGGACCGGCTGGAGAAGGCCTGTGAACGCGTCGCCCGGGACCCTGTGTTTGCCGACGCCATGACCAAGCAGGGGACCGATGTGCGGTTCCTGAACCGGAAGCAGTATACCATCTTCCTCCGGGAGAATGATGCGCTGAATAAGGCCCTGGCAGAGTACGTGGGGTTCAAGCGGCGGTGAGCACTCGAACCTCTTGAGCCATGGGGTGCGTAGAGAATGGGCCGGGATGGGATCGTCGGACTTTTGCTCCTCGCCCTGAGCCTCTTGCTTTACCGCCATACGGGAGAGATCCTTCACCCTCCCTTCGTCCCGCTAGGCCCGGAGTTCTACCCGCGAGTCCTCCTCGGCCTCCTAGGAGGACTGGGCGCCACGCTGATGGGCGCTGACCTTCTGGATCGGGGGAGGCGGCGGACATCTCTTGAGGGGAAGCCGGGAAGCATCCGCCTACCTCTGGGTCAGTACCGCAATGTCCTCCTCACGTACCTGCTCTTCGGAGGGTACGTGACCTTGCTACCTCTCGTGGGGTTCCGGGTGGCGACCGCGCTGTTCGTGGCGGCCCTCTCTTTGGGGCTTGGCCCGAAGACCCTCCGCCATGCGGCCCTCTCTCTGCTAATCGCCGTGGGGTTTACTGCGGCCGTCCACTTCGTCTTCGAAGTGTACCTGAAACTCCTGCTCCCTCGGGGGATCTTCCTCTAGGTGGTCCTATGCCGGACCTCTGGATCAATGCTACCGCGCGGGTCCTACAGCCCGACGTGTTCCTCTCCCTAGCGGCGGGAGTGGTGGCCGGTCTCATCGGGGGTGCCATCCCCGGGATCACCATCACCACGACTGTCATCCTGGTCCTCCCCTTCACCTTTGGGATGGATCCCCTGCAGGGGCTGGCGACTCTGATCGGGGTGTACGTAGGGGGCGAATCCGGAGGACTCATCAGCGCTACCCTTCTCGGGATCCCCGGAACGGCTTCCTCCATCGCCACCACCTTCGATGGCTACCCCATGGCCAAGAAGGGCGAGCCCGGCCGGGCAGTGTGGCTCGGCATCTGGGCCGGGTTCTTCGGAGGTCTCATCGCAGGGATCCCCCTCGTGATCGGTGCCCTCACCCTCGCCACCCTGGCCCTCCATTTCGGCCCCTGGGAGTACTTCAGCCTGTTCATCCTCACCCTGAGTATTGTCTCGAGCCTCTCCGAGCACTCGCTCCTCAAGGGCCTTATCGCCGCGGCGGTCGGCCTCTTATTAACCGTGGTGGGATCTGATCCCATCATGGGTGTCCCCCGGTTCACCTTCGGACTGGAGTACTTGCGCACCGGGTTTCCCTTTCTGCCTGTGCTCGTGGGGGTGTATGCCTTCGCCCAGCTCATGCGGGATGTCGAGCAGAGACCTACAGGCCGGGCCGCGACACTCGTGGGGGGCTCCGCGAACCTCTCGGTCTCGCACGGGCGGGTGATCCGGGAGGTCTTCCACCAGTGGGCCAATCTCCTCCGCTCCACCCTGGTCGGCCTGTGGATCGGCATCCTCCCTGCGGTAGGGGGTTCTGCGGCGAACATCCTGGCCTACGACCAAGCGAAGAAGTTCTCCCGTCACCCCGAGAAGTTTGGCACCGGAATCCCGGACGGGATCATCGCTACGGAATCCTCCAATAACGCCAACGTGGCAGGCTCCCTGATCACCATGATGGCCTTCGGGATCCCGGGGGATGCGGTGAGCGCGGTGATGATCGGTGCCCTCATCATCCACGGAATACAGCCTGGGCCCCTCTTTATCAGCAACAAACCTGACTTGGCCTACGGCATGTTCGCCGCCTATTTCCTGGCCACGGTCATCACGGTCTTCATTGAGGCGGTTCTTCTTCGGCTGCTCGTCCGTGTCGTCTCCGTTCCTCTTCACTTCCTCGTGCCCGTGATCCTGGTCCTGGGGGCCATCGGTGCCTACGCCATCAACAATCTCGTAGCCAACGTGTGGACCTTCTTCCTCTTCGGGATCCTGGGGTACCTCATGGTGAAACTCGAGTTCCCCCTCGCCCCTCTCATCCTCGGGCTGATACTGGGGGATCAGATCGAAACGAACCTCGTCCGAGCCATAATGACGGAGCCCAACCTCCTCCTGTTCCTCACCCGACCCATTTCGGGCCTGTTCTTGGTCCTCTCGGTGGCCTCCTTCGCGTGGGGGATCGTCCAGACGCGGCGACAGGCCCGGGCTGGGCGGTTGGCCGATGCCATCCCTTCTGGAGGGTAGACTTTGCAGGACTCCGGTCCAAGACCGTTGCTCACCGTAGGCCTTGCGGGGTTCGGTGCCATCGGGCAACGGGTGGCCGTAGCGTTGGACCGTCCGTTGCCTGGCCTGCGTCTGGGGGCCATCACGAGCCGTGACCTCGAGCTGGCCAGGGAACGGGCAGAGGCCCTGCTCAAGGCACCACCTCCCGTGGTCCCCTTAGCCGAGATGGTCTTCATGGTGGACGTGGTCGTGGAGGCCGCGCCTGCGCAGGCCTTCCACGAGATGCCACCGCCACTCTCTGCGCCGGCAAGACCCTCATTGTCCTCAGCGCCGGCGCGCTCCTAGACTCCTACGAGGCGTATGTCAACCTTGCCCAGCAGGGAGGCGGCCGGATCCACGTCGTCTCCGGGGCCATTGGGGGTCTGGATGCTCTCGCGGCCGCTGCGGTGGGGGAGGTGGAGTCCGTCACCGTGGTGAGCCGAAAGCCGCCCCGCGCGCTGGCCGGTGCACCGTACCTAGAGGCGCACGGGCTTAACGTACTAGAGCTACAGGCACCTCAGGTGGTGTTCGAGGGGACCGCCCGGGAGGCCTGCCGCGGGTTCCCGGCGAACGTCAACGTCGCGGCCGCCATCAGCTTAGCCGGGATCGGCCCGGATCGTACCCGCGTGCGGATCGTGGCAGATCCCACGATCTTGCGCAACACGCATGACCTGGAGGTCATTGGCTCCTTCGGCCGGTTCTGCCTCCACATTGAGAACGTGCCGACGGAGAATCCCCGCACGGGGGTCTTAGCGGTCCAGTCTGTGATCGCCACCCTGATGAACCTCGCATCCCCCATCCGAGTTGGAACATAGGAGGTCGGGCGATGATCCCTCAGGGACGGAGCGTGGTGATGGCAAGACGGGGAATGGTGGCTTCCGGCCACCCACCTCGCCTCCGCCGCTAGGCTTCAGGTCCTCATGTCGGGGCGGAACACCACGGATGCCGCCATCGCCACGGCCGCGGTCTTGGGCGTGGTGCAGCCATGATGAGCGGCGTGGGCGGCGATACGATCCTCCTGCTACGATGCTCAGGAGGCTCAGACCTGCGCCCTCACCGGGAGGGGCAAGGCACCGTATGTAGCCACCCGGGAGTTTATCGTCGAGTGGGGATACGCGAAGATGCCGCTTCAGGGCATGCTCCCCCATGACCGTGCCCAGGGCCGCGGGTGCATGGTCACCGCTCTGGAGCGCTGGGGCAGTAAGAAGTTTCCGCTTTCGCAGTTGCTGGAGCGCGCGATCTTCTATTCCGAGGAGGGGTTCCCAGTCGCGGAGAGGGGCGCCTGGATCACGGAGGCCGCTTTGTCTGTGCCGCGTGTACACTCGTGGGGATGAAGATCCTCGGGAGATTGTGTCGGTAGGATGGAAGTCAAGGGGCTGCCGGGCGGGAGGAGGGGTGGATTGGGCGTCTCTACCGACTGCGTTACCTACATCGCAACAGGCTGTGCGCTCAAGTGCCGATTTTGTACGTCACCTGTGGTTGGGCTTGGCGTGGGCTATAGTCTTTGACACCAGCTGAGTCTTGCGGTGACTGCTCCATCCAACCGCGTCTTGCCTGCGTGGCCGGGGGAGTACGGCAGGAGTGAGCCGCGAATCCCTACTGGTCTCCCGAGTCCCCCTTCTGGAGTCTTTGAGGAAGCGACTCCGCACGGCTAACCCCATGGGAAAATAGGCCTGGGGCCGAATTGGACTCCACACTTAGCCCAGAACTTGCTATCCCTGGGGCTTAGAGCTCTCGTAACTCCTCCACTACTCCCAAATTCCGAAACTGCTGGTCAGGGAGGAGGGCACTTGACAATAATATCGGATATTGTATAATATTTCCGATCGAAGTAGCGGTCACAACGAAGGTAGGAAGCCACAATGATCCGTATTCAACCCCTTCCGGAGACGGCCGCCAGTCCAGATGTCAAGGAAACGTTTGAGGACGCAGCTACGCGTGGAGCACCAAACCCGACTCTCCTGAGGATTCTTGCACGACACCCCGCTGCGTTGCGTGCGTTTTACTCTGCGTGGCAACAGATGTTCTACGGTGGGATCGTGGAGCACACGCTGAAGGAGCTTATGCGGGTACGAATGGCAAGGCTCCGGAATTGTGGGTATTGAAGCAGCGTTCGCTCCGCCGTGGCGGAGCAAATGGGCCTTGATCGTGCCAAGATCGATGCCACATGGGATCCCAGTGATCCGATTTTCACCCCACGTGAAAGGGTTGCGCTTGAGATGGCAACTCTTTTCACAGAGGATTACCGAGCGATTTCTGCCCAGCACATCGAACGCTGGAGACACTTCTTCAGCGACGAAGAACTCATCGAACTAGGGTGCTTCATGGCGCTTGCGGACGGGTTCGGAAAGCTCGTGGACATGCTCGGCCTCGGTGAACCTGACCAGGCATGTGTAGCAGAGATCTAGGCCGCACTCGCTGGATATCCTGCTGTGCGGGAAAGATTTTTAGCTCATGGTATGAGCCAGATTTTTTGTGGGTGACAACATGGGGGATCGTTGGCAAACAGTGAAGGTTGCTTGTGTCCAGGCGGCGCCTGCATTTTTGGACCGAGAAGGCTCACTTGAGAAGGCGGTCAGACTCGTTGATGAAGCTGCGAGTAAGGGGGCACGGCTGATCGTGTTTCCAGAAGGGTTTATCCCCGCGCATCCCGTGTGGTACCACTTCCATGCTGCCACCAGCCGGATAGCTCTCGAGATGGCCAAGGAGCTCGCTGAGAACTCTGTGGTGGTACCGGGACCCGTCACCGAAATCCTCGGTCAAGCTGCGGCGAGGCATGGCGTGTACATTGTCGTAGGCATTTGCGAGCGAGATCATGTAAACCCCGGCCTCCTGTATAACTCACAACTCTTTTTCGGTCCAGAGGGCAACTTACTCGGAAAACACGTGAAGATCATGCCCACTGTAGGGGAGCGTTTGGTGCATGCACCTGGTTTCGGGGACACCATGAGAGTTATTCCTACAGAATATGGCCCAATTGGAGGGCTGATTTGCGGCGAAGCGAGCAACCCTCTGGCCATCTTCGCCTTAGCTTCACAAGGAGCGCGGATTATTGCCGTCAGCTGGCCGAACCACTTTTCGAAGAACGAGCATACCATGCGCGACGTCATCCTCATGGCCAGCAGGGCGTTGGGGTATCGGGCTAACTGCTTTGTGCTCAGTGCGGCCGGTCTGATCAGCGATGCGATGCGGAGACGACTCCCGCTTACGGGAGAGGATGAGGTGTTCTTGAGCAAGCCTGGAATTTGTGGAGGTTCGGTCATTGTCGATCCGCACGGTAACATTGTGGCCGGGCCACTTGGTGAGGAGGAAGACATTCTTTTAGCTCAGATCGATCTCGGCGAGATCATATCGGCAAAATTAGTCCATGACTATGCGGGACATTATAACCGGCCTGAGGTCTTTACTCTTGTGATGAACACGAACCGGCCGCGTCTTTTCGAGGAAAGAGCAAGCCGCCCTTCGGGGGCGGTGAGAGAAGTAGTTGAGCCATGGCCAGCGGAGGCTACTGCATTTCATGAAGGCGAAGACCTATCTGTGCAGGACCGGACAAACATAGAAAAGGGAGGACATTGCTCACCTTAACGTTCGAGGCGCTGTACAGGTTAAAACATAGGGAGGGGATCGTATAAAGATCAAAGCGCACTTGATTGTATGGGCTGGCTTGATTCCAGTTATTTTTCTTGGGATGCCTTTAGTGACGGCGGCCCAGCAAGGACCTATCAGGATTGGTGGGGCTTGGCCCCTGACCGGGACGGTTGCTGCAAGCGGAAAGGACATGCTAAACGGCTTCGAGCTCTACCTGGACGAAATCAAACGCACGATGTCAGGTCGGAGGGTCGATTTCATCATAGAAGACACGGGCGGTATCCCTGCCAATACGATCACCAAGGCAAGAAAGCTTGTTGAGCGTGACAGAGTGCACATCCTCATCGCTGGACTTCTCGCTTCCGAAGGGTATGCAGTCCGGGACTACGTCCACCGTTTCCGCGTTCCCACGGTCATGTCGATACCGGCTGCCATGGACCTGACTCAACGCCTGCGCAGTCCGTACATTGTCAGGACTGGGTGGTCATCCAGTCAGAACTCTCATGCGCTTGCTGACTATGCGTATAGCAAGCTCGGTTACCGAAAGGTGGCAGTCATCGCCGATGACTACGCTCATGGACATGAAGAGGTAGGTGGTTTCGTGAGGGTTTTCCAGGACCTTGGAGGGTGTGTTGTCCAGAAAGTGTGGAATCCCCTCGGCACAGCGGATTTCGGCCCGTATCTTGCCCAACTCCGGAAAGATGTGGACGCTATCTATGCTGTTGAAGTAGGTGCTGACGCGATCCGATTTATGAAGCAGTACCAGGAATTCGGATTAAAAGGGCGGTTCCCTCTGATCGGTACGGGGATCCTCACTGATGAGAGCCTCCTCCGTAGCATGGGAGATGAGGCTATTGGCACGATCACAGCTCTTCAGTGGAGCGCTGCCCTGAACACTCCTGCGGCGAGGCGATTCGTTGAAGCCTCCGAGAAGCGTTATGGGACCGATCCATCGTATTACGCGGAAACTCTTTATACCACAGGGCGATGATTAGACATCGCCATCCGACGCATTGGCGGGAGGGTGGAAGACAAGCAGGCGCTCTTAGAGGCCCTCCGCAAGGTGGAGATCTTCGATGCCCCTCGTGGACCCGTCAAATTGGATAAGTACCAGAACCCCGTTCAAAATAGCTACGTCAGGCAAGTCCAGAAGGTTGGGGGGAAGCTACAGAATATTGTGATCTTCACCTATCCGAATGTCTCGCAGTTCTGGAAGTACAACCCTGAGGAATTCCTCAAGCAACCGGTGTACTCTAGGGAGTTCCTACCTCTCAGGGCCTGCCCGTAGGAGGTTTTTCAGACCATGTTTGCACAGGTGTTACACGAGTGGGGTGGAGAGGTTGTCTACGAGCAAGTTCAGACCCCAGCTCCTGGTCCCGGAGAGGCTCTGGTGCAAGTCGAGGCTTGTGGGGTAGGACTCACCGTGCTTAACTACATGCGGGGGGATCTCGGCAGCCGCCCCGAAGATCTTCCAAGGATCCCGGGCCATGAGGTTGTCGGAAAGGTTGTCGAGGTGGGGGCAGGTGTGGGGGAGCTCCGCGTTGGGGATCGGGTGATGGCCTACTTCTATCTTACCTGTGGACGCTGTGACTTCTGCCGCCTCGCCCATGAACCCCTCTGCCGCAATTTCCAAGGCTATGTGGGCGTAACTAGGGATGGTGGATATGCAGAGTACATGGCACTCCCTGCTGCGAATCTCCTCCCTGTGCCGGATGGGATCCCCCCCTGTGGAAGCCACGGCCATCCCCGATGCCATCTCGACCCCATTCCACGTGAGCCGTCGTGCTGAGATCAGGCCAGGAGACCTCGCTCTGGTGGTAGGTGCCGGGGGAGGGGTCGGAATTCACATGGTTCAGATGGCGCGCGTGTTTGGTGCGGACGTCATCGGCGTCGACCTCGGGGAAGAGAAGCTCGCGCTGATACGGGAGATGGGGGCATCGCGGCATTTGACTTCCGCTCCCCCGACATCCTAGGTTCCGTACGTGCTATAGCACCCTCGGGAGTCTCTGTAGCCATCGATTTTGTAGGTAAGCCCGAGACTCTCTCGTTCTGCACCGAGGCTCTCGGTCGGAGGGGACGTCTGGTGTTACTTACGACGTTTCCCGGGATTGTGACCCAGATCTCGCCACGGCAGATGGTCATCGATGAGCTCACGCTCCTGGGATCGCGCTATGCCTCGCGCTGGGAAGTCCTGCAGGCCGCCCAACTGGTGGCGGAGAAACGGGTCAGGCCTATTGTCTCCTCCGTTGTTCCTCTTCATCGAGTTATAGAACTCCATACACGGTTGCGCTCTGGAACTCTCCTTGGCCGTGGAGCGGTGGTGTTCTGAAAAACTACAGAGAAAAACGGAGGTGAGTTCATGATTCCCTTTGCCCGTACGCCTGAGCAGCAGCGAGTGCTTGAGCTTGTCCGCGAGTTTGTAAGGAGGGTTATCCAACCCGTCGCCAACGAGCTAGACCGACGGGCGAATCCAGAAGAATGCTTCTCCTGGGAGATCGTGGAAGAGGCAAACAGGGTGGGTCTCAGGACCCTTACCTTGGCGAAGGAGTACGGCGGCCTGGGCGCAGACTCCCTGACCACAGCCATGGTTATCGAGGAACTTGCCAAGGGAGACCTAGGTGTTGCGGTCATCTTTGCCCAGACACTGAAGATCGCCCAGACCCTTCAGCGGGCTTGCACAAAGGAGCAGAGAGATCGATTCCTTCCCAAGTTCCGGGATGATCCCCATTTCCTCCTTGCCATCGGCATCACTGAGCCAGATACCTCTTCCAACTACATCATCCCCTATAACGATCCAAAGGCTCCCTACAGGACGACTGCGGTTAGGAAGGACGGAGGATGGGTTCTAAACGGACGGAAGATTTTCATTTCCAATGGAAACCGGGCGAAACTTTATCTGGTTTTCGCGCAGACCGCACGGGGGAAGAGTCTCGTGGAGGGAAGTACCTGTTTCCTAGTGGAGCGGGATACTCCGGGGTTTTCCATCGGGACGGTGCACGACAAGATGGGCGAGCGCCTCGTCAACAATGCAGAGCTGATTTTCCAGGACTGCTTCGTGCCTGATTCAAACGTGCTCGGGGAGGTTGACAAGGGCTTCGACATACTGGTCCAGTTCTTCCCGGCGAGCAACGCCTATGCTGCCGCAAGTGTCCTTGGTGTCGCAGAGGCCGCCTACGAACGCGCAGTCCAATGGACACGGGAGCGCGTTCAGGGAGGCCGGCTCCTCATCGAGCATGACCTCGTCGCTGCAGACCTCGCCAGGATGCGCATGTGGATAGATGCGGCCAGAGCGTACATCTATCAAGCAGCCTGGGCAGCTGACCATCGGGAGGAAGGATGGGATCCCACAATGGGCGCGCTCCCTAAGGTCTTCGCTTCCGAGGTGGCCTGGCGCGTTGTGACTATGGCCATGGAGCTCCACGGAGGTTACGGGTACATGCGTGAGACAGGTCTCGAGAAGCTCGTTCGGGACGCAGCTGCCTTTCTACACTCCGATGGTGCCAATCGGTCCTTACTCCTCAAAGCGGCTCGCTTCATTCGGCAGGGGGTGTGAAATGTGGAGATCCTTGTCGCTATCAAGCAGGTTGTGGATCCCGAGCTTCCGCCGCGCCTCTTCGCCATCGATCCGGTGGCGAAGCGTCAGGTGCGGGAAGGACGTCCGCTGGTCCCCAGCGTCTATGATCTACACGCTCTGGAGGTTGCGCTCCAGCTGAAGGAACATCACGGCGGCAGGATCGTGGTCGTATCCGTGGGCGAGCCATCGGCTGAGAAAGTTCTTCGCAGGGCCTTAGCAATGGGTGCGGACAGAGCAGTCTTCGTGGATGCAAGAGGGATTGATGACGTGGATCCTCTGGGTATTGCTCACGCCATCTCTACTGTGGCAAGGGAGGAAAATGCCTCCCTAATTCTCTGTGGTTGCCAATCCGGCGATTGGGGGTGGGAGCAGACCGGCCCTTTCATCGCGGAAATCCTTGGTTTTCCCTGCGTCACCTTTGTCGCTGCTGTTTCATTGGAAGGCACCGCCCTGCGCGTCGTGCGGCGGATCGAAGGTGGCACAGAAGAGCTTGAGGTTATCCTTCCAGCCGTGGTGACAGTCATGAGCGCCCCTGAGAACATTCCCCGCTTACCCACCATTCGCGCCGTGCTTGAGGCGGAACGCCAGGAAATCCGTGTTGTAGATCAAAGCGTGTTGATGGGAGGAGCGCCATTATCTAGTTTCATCCTTGAAGATGTTCTCCTACCCGAACGTCACACGAAGTGCGAGTTCGTTCAGGGGGAAACTCCTGAGGAGCTTGCTCGGAACTTGGTGGAGCGTCTTCAGGCGCTCGGTGTAGTCTGAGGGGGGATGAAGGAATGTCCGTGCTGGCGCTCTGCGTTGCTGGTCCGGACGAGCCCTCAAGGGGGACCCTTGAGCTCATTAGGGCTGCAAAGGTGACCGCAGGTGGCAAGACGCCCGCGTTCGCTGGTGTAGTAGGGAAGGATTCCTTATCCATTGCCAAGAGGCTTGCGGAATTCGATCTAGATGAAGTGCTCGTTGCGGATCATCCTTTGCTTGATGGGAGCGTACCAGAGGCCTACCTAGAGGCCTTCCTCGCCCTCTCCATGCATACGAAGGCGGATGTTATCCTCCTCTACAGCTGCACCCTAGCAAGGGATCTTGCTCCTCGCCTTGCTCTTCGCTTGGCGGTGTCCTGCATTACCCAATGCAACAGGATCGAGCTCGGAGAAGACGGTCGGATCCACTTCTTCCGCGCAGTCTACGGGGGGAAAGCCATCGCCCGGCTCAGTGCACAGCGTGCTGTAGTCACTATTGCTCCGCACAGTTTTCAGCCAGCAGTGGGGACCGGACGACAAGCAAGGGTACAGATAGTCCATCCGGACATCTCTATGCCTTCCAGAGTGGCTGTGGTGAGACGATCGCAGGAGCAGACCTCTGGCCCCTCCCTCGAGGAGGCCAAGATCGTCGTGGGAGGTGGTCGAGGCGTCGGAGGTCCTGATGGGTTTGCGTTGCTGAAGGAGCTGGCTGAGATCCTTGGGGGTGCCGTTGGCGCTTCCCGTGCCGCCACTGATGCCGGGTGGGTTCCGCAAACCCTGCAGATCGGGATGACAGGCAAGCGCATCGCCCCAGAAGTCTATATTGCCGTGGGGATTTCGGGGGCTAGCCAACACTTGACCGGAGTCGCTGGAGCAGGTACCATCGTCGCAATCAACACCGATCCCGACGCGCCAATTTTTGAGGTAGCTGGGATAGGTGTTGTCTCCGACTTCCGGGCGGTGATTCCTGCGCTGATCCGGGAGATCCATCGTCTCAGGAAGGCGAGGTAGGGATCCACCATGCCCTATCGTGAGCTGTACTGGAACATTATCCTACCGCGCCTGGTTGAGGTGCTCTTCCTTCCCTTCCTCTTCATCTTCCTCTTTGGGATCTGGCGGCGCTGGCAAGGTTGGCGCCTAGGAGGCCCGTCGACCTCTCCAGGCCATATTTCGTTGCGTTTGAAGCGCCTCTTCCGTGATGGCTTCCTTCAGATAAGACTCGCCCGGGACTCCTTTGCCGGTATGATTCACCTCTCCCTCTTCTGGGGGATGGTCATTCTCTTCGTGGCCACGATACTTGTTGCTGCCCAGGCCTACCTAGGGATCCCGGTTCTATACGGGCGCTTTTACCTGTACTTCATGTCACTCGTCGTAGATCTTTTCGGTGTCTTAGCCATCGTCGGCTGTGTTCTTGCCCTGATCCGGCGCTATGGAATGCGGACCAAGAGGGTTTTAGCAGTTACACCTGAGGCGCGATACGGATTTATGGTAGGCCTCCTTCTTACAGTGCTCATAACCGGGTACCTCTTGGAAGGGCTACGCATTGCGGCTACACGTGACCCTTGGGGACTCTGGTCCTTTGGAGGATGGCTTGTAAGCCGTATCCTTACGCCCTGGCCTTCAGAAAGCCTGTTGCTTATTCATAGGTGGCTCTGGTGGGGACATGCCCTCTTGGCGTTCACCTGGATCGCCCTTCTTCCTTTCACCGGTCTTCTTCACTCCCTGACCGCGCCGCTGAATTATCTTCCTCCGCCCCTCCGACCCACCGGGGAGTCTGGCTGCGTTGGAACTTCGGAAGGTACAGAAATTTGGGGTAGGGAAGATCGAGCATTTTCCAATGACCCGCCTGCTAGAGCTCGACGCGTGTACCGAATGCGGGCGGTGTGAGGAAGACTGTCCTGCCTGGGCCACAGGAAAACCATTGTCGCCAAGGAGGATCGTCCTGTCCCTCCGCGCCTTGGTCCGTGATGGGCGCAGAAGAGCAGGGGAGCTCCTGGTGGGTCCCGTCGTCTCTGAGGATGCGATCTGGTCCTGTACAACCTGTGGTGCCTGCGCCGAGGCGTGCCCTGTATGGATCGATCCCCTGGAAAAGATCCTAGAGATGCGTCGGTATGCCACTATGGAATTGATGCGTGTCCCTCAGACTATTCAGGAAGCCCTCCTCAGTCTGGAAGACCGAGGACATCCATTTCGTGGGACTGCCGCATCACGGACCGAATGGGCTGAGAGGCTCAACGTTCAATTCCTGAATGGAAGCGGGCATTATCATTATGATGTGCTTTACTGGCCTGGCTGTGCGGGGTCCCTAGATCCCCGGGGCCAATCCATCTCCCGGGCTGTGGTCCGAGTTCTTAGAGCGGCGGGAGTCGCGTTTGCAATCATGGGGGAGGACGCGCAATGTTGCGGGCATTTTGCACGGCGCATGGGACATGAGTATTTGTTCGAGATACTGGCAAGGCGAAATATTGAGATCTTTCGACGGTCTGGCTTCCCGACTATTGTCACCTCATGCCCACATTGCTACTACACATTCGCTCATGAATACCCGCAGCTTGGAGTCCAGTTCACAGCTAAGCACCATACACAGTTCATCTCCGATCTTCTCAGTAGTGACAAGCTGCGTCTCGCGCGCCCCCTGGAAGAAGTTGTTGTGTTCCACGACCCTTGTTATTTGGGCCGTATCGGTGGTGACTACTCGAGCCCACGGGAGGTTCTCGGCGCTGTACCCGGGATTAGGTTGGAGGAGCTTGCCAAGAGTCGATCACAGAGCATGTGTTGTGGGGCCGGTGGAGGGCGCTACTGGGGGGAGGAGTTGGGGGAGAAGATTGGACGGGCGAGAATGCGTCAGGTTCAGCGATCCGGCGCGAGTATAGTTGTAACGGCATGCCCGTTCTGCACCTTCATGTTCGACGAGGCGAGAAGTGCAATGGGCCTGCATATAAGGCCTCTGGACATAGCGGAAGTTGTAGAGCAGGCAATAATAGATGGGAGGCGGACGGATGCGCGGGGTAAGGACTCCGTTGGGTAGATATGACCTATTTATCAACGGTGAGTTTGTTGCACCTGCCTCTGAGAAGTACTTTACGGTACACTATCCGGCAGATAATCGTGTGGTCGCTGAGGTAGCAGAAGCGAATAAGGATGATGTGAATAGAGCCGTCTCGGCGGCTATGGGTGCGTTTCGTGGTAGTTGGGGTCGCCTCTCCCCCGAAGAACGAGGGAAGATCCTTTATCGTCTTGCCGATCTGATCGAGCGTGAGGCCGACCGATTAGCTGAACTGGAGACCCTCTGTAATGGGCGTCCCATCCGAGAGATGCGTGCGCAACTACGAATTATTCCTTCTTGGTATCGGTATTTCGGAGGAATGACGGACAAGCTTGAGGGGAAAGTGGTTCCCGTGGGCGATGGTTGGTTAAACTATGTATTGAGGGTACCCCTAGGAGTGGTTGCACAGATAACACCTTGGAATCACCCCTTGCTCATTGCCACGAAGAAGATTGCGCCTGCGCTAGCGTCAGGGAATTCGGTTGTTCATAAACCGTCAGAGCTTGCACCCATTTCTGCACTTGAGTTTGCACGGCTTACAGTTGAAGCCGGCCTTCCTCCTGGAGCCTATAACGTTGTGACGGGGTTCGGGGAGACAGGAGCCGCTCTGGTTGCGCATCCGGATGTGGCGAAGGTCGATCTGACCGGTGGGAGTGAAACTGGAAGAGTTGTCGCTCGGGTGGCCGCAGATCATTTGGCCAGGACAGCATTCGAACTCGGCGGAAAGACGCCAGTTATCATTTTTGAGGATGTGGAACTGCGCCAGGCTGTTAATGGCGCGGTGTTCGCTTCGTTCATTGCGCAAGGGCAGACATGTGTTGCAGGTTCCAGGATCCTAGTGCATAAGTCCATTTATCAGGAATTCGTCGAAGCTTTCGTAAAGAAGGTAAGTAGCCTTAGAATCGGGGATCCGCTTGATCCTGGGGTACATCTTGGTCCTGTCGTATCCGAGCGGCAGCTGAAGCGTATCCAGGAGTATATAAAGATTGGGGTTGAAGAGGGTGCCAAACTCATCTATGGCGGCAGGGTACTCCAGGGTGAAGGCTTCTCGACGGGTTGGTATCACGAACCCACTGTGTTTACTGAAGTACGTCCTTGGATGCGGATTGCCCAAGAGGAGATTTTTGGACCAGTGGCTTGCATTCTCGATTTCATAGATGAGGAAGATGCCATCCGAATTGCAAATGGAGTTCCTTACGCCTTGGGGGCCAGTGTTTGGACGAATGACATCGCCCGTGCACATCGTATCGCCGCGAAACTTGAAGCTGGGATCGTATGGGTTAACGGCCATCACCGCATTGCTCCCTCATCCCCTTGGGGTGGATTTAAGATGTCCGGCTACGGACGTGAGAATGGGTTTGAGGCGATGCTTCAGTACACTGATACAAAGAGTATTTGGGTCCGGATCAAGGGGGAGTCCCCTGACTGGTTCTCGGAAAAAGTGCCTGGACGTCTCAATTGATGAAGGTCCTGCCTGATCGTGAATATGGTATAATATATATCAGCGTATGAGCTTAAGGGAGCTTGCAACGCTAGCGGTACAGCGATACCGGACAACCCCCGCGCTGATCGCGGAGGTGCTCCGGGAAGCCATCCTGAGAGGGATCCTGGAGGGGGGAATGCAGCTCCGGCAGGATGAGATTGCCAGAACTCTCGGGGTGAGCCGCATCCCCGTCCGGGAAGCCCTGCGCCAGCTAGAGGCCGAAGGGCTCGTGGTCTTCAAGCCTCACCGGGGGGCTGTTGTCTCAGCGCTTTCTACGGAGGAGATCCGGGAGATCTACGAGATCCGCATAGCCCTTGAGACGATGGCGATTCGGTTGAGTATCCCCCACCTCACGGAAGCGGACCTTGAGAGGGCAAGGAGGATCCTTGAGGAGATCGACCGGGAGACAGACACAGGGAGGTGGAGTGAGCTCAACCAGGAATTCCACGCTACCCTCTACGCACCGGCGAATCGCCCCCACCTCTTCGCTCTCATCAACACCCACCGAACCAACGTGGACAGGTACTTGCGGATCTACATCTCCGTGATGAAGCGGAAGCGGAGGTCCCAGTTGGAGCACCGGAGGATCCTGGAGGCTTGCCAACAGAGGGACGTCGAGGGGGCGGTGAAGGCACTGGAGGAACACCTACGGGGTGCATCCGACCAGCTCGTTGCTTACCTCACGAAAGGACAGGACGGGGTAAGGGAAGCAGGGCCCAGAACCGGAGGGTAGGATGGGCGAGTACAAAGTCGTGGTCACCGACTATGTGTTCCCCTCCCTACACATTGAGCAGGAGGTCCTTGGCGCCATTGGGGCTGATCTCGTCGCCCTCCAGGCTACCTCGGAGGAAGAGATCCTCGAGGTTGCGGAAGACGCCGATGCCCTCCTGGTCTGCTACGCCCCCGTCACGCGAAGGGTCGTCGAAGGGCTCCGGCGTTGCCGCATCATCGCGCGCTACGGGATCGGTGTCGACAACGTCGCCGTCGATGCTGCAGCCGAAAGGGGAATCGTCGTGACCAACGTCCCTGACTACTGCATCGAGGAGGTGAGCGACCACGCCCTGGCCCTGCTCTTAGCCTGCGCCCGCCGGATTGTCTACCTTGATCGGAAGGTCCGGGGAGGCCGCTGGGAAGCGAAAGACGCCGTCCCTATCTTTCGGTTGCGCGGGCAGGTCCTCGGCCTCGTGGGATTTGGGAAGATCCCCAGGAACCTCGCGGGGAAGGCAAAAGCCCTTGGCCTAGAGGTGATCGCCTACGATCCCTACGTCGATGCTGCGGACATGGAGGCAAAGGGCGTCGAGAAGGTCGATCTGGAGACATTGCTTCGCAGAGCTGACTTTGTCTCCATCCATACGCCGCTCACCGCGGAGACGAGGGGATTGATCGGGGAGGTTCAGCTCCGGATGATGAAGCCAACGGCCTACCTGATCAACACGGCCCGGGGGCCGATCGTCGTGGAGTCCGCCCTTGTCCGGGCTCTCCAGGAGAGGTGGATCGCTGGGGCAGCGCTCGACGTCCTGGAGGTCGAGCCCCCCTCTCGAGACCATCCTCTCTTTGCCCTCGACAATGTCGTCCTGACCCCACATGTGGGCTTTTACTCTGAGGAGTCCCTCCGGGAACTCCAGCGGAAGGCAGCGGAAGAGGTTGCGCGGGTCCTCACGGGCCAGCCTCCCCGCTACCCCGTCACCCCGCCAAGAGCGCAAACGAAGACGGAAGGAGGTTCACGATGAACACACCCTGGTTCACCGAACGCTGGTTCACCAGCCCTCACAACTTTGCCGAAGAGGTCCGCTCCGGCCTGCAATTCCCCGAGAAGATCCAGTTCCACGACATCACCCTCCGCGACGGGGAACAGCAAGCAGGGGTCGTGTTCACCAAGGAAGAGAAGGTCCGGATCGCCGAGAAGCTCGCCGAGGTCGGGGTGCACCGCATCGAGGCCGGGATGCCCACAGTATCTAGGGCCGATGAGGAGGCGATCAAGGAGATCGTCAAGCGGAACCTCGGTCCGAAGATCTTCGCCTTCTCCCGCTGTATGGTCTCGGACATCCAGCGGGCAGTGGACTGCGGTGTGGAGGGCGTTGTGGTGGAGATCCCCAGCAGCGAGCACATCATCGAGCTGGGGTACCAGTGGCCGCTGCAGAAGGCCATCGACCTTTCGGTGGAGGCCACACGCTACGCGAAAGAACAGGGACTGTACGTGGTCTTCTTCCCCATCGACGCCACCCGGGCGGACCCTGCCTGGTTCCTTAACCTCATCGAACAGGTGGCGACGCACGGGCACATGGACGCCTTGGTCCTCGTGGACACGTTTGGCGGATCGTCTCCGCACGCCATCTCCTACTTCACCAAGAAGGTCCGGGAGCGCATCAAGAAACCCCTGGAGGCCCACTTCCACGACGACTTCGGTATGGCCGTCGCCAACACCATCATGGCCCTTTCCTTGGGCGTCGAAGTCGCTCATGTGACCGTATCTTCTCTTGGGGAGCGGGCGGGGAACTGCGCCTTGGAGGATCTGGCCATGGCCCTCCTGACGCTCTACGGGATCGACACGGGGCTACGCTATGAAAAGCTCTATGAGCTTTCCAAACTTGTCCGGGAACTTGCCGGGATCCCCCTCCCTCCGAACCGGCCCATCGTGGGAGATATGTTGTTCAAGGTGGAGTCGGGGATCATCGCGACGTGGCTGGCGCGACTGAAGGACAAGCGTCCGGTGGAGCTCTTCCCCTTCCACTGGAACCTCGTCGGACAGGAGCCAGCGGAGATCGTCCTGGGGAAGGGAAGCGGCCGCGACTCGATCCTCTACTATTTGGCCGCGCTTGGGTATGACGTTCCCTCCGAGGATTCGCGGGTGGACGAGATCCTCGCGCGAGTGAAGGAGCGCTCCCTGGCGAAGAAGGGGTTGCTGACCTTAGAGGAGTTCAAGGAGACCGTCGAGCAGGTCCTATGAAGAACCCGGACAACATGACCATCGATGTCCACAGCCACTTTTTCCCTTATCCGTTCCTTCAACTCTTGAAGGAGGAGGGACCGCCGTATGGTGCGCGTGTGGAGGAGGACGGTGTGCCCGTCCTTGCCCTGCCGGGGCATCCTCCAGTGCGCCTCAGCCCTCAGTTTGTGGACGTGGAGGCGCGCCTGAAGGCCATGGATGCCATGGGCATCGAGGTGCAGGCGCTCTCCCTTTCGCCTCCTATGGTGTACTGGGCACCGCCAGGACTTGGGAGGGAGCTCGCGCGGGCCTTTAACGATGGGGTCGCGGAGGTGTGCCGGCGTGTCCCAGGGAGGTTCGTCTTGCTGGCGACCCTTCCCCTCCAGGACGTGGATGCCTCCTTGGAGGAGATGGAGCGTTCCATCCGGGACCTGGGTGCGGGGGGAATCCATCTCGGCGCAAGTGTCAACGGGACCTATTTGGACGATCCTCGGTTCACGCCGGTATGGGAGATGGCCCACGAGCTTGACGTCACCGTGTTCACCCACCCGCAGATCAACGTAGGGAAGGATGTCCTGAGTCGGCATCACCTGTTCAACACTCTGGGCTTCCCCATGGACACCACGGTTATGGCAGCGCGGCTGATCTACTCCGGGCTCCTGGATCGTCTGCCCAGGCTCCGCATCGTCCTGGCGCACGGGGGAGGGGTCCTTCCCTACCTATTGGGGCGCCTGGACCACAGCTACAGCCAGAGGAGGGAGTGCCAAGAGGCCATTCCCGAGCCTCCCTCCCGGTACATCCGGAACTTCTATTTTGATACCCTGACGCACGGCGATGCAGGGCTTTCGTTTCTGGTGCGGATGGTCGGTCCGGACCGTGTCGTCCTTGGGACGGACGCTCCTTACGACATGGCCGATCAGGACTCCGTCGCTCGTGTGAAGCGTCTGGGGCTCGAAAGGGAGGTGGAGTCTTCCATCCTGGGAGATACTGCCCGCATGCTCCTGAAGATGGCGTCTTGAGTCCAGATAGATCAGCAAGGGAGGGGTGCGCATGGCATACCACGAGTTCTTGCAAGGGTACCACGAGTACCAGCCCCGTCGTGTGTACAGCACGACGGCCACCGACTGGCAGGCACGGGTGGACTTCGCCCGCATGCGACGCGATCGGCTCCAGCGCGCCCGGGAGCAGATGGAGCGCTTCGACCTGGGCGGCCTCATCCTGTTCGTGGGGGAGAACATCCGGTACGTCACCGGCGTCTGGCAGGGCAACTGGAAGAACAACATCTTCATCCGGTACTGCGTCCTGCCAAGGGGCAAGCCCCCCGTCCTGTTCGAGACGGTAGGGTCGGACATGATCTGCGCCCAAATCGATGCGCCGTGGCTGGAAGCGGAGATCCGTCCCGCCATCACCTGGAAGTGGGCGGAGGACGCGGAGGAGGAGATGGCCAAGCGCATGGCCCAGAGCGTCTATGACGTCCTCAAGGAGGCAGGGGTCGAGAAGGAAAGGATCGGCATCGACGTCATGGACATGCGGGCTTACGAGGCCCTGACTGGGCTGGGGCTGAAGATCGTCAACGGCTGGCCGGCCATGTCGGCCGCCCGCGTAGTGAAGACCCCCGACGAGCTGGAGTGCCTGAAGATCGCTGCAGCCCATGGGGATGCCGCCATGTGGATGGCCATGCACGAGTGGGCGAAGCCGGGGGTGCGCGAGTCCGAGGTCTGCGCCAAGATCAACGAGTACCTCTACCGCAGCGGGTTCGACTTCGTCTACGACATCATCGTGGCGAGCGGCGGGAACACCAGCCCCTACCGGCGCTGGCATACCGACAAGATCATCCGGCAGGGCGACCTGATGATCGTGGACATCAACGCCATCGGGCCCGGAGGGTACTTCGTGGACTTCGTCCGCTGCTGGAAGGTTGCTGCCAAGCCTACCCAGAAGGAGAAGGATCTCTACAAGTATTGCTATGATTCCCTCTACGCCGGGATCGAAGCCCTCCGGCCAGGGGCGACCACGGCGGACGTAGCGGCGAAGTTCCCCGAATATGACGACGACAAGTACGGGAGCGTAAGCCTCCAGCAGTTCGCCCACAGCATCGGGCTTTCGCTCTATGAGGGGATGTGGATCTCCCGGGCCTACTCCCTCAAGTACCCGGCGGAGATCAAGCAGAACATGTACTTCGCCATCGAGACCTTCTCAGGGTTCCCGGGCCTCGAGCAGACGGTGCGCCTGGAGGAGAACGTTTGCGTGACCGACAAGGGCCCCGTCCGCTTCACCCTCTGCGAGCACCCGGAGTACTGGTGGGAGTGAAACGGGTTCGAGGGGAGGAGGGTCCAATGGAATTCTGGCTGACACAGGTGCTGAACGGGCTTTCTTTTGGCGCGCTGCTCTTCCTCCTGGCAAGCGGCCTCTCCCTGATCTTCGGGCTGATGCGCATCGTGAACATCAGCCATGGCTCCTACTATCTGCTCGGCGCATACGTGGGGCTCTCCGTGATGAGGGTCACGAACAACTTCCTCCTGGCCATCCTCGGGGCTGTGGCCGCTGTAGGGGCGATCGGCGTGGTGATGCAGCGTTTCTTCCTCGCCCGCCTGTACCGCCAGGAGCTCGCCCAGGTGCTCCTGACCATGGGGTTCGCCTTCATGTTTGCGGACATTGCCCTGTGGGTCTGGGGTGGGGATCCGCAGCGCATCCCTACCCCCGGGTTCGCAGCAAAATCCTTGGCCATCGGCCCCGTTGTCTTCCCTGCCTACAGGCTCCTGGTCATCGTAGTGGGCCTCGCCGTTGCCCTGCTCCTCTGGCTCTTCCAGGAGAAGACGCGCTTTGGGGCCGTTGTGCGCGCAGCGGTGGATGATCAAGAGATGGCCCAAGGGCTAGGTATCAACGTGCACCGGATCATGACCGCCATGTTCCTAGCAGGGACAGCCCTCGCCGCTTTCGGAGGAGTGATGGGAGGACCCTTCCTGGGCGTTTATCCGGGTCTCGATTTCGAGGTGATCCCTCTCGCATTTGCGGTGGTGATTATCGGTGGGCTAGGGAGCCTCCAGGGGGCGCTCGTGGGAAGCCTCCTCGTGGGCCTCGTGGATAACTTTGGAAAAGCCCTGTTTCCGGAGGTCTCTTACTTCACTCTGTTCGTCCCTATGGCCTTGGTCCTGGCCATTTGGCCAACGGGGCTGTTCGGCAGGAGGTAACGTCATGAGGGGAAGAGGCATCCCCTGGATCTGGAATATCCTGGTCGGGGTGTCCATTGTGGTGCTTTCCCTTCTGCCCAGAGTCATTCCTGTGTATTATACGCACCTGCTGATCCTGACATTCATCTATGGTCTCCTGGCGATGAGCCTAGATCTCCTCATGGGGTATACGGGGCTCACTTCCTTTGGCCATGCGGCCTTCTTCGGTGGGGCCGCCTATACGGTGGGGATCCTCACGACACGATACCATGCGCACTTCTCCCTGGCCATGCTTGGTGGATTGGCAGTTGCCTTCCTCATGGCGGTGGTTTTTGGGCTGCTTGCCATGCGCGCCACGCAGGTCTACTTCCTCATCATCACCCTTGCCCTCGGCATGGGCGTGTGGGGGTTGGCCTACCGTTGGGTCTCCCTGACAGGTGGCGACAACGGCCTTCCAGGGATTCCCCCACCTGATCTTGGACTTCCATGGTCCCTGAGCGATCCTGCGAATATGTACTATTTTGTCCTCGCCATTTTCCTGCTAGCAAGCCTCCTCCTCCACCGGTTCGTGAGCTCACCCTTTGGCCTCACCTTGAGAGGAATCCGGGAGAGCGAGTCCAGGATGCGGATCCTGGGATACCATACGTGGCTGCACAAGTACACGACGTTCGTGATCGCCGGCACTTTTGCTGGACTGGGAGGTACTCTCTATGCATTTTATAACGGGTTCGTGAGCCCTGCGGATGTGCACATCACTGCCTCTGCAGAGGCGGTGCTCATGGTGATCCTTGGGGGTGCGGGGACACTGTTCGGTCCTGTGATCGGCGCAGGGCTGGTTGTCTTTCTGCGCAACCTCGTAAGCGCCTATACACAGCGTTGGTTGCTCATCCTAGGGGCCACCTATGTGTTTGTGGTGATGTATGCCCCGGGAGGTGTGATAGGGGCGGTGCGAACTGCACTGGAACGGCTCATGGGGATCGCCATCCCCAAGCCAGTTGGGGAAGTTTCCTCTCCTGGGAAGGTGGCAGTCCCCGGAGAGAACCCGGATGACGAGCATGCGATCCATTAAACGGGGGAGGATTCTGCTCTCAGTCCTTCCTGACGGCTGAAGACATCACAAGGGGGGTGGAGCTTATGAAGAGAACACTAGCGGTCATTGCCTGGACGGTCCTGGCATCGCTTCTCCTAGGATTCCCTGAGGGGTCAACTGCCCAGCAGGGGCCGATCAAGATCGGCGGGGCTTGGCCGCTCACGGGAGTGGTGGCCGCGAGCGGAAAGGATATGTTGAACGGATTCGAGCTCTATCTTGAACAGGTCAACAGGACAATGTCCGATCGCAGAGTTGAGTTCGTCATGGAGGACACCGCAGGGATCCCTGCGAACACATTGACCAAGGTTCGGAAGCTCGTAGAGCGTGACCGCGTACATGTCCTGATCGTAGGTCTCCTCGCCACAGAGGGTTATGCGGTCCGGGACTATGTTACGCGGTTCCGTGCAATCACTTTGTTGCCCGTCGTTGCGGCGGACGACCTCACCCAACGCCTCCGAACTCCGTATATGATCCGCACCGGATGGGCGAGCAGCCAGCCCTCTCATCCGTTCGCGCATTATGTCTATCACAAACTTGGGTACCGGAAGATTGCCGCGATCGCCGATGATTATGCCTTTGGGTATGAGGTCGTAGGAGGCTTTCAGAAGGCCTTCGAGGACTTGGGGGGGTGCATTGTCCAAAAGGTGTGGAACCCTCTTGGGACGCCCGACTTCGGCCCCTACCTATCCCAGCTTCGCCGTGACGTGGATGCGATCTTCGCACTCGAAGTCGGCGCTGACGCCATTCGTTTTATGAAGCAGTATCAAGAGTTCGGACTCAAAGAACGGCTTCCTCTTGTTGGAGGGGGGGTGCTGACCGATGAGAGCCTCCTGCGAAGCATGGGTGATGAGGCGATCGGGGTAATCACTGCGCTTCAGTGGAGCGCGGCCTTGAACACCACGGCAGCAAGACGGTTCGTGGAGGCGTACAAGCAACGTTTCGGTACAGACCCCTCCTACTACGCAGAGACCTTGTATACTACCGGGAGATGGTTAGACATTGCCATTCGACGCATTGGCGGGAGGGTGGAGGATAAGCAAGCCTTCCTGAACGCTCTGCGAAAAGTCGAGATCTTCGACGCTCCGCGGGGTCCCGTACGCTTGGATGCATACCAGAATCCGATCCATAATATCTATGTTCGGCAGGTCCAGAAGGTGGGAGGAAAGCTGCAGAATACGGTGATCTTCACCTATCCCAACGTCTCACAGTTCTGGACTTATAACCCGGAGGAATTCCTGAAGCAGCCGGTGTACTCGAGGGACTTCCCGGCTTTGAAGCGGTGTCCATAACCTAAAGGTGTGGGGTTGCCGGCCTATAGTGGCCCGGCAACCTGGAGGAGTTGGGTCTAATGCACAAGGGGTCGGAGGGACTTTGTCTTGTTCTCGAGGAGGTAACCAAGCATTTCGGAGGCCTCCGGGCGGTGGATGGTATCGACCTGGAGGTGAGGAGAGGGGAGCGTCGGGCGATCATTGGCCCCAACGGCGCCGGGAAGACCACCCTTTTCAACTTGATCACCGGGGAATTGGCCGTGACCAGGGGAAAGATCCGTCTGTTCGGGCAGGACATCACCCACCTTCCCCCTCATCGGCGTGCGGCCCTAGGGATCGGACGGACCTTTCAGATCATGAACCTCTTTCCCAAGCTCACTGTGCTGGAGAACGTGCTGCTCGCTGTCCAGGGCCTCAAGCCCACGAAGTACGTGATGTTCAAGTCTCTCCAGGCATTTCCAGAGCTTCTGGATCGTGCCCGTCGACTCCTTGAGCAGGTCGGTCTCTGGGAGAGACGGGATCTCCCTATCACGAGCCTCTCCTATGGAGAGCAGCGCCAGGTAGAGGTCCTGCTGGCTCTCGCAGGGAGTCCGAAACTCCTGCTCCTGGACGAGCCCACGGCAGGGCTCTCCCCCGCGGAGACCCGCGTGATCGTTGGGATCATCCGCTCCCTTGATCCCGCGATCACTGTGCTGTTGATCGAACACGACATGGACGTAGCTTTCGAGGTGGCGGAAAGGATCACAGTGCTGCACTTCGGGAAGGTGTTAGCAGAGGGGACGAGGGAGGAGATCAGGGCCAACCCAGAAGTCCAGAGTATCTACTTGGGAGTTGGCACAGGGTAAACGGAGGGGAACGATGGAAGAGCCTACGATCCTCCACGTTGAGGAAATTCATACCTACTACGGGGAGAGTTATGTTCTCCAGGGCATCTCCCTCCGCGTGAACAGGGGCCAGGTGGCTGCAGTCCTGGGCCGCAACGGGATGGGGAAGACAACTCTTATCCGCTCCATCATCGGTTTCACGCCTCCCCGTCGCGGGCGCATCCTGTTCAAAGGCGTGGAGATCACCCGCCTTCCATCCCATGAGATCGCCCGGCTCGGCATCGGCCTCGTCCCCCAGGGGCGCCGCATCTTCCCTTCCCTTACTGTCCTAGAGAACCTCACCATTGGAGCTCGGTCCAGGGCTGGGAATGGTCAGGGGTGGAATCTGGAACGCGTCTTTAACCTCTTCCCTAGGCTCCAGGAGCGGGCGGGCCACAGGGGGAACAAGCTCAGCGGCGGGGAGCAACAGATGCTGGCCATCGCCCGAGCGCTCATGACGAACCCCGAATTCCTGCTCATGGATGAGCCCTCGGAGGGACTCGCACCTCTCTTGGTCCTTGAACTGGGGAACGTGATCGCCCAGCTGAAGCAACAGGGCCTGTCCATCCTCTTGGTGGAGCAGAATCTTCCGCTGGCGTTGAGGCTTGCCGACTACGTGTACGTGCTCAGCAAGGGGAAGGTCGTTTTCGAGGGCTTGCCCGAAGCCCTCGAGGCTTCTGAAGAGGTGAAGCACAACTACCTGGGAGTGTAAAGGGTGGAGGAGTGATGGATCGCGATCAGGTGAGGATCCTGGCAGGGAGGATAGGTCTGAGCATGCCGGAAGGAGATCTGGAGGCTGTGGCCGCCCAGCTCTTCACGTTTCTCCAGCGGTTCGCTGCCGTTGCATCCCTCCTCGAAGATGAGGAACCTGCCTTCCTCCCTGAGGGGGAGGGGATCCCCCGATGACCGATCTCTGCTGGCGTTCCCTGAGGGAAGTGGCGGAGCTCATCCGCAAACGGGAGGTCTCCCCGGTGGAGGTTGTGCAGACCGCCCTTGAGCGCATCGAGCGCTTGGATGGCCGTCTGAACAGCTTCCTCACCGTGCTGGCTGACGAGGCGCTGGAGGCTGCGCGGCAGGCGGAGGAAGCGCTCTCGAAGGGGGAGAGCCTCAGGTTGCTCCACGGCGTCCCGGTGGCTGTGAAGGACCTTATCCACGTGCGCGGGGCGCGGACGACGTGCGGGTCGAAGATCATGGCGGATTTCACCGCCCAGGAGGACGCCACTGCGGTAGAAAGGCTGCGGAGCAACGGGGCGATCATCCTGGGCAAGACCAACCTCCACGAGTTCGCCTACGGGGTCACGAACGTCAATCCCCATTATGGGCCGGCCCGGAATCCGTGGGATCCCGACCGGATCTCCGGGGGGAGCAGCGGAGGTTCGGCTGTGACGGTGGCCGCGGGGCTCTGCTACGGTGCCCTCGGGACGGACACGGGAGGTTCCATCCGGATTCCCGCCGCGCTCTGCGGGATTGTCGGGTTGAAGCCAACGTATGGCCGGGTGAGCCGTTCTGGGGTGATTCCGCTCGCCTGGTCCCTCGACCACGTCGGTCCGATCACGCGGACAGTACAGGATGCTGCCTTGCTGCTCCAAGTTCTCTCAGGCCATGATCCAAGGGACCCTACGAGTAGCCGGGAACCAGTTCCTGACTACCTAGGCGCTCTCGATGGGAACATCCGTGGTGTACGAGTTGGGGTCATCCGGACGATGATGGAGGATGCGAACTCTGAGGTGAGAACGCTCGTTCAGGACGCTGTGGAGGTTCTCGCAAGGGAGGGGGCGGAGGTGGATGAGGTGGAGATCCCACACCTCCAAGAGATGCGCGCGGCCGCCGCGGCCATTGCCATGCCCGAGGCGAGCGCCTACCACCTCCGCTGGCTTACCCAGCGCCCCTTGGAGTACGGGGAGGACGTGCGCCAGAGGCTTTTCGTGGGGGCACTCCTGCCGGCGCACGTGTACCTCACCGGCCTTCGAGCGAGACGACGTCTGAACCGAGAGTTTCATTCCATCTTTTCCCGCGTGGACGTCCTCGTTGCCCCGACTGTTTCCGCCCCCGCCTGCCCCATTGGCGCCACGGCGGTACGTGTGGGAGGCGAAGAGAGAGATCTCAGGACGGCCTACCTTTGGTTCAACCAGGTCTTCAACATGGCTGGTCTCCCCTCGGTCTCCGTCCCCTGCGGCTTCATCGGACACCTCCCCGTGGGGATGCAGATCATCGGGCGGTGGTTCGCAGAAAGGGAGGTCCTCAGGGTGGCAAGGGTGTATGAGCGGAACACGAGCTGGACGAGCTCCCCGCCTCCAGTTCTATGAGCTGTACCTGTGAGGAGGATGGTATCATGGACGCCAAGAGATGGTTCCCGTACTCCCCAATTGTGGACAGGAAGCCTCTGGCACTCCCGTTGGGGGCGCGCTTGGCGGTATGGGTGGTCGTCAACGTGGAGGAGTGGGACTTGAGCCGTCCTCTTCCCCGGACACTTCTCCCTCCCCCAGGTGGTGGAACAGTGACGCCGGACATCACCAACTACGGGTGGTACGATTATGGAATGCGCGTAGGATTCTGGAGAATCAAGGAAGTCCTGGATCGTTACGGGGTACCTGCTACCCTCTCCCTGAACGGCTCTATTTGTAGATCCTATCCTCGCATCATAGAGGCCGCGCTGGAAAGCAAGTGGGAGTTCCTTGCCCACGGCTACATCCAAAGACCTTTACACTTGGAGGAAGATGAGCGCCAGGTGATTCGCATGACCGTGGAGGCTATCCGAGAGGCTACAGGACACGCTCCCCGTGGCTGGCTCAGCCCGGGATTGGCGGAGACGTGGGAGACCCTCAACTTGCTCGCAGAGGCCGGACTCGAGTATGTCGCGGACTGGACCAATGACGACCAGCCTTACGAGATCCGGACCAAGCATGGAACCCTCATCTCCGTCCCATACTCGTTGGAAATCAATGACATCCCCATGTTCCTGGCCCAGTGCCATCCTGCTGAAGAGCTTCTCCGCAGGATAAAGGACCAGTTCGTTACCCTCTACGAAGAGGGGAAGTCTAGCGGCCGCATTATGGCCATTGCCGTTCACCCCTACATCACTGGTGTCCCGCACCGCATCGGCTACTTCCGTCAGGCCCTGGAATACCTGCGCCAGCATGAAGGGGTTCTGTTTTGGACGGGTTCGGAGATCGTTGACTGGTTCAAGGGATCTTCCCATGGATGATTGAGCGAACTAGGAGGGAAAGGTCTACAATTCTTTCGAGCTATGGGAGGCCGCAGCCTTAATCATGAGGATCTCAGGGAGGGTGAAGAGTGGAGACTGTGGTAGCCGATGGGATGCGCATCGACTATGATGTGCCCATTCCCATGGACGATGGCATAGTCCTCCGTGCCGACGTCTTCCGGCCTGTTCCCGAAGGCAAGTACCCTGTGATCCTGAGCTATGGCCCCTACGGGAAGGGCCTTCCGTTCCAGATGGGCTACCCAGACCAGTGGAGGAAGCTCGTCCACGACTTCCCGCAGGTCGCTCAAGGGTCCACTTGCAAGTACCAGAACTGGGAGGTCGTGGATCCGGAGAAGTGGGTTCCTGAAGGCTATGTCTGCGTCCGCGTGGATTCGCGCGGGGCTGGGCGCTCCCCAGGGATCTTGGACATTTTCTCACCGCGTGAGTCCGAGGACCTGTACCAGTGCATTGAGTGGGCGGCTTCCCAGTCCTGGAGCAACGGGAAGGTCGGGCTCAACGGCATCTCCTATTACGCCATCAACCAGTGGCTCGTCGCGGGCCTTCAGCCGCCGCACCTCGCCGCCATGTGTGCATGGGAGGGAGCTGCCGACTTCTACCGGGACTGGCACCGTCACGGAGGGATCCTCTGCACCTTCACCTTCCCCTGGTTCAGGGCCCAAGTGGAGACAGTCCAGCATGGGGTTGGCGCTCGGGGTCCTGTGAACCCCCTCACAGGTGAGCTCGTAGCTGGGCCGGAAACGCTCCCGGAGGATGTGCTCGCTGGGAACCGCGTGGATCCCGGGCACCAGGCCCTTCTCCGCGAACTCAACGACGAGTGGTACCGGGAGCGCTCAGCAAACTGGTCCAGGGTGAAGGTCCCCTTCCTCTCCGCCGGGAACTGGGGGGGCCACGGCCTGCACCTGCGCGGGAACGTGGAAGCGTTCGTGCGGGCGGCCTCCACGCAGAAGTGGCTGGAGATCCACGGCCTCGAGCACTGGACCCACTTCTACACGGACTACGGCTTGGGTCTCCAGAAGCGCTTCTTCGACCACTTCCTCAAGGGGATCGACAATGGCTGGGACAGGGAGCCTCCCGTCCTCCTAAACATCCGGCACATCGACAGGTTCGTCCTTCGCAAAGAGCGCGAGTGGCCCCTCGCCCGCACCCGCTGGACTAGGCTCTATCTCAACCCTGCAGAGCGCCGCCTGAGCTGGGAAGCTCTACCCCGGGAGAGCGCCGTCACCTATGAGGCGCTTGGGAACGGGGCGACCTTCCGGACGCCCCCGTTCCGCGAGGAGACGGAGATCACGGGACCGGTGGCGGCCAAGCTGTTCATCTCCTCGACCACCACCGATGCGGACCTCTTCCTGATCCTCCAGCTCTTCGATCCCGAGGGTCGCGAGGTTACTTTCCAAGGGGCCCTGGAGCCGCGGGCACCGATCGCCCAGGGATGGCTTCGTGCCTCCCATCGCAAGCTCAACCCGGAGCTCACCACCGCGTATCGCCCCTACCACTCTCACGACGAGATCCAGCCACTCACTCCGGGAGAGGTATACGAGGTCGATGTGGAGATCTGGCCCACCTCCATCGTAGTTCCGCCGGGATATTCCCTGGCCCTGACCGTCCAGGGGAAGGACTTCGAGAGGGTGACGCCAAGCGGTGAGCTGGGCTTCTGGGGGGCATTCCGGGGATCGGGGCCGTTCCTCCACAACCACCCGTGGGACCGGAGGCCGGAGATTTACGGTGGGCGGGTGACGGTGTATGGGGGAGGATCGAGAAATTCCTCTCTACTACTGCCTGTCATCCCGGGCTGATGAGTAGGAGGTTATGGACCTTGTAAATTGGCATCTGCGAGTGGTGCGGCATGCACCTAGGAGGTGAGCGGAGATGGCAAGGATCATCGACTTAAGCGTACCCATCGGGGAAGGGACAAAGGGTCCTCCTTCTACGAATCTCACCTTGGTCATGAAGCGTTTTACTCGTGAACCGGGCTTCTGGCTGTCCACATCTGTCGATGCGAACCTGCATATGGGCGCCCATATTGACTCCGCGCTTCACGTCCTCGAGGGCGGAATTACGACCGGGGAGATCTCTTTAGATCAGGTCATCGGACCCGCCGTAGTTCTCGATCTGTCTTGGATAGGCTCCAATTCCCTGATCACAACAGGAGATCTGGAGAGAGCATGGGAGGAACTACGGAGGGCTGGTGAGGATGTGCAAGAGGGCGATATCGTCCTCATCCGGACAGATTGGTCTGACCGCACCTGGGGGACAGAGCGTTATTTCCTGGATTCGCCATCTCTGAGCCTTGAGGCTGCCCGGTGGCTTGTGGCCAGAAAGCCCAAGGCCGTGGGGTTCGATTTCTTCGAGGAACCAGCCGCGAAAAATCCCGATTTTACTCCCGACATGTTCGTCGTCCATCGGACATTCCTGAGCGCTAACATTGTTATGCTGGAAGGACTGACCAACTTAGGGTCCCTCCCTCGAGCTCGCGTTCAGTTCTTCGCTGCGTTTCACAAGATCCTTGGTACTGAGGGGGCGTGGGCGCGGTTTTTCGCGATAGTGGACTAAGGGAGATCGAGAAGGTCATGGGAGGTCCAGTACACGGGAAAGTCCGAGAAGCTGGGGAAAGAGCTGAGACGTTTCGCCACGAGGGATTCCATTGTTCCGAGGCAGTTCTCCGGGGTGTTGCAGCAGCTTTGAACATCGATCTCCACCCTGATCTCCTTCGCGCATCCACAGGTTTTAGAGGAGGTGGCGGGGGCTACGGGGACAGGTGCGGTGCTTTGGAGGCAGGTGCCCTGTTGATCGGCCTTTTATTTGGGAGGGTGGCTCCAGAAGAGGATAACTCCTGCGCGAGTCGGCTCGTCTGGCATCTCCACGATCGGTTCCAGCGAGAGTTGGGGAGTACGCTTTGTCGCGTCCTGAAACCTATAGCCCATCTCCAGTGGAGTCATGATTTCTCGTGCGGTCCAGTGTATCGGAGAGGCGCCGAGATGGTCGCGGAAACGATCCTCACTGCGCACAGGCTTTACCAGACCTGTCCGCGTTTCGACGTTTCGAACGGACGGATTACCTGGCGTGCGAACATCGAGAGGGATAAGCTAGCTGAAGCCCTCTTCTGCATTCACACGCTCGCCGGGGAAGGTCGGTTGATTCTTACCGACGTTGCCCGTGCCTCCCAGGAGCGTCTGAAGGTTGAGGACGAGGATATTCGAGTGTGCCTTGCCACGGCGAGGCTCGTGCACCCTGCATTGGGCGGCAGGTTCGTCGTGGAAGGTCGCAAGCGGGATCGGTGGTACCTGACCGTAGTCCTCCGGCTCCATCCTGGAGAAATGTTGGAGGTCCTTGATTTGTACTAGCGCCTCGGTGGGATGATCCCCCGCGATTCTATGGGAGTAGTAGTTTATGCAGGTAAGGGAGGAAGGCCATGGCGAGGGTGTTCGTGACACAGTCCATTCCAGAAGCTGCTCTGGAGCGCCTCCGGAGTGTCGCTGAGGTCAGGGTACATGGGGACGCCAGCAGGATCCTCCCTAAAGACCGTCTCCTCGAGGAGGTCGCTTCCTGCGAGGTCCTCTACTGCCTCCTCCATGACCGCGTCGACCGGGAGGTCATCGAGGCAGGGAAGAACTTGCAGCTCATCGCCACCTCCGCCGTCGTCCCTGCCAACGTGGACGTCGCCGCAGCCACAGAGAGGGGGATCCCCGTCACCGTCATCCCCAACGTCGTGGTGGAGGCGACAGCAGACCTCCAGTGGGGGCTCCTCATCGCCGTGGCGCGCAGGATCGTGGAAGCCGACAGGGCGTTGAGGGCCGGCCTCTTCCCTGGATCCCAGTCCATGTACTTCGTGGGAGGGGAGGTCAACGGGAAGACGCTTGGGACCATTGGCCTGGGCGCTATCGGGCGTGCCATCGTGGAGCGGGCGCGTGGATTCCGCATGCGCATCCTGTACACGAAGCGGAACCGCTTGCCCCCTGAGGAGGAGCACGCCCTAGGGGTGGAGTACCGTGCTCTGGACGATCTCCTCCGGGAGAGCGACTTCGTGGTCATCAACGCCAGCTACCATCCCGGGACGTATCACCTCGTGGGTGCCCGGGAGCTCGGGCTCATGAAGCCTACGGCTTACCTCATCAACACGGCCCGGGGGCCCATCGTGGACGAGGCTGCCCTGGTGGAGGCCCTGAAGGCGAGGCGGATCGCAGGCGCCGCGCTGGACGTCTACGAGCAGGAGCCCCAGGTCCATCCAGAGTTGCTCGCTCTGGACAACGTCGTGCTGACGCCCCATATTGGCAGCGCGGCGCGGGAGACCCGGGAGCGCATCGCCTCCATTGTCGTGGACAACATCCTTGCCTTCCTGAGAGGGGAACGGCCGCCAAATCTCTATAACCCAGAGGTCTGGGCCTGAGCCGGGGAGAGGGGAGGAGCGCATGTACGCACAGGTTCTGCATGAGTGGGGAGGGGAGGTCGTCTACGAAGAGGTTCCAACCCCTGTCCCGGGTCCAGGAGAGGCTCTGGTGAAGGTCGAGGCCTGCGGGGTCGGGCTCACAGTACTCAACTACATGCAGGGGAATATGGGGCGCCGCCCCGAGGATCTCCCCAGGATCCCCGGCCATGAGATCGTTGGGAAGGTCGTAGCGCTTGGCGCGGGGACAGGGGGGCTTCAGGTGGGGGACCGCGTGATGGCTTACTTCTATCTGACGTGCGGTCGCTGTGACTTCTGCCGCCTCGCCCACGAGCCCCTCTGCCGGAACTTCCAAGGGTACGTGGGCGTGGCCAGGGACGGTGGATATGCGGAATACGTGACGCTTCCGGCTGCGAACCTCCTCCCCGTACCCGAGGGGATCCCTCCCGTCGAGGCGACGGCTATCCCTGATGCCATTGCGACCCCGTTCCATGTGAGCAGGCGCGCGGGGATCGGTCCTGGCGACTTGGTCATGGTTGTAGGTGCGGGAGGTGGCGTGGGGATCCACATGGTCCAAATGGCCCGGGTCTTCGGGGCCGATGTCATCGCCATTGACCTGGGCGAGGAGAAGCTCAAGGCAACGCGCGAACTCGGGGCGCTCGCGACGTTGGACTTCCGGTCGCCCGGCCTCGTGGAGTCCGTGCGCTCCGTGGCTCCCCTAGGCGTCTCTGTGGCGGTGGATTTCGTGGGGAAGCCGGAGACCCTCTCGTTCTGTCAGGACGTCCTAGGTCGCCGAGGTCGGTTGGTCTTCCTCACCACGTTCCCGGGTGTGACGACGGAGGTCAGCCCGCGCCGGATGGTCCTCGACGAACTCACCTTGATGGGGTCTCGGTACACCTCGCGGTGGGAACTCCTGCAGGCTGCCCGGCTGGTGGCGGAGGGGCGGATCAAACCGGTGGTCTCGTCGGTGGTGCCACTCTCCCGGGTCAGGGAGCTCCACGACAGGCTCCGCGCAGGGACCCTCCTGGGTCGTGGGGCGGTCGCTTTGGAGGACGATTCTTGAGAGGGGTGTTTTCCGCGATGCGGGCGATGGTGGTCGAGCGATACGGAGAACCGTTGCGCCTCGTCGAGGTACCGGTTCCCGAACCGGGGCCTGGGGAGGTCCTGGTGAAGGTCATTGCATGTGGCGTCTGCCGTTCCGACCTCAAGATCGTGGAGGGACGCATGCCCTTCTCCTCCACGCTGTCCCTCCCACACGTGCCTGGCCATGAGATCTCCGGGGAGGTTGTAGCCCGCGGGCCAGGGGCGGCCATCCCCTTGGGGGAGAGGGTTGTCGTCCACAACTACTGGTCCTGCGGGCGCTGTCGTTTCTGCCTGATGGGGGAGGAGACGCTGTGCGATCACCTGCGAGGGTGGGTGGGGTTCACCTCGCCAGGCGGGTTCCAGGAATACCTTGCGGTCCCTGAAGCGCATGCCCTCCGGCTCCCTCCCTCCATCGACGCGACGGGGGCTGGGGTGCTCTCCTGTGCCGTTGGGACGAGCTACCATGCGCTTGTTTCCCGGGCCAGGGTCCGGCCGGGGGAGACCGTAGTGATCCTTGGAGTTGGCGGGGTCGGCCTGCACGCGGTTCAGGTTGCCAGGGCCGCAGGGGCTCGCGTCCTGGCGGTGGATGTGGAGGAGACCAGGCTCGCTGCCGCCAGGGACCTGGGGGCCGCTGAAGCACTCCACGCCGGGAGGGAGGCCGAGATGGCCGTGCGCGACGCCACCTCGGGCTATGGTGCGGATGTCGTCCTGGATTGTGTCGGCACTGCGGCGACGTGTGCTTCCACGATTGCGATGGTGAGGAAGGGAGGACGCATTGTCGTGGTAGGGTATACTACCGATCCCCAAGGCTACCCCGTGCTTCCCACGGATCACGTCGCGCTCAGGCAGCTCTCGATCCTTGGGTCCAGGTATGTTACCCGCATCGAGCTTGAGCGTGTCATCGACCTCGCTGCCCGCGGACTCATCCGCCCCGTCGTCTCGGAAGTTCTGGATCTCAGCCGCGCCAACGACGCCCTCGACCACGTGCGCAATGATAGGGTCGTGGGCCGTGTGGTGCTTCGCGTATAACCACTCTGGCGGGTGGATCGATGGACCTGTACGCGCGAGGACCCTTTCACGTCGACTACCAAGCAAGGGTAGATTTCCAGGCCCTAAGAGCATTCCGCCTTCACCGCGCCTGGCAGTCCATGGAGGCAGCCGGCCTCGACGCATTGCTTGTCTGGAAGGACGAGAACGTTCGTTACCTGACGAGCCTCCGCCCCCAGCTCATCGCTGGAAAGAGCGGCCTACTGAATGGGGCCCTCCTGGTCGTGGGACGGGAACCGATCCTCCTCGTCTCCGGGGGCGACTACGACCGGGTCCTGACGACGATGCCCTGGATCCCGGAGGTCCGTCCCATCCCGATCCTTGAGGAAAGGGGGTTGATTGAATACACAGTGCGCGAGGTCATTGGGGACCTGTTCGCGCGCTACGGTCTCCAATCGGCACGCGTCGGCTACGACCTCGCCAGTGCAGCTCTCTCGGCAGCCCTCCGCGACCTCCTTCCCGAGGTCCGGTGGGAGGACGGCGATGCGGTGATGCAGCAAGCGCGTCAGATCAAAGGCCCAGAGGAACTTGTCCTTCTCGAGGAGGCAACGGCCCTGGCGGAGGCGGTGACCCAGGCAGCCATCGATGCGGTTCGAGCCGGGCGCAGGGAGTGCGAGGTGGCCGCCGTGGCCATGGAGACCCTCTTCCGCCTCGGGGGGGAGTACGCCCACGTGACCACCCCGTTCGTCAGCTCTGGGGAGAACATGTCCCCTCCGACGCGCCTGGCCACGGACAAGCTCATCCGCCATGGCGACCTCGTTTTCATTGACATTGGGGCCATGTGGAACGGATACTTTGCCGACCTCGGGCGCACCGTGATCTGTGGGGAACCTTCGGCCAAGCAGCGGCATGTCTACCGGGCTGTCTACGAGGCGCACCTCGCCGGGATGGAAGCCATGCGGCCGGGGGTTACCAACACGGAGGTGGCCAGGGTAATCCGGCAGAAGGCCGCAGACCATGGGCTTAGTGACAGATTCCTCAGCCTGTTCATCGGACACGGCATCGGTGTGGGGAGCAACGAGCCCCCCTATATCGGGGAGATCTTCCCAGGGAGTGCGGAGGTGGAGCTTCGGCCAGGGATGGTCTTTGCCATGGAACCGTTGATTTGGGTACCGGGTGTGGAAGGAGGCGGAGGGGTCCGGCTTGAGGATATGGTCGTCATCACAGAGAGCGGGCCGAAGAGGGTGAGTCGCCTTCCCTATGATACCTGCCTCCTTGGGGGAGGGAGCTGAGGTGGTGGACCTTGTCATCAGAGGGGCGAAGCTCGTGACTCCGGCGGGGCTCCTGGAAGGGGAGATCTATGTCCGGGAAGGAAGGATCACCGCCCTGGGGGAGCTCGGGCACCCCGCTCGGGAAGTCGTGGACGCAGGGGGATTGCTCGCCATGCCTGGGATGGTGGATGCACACGTCCACTTCATGGACCCAGGGGCTACGGAGCGGGAGGACTTCATCACCGGCTCGAGCGCCGCAGCCGTGGGCGGGGTGACCACGGTCATCGAGCACACCCACGCGATGCCGGTACGGACGGCGGCATTCCTCCAGGAGAAGGCTCGGTATTTGGAGTCCCGGTCCCTCGTGGACTATGGGCTCGCCGCCCATGTTTGGCCCGAGGACATCGAACATATCCACGAGGTGTGGGAGGCCGGTGCCCTGTTCCTCAAGGCCTTCACCTGTACCACCCACGGCGTCCCCGGCCTGACCCCAGGAGACCTGCTACGTCTTTTCCGGAAGGTCTCCGGGTTCCAGGGAGTCTGCCTCGTGCACTGCGAGGACGAGTGGATCACCATGGAGGCAGAGCGCCGCCTGAGGGGGCTTGGCCGTATGGACGGGATGGTGATCCCGGAGTGGAGGAGCCGCGAGGCCGAGCTTGTGGCCGTGAACACCGTTGCCCTTCTCGCCCGCCTGACCGGGGCGAGAGTGGTCATCGCCCACGTGAGTCAGCCCGCTGCCCTCGACCTGATCCGGAGGGAGCAAGCCCTGGGAGCAGACCTTTGGGCGGAGAGCTGTCCTCAGTACTTTCACCTCCTCGAGGAGGAGGTCAGAGAAAGAGGGGCATATCGGAAATTCACGCCTCCTGCCCGGAACCGGTCCCAGGAGGACATGGAGGAGATGTGGCGGCGCCTTGCCAGGGGAGACATCACCTACATCGCCACCGACCACGCGCCTTCTACGAAAGCGCAGAAAGAGGAGGGGGATATCTGGACCGCCCACTTCGGTCTCCCCGGTGTGGAGACGACGCTGAGCCTGATGCTGAACGGAGCGCTCGAGGGTCGGATCTCCCTCCCGCGGCTGGTGGAGGTGCTCTGTGAGGTGCCTGCCAAGATCTATGGTCTGTACCCGCGCAAAGGGGCTCTTCGGATCGGGGCCGATGCCGATATCGTTCTGATAGACCCAACCGCAGACCGCATCCTCACTGATGATCAGATCGTTTCCAAGGCGGGGTGGACGCCTTATGGAGGCCGTCGCATCAAGGGGAAGCCCGTGATGACCTTCCTCCGCGGGAAGCTCATCGCCCGGGACGGAAAGGTCGTTGCTGAGCCCGGCGTCGGGGCGTTCGTGACGAGGTACGCACTGTCGTAACACTTTTAAGTAAACGGACAGAAATCGTGCTTCACAGGAGCATGTGGAGCTTTCCCCGTGTCGGGGTGACTTAGAGAATTCCTGGTGCTGAGAGGGGTCCCCACAAAAACGCGAAGCGTTTTGTGGGGTGCTCTCGGACATATGCCCACCGTGATTCCTTGACACCCCCCTGCGGCCGTATCTATAATGGACTTAGCCCTCCCCAGGGGGGAGGGGGTTCACGGAGGTGAGAGCGCATGGCGAAGGATCCTGTCTGCGGGATGGAAGTAGAGGAGGCAAAAGCGGCGGCCAAGACGGAGTACATGGGAGTTACCTATTACTTCTGCGCGCCGGGCTGTAAAGCCGCATTTGACAGGGACCCGGAAAAGTACGTAGGGAAAGAACACGGTACACACGGGGGGCACGGGCACCACGGGGAACGCGTGTGAACTTTGGGAATCCCCGCAGGGGCGACGCTTGCGTCGCCCCTGCGGCTCCGAAAGCGATGGGACGGATTCTTGCCTACCTTACTGACCTCACGTATGTCCTCTCCACCCTCGCCGAAGGGAGCCTCGCCCTCAGGCCGGCGGGTGTATGGGTGCAGCGCCGCTACAGGAGCCTGGCGAATCGCTACGACGCTCTCATCGAACAATGGGAACCCTCCTATGGGCTTGCCCTAGAACAGGCCCTCGGCTACCTGTTCGAGGGGAAGACGAGGATCCTGGACACAGGCACCGGAACGGGCTATGCTGCCAGGCGCCTAGCTCAGCGGTTCCCGGAAGCGAGCATCGTCGGGGTGGATCTCTCCGCGGAGATGCTCCGTGAGGCCCGGAAAAAGGGCGACGTTCTCCACCATCCACGGGTCATCTGGATACAGGCCAACAGCGCCAAGTTGCCGTTCCGGGATCAAGCTTTCGACCTCGCCGTCGTCCACAACGCCCCCCTCGACCTCGAAGAACTCAGGCGGGTCGTCCGCAGAGGAGGGGAGATCCTCCTGTGCCTTTCCTCTGGCGCGGCGATCCCCCAGCTCTTGCAGAGGATCCTCCGCCGTCGCCTCCACTCCCTCGGGTGTCCCGTCGTCCACCTCGGGCACGCAGGGGAGGGACTCTACCTCATCGCCCGGCGGGCCTGATCTCAGAAGGAAACCACAGCTGCCTTCACCGCGTCCACCACGGAGATGCCGACGAGGAGGATGGCGCTGAGCCCAACGATCAGCACGGTGGCGCCGGCAATCACGTTGAATGCCAGCGAGTTCGTGTACTCCCCGAGAAGGCGCTTGTTGTTGGTGAGTTTGAGCATGTAAAAGAGGATGACGGGCAGGAGGACCCCGTTGAGGAACTGGGAGAGGATCATCACAGGGATCAACGGAAGGCCAGGGATCAGGATGACCAGTGCGCCGGTGGCGACCATCCCTGTGTACAGCCCATAGAAGACGGGCGCTTCGCGGAAGGTTCGGTCCAAGCCGGCCTCCCATCCAAACGCCTCACACAACGCATAGGCGGTGGAGAGCGGGATGATCGCCACAGAAAAGAGGGCTGCGTTCAGCAGTCCCACAGCGAACAGCAAGCTGGCATAACGCCCCGCAAGGGGAGAAAGGGCAATGGCAGCGTCCTCCGCACTGCGAATCGTGACACCGTGCGCGTAAAGCGTTGAGGCACAGGCAACGACAATGAAGAAAGCGACGATGTCCGTTGTGAGGCAGCCGAGAATCGTGTCCAGGCGCGAATAGGGATAGTCACGGACCGTCAATCCCTTATCCACCGTGGAGGCCTGTTGGTAGAACTGCATCCAGGGAGCAATCGTAGTCCCCACCACGCCTATGAGCATGTACAGGTAGGTAGGATCCGCTTCGAAGTGTACCGTAAAGGTTTCCCGGAGGACCTGGCCCCATGGCGGCTTCGCAAGGATCGCGGAGATGACGTAGGTGATGTACATCAAGGAAGCGAACAAGAAAGCGCGCTCTACCTGCTTGTAGTGACCCCGCAGGACGAGGAGCCAGATCAATACCGCAGCGAGGGGGATGGAAATATACCGACTCACTCCGAAGATCTCCAGGCTCCCGGCCACTCCCGCGAAATCGCCCACCGTGTTGGCCCAGTTGGCCAGGAGGAGCGTACTCATCACGAAGACCGTAGCCCGCACGCCGAACTGTTCCCGGATCAGGTCGGAGAGCCCCTTGCCGGTCACCGTTCCCATGCGAGCGGACATCTCCTGGACCACGATGAGGGCGATGGTGATGAGGAAGAGGACCCAGAGGAGCTTGTACCCGAAGGCGGCCCCGGCCATGGAGTAAGTCGCGATCCCGTTGGCGTCGTTGTCTACGTTCGCCGTGATGATTCCGGGACCCATCACCGCGAGGAACGCTAGGATTTTGCGTCTGGACCAGATCCTTCGCAGCATCGCCCCTTGATCGTGTTCGTTCACGTCCCATGCCCCTCAACGTCTGCGGATTCGGTGGAACCTGGCAGGCAGCCTCGGCAGGTACTTCTCCAGGAGGATCTCCATGACATCGTCGATGGTGACGATACCCAGGAGCTTCCCCTCCGTGTCCACGACTGGGATCGCCAGGAGGTCGTACTTCGCCAAGGCCCCTGCCGCCGCATCTGCCGAGTCGGTATCTCGGAGGTAGATCACCTCGGTGTCCATGAGGTTCCGCAGCGGAGTCTCAGGATTGGCCGTGATGAGCGTGCGCAGGGAGAGGACTCCCACGAGGCGACCCTCTGCGTCTGTGACGTAAAGGTAGTAGAGGTACTCTGCCGGAGGGGCATGCTCGCGGAGGTAGCGAATCGTGTCCTCCGCCGTGAACCACTCGGGAAGGGCGATGTACTCGGGCGTCATCTTCCCCGCAGCGGTGTCCTCGGGATACTGGAGGAGCTTTCGGACTGTCGCGGCCTTCTCCTGGTCCATCTGGGCGATAAGGTTTGCTGCCGTCTCCTCGGGCAGCGTGGCGATGAGATCCGCTGCCTCATCTGGAGCCATCTCCTCGAGGATGTCTGCAGCGCGCTCTGGGGAAAGGCTCTTGAGGATACTCGTCCGCACCTCCGGCTCGGTCTCCTCCAGGACGTCGGCAGCGACAGCATCGTCCAGGTTGGCCATGACCTCAAGCTGGGCCTCCCGCCCCAGATCCTCCACGATCTCGGCGAGGTCGGCGGGGTGGATCTTCCGCAAGTTCTCCCTGGAGACCCTGAGCTTGAGGGCCGTGGGCGGGCCGCTCAAGGCGGCGACCATCTGCCAGGGGATGAGCCACTCGCGCAGGGGCCTGCCGAGGCGTTCCAAGAGCGTTGCGACTGGCGCTTCCAGCCCCAGCCTGCGCAGGAGCCCCCGCACGCCTACATCCACAGCCACCAACTGCCATGTCCCGTTGGACCGGTCCAGCTGGAGATCGTTGACCTTGACGACCTTGAGGCCGTCGATGTCGACGACCTGCTTGTCCAGGAGCTCTTCTACGAGGAGAACCTCGTCAGGTTGGAGGGGGCGTGTGGTGAGGGAGGCGCGGGATACACTGAGGGTGATGCCGGTGGGAGAAATTTCTCCCACGGCTTCGACAGGGATAATGCCGACGCGGAGCTGGTCCCCTCGCAGGAGGATTCCGGAGATCCGGAGGGATTTGTCCTCCTGCCTGGCTGCAAGGTCGGCCACAGGGGCGATGATGGCTCCCGCAGCATCGGAAACAGGCTTTCCCACAATCTGGCTAATGAAGACCATGTTCCTTCTATCATAAAGGCCGGTTCACCCTCTCACATTGTGCAGGCCGGAGCGCCAGCTGTCAATGCCCCAGTTGAACGCCAAAAAGTTAGGGGCGTGCCGTTGCACGCCCCTGTGGCGCCGTGTGGTGCGCCCGACCTTCTACATCTCCATATCCTCCGGGGATGTGCCGGGCACCTTCTCCTTCTTCTTCTCTCGCTTCTCCACCACCAGAGCCTCGGTGGTGAGCAGGAGGCCGGCCACGCTCGCTGCGTTCTGGAGGGCCAGACGGGCGACCTTGGTCGGATCCACGATCCCCGCCTTCACCATGTCCTTGAACTCCCCGTCCAGGACGTCGAAGCCGATCCTCCCCGTCTCCCGCTTGAGGCGCTCCACGATGAGGCTTCCCTCCATCCCAGCGTTCACCGCCAGCTGCCGTGTTGGCTCCTCAAGGGCCCGCCGGACGATGTTGACCCCGATCAGTTCATCCCCCTCGGCCTGCACCTTCTCCAGAGCCGGTAGGACACGGATATACGCGGTGCCCCCGCCGGGAAGGATGCCTTCCTCCACAGCTGCCTTGGTGGCGTTGAGGGCATCCTCAAAGCGGTGCTTCTTCTCCTTCATCTCCGTCTCCGTGGCGGCACCGACCTTGATCTGGGCAACGCCGCCGGCGAGCTTCGCAAGTCGCTCTTGGAGCTTCTCCCGGTCGTAATCGGAGGTCGTGGTCTCGATCTCCTTCTTGATCTGGGCGATGCGGCCCTGGATGTCCTTCTTGTCGCCCTTGCCCCCGATGATCGTGGTCTCCTCCTTGGTGACCCGCACCTTCTCGGCGCGCCCAAGCATGTCCACCTCTACGCCCTCCAGCTTGATCCCGATGTCCTCGGAGATCACCCGGCCGCCGGTCAAGATGGCCATGTCCTGGAGCATGGCCTTGCGGCGGTCTCCATAGCCGGGGGCCTTCACCGCGACACTCTGGAGTACACCGCGGAGCTTGTTGACCACGAGGGTCGCCAGGGCCTCGCCCTCCACGTCCTCCGCAATGACGACCAGAGGCTTCCCGAAGCGGATGACCTTCTCCATTACTGGGACGATGTCCCGCACCGAGGAGATCTTCTTATCGGTGAGCAGGATGTAGGGCTCCTCGAGGACGCACTCCATCTTGTCAGGATCGGTGATGAAATAGGGGGAGATGTACCCACGGTCGAACTGCATCCCCTCGACGACCTCTACGGTCGTCTCGATGCCCTTGCCCTCCTCGATTGTGATCACGCCATCCTTCCCCACCTTCTCCATGGCATCCGCGATGATCTCCCCGATCTCCCGGTCGTTGGCGGCGATCCCTGCCACATGGGCGATGTCGGTTCGGCCCTCCACGGGGATGCTGAGCTTCTTCAGTTCCTCCACCGCTACCTCGACGGCTTTGTCGATCCCGCGCTTGAGGAGCATCGGGTTCGCGCCCGCAGCGACATTCTTGAGGCCCTCCCGCACCATCGCCCAGGCCAGGACCGTAGCCGTGGTCGTCCCGTCGCCAGCGGTATCGTTGGTCTTGCTGGCCACCTCCTTGACGAGCTGGGCCCCGAGGTTCTCATAGGGGTCCTCAAGCTCGATCTCTTTGGCCACGGTGACGCCATCCTTCGTGATAGTGGGCGAACCCCACTTCTTCTCCAGGACGACATTCCTTCCCTTGGGCCCGAGGGTGACGCGGACGGCGCTTGCAACCTTCTCCACTCCTCTCTCCAGGGCCCTCCGGGCGTCCTCATCGTACAGCAGGAGCTTTGCCGGCATCTTCCTCCCTCCTTTCGGACCAGGGTCGTGTATACTTGAGGTAGCTGGGCTTGAACGTCCTGGTAGGCAGCCTCCCCAGGTTTTGGAGGCGTAGCCCCACCGGATGCCGGTGGCAATGGTTAGCACTCTCAGGTGGAGAGTGCTAACCATCCTCTATTGTTCACAGGAGCAGGAGGGCAAGCAAGGCCAAGAATAAACAGAAACCGCCATTTTTTAGGAGTTATCCTAAATTTGCGGGGGAAATTGCTCGAAATCTTGTCTTTTGGCTTGAAATCTCTCTAATATATTGGCTGGAGGAGAAGGGTGTCCCGTTACAGTCTCGGAGTTGCGCTTGTGCTGGCGATCGTGGGGTTCTTGTTGGCCAGTCAAATCCGCTCCGCACAGAGGGCGGCACCGCGGGTCGAGCTCCCCTCCCTCCGGGTACGGGAGCTGGCCGTCCTGATCCAGCAACAGAAGGAGGCCCAGGAAGCCCTGGAGGCCGAGATCCGCAGGCTCCAGCAACGTCTCAATGCGTACCGGGAAGCCCTTGCCCAAGGAAAGACTCTCGCCGGTGAGCTCTCTGAAGAGATCCAGCGCTACCGCACGATCCTGGGGTTCACGCCAGTCCGTGGCCCTGGTGTGGTGGTCATCCTGGAGGAGGGGAAGGCCTTCCCCGCGATTGTCAAGACCCAGGTCCAAGCTCCGGATCTCAGCGGGCTCGTCAACGAGCTCTGGTCGGCGGGGGCCGAGGCGATCGCCATCAACGGGTTCCGGATCCTGGCTACGACCGGATTCTCCCAAGAGGGGACGACGATCATCGCGGGACCCTATCGCTTGAACCCCCCCTTTGTCATCGAGGCGATTGGGGATCCGGATACACTGAAGAACCAACTCGGTCTGCCAGGTGGGTTCGTTGATGGACTTCGGTCGGTGGGATTCTCCGTGACCATCAGAGAAAAAGAGGAGATCCACCTCCCACCCTACCGTGGTCCCCGAGGGAAAAGAACGTGAGGTGGTCTCCTGTCCCACTCTGGCAGGACTCCTGACCTTTGGTAAGGAACCAAAAAGAGCGACTGCCGCCAAGTGGTAAGGGAGCAGGACTTTTCCTCCTCCACTTATCTCTTGGCAGGCGCAGCCGCTCTTCTCCGGGACCTGCCGCCCTTGGGCGATGCCGCTCTCCAGCGCTTGCCTCGCAGCACCGCCTTGCGGCTCTGTCCCGCAGGGTGTTATTATATCGAGCTTCCCCTCATTTGTCAAGCGAAATTCAGCCTGAGAACCGCTCCCTCCGAAGCTGAGCTGACCAAGGCGGCGTAGCGGGCGAAGAGCCCGGAAGTGTACTTAGGTGCTGGGGGCTTCCACCTGCTCCGGCGGCGTTCCAGTTCATCTTCAGAAACCTCGAGGTTTACCAGGCGGGATTCCACATCGATGGTGATCACGTCGCCTTCCTCGACGAGAGCAATTGGCCCGCCGACTTGGGCTTCTGGGGCCACGTGCCCGATCATCAACCCCCGAGTCCCCCCGCTGAAACGGCCGTCTGTGACGAGCGCCACCTCCGGTCCCAAGCCTTCTCCGACGATTGCGCTGGTCACGGAGAGCATCTCCGGCATCCCCGGTGCGCCCTTGGGGCCTTCGTAGCGGATCACGACGACGTCGCCAGGTCTGATCTTTTTCCCCAGCACGGCCTTCATGGCCGCCTCCTCGCCATTGAAAACCCGGGCAGGGCCGCGGAATCGGGTCACCTCGGTCCCGGCAAGCTTCAGAACGGCGCCTTCAGGGGCTAGGCTTCCCCGCAGCACGACGAGGCCCCCCTGGGGCTTGAAGGGGTTAGAGGCGCTCCCCACAACCCTCTGCCCCGGTCGCTCCACCGCCCCCGCAACCTCCTCCTCTAGCGTCCGCCCCGTGATGGTGCGCTGACTGCCATCCATGAGGCCCGCCTCGAGAAGCCTCCGGAAGACCAACCGGGTTCCTCCTGCTTCCCACAGCTCCCAGGCAGTATAGCTCCCCCAAGGGAGGAGGTCGGCGATCACAGGGGTCTTCCTGCTCACCGCATCGAAGTCCTCGAGGGAGAGGGGGACCCCGGCTTCCCGGGCGATGGCCAGCAGGTGCAGGACAGCGTTGGTGGAACCCCCCGTGGCCGCTACTGCGGCGATGGCGTTGAGGAAGGATTGGCGGGTCAGGAAATCGCGGGGGGTCCTCCCCGCCTGAATGGCCTCGGCAAGGATAAAGGCGGCGCTGCGGGTGGCCTGTTTCTTTTCCGGGACCACGGCGGGGATCGCGTTGTACCCTACAGGACTGAGGCCGAGCGCCTCCAGGACCATGGCCATGGTGTTCGCCGTGTACTGCCCACCACAGGCGCCGGGTCCTGGTATGGCACTCCTCTCAATAGCTTCGAGCTCCTCCTGGGAGATCTTCCCCGCAGCGAACTGGCCTACAGCCTCGAATACGCTCACGATGGTGAGGTTGCGCTCCCCCAGGCGGCCAGGGGCAATGGTTCCCCCGTAGAGGACCATGCCAGGAACGCCTGACCGGATCACCCCAATGGCGCCACCGGGGATGGTCTTGTCGCACCCTGCAATGGCTACCATGGCATCGTAGAGGTAGCCATGGGCCACCACCTCCACGCTATCCGCGATCACCTCGCGGGAGATCAGGCTCGCTCGCATGCCGGGTGTGCCCATGCTGATCCCGTCAGAGATAGCGGGGGCGCCGAACTCGAAGGGAACGAGGCCCGCCTCTCGCAACCCAGCCTTGAGTTCCTCTGCAAGGTCGCGAAGGTGGAGGTTGCAGGGCATCCCGTCGGTGAAGGTATTGACCACCCCGACGAAGGGCCTGCGGAACCCCTCGTCGTCCACACCCACTGCGCGCAACATACTGCGCGCTGGGGCCTGCTGCACGCCTGCCTTCACGCGGTCGCTTCGCATCATGCTCCTCCCCAGGTCCTGTAAGGAATCTTGGCTCTCATGGTACGCCATGCGCCCCAGAAATCCTGCCGCAGCCAAGGGATGCTTGGGACAAGATGTGCTACAATAGTCCGGGATCTCGATCGCTGGATGCTGCCGGAAAGGAACCATCATCATGCGTGCCCTTGCGGTGAGGCTAGCCATCATTGCCCCGGTGGTCCTGCTGATTGGCCTCTTTGGTTACATCCTCACTCAGCGGGAGATGCCCAAGTCCATTGAGGTGGCACTGGCGAGGGGGGAGAAACCGGCTGCCCCGGGGTTCACCCTACCACGGTACGAAGGGGGGAAGCTCTCCCTCACTGACCTACGGGGGAAGGCAGTGGTGTTGAACTTCTGGGCATCCTGGTGTGGTCCCTGTCGTGACGAGGCCCCGCTCCTCGAAAAGGTCTGGCGAGGATACCGAGATCGGGGCGTAGTGGTGGTGGGGGTGAACATCCAGGACCTTGAGCCCGCCGCGAGGAAGTTCCTCCAGGAGTTCCAGATCACCTACCCGAACGTCCGGGACGGGGACGGGCGCATTGCGAAGAAGTACGGGGTGACAGGCGTTCCCGAGACCTTCTTCATCGACCGTTCCGGGCGCATCGTTCAAAAGTTCCCGGGAGCAGTTGTCGAGTTCCGGCTGTGGCAGCAAGCGGTGGAAGGCCTCCTGGGAGCCGGAGGCGAGATCTAGGCGCTCTCACGGCGTCCTCGTGGGCGGTTCAGGATGGCAGTTGACAGGCCTCCGGGCTGGGGATACCATCGAGGTGGCGCGCCCGTAGCTCAGGTGGAGAGAGCGGCAGGCTTCGAACCTGTAGGTCGGGGGTTCGAGTCCCTCCGGGCGCGCCAGGTGGAATTCGCCTCCTACGGCCGGACCAGCTCAAACCACAAAGCTCTCCCCTTCCCATGACCTGGCGGATTGCACTGTCCAGAGTGCCAGGCGCGATCTCATCCAGAAGGAGCAGGACCCAGCCACCCTGAGCCTCTCCTGTTTGCTAACAAATGTTGTCTCTGATATACTAAGCAGGGAGGTGGAGGGGAGTGACACGAGGGACAACGCTTTATCTGCGGGCCCTCCCGGAGGACCTCGTACGTGAGGTGAAGGCCATCGCCGCCCGGCGTGGCATGACGCTCACGGCGCTTGTGACCGAGGCATTGCGGCACCTGGTCGAACGGGAGCACAGCCCGGGGGATCATCCTATCGACGACGTGTCCACAGGGGATCTGCAGGAGGCTACCCGGGAGCTTGAGGAGAGCATGCGCTGGTTTGCGGCAAATCGTTCTCGCTTGTTGCGCCGCTACCGTAACCAGTACATCGCCATCTATCGCAAGCGCGTCATCGACCATGATCATGACTTCGACGCCCTGGCACGGCGCGTCTTTGCCAGACTTGGGGCGGTCCCTGTGTGCATGCCCAAGGTCACGTCTCAGGAGCGGATCGTTCACATCCCGTCCCCACGGCTCGCTGAGGCATAGGATATGGCTGCGCGCGCGCACCCTCCAGACCGGAGGAAGACAAGCCCTCACGAGTTCCCTTATAATCGCCAGCACGATCCCCCCGCACCCGTCCTCCCCTTGCGCGTGGGGGCCCCGGGCGCAGACCCGGTTGTGGCTGCTCCCGCCCTAGTGGACAGTGGGGCAGACCTCACCGTTCTCCCCGAGGAACTGGTGAGGATGCTTCGCCTGCCGCAGATCGGGGAAGTCACGGTAAGAGGTGTCGAGGGCGTGGCCCGGCGCGTTCCAGTATACGCGGCGGAGGTCGAGGTGGTGGGCGGCATCAGGCGGATTGTTGAGGTGGTGGGGATCCGGGCGAACGCCCTGCTCGGGCGCGACGTATTGAACGGAATGGTGATTACGCTCGATGGCCCCCAGCAGGTACTGCGGGTTGAAGGTGGCTGACGGGGAGGCTTTTACCGGCTGCTAGATTCTGGACTATAGAGAACGTCAGTCTTGGCAGCCATGATGAAGTCGTTCCGGTGCAGCCCTTTGATCTTATGAGTCCACCACGTCACCGTGACCCTCCCCCATTCCGTCAGGATCGCCGGGTGGTGACCCTCCTGTTCCGCGAGTTCCCCGACCTTGTTGGTGAAGGCCAGGGCCCCGGCGAAGTCCTTGAACCGGAAGGCCCGCCGCAGCCTCTTGATCCCTTCCTCCTCGATTACCTGCCACCCAGGTACCTCAGGGTGGAGGGCAGCGATCTCCTCATCGGTGAGGGGAGGCTCCCCCTCCCGGCATGCGGTGCATCGGAGTTCCGTCAGCTTCTCCATCGGACTCCCCCCAGTCATCGGCCGTGGTCTCCATGATCCATTTCCATTATAGGAGGGTCGCCAAGTGGCCCCCGCCACCGCCATGTTCCGGGGACTCCGGGGCCCTGGATAGCTCTTTCCCTTGACGCGGGGATGCGGGGAAGATACAATACGGGGTAGAGTTTCTACTGGGAGGGGATGGCATGGGACTTCTGAAACCCAGGGACGCCGAAGCCGTTCAGAAGCGTCTTGCGAGCGATCTGGAAGGACCGGTCACGATCCGGTTCTTCACCAACTCCACAGGAGGGTTGCAGATCCCGGGTACGGAATGTGAGTACTGCCCGACAACGTATCAGCTGTTGAGCGAAGTCGCGAGCTTGGGCTCGCGGATCTCCCTGGAGGTGTACAACATCCTCACCGATCCAGAGAGTGCTAGGAAGTATGGGGTGGAGCGCATCCCCGCGATCATCCTGAGTCGGGATAACGGGTCCGGTGTGCGGTTCTACGGGATCCCTGCGGGATTCGAGTTCGCCGTCCTCCTTGACGACCTCATCGACGTTTCCCGAGGGCGAACGAGCCTGAGCGAGAGGACAAAGGCAGCGCTGGCGTCCTTAGAGAAGGATGTCCACATCCAGGTGTTCGTGACCCCTACGTGCCCCTACTGCCCGAAAGCCAGCCGGATCGCCCATGCCATGGCCATCGAATCGCCACGCGTGCGCGCTGACGTGGTCGAGGCCATGGAGTTCCCCATGCTGGCGGAGCGCTATAACGTTTACGGCGTCCCGAAAGTGGTCATCAACGAGACGACGAGCTTTGAGGGAGCCGTCCCTGAGGATGTTTTCCTGGACTATGTCCTCGCTGCGGCATCCATGGAGCTCCTCGACGAAGGGAAGAGGGAGTGAGGCCAATGGACGTGAAGGTGCAGTGGACGCCACCCATGCGGTTCGATGGGTTCGCCGCAGGCGGGGCACCGATCACCCTCGATGCCCATCCCGACCACGGTGGAAGCGGGGCGGGGCCCACGCCCATGGAGTCCGTACTGATCGCCCTTGCTGGGTGCACAGGGATGGATGTGGTCTCCATCCTCCGGAAGATGCGGGCTCCCCTCGCGGGTCTGCGGATCGAGGTGAGCGCACAGCGGGCACCTGATCACCCGAAGGTGTTCACCCAGATCCACGTGCGTTATGTGGCCTGGGGAGAAGGCCTGCAGCGGGACCAAGTCGAGCGAGCAGCAGCCCTCTCCCAGGAGAAGTATTGCTCAGTCTCTGCCATGCTTCGGAAGAGCGCGGACCTTTCCTATGAAGTCGTGGTTTTAAGTGAGGAGGACAAAAATTATGCTCTTCCATAGCGAAAGGAGCGTTCCCCGCGTCGGGGTCCCCACAAAACGCGAAGCGTTTTGTGGGGTGCTCTTAGACAGCGATCCCGGATAGTGAACGCCAAAAGAGGGGGGTGGATCATGCACAACGTCAATGTCCGGCGGCTACAACAGACGGCACAGGAGTTTCGTGAGGATCCCCAGAAGGCCAAGCGCCCTGCTTCCTTGCACGGGGTTTGGAACGTCCAGGAGGGCGAACCCCAGTTCACGGCGGTGGTAAAGTACGAAGGTGGGGAGAGCGTCCTGGAGATGGACCAGCCCACCTTCCTGGGAGGAGGAGGGACGCGCCCTGGCCCGATCCAGTACTGCCTGTACGGCTTCGCCGCGTGTTTCGCAGGGACCCTCGCTTCTGTGGCTGCAGAGCAAGGTGTCCCCCTGAAGCGCCTCGAGGTGACCGTTGAGACGACCATGGATTTCAGCAGGGTCTTCGGCCTCTCCGAGAACCCGATCACCGAGGGGATCACCATTCTCCCGACGATCGAAACTGACGCGGATCCCGCTACGGTCCAGCGGGTCAAAGAGTTGGCAGCGCAGCGCTGCCCCGCAGTCTACTGCCTGACCAACCCGATCGCTGTTGCGGTGAAGTAGCCTAGTCCACCTGGAGGGAGGCAGATGACAGTGAAATTGGAGCTCCCTGAAGAACTCCAGGACAACCTCCTGGCTCGGCTCCGTCGCATCGAGGGGCAGGTGAAGGGCCTCCAGCGAATGCTCACGGAGGGTCGCGATTGCACGGAGATTGCCCAGCAGGTCGCGGCGGTGCGTGTGGCCCTTGACCGTGTGGCGATGCAGCTCATCGCGGCCGGGCTAGAGCAGTGCGTCCGCCGGGACCTGGAGGGGGATCCGAAAGCGAAGGATGCCCTCCGCAAGGTCACCAGGACGTTCCTGATGCTTTCCTGAACCCGAGCGCATCGCCTTGAGGATCTTCCGAATGGGGATCTAGACAGGATAGAGGAATTTCCTATAATAAATCCATGGACGGGCCGCTAGCTCAACCGGTAGAGCAGGGGCCTCTTAAGCCCAAGGTTCAGGGTTCGAGTCCCTGGCGGCCCTCCATTTTCTGTTTGTCCTGACGCGCCAGGAAGGCTCTGCGGGGTGACTTAGGCGGGCGTAGCCGAATTGGCACAGGCGCCAGACTTAGGATCTGGTGGGACGAAAGTCCCGTGGGAGTTCGAGTCTCCCCGCCCGCACCAAACCCCCGAAGGGATTTTTTGGAGGCCCCTACGCGCTTGCCGGCTTGTGTTCCCTTCAAGTGATCGAATGGGAAGCCTGTCGGAGCCCCCAGCAAATTCCCCCGCGCCCATGGAAGGAGGCTTCGTTGTCCGGGGTGGTGCAGGAGCAGTCGCGTTGGACTTGCGGAGGTGAGGGAGGAAGTTATAATAGAGAGGCAGCGGAGGGTGCCTCGTCCCAGGAGGCCACATGCACGCTGTCCACTACGGAGTCCGGGGGCAGATCCAGGTGGAAGTGAACGTCCAGGAGTTCAAGATGGAGGTCCAGCGGGGGGAGCATAGCAAGGTCGTCGTGAAGATCGAGGTCCCCGCGGAGGAGGTCAATCGCGCCCTAGAGCGCGCCTACAGGCGTCTGGTCCAGCGAACGGAGATTCCGGGATTCCGGAAGGGAAGAGCTCCCCGTCCTATCCTCGAACGCTACCTCGGGAAAGAGACCCTCTACGACGAGGCGGTCAACATCCTCGCTCCTGAGGCTTTCCGAAGGGCCGTTCGTCAAGCCGGCATCGACCCCATTGGCGTTCCCAAGGTCGACGTCGATCGCCTCGAGGAGGGGAAACCCGTCCTTGTCACCGTGGAAGTGGAGGTGATGCCTGAGGTTCACCTTGGGGAGTACAGGTCGATCCGGATCCCTTGGCAGCCCCCTCAGGTCTCTGAAGAGGACGTTACCCAGGCTCTCGAGGATCTGCGCAACCAGCATGGCGTTCTGGTCTCCGCCCCCGATGCGCAGGCTCGGGAGGGGGACTACGTCCTCGCCCGGGTTGATTCCGTTGAGGGGACGGATCGATTCCGCCAGGGACAGGAGCTCCTCATCGAGATCGGCAGCGGGACCTTCCCTCGAGAACTCGAGGAGGCGCTCCTCGGCGCGCGTGTGGGGGAACAGCGGGAGGCCTCCTTCTCCTGGGACCAGGGCATGGGCCGCGTCTTCCTGACCGTCGCCGATCTCAAGCGGAGGGAGCTCCCGCCCTTCGACGATGCCTTCGCCAAGGCGGCCGCCGGCGTGGAGACGCTAGAGGAGCTGAAGGCCCAGTTCCGGATGCGCCTCATGGCTCGTGCGGAGGAGGAGGCCCGCGACAGGTACGAGAGGGAGATCCTGGACACGCTCATTGCGCGGAGCTCTATTGACCTGCCCGAGTCCCTGGTCAATCGCGAGGTCGACAACTTGGTCGAAGACATGCGGGAAACCCTGCAACGCCAAGGTTTGAGCCTTGAATATTCCCTGATCCGGCAAGGGAAGACCCTCGAGGAGGTCCGCAGGGATCTCCACCCTGTCGCTGAGCGGCGCCTGAAGACCGCGCTGATCCTGGAGGAAGTCGCGAGGCGGGAGGGGATCTCTGTGGCCGAGGAGGAGATCACGAGGGAGGTGGAGAAGATTGCCGCTACCCTCGGACAGGATCCCTCCCAGGTACGAGGCAGGTTGGAGGAGGAGGGGAAGCTTTCGAATCTCGCCCACCGGATTCGCTTGCGGAAGGCCATGGAACGACTGGTGGCCATCGCCCGAGGCGATGTCTCAGAGGAGGAATAGCTATGACGCTTGTCCCCATTGTCGTCGAGCAGACCCCTCGTGGGGAGCGGGCATACGACATTTACTCGCGGCTCCTCAAGGAACGCATCATTTTCATTGGAGGCCCCATCAATGACGACGTCGCCAACCTGGTGATCGCTCAGCTCCTCTTCCTGGAAGGGGAGGACCCGGACAAGCCCATCAACCTGTACATCAACAGTCCCGGTGGATCTTCCACCGCCGGGTTGGCGATCTACGACACGATGCAGTACATCCGTCCTGAGGTCTCGACCATTTGCGTAGGACTCGCTGCCAGTGCAGCTGCTGTGATCCTCGCCGGGGGAACGAAGGGCAAGCGGTTTGCTCTCCCGTACTCCCGGATCATGATCCACCAGCCCTGGGGCGGCGCCCAGGGGTCGGCGGCGGACATCGACATCCAGGCCAAGGAGTTCCTGACGGTACGTCGAATCCTCACGGAAATCCTAGCTCGGCACACAGGCCAGCCGCTGGATCGCATTGAGCGGGATACCGATAGGAACTTCTGGATGAGTGCAACGCAGGCAAAGGAGTACGGGCTCATTGACGACGTGATCCAGCCTCGGCGGTGAAGGAGGATCTGCATGGGAAGACAGGGGATGTTCCGGTTCGGGGATGAGCGGGATCGTGTGAAGTGCTCCTTCTGTGGGAAGACCCAGGACCAGGTCCGCAAGCTCGTGGCAGGACCTGGGGTGTACATCTGCAACGAGTGCATCGAGCTGTGCAATGAGATCCTTGAGGAGGATCTCTACGAAGTCCAACCTGAGGTTGCCGTTCCCCGCATTCCTAAGCCCAAGGAAATCTACGAGGTTCTCTGCCAGTACGTCGTCGGGCAAGAGAGGGCAAAGAAGGCCCTTTCCGTAGCCGTCTATAACCACTACAAGAGGATCGGCACGCGCAGGGCGAGCGACGTCGAGGTCCAGAAGAGCAACATCCTGCTCATCGGCCCGACAGGGTGCGGGAAGACCCTCCTGGCCCAGACCCTGGCGAAGATCCTGGACGTCCCCTTCGCCATCGCCGACGCCACCTCCCTCACCGAGGCCGGCTACGTGGGGGAGGACGTGGAGAACATCCTCCTGCGCCTCATCCAGGCTGCAGACAACGACATCAAGCGCGCGGAGAGAGGGATCATCTACATCGACGAGGTGGACAAGATCGCCCGAAAGTCCGAGAACCCCTCGATTACGAGGGATGTCTCCGGGGAAGGGGTCCAGCAGGCCCTCCTGAAGATCCTCGAAGGGACCATCGCCAACGTTCCCCCGCAGGGCGGGCGCAAGCACCCTCACCAGGAGTTCATCCAGATCGACACCACCAACATCCTGTTCATCTGCGGGGGTGCCTTCGAGGGGTTAGACAGGATCATCGAGTCGCGCATGCGGCAGACCAACATCGGGTTCGGCGCGCACATCGAGAAGAGGACCAAGCGAGACGTGGGAGAGCTCCTGGCCCAGGTGATGCCCCAGGACCTGCTCCGCTACGGCCTGATCCCGGAGTTCATCGGTCGGCTGCCCGTGGTGGTCCCCCTCGATCCCCTCACCGAGGACGATCTCGTGTCGATCTTAGTGGAACCCAAGAACGCCTTGGTCAAGCAGTATCAGAGAATTCTGGAAATGGATGGAGTCCAGCTGACGTTCACCGAGAGCGCCCTCCGGGCGATTGCACGAGAGGCCATGGCCAGGGGTACGGGGGCGAGGGGGCTCCGGACCATCATCGAGGAGATCATGCTCAACATCATGTACGAGATCCCCTCAAGGCCAGACGTGAAGCAGTGCATCGTCACGGAGGAGGCTGTCCTCCACCGAAAGGATCCTGTCCTCATCACCACCGCCGACCTCCAGAACGAGATCCCCCAGGAGAAGCCCGCCTCCTGAGGCCAGCCCTGGGAATATCCTGTGAGGTTGATATGTTAAAATATGTAGAGGGTCCGCCCTGCGAGGAAACTGGGGGCACAGAACTTGCCCTACTCCCTCCCAGGGCGGGGGTTAAGTCACCCCCGACACAGGGGAAGTTCCCGTTGCTCCGATGGGACATGACCCCCATACTGAGGATCCTGCCCAGTCTCTGGGTTGGAAAGATGAGCGAAACAGATAGGAGGCACTCTCCCTATGGCAGAGGAGAAAGCACCTGAGGAAAGGTACCCTGACCGTCTTCCCCTGCTTCCCCTGAAGGGAACAGTTGTTCTCCCCCACATGATGGTTCCGCTCGGTGTCGGGCGACCGCGCTCCCTCCAGGCTCTGGAGGCAGCGATGCAGGGGGAGAAGCTCATCGTCCTGGCCAGCCAGAAGCAGGAAGATCTGGAGGAGCCCACCCCTGCAGACATCTACTCTGTGGGGACCATCTGCCGCATCCTCCAGGTTGGGAAGACGGCCGAGGGAACTGTCCAGGTCATCGTGGAGGGCCTGGTCCGGGCGAACATCCTTTCCTATGAGCAGACCCACCCCTATTTCGCGGTGCGGATCGAGGCGGTTCCCGACCCCGTGGAAAAGAGCCTGGAGATCGAGGCCCTCATGCGCAGCGTGACCTCCCAGTTCGAGCGGTACGCCCGGCTCACCCGGGGTGTCCCGCCCGAGGCTTTCATGGCCATCATGTCCACGGAGGAGCCTGGGAAGCTCGCCGACCTCGTGGCCCAACACCTCCCCATGAAACTCGAGGAGCGCCAGAAGGTCTTGGAGCTTCCCCCCAGGGATCGCCTGGACTTCCTCAGCCAGGTCCTGATGAAGGAGATCAACATCCTTGAGCTGGAGCGGAAGATCCAGAACCGCGTCCGCAAGCAAATGGAGAAGACCCAGCGGGAATACTTCCTCAAGGAGCAGATGAAGGCGATCCAGGAAGAGCTGGGAGAAAAGGACGAGCGGACGGCAGAGGTAGAGGAGTACCGCCGGAAGATCGAGGAGGCTAACCTCCCGGACTACGTGAAGGAGAAGGCTTTAGAGGAGCTCAACAGGCTGGAGAAGATGCCTCCCATGGTGGCCGAGGCCGTGGTCGTGCGGACCTACTTGGACTGGATCCTCGCCCTCCCCTGGAACAAGCGCACAGAGGATCGTCTGGATATCGAGGAGGCCAGGAAGATCCTGGACGAGGACCACTACGGCCTGGAGAAGGCCAAAGAGCGCGTCATCGAGTACCTGGCTGTCCGTAAGCTAGCTCCAGAGTCCAAGGGACCGATCCTGTGCTTCGTGGGACCCCCAGGAGTCGGGAAGACCTCCATGGGCCGGTCCATCGCCCGGGCCCTGGGCCGGAAGTTCGTGCGTATCTCCTTGGGTGGCGTCCGCGACGAGGCAGAGATCCGGGGACACAGGAGGACCTATGTGGGTGCCCTGCCCGGAAGGATCATCCAAGGGATGAAGACGGCGGGGAGCAAGAACCCTGTGTTCATGCTCGATGAAATCGACAAGCTTGGGGTGGACTGGCGGGGGGATCCGTCCGCAGCCCTCCTGGAGGCTCTCGATCCGGAGCAGAACCACAGCTTCAGCGATCACTATCTCGAGCTGCCCTTCGACCTCTCCGAGGTGATGTTCATCACCACGGCCAACATCCTGGACACGATCCCTCCGGCCCTGCGGGATCGTATGGAAGTGATCCGGTTCCCTGGGTACATCGAGGAGGAGAAGGTGAGGATCGCCCAGCAGTTCCTCATTCCCAAGCAGCTAAAAGCCAACGGCCTCACCTCCGAGCACCTCACGTTCACCGACGAGGCCTTGCGGCGGATCGCCCGTGAGTACACCCGGGAGGCCGGTGTCCGAAACCTTGAGCGCGAAATCGGCACCATCTGCCGCAAAGTGGCTACGGAGGTGGCCGAGGGGAAGAACATCCATACCCGCATCACCGTGCAGAATCTGCACAAGTTCCTGGGCCCGCCGAAGTTCCGCTATGGCGTGGCCGAGCGCGAGGATGAGGTGGGTGCGGCTACCGGTCTCTCCTGGACGGAGGCAGGTGGGGACATCATCACCGTCGAGGTCACTTTGATGCGGGGAGAGGGGAAGCTGATCCTCACCGGGCAGCTCGGGGACGTGATGAAGGAGTCTGCCCAGGCGGCCCTGAGCTACGTCCGATCGCGTGCCCGCTGGCTTGGCGTGGACGAGGAGTTCTACGCCAAGACAGATGTCCACATCCACGTTCCTGCAGGCGCTGTACCGAAGGATGGTCCCTCTGCGGGGATCACCATGGCCGTTGCCCTGGCTTCGGCCGTTACCGGAAGGAAGGTGAAGAAGGACGTGGCCATGACCGGGGAGATCACCCTTCGCGGGAAGGTGCTCCCTGTGGGAGGGATCAAGGAGAAAGTGCTCGCAGCCCACCGGGCGGGGATCCATACGGTCATCCTCCCCAAGGAGAACGAGAAGGACCTCGTGGAGATCCCCTCGAATGTCCGGCGCAAGCTGCGGTTCGTGCTGGTGGACCACATGGACCAGGTGCTGGCAGAGGCTTTGCTCCCGGCCGTGGCTCCGGCCCCTGTGCAGGCCCCGACCCCCGCGCCAGCCATGGGTGTGCCCACACAACCATACCCCCATCCTCAGCCACAACCTCAACCGGAGAGCAGCGTCATGTAGCTCTCAGCCGCACGAAGCGATGGAGGGGCACGGCGAGCCGTGCCCCTCCTTGACATGACGGTCCACAGGGCTATAATCTAACCAAGCAGGGCGATGAAGGGGAGGAGTAGGCTGTCCGGACCCCCTCCAGAGAAGGGAGCCTGAAGCTGGGAGGTTCCTTAGGGGGCGCGGCTGAACGTCGCCCCGGAGCCGCGGGATGAAGGGAAGTAGTCCTGGCCGGGTACGCCCGTTACCGCGGAGGGCCACTGGGAAGCCTACAGAGGCTCCCTGGGGCTATGGAGGGCCAGGGATTCTTGACACCCTGGAAGAAAGGTGGTACCGCGGAGCGCTGCTCCGTCCTTTCGAGGGCGGGCGGCGCTTTCGACTTTCCTCCCCTGTCCACACGGGGCGGAGGATCACGCAAGTGTCCCCTAAAGGGGGGTGAGGTTCCATCTATGCAATCCCAGACGTTGTCGCCGGTATACGACCCCAAGCAGGTGGAGGGGAAGTGGTACCAGTTCTGGCTGGAGAAAGGGTACTTCCGCGCCATCCCGGACGCGGCGAGGAAGCCTTACGCCATTATGATGCCCCTTCCCAACATCACCGGCTCCCTCCACATGGGGCATGCCCTGAACAACACCCTCCAGGATCTCCTCACGCGCTTCCGGCGCATGCAGGGCTATAACGCCCTCTGGCAACCTGGGACCGACCACGCCGGGATCGCCACCCAGAACGTCGTCGAGCGGGAGCTCGCTAAAGAGGGGCTTACCAGGGAGATGCTGGGGAGGGAGAAGTTCCTGGAGCGTGTGTGGCAGTGGAAGGCAAAGTACGGGGACGTCATCTACACCCAGCTCAAGCGGTTGGGGTGCTCCTGTGACTGGGACCGGGCAACGTTCACCCTCGACCCCGATTACTACGATGCCGTCCTGGAGGCCTTCATCCGCCTCTCCCAGAAGGGCTACATCTACCGGGGGAAGTACATGGTCAACTGGTGCCCCCGGTGTCTGACGAGCATCTCCGACTTGGAGGTGGAGTTCCGGGAGGTGGACAGCACGCTCTACTACGTCCGCTACCCGGGCGCGGATGGTGGGGAGGGAATCGTCATCGCCACCCAGCGGCCCGAGACCATCCCGGCGGATGTGGCCGTGGCTGTGCACCCCGAGGACGACCGCTACAGCCACCTCGTTGGCACGTATGTGATCGTTCCCGTGGGAGGGCGGCGCGTCCCTGTGATCGCCGACAGGCGCGTGGACAGGGACTTCGGGTCGGGAGCCCTCAAGATCACACCTGGGCACGACCCCTTAGACTATGAGATCGGCCAGGACCATGGGCTAGAGATCCTGGTGACGCTCGATGAGAGGGGCCGCTTGAACGAGGTTGCAGGGAAGTACGCAGGGATGGATCGGTTCCAGGCCCGAGAGGTGATCGCCAAGGACCTTAAGGCGGAAGGCTTCATCATCCGGGAGGAGCCCTACCGCACCTCCGTGGGCCACTGCGATCGCTGCCATACCGTCATCGAGCCCTACCTCTCCGAGCAGTGGTTCTGCCGCATGAAGGAGCTCGCCGCTCCGGCCATCCGCGTCGTGCGGGAGGGCAGGGTCCGGTTTATCCCGGAGCGGTGGACCAAGGTCTACCTCGACTGGATGGAGAAGATCCGTGACTGGTGCATCTCCCGGCAATTGTGGTGGGGGCACCGGATCCCCGTGTGGTACTGTTCCTGTGGGGAGACCGTCGTCTCCAAGACGGAACCTGAGAGCTGCCCGAAGTGCGGCGGCAGGGATCTCCGCCAGGAGGAAGACGTGCTGGATACTTGGTTTAGCTCGGCGCTCTGGCCCTTCGCGACGCTAGGGTGGCCCAAGGAGACCCCAGATCTTCGGTACTTCTACCCCACCAACGTCCTCATCACGGGGAGGGAAATCATCTTCCTGTGGGTTGCCCGGATGATCATGATGGGGTTAGAGTTCATTGGAGATGTCCCATTCTCCCACGTCTACATCAACCCTACGGTCCTCAACCTTGAGGGGAAGCGCATGAGCAAGTCTCTCGGGACGGGCCTCGATCCCCTCGACTACATCGAGATCTATGGGACCGATGCTCTCCGGTTCGCCCTCGTCCTGCGCTGCTCCCAGGCCCAGCAGGACCTCCGTTTCGGGGAGAAGATGATCGAGGACACGCGCAACTTCGCCAACAAGATCTGGAACGCCGCCCGCTTCGTCCACATGAACCTGGACGGGTTCGATCCTTCCGCCATCGACCCCGGTAGGCTCTCCCTCTCCCTCGCCGACCGCTGGATCCTCAGCCGTTACGCCAGGACGGTTGACGCGGTCACCACAGCGCTCGAAGAGTACGAGTTCAACGAAGCGGCAAGGGCTCTCTATGACTTCATCTGGGGAGAGTACTGCGACTGGTACGTGGAGATGGCCAAGGCGGATCTCCCCGGGGAGCGGAGGCCCACGGTCCAGTACGTCCTTTGGTACGTCCTCTCCAATACGATGAAGCTCCTCCACCCCATCATGCCCTTCCTCACCGAGGAGGTGTGGCAAAACCTCCCTCACGAAGGGGAGAGCATTATGGTCTCCCCCTGGCCGCAGAGGGAACCCTGGCATATCGACGAGCAAGTTGAGGCCGACATGGCCCTCCTCATGGACCTCGTCCGCGAGGTGCGCAGCATCCGCGCGGACACCCACGTCCCCCCAACCACTCAGGTGGAGGTCATCGTTCACACCCCAAACGCGCTCCGTCCCGTGGTCGCCGAAGGGGAACGGTACATCGCTCTCCTAACGAGGGCTAGCCGGGTGATCGTGGAACCTCCTGAGAGCGAAAAACCCCCCAAAGCAGCCTCAGCGGTGGTGGGTCCCCTTGAGGTTTACGTCCCTCTCGGGGATGTGGTTGATCTGGAGGCGGTCGTCAGGCGGATCCGGGAGGACCTCGGGGAGGTGGAACGGGACCTTGTGGCCGTGGAGGCGAAGCTGGCCAACCCAGAGTTCCTGGAGAAGGCGCCCGCTGAGGTGGTGGAAAAGGAGCGGGCACGCCAGGCGGAGTTGCAGGCGCGCCGGAGCGCCCTCCAGTCCCGCCTTCGCTCTCTAAGTCAGGGGTAGCGGAGGATTCTCCACTCGGATCCGCCAAGATCCTCTTCGGGATTTTGGCGGGGTGACTATGGAAGGGGGAGGTGGATGAGACGATGCCCATCTATGAGTACCGGTGCCGGAATTGCGGCCGACGTTCAAGCTTCCTCTTCCTTGATCCAGAGCACCCTCCGGAGCTGCGCTGTCGGCACTGCAAGGGGACGGACCTCGTGCGCATCATGTCCCGGTTTGGGTGGATGCGCGGGGAGGAGGCGATCCTCGAATCCATGGCCGATCCATCGAAGCTCGGCGATATCGATGAGAACGATCCTGCGAGTGTTGCTCGGTGGATGAAGCGCTTCGGGAAGGAGTTCGGGGAGGAACTTGGAGAGGACTTCGAGGAGGCTATGGATGAGGCCATGGCGGAGGCGGAGAGTGAGCGAGGAGGAGGTGAGAGTACCGGAGAGCAATTGTAAGTTTTCCTCTGCCCTTTGTAAGTTTTGTAGAAATTACCGGATTCATTCAAAAGAATGAAGGAATTCCCCATCTTTTGGCTAAATTCCCTCCTCAAAACGCGCAGGTCATACTCACGGAATTAGCTCTTCATCCCCCGGTTTAGGAATTCGTTGAGCACCTTCAAAAGAAGGAGGTCAGGATGGGACCTGTTCCCCTGGACGCAACGAGTTCATTCGAACGATTCCATCTCCTCCTGGTGGGGAATGTCACATTGGTGCGTCTCGCCGTGAAACAGCTCCTGAACAGCGTTTCCGGAATCGTCATCCTCGGGGAGGCGGGCTCGGAGAACGAGGCCGTCGCCCTGGCGAGGCGATCTGAACCCGATATGGCCATCGTGGCGATCCAACGGTTCGACGATACATGGGCCAGCTGTGTCAGGGAGATTCAGGCCATCTCACCGCGGACGCGCTCCATCATCCTGGTGGATGAGGACGATGGTGATGGACTCTTTCGCGCTGCAGAGAGCGGTGTGTGGGGGTACCTCCCCCAGAACATCTCTCAGGAGGAGCTCGTGCGGGCGATCCAGCTGGTCTCACGGGGGCAGGTCGTCATCGCCTGCGCCCTCGCCCCTGAGCAGTTTGCCCGCCTCAGTTCCCTCAACGCGCGAGGCACCGACACCCTCGTGCCGTTCAGCAACCGGGAGTTCGCGGTCATCAAGGCGATGGCAGAGGGCTACACGGATCGCCAGATTGCCCGTCATCTGGGGCTGTCCGTCCCGACCGTGAAGACCCATGTGCGGTCGATCCTCCGGAAGACACGCTCGAGGAACCGTGCTGCAGCCATTGCCGTAGCATTTCGCCACGGCGTGATCTCGTGACGGCGACGGGAGGAGCGAAAGCGATGGGCCAGGGAAACGGTCAGAACGGGCATCAACAGGGGGTTGAACACATGGCCATGTGGGAGGACCGGCTTCATGAAGCGACGGTTCCCGTGTTGATCGCACCTGACTCGGCTTTCCCCTTCTCTCCCTCTGATGGGAAGAAGTGGTACGTGGTGCAGACCAAACCTCACAACGAGTCCCGCTTCATCGCGCACCTCAGGCTCCGCACGAGGGAGGTGGACGTGTTCCTCCCGAAGATCGAGGTCGTGCGGAAGCGGAGGGGCCGGCGTATTACAACGCTGGAGCCGCTGTTCCCAAGTTACCTGTTCCTGCACATGCACATCGACCCGATCACGTGGGAGGCGGTGCGGTGGGCACCGGGCGTCCGGAGGATCCTGGGCGACGGGGAGCGTCCCCTGGAAGTCCCAGAGGACCTCATCCAGACGATCTGGGAGCGGGTGTCCCCCCTCGGGTTCGTCCGCGTCGGGCTGAACTTCACCCGAGGGATGCGGGTCCGCGTGAAGAACGGCCCGTTTGCAGGGCTCGAGGGGATCTTCGAACGTCCCACATCCCGCAAGGAGCGGGTGCGCGTCCTGCTGGAGATCCTGGGAACCCTTGCGCCTGTGGAGATCGACCCTCTGGACCTGGAGCGCGCTTAACTCACCCCGCCAAAATCCTGAAACGGATTCGGGCCCCCACCAAAACCCGCAGGCGGGTTTTGGTGGGACCCCTTGGCGGTTACCCCGACATGGGGGAAGCTCCAGATGCTACGGCGTAGCACGATACCTGTCCGTTTCTTTAGACAGCGGGTACACAAGTTGCTCCCGAGAACGGATTGAGGGGCTCTTTGAAGGGGGAGAGGGGCTATGAACGCGATCCGGGTCCTCATCGCGGATCACCAGGTCCTCACGCGGAGGGGCCTCAAGGCCGTTCTGGACGGGGAAGGAGGGATCGAAGTGGTCGGCGAGGCGGCTTCCTCCCACGAGGTCTTTACCCTGGTGAAGGAACGGAGGCCCGATATCGTCCTCATGAACATGGAACTGCCCCCGCTAGGTGGCATCGGGACGACCATGACCCTCAAGCTGGAGGCGCCGGAGATAGAGGTCGTCCTGATCAGCGGCCGAGATCCCGACGAGCGGGTCATGCAGGCGATGGAGGTCGGGGCGAGTGGGTTCGTGCTTACGGATATCAGCCCGGAGAACCTCGTGCGGGTGATTCGCTCAGTGGCAGATGGGGGGACGGTCATCCACCCAAAGATCATCCGTCGCCTCGTGCGCCGCCTGAGCACCGGTCGGGATGGCGCTCCCCGCACGGAGGGCCTGAGCGAGAGGGAGTGGGAGATCCTCCTGCACATCGCCCAGGGGGCCACGGACAAGGAGATCGCCACGAGGCTCCACATCAGCGAGACGACCGTGAAGACACACGTGCGCTCGATCCTGAAGAAGACCCAGACCCGCAACCGCACGGAGGCCGTAGCGAAAGTCCTTTACCGGCGCAGCGGGACCGTGTGATCACCGTCCCACAGAGCGATCCAGCTCCTGGAAGTATGCGCGGATCGCTGGCGTGATGGTCAGGGGGACGAAGGGCGGGGATTTCGCACCGATCCCGCCGTAGAGGTGCCGGTAGGCCTCGGCGAACGCCTCCTCCCGATTCATCTGCCAGACTTGATAGGACCTGACCCCCCTCGGGCCGTTGGAGAAGGTAGGGGTGAGGGCTTCAAACCGTTGCCAAGCGGGAGAACCGAAAGGAGCGGCGAGGTGCTGGAACCTGTGCCCGAACTCGTGACTCAACACCTCTGCGACGCGGGTGACGTCCCACTTCCCTCCCCGCTGGAGGTAAGGGCTCGCGCGGAGGTAGATGGTACGGGTGTAGGGATAGTAGAACGCCACAATGCCGTCGTTGCTGTCTGGAAGAACCTCGATGGGGGTCTCCGCTTGGAGCCACAGGGGGATCGCGGTACCTGCAAGCGCCTGCTGGAGTACTTCTTGGGGGATCGTACCCTCCGCGGAGACACCTGCGGCCTGAAGGGCAAGCATCGCAACAGCGATGCCCACCGCACAAGCTGTTGGAAGACGCACCTCCTCCACCTCTCTTCGGCAGCTCAGCCGACCCGGCACCTGCTTGGTGCGGGATCCTGGAGCTTTGCGTCCCCAGGTCGCCCCGGGTTTGCCTTTGTCGGAGAGGCGAGGCCTCGTTTCTCCTCACATGGTGGAATCGTCCCGTTTCACCGGAACTTGAGCGATCCGACCGAGTTCAGTGAGAAGCCCGCACATCGAGGGAAAGGAGTCCCTTGAAAAATCCTCCTTTCGAAGGAGAGGAATAGAAAACGGAAAGACGAGAACCTCTTGTTCAGAAGAAATGGACCGATGTATGGAGGGGAACCCATCTCGATCTTGTTCAGGAACGAAGGTGTCGCGATTCCCGGGAGGTGTTCCGTGATGGGTGGTCGCTTGAGGGGTGGCGCACTTCTCGTTGTGGTGGCCCTCCTGAGTTCCCTTATCTTCGCGCCGGCTGCCCTGGCCCAGGTAGAAACGGTGGGGAGTTTCCTGGTGAAGTTGGCCCGTGCCGCTGGTTTCGACATTCCCGTCCCTGCAGATGCCCTCCGGACGCTCGTCGAGCGTGGGATCATCTCCCGGCCGCTCGGCAATGTGCTCTCGCGCTACCTGGAGAGCGAGCTTACCAGAGGGCTGATGGCGCGCACCCTGGTTGACGTCATGCGCCTCGATGCACAGCTGGTGAGGGCATCTACCCAGGAGATGGTGAACTTCCTGGCCCAGCGGGGGATCATGACAGCAGGACCTGCCGGTTCCCTGGTGACGGCAGAGGAGGTCGCCGCGATCCTGGCGAACCCGACGGTGGCGGCAGCGATCTCGGCAGCACTGGTTCCCGTCGTTGTCGCGCCGGTCGTTCTTGCACCAGTGGCCCCTCTGGTCATTGCGGTGGCCGCAGCGGCAGCCGCAGCAGGCGCGGCGTTTGCACCTGCGAGCCCGTAGTGCCAGCCCGCCGCGCATGCGGCAAGGGGACTCTCTCATCCTCCCATTGCCCCGCCCGTATTCGCTTTTCGCCCTGCTCGTACCGGTGGGGCTCTTCCTCTTCTTCGGCCGTCTCTTCGTGGGAGACCTGTACTACCAGCGGGCGATGTCCCTGAAGCAACAGGTCTATCTCGATGCCGCTGCGGCTTCCCTCAGGCGGGCGATCTCCTGGCAGCCGGGGAACGCCCTCTACCACAGGGAGCTCGGGAGGGTTTACATGGCGATGAGCTCGTGGCGGCGGGACCGAAAGCGGTGGATCGAACAAGGCATTTTCGCCTACCGTCGGGCCCTTGCACTGAACCCTCACGATAGCGAGACCGCGTTCGACCTTGGCTGGGCCTACATCGCCGCGGGGAGAGTGGGGGACGCAGGAGGGGCTTTCCGGTCCGGCCTCCAGGTGGATCCGCACAACCCTGCCCTGCTCATCTCCCTCGGGGCAGCTTACCAGGCCCAGGGGAAACTCCAGGAAGCTAGGAAATTCCTGGTATACGCTCTCGAGCTCTCCCCCCTCCAGCGTGACGCGATCCGCAGGCAGATCCAGGCCATCGACCTCGCCCTGGCCAGATCGCGCTAAGTCACCCCCCAAAACCCCGACACCGGAGAAGCTCCACTTGCTCCAGTGGAGCATGATTTCTGTCTGTGAAAGGACTGCCAGCGCTTGCCTGAGGGACCCCGGGATCCCCCGCGCCGCTCTCCCGAAGGAGGGGAGAAAGGGTGGTTATGCCGACAAGAGAGGAGTCCCAGATCTGGGGGCGAAAGAACTCCTTCGGAGGAGATCCCGATGCGACTGCCGACGGTCTTGACCGTCGTGGCTCTTCTGGGGCTGTTCGGTGCTTCTGTGTATGTTGGGTACATTATCGGGGGAGGCTTCATGGTACCGAAGCGGACTGCTTCGCCGCCCGCCGTGTCCCCTCCGAAGGTGCGCAGCCTCGAGCCTGCACGGCCATCCCTGGCGCCGTCTCCTCCTCCGATCGAACGCCCACCCGCGCAAGACCAGATCGGGCCTCCTGCTCCTCCGAAGCAGGAGGCCCGGCTCTACCGTGTCCAGGTTGGCGCGTTCCTTCGGCGGGAGAATGCCGAGGCGATGGCTGCGCGCCTCCGGAAGGACGGCTATCAGCCCTATATCTCCCCCACATCCCCCTACAAAGTCCAGGTGGGGGCCTTCAGGGAGAGGGTGAACGCGGAGCGCCTTGCGGAGGAGCTCCGCGCCAAGGGGTACGAGGTCTACATCGCGCAGTAATCCCCTCGGAGGACCTCCTGCGTTGACAGGGCGCAGGGTGGCCGATATAATGGGACGGGCTTGGTGGTCGCGGGATCAGATCCCGTCGTTGATCCCCCAGGGGAAGAATACCTGAGGAGGAGTGGAGTTTGGCTTCACGCTTGTGGTTGCGCCTAACCTTCGTCGTTGCGATCGTCCTCCTGGCCTTCCAGGTGGCGCTGCGTCCCATCCGCTTCGAAGGGCTCATCCCCACCTTCCAACCCCCTAGGATGTACCTAAACCTCGGCTTGGACCTGAAAGGGGGGAGCCGCCTGGTCTTCCGGGCCCTGCGGGAGGACGCCTCCGTGGAGGATCTGCAGGGCGTGAAGCGCATCATCGAGCAGCGCATCGACCAGCTCGGGGTGGTGGAGCCCACAATTGAGATCCTGAGCCGCCAGAAGCGGATCGTGGTGGAGCTCCCTGGGATCCAAGACCCCCAGCGCGCTATCAGCCTCATCGGGAAAACGGCCCTCCTGGAGTTCGTGGACACGGGCACGACGCAGCTCCCTCCGGGAGCGAAGTGGAGCGCGGATGGGAAGAAGGTCACGCTACCAGGCGGGCAGTCCATCGCCCTCCCCAAGAACGTCAAGTTCACCGGGGCCGATCTCCAGAGCGCCCAGGCCGCCATCAGCGACATCGAAGGGCCTGTGGTGAACTTCCAGATGAAGGGGGAGGCAGCCAAGCGGTTCGAGGACTACACCCGCGAGAACATCGGGCGCTACCTCACCATTGTCCTCGACAACGAGGTGATCTCCTCCCCGGTGATCCGTTCGACGATCACAGGGGGGCGTGGACAGATCAGTGGAGGCTTCAAGAACCTCCAGGAGGCACGCGACCTGGCCGTCCTCCTCCGCAGCGGCGCTCTGCCCGTGCCCGTGGAGGTGGAGGAGAACCGGACCATCGGCCCGCTCTTGGGGCGGGACTCCATTGAACGGAGCCTTAAAGCCGGGTACATCGCCACCATCCTGGTGATCCTGTTCATGCTCCTCTACTACCAGCTCCCTGGGTTCCTCGCCAGCCTCGCCCTCGGGGTCTACATCGTCCTGATCCTTGCGGCCCTCACAGGTCTGAACGCAACCCTGACGCTCCCGGGAATTGCTGGGATCATTCTCTCTGTGGGCATGGCTGTGGATGCCAACGTCATCATCTTCGAGAAGATCAAGGAGGAGCTCCGCCTGGGCAAGACGCTGTACACAGCGATCGAGACAGGGTGGCGCCGGGCTCTCGTGACCATCGTGGACTCCAATGCGACGACGTTGATCGCTGCAGCGGTGCTCCTCTGGCTCGGGAGCGGACCCATCAGGGGATTTGCGGTGACCCTGACCATCGGGGTTGTCGCCAGTATGTTCACCGCCATCATGGTGACGAGGGTGTTCGTGGATCTCGTGGCAGGAACTCGTCTCGCACCCAGGCTCGAGGCGATCGCGGCGACAGGAGGAAGAGCCCGTGCAGCAGCCTAGCTGGGACATCATCGGGAACCGCAAATGGGGGTATCTCTTCTCCCTCCTGGTGATCATCCCAGGGATCATCGCCCTGGCCGTGAACGGCCTTAACCTGGGGGTTGACTTCACAGGGGGGACCTTCCTGGACCTGCGACTGGAGAAGGATTTCACCACCGGGCAGGTGCGCCAGGTCCTCGATGCGTTCGGCTTGGGCCGGAGCATCATCCAGAAAGGGGCGGGACACGATCTCTCCATCCGGACGAGGTTCCTCTCCGAGGAGGAGCGGGGAAAGGTCCTGCAGGCTTTGCGCGGGAAGTTCGGGGAAGTCACCGTCCTGCGGGCGGACGAGGTTGGCCCCCGGATCGGGAGGGAGCTGAGGACCATCGCGATCCTCGGGGTTGTCATCGGCTTGCTCCTCCAGGTGGTGTACATCAGCTACCGGTTCAAGTCCGTGCGCTTCGCCGTCGCCGCAGACCTTGCCCTGCTCCACGACATCCTCGTCGTCCTGGCGGCCTTCTCCATCTCCCGGAAGGAGGTGAACAGCTCCTTCGTGGCTGTCCTCCTCACTGTGGTGGGGTACTCCATCAACGACACCATCGTCCTGTTTGATCGTATTCGGGAGAATCTCTCCCTGCGCGCGCGGGAGCCATTTGATCGGCTGGTGAACCGGAGTATCCTGGAAGCCCTGGTGCGCTCGCTGAATACCTCCATCACAACGATCCTCGCCATCGGGGCTGTGTACTTCTTCGGTGGACCCACCATCCGGGATTTCGCCTTTGGGCTCATGGTAGGTATCGCGACGGGAGCTTACTCCTCCATCTTCACTGCGAGCCCCATCCTCGTGGACTGGCACTTGTGGTCGCAGAGGCAGAGGGCCCAGCCTGCGGCGGAGGCACGCCTCCCTCTCGAGGAACCCTCCCCAGTCCCCGCTGCCAGCCCCTCTGGTGGTGCGGGAACGACGCGCCCTCAGAGGAAGCACAAAAAGCGCAGGAAATAGGGATCCCTCGAGAACTTCCGCACTTCCCCTCTCGCACACACTTCTGCTGTGGTATAATGGAGGAAAGCAAACACCTGTGCGATAGATCATGGGAACCACCGCACGCCTGTGGGTGAGCGCTCCACCGCATCCTGATGCGGCAGAGATGGCATTGGCCCTTGGCGTGCATCCTCTCATCGCGAAGATCCTGCTCAACCGGGGGATCGCGGATCCGGAAGAGGCCCGCAAGTTCCTCAACCCTTCCCTCGACGATCTCCTAGACCCTTCGGCGTTGCCGGATCTGGAGGAGGCCGTTACTCGCATCTTGAGGGCAATCCACGGGGAGGAGCCGATCACCGTGTACGGGGACTACGACGCCGATGGGGTGACGAGCACGGCGATCCTCGTGCGAACCTTGCGAGAGCTGGGAGCAAGAGCGTGGGAGTTCGCATACTACATCCCCAAGCGCCTGGAGGAAGGGTACGGGCTCTCCCGGGAGGCGGTCGAGAAGCTCCACCGGGCCGGGACCAGAGTGCTCATTGCGGTGGACTGCGGCGTGACGGCGGTAGAGGAGGTCGCCCTGGCCAGGCAGCTCGGGATGGAAGTGATCGTCCTGGACCACCACGAGCCCCCTTCAGTTCTTCCCAAGGCCCACGCCATGGTGAATCCCAAGCTCGCAGAAGGGAGGGATCGTCTCCCGCCTTACTGCGCCGCAGGGTTGGCGTTCCAGCTCTCCCGCGCCCTGCGCCGGGCGGCAGGGGTGGAAGGGGATCCCTACCACCTCGTCGACCTCGCCGCCGTTGGGACCATCGCAGACGTGGTCCCTCTCACCGGGGATAACCGGGTCCTCGCTCATGCAGGGCTCCTCCGCCTGTCCACCTCCCCTGTGGTGGGACTGGAGGCGCTCAAGGAGACCGCGGGTCTCAGCGGGAGTGTCACGTCCAGGGAGGTCAGCCACATCCTCGCCCCGCGCCTGAACGCAAGCGGCAGGATGGGGGACGCGAACCTGGCCTGTGCTCTCCTCCTCACCGATGACGAGGAGGAGGCCAAGTCCCTGGCCCGCCGGCTGGAGGAGCAGAACAGGTTCCGCCAGGAGGTGACCGACCGCGTCCTGGAAGAGGCCATGGAGCAGGTGGAATCGCAGGGCCTCCTTGCGGAGCGGGCGATCGTCCTCGCCTCCGAGGGGTGGCATCCTGGAGTCATCGGGATCGTAGCCTCCCGCCTCGTAGAGAGATTCCACCGGCCCACGATCCTCATCGCCCTGGAGGGCGGAGTAGGAAGGGGATCCGCTCGAAGCATCCCCGGCCTTCACCTCGTAGAGGCGCTCTCGGCATGCCGCGATCTCCTCCTCAGGTTCGGTGGCCATGCCCTCGCCGCCGGGTTGCTGGTGGAGGAGGGGGCGATCCCTGCTTTCAAGGAACGGTTCCTCCAGGCTGCCCGCCTTTCCCTCCGGGAGGAGGACCTCATTCCCAGACTCCCTGTAGATGCAGAGGTCAGCCTCCGGGAGCTCACCCCGGAACTGGCCCGCCAGATCCTCTTCCTCCGGCCGTTTGGGGAGGGGAACCCTGAGCCCAGCTTCGCCGCCAGGGGGGTTGAGGTGCTCGTCTCCCGCCCTGTGGGGGAGGAGAGCTTGAAGCTGGCCTTAACCGATGGCTCGGCCTATGTGGAGGCCATTGGGTTTGGGCTCGCCGACCTCTCAGAGGTCCTCGCTTTTACCGGGACCCCCGTCGACGTGGCGTTCACCCTCGACCTGGCGCGCGCAGGGGAAGGTGGCGTACGGCTGATGATACGGGATCTCCAGACCCCTGGGGTGGACCTCGACCAGGTCCTCTCGGACTCCGGCCTGCTCCTTGAGCGGCTGTTCGCGCGTGCCGAGGATTACCTCCGTCCCTCGTACGCCTACGGGATCGAGGAAGCGGAGATGTTCTACACGCGAGTCGCTGGGGTCACCTTCGACGGCCGCCAGGAGCTGATCTCCCGGATCTCCCCGGGGACTCCCGTGCGCCTCGTGCGGGAGCCCCAAAACCCGCACGACCCGCATGCGGTGAAGGTGGTGACGGGGGATGGGTGGCACCTAGGGTATCTCCCTGCAAAGCTTGCCGGACGCTTGGCCCCTGCCATGGATGGGGGGGCCCGTTACGAGGCGGTGGTTTCCCAGGTCACCGGAGGGGGCGAGGGCCGATCCCTCGGCCTCATTGTCGCTGTCCGCCGCACCCCCCCGGACGGAGAGGGCGGGCAAGCTCGGGGACGACTCGCGGCGCTGGAGGCGGTTCCCGTGCACGAGCTCCTCGAGCGCCTATCCATCCGCTTCCTGGCGGGCCGTCCCTTACCGTCTGAGGGAGCCAGTCTGGTAGAGAGGGCACTCTCCGGCGAGGGGGTGGTCGCGGTGATCAGCCCGCGGTCGGGAGGGGAACGGTTGACCGAAATCGCCGCTGTGGCCTGCGCCATCCACCACAAGAGGCCCGTGATCCTAGCCCTCCCCCTCTCCTCTCAGGTAGACGACCGAATGGAGGTCCTCGCCCTAAGGGCCGGGGAGCTTGGCCTGCGGGTGATCGGCCTTCACGGCGCTCTCCCGCGCCGGAGGCGGGAAAGGACACTTGCGAACCTCCTGTCGGGGTCTGTGGATCTTCTCATCGCGAGCTGGGATGCCCTCCACAGGCACGCGGCATCCATCGCTGCCCTCCAGCCGAACAGGGCGCTCTTCGAGGTCGCCGACCTCTCCTCCCTTGGAGAGGTTCGTCGTCTCCTGGAAGCTTCCGGGAGCCCGGTTCCCATCCTCGTTGCAGCGAGGGCCACAGAGGAGGAAACCCGCAGGGCCATGGAGCTCCTGGCGGTACCAGGTTTCATCGCGGACAGCTCCTTTTCCACGGGCTTACGCATCGTGGACAGGCGAGGGGACCCGGACAAGGGAGCCTACCTCTCTTCCCTCCTCTCCCGGGGGGAGTCTGCGGTCATCTTCACCAGCCGCAGGGAGCAGGCGGTGGAATTGGCCAGAGGACTGCGCGAGCTACACCCGGAGCTTCGTGACCGCATCGCCTACTTCCATGGGGGACTCCCTGTGCGCGTGCGCGAGGTCCTGGCTAGGCTTTTCCGCGACGCCCACCTTCTCGCCCTCGTGGCGACAGGCTCCTTGACGGGAGCGATCCCTCCCGTGGAGGCGCGCCACGTGGTGTTGGCCTCTGTGCCGTTCACGCGAAGGCAAATGCTTGCGCAGGTTGCCATGGGCTCCCCACGGGGCTGCACCGTTCACCTCCTCTACTCGCCTGAGGACGTGGAAGTCAACAGGGCTGCGATGGGGGGGCGCTTCCCCACCCGGGAGACCCTCGCTGGGGTGTATCGGACCCTCAGGATGATGTATAATGACCTCGGGAGCCTCCTGTGGCCTGACGAGACACTCGCCCGAGCCGTGGCAGAGGCCGTCCCCGGGATCTCCAGAGCCAGCATTGAGATCTGCCTGGACATCCTCCATGAGGTTGGCGTCATCGCTTCGGAGGTCGAGGAGGGGCGATGGCGTTTGTCTATCGTGGAGCCGGAGGAGCGCCGAGATCTCGGGAATGTCCCGCGGTTCGCCGAGGGGATGCGGGAGCGCGAGGAGATGGAGCGGACAGCGCGGTGGGCGCTGGAGAGCCCGGTGCAGGAGCTTCTGGAAGCTCTCGCGGGGCCCGCGTTGAAGAAGTAGGGGCTGGAGGAGCGGCCGAAACGGTGAGGAGCAGGATGGGAGCGCGAGGAGGATAGGGGGTCCCGACGAGGGGAATGGCAAGGACCGAGACGCCTGTACAACCTGGGACAAACGACCTCCCTCAAGAGGTCCAGGCGCTCCTGGCGAAGGTCAGGGAGCACTTCCCCCAGGAGAACCTGGAGGTCATTGAGAAAGCCTACTGGTTCGCCAGGCGGGCCCACGAAGGGCAGGTGCGCGCGTCCGGGGAGCCCTACGTCAATCACTCCCTCGCGGTGGCCACCATCCTCGCCGGCCTACGCCTCGACCCCGTCACCATTGCTGCTGCCCTCCTCCATGACGTTCCGGAGGACACCGGCACGCCTTTGGAGCAGCTCAAGGAGCAGTTCGGGCCGGAGCTTGCCACCCTCGTGGACGGGGTGACCAAGCTGGGCAAGATCCAGTGGCGGAACCGGGAGGAGCGCCAGGCAGAGAACCTGCGCAAGATGTTCTTAGCCATGGCCTCGGACATCCGCATCGTCCTCATCAAGCTCGCCGACCGGCTGCACAATATGCGGACCATCCAGTACCTCCCCCCAGAGAAACAGCAGCGCATTGCCCAGGAAACCCTGGAGATCTACGCCCCCCTCAGCGAGCGGTTGGGGATTGGCCAGATCCAGCGGGAGTTAGAAGATCTGGCGTTCAAGGTGTTGGAGCCGGAGACCTACCAGGAGATTGCGAACCAGCTTGCTCAAGCGAGCAGCGAGCACGAAGCCTTGCTCAATGAGGTGGCCGAGACCCTGTACAGGGAGCTCAACCGCGCGGGCATCAGAGTGAACCGCCAGCAGATTACCGGGCGTCCCAAACACATCTACAGCATCTGGAAGAAGATGCAGCGGCCGAAGTACGCAGGTCAGGGGGTGGCCCGCATCTACGACCGCCTGGGGGTGCGCATCATCGTCGACGACGTGAAGGATTGCTACGCTGCGCTGGGCGTCATCCACTCCCTATGGCGCCCGATCCCTGGGGAGTTCGACGACTACATCGCCAACCCCAAGACGAGCGGCTACCGGTCCCTGCACACTGCGGTGATCTACAAGGGGGACCCCCTGGAGATCCAGATCCGGACCCATGAGATGCACTACGAGGCAGAGTACGGGATCGCAGCGCACTGGCGGTACAAAGGGGGGAAGGTAGCAGATAAGGCGTTCGAGGAGAAACTCTCCTGGCTCCGTCAGCTCCTGGAATGGCACAAGGAGATGCAGGATGCCCGGGAGTTCATGCAGTCTGTCAAGCTGGACCTCTTCCAGAACGAGGTGTTCGTCTTCACGCCGAAGGGGGATGTCATCGACCTCCCCGCTGGGGCAACCCCCGTGGACTTCGCCTACCGGATCCACACCGACATCGGCCACCGCTGCGTTGGGGCAAAGGTGAACGGTCGACTCGTCCCCCTGAGCTACAAGCTCCGCAGCGGGGATATCGTGGAGATCCTCACGAGCAAGACCGGGGGAGGACCGAGCCGGGACTGGTTGACGTTCGTCGTCACCAGCAATGCCAAGAGCAAGATCAAGCAGTGGTTCAAGAAGGAGCGTAGGGAGGAGAACATCCAGCGGGGGCGGGAACTCTTGGAGAAAGAGATCCGCCGCCTGGGAGGGGGGATTGCCAAGGCCTTGCGGACGGAGCGCCTGGCGGAGGTCGCGAAGGCATTCTCCTTTGCAAGTGAGGAGGACCTTCTGGCGGCCATTGGGAACGGGGACGTCTCCCTCCTCCAGGTAGTCCAAGCGCTACGCGGGGAGCTCCAGGAGGAAAAGGCTGCCGCGCAGGAGGTGTCGGTCCCCCAACCGGAGGCCGCCCGGGGGGTCCGCATGCGCGGGGCAGACAACATCCTCATGAACTTCGCCCGCTGCTGTAACCCTCTCCCGGGGGACCGCGTGATCGGCTACATCACGCGCGGCCGGGGGGTGACCATCCACCGTCTCGACTGTCCCAACATGACCTACCTCCGCCAGCATCCCGAGCGCCTCACCGAGGTGGAGTGGGAGCAGGTCGCCGACGGGAGCTACCCCGTTGCCATCGAGGTCGAAGCCATGGATCGCGTGGGTCTCCTGAAGGACATCCTGGCGGCTATCGCCGAGTCCAAGATCAACGTCCTCTCGGTGAACGCCCGGGTTCGCAAGGACAAGGTAGGGGTCATCAACCTCGTCCTGGACGTGCGCAACGTCCACCAGCTCAACACAGTGATCCAGCGGGTACGCCAGCTCCCCGAGGTCTACTCTGTGTCTCGAGCGGTCCCCTCCTACTCGCTGAAGGGTCAAGGGAAAGAGGGGTGACGGAAGTCACCCCACCAAAACCCGCAGGCAGGTTTTGGTGGGGACCCCGACACGGGAAGTTCCCAGCTACTCCGTTTGGAACATGAATCCTGTCCGTTCCCTTACGAGAGGAAAGGGAGCCCTTCTGGCGAATCGAGATTGCCGAGGACGTGAGGAGGAGGTGGAAGGTGCTTCCTCGTGCCGCTGAACGCGTCGGGCTGTTCACTGAGTCGGTCATCCGGGAGATGACGCGGCTCGCCTCATTGTATGGGGCCATCAACCTCGCCCAAGGGTTCCCTAACTTCGACCCACCCAGAGTCCTCATCGAGGCTGCCGTGGAGGCCCTCCGCTCTGGATACAACCAGTATTCCATCACTTGGGGGGCACCCAACCTCCGCCGTGCCCTGGCCGAAAAACTCTCCTGGTACAACGGCGTCGAGGTGGATCCCGAGAAGCACATCACCGTGACGTGCGGGGCCACGGAGGCGATGATGGCCACGCTCCTCTCCGTGGTGAACCCGGGGGACGAGGTGATCGTCTTTGAGCCTTTCTATGAGAACTACGGGCCCGATGCCCTCCTCTCCGGGGCCACCCTCCGGCACGTCCCCCTCCACCTGGAGGAGCCGGAGTGTCCATTTGACCCCGACGAACTCCGCGCCGCCTTCAACAAGCGCACGAGGGCCATCATCATCAACACCCCTCACAACCCTTCGGGCAAGGTCTTCTCCCGCGAGGAACTGGAGTTCATCGCCTCCTTGTGCCAAGAGCACAATGTGATCGCCATCACTGATGAGGTCTACGAGCACATCCTGTACAATGGCCGGAAGCACGTGAGCCTCGCCTCCCTCCCTGGCATGGCTGAGCGCACAGTCATCGTGAACTCCGTGAGCAAGACCTACAGCGTCACAGGTTGGCGGGTGGGATGGGCTGTTACGAGGAATGAGGGGATCGCTGACGGCATCCGCCGTGCCCACGACTTCCTCACCGTCGGGGCCCCGGCACCTCTCCAGGAGGCTGCTGCCATGGCCTTGCGGATGCCGCGGAGTTACTACGACGAGCTTGCCAGGATGTACCAGAGGAAGCGGGACCTCATGTTGGAGATCCTGCAAAGAGCAGGATTCCGGAGCATCCTCCCCTACGGAGCCTATTACATCATGGCGGACTTCACGGAGATCTCCTCCGAGGACGATGTGGCCTTCTCCCACTTCTTGACCAAGGAGTACGGGGTGGCGACGGTTCCAGGGAGCAGCTTCTACAGAGATCCATCCATGGGCCGCCGGTACGTCCGGTTCGCCTTTCCGAAGAAGGAGGAGACGCTCGAAGAGGTCCGGCAGAGGCTGGATAGGCTGGCTGGTTGACATGCAGACGGGGATCGCTGCGCTACCCTTGCACAGCGGGCATACGCCCAAGTGGTTGTTCGAGCGCATGGCCCGCCTCGGGCGGGCGATTGTGCTCGTCCTGGTGGAGGAGTTCGGTCCCCACCAAGTGCTTCGCCGCCTCGCCGACCCGTTCTGGTTCCAGGCGCTGGGATGTGTCCTCGGATTTGACTGGCACTCCAGCGGGGTCACCACGACTGTGTGCGGTGCCCTGAAGGAGGGGCTGCGGGACATCTCCTACGAGATCGGCCTGTTCGTGGCCGGGGGAAAGGGCCGGGTCTCGCGCCGGACCCCTCAGGAGATCCTCGAGGTCGCTGACCGGATCGGGGTCCCTGGGGATCCCCTCGTGTACGCCAGCCGGATGGCAGCGAAGGTGGACAGCGCGGCGGTCCAGGACGGCTACCAGCTCTACCACCATACCTTCCTGTTCACGAGGGACGGGGCATGGGCCGTGATCCAGCAAGGGATGAACACGGAAACCCGGTACGCCAGGCGGTACCACTGGCTCAGCGACGAGGTTGAGAGCTTCGTGTGCGAACCTCACCTGGCTGTCTGTTGCGACTGGCGGGGGAAGGCTCTGAACCTCGTTGCCGAGGAGAGCGGCAGGGCAAGGGAGGTCATCGCGGGTCTCAGCAGGGAGCCACCGGAGCGGGTCGAAAGGGAGTGGGAAAAGGTACTCTCCCTCAGCCTTCCCCCGCACCACGAGGTGCGCGTAGAGGAGATCCACCCGCGGAGGCTTACTTCGATCCTCCTCCAGACTTACGAGGCCCAGCCTCGGACATTCGAGAACCTGCTGAGCCTACAGGGGGTGGGTCCCAGGACGCTGAGGGCCTTGGCGTTGATCGCCGAGCTCGTCTATGGTGCTCCGCCGAGCTTCCGTGACCCGGCGCGGTTCAGCTTTGCCCACGGCGGGAAGGACGGGCATCCTTACCCTGTGGACCGTAGCACCTACGACCAGAGCATCGCCGTTCTCGAGAGGGCGCTGATGCGATCGAGGATCTCTCCGGCGGAGAAGGATGGCGCGCTGCGCCGCCTGTTTACCTTCTTCCGGGGCGCCCAGTGAGGGGGAGGGTACGGTAAGGGTTGTCAGCGATGCGGGCGGTTGTGCAGAGGGTGACCAATGCTGCGGTGTATGTGGATGGGGAGGTGGTTGGGCGCATTGGGAGAGGTGTCGTGGTCCTCCTCGCTGTCCACCGCGAGGACACCGACGCCCAGGCCCGGCAGATGGCGGAGAAAGTCGCTCACCTGCGCATCTTCGATGATGCCGAGGGGAAGCTCAATCTCTCTCTCCTGGACGTGGGCGGGGAGGTCCTGAGCGTCTCTCAGTTTACCCTCTATGGGGACACCAGTAGGGGGCGCCGTCCTAGCTTCATCTCTGCGGCCCCCCCTGAGAGGGCCGAGGCGTTGTACAAGTCCTTCAACGACCACCTCCGGAGGCAAGGGATCTCCGTCGCCGAGGGACAGTTCCGGGCGAGGATGCTCGTAGAGATCCACAACGATGGCCCCGTCACCCTCATCCTGGAGACATGAAATGGAGGCTGTTGTCTACCTCGCTCGCCATGGTATGACGGAATGGCAGGAGAGGGGCTTAAACCGCCTTGCTGGGCGACTCCAAGGGATCGGCCTCAGTACAGAGGGGAGACGTCAGGCCGAGGGCCTTGCCAGGGCCCTCCGGAACGTTCCCCTAGACCGGGTGCTCAGCAGCCCCTTGTTGCGGACCATGCAGACCGCAGAAGCCGTCGCCAGCCTCCATGGCCTCCCCGTGGAGGCCGACGAGCGGCTGACGGAGTGGGGGTTCGGGGTCTGGGAGGGGATGGAAGTCGAGGAGATCTCCCGGGCATTCCCCCACGAGTACCGACTGTGGCGGGAGGAGCCGGATGCCCTCCGCGTGCCGGGAGGGGAGAGGGCGGAGGACGTCGCGCACCGCATGCTCGCCTGCTTCGAAGAGGTGGCGCAGGGAGAGGGGACGTTCCTCCTCGTCTCGCATCAGGACCCCTTGTTGGCGCTCCTGTGTAGCCTGCTTGGCCTGCCCCTCCGGGCGATGCGGTCGCTGGACATCGCCCTCGGGTCCCTGAGCAAGGTTCGCGTCTCCGATGGGCGGGTGGTCGTGGAATTCGTGAACTGCAGGAGTTTCCTAGAGGGAGGCGCATGATGCGGTCCCTTGTGATCCTGGCGATGTTGGCAGCGGTGGCCTTCCTGCTGATGGCCACCATCCAGTTCCCCATCCTGCCCGCTGCCCCCTACCTGAAATACGATCCCAGCGATGCGGTCGCCCTGTTCACCGCCATCTCCCTCGGGCCGGCACAGGGAGTCGCCGTCGTTGCCCTTAAAGACCTTCTCTTCCTGATCCTCCGGGCGGGGAACATCTTTGGCCCCACGGCCGACTTCCTGGCTGCTGCCACTTTCGCGGGGGTGACCGGCTGGGTATATGGGAGGCTTCCCCGGAGGGATTTTGCGGCCCTCGGCCTAGCCTGTGTTGCCGGGGTGCTGGCGCGTATCCTTGTGATGATCCCGGCGAACTTCCTCATCCTGTTCCTGGAGTTTGGGATGCCTCCAGCGAAAGTGAGCTCCCTCCTGGTGCCGGTGATCATCCCCTTCAACGGCGTGAAGGGGGTGATCAACGGAGCCCTGACCGTGGCCCTCGCAGGTGCCCTGACGAGGCGCGGACTGTTCCCAGCGATGCGAGAGGCGAGGAGTAAGCAGTGAGGAATGCTCCAGAGAGCGTAGAGCTGTTAGAGCTCCTCGCCCACCGCAGGACGGTGCGTCTCTACACGCCTGAGCCCGTCCCTGAGGAATCGGTGCGGCGCCTCCTGGAAGCGGCGGTGATGGCACCCTCAGCCCACAACGCCCAGCCCTGGCGGTTCGTGGTGATCGAGACCCCCGAGGTGAAGCGGCGGCTCGCCGAGGCCATGGCGCGTCGGTGGGAGCGCGATCTCCGGCGCGACGGGGCGGACGAGCGGACCATCGCAGTGGAGATCAGGTTCTCCCTGCGCCGGTTCACCGAGGCGCCGGTCCTCATCCTCGCCTGCCTGGATATGCGCGATATGGACGTCTATCCCGATCGCCCACGGCGGAAAGCGGAGTGGACAATGGGAGTGCAGAGCGTGGCTGCCGCTATCCAGAACCTCCTCCTAGCCGCAACGGCCCTGGGTCTTGGGGCCTGCTGGTGTTGTGCTCCCCTGTTCTGCCAGGGCATCGTGCGGCGCATCCTTAGGATCCCTGGGAGCTGGGAGCCCCAGGCATTGATCACGGTGGGCTATCCGGCCCACCACCCCCCTGTCCCTCCCCGCTCCCCCCTTGAGGAGGTCGTGGTACGGCGATGATCGTTGCGCTCGCCGGCGGTGTTGGTGGGAGCAAGCTCGTGGAGGGGCTTGCCCGTGTCGTCTCCCCACCGGAGGACCTCGTGGTCATCGTCAATACGGCGGACGATCAGGAATTCTATGGGCTCTCGATATCCCCCGACCTGGACACGGTGATGTACACCGTGGCCGGCATTGTCAACAAGAGCACAGGATGGGGGATTGAGGACGATACCTTTTACGCCCTTTCCATGCTGGGGAGGTACGGGGAGGAGACCTGGTTCCGCCTAGGCGACAGGGATCTGGCGACGCACATCCTCAGGACAAGGGAGCTCCGGAAGGGGAGGTCCCTGACCGAGGTGACGGCAGATCTCGCAGGGAGGCTGGGGGTACGCCCGAGGATCCTCCCCATGTCCGATGATCCCGTTCGCACCATTGTCCTGACGCCAGAGGGGGAGCTGCAGTTCCAGGAGTACTTCGTCAAACGCCGAGCCAGCGACCCTGTGGTGGGTGTGCGTTTCGAGGGGATAGATCGTGCCCGGCCCACCCCCCAGGTCCTTTCCGCCCTGCGCGAGGCCGAAGCCGTCGTCATCTGCCCGAGCAACCCCATTGTGAGCATTGGCCCGATCCTTTCTCTCCCGGGATTCCGGGAAACGCTCCAGGAGACCCGGGCGGTGAAGGTCGCCGTGAGCCCGCTTGCAGCGGGGCGGGCGTTCAAGGGGCCGACTGTGGAAATGATGCGGGGCCTTGGCTACGAGGCGTCAGCCTTCGGGGTGGCCTCCCTCTACCGGGACTTCCTCCACGTGGTCATCATCGACGAGAGGGATGTGGAACTCGTCCCCCGCATCGAGGAGCTGGGGATCCGTATCGTGGTCCGGCCCGTGGCCATGTACACCCTCGAGGAGAAGGTAGCCCTCGCCAAAGCAGTGCTGGAGGTCGCCTCCCAAGGGGGAGGCTGAGGTTGCCTTGGTAGCTCACGTTTTCGTCCCCATGAAGCCACCCACTGCGAGCAAGTCCCGTCTGGCCTCCCTGCTGGATCCTCAGGAGAGGGAGGCCTTCTCCGAGCGGATGCTCGTGCACGTCCTGGATGCGATCCGGGACGCAGGGATCGGTTCTTGCTGGGTCGTGGGCGGGGGCCCGAGGGTCGAGAGGATCGCGCGCGACTTCGACTGCTTCGCCCTCCCTGAGCTCGGGGAGGACCTCAACAGCACCCTTGAGAAGGCAGCTCGCCAAGTGGCCAAGACCGGGGAGGTCTTGATCCTCCCCGCGGACCTTCCCCTCCTCACGGCAGAGGAGGTGCGGGCGCTCGTGTCAGCGCTCGGGCCTGGGCGCGGGGTGATCGCACCGGACCGTGTGGGCGAAGGGACGAACGCCATCGGGTTTCCTGTGGGGACGGAGGTTCCCCTCTCCTTCGGACTGGGCAGCTTCTCCCGCCACCTGGCAGGTCTCCAGGGATCGGGGCTGGCCGTGCGCAGGTTCGATCTCCCGGGAATCGCGTTCGATGTGGACACTCCGGAAGACCTCCTCCTCCTGACGACCCTGGCCTCCCGCTACCCGCACCTCACGGAGCTGGTCCCGGAGCGGCTCCTGAGAAGCCGCCCCTGAACGGTCTCACTGGGATGTCTCCAGGAATGCTGCGAAGAGCCGCCTCTCTAGCTCCCTGGAGACCTCCGAGAGATCCTTCACCGTGTCCACTGCCCGCCAGTAGGCCCTGGACTTGAACGCCCCGAGGAGGCGCTCCCGGGCAAGCTGGGGGAATGTTGTGTCCTCATGGTCCCCCCGGTCGGGGAGGTAGGGATAGATCTCCCGAGAGAGGACATAGATCCCCGCGTTGAACCAGTACGGCAGCTCTGGTTTCTCGACGAAGGCGATAATGCGGTCCTGGTCGTCCACCTCGACGATCCCGTAGGGGCTGACGAAGGGGGCCAGGACGACTGTGGCGAGTGCACCAGAGGAACGGTGGGCGTCGAGGAGAGGCTGGAGGCGCAGGTTGGTGACGACATCGCCGTTGGTGGCGAGGCAGAGGTCCTCCCCGTCGTCGAGGAGCTGGAACGCCTGCTTCAGCGCACCCCCTCTGCCGAGGGGCTCGGTCTCAACGGAGTAGCGGATGCGCACCCCCCACTTCTTCCCGTCGTCGAAGAACTCCTGGATCACCTCGTGGCGGTACCCGCAGGCGATGACGATGTCCGTGATCCCCTGGGCCTGGAGCCACTGGATCTGGTAGCCCAGGATCGGGATTCCCAGGATCTCCACCATGGGTTTCGGGCGGTCCTGAGTGTAGGGACGAAGCCGCTCGCCTTTTCCACCTGCCAGGATGATCGCCTGCATCTCCCACACCTCCGGTGGAAGGATGGCTCCCTCCCATTCTACCAAAAGGAGTCCCAAGTGAGGAGCTGGAATTGAACACCAAATCTCGGCCGGAGGAGGGTGAAAATGGGCGGATGGCAAGGGTCTGGAACACCGACAGGGATTCGACTCAGGAGGATCCTAGCACCGACCGATTTCTCCGAGGCCGCCGAACCGGCCCTGCAGTGGGCGGTGGCGCTCGGGGAGGTGTTTCGTGCAGAGGTGGTCATCCTACACGTCCTTGACCTGACCATCGCAGCACTTGCCGGGCTTCCTTCGCAGGTCGCGGCTTTTCCCGCGGTCGGCGAGCTTTTGGAGCAAGTGCGCCGCGAGACGGAGCAGGAGATGGCGAGAGTGTCCGCCCGGTTCCCAGGGGCGCGCACCTTGCTTCGGGAAGGGTCACCACGTTCGGTGATCCTCGAGGTCGCCGCGGAGATCGGTGCAGATCTCATTGTCATGGGGACGCACGGCAGGACGGGCCTGGCGCATGTCTTCTTCGGGAGCGTCGCTGAACATGTCGTGCGGCACAGCAAAGTTCCCGTCCTGACAGTCCGTCGGGGGGAAGGGGCGTGATACTTAGAACTGGAGGCGTGGGATCGTTATGCGCGAACAGGGCGTTCCTCCAAAACTCCTGGACGTGCTCCGGTTAGACGGCTACGCTCGGCTGCTGGGGATCGAACTGGAGGAGGTGCGTCCCGGCTACGCCCGGGCGTCCATGGAAGCCAGAGGGGAGCACCGGAACTTCCTTGGCGTGACGCATGGTGGCGTGGTGTTCTCGCTCGCCGACACGGCGTTCGCCGCAGCCAGTAACTCCCACAACCAGCAAGCGGTGGCCATCTCCGCGACGATCCATTTCCTCCGCGCTCCTTCCCCCGGCCGGATCAGTGCGGAGTGTTTTGAGGAGCACCGGGGGAGCCGACTTGGCTTCTACCGCGTGGAGGTTCGCGACGGATCCGGGGAGGTGGTCGCAGCCATGCAGGCTCTGGTGTACCGGCGCGATGCCCCAGTGGTCTCAGGAGGGTGAGAGATCGAGAGGACTCGCCCGCCAGGCTACCCGTCCTGGTCAAGAAAGAGACCCAGGAGTTTCCCGTCACGCAGCTGGACGTAGCCTCGCTGGGTGAGGCGCAGATGGGGAATGGCGGCAGTCGTCAGCACCTCCGCCCCCAGCAGAGGATCCTCCAGGCTGCTCCCCATGTGACGGAGCGCGCTTTCCACCTTCTCCAGGGCTTCTACGATCTGTGGGAGGGGAGCGGAGCTCATGACCCCGGCAATGGGCGCGAGGAACTCGGCCACCACCTGCCCGCCATCCACCACAACAGCGCCGCCCTGGATCTCCACCAGCCGGTTGGCCGCCGCTGCCATATCATGCTCGTCCGCGCCTACCACAACCATACACGGGGAGTCCCATGCCATGGTGGAGGCCAGAGCTCCCCTGCGGAGCCCAAACCCCCTCACGAAGCCCACAAATCGCTCTCCGGAGCCACTACAGCGTTCCCAGGCCGCTGCCTTGATCACGTCCTTCTCTGGGACCGCGCAGATCTTCCCCCTGGATACGGGGAGGATCGCCTCGCCTTCCCGGGTAACCAGGTGGGTCACCATCTCAATCACCCGCACCCGCACCCTCCCTTCCTCCCGGGGAGCGACGACTTGGAAGTCCTGAGGTGCTGCGGGCCGGGGGAACCGCACAGTCCGGTATGCTTCCTCTGGGAATGTCACAGAGCGTGGTTCAACCACGAGCCTCCCCTCTCGGGCGATAAGGCGGCCGCGGCAGTAGACCCGCCATGGCCGGAAGGCCCGGAGGTCGTCCACGAGCACCATATCTGCGCGTCGGCCAGGCGCAATCCCGCCAATCAAGTGGTCGAGTCGGAAGTGTTCCGCCACGTTCAGGGTAGTGGACTGGATGGCTTTCACCGGATCGAGGCCCAGGGCGATGGCGCGGCGCAGGGTGTGGTCGAGGTAGCCGTCCTGGTAAAGCCGGCGCGGTCCTACGGAGTCGGTGGCGAGGATCACCCGGCGCCAATCCAAGTTCTCCCGACGCCATAACGGGGCAAAGGCTTCTAAGTCGCGGCGGATCTCCCCCTCCCGCGCCATCCAGTGGAGCCCGAGCCGCAAGCGTTCTAGAGCCTCCTCTGCGGTGATGGGCTCGTGGCAGCTGGAAACGCCGGAAGCCACATATGCGACCAGACGCTGATCTCTGGCGCCCGCACTATGGCCCTCCACGGTCTTTCCGGCGCGCTGCGCTTCCCTTGTCAGCTGGAGGAGCCTGGCGTTGTTGCGCAGGACGAGGTTTCCCCAATAGATCTCACCCAGCCCCACGATATCCTCCCGTTCCAAAAGCTCTCGGTAACGTTCCACGGGCGGGGCCGACTCCTCTAAAAACGTCGCAGCTCCAGCGAGGGGCGGGAGCGTGGCGAAAAACGAGATGGGCTGACCTGCCAGAGCATCCAGCATGGTCACGACCCCCTGGAGGCCAAGGATCGATGCGACCTCAGTGAGCTCCGTCACTACAGTTGTGGTCCCTCCTGGGGCGGCGTACCGGATGAACTCCTCGGGACCATAGCGGAAGATGATGTGGGTGTGGCCTTCCACCAAACCCGGGGTGAGCAGGCGTCCCTCTGCGTCCACGACTTCTGTGTGATCTCCGATGGCGAACCCGGCGTCCGGTCCCACATAGGCGATCCACGGGCCTTTGACCGCCACGTCGATGCCCGGCAGGATCTCTGAGGTGTAGACGCTGACGAGCCTTGCCTTCCGCACCACCAAGTCTGCGGGCTCCTTGCCAAGGGCCACATGCATGATGGCGCGCCGTTCTTCGGGAGAAGGAAGGGAGAGCATGATCCCTGTGCCTCCTGTCTCGTGATTTCCCTCTTGACAACCCCCCATAATGGTATAAAATAGTACCAAAAAAAGGAGCCGCAGTGGGGGGCACGGTACCACGGCAAGATCTTTTGATCTCCGGCGAACATATCCCTGCTGAATCCGGCCAGACGCTCACGCTTCTTGACCCCGCAACACAAGAGCCGCTTGTAGAAGTCTCCGTCGCCGGACCTTCCGATGTGGAACGAGCGGTGGAGAGCGCCCACCGAGCTTTTACAACAGGCCCCTGGCGTCGCCTGAACTCCCGGGAACGAGGGCGCCTCCTCCTCAACCTCGCCCACCTCATCCGGGAGCACGCCCAGGAGCTCGCCCGCACCGAAAGCCAAAACGTGGGGAAGCCGATCCGGGAAGCTCGCGAGGAGGTCCTCCTCGCCGCCGATTGCTTTGAGTATTACGGCGGCGTCGTCAACAAGATCGGAGGCCACACCATCCCCGTGGCCGCCCCAGGCTTGAGCCTTACCTTCCGGGAGCCACTCGGTGTTTGCGCCCTCATCGTGCCCTGGAACTTCCCCATCGCCATCACCTCTTGGAAAGTTGCACCCGCGCTGGCCATGGGCAACACCGTGGTGGTGAAACCCGCGACTCAAACGCCCCTCACGGCTCTCCGTCTCGGCGAGCTAGCCCTGGAAGCTGGGATCCCTCCAGGGGTCATAAACGTGATCCCCGGCCCCGGAGGGATCGTAGGGGAGGCCCTCGTTCGCCATCCGCTCGTACGCAAGGTTTCCTTCACTGGCTCCACAGAGGTCGGCAGGGAGATCATGCGGCTTGCCGCTCAAGGGATCAAACGCGTCACCCTTGAGCTCGGTGGGAAATCGGCGAACATCGTCTTCGCTGATGCGGATCTCGACAGAGCCCTGCCCTCTGCAGCTTGGAGTGCCCTGGGGAACGCCGGCCAGGACTGTTGTGCCCGGAGCCGGTTGCTGATCGAGCGGAAGATCTATCCCATGTTCGTGGAGCGCTTAGCCGAGCTGATCCAGAGGATCCGCTTAGGGAACCCGCTGGACGAACAGACGGAGATGGGTCCGCTCGTTACGCTCGCCCACAGGGAGAAGGTCCTGAGCTACGTACACATGGGAAAGGAGGAAGGCGCACACCTTCTCTACGGAGGTGAGGTCCCGCAGGAGGAACCCCTAGCTCGGGGTGCCTACCTGCGGCCGGCGGTCTTTGTGGACGTGAACCCCAAGATGCGCATCATGCAGGAAGAGATCTTTGGACCCGTGATCTGCGCCATGCCTTTCGACACCGAAGAGGAGGCCATTGCCATTGCCAACGATAGTCGGTACGGCCTTTCAGGGTCGATCTGGACACAGGACATCGGCAGGGCCTTGAGGGTAGCGCGCGCCGTGGAAACAGGTGTCCTCTCCATCAACTCTGGCCACAGCGTGCACCTGGAGGCGCCTTTCGGAGGGGTCAAGGAGAGCGGGGTTGGCAGGGAGCTTGGCCTGGCAGTACTCGACCACTACAGCGAGTGGAAGAGTGTATTCATCGATATGCGGCACTGATTGGAGTTATTCGCTTCCCTTGCGAACGGGACTCAACTAAAGGGGGGATCCATATGCAGAGGGGTATGGAAGTGAGCCGGAGACAGTTCCTGAAAGGTGGCGCATCTTCCCTCGCTGTAACAATCGCTACTGCTGCCCTTTCGCGTCTCGGCGTCGATCCGAGGGAAGCACTCGCCCAAGAGCAGAAGAAGCCCAAGATCAAGTGGCGCATGCAAACCTATGCTGGAACCGCTTTGGGGCAGCACGTGATCAAACCCTCGATTGATGCTTTCAACCTCGCAGCCAACGGCGAAATGGTCATCGAACTGTACTACGCCGATCAACTTGTCCCGCAGGGCGAGCTCATTAAGGCGCTCCAAAGAGGTATCCTAGATGCAGTGCAGACTGATGAGGACTCCGCGCAATCCCCTGTAGACATCTCTATTTTTGGTGCTTATTTCCCCTTCGCTACCCAATACTCTTTGGACGTGCCGACTTTGTTCTACTGGTATGGCCTCGATAAGATCTGGCAGGAGGCTTACGCCAAGGTACAGAATGTTACGTGGTTAAGTGCTGGATCGTGGGATCCGTGCAATTTTGCAACAACCAAGCCAATCCGATCGCTGAAGGACCTGAAGGGACTACGCGTGTACATGTTCCCCACAGGAGGCCGTTTCATGCGCCGCTTCGGCGTAGTTCCAGTTTCCCTTCCCTATCATGACGTCCAGATGGCAATCCAAACGGGGGAGTTAGATGGTGTTGCTTGGTCTGGTATCACCGAGGTGTATACAGTGGGCTGGGCAGACGTGACGAAGTATTACTTGACAAATCCTATCTGCGGTGCTTGGATAGGGTCCTATCTCGTCAATACAAAGAGCTGGGAAGCCCTTCCGAATCATCTCAAGATGTTGTTCAAGCTATGTATCGACTACTCTCACTACTACCGCCTTCACTGGTACTGGTGGGGCGAAGCCCACTACCGTGTAAAGGGAGGTAAGCTTAAGCTCACCTCCATTCCAGAGTCAGAGTGGGAAATTGTCCGAAAAGAAGCCTACAAGTTCTGGGATGAAGTAGCTAAGAAAAGTCCGCGAACGGCGAAAGTGGTAAAGATCCTTAAGGAATACAACGAGCTTATGATCAAGGCTGGTCCACCGTACCGGTATGCTTGAGCCTCAGCGGAGCCATAATTTGGTAAAACCAGGTGGGATGCGATAATGAGGTGAGAACCCCATGGAATATCCAGGAGAGGATCCCATCAGCGGAGAGGCTCATACACAGAGTGCTGAATATCCACTTCCCTTCCCTGAAAGAGGCGACCCTTCTATGACTCTTGAGAGCATGTTAGGGAGACCGTCTGAGGCTCGAATGCCGTGGTTTATTGTCTCTTATGTACGGTACGTGGATAGGCTCGGAAGGGGCTTTGGCGTCATTGCCATGATCCTCACATACGTTCTCGCGGGAATTCTACTGGAGTCATCCTTAGCACGTGTCCTGTTTGGCGTCTCTCATATCTGGAGTGTTGAGATGGCCCAATTTGCCATGTCCGCATATTACTTGCTGGGCGGAGCCCTCTCCGAACAGGACGACTATCACGTCAGAATGGATCTTTTTTATAGTCGTCTCTCTCCAAGATGGAGGGTGATCCTAGATTGCATCACTGCCCCGATCGTTATTTTCTACCTCTTTTTCCTGTTCGCTGGGGGGATCAGCAGTAGTCACTGGGCTATCGTAAACGACCAAGTGAACTATACCGCTTGGGCACCTCCGATGGCCCCGATAAAGATTATCATGACAGTCGGGATTGGATTGATGCTCCTCCAAATCGTGGCGATTTTCTTTAAAGATCTTGCAAGGCTCCTCGGGAGACCGATCGAATGAGCCATACCGCCATTGCGTTGCTCATGTTCTTTTCAATGATGGCATTGCTGGCCACGGGCCAGCGGATGTACGGTGTGATCGGATTCGTGGGCATCGCTTCCGCCCTTGCGTTATGGGGACCATCAACGGCCTCCCTGCCCTTCGATGCTGCGATCACGACGCTGAATTGGTATCCTCTCTTGACTCTCCCCATGTTCGTCTTCATGGGGTATATGTTCGCTGAGACCGGAATTGCTAATGACCTGTACTATATGTTTCATGTCTGGTCAGGACCCATCCGAGGTGGTCTCGCCGTAGGAACGATCCTCATGATGATCCTCATCGCAGCAATCAATGGATTAAGCGTTGCTGGACTAGCAATCGGCGCCACTGTGGCTCTCCCGGAGATGCTCCGTCGGGGATACGACAAAGTGCTGGTGACAGGTGTGATTCAAGCAGGAAGCACGCTAGGGATCATGATCCCCCCAAGCGTCGTCCTCGTGCTTTATGGGATGATTGCCCGCGTACCAGTAGGGAAGCTTTGGTTCGCGGGAATTTTGCCAGGTCTGCTACTCGGTTCCCTGTTCGTCTTGTACATTTTGATTCGTTGCTGGGTTCAACCCCAAATCGGCCCGGCACTTCCGAAAGAGGAACTTGAGCGAGTGACATGGTCGGAAAAGATCAGGCTCCTACGAGCTGGGATCATCCCACTGGTCATTTTTGTGTCCATGACAGGCCTTTTCCTTGCGGGTGTCACGAGCCTTGTTGAGTCATCGGCAATCGGCATGCTTGCGACGACGTTAGCAGCTTTGATACGCCGCAAGCTCACATGGAAGGCTTTGGTGGATGCAACGCGGAAGACCCTAGGAGTGAGCTGTGTTTTTATGTGGATCATCCAAGCGGCTCTCCTGTTCTCAGCAGTTTTTGACGGCCTAGGTGCAGGGCGGGCTCTGGAAGATCTCTTCATCAGGAGATGGAACCTCCCTCCATGGGCAATTGTGGCGATGATGCAAGCGTCCTTTTTGTTCATGGGGACATTCCTCGATGATACCGCGATGCTCGTCATCGTTGCCCCTCTCTACGTTCCCCTCATCATCAAGTTGGGATTCGACCCTGTCTGGTACGGCGTCCTGTATACAATCACTTGCCAGATCGCTTATATGACGCCCCCTTTCGGTTACAACCTTTTCCTCATGCGAGCCATGGCACCACCAGAAATTACCCTCTCGGACATCTACCGTTCGATTACACCATTCGTCCTCGTAATGCTAGTTGGCCTGATGATTGTAATGGCGTTCCCCCAGATTGCCACGTATCTTCCGGAATTGTATTTCAGGCGAGGGATGTAGCATGGTCTAAAGGATGAATCCAGATTCAGGAAGGAGGAGGGGATTCCTTTTGAGGATTGGGACAAGGAGGGGGACTCAAGCTTGCCGGGGGATGCTGGAGCTACAGACCTTACAGGAAATGATCGAGGATGGCCGTGTTGAAACGGTTCTCACCGTCTTCCCCGATCTGTACGGCCGGTTGCTGGGAAAGCGGGTAACTGGAAAGTTCTTCCTCGATAATGTCTTGGGGGAGGGGATCCATGCCTGCGACTACCTCCTGGCTTGTGACATGGAGATGGACCCCGTCCCGGGGTACGCCTTCACCAGCTGGGCCTCAGGCTATGGCGATATCCGCCTCGTCCCGGATCTTTCCACGCTCCGCGTTGCCTCTTGGCTAGAGAAGACGGCCATCGTCCTCTGCGACGTCTATGAGGAAGAGAGGGAAGCCTTGGTGGAGATCGCTCCCCGCACGATCCTCCGGCGTCAAGTCGAGCAAGCGGCTGCGATGGGATACACCATGATGGGCGGTTCGGAGCTGGAGTTCTACGTGTTCAGGGACTCCTACGAGGATGCAGCCCGCAAGCACTACATCGGCCTAGAGCCCATCGGGAGGTACATCGAGGACTACCACATCCTCCAGGGGACGAAGGAGGAGTTCCTCATCGGCCTCATCCGCCATCACCTCGAGCACTCTGGGATCCCTGTGGAGTTCTCCAAAGGGGAGTGGGGTCCGGGCCAGCAGGAGATCAATCTCCGCTATGCCGACTTCCTGGAGACCGCAGATAGGCACACCCTGTTCAAGCACGCTGCCAAGGAGATCGCCTGGCAGAACAACGTAGCCGTAACCTTCATGTCCAAGTGGGATGAGCGTTACGCAGGTTCGAGCATGCACCTCCACGCAAGCGTGTGGGACGGTAGCGGGACGACACCTCTCTTCCCGGGCGATGAAGCCTTTGGGCCCCTCCACGTCTCCCCTGTGTTCCGCTGGTTCCTCGGTGGGTGGATGGCGCACATTGGGGAGATCACCGCTTTCTACGCCCCTTACCCGACTTCTTACAAGCGCTATGTGGCAGGGTCCTTTGCGCCCACGAGGGTCGTATGGAGCTATGACAACCGGACGGCGGGATTCCGCGTCGTCGGCCATGGATCCTCCCTGCGCATCGAGTGCCGTGTGCCCGGTGCAGATGCCAATCCATACCTCGCCTTCGCGGCAACGCTGGCGGCTGGGCTGGATGGCATTAGGAATCAGATTGAGCCCCCTGCCATGTTTGAGGGGGATGCGTATTCCGCCCGGGAGCTCCCCCAGGTGCCTCGTTCCCTTATGGAGGCCGTCCGCCTACTGGAGCTGAGCTCCTGGGCAAGGGAAACCTTTGGGGATGCTGTCATCGAACACTACCTCCACTTCTTCCGCACCGAGCAGCGCAAGTTCGACGAAGTGGTGACCAACTGGGAACGCGCCAGATACTTCGAGCGGGCATAGTGCCGAGGGACTATGGATGCACCTCTGATCGGGATCACAACGTACAGCCGCAACGAGGAGGGCAGGTTCTGCCTTCCTGCAGCCTATGTGGACGCCGTCCGAGGTGCAGGCGGGGTGCCTGTCCTCTTGCCACCTGGGGAGTCGCAGTTTGAGCTCCTACTGGAATTCCTGGACGGTGTCATCTTCGCTGGCGGAGGGGACATCGACCCCGCCCACTACGGTGGAGAGGTTCATCCCAAGATGTACATGGTGGACGCAGAGCGAGATCGCTTCGAATTAGAGCTTGCCCGACGCGTCTTGCGCACGGACAGACCGGTCCTGGGGATCTGCCGGGGATCGCAGGTCCTCAATGTGGCCTGCGGGGGCGATCTGCACCCGCACCTCCCTGAAGAAGGGGAGGTTACGGTGAAGCACCGGGAGGCCCAGCGCGTCCCGGCGGAGCACGCGGTGCGGATCGACCCAAGGAGTCGGCTGGCTGAGGTCGTAGGGGGTTCCGAGATCACGGTAACATCCTGGCACCACCAAGCAGTCCGGAGGGTCGCGCCGGGGTGGCGGGTCGTGGCCTGGGCGCCGGACGGGACAGTGGAGGCGCTTGAGTATGAGCGCCACCCCTGGGCCTTCGCGGTCCAATGGCATCCTGAGCTCTCCCTGGAGAGCCCGCCCCACCAGCGGATTTTTCAGGCGCTCGTGCGCGCGGCGCGAGAGCAAAAGCAGAAGGCTTCCCGGGAGACCCCTCTCGGGAAGGTCCAATCGAGAGGCGAGGGGGAGACGTAGGATGCGGCTGGCGAATAAGGTGGTCCTGATTACGGGGGCGGGGAGCGGGATCGGTCGGGAATCCGCATCGCTCTTTGCCAGGGAAGGGGCGAAGGTCGTTGTGGTCGACATCAACCCGAAGGCCGGGGAGGAGACCGTGGCTTCCATCCGGGAGGCAGGGGGGGAGGCTGTCTTCTTTCGGGCGGACGTCTCCCAGGCACCGGACGCCCGGGCAATGATCGCGTATGCAGAGGAGACGTATGGGCGGCTCGACGTGCTGTTCAACAACGCCGGGATCTTCCACTCAGAAGACGGATCGGTTCTGGACACCGATGAGCGCATATGGGATCTGGTGATCAATGTGAACCTCAAAGGGGTGTTCCTTGGGTGCAAGTACGGGATCCCGGCCCTCCTGCGCGCGGGCGGAGGATCGATCATCAACACCGCCTCATTCGTGGCGTTAATGGGCTCTGCGGTCTCCCAGATCGCGTACACTGCGAGCAAGGGAGGGGTCCTCGCGTTGACCCGGGAGATCGCTGTGGAGTTTGCCCGCAGGAACATCCGGGCAAATGCGTTGTGCCCCGGTCCTGTGGAGACACCCTTGCTCGCAGAGTTGCTTTCAGATCCGGCCCGCCGCCAGAGGCGCCTGGTCCACATCCCGGCAGGGCGCTTCGCGCGCGTGGAGGAAATTGCTCGAGCGGCACTCTTCCTGGCGAGTGAGGAGTCCTCCTACATCACCGGAGCGGTGTTCGTGGTCGATGGCGGCATCACCGCGGCGTACCTCACGCCTGAGTAAACGATCTCCTACAGTTCCAAGGATCGGTCAGACTCCAGCAGGGGTTTCCCCGTTTGGAAGGGAACCGCAATCCCCCGAGGAGAAGCGCCAGAAAAGATCGAACTTGTGTAGTGTATAGAGGGGTGCCATGGAAGATTACCTCCTCACTTTATTCACCCCGGTGCGGTCCAAGAATGCGCTCGAGGAGACCGTTGACCGGATCGCCAGGGTCATCAAAGCCCGCTTAGTGAAAGTCGGTGACCAACTCCCTCCGGAGCGGGAACTCGCCCGGCAAGTGGGGGTCAGTCGGTCCACCCTGCGGGGAGCCCTGCGCATCCTTGCTGAGGCGGGTTACCTCGAAGTACGACGAGGAAGGCGGGGAGGGACGTTCGTGGCACGCTGGCCGGAGATCCCACGGGCGCGGGAGCGCCGGGCCATCCTGAACCGGATCCGGCACGAGATCCCAGCGATCCTGGACTTCCGGCGCGCTGTTGAACCTGCCGCTGCGGAGCTCGCAGCAGAGCGCGCGTCGCCTGCGGAAATCCGGGAGCTTGCCCAGCTCCTTACAGCGATGCGCGGGGCCGAGCGGAACTTCACCGTGTACCGGGCGTACGATGCCAGGTTTCACGTGGGGATCGCAAGCGCTGCCAAGAGCCCGCTCATTCTGGATAGCGTGATCCGCCTCCAGACCTCTCTCACCGAGGTCCTGGATCTCATCATCCACCACTCCGAGGAGGTCCTCCGCCATTCCACCGAATACCACTGGCGGATCCTGGAGGCGATCCGCCAGCACCGGCCGGACCGAGCGCGTCAGCTCATGCTCGACCATATCCTGGCGACTGAGAGCATTATCCACGGGCTGGTCCCGGAGGTGGAGGCGTCGGCGGTCCGGTGAAGCTTCGGCCTGCGGCGATTTGACGGGGTAATCTAACTTCTGCACGAAATGTCCCACACCCCCCCTTGCTGTCAGACAGCCCCTCCTCCTCCCAAACGCAAGCGCCATCTGCCTTTTGGCCACATCAACGCCAGCCCCCCACCAGGGGGGTCCAGTTCATTTTCGCCACTCGCCACAACCCGCGCCAGTACTGGGGAAAATGCTCTCCGCACTTGACATTAATTTTTTGGGGTCTAGAAATCAGGTATGGAGGGCTTTTCGGACGCCACCCCCCTCACGAACGGAGACCTTGAGTCTGAGTTGCGCTCCGCATCATCTAGATTTCCTCCGTCGCCTCTACCGCGGAATTCGCGCGGCTTTCCGCCGTTCCTTCACGCAAACCGAAAACGCGCACAGGACCTGCATCCCGCGGGCGGTGTGGCTTTTCATTTTTCACCTCCCATCCGCAATACAGAGCTTGTCAACGTAGTGCCAGTTCTTTATCGATCTAAATCTGATTATATATGTTTATATCGGTTTGTCAAGGATTGAATCAAAGCAGATCCTGTGGTAATTTTTAAGCAAGGGTGAACATGGTATGAGAAGGAAGCATGAGGTTCTGACGGTAGAGGAAGTGGCTGAGCTCCTACGTCTGAAGCCGTTCACAGTACGCGAACTAGCCAAGAAGGGGAAAATCCCTGCTTGGAAGGTAGGAAGGCAATGGCGGTTCAGCCGAGAGGTACTTCTAGAATATCTCCGGGGGGATCGTCAGAAGGGGAAGTAAATGCAAGACCGTCGGAATCTTCCAATTCCATGGGTTGCTGCCGTGTTGTCCCTCTTCGTACCAGGCCTTGGCCAACTCTACAATAGGCAGCATGGGAAGGCCGTTTTGTTCTTTATCGGGAATTACGTTCCCTTAGGGATCTCCTCACGACTCAGCGGGATGCTGTGGAAAGCGATCTACCAAGGGGAGGAATTGTCTCCAGGGTCCCCGCCGTTCTGGGCTCTCTTCTGGTTCAGGGGCTCCATGATCCTCATCGCCTTGATCGTTTTGGTTACCGCAGTGGTTGACGCATGGCGCACAGCTAAAGTTCTATCCAAAGACCACGGAGCGATATAGCTATCAGGAGGCTCAATGCATCTGAGCTGCTTGCGAAAGTTTACGCAGGGATCGACTACAAGGATACTATCTAGTTTTTTAAGACAAAGGGTTTGAGCACGGAATGGCTTTTGGGCATCCAGTATTAACATCCTCGTGTTGCCTGCAAGGGGACTTGGAGGAGTTAGAATAATGGTGCTACAATCCCAGAAAACCCGTCAGCTTCTTGCTTTTCTTAAGGATTTCGCGACGCTTCGGCGAAAGCGCATCCCAGCCTACGGGACCGGCGACAGGGTTCTGTGGCTGGCTGACCTTCCCCGCGATCTGCCTCAGATCAGGTCGGCGTTCATCGTGGATAACGCAGCCGAGATGGCCGACCTGTGGCTGGAGGTTCGCAAGAAACGCATGCCCATCCGACCGCCCGTTCCAGAAGTCGTCAAGGATTGGGTTCGTCCGCAGGACTTTGACCAAACAGACCGGGAACCGGACCTTCTGCCCGAGATAACCGTCATCGTGGAAAAGCAAGTCCCAGATCCGGATACACCAGAAGACCAAGGCCGTACAGTGATCGAAAAGGTTCCCGAGGTGCGGCGCCTCGTAGATCATCCAGAGATCGAGGATGCCTGGCTCGAGTATCTCATAAATCAGTGGGAGCCTTGGGCGCAAGAGATGCGCCGCTGGCGGGAGGTACAGCGCTTCTACGAAGACGTCGACTTCATGCGCCGACGCCTCGAGGAAGCCGAGGAGCGCTATGAACTGGTGCTAGCAGTGGGACTGCTCCAGTGGCGCGATCCGAACGGTGTCGCCGTGAAACGCCACCTTCTTACTGCTCCCGCTGAGATCAGTCTGGATGCTGCTCGGGGCGTGCTTACGGTAGGTCCCGCTGCCTCCTTCCAAGGGTTTCGGATTGAGCTGGACATGTTAGAACTCCAACACCAACCGCATTTGGAGCCTGTGAAAGAAAAATTACACGAGCTCTTGGAGGAGCTGGATGTTCAAGCTTGGGATAGAACGAAGGTGGCTGAAATCCTGCGCGTCATCGCCAACCGGGCAAGCCCGGATGCTCAGGTGGACGAGGACGAGTGGAAACCAGCCGATTGGGTGGACGACACACTGCGAATCGTCTACGCTCCGGCACTCGTTCTGCGCGAGCGGCGCCCGACGGCATACGATGAGTTGATGCGGCGCTTCTTGGAAGCAGCAGAAAGCGAATCATCACTTGCCACGACGGAGCCATGGGAGCGATTCATCTCCGAAGGCGAATCTCTAGGTGATCCGGTTGACGCGGTGCCTGCAGACCTTTCCGGATCGAGTAATGTGGACGAGCGTCTCTATTTTCCTCTTCCCACAAATGAGGAGCAAAGGAAGATCGCCGAACACCTCAGGAGACGGCCCAACGTGCTGGTCAAGGGACCTCCGGGGACCGGGAAAAGCCATACTATTGCCAATCTCATTTGCCATCTTCTGGCTTTAGGAGAGCGGGTTCTGGTGACCGCTCATGCACCAAAGGCCTTGGTTGTGTTGCGAGAACTCCTGCCGGGTGACATTCGGAACCTCTGCGTTACGGCGTTTGGATCCACACGCGATGACCAAAGGCTTCTGGAGGATAGCGTTCGCGGTATTCTTTTCCGAAGGAGTAAATGGAATGGCAGTCACTGGGCGCAGCAAGAGATTCTGAGACTTGAACGGGAGTTGTTGAAGCTGGAAGGGGAATGCGCCGAAATTGATCGTCGACTGCGCGAATGTCGTGAAGCCGAAACACACTCCCACACGTTATTCAGGGGCTACCAAGGCACAGCGGCACAGATCGCTAGGCAGCTAGAGCGCGATCGAGACGCCTACGAGTGGTTCCCAGATGTTGCCGATCCTGATAGCCGGTGTCCGTTAGAGACTACCGACTTAGTATTCCTGGCCGAGGTTCATGCCTCGCTCACCGAGGAGCAGTTGAACGAGCTTAGTTTGAACGTGGGTGACTTCCAGCTTCCTGATCCTCAAACATTCAGGGAGGCCATCACGGCCTTAGCCAGTGCCGAGCAGAAGGCTCGGGTTTATTGCAAATCGGCAGACCAGGAAGAGCTTGACAGGCTCCAGCATTTCCCGGACTCTGCCCTGGAGAGCTGCAGAGCGTTCTTGAGCGATCTCGAAGCCCAAGCTGTCCGGGCCAGCCGCGTGCTAAAGAACCTTACAAGCGAAATCCTGAAGGACTTGCTTGCAGGTCAGGACACACGATGGCAGAAACTCGCTCAGAGCATCGCCTCCCTGCTGCAATCGATCCAAGCAGCTCGTGAACGCTTAGCGGCTGCACGAGTAGAGCTGCCTAAGGAGGTTGAGAACTTAAAGCTTCTGGAAGATGCTAGGCGACGTCTGGAGTACTTCAGAAAGGGCGGGCACCGAGGTTTCTGGATCTTTACTCCTCGGGTAGTGCGCGAGACGCGCTATGTGGATGAACTCTGCCGGGTGGATGGCCAGATGCCTAGAGAGCCGAGATCGCTTGAAGCACTTGTGACATTTCTCGAGTTAAAGATGCTTCTTGAGCAGTTCTCCGAGGCTTGGCCTGAAGCAACCGACTTGATCAATCAGCCTGATCCACGGCGGGCGGCTCAAACCGCTACAGAACTGGCTCACGAGCTGGTCCGTTTACTTAAGTTGTTCGGAGACTACGGACCGGATGCTCTTGTTGTTGTTCCCGTCGGCAAGAGGGTCATGCTCGCCGAGCCCGATGAGAGGCACAAGTGGTTGGCCCTGCTCGAAGCCGAGCTGGCTCGGCGTGAAGCAGAGCAGGCCAAAGAGCCACTGGATACTTGGCTGAGTAACATTCGAAGCGTCCCTAAGGACAGTTCCCATCCATGCATGCACGAGTTGGCTAGGGCAATCGAGGAGCGTGACGTGACCAAGTGGAAGACTGCTTGGGAGTCAAGGGAGTCCCTCAAGGAACAGAAGGCGCGCCTTGGGCGCTACCAGGAATTGATCGACCAACTGGAAAAGGCATGCTCCGGCTTGAAGAGCCTGCTGAATTCTACCCGTGGGGTTCCTGAGTGGAAGGACCGTCTTGTACAGCTTGATCGAGCCTGGGCTTGGTCGGCCGCTCAAGCGTGGCTCCATCAAGTGACCAATAGCAACGACTACAAGACGCTGATAGAACAGAGACACCGACTGCAGAGCAAAGTCGAAGAAACAACCTTAAAGCTTGTGGAACTCAAGGCCTGGAAGGCCTTCTTTGACCGACTGGACGACGCAACGGAACAAAACCTTATAGCCTGGACAAAGGCCGTTGCACGAATCGGGAAGGGAACTGGGAAGTACGCCTACCGGCATCGGCGAACGGCTCGCCAATACTTGATGGCTTGCATCCCGAAAATTCCAGCATGGATTATGCCTCTTCACAAACTCTGGGATACGGTAACCCCTGAGCCTGGACTGTTCGACACAGTCATTATCGACGAGGCCTCCCAGGCCGGAATTGACTCCCTCATCTTGCTTCTACTTGCGAAGCGCATCGTCGTCGTTGGCGACGACAAGCAGAACAGCCCAGAGGCAGTCGGGGTCCTCGAAGATGACATTGCCCGATTGGCCCGTAGCCATTTGCGCGACTTCCGCTTCCTGGAAGAGTTTCGGCCTGATACAAGCCTCTATGACCATGCAGAACGAGCTTTCGGAAACGTGATCTCCCTCCGTGAGCACTTCCGTTGCGTACCCGAAATAATTCGGTTCAGTAATGACCTCTGCTATACGGACGCGCCGCTAATTCCTTTGCGCCAGCCTCCGCCCAACCCGCTTCCACCGTTGGTGACCACTTTCGTGCCCGATGGATATTGCGAAGGAGATGGGCAGCGGCTCATCAACCGTGCCGAGGCGGATAAGATCGTCCAGACGATCCAGGAGTGTCTCGAGAATGAAACCTACGAAGGTAAGACGATGGGTGTTATTGTCCTTCAAGGACACGCCCAAGCAGAGCTGATCGAAAAGAAATTAGCAGAAGTGCTTGAACCGAAGGTCCGCGAAGAACGGAAGCTCCGTTGTGGAGTGCCGGCTACTTTCCAGGGCGATCAGAGGGACGTGGTCTTCCTGTCCTTAGTTGTTGCACCAAATCATCGCTACAGAGCGTTGACAACGCTTGATGATCAACGTCGCTTCAATGTAGCGATGAGCCGGGCCCGGGATCAGGTTTGGCTGTTGCATAGCGTTCAGCAGCAGGATCTCAGCCGCGAAGATTTGCGGTGGCGGCTTCTCAGCTTTTTCAACGGCTCTCGCCAGTCGCCTGAAATCTATGAGGATCTGGATCGCTTAGAGCGCGACGTGAAGCACACTCCTCGGCGGCCTGGGGAACAGCCAGATCCATACGAAAGTTGGTTTGAGGTCGACGTTGCCTTAGAACTCGTCCGACGGAAGTATAAGGTTCGACCGCAGTATTGCGAGCAACTCGGCATTCGACCAAGCGGCTTATAGTACTCTCGACCTGACCAACAAAAGCTTTTTCCCATAAACGGCCAGAAGTGCGGCAAGCACTGCGCCTAGTACGACCCCAGAGAAGAACCGCACTACTGGAGAAGGCTGAGCGCAGGGTAAAGGCCTTGAGGAAGCATGGGATGCTTCGACCGTCTCCGCGCCCTCGGGGAAGCACACGGTGTGGAGTGATGCCGGGCAGGACGCCTGCGAGGAGCTCCCTTCCCTCACCCTGGCCGCGCAGCCCGCATGGGGTGCGGGTCCAGGCGGGCTAGTTCTGAAATCCACGCAGGAGGCTGACCCCCGGCGTCCGTCCGGGAGGCGGAAAACTCTTCCGACGCGTGTTGTGCGGATCCAGATCCTTGTGGTCTGTAGCTGAAACAGACACAAGACGTGGTCCGTAGGCGCCATTCCAAGAGGCGGAAACGTGATCGGGCGGCCGTTTCGTGATTCGCAGGATGCAGGTCCTGAGCGCGTTTTCGGTTCGCGTGAAGGAATGGCGGAAAGCCCCGTGAATTCCCCGCGAGAGGCGACTGAGGAAATCCAGACGTGGCGCGCAACTCAGACTCTAGGTCTCCGTTCGTGACGGGGGTGGCGTCCGAAAAGCCCTCCGTACCTGATTTCTAGACCCCAAAAGTTAATGTCAAGTGAGGAGAGCATTTTCCCCAGTACTGGCGCGGGTTGTGGCGAGTGGCGAAAATGAACTGGACCCCCCGTTGGGGGGTCGGCGTTGA